>Ga0222424_100032_pt1 | contig 398078 bp, 345 predicted proteins | sample 2B2ome_FD_182468 | JGI IMG/M metagenome (GOLD analysis project Ga0222424, IMG submission 182468) | Enriched microbial communities from leaf-cutter ant dump, University of Wisconsin, Madison, United States - 2B200A (version 2) | ecosystem: Environmental > Terrestrial > Nest > Insects nest > Nest...
TGTCGGCCTTCTCCCACGACAACATCGGCATCGCCACCAACTACAAGCTGCACGCCTTCACGGTGGACTACACGCCCATGCCCAAGACGATGGTCAGCGCCATCTGGTACCACTACAAGCCCAACGATCCGGCCTACGCCGGCAGCAACGCTCCCAACGACTGGCTGGACCGTCTCCGGCTGTTCTTCCTGATGAACTTCTAGGACGGGAGCCCGCGAATCCGCGGGCGCGCCGGCCGTTTCCGACGACGGCCGGCGCCGCCGGCTTGCGCCCTACCCCTGCGGCACGCCGGTCATGTCGGGCAGGTGGTGCGCCACGCCCTTGTGGCAGTCGATGCAGGTCTTCTTGCCGGTGCCCAGCCAGAGCTTGTGCACCTGCGCCGCGCGCGAGCCCTGGCGGGTGAGGTCCATCGAGTCGTAGTCGTGGCAGTTGCGGCATTCCAGCGAGTCGTTCGCCTTCAGCCGGTTCCACTCGTGGGTGGCCAGGATCAGGCGCTCGTCGAGGAACTTCTCGCGCGTGTTGATGGTGCCGAAGATCTTGCCCCACACTTCCTTGGAGGCCTGCATCTTGCGCGCGATCTTGTCGGTCCAGTTGTGCGGGACGTGGCAGTCCGGGCAGGTGGCGCGCACGCCGGAGCGGTTGCTGTAGTGGATGGTGGTCTTCAGTTCCTCGAAGACGTTGTCGCGCATCTCGTGGCAACTGGTGCAGAACGCCTCGGTGTTGGTCGCTTCCAGCGCCGTGTTGAAGCCGCCCCAGAACAGCACGCCGGCCACGAAGCCGGCCACGGTCAGGAAGCCCAGGCTGTAGTGGCGGCTGGGCAGGCGCAGGGTGCGCCACAGCCCCAGCACCTGCCGCTTCGTCCGTGCCCACATGGCCTACTCCTTCCCCACGGGCGCCGCCAGCACGCTGTCGATGTCGCGGAACTGGTTGGCCACCAGCACCGGTGCGTCGGTCTGCACCACGTGGCACTGGTTGCAGAAGTAGCGGCGCGGCGAGATGGCCGCCAGGAACTGGTCGTCGCGGTCCATGTAGTGGGTCACGCTGACCGGCGGTGCCTGGAAGGTCGCCGCGTTCGCGCGCGCGTGGCACAGCATGCAGCGGTTGCTGTTCCGGTCGACCTGGTAGCCGTCGATGGCGTGCGGGATGGTCGGCGGCTGCATCGGGTAGGCGCGCGCCCGCTTGAGGTCGGCGTTCTCCACGTGCGCCATCGGCGGCGGATGGCCTTCCTGGTCCACCGGCACGCCGCGGCGGATCGCGTCGATCTGGCCGTCGCCGGGGATGAACACCGCGCGCGCGTCCACCGGTGCCGGCGCGGCGTCCGCGGGCGCGTCCACGCCGGCCGGGCGGCCGACCAGCCAGCCGGCGAAGAACACCAGGCCCATCAGCAACAGGGTCAGGCCGACGGCGATCCACAAGAGCTTGTTGTGCATGGCATGCCTCCTATGCGGCCACGACCTTGACCGCGCACTTCTTGTAGTCGGTCTGCTTGGAGATCGGGTCGGTGGCGTCCAGCGTGACCTTGTTGATCAACTGGCCGGCGTCGAACCACGGCACGAACACCACCCCGCGCGGCATGCGGTTGCGGCCGCGCGTCTCCACCCGCGAGCGCATCTCGCCGCGGCGCGAGGCCACGACGATCTCGTCGCCGCGCTTGAGCCCGCGGTCCTTGGCGTCGTCCGGGTTCATGAACACCACCGCCGCCGGGAATGCCTTGTACAGCTCCGGCACGCGCATCGTCATCGAGCCCGAGTGCCAGTGCTCCAGCACGCGCCCGGTCACCAGCCACAGGTTGAACTCGTCGTCCGGCGACTCGGCCGGCGGCTCGTACGGCAGCGCCCAGATCACCGCCTTGCCGTCCTTGTTGCCGTAGAACTCGAAGCCGGCCCCGGCCTTGACGTAGGGATCGGCGCCCTCGCGGTAGCGCCAGCGCGTCTCCCGGCCCTGCACCACCGGCCAGCGCAGGCCGCGCGCCTTGTGGTAGTCGTCGAACGGCGCCAGGTCGTGGCCGTGGCCGCGGCCGAACGCGGCGTATTCCTCGAACAGGCCCTTGTGCACGTAGAAGCCGAACGCGGCCGACTCGTCGTTGGCGTAGCCGCGCTCGATCTCGGAGGTCGGGAACTTGTCCACGTTGCCGTTGCGGTACAGCACGTCGAACAGGGTCCTGCCCTTGAACTGCGGGTTGGCCGCCAGCAGCTCGGCCGGCCAGCATTCGTCGGTGGTGAAGCGCTTGGAGAACTCCATCAGCTGCCACAGGTCCGATTTCGCCTCGCCCGGCGCCTTCACCAGCTGGTGCCAGAACTGCGTGCGGCGCTCGGCGTTGCCGTAGGCGCCCTCCTTCTCCACCCACATCGCCGCGGGCAGGATCAGGTCCGCCGCCTGCGCGGTGACCGTGGGATAGGCGTCGGAGATGACGATGAAGTTCTCGGGATTGCGGTAGCCGGGCCAGGTCTCCTCGCGCAGGTTGGCCGCGGCCTGCATGTTGTTGTTGACCATCACCCAGTAGGCGTTGAGCTTGCCGTCCTTCAGCGCGCGGTTCTGCTCGACGGCGTGGTAGCCGGGCTTGTCCTTGATCGTGCCGTGCGGGACCTTCCAGATCTCCTCGGCATGCCGGCGGTGCTCGGGGTTGGTCACAACCATGTCGGCCGGCAGGCGGTGGCTGAAGGTGCCCACCTCGCGCGCCGTGCCGCAGGCCGAGGGCTGCCCGGTCAGCGAGAACGGGCTGTTGCCCGGGGTGGCGATCTTCCCGGTCAGCAGGTGGATGTTGTAGACCATGTTGTTGGCCCACACGCCGCGCGTGTGCTGGTTGAAGCCCATGGTCCAGAACGACATCACCTTGACCTTCGGGTCGGCGTACAGCTCGGCCAGCTGCTCCAGCCAGCCGCGCTCCACGCCCGTCATCTCCACCGTCTTCTCCAGCGTGTACGGCGCGACGAAGGCGGCGAATTCCTCGTAGCCGATCGGCTGGCCGCCGTTGGGGTCCTTGGCGTTCTTCGCCTTGACCTCCAGCGGATGCTCCGGGCGCAGGCCGTAGCCGATGTCGTCGTTGCCGCGCTTGAAGGTGGTGTGCCGGGCGACGAAGTCCTTGTCGACCTTGCCGCTCCTGATGATGTGGTTGGCGATGTAGTTGAGGATGACCAGGTCGGTCTGCGGCTTGAAGACGATCGGGATGTCGGCCAGCTCGAAACTGCGGTGCTCGAACGTGGACATCACCGCCACCTTGACGTGCGGGTGCGACAGCCGGCGGTCGGTCACCCGGGTCCACAGGATCGGGTGCATCTCGGCCATGTTGGAGCCCCACAGCACGAAGGCGTCGGCGGCCTCGATGTCGTCGTAGCAGCCCATCGGCTCGTCCATGCCGAAGGTGCGCATGAAGCCCATCACCGCCGAGGCCATGCAGTGGCGCGCGTTCGGGTCGATGTGGTTGCTGCGGAAGCCGGCCTTCATCAACTTGTTGGCGGCGTAGCCCTCGAAGATGGTCCATTGGCCGGAGCCGAACATGCCGACCGCGTCGCTGCCCTTTTCCTTCAGCACGCGCTTGAACTGCGCGGCCATCACGTCGAAGGCCTCGTCCCACTCGACCGCGGTGAACTCGCCGTCCTTCGCGTACACGCCGTCCTTCTTGCGCAGCAGCGGCTGGGTGAGGCGGTCCGCGCCGTACAGGATCTTCGACAGGAAGTAGCCCTTCACGCAGTTGATGCCGCGGTTGACCTCCGCGTGCACGTCGCCGTGCGTGGCCACCACGCGCCCGTCCTTGACCGCCACGTTCACGCCGCAGCCGGTGCCGCAGTAGCGGCACGGCGCCTTGTCCCACTTCAGCGTGGTCAGGTCGCCCTCGGTGACGACGTTGCTGCCGGAGCCGGTCAGCGGCAGGCCCGCAGCCGCCGCGGCCGTGGCCAGGGCGCTGTGGCGGATGAAGTCACGGCGTGTGCTCATGGGCATCTCCGGTCGCCGACGCGATGGACAGGGAAGGCAGGGGTTCGTCGAGCGCGTGCGCGGGCTCGGCGTGGTGGTAGACCAGCAGCACGTTGAGCACGCCGGGCACCGACTGCAGCTGGTCCACGCGCTCCATCACCGCGTGGCGGTCGGCCGACTCGCAGATCACCACGCTGCGCGTGCCGCCGGCCAGCGCCAGGTCGAGGTCGGCGTGCGCGGCGATCGCTTCGGCGAGCGCGCCGGCCGCGCTGTCGCGGTGCTGGATCACGAAGCTGGCGATGTGGACTTCGGCGTCCCGGGCCTGACGGCTCATGCGATGGCCTCCATGGCGGGGGCGTGCTGCAGGGAAAGGGCCTCCACCGGGCACGTGCCGACGCAGGCGCCGCAACCGGTGCAGCGGTCGGCGTCGACCGACGCCGCGCCGCGCGCGCCGGGCGGCACGCGGATGGCGGACGCGGGACAGGCCTCGCGGCAACTCGAACAGACCACGCCGTGCGCGGGCAGGCAGGCGTCGGCGACCCGGGCGACGAGCGTCCACGGCGGATCGAGCGACGGCGCGAAGGCGTCGTGCGCGCACGCGACCGCGCATGCGCCGCAGAACGTGCATTCGCCGGCCTGCGGATCGAAGCGCGGCAGGCCGTCGGCGTCGCGCACCAGCACCTGCGGCGGGCACTGCCGCACGCAGGCGTCGCACCGCGTGCACGCGGCGGCGAATGCCGGTTCGGGCCTGGCCCAGGGCGGGCGCAGGATGGCAGGCGGCGCGGCCGCACGGCGACCGAACAGCAGGGCACGACGCGAAAGGACTCGAGTGCCGTCCATCGCTCACGGTCCCGTCGGCGGGCCGGAGAACAGCAGCTGCCACATCCACACGAGGAAGCCGTAGCCGGCGACGATCAGCACGGCCATCAGCGGGAAGATGACCGCCGTCAGCAGCAGGAACGCCAGGCGTTCCTGTTTCCTGCTCGCAACGGCTTGTCCTTCGCTCTGCTCCATGCTGCCTACCTTGCGGGTGGGTACTGGCGCGACGATGCTGGGCCGCAGGCTATCACAATGATGTGAACCGTTCTTCCGCGCCGCAGCGCGATGTCAGCCTCGCGGCGTTTCCGATGCGCGCCGCCACTCTTCCGGCGTGTTGCAGTTGGCCAAGGCGTCCTGCCAGGGCGCGTCGTCCAGCCGCGCGGCCTCCAGATCGTCCTGCAATCGCTGCAATGAACAGGCGCGTCCCGTTCGCGTCGCCAATGCCGCCAGCACACCGCGGCTCCGCGCATCGAGACGCAATCTCATCGGCAGCGGATGACGGCGGAAGCCCACGCAGGCCGCCGCCGGGCGCAGCAGGGCGTGCAGCAGCGCGGGCGACAGGTGCGGCATGTCCACCGGCACCACCAGCCAGTCGCCGTCGGCCAGGCGCGGCGCCAGGTGCGCCAGCGCCGCCGCGGGCCCGCCGCCGGGCATCGGGTCGGGCACGCCGCCGGCATCGGGCAGGTCTCCGCTGACGACGACCTCGCGCGCGCCGGCGTCGAGCAGCAGGTCGCGCGTCCATCGCCACAACGGCTTGCCCTGCCACGGCAGCCACGCCTTGTCGCGGCCCATGCGCGAGGACCGGCCGCCGGCGAGCAGCAGGCCGCGCCATGCCATATCCACCGGTGTGTCCGCGGACGTGGCGGGCGGCGCGTTCACGGCACCTCCACCGGACGCCACGCCAGCGCTTCCAGGTGGCCCGGCGCGGCCACCTCCACCGGTTCTCCGGCGGCGACGCCGTCGGCTTTCTCGGGCAGGATCGCCCACGCCTGCTGCTCCAGCAGCGGACGCAGGCGGAACGAGCCCTGCTGCGGCAGCGCCTGCACCGCCAGCCTGCCGTCCGCGCCGCACCCGATGCGCGCCGTCAGGAAGGTCGTCAGTCCGGCGCGCTTGCCGTGCGCGTCCGCCAGCGGCAGGCGCGCGAAACGCTCGCCGGGCAGGCCCAGCATCGCGCGCAGCACGGGCTCGGCGAAGAAGCGCAGGCCCACGGCCACCGCCAGCGGATTGCCGGGCAGGCCGAGGAACGGCGTGCCGCCGCGCAGGCGCGCGTGCAGCACCGGCTTGCCGGGCCGGATGCGCACGCCATGGAAGCGCAGGTCGGCGCCCACCGCCCGCACGGCCGCCGGCACGAAGTCCTCGCTGCCCCGCGATACGGCGCCGGTGCTGAGCACCAGGTCCGCGCCGGCCGCGCAGGCGTCGTCCAGCGCACGCGCGAACGCCTCCGGCGCGTCCCCGACTGCGGCGCAATGGACCACGTCGCCCCCGGCGGCCGCGATGCGCGCGACGGCCAGCGGCGTGTTGCTGTCGTGGATCTGCGCATCGCCCAGCGCGGCCTGCGGCGCGGCCAGTTCGCCGCCGGTGGCGATCACCGCCACCCGCGGCCTGCGCACCACCTCGACCTGCGCCATGCCCAGCGCCGCGAGCAGCGCCACGTGGCCGCCGCGCAGCAGGTCGCCGGCCGCCATCACCGCCTCGCCCGCCGCCACGTCCTCGCCGCGCCGCCGCACGTGCTGGCCCGGTTCCACCGTGTCCAGCAAGCGGATGCGCTCGCCCGCGTCCAGGCGCTGCACCTGTTCGACCGGCGCCACCGCATCGCAGCCCGCGGGCATCGGCGCGCCGGTCATGATGGCCGCGGCCTCGTCGGCGCCCGGCGCGGGTGGCGGCGCGCCGGCCACGCCCTGCCCGGCCACGCGCCGCTGCGTGCCCGCCGGCAGCGCCGGCCCGGCCACGCGCAGGGCATAGCCGTCCAGCGCGGCGTTGTCGAAGCGCGGCAGGTCGATGGCGGCGCGCAGCGGCGCGGCCAGGATCCGGCCCGCCGCCCGCGCGGCGGGCACCTGCTCCGCCGGCAGGCGCGCCACGTCCCGCAGCAGGCACGCCAGGGCCTCTCGATAAGCGATCACGCGCGTCCTTCCGCTCAGAAAACCAGGTGGAACATCGCCTTGGCGATCACCGCGATCGACAGCACGTGCGCCAGCACGCTGCGGTGGATCCAGTCCGAGCGCGCGCCGGTCAGGCGACCGCGCCGTTGCAGCCACAGGGCCGCGACGACGTGCAGCGCGACGCTCGCGGCAAGCGCCAGCTTCACGGCCAGCAGCGTACCAAAGCCGCTGGACCACGGCTGCGCCAGCGCGCCGCGATGGTGCCAGGCCAGCCCGGCGCCGGACAGGTACAGCGCCAGCACGATCCACGGCATCAGCCGCCGCGCGCGCCGCCCGAACGCGTGCTCCCACGGCAGCGCCACCCGCGCGGGCAGGCGCCGGCGCACGCCGGGCAGCAACAGCACCTCGACGAACACGACGCCGGCGAACGCCATCGCGCACAGCAGGTGGACGACCTGGAGCAGGAGATAGGGCACGCCGGCATCCTGCGGCGCCGCCGGGGCCCCCGCCTTGATGCCCGTCAAGCCGCCGTCACGTTGCTGAAGCGGAAGGCGCCGGGTGCGTCGGATTGACCCATATCAAGGACAGCGCCGCGCCGCCTGCCTAGGCTGCACCCCATATGGCCACCCTGTCCTCCCTGTTCGACCCCGAGCTGCTGCGGCGTTACGACACGCCGGGGCCGCGCTACACCTCCTATCCCACGGCGCCGCAGTTCTCGCCGGGATTCCAGGAAAGCGACCTGCGCGAGATGGCCGCCATCAGCAACGGCGACCCGATCCCGCGCCCGCTGTCGCTGTACCTGCACATCCCGTTCTGCACCAGCCCGTGCTTCTACTGCGGCTGCAACCGCATCATCACGCGCGAGAAGGCGCGCGGCGAGGCCTACCTGACGCGGCTGTACCGCGAGGTGGCGATGACCTCCTCGATGTTCGACCGCGACCGCGACGTGGAGCAGGTGCACTTCGGCGGCGGCACGCCCAACTTCCTGTCGCCGGCGCAGATCGCCGAGGTCATGGACGTGCTGCGGCGGCACTTCTCGTTCGCGGCCGCGCCGCGGCTGGACTGCTCCATCGAGCTGGACCCGCGCTTCATCTCGCCGGACGAAGTGGGCGAACTGGCCCGGGCCGGCTTCAACCGCGCCAGCCTGGGCGTGCAGGACTTCGACCCCGAGGTGCAGCGCGCGGTCAACCGCGTCCAGAGCGTCGAGCAGACGCTGGCGATCATCGACGCCTGCCGCACGCACGGCCTGCAGTCGGTCAACGTCGACCTGATCTACGGCCTGCCGAAACAGAGCCTGGAAGGCTTCTCGCGCACGCTCGACATCACCCTGCGGGCGCGGCCGGACCGGCTGGCGATCTACAGCTACGCGCACCTGCCGTCGATGTTCCGCCCGCAGCAGCGCATCAACGCCGACGACCTGCCCTCGCCGGAGGTCAAGCTGGGCCTGCTGCAGTGCGCGATCGACAAGCTGGGCGAGGCCGGCTACGTCTATATCGGCATGGACCATTTCGCGCTGCCCGGCGACAGCCTGGCGGAGGCGCAGCGGCGCGGCGACCTGCACCGCAACTTCATGGGCTACACCACCCACGCCGAGAGCGACCTGGTCGGGCTGGGCGTCAGCGCGATCAGCCACATCGGGCCGAGCTTCAGCCAGAACCCGCGCGACCTCGGCAGCTGGGAGCAGGCCATCGACCAGGGCCACCTGCCGGTGTGGCGCGGGATGCGGCTGGAAGAGGACGACGTGATCCGCGCCGACGTGATCCAGCGGCTGATGTGCGACGGCGCGCTGGACTACCGCGACCTCGGCCGCCGGCATGTGATCGACTTCACGCAGTATTTCGCCGACGCGCTGCAGCGCCTGCGCCCGCTGCAGGCCGACGGGCTGGTCGAGCTGGCCGCCGACGGCCTGCGCGCGACCTCGCACGGGCGGTTGCTGTTGCGTATCATCGCCATGTGCTTCGACCGCTACCTGCCCACCGCCACGGCCTCGACGCCTCGCTTCTCGCGCACGGTCTGACCCCGACGGGAGTGTCCGCATGACCTCGCCGCTGGTGTTCCCGCGCACGGACGCGAGCATCGTCGCCGACGACGGCGATTCGCTGACGTTCTGCTCCACCTGCGCGTTCTCGCAGGCCTGCCTGTCCGAGGGCATGGACAAGCGCGCGCTGATGGACCTGCACGTGCTGGTGGAGCACGTCGGCCCGCTGCGGCCCGGCGAGCACGTGTTCCGCGAGGGCGATCCCTTCGGCGCCATCGCCGCGGTCCGCGCCGGCACGGTGAAGACCTACCAGATCGACCGCAACGGGCACGAGCAGGTGCTGGGCTTCCACCTGCCCGGCGAGGTGATCGGCCTGAACGCCATCCACGGCGACCGCTACCCGTGCAACGCCATCGCGCTGGACACGGTGATGCTGTGCCGGTTCTCGTTCCCGAAGATCGCGCTGCTGGCCGCGCGCCTGCCCAACCTGCAGCAGCACCTGTTCAGGCTGATGAGCCGCGACATCGGCGTGGCCTCGCTGTTCGCCCGCGACAACACCGCCGACGAGCGCATGGCCGCGTTCCTGATCGGCCTGTCGCGCCGGCTGGCCGCGCGCGGCTTCTCGCCGCGCCGCTTCCAGCTGACCATGGCCCGCACCGACATCGCCAACTACCTGCGGCAGGCGCCGGAGACGGTCAGCCGCGTGCTGCGCCGCTTCGAACAGGACGGCCTGCTGCACATCAAGCAGCGCGACGTCGAGATCCTCGACCTGCCGCGGCTGGAAGCGCTGGCGCTGGCCGTGCTGCGGGATTGACCGCAGGGCGCGGCCCTGGCAGGAGCGACGTCGGTCGCGACCGCATGGCATCCACCGCCGATCAACGCCACGAAGGCCGGCATGATCCCGGTCGCGACTGACGTCGCTCCTGCAGCGCCTGGCGCCCCTTTCACGGCGCGGACACCCCCTCCCTGTAGGAGCGGCTTCAGCCGCGACCGCACGGCACGGCCCGCCGACCAGGGTTCCGAAGATCGGAAGGGCCACGGTCGCGGCTGAAGCCGCTCCTACAGAAAGGCTCAAGCGGCAAATCCACCCCGGCTTGACCTGCGTCATGGAGGCGCCCGGCGCGCGCGCCGATGATGCGGCCGTTTCCCCAGGAGAGTCGCATCATGAATTCGACACGCAAGCTGTGGGTGGGGCTGGCGGCCCTGCTCATCGCTTCGTTCGCCGTCCTGCTCTGGGTCGGCAGCGAAGTGCATCGCCAGGCGCCGCCCTTGCCCGAGCAGGTCGTGGCGGAGGACGGCCGGGTCATCTTCACCCGCAAGGACATCGAGACCGGCCGCCAGGTCTGGCAGTCGATCGGCGGCCAGCAGCTGGGCTCCATCTGGGGACACGGCGGCTACGTCGCGCCCGACTGGGGCGCGGACTGGCTGCACCGCGAGGCCGAGGCCATCCTCGACGGGTGGGCCAGGCGCGACACCGGCGCCGACAGCTACAAGCAGCTGGACGACGCCACCCAGGCCGCCTACGCCAAGCGCGTGCAGGCGATGATGCGGCCCAACACCTACGACGCCGCGACCGGCACGGTCACGCTGTCCGACGACCGCGCCAACGCGATCGCCGTGGTGGGCGCGCACTACCAGAGCCTGTTCTCGGCCGACCCGGCCACCGGCGACCTGCGCGAGGCCTACGCCATGCGCAACGACACCGTGCCCGACGCCGAACACCGCCGGCAGCTGACCGCGTTCTACTGGTGGGCGGCCTGGTCGTCGGTGACCGAGCGCCCGGGTTCCGAGATCAGCTACACGGCCAACTGGCCGGCGGACGACCTGGTCGGCAACACGCCGCCGCCGAGCGCCTTCATGTGGACGGTGTTCAGCGTGCTGTTCCTGATCGCCGGCGTCGGCCTGCTGGGCTGGCACTACGCGGTCAACCACGGCGAGGAGCTGGCGCCGGTGCTGCCCAAGAGCGACCCGCTGGCGAAGATCAAGGTGACGCCGTCGATGCGCGCCACCGCCAAGTACTTCTGGGTGGTGGTCGCGCTGTTCCTGGTGCAGATCCTGCTGGGCGCCATCACAGCGCACTACCAGGTGGAAGGCCAGGAAGCCTACGGCTTCGCGCTGGCCGACATCCTGCCCTACTCGCTCACGCGCACCTGGCACACGCAGCTGGCGGTGCTGTGGATCGCGACCGCGTGGCTGGGCATGGGCCTGTACATCGGCCCGGCGATCTCCGGGCACGAACCGAAGTTCCAGCGCCTCGGCGTCAACTTCCTGTGGACCTGCCTGCTGATCATCGTGGTCGGCTCGTTCGCCGGCCAGTGGTTCGCGGTGATGCAGAAGCTGGGCCTGGAGCACAACTTCTGGTTCGGCCACCAGGGCTGGGAATACGTGGACCTGGGCCGCTTCTGGCAGTGGTTCCTGTTCATCGGCCTGGCGCTGTGGCTGACCCTGGTCGGCCGCGCCCTGTGGCCGGCGATCCGCAACGGCGGCGAGTCGCGCTCCATCGTCAGCCTGCTGTTCCTGTCCACCGTCGCCATCGGCCTGTTCTATGCCGCCGGCCTGATGTGGGGCGAGCACACGCACCTGTCGATGGTCGAGTACTGGCGCTGGTGGGTGGTGCACCTGTGGGTGGAAGGCTTCTTCGAGGTCTTCGCGGTGGCGGTGATCGCCTTCCTGTTCACCCGCCTGGGCCTGCTGCAGACCCGCTCCGCCACGGTCGCGGTGCTGTTCGCCACCATCGTGTTCATGGCCGGCGGCGTGCTGGGCACGCTGCACCACCTGTACTTCACCGGCACGCCGACGGCGGTGATCGCGCTGGGCGCCAGCTTCTCGGCGCTGGAAGTGGTGCCGCTGGCCTACGTGGGCTTCGAGGCCTACCACAGCTGGAAGATGGGCAAGGCCACGCCGTGGATGCAGCGCTACCGGTGGCCGATCCTGTTCTTCATCGCGGTGTCGTTCTGGAACCTGGTGGGCGCCGGCCTGTTCGGCTTCCTGATCAACCCGCCGCTGCCGCTGTACTACATGCAGGGCCTGAACCTGACGCCCAACCACGGCCACACCGCGCTGTTCGGCGTGTACGGCATGCTCGGCATCGGCCTGATGCTGTTCTGCCTGCGCGGCCTGAAGCCAGACGTGGCGTGGAACGAGAAGCTGCTGAAGACCGCGTTCTGGGCGCTCAACATCGGCCTGGCCGGCATGTCGCTGCTGACCCTGCTGCCGCTGGGCATCCTGCAGCTCAACGCCGCGCTGGAGCACGGCTACTGGTTCGCCCGCTCGGCCGAGTTCATGCAGCAGCCGATCGTGGACATGCTGGTGTGGATGCGCGTCCCGGCCGACACGCTCTTCAGCGTCGGCGCGCTGTCGCTGGTGTGGTTCGTGGTGCGCCTGTGGGTCGCCCCGCGCAAGGAAGCCGCCCTGCCCGCCGCACAGCCGAACGAAGCCTGACCCCTGGCACCGGCATCCCGGGTGGGGATGCCGGACCACCTGCTGCGGGTTGCAGCGAAAGAGCCGCGCGAGCGGCTCTTTTTTTCATCGGGCACTCGAAACCGGGCGCCGTCGCCTAGGCAAGGCACGCTCATGGACCATGGGCTCCTGCTCCCGGTGCGCCGAAGGCTTTTCCCTCCTACTATCCGTAGTCGCGGCCAGGTCGCCGTATAAACATGAGCAGGTGTCGATGAGAAAGCTCCCTCTCCTTGTCGTGCTTCTTGCCGCGGCATCGTGCAGCTCCCATCCTGCACGCCCGCCTTTCAAGATGGACGATGCGCAGGTGCAACTCTGTAGGGAGCTGATCGGAGTTGGCTGGGCGCGATCAGAGCCGCCCGCGCTTGAGGCGGACCTTCTCGCCATGACCCAGTTCGATACTCGGCCCGCTGGCTTCATCTGGTTTTCTTCCGGCCCTGGCCTTTTCACCGCGTGCGCCCTTACCCCGGATCCAGATGGCTGCGGCTTCAGTACGCACGAGTTTCGGCAGCAACCCGAACAGGGCGGGAAGATGTGGTCGTACTTGAGCGGTGCGGTTGCGACAAAGGCGTGTGCTCAAGACTAACCGCTCGGCGCCCAGGGGTTCATTCAAGCCGATGCCGCTGCGCCGCACTGCTTCAGGCGTCAACTCCCTTCCTCGAGCGCCACGCATGATTCGATTTCTCCTGCCCCTGCTTCTTGCGGCATCATCGACTGCCAGTGCGGTCGTCACGTCACCTGGAACCCGGCAGTTCGCACGAGCCGCCGCCTCGCCGCACGGCCCGAATCAGGCACGATCCCCCATGAAGTCAGCCCTTTTCATTCTCCTTGCACTATCCGGTCCTGCTTTCGCCGACGATTCATGTTCTGACGTATCAGATACCGCGATTGCTGCCGCGCTGGATGACTCGACCGCCATCTACAATCTTGGCGTGGCCTTCTACGTCGGAAAATGCGTGGAAAAAAGCTACGGACGTGCCGCCTACCTCTGGGACAAGGCGGCCAGGGCCAACGTCGTGCCCGCCAAGAACAATCTTGGATATCTGCTCTTCGAGGGACTCGAAGTGGAGCAGGATCGAGAAAGGGCAGTCCTGCTTTGGCGGGAGGCGGCTCAAGCGGGACATTCCGAAGCGCAAGTCCATCTTGGCCATGCCGTGTTTCATGGCTGTGGAACCGAAGAGGACCAGGTTCAGGGACTCGCGTGGGTGATTTACGCGACGGCGTCGGCCAAGCGCAGGGCGGATGATCCGGACGGCGGCGGCGGCCAAGCCATCGTGGAGATGGCCGAAGAACAGAAAGCCGAGATGCTTGCCATAGCCCCGCAAGTGCTCGCTGCGGCCCAGGCACGCACTGCCGACTTGGACGCAATCGAAGAGGATCGTTGATAGTCGGCGAATCCCACGTTCTTCCCGAGCGCGGCCTTCAACACTCCCGGGTTATCCGCTCATGCAGGCCAATGCACCGCGGAAGACCTTGTTGTAGCCATGCAATCCGGATGTGGGCACGCTCGCCCAGCAATTCCCCATCGCCAGCATAGTCCGATCCGGGGGCCTCACGACGTGCATGCTTCCCCGGGTGCGGCCACCGGCCTTACCCGGGCTACCCGCTGGAAAGTCGTCCAGGGCGACCTCAGGATTGCCCGACGCAGCCGCTATGGTCAGACCAGCTGCAAATATCCGTGTGGGCCATTACGCCGAGTGGATTGAAAGCGTGATCTCCGAACAACCGCAGGCGGAGGCCGACATTTCATCCAGGCTGGCGCCGCTTCGCCATACGGCCCGGCTCCAGCGCCAGGCTTCACCACCCGCTTCACCAACCATCAACAGGGGGAACATCGATGTCAGACGACAAGTTCAGCGCGGAGTATTCCGATAGCGGTTTCTGGGAGAAGGTAAAGGGCTATGCAAGGACCGCCGGGGAAGGAGTGCTTGAGCCTGCGCTCAAGATGTATCACGCAGCTTTGGACTCGGATACTCCGGCCTGGGCCAAAGCGACCATCGTCGGGGCGCTGGGCTACTTCATCTCTCCGGTTGACGCCATTCCTGACATCGCTCCGGTCGTCGGATACACCGACGATCTAGGCGTGCTGGTGGCCGCGCTGGCCACGACCGCCGCCCATATCAAGGAGGAGCACACCAAGAAGGCCAGGGAGACCCTCACCCAGTGGTTCTCATGAGCGGCGCCCAATAGGTCGCCCAAGCCAGTGCAGCCCCTGGCACGCCAAGCGCACCAGGGGCCTCGCGCAACGTCCGGCTTCCCGGGTACGACCGTTGGCCTTACCCGGAGCCAGCGTAGCCAGCGTAGCCCGGGTAAGCGAAGCGCACCCGGGGCCTCACCAAGTCCAACGTTCCGCCCGGGTGCGGCCGTTGGCCTTACCCGGGCTACCCGCTACGACCTCGTGCGACGTCCGGGTTTCTCCGGATGCGGTAGCCGGGGTTATCCGCCTGTTGCAGACGGAGCGAATCCCGGCTCTTGCAGCGATGGTTTCCTGCCGCCGGACGCGGCGCTGGAATCTTTCACGATCATCCGCCGATCAATGCGAACACCCACCGCAGCACTGCCCGGCCTTGTGCCCGCGCGGTTCACCCTCGCTGGCCTCGGCGTGCTCGCCGACGTCCTTGAGGATCGCGATCACGCGCTCGGTGGGCAGGGTGGTCATGACCACCAGGCGGCCGGTGCCGGCTTCCATGGTCACTTCGGCTTCCGGGTCCCAGGCGCGCAGGGCGTCGGTCATGGCCTGTCGGCGTTGTTCGGGGGTGGCATGGGGATGGTCGGGCATCGGGCGTCCTGTCGTCGTCGGTCGGAGAGGCGCGCGGGGGCGCCGTTGGCGGGACTGTAGGCGGTCGCCGCGGCGGCGGCCTTGACCGGCATCAAGGCGGCCGCAGCCGCGGAATCGCCGCCCACCTGACCCACGTCAAGGCGACGGCGCGGCCGCGGGGGCACTCTGGCCGCATGAAGATCGACGTCGTCCCCCCGCCCCGCCCGCGCGCCGCGCCGCCGCTGCCCGGGCTGTCGCCCGCCTGGCTGGCGCATGCGCCGCACCGGCTGATGTTCTTCGTCGGCGCCGGCAACGTGCTGCTGGCGATGCTGTGGTGGGCGCTGTGGCTGATCGCCGTGCGCTGGGGCGCGTGGACCATGCCCGAGACCGCGATCTACGCCGGCTGGCTGCACGCCTTCCTGATGCAGTACCTGGTGTTGCCCAGCTTCATCTTCGGTTTCCTGCTGACGGTGTTCCCGCGCTGGATGGGCATGGCCGACCTCAAGCGCTGGCACTACGTGCCGGTGGGCCTGGGCCTGATGGGCGGGCAGCTGGCGATCCTGCTGGGCGCGGCCGGCTGGCAGGCCGGGCTGACCGTGGGCCTGTGGATGGCGCTGGCCGGCTGGACCGCGGCGCTGCTGACGCTGGGCCGCCTGCTGGCCGACGACCGGGCGAAGACGTGGCATGCGCGCTCGTGCTTCGCCGGCCTGCTGCTGGGCTGGCTGGGGCTGGCGATGTTCATCGCCTTCGCGCTGGGCGCGCCGCCCGCGTGGGCGTTCGCCAGCATCAAGCTGGGCGGCTTCGGCCTGCTGCTGCCGGTCTACGTGACCGTGGCGCACCGGATGTTCCCGTTCTTCGCCGGCAACGTGGTGCCGGGCTACAAACCCTGGCGTTCGCTGCCGTGGCTGGGCGCGGTGTGGGCGTTGCTGGTGGCGCACCTGGGCCTGGAACTGGTGCACGCCTACGCGTGGCTGTGGCTGGCCGACGTGCCGCTGCTGGCGCTGACCGCGTGGGCGGTGTTCCGCTGGTGGCCGCGCGGGCGCATGCCGGGACTGCTGGCGGTGCTGTTCATCGGCACCGCGTGGCTGCCGGCCACCTTCGCGCTGTACGTGGCGCAAAGCGCGACCTACCTGGCGACGGGCGAGTTCGTGCTGGGGCGCGCGCCGATGCACGCGCTGTTCATCGGCTTCTTCGGCAGCCTGCTGGTGGCGATGGTGACGCGGGTGACGCAGGGCCATTCGGGACGGCCGCTGGTGATGCCGAAGGTGGCGTGGTTCGCTTTCGTCGCGATCCAGGTCGTCGCGGTCGTGCGCATCGTGGCGGACATCGCGCCGGACGCGATGGCGTGGCAGGCCGCCGCCGCCGTGGGCTGGCTGCTGGCGCTGGCGCCGTGGGTCGGGCGCATCGGCTGGATCTACCTGAGTCCGCGCGCGGACGGGCGGCCGGGATGAGCGCGATGATGACCTTCTACCCCGACATCAAGCTGGTCCACATGGGCGCGGCGATGGGCAGCGGTGCGCTGTTCGCGCTGCGCGCGCTGGCGCTGCTGGGGGGCATGCGCTGGCCGCGCGCGGCGGCCGTGCGCTACCTGAGCTACGGCGTCGACACCGTGCTGCTGACCGGCGCGATGATGCTGCTGACGATCCTGCCCGCCGGGCTGTTCGCCAACGGCTGGCTGGTGGCGAAGCTGGGTTTCCTGGTGGCCTACGTCGGCCTGGGCATCGCGGCGTTCCGTCCGTCGCGCGGCGCGGGCGCGCGGGCCGCGCTGGTCGTGGCGGCGCTGCTGTGCTTCCTGCAGGTCTACGGCATCGCGCGCACCCACGATCCGCGGGGCTGGCTGCTCTGGCTGGGGAGTTGATGCGCATGGATACGTTCCTGGACACCTCGCTGCTGCCGGAAGCCGGCATGCCCTGCGCCTGCTGCGTGCGCGAATCGCTGGACGCCGCCGGCATCCTGCTCGACTGCGGGTCCGCGCCGGCGGAGGCGGACGACGGCATCGAAGGATGGCCGTCGCCATGACCCTGCTGCGGCTCGACCTGCGCGAACTGGCGGCGCCGGAACCGATGGAGCGCATCCTCGCCAGCCTGCGCACGCTGGCGCGCGGCGAACGGCTGGTCGCGCTGACGCCGCTGTATCCCGCGCCATTGCTGCCGATCCTCGAAAGCTGGGGCTTCGCCTACCGCGTGCGCGACGCCGAGGCCGGCGGCGCCTGCATCGCGATCTGCCACGCCGAGGACCGGCACGCGCTGGAACCGCCGCCCACGGCATGAGAACCCGTCCCCGATCCCGGCGCATGCCGCGCGGCCGCATGGCGGCCGCCCTTCGGGCCGGCCTGGCGGCATCCGGGCCCGTGTCATCGCCCGGCCGCGTATCGACCTGCGCTCCCTCCCGTTTCCTCGGCGCGGACACCGCCGGACCCGGCGCTGCACGCGCCGGAATCGGGGACAGGTCCTGAGCGGGCTGGCGTTCGCGCAGGCGCCGCCGCCCACGCTGCCGCTGCGCTTCCTGTGCACGTCGCTGGCGTGGGGCGTCGTCGCCGGCGCGTGGCTGGCGTGGCAGGGCGATGGCGTGCTGGCGTCGCGCTGGACGCCGTCCGCGCTGGTGCTCGTGCACGCCTACGCGCTGGGGCTGCTCGGCAGCGCGATGGTGGGCAGCCTGGTGCAGTTCCTGCCGGTGGCCGCGGGCAGTCCGTTGCCGGGGACGTTCCTGGTGCCGGCGCTGCACGTGGCGTTCAACGCGGGCGTCGCGCTGTTGCTGGCGGCGCTGTGGCGGCACTCGCCAACACTGGCGATGCCCGCGGGCCTGCTGCTGGGCGGCACGCTCGCCACATTCGCGTGCATGGCGCTGGTCGCGGTGGCGCGCGGCCGTGGCACGCGCACGACGCGCTCGGGCATCGCGCTGGCGCTGCTGGCCTTGCTGGCGACCGTGGCGCTCGGCGTGGCGCTGCTCGCCGCGCGCACCGGCGGCATCGCGCCGCGGCCGCCCGGCTGGGTCGACCTGCATGCGCTCTTCGGCATCGTGGGCTGGGGCATCGGCCTGCTGGCCGCGGTCGGCGGCATCACGGTGCCGATGCTGCAGGGAACGCGGGCGCCGCCGCAGCGCGCCATCGCGGCGTGGCAGGCGTTGCTGCTTGCGGCCTTGCTGGCGGCCGCGATGGCGCAGACGGAGGCACCGCCCGCGGCGTGGTGGCCCCTGCTCGCGCTGCCCGTGGCGGCGTTCGCGATGGCGGTGCTGTACCTGCAAGGGCGTTCGCCGCATCGTCGCAATCCGATGTTGCGGCGCGCCTGGCAAGGGGGATGCTGCGCGCTGCTGGCGGGCTGCGTGGTCGCCGGCCTGCCCGATGCGGTGCTGCCGGCGCCGCGCGCGGTGCTGCTCGGCGCCCTCGTCCTCGCCATCGGCCTGCCGATGCTGGTGCTGGGCATGATGTTCGAGATCACCGGCTTCCTGGCGTGGATCGAACTGCGCCGGCGCGTGCCCCGCGGCATGCGGGTGCCGGGCGTGGGCAGCCTGTTCCCGGACGCCTGGAAGCGAAGGCTGCTGGCGATGCACGCCGCCGCGTCGGCGCTGCTGCTGGCCGCCGTCCTGTTCGCGCCGCTGTCGCGCATCGCCGGGCTCGCGCTGGGGGCGGCGTATGCCGCCAGCCTGTTCGCCCTTGCGCGCTGCTGGCGCGACGGCCTGCGTTTCGCGGGCGCGCGGCAAGCCGGGTCGGCTTGATCTGGGTCAATGGCAAGGCCGGAGGCGGTCCCTAGCATGGCCCCACCCCGACTGCCCGCGCCGCCATGTCGCCACGCCTTCCGATGAACTCCGCCGCCGCTCGGCACGCCGGGCCGTGATGGCCGCCGTGTTCGACCGACTGGCGTTGTCGGGCGCCCGGCTGGCGATCGACCGCATCGACGACCGGATGGTGCGACTGTTCGCCGGGCGGCAACGGCTGGCGCGCCTGGCGGGAAAGATCAAGGTCCATGCCGGCCTGCGCCGGCACGACATCGCGCGCGAACGGGCGGTGATGGCGCGCGCGCACCGGGTCGCGCGCCGCTGCGGGCTGGACGCGCGCAGCGTCGAGCCGCTGATGGCGCTGCTGATCGCCCACGCCCACCTGCGCCAGCGCGAATCCGCCCCTTCCGACGCCAACCACACGAGCGCCGCCATGCCCATGTCCGACTTCCCCGCCCCCGATGCCGTGCTGCGCGCGCTGCCGCCGCCGCGCTACTGGCGGCCCGTCGCCACCCGCATCCCCGTCGCGCTCCAGCAGGCGATGGTGCCGCGGCTGCTGTCGCAGGCGATCGCCTCGCCCGAGGCGTGGCGCAGCCTGCAACCGGTCGCCGGCCGGCGCATCGGCATCGACGTGAGCGACCTGGGGCTGCACTGGGTGATCACGCTGGAAGGCGAACGGCTGCTCTGTACCGGTGGCGACGCCGAAGCGACCGTCGCCGGTTCGCTGACCGACCTGTTGCTGCTCGCCAGCCGGCTGGAGGACGCCGACACGCTGTTCTTCCAGCGGCGGCTGACGCTCACCGGCGACACCGAACTCGGCCTGCTGCTGCGCAACCTGCTCGACCGCCTGCCGTGGGACAGCCTGCCGCTGGGGCTGCGCATCGTGCTGCAGCGGGGCGCGCGGCTCGCGCAGCGCGCACGCGCGGCGCACCACGCGACGCGCAAGGGGGCCGCGTGAGCGCGGTCGTCCGCCCGCAGTGGTCGCCGGACCTGGAGGAGCGCTACGCCGACGTCATCGCCCGCGCCGGCGACGCCGTGCCCTGCCTGGAATGGCCGTTCCACCTGCCGTGGATCGACGCGATCCGCCAGCTCAAGCGCGAGCGCGGCGCGGTGATCATGGCGCATAGCTACCAGTCGCCGGAGATCTTCCACGGCGTGGCCGACATCACCGGCGACTCGCTGGCGCTGGCGCAGGCCGCCGCGGTGGCGGAGGAACGGCTGATCGTGATGTGCGGCGTGCACTTCATGGCCGAAACGACGAAGATCCTGGCGCCCGACCGCACCGTGCTGATCCCCGATCCGGAGGCCGGCTGCTCGCTGGCCAGCTCGATCACGCCGGCGGACATCCGCGCATTGCGCGCGCAGCACCCCGGCGCGCCGGTGGTCACCTACGTCAACACCAGCGCCGCGGTGAAGGCCGAATCGGACGCCTGCTGCACCTCCGCCAACGCGCTGCAGGTGGTGGAGTCGATGGGCGCGCGGAAGGTCATCTTCCTGCCCGACCAGTACCTCGGCCGCCACGTCGCCTCGATGACCGACGTCGAGCTGGTGCTGTGGGAAGGCCGGTGCGAGGTGCACGAGCAGTTCACCGCGCAGCAGGTGCGGCACACCCGCGAGCGCTTCGAGGCGCGGGTGGTGGCGCACCCGGAATGCCCGCCGGACGTGCTGGCCGAGGCGGACTTCGTCGGCTCGACCACCGCCATGGGCGGCTGGCTGGAACGCGAGCGCCCGGCGCGCGTGGCGCTGATCACCGAGTGCTCGATGGCCGACAACCTGCGCACGCGCTTCCCCGGCATCGAGTTCGTCAAGCCGTGCAACCTGTGCCCGCACATGAAGCGGATCACGCTGCCGAAGATCTTCGACTGCCTGCAGGCGCTGCGGCATCCGGTGGAGATCGACGCCGGCGTCGCGCCGCGCGCCCGCGCCGCGCTGGAACGGATGCTCGCCGTGGGCCGGCGGGACCGCGCGTGAACGCGGCCGGCAGCCGCCTGGTGGTCGTGGGCGGCGGCGTGGCCGGCCTGGCCACCGCGCTGTCCGCCGCGCCCAGGCCGGTGTTGCTGGTGGGCGCGACGCTGCCGGGCACGGGCGGCTGCACCGCGCTGGCGCAGGGCGGCATCGCCGCGGCGATGGCGGCGGGCGATTCGGCCGCCGCGCACGCGCACGACACGATGGCCGCCGGCGCGCAGCACAACGACTACGAGGCCGTGCAGTACCTGGTCGGCAACGCCGGCTTCGCCATCCGCTGGCTGCAGGCGCAGGGCGTGGGCTTCGACCGCGACGGCGACGGCCTGCAGCTGGGGCGCGAGGGCGGCCACCGCTGCGACCGCATCGTGCACGCCGGCGGCGATGCGAGCGGCCTGGCGCTGCTGATGGCGCTGACGCACGCGGCGCAGCGGGCGCCCCACATCGCCTGGCGCACGCCGGACCGCCTGGACGCGATCCGCCTGCGCGACGGCCGCGTGGCCGGCGTGGGGCTGGTCGCGGAGAACGGCCGCACGCAGGAACTGGACTGCGCGGAACTGGTGCTGGCCACCGGCGGCTGCGGGGCGCTGTTCGCCGCCAGCACCAATCCGTCCACCGCCGACGGCAACGGGCTGGCGCTGGCGCTGGCCTGCGGGGCGCGGCTGCGCGACGCGGAGTTCATGCAGTTCCATCCCACCGCGCTGGACGTCGCCGCGGACGGCGCGCAGGACGGCGCGCTGCCGCTGGTCACCGAGGCGCTGCGCGGCGCCGGTGCGCGGCTGGTCGACGACGACGGCCGCCCGGTGATGGAAGGACACCATCCGATGGGCGACCTCGCCCCGCGCGACCACGTCGCCCGGCGGGTGTGGGCATGCCGGCAGGCGGGCCGGCGCGTCCGCCTGGACGCCACCGCGCTGCGCGGCGACTGGGTCCTGCGCTTCCCCACCGTCTTCGCGCTCTGCCGCCGCTACGGCATCGATCCGCGCGAACAGCCGATTCCGGTGACGCCGGCGGCGCACTTCCACATGGGCGGCATCGCGGTGGACCTGGACGGGCAGACCGATGTCCCCGGCCTGTACGCCGTCGGCGAGGCCGCCTGCAACGGCGTGCACGGCGCGAACCGGCTGGCCAGCAATTCGCTGCTGGAAGGCGTGGTGTTCGGGCGCCGGCTCGGACGCCGGCTCGCCGACGTCCGCCTGCACCTGCCGCGCCAGGGCGCGGAGCGGTGGGTCGACCGCGGCACGAGCGCGGACCCGGCGCCGCTCGCACGGCTGCGCGCGCTGGCCTGGTCGGCGCTGGGCCCGGTGCGCGACGGCGCAGGCATGGCCGCGGCGCAGCGCGACCTGCAGGGCGACGCGTCGCTGCACGACAGCTGGCAGGGGAAACTGGTGGCGCGCTTCCTGCACGCCGCGATGCAGCGCCGCCACAGCCTGGGCGCGCATTTCCGCGCGGACGACGCGGGCTGACCGGGCTGATCAAGCGGCGCGGCGTGGCGTCGTGTGCGCCATGCCACGAGCGGAACGGCGCCTGCACCGCAGCCTCCGGAGCCAGTGGCACTGGAGCCGCGCCCATCCGGCCCGCCGGAAACCGGCGTCCCATCCATCGGGAAGAACCTGCCCCGCCGCTCAGCCCGGCATCGGCGCCGCCAGCGAGGCCTTGCCGGGACGCCCGTGCCAGTAGCCGTTGCGCGCGCCCAGCCGCGGCGGCGGCACCGGCGAGCACAGCATCGCGTGGAAATGCGCGACCACCTCGTCCATGCCGTCGTGCTGCGGCGACAGGCGCAGGATGCCGACGCCGCACGCGCGCATGTCGTCGCGCTCCGGCGCCATGTCGATCACTTCCATGCCCTGCACCTGGATGCCGTTGATCACCATGAACGGCTCGCCCTCGCGGGTGGCCAGCGGCAGGCCGTCCGGGTGCTCGATGCAGCGGAAGCCGCACTGGTCCTTGGGCACGTCCAGCGCGCGCGCGGTGAAGCAGCGCGCCGAGTACGCCAGCGGCAGCCGCCCCCACGCCATCAGTTCCAGTTCCGGCATCGCGCGGCCGTCGGCGTCCATCGCCGCGCGCACGTCCCGCAGCAGGTCGCGGCCCTGCTCGATGCCGGGCACCCAGCGCCGCAGGCCATCCTCGACCAGCAGTTGCAGTGCGTGGTGGTTGTAGACGTTCAACGTCGGCCCGGCGACGAACGGCAGGCCGCGCTCGCGGCACAGCTGCACCGCCGACAGGTCATTCGCCTCGACCAGGAAGCGGCCGTTGCCGACCAGCCGCTGCACGACGCCCAGCTCCGACTCCGCCTCGATCAGCGCCAGCGTGGACAGCACGACCTCCTTGCCGCCCGCCGCCAGTTCCTCTGCCAGCGCCAGCCAGTCGCGCGTGCGCAGTTCGCGCCGCTTGCTGCAGACGGTCTCGCCCAGGTAGACGATGTCGACCGGCCAGCCGGCGGCCTCGCGGTAGAACGCCCGCACGCGCTCGCGCGGCCAGAAGTACTGCAACGGCCCCAGGCTCAGTTTCATCGGTTCAATGCCATGCACGGTGGTACGGTCCCAGCGTGGTCTGCCGCCCCTCGGCATGCGAGGCGAGCGTGTCCTGCCACTCGGGCCGGGGCCGCCAGTCCTGCGGCGCGCGCCGTTGCCGGTCGATCGCCTCCCGCCACACGCGGGTGACCGCGCCCACGTAGGCCGAACCGCGCTGGCGGCCCTCGATCTTCAGCGCCGCCACGCCGGCCTGCGCCAGCCGAGGCAGCAGTTCCAGCGTGTTGAGGCTGGTCGGCTCCTCCAGCGCGTGGAAGACTTCGCCGCCGACCGCGTAGCGGCCCTTGCAGACGGTGGGATAGCCGGCGGGCTCGGCCGGCGCGAAGCGGTCGATCAGCATGCCGTTCAGGCGCACGCTGCGGCCTTCCGGCGTCTCCTCCCAGCGCACGAACGCCGCCGGCGAGCAGACGCCATGGCGGTTGGGCGAAGCGCCGGTGACGTAGCTGGACAGCTGGCAGCGGCCTTCCACCATGATGCACAGGCTGCCGAAGGCGAACACCTCCAGCGCCACCGGCGACGCCTGGCACAGCCGCTCCACCTGCTGGATCGACAGCACCCGCGGCAGCACCGCGCGCGCGATGCCGAAGCGCTCGTGCGCGTAGCGCAGCGCCGCCGCGGTGGTCGCCGAGCCCTGCACGGACAGGTGCCGCGGCAGGCCGGGATGGCGCGTGCTGGCGTAGTGCAGCACGGCCATCTCCGCGGCGATGATCGCGTCCATGCCCAGCGCGGCGGCGTGGTCCACGGCGCGCTGCCACTGCGGCAGGCGGGCGCTGTCCGGGTAGGTGTTCAGCGCCACGTAGACCTTGCGCGAGCGCGCGTGCGCGTAGGCGACGCCCTGGCGCATTTCGTCCTCGTCGAAGTTCAGGCCGGGGAAGGCGCGCGCGTTGGTCTGGTCGCGGAAGCCGACGTAGACCGCGTCGGCGCCGGCGTCGATGGCGGTGCGCAGGGCCGGCAGGTTGCCGGCGGGACAGACGAGTTGCATCAGGGTCTCCTGGATGGCGCGGGGCCGCGCGGCCCCGCGGGCGGTGCGTCGGCGGCCTGCGCGCGGCAGACCTGTTCCCACAGCGCGTCGACGCGCGTTTCGACGTCGGGGTCGGGCATGATCGGCCGCCCCCACTCGCGGCCGCTCTCGCCGCTCCACTTGCGGGTCGCGTCCAGCCCCAGCTTGGAGCCCAGGCCGGCGACCGGCGAGGCGAAGTCGAGGTAGTCGATCGGCGTGTTCTCCACCAGCAGGCTGTCGCGCGCCGGGTCCACGCGGGTGGAGATCGCCCAGACCACCTGCGCCCAGTCGCGCACGTCGATGTCCTCGTCGGTGACGATGACGAACTTGGTGTAGGTGAACTGCCGCAGGTACGACCACACGCCCATCATCACGCGCCGCGCGTGGCCGGCGTACTGCTTGCGGATGCTCACCACCGCCACGCGGTAGGAACAGGCTTCCGGCGGCAGGTAGAAGTCGACGATCTCGGGGAACACCTTGCGCAGGATCGGCACGAAGATGTCGTTGAGCGCGCGCGACAGCACCGAGGGCTCGTCGAACGGCGCGCGCCCCATGTAGCTGCCGTGGTAGATGGCGCCGGCGCGCAGGCGCATGCGCTCGATGGTGAAAACGGGGAAACGCCCCTGCGCGTTGTAGTAGCCGGTGTGGTCGCCGAACGGCCCTTCCAGCGCGGTGTCGCCGGGATGGACGAAGCCCTCCAGCAGGATCTCCGCGCCCGCCGGCGCGTCCAGCCCGGTCAGTTCGCTGCGCCACACGCGCGTGCGCGATGCCCGCAGCAGGCCGGCGAACTCGTACTCCGACAGCGTGTCCGGCACCGGCGCGACGGCGGCCAGCATCGTGGCCGGGTCGGCGCCGATCGCCACCAGCACCGGGAACGGCCGATCCGGGTGCGCGGCCTGCCAGCTCGCATGGTCCAGCGCGCCGCCGCGGTGCGGCAGCCAGCGCATGATCACGCGGTTGCGGCCGATCACCTGCTGGCGGTAGATGGCCACGTTCTGCCGCGGCTGGCGGGTGCCGCGGGTGACCACCAGGCCGAACGTGACCAGGCGGTCCACGTCCTCGGGCCAGCAGCGCTGGATCGGCAGCCGCGCCAGGTCGACGTCCTCGCCTTCGAATACCTGCTCGTTGAACGCGGCATCGTCCACGTGCCGCGGCGCGACGTGCGCGAGCTGCGCCAGCTCCGGCCATTGCGCCAGCGCCTCGCGCAGGTTGCCCGGCCAGCGCGGCTCCTTCAGCGACGCCAGCAGTTCGCCCAGTTCGCGCAGCGACGCCAGCGGGCGGTCGGCCATCGCCAGTTCGATCCGGCGCGGGTGGCCGAACAGGTTGCCGAGCAGCGGATGCGCGGAGCCGGCGTTGTTCATGAGCAGCGCGGGGCCGTCGGCGCGCAGCGCGCGCAGGCACAGCGCGGTGCTTTCCAGTTCCGCGCTCACCGGCGCGTCCATCTCGCACAGCTGCCCGTGCTCGCCGAGATGGTGCAGGAACTGGCGCAGGTCGTGGAAAGCCATGGCGTCCGGGCGATGACGGGAGCGTCGATTCTGGCGACGCCCCGCGCGCCGGCCCTTGACCTGCGTCAAGCCGGCGCCAATCGCGCTGCCGCGCGGCTCAGTGCGTGTACTGCAGCTGCACCCAGGCCTTGTCGGTGTCCACGGTGCGCGCGCGGTCGGCGCTGTCGTAGGCCGCGTACTTCACCATCGCCGTCCAGCCCTTCGCCCTCGGCAGCGCGTGGCTGTAGGCGACGTCCCACTCGCCGCCGAAGCGGTGGCCGCCGCGGTCGCTGCGGAAGTCGTGGTACGCGGCCTGCAGCTGCCCGCCCGCCAGCGGCGCGGTCGCGCCCAGGTACGCATCGCGCAGGCCGTCGGCCGGCGTGGCCAGGAACATGTCCGCCCAGCCCTGGAAGACGTGCTTGGTCGCTAGCGGCGTCTGGAACGCGCGGTTGCCCGCGCCGGCGCCGCGGCCGGCGCCCAGCACTTCCTGGCCGAGCTTCCATTGCACCCCGCCCCAGCCGCGCCCCAGTTCGACCAGGCGGTAGCGGCTGTCGAGCACCCACGGATTGCCGGCGAGCGAGGACTGCCACGCGTGTTCGAGCGTGTAGGCGACGCCGGCCAGCTGCCCCTGCAGGCGCAGGCCGGAGGTCTTGCTGGACAGCGTGCCCAGCGGCGCGTCGGCCGCGACCGCGATGGAGTCGAGGCCGAGCCGGTAGTGGTACGCGGTGGCCTTCAGGTACTTGCCGAATTCGTGCCGCAGGTTGAGCAGGTGGCTGTGGCCGCGGATGTCGGCCGGCGCCGTGCGGTTGGGCGCCGCCGGCGCATCGGGACCGAACACGGTGTCGACGCTGTCCACGTAGGCGTAGGTGAAGACGGACGACGCGGTCGGCTTCAGTTCGACCAGGCCGCCGTCGTAGGTCTGCTCGTTCTGGCGCCAGCCGACGCCGCCGACGAAGCGCTGGTTGTCCAGGTTGATGCGCTGCCGCCCCACGCGCACGTCGCCGCCGGCGAAGGCCTGCTTCACCACCAGCTGGTTGACGCCGGTGCCCTGCGGGTCGGGCACGGTGCTGTAGCCCGTGCGGCCGTTGCGGGTGTCGTTGTAGCGGGCGCCGCCGATGCGGCTGACGTTGTCGGCCTCGGCCAGCGCGGACAGGCCGTGCCATTCGGGGGTGGCGACGCCCAGCCGCGTGCGCAGCGTCTGCGCGCTGGCCGACCGCAGCGCATTGTCCTGGTCCACGTGTTCGTAGCGGTAGCGGGCGTCGAAGGCGAAGGTCCAGCCATCCGGCGACGCGGCGAGCGCGGGCAGCGCGGAGGCCGCGGCGGCGGCCAGCGCCAGGACGGCGAACGGATGGCGGGATTTCCGGGAGCGGGACATGGACACCTCAGTAGCGGACGTTGAGTTTCAGCCAGGCCGTGCGGCCGGGTTCGTTGATGCGGACCGGATCGGCCGGATAGCCGAAGGCGCTGTTGCCGCCCAGGTTGAGGTGCTCGCTGTAGGCGCGGTCGAACAGGTTGTCGATGCCGGCGGTCAGCTGCACGCCGTCGCGGACGCGGTAGCCGGCGTTGAGCGAGAACACCGCGAAGCCGGCGCTCGGCCCGAGGTCGCGGCCGACCACGTTGCCCTGCGTGGTGCTGACGCGCTCCTGCGCGGCCACCACGCGCCACAGCGCGCCCCACGACCACGGCCCGCGCTCGTGGCTGGCGGAGAAGCGCGCTTCCAGCGGCGGCATCTGCGGCAGCGCGGTGCCGGTGTCGCGCACCTCGCCCCAGGCGTAGGAGGCGGCGCCGGACAGCTTCCATCCCTTCGCCGGGCGCCAGTCGACGCCGGCCTCGCCGCCGCGGATGCGGGCGTCGACGTTGTGCGCCTGCGTGGTGCTACCCATCATCCCCGGCGCATAGTCGAACAGGATGAAGTCCTGCACGCGCCCGGCGTACAGCGAGGCCCACGCGTCGACCTTCGCGCCCTTGAACTGCACGCCGACGTCCAGCTGGGTGGTGCGCTCGGGCTGCACGCCGGCGAATGCGTTGGCCGCGCCCGCGGGACCGCGCGTGGGCGAGAACAGTTCCCAGTAGTCCGGCATGCGCTGCGTGTGGCCGATGCCGGCGTAGGCGCCCCAGCGGCCGCCCATGTCGTATTCGTAGCGGACGAAGGCGCTGGGCAGCGATTCCTTGCGCGTCATGCCGGCGGTCGGGCTCGGCATCGGCATCATGCCGCCGGCGGTGGCGCGCAGGTCCTGCGCCTCGGCGCGGTCGACGCGCAGGCCGCTCATCAGGTGGTGGGTGTCGGTGATGTGCCAGTGCGATTCGGCGAACGCGCCCCAGCTCTGGAACTTCGCGTCCACCGTCCACGGCATCGCCAGGTAGGCGCCGCGCCCGGCCGCGCTGCGCTTGCTGTGGCGGCTGGCACGCAGGTCCACGCCGGCGGTGACTTCCCAGCGGTCCTGCTGCCAGGTCGCCGCCACCCGCCCGCCGCGCGTGCGGTGCGCGACGTTGCTGGCCATCGGCATCGGCATGCTGCCGGCGGGATCGGGATCGCGCAGGGTGTAGTTGTCCATCACGTGGTCGACGTCGTTCTGGTAGACGTTGGCCTTCACCGCATCGAGCACGCCGCCGATGCCTTTCTTCTCGAAGCGCAGCCCCAGGCTGTCGCGCGCGAACTGCGCGCCGTCCATGCCGCGGCCGGCGTAGCGCGCCCGGGCGTCGCCGGTGCCGGCGCTCAGTTCCAGCACCGTGTCCTCGTCCGGCGTCCAGCCCAGCGCGGCGTCGGCGTTCCACTTCTTCCACGCCGACGGCACGCGGTCGCCGTTGCCGTCGTCGTAGTCGCCGGCTTCCGAGCGGTTGGCGGAAACGCGGGCGTAGCCGCGCGGCGCGCCGGCGCTGAGGTCGAGCACCTGGTCGTTGCGGCCGTTGCTGCCGGCCAGCGCGCTGCCCGAGGCCTGCATGCCCGGCTCGGCGAAGTACGGGATCTCGCGTTCGAAGCGCACCGTGCCGGCGGACGCGCCGCCGCCCCACAGCACCGTCTGCGGTCCCTTGACGACCACCAGGCGGTCGTAGGTTTCCGGCGCGATGTAGGACAGCGCGTTGTCCATGCGCGACGGACAGGCGCCGCTCATCGCGCCGTCGTTGGTCATCAGGTTGATGCGCGAGCCGAACATGCCGCGCAGCACCGGGTCGCCGTTGGTGCCGCCGCTGCGCAGCGTGGAGAAGCCGGGGATGGTCTTGAGGTAGTCGGCGCCGTCGCTGGCCGGCACCGGCTGGCGCGGCAGCTTGGGATCGGTGACGAAGGTGGTCGCCATCGCCGGCGCCACCCCGACCACGACGACGCCGTCCAGCGTGGCCACCGGCATCGCGTCGGCGTGCATGGCCGCGTGCGACGCGGCGTGGGGTTCCTCGGCGCGGGCCGCCGGCATGCCGGCGATCACGCCGACCAGCGCCGCGGCGAGCAGGTTACGGTTCATGGCGCATCCCCTTTTTCTGTGATGCGCACATTCTGTTGATGCGATCGCGCCGTGCAGATGCGACGGGTTGTCGCATGCGGGGGCCCGCTTGACATTGGTCAAGCCGATGCGCGAATGCGCGCGCCGGACCCCTCCGGATTGATCGAGATCAACGTGGCGCGCATCCGGCCTTCCCACCATGGCCCCATCGGCCACCGGCCATTCGAAGGAAAGCGTCATGAAACACCTGCAGACCCGCCTCCTCTCCTGCGCCCTCGCCGGCGCGCTCGCCGCGATGTTCGGCCTTCCCGCCCTGGCGAAGAACGAGGTCGCCCCCGCCGGCGAGACCATCCACGCCGTGCTGACGGCGCCGCCGATGGTGCCGCCGCCGATCACGCGCAAGACGCCCGCCCACGTCGTCGTCGACCTGGAGATGATCGAGAAGGACATGCGCATGGCCGACGGCGTGACCTACAACTTCTGGACCTTCGGCGGCACCGTGCCGGGCAGCTTCATCCGCGTGCGCAAGGGCGACACGGTGGAGTTCAAGCTGAAGAACCGCCACGACTCGCACATGTCGCACAACATCGACCTGCACGCCGTCACCGGCCAGGGCGGCGGCGCCGAGGCCACGTTCACCCTGCCGGGCCGCGAAACGCAGTTCACCTTCAAGGCGCTCAACCCCGGCCTGTACATCTACCACTGCGCGATGGCGCCGGTCGGCATGCACATCGCCAACGGCATGTACGGCCTGATCCTGGTCGAGCCGGAGGAAGGCCTGGAGCCGGTGGACAAGGAGTTCTACGTGGTCCAGGGCGACTTCTACACCGAGGGCGCCTACGGCGAACCGGGCCTGCAGCCCTTCAGCCTGGAGAAGGCGATCGACGAGCACCCCACCTACGTGGTGTTCAACGGCTCGGTGGACGCGCTGCAGGGCGAGAACGCGCTGACGGCCAAGGCCGGCGAGAAGATCCGCATCTTCGTCGGCAACGGCGGCCCCAACCTGGTGTCCAGCTTCCACGTGATCGGCGAGATCTTCGACAAGGTCTACACCGAGGGCGGCAGCAAGTACCAGGAGAACGTGCAGACCACGCTGGTGCCGGCGGGCGGTTCGGCCATCGTCGAGTTCAAGGCGGACGTGCCGGGCAACTTCGTGCTGGTCGACCACAGCATCTTCCGCACCTTCCACAAGGGCTCGCTGGGCATCCTGAAGGTCGAGGGCGAGAAGAACCCGTCCATCTACACCGGCCAGCAGCACGACATCGAGTACCCGGAAGCCAAGCCCGCCGCCGGCAAGTGAGGAGCGCATGAAACGGACACCGTCCGTGGTCCTGCTGGTCGCCCTGGTGCCGGCGCTCGCCGGCGCCGGGGACGCCGGGGACGGCTACCGCGCCGTCCCCGGGGGCGACTTCCGTTCCTCGGTGCGCTTCGAGGAGACCACCCGCCAGGTGCGGGTGGCTCCGTTCTCGATGATGTCGCGGCCGGTCAGCAACGCGCAGTTCGCCGCCTTCGTCCAGCGCCAGCCGCAGTGGCGGCGCGACCGGGTGCCGGCGGTGTTCGCCAGCCCCGGCTACCTGGGCCACTGGGCCACCGCCGACGCCCCCGGCGACGGCCTGGACCCGGAGGCGCCGGTCGTCCACGTCACCTGGCACGCCGCCGACGCCTATTGCCGCGAACAGCAGGCGCGCCTGCCGACGTTCGTCGAGTGGGAATACGCCGCGGCCGCCGACGCGACCCGCCGCGACGCCCGCGCCGATCCGCGCTGGCGGATGCAGCTGGTCAACGACGGCACGCCGCACGCGATGGACGCCGCGCCCGGCGCCCCGGCCAACGCGTACGGCCTCCACGGCCTGCACGGGGCGCACTGGGAGTGGAGCGAGGACTTCGCCTCGCTGCTCGGCGACGGCGACCGCCGCGGCCAGCAGGACGGCGACAGCCTGCGCTACTGCGGCGCCACCGCGCTGGCCTTCAACGATCCCGGCGACTACGGCGTGGTCAAGCGCTTCGTCCTGCTGTCGGCGCTGCAACCCGGGGCCACCCTGGGCAATCTCGGTTTCCGCTGTGCGAGGAGCACGCCATGAAATTCGTATCCTTCTTCCTTTCCGCCGCGCTGGCATTCGCCGGCGCCGCGCAGGCGCAGTCGCAGGCGCTGCCCGGCGACTCGGTCTACCACCTGCAGGCGTCCACCCGGGACGCCGCCGGCCAGCCCGTGCCGTGGCCATCGCTGCGCGGCCAGCCGCGCGTGGTGTCGATGTTCTACGGCAACTGCCACCTGATGTGCCCGCTCATCATCGAGAACGCCAAGAGCCTGCAGAAGCAGCTGTCGCCGCGCGAACGGGCGAAGCTGGGCATCGCGATGGTCAGCCTGGATCCCGCCCGCGACACCCCGGCGGCGATGCGCGAGGTGGCGCAGCGCCACCGCGTGCCCGACGGCTGGCAGTTCCTGATCCCGTCCGACAACGACGTGCGCGCGATCGCCAGCGTGCTGGACGTGCGCTACCGCTTCCGCGAGGACGGCAGCATCAACCACACCAGCGTGCTGGTGCTGCTGGACGCCGACGGGCGGATCCGCGCCCGCAGCGAAGTGGCCGGCGCCGCGGCCGATCCGCAGTTCCTGATCCAGATCAAGGCGCTGCTGGCCGAGTCATGATGACATGGCACCCACACCCCTCCCCGCTACCGCACACCTTTCAAGGAGCCGTTCCATGAAACTCTCCCGCACCCTCCTCGCCCTCGCCCTGCTCGGCGCCGCCGGCATGGCCCAGGCCGCCGGCAACTGCACCGTCAGCCTGAAGGGCGACGACGCCATGAAGTTCGACCTGAAGGAGGCCACCGTCTCCGCCAGCTGCGCCACCATCACCATCGAACTGACGCACACCGGCAAGCTGCCGGCGGCGGCGATGGGCCACAACGTGGTCGTGTCGAAGACCGCCGACCTGGCCGGCGTGGCGCGCGACGCCATCAAGGCCGGCGCGGCCAACCAGTACGTGCCGGCGGGCGACGCCCGCGTGATCGCGCACACCACGCTGGTGGGCGGCGGCCAGAAGACCAAGATCAGTTTCCCCGGCAAGAAGCTCACCGCCGGCGGCGACTACAGCTTCTTCTGCAGCTTCCCCGGCCACTCCACCCTGATGAAGGGCAAGCTGGTCGTCACCAAGTAATCCCGCACGCGACACACCGCGCCGCCCTCCGGGGCGGCGTTCCGCTTCCAGGAGCCGGGCCATGGAATACGCGATCCACCTGGGCGATGCGGCGGTCGACCTGGCCGCCGTCGAGCGCCACCTGCTCGACCTCGACCCCGCCGCGCTGGTCGACCACGACACGGCGGCGCGCACCCTGCGCTGCTCGACCAGCGCGACGGCGCTGGAACTGCAGATGACGCTGGCGCAGGCCGGCCTGCGCCTCGCCCCCGGCGCCATCGAACGGCTGCCCTCGGTGTGCTGCGGCGGGTGCAGCGGCTGACGGAAGCCGCTCCCGCCCGGACACCGGCCCGGGCGCCCGCGCCCGAAGGCGCACACTTCCACGCGAATGACGCCAGTTGCCACGAAGGGGGTTGACGCCCCTAATAATTCATATATTCTGGAATTATGGAAACGAACACCGCCCTCAAGTCCCTCGCCGCGCTCGGCCACGAATCCCGCCTGGCGGCCTTCCGCGCGCTGGTGCAGGCCGGCCCGGACGGCCTGGCCGTCGGCGAGTTGCGCGACCGGCTCGACCTCCCGCCCGCCACCCTGACCGCGCACCTCAACGTGCTGCGCGCGGCGGCGCTGGTGCACGACACCCGGGAAGGACGCGTGATCCGCGTGCGCGCCAACTACCTGCAGATGAACGGACTGATCGCCTACCTCACCGAGAACTGCTGCGGCGGCGTCACCACCTGCGCACCCGCCGCGTCCTGCACACCCCGCAAGAAGAAGGCCACGCCATGAACCGCTTCCACGTCCATCTCAACGTCACCGACCTGCAAGCCAGCATCCGCTTCTACACGCAGTTGTTCGCCAGCGCGCCCGCGGTGGTGAAACCCGACTACGCGAAATGGATGCTCGACGATCCCCGCGTCAACTTCGCCATCTCCGACACCGGCCGCGCGCCCGGCGTCGACCACCTGGGCCTGCAGGCCGAAGACGGCGGCGGCCTGCGCGAGTTCGGCCGCCGCCTGGACGCCGCCGGCGGCGCCGTGGTGCCCGAGGAGGCCGCGGTCTGCTGCTACGCGCGCTCGGACAAGTTCTGGACCGAGGATCCGCAGGGCACGCGCTGGGAAACCTTCCACACCTTCGGCGACGCCACCACCTACCACGCCGCCGACGCCGACGGCGCGGCCTGCGCGCCCGGGCCGGTGGCGATGGAGCCCCGGGCCCGGCAGGGCGCCGCGTGCTGCGCGCCGCCGGCCGGCTGCTGCTGACCGGCTTCGCGCGGGACCCCGCCATGAAGGACCGCCTCCACCGCGTGCCGTTTCCCGGCACGGGCAATGCCGCCCGCAGCCGGATGGCCGGGGCGCTGCTCAACGTCCCGGGCGAAGGACGCTTCCGCGGCTCCGGCGCCGCCGGCCGGCCGGCGGGCCACGTCCAGCCGCCGCCGGCCAAGCTGGTCGCCGAACCCCGATACGCGCCGCCGCGGCGCAGCACGTCGTGGGACGGATGCGCCGGGCCGGCCGCGCCCGACCCGGACTTCATCGCCGCGGCCTGCGACAAGGCCGCGGGCGACGCCTGCCCGGTGCGGCGCGGCCAGCCGGTGCCGGCGCACGGCGGGATGCCCGACCCCGCGGCCACGCCGGACGACCTGCCCGCCTTCATGCACGCCTGGGCCACGCGCCGCCGCCGCATCGAACGGTGGCTGGCGCCGCCCCTGGGCAGTTTCGATGCGGTGGTGCGGGCGCGGAAGCGGCGCGCCATCGGCGCCGCCTGATCCCCTTTCCCCCGACCACGCCATGGCCCGTCCTCGCCTCCTCTTCGTCTGCATCGAGAACTCCAACCGCAGCCAGATGGCCGAGGCCTTCGCGCGCCTGCACGGCGGCGACCGCGTGCAGGCCTTCAGCGCGGGCTCGCGCCCGTCCGGCCGCATCAACCCGAAGGCGGTCCGTTTCATGGCCGAGCTGGGCTACGACCTGTCCGCGCACGCTTCCAAGTCGCTGGACGAGGTGGAAGGCGAGTTCGACGCCGTCGTCACCATGGGATGCGGCGACGAGTGCCCGTGGATCCCCGCGAAACGGCGCGAGGACTGGGCCCTGCCCGATCCGCGCGACATGGACGACGACGGCTACCGCGCGGTGCGCGACGACATCGGCCGGCGCGTGAAGGCGCTGCTGGATTCGCTCTGATGCCCCGCGCGCTGTTGGCCGAGGCGCTCGGCACCGCCCTGCTGCTGGCGGTCGTGGTGGGCTCGGGCGTCATGGGCCAGACGCTCGGCGCAGGCAACACGGCGGTGGCCCTGCTCGCCAACGCGGCCGCGACGGCGGGCGCGCTGTACGTGCTGATCGTGGTGTTCGGGCCGATCTCCGGGGCGCACTTCAATCCGGCGGTGACGCTGGTCATGCGCCTGCGCGGCGAACTGGACACCCGCGCCGCGGCCGCCTACGTCGCCGTGCAATGCGTCGGCGCCGTGGCCGGCGTGCTGCTGGCGCACGCGATGTTCGAGCTGCCCCTGCTGCAGCCGGGCATCCGCGTGCGCAGCGGCGGCGCGCAATGGCTCAGCGAGGGCGTGGCGACCTTCGGCCTGCTGCTGGCGATCCTGCTGGGACTGCGCCACCGCGCACGGGCGGTGCCGGCGCTGGTCGCGGGCTGGATCTTCGCCGCGTACTGGTTCACCGCCAGTACCTCGTTCGCCAATCCGGCGGTGACGCTGGCGCGCGCGCTGACGCGGACCTTCGCCGGCATCCGCCCGGACGACGTGCCGGCCTTCGTGACGGCGCAGCTCGCCGGCGCCGCGCTGGCGCTGGTGGCCGCAAGGATGTTGGCGCCTCCCGCTGCCCTGTCGATGGAGGCCAGGTAGCGTCGCTGCCCCCGCTACCGCCGGCGACCGGCCCCGGGGCCTGGCACCATCATGGCCAGGCGGCGCCACCCGGCGCGCGGCCGGGTGTCGGGATGCGGCGCGTCATGCCGCCGCCGACCAGACGCTGTCGGGGTGGCCCTGCCGCGCGCGCCGGCGCGTGCGCGCCGCCGCCCACAGCAGGACCGGCACCGCCGCCAGCGCGGTGAGGTCCACCACGTAGCCCATGCCGGGGTGGTTCCAGGTGCCGCCGATGTTCCAGATGCCGGCCAGGCTGCCGAGCGGGACGAGCGCGGTCGCGAGCGCGGCCGCCCACAGCAGTTCGTACGCGCCGCGCGCGGTGCCGCGCAGGAACGCCCACGCCACCGCGGCGGCGAACACCGCGTAGTAGATGCCCTCGTGCCACGCGGCGACGTCGTCCACGCGCGCCGGCAGCCACTTGGTGGCGGCCACGGTGGCGGAGATGCCGGCCACGCAGCCCAGCGACACGCCCACCGTCAGCGCGCCCAGCACGCGCGTGGAGCGCTTCTGCACGGGCAGGCCGGCGTCGCGCTGCTTCTTCCGCCGCGACTCGATCCACAGCAGGTTGCCGGTGTAGAAGACCAGCGCGCCGCCCAGGCCCAGCAGCAGGTACAGCCAGCGCACCGGATTGCCGCCGTAGCTGCCGAAATGCAGCATGAAGAAGGCGTTGACCGCCGCGTCCCAGCGCTCCATGTGACCGGGCAGGTCGTGCGGGTCGACCTCACCGGTGTACGGGTCCAGGTGCGTGCTGGCGTAGGTGCGCGCGCGCGTGCCGTGGCGCGCGTCCAGCCCGGTCACGCGGCCTTCCACACGGTCCTCGCCCTGCTGGAAGGTGAAGCTGTAGACGTCGAAGCCCGGCAGCTGCGCATGCACCCGCCGCAGCAGCGCGTCCGCCGGCAGCGGCTGCGCGCCCGGCGGCGGCGGCGGCGCGTGTTCTTCCTCGCCCCACGGGATGCCGTTCGGATAGACGACCTTGTCCTGCAGGTCGTAGAACGGATCGTGGAAGGCGAACACCACGCAGGTCAGCGCCATCACCAGGTGGAACGGCAGGCTGACGAAGCCCAGCGCGTTGTGCACGTCCAGCCACAGGCGCTTGATGTTCCTGCCGATGCGCAGGGCGAAGAAGTCCTTGGCCAGCGTCGGCAGCAGGATGATCACGCCCGACACCAGCGCCACCGCGTACAGCAGCGCGACGATGCCCATGATCGGCCGCGCCACCGCGTCGGAGAACGGCAGGCCGACCAGCTGGTGCAGCGTGTCCACCAGCTGCGCAACCGGCGCCTTGCGCAACTGTTCCACCTGCAGCGTGCCGTCGGGCGCGAAGCTGGCGCCGAACTCGGTGAACTGGCGCGGCCGGTCGCCGCGCACCCGCCAGACCACGCGCGCGGGCGCGTCCGGCGTGGTCGCCACCACGACCGAGTAGTTCTTCGCCGCCTGCGGATGCGCGGCCAGCACCGCGCGCACCAGCTCCGGCGCGCGTTCGATCGGGGGCGGCGCGGCCAGCGCGGAGGGCGGCGTGGCCCAGCGCTCCAGCGGCTTCTCGAACATGGTGATGGCGCCGGCGTAGAAGGCGACGAACAGCATCAGCCCGGCGAGGATGCCGACCCAGATGTGCACGTCCTTGTAGACCTTGACGATGTCGCTGCGGATCTTCGGCACGCCCCTTACCCCATCACCGTGCGCATGGCCCACAGTAGGCCGAACGCGACCGCGTTCGCCGCGCCCAGCCAGAGCCAGGCGCGCAGGCTGTCGCGGAACAGGAACACGAACGCCAGCACCGCGCACCAGACGGGCGCGATCCACCACATGACGAACTGGATCTTGCCGCCGCCCCCGTCGATGCCGTCCGGCCCGAGCCAGGCGAACAGGCCCGACGTCGCCAGGGCCAGGCCGAAGCCGAGCACCACGCCGGCGCAGGTCTTGCCGAACCAGTGGCGGCTCTGCAGCCGCGCGGGCGCGCCGCTCATGCCGCCGCCCCGCGCCGGCACGCGCGCCACGCGCCCAGGAACGGCGCCAGCGACCAGACCAGCATCACCAGCACCAGCCAGGCCGATACCGCCTCGACCGGCGCCAGCGTGCGCCACGCCAGCACCAGCGACAGCGCCAGGCACAGCGCGCCGGGCCACGGCCGGCGGCGCGCCGGCCACGGGCCCTGCGCGCGCCACTGCTGCTGCGGCGAGGCCAGGTAGAGCAGCCAGGCGCCGGCGACGCCGGCCAGCGTCGCGGCCGCGACGAGCCAGGGATTCATCGCGCCGCCCTCATGGCGACGCGCCCGCGATGCCGGCGAGGAACGGCGGCAGCGAGGCGCCCAGCGTCTGCCCGTGCGACAGGCCCGGCAGCACCTCCAATTCAACCGGCAGGCCGCGCGCGCGCAGGCGTTCGGCCATCCGCGCGGCCGCGTCCGGCGGCACGCTGGCGCGCGCGCGGCGCATCGCGTCCACCAGCGCCGGATCGCGCGTGGACGGCGCCGCCGCCGCCCGCGGCGCGGCGGGTTCGCCCGTCCACATCCGCAGACGGGGCGCGGTTCCGGTCCAGCGCGCCGCGCGGGTTTCTTCCTGCAGCAGGTAGCCGTCGCCCCACCACAGCGACGGATCGGCCGCGCCGTAGTCCGCGAACGCCGCCGGCCGGGTGAACAGCGCGTGCAGCACGAACACGCCGCCGTAGGAATGGCCCCACAGCGCCTGCCGCGCCGGGTCCAGCGGCGCGAGTTCCGCCACCTTCGTCCTCGCCTCGCCGGCGAGCAGGTCGAGGAAGGCGTCCGCGCCGCCGTTGCGGCGCGTGCCCGTCGGGTCGCGCTGCGCCGCCTCGCCGCCGGGCCGGCGCGGGGTGTAGTCGTAGGCGCGGGCGTCGCCGTCGATGCGCAGGTCGTTGTCGTGCGCGACGAACACGATCACCGGCGGCGACGGCGCCCGCGCCAGGCGTTCCAGCGTCGCCGCGCCGACGTCCATCAGCGCGGCGTTGCCGTCCAGCAGCCACGCCGCCGGATGGCCGGCCGGCGGCGGCGCGCGGTCCGGCACCGCCACCCGCAGCCGGTAGCGCCGGTCCGGATCGGCCGCCCGCAACGCGATCGCGTGGAAGCGGTAGCCCTGCACCCCGGTATCGGCCACGGTGGTGCCGGTCCGCCGCGACAGGTCGGGCTGCGCGGCCACGGACGGCGCCAGCACCGCGGCGGCGGCCGCCAGCAGCAGCGCGGACAGCCGGCGCATCACCAGGTGAACCTGGCCGTCGCGGTCACCGTGCGGCCGGTGCCGTAGAAGCACGAGGACACGCCGCTGCACGTGGAGACGAACTGCTTGTCCGCCAGGTTGCTGACGTTGAGCGCGAACTGCGTGCCGACCGCGCCGATGCGGCCGGCGTCGTAGCGGATGGCCGCGTCCCATAGCGTGTAGGACGGGATCAGGATGGCGTTGGCGCTGTCGCCGTAGCTCTCGCCGTTGTAGCGCACGCCCGCGGCCAGGCTCAGGCCTTCCAGCCCGCCGCCGTGGAAGGTGTAGTCGGCCCACAGCGCGGCGGTCCAGTCCGGCACCATCGCCAGCTGCTTGCCGAGGTAGCCGTTGTTGCTGCGGGTGATCTCCGAGTCCATCCAGGTGGCCGCGCCGATCACGCTGAAGCCCTCCAGCGGGGTGATGCGTCCTTCCAGTTCCACGCCGCGCACGCGGCCCTCGCCGTCCTGCACCTGGCACTGGCTGCTGCCGGTGGTGCCGCAGGTGTTGTGGGCGGGATCGGGATCGTTGGTGAGGATGTTCTGCTGGCGCAGGTCGTAGGCGGACAAGGTCACCAGGCCGTCGAAGCCGGCCGGCTGGTACTTCACGCCGGCCTCCCACTGCTTGCCGGTGACCGGATCGAACGGCGTGCGCGCGTAGCTGAGGTTGACGTTGCTGCCGGAGGGCTGGAACGACTCGGAATAGCTGAGGTACGGCGCGAACCCGTTGTCGGCCACGTACAGCACGCCGGCGTTGGCGGTGAAGGCCTCGTTCTCCACCAGCGTCGGCACGCGCGCGCCGTAAACGCCGGTGACGGCGTTGTAGGACTGCGACCAGGTGTCGTCCTCGGTCCAGTCGTAGCGCCCGCCGAGGGTGAAGCGCCACTTGCCCAGCGCGACCTGGTCCTGCAGGTACGCGCCAGTCTGGCGGTTGATGCCGCCGGAATGGCTGATGCTGGTGGTGACCGGCACGTAGCCGGTGTAGACCGGCGCGAAGATGTCGATCGGCAGCGGGTTCGCCATCGCGCCGCGCGCGCCTTCCCAGTCCGCCTTCTGCCAGTCCACGCCGAACAGCACGGTGTGCCGGAGCGCGCCGGTGGCGAACCTGCCGGTCAGGCGGGTGTCGACGGTCTCGCCCTGCGAATCGCCGGTGCCCCAGGTGGCGCGGCGGTTCTGCGTGCGCCCGTCGGCGTTCAGCCCGCCGTTGGTCACCACGGTGCGGAACAGCGATTCCACGTCCGTGTGCCGCGCGCTCTGGCTGAGCGTCCAGTCCTTGCCGAACGCATGCTCGAACAGGTAGCCCGCGGTCCAGATGGTGCGGTCGTAGGTGTTCCAGCCCGGCTCGCCGATGAAGGTGTCGTTCTTCATCCGGCCGTAGGGCGTGGCCACCAGCGTGCCGGCCATCGGCAGGAACTGGTAGGTCGAGCCGCCGTCGTCGCGCTGGTACAGGCCGAGCAGCGTCAGCCGCGTCTTCTCGGCGATCTGGAAGGTGTAGCTCGGCGCCAGGAACCAGTGCTCCTGGTCGGTGTGGTCGATCTGGGTGGCGCCATCGCGGTACAGGCCGACCAGGCGGAACAGGTGGCGGTCGTCCTGCGTGCCGGCGCCGACGTCGAACGCGGTGCTGTACTGGCCGTGGCCGTCGATGCCCACGCGCAGCACCTGCGGCTGGTCCGGCTGCGGGGTCTTGCTGACCTGGTTGACCATGCCGCCCGGGGCGACCTGGCCGTACATCACCGCCGAGGGGCCCTTCAGCACCTCCACGCGCTCCAGGTTCCAGCTGTCGACCATGGTGCGGTTCCACTGGCTGCCCTGCGGTGCGCGCATGCCGTCCACGGTGACGTTGTTGCTCCAGCTGCCGGCGTCGAAGCCGCGGATGCGGAAGTCGTCGACGCGGTTGTCGATGCCGCTGCTCTCCAGCGCCACGCCGGCCACGTAGCGCATCGCCTCGTTGAGGTTCTGCACGCCGCGCGCGTCCAGCTCCTCGCGCGCGATCACCGACACCGACTGCGCCGTCTCGGCGATCTGGGTGTCGGTCTTGGTGGCGCCGGAGGTGTGGGTGGTGGTGCGGTAGGCGTTGACGCGCACGGTGTCGAGGGTGGCCACGTCCGGATCGGACGCGCCGTCGGGCGCGGAAGCGGCCTCCTGCGCGGCGGCGGCCAGCGGCAGCGCGAGCAGGACGGCGAGGGAAAGGGACAGCGGGGTGCGCGCGAGGGCGCGCGGCGTCTGGATCGGGGACACGGAGCCAACCTGTGGGGGATGCGGGCGGTTGGCTGACTGCCGGCCGGCAGCGGCTGATGGGCGCCAGTCTAGCAGATGCGAATGATTCGCAATTGATCAGGATCAAGGCGCACGGCCGGCGAATCTTGCCACGCGGCCCGCGGAACGCCGCCCGCGCCCGCCCGCACGGCGCCGCCGGTGTGCGTGCGGCGCTCTTCTACCGGCGGGGATGCGGACGCCCGGTCACCGGACCGGGCAATCCACCGTGGCCTGCGCTTCGTTCAACGCGCCCAGCGCGATGCGCGACACCGACAGGTCGAGCGCGGCGGCGCTTTCCAGCACCGGCACCTGCGCCAGCCGGCCGACGTCGGCCCCGGCCTGCACGAAGCACTTGAGCGGCACGCCGACGACGGTCCACTGCCCCTGCGGCAACGCCGCGAGCGTCTTCCCCGCGTCGACGCGGCCGGCGCAGCCTTCGCCGCAGTCCACGCCCAGCCAGACCGGTCCGGCGACCGCGCCGTCGCGCCGCAGCGTCAACTGCAACTGCACGTCGCCGTTGCTCTCGCGGGTGAGGTCCAGCGGCGTGGCCGACACCAGCGCCAGCCGTGCCGCGCCGGCGCCCGACCAGCGCAGGCGGCGGCCGTCCTCCTGCGCTAGGTGGTCCACCGCCTCCACCTCCAGGCTGCCGTCGGCCAGCACCGCCGGCACCGTGGCCGCCGGCACGCCGGCCTGCGACGCGCCGGACAGCCGCAGCGCCATGCCCGCGGCGGGCTTGCCCTGGGCGAAGTACACGCCTACGGCGGACTGCTCGCCGGCGACGCCGGAATCCTCCGGCAACGGCGCCAGGTCGCCCTTGTCCGCGTAGGTCAGGCCGAAGCCGAACGCGAACAGCGGGTCGTAGCCTTCCTGCCCCACGTTGTTGGCGTACTGCGTGGCGGTGCGCGGCCAGCTGAAGCCGAGCTTGCCCTTGAAGTCGTGCTGCACGCCGCCGTCGGCCGCGCGCAGCAGCACGTCGGCGACGCCCTCGCCCTCCGAGCCCGGCAGCCACGCGGCGACGAAGGCGTCGGCCGCGTTGATCTCGCGGTTCACCCACAGCGGACGGCCGCTCAGGAACACCGCCACCACCGGGATGCCGTCGGCCTTCAGCCGCTTGAGCCGTTGCAGGTCGGTCTCGTCGCCGGGCTTGTAGAGCAGGTTGGGGATGTCGCCCTGGAACTCCGCGTACGGGTTCTCGCCGAACACCACCACCGCCACGTCCGGCTTCTTCGCGTAGGAGCCGTCGACGGACAGGACCGCCTTGCCGCCGGCCGCCTTCGCCTGCCGCGCGATGCCTTCGTAGATCGTGTCCGCGTTCGGGAAGTCCTTGCGCGTGGTGCCGGTGCCCTGCCAGTTGAGCGTCCAGCCGCCGGCCTGCTTGCCGACGTCGTCGGCGCCGTCGCCGGCGACCAGGATGCGCTGCTTCGGCTGCAAGGGCAGCACGCCGCCCTGGTTCTTCAGCAGCACCAGCGATTCGCGCACGGCCTGGCGGGCGACCGCGCGGTGCTCCGGCGCGCCGAGCAGCGCGAACTGCCCGCCGACCGCGCGCGAGGACGGCTTGCCCGCCTCGAACAGGCCCAGCCGGAACTTCACCCGCAGGATCCGCCGCACCGCGTCGTCCAGCCGTTCCTGGCTAATCGTGCCGGCCTTCGCCGCCGCCAGCGTGGTCTCGTAGAAGCCCCTCCAGCTGTCCGAAGCCATCGCCATGTCGAGGCCGGCGTTGATCGTCGCCGGGCAGTCGGTGTTGGTGCAGCCCTTCACCTGGCCGTGGCCGTTCCAGTCGCCGACGACGAAGCCGCCGAAGTTCATCCGTCCCTTCAGCGCATCGGTCAGGTACGGCTTGTGGCCGTGCATCTTCTCGCCGTTGACGCTGTTGAACGAGGCCATCGCCGTCTGCGCGCCCGCGGCGATCGCCGGCGGATAGCCGGCGGCGTGGATGCGCACCAGCTCGGCCTCGCCGATCTCCGTGTCGCCCTGGTCCTTGCCGTCGGTGGTGCCGCCGTCGCCGAGGAAGTGCTTGACCGAGGCGACCACGTGGCGGCCGTCGAGGAACGCCGGCGTACCGACCTTGCCCTGCAGGCCCTCGACCATCGCGCCCGCGTAGCGGGCGACCACCTCGGGCGACTCGGAATAGCCTTCGTACGAACGGCCCCAGCGGTCGTCCTGCGGCACCGCCACGGTCGGCGCGAACGTCCACTCCATGCCGGTGGCGCGGGTTTCCAGCGCGGTGATCTCGCCGATCCGGCGCAGCAGGTCCGGGTTGCGCGCGGCGCCCAGGCCGATGTTGTGCGGGAACAGCGTGGCGCCGACGATGTTGCTCTGTCCGTGCACGGCGTCGATGCCGAAGATCACCGGGATCGCCTTGCCGCCCTGCGAGGTGTCCATCGAGGCCTCGTAGAAGGCGTCGGCCAGCGCCAGCCACGCGGCGGGCGAAGCGTCGTAGCGGCCGCCGGGATCGGAATTGCCGCCAGCCAGGATCGAGCCGAGCCGGTATCGGCGCACGTCGTCCGGGGTGATGCTGGCGATGTCGCCCTGCACCAGCTGGCCGACCTTCTCCTCCACCGTCATCGTCGCCAGCAGGTCGTCGATGCGCTGCTCCAGCGCGGCGTCCTCGGCCAGCGGCCAGGCCACCTGCGGCCAGGGGTTCGCGTCCGCCGCCGCGGGTGCGGCGGCCGGCTCGTCGCCCTTGCAGGCGCCCAGCGCCAGTGCGGCCAGCAGCACGCCGCGGCGGGCGCGCATGGCGTTGCGGTTCGTCATCGCGTTCATCCTCCGGTCCGCTCCCGTTCCCTGCCCATGATGTCGGGCACGTACTTAAGCACGAACGGCGCCGGAATGGACGCCGCTGCCCGGTGGATGGCGAAGGCGGCCACCGGCGCGGACGCGGGATGGGGGCGGAAGCTGGCCCAGGCGTGCCGCCGGGCCGCGGTTGGCAGATGCCGAACCGTGGCTCGGGCCACTTTCGGGACCGGGCCGGGATCGCCGCGCGGCCACGACCGATCCACGCGCCCATCGCACCGCCGTGCGGCGCTCCGCCACCGCGCGCGGCGCCGGGCCGCGCGCGATCACCGCGGCCGGTTCGCCTCGCGGTCGTTCTCGCGCATCTCGTACCACATGCCGTTGAGGATGGCGAAGCTCGCGGCCAGGCCCGCGCCGAGGATCCAGCTGAAGTACCACATGGTCGCGTCTCCTCAGTAGGCGTTCGGGTTGCGGCCCATGCCGTCGCCGTCGACCTTGCCGCGCAGCACGCGGAAGACCCAGGCGGTGTACAGCAGGACGATGGGCAGGAAGAAGGCGGTCGCCAGCAGCATGATGAACAGCGTCATGTGGCTGGACGAGGCGTCCCAGACCGTCAGGCTGGAGGCCGGGTGCGTGGACGAGGGCAGCAGGAACGGGAACGTCGCCAGCCCCTCGGTCAGGATGATGCCGACGATGCTGGCCGACGACGCCAGGAAGGCCAGCCCGGCGCGGCCCAGGCGCAGCATCAGCGCGCTCGCCAGCGCGCCCGCCACCCCCAGCGCCGGCAGCAGCCAGGTCGCCGGCCAGCGCGCGTAGTTGTCCATCCAGGCCCCGGGCCGGGCCACGGCCACCTTGGCCAGCGGGTTGGAAGGACCGGCGGGGTCCATCGCCACCTGCAGCGCGTAGCCGTCGATGCCGGTGGCCACCCAGACCCCGCCCAGCGCGAACAGCGCCGCCGTCAGCACCGCCGCGACGGCGCCGTAGCGCCGGGCGCGCGCGGCGACGGCGCCGGAGGTCTTCATCGCCAGCATTCCGGCGCCGTGCATGACCAGCATCGCCACGCTGATCAGCCCGCACAGCAGCGCGAACGGCGTCAGCAGCCCGAACAGCCCGCCTTCGTAGTACACCCGCAGGGTGTCGTCGAAGTGGAACGGCGCGCCCAGCAGCACGTTGCCCATCGCCACGCCGAACACCAGCGCCGGCACCAGCCCGCTGGCGAACAGCGCCCAGTCCCACACCGCGCGCCAGCGCCGGTCGGGCACCTTGCTGCGGAACTTGAAGCCGACCGGGCGCAGGATCAGCGCCACCAGGATCAGGAACATCGCCAGGTAGAAGCCGGAGAAGCTGACCGCATACAGCGGCGGGAACGCCGCGAAGATCGCGCCGCCGCCGAGGATCAGCCAGACCTGGTTGCCTTCCCAGACCGGGCCGATGACGTTCAGCACCAGCCGGCGCTCCTCGTCGCTGCGCGCCACCGCCGGCAGCAGCGCGGCCACGCCCAGGTCGAAGCCGTCCATCACCGCGAAGCCGATCAGCAGGATGCCCAGCAGCAGCCACCAGGCCAGGCGCAGGGTGGCGTAGTCGAGCGGGATGGTGTCCATGTGCGTCCTCCTCAGGCCACGGCCGGTTGCGGGGCGGCGTCGCCTTCCGGCGCGGCGGCGGACAGGTGTTCCGGCCCCTTGAGGATCAGCCGGCGCATCAGCCAGACCTCGACCACGGCCAGCGCCGTATAGACCAGCACGAAGCCGCTGAGCGTGATCAGGATCTGGTGCAGCTTCAACCCCGACGCGGCGAGGAAGGTCGGCAGCACGCCGTCGATGATCCACGGCTGGCGGCCGTACTCGGCGATCAGCCAGCCCGCCTCGATCGCCACCCACGGCAGCGGCAGGCTCCAGAAGGCGAGCTTGAGGAACCCGCGGTACCGGTCCAGCCGCTGCGTGCTGGCCAGCCAGAACGCCAGCGCGAAGAAGGCGATGAAGTAGAAGCCCAGCCCCACCATCACCCGGAAGCTCCAGAACAGCGGCGCCACGTGCGGGATGGTGTCGTGCGCGGCGCGCACGATCTCGGCCTCGGTGGCGTTGCCGATGTCCTCGCGGTAGCGCTTGAGCAGCAGGGCGTGGCCGATGTCGCGCCAGTGCCGCTCGAAGACGTAGCGTGCGGTGCCGTCGTTGCGGTCGGCGCGCAGCTTCTGCAGCGCCGCGTAGCCCACCAGGCCGTTGCGGATGCGGCCCTCGGCGCGCTCGACCAGCTCCAGGATGCCCGGCATCTCGGTGTTGAACGAGCGCGTGCCGATCAGTCCCATCACGTAGGGGACGTGCAGCGCGTAGTGGTTGGTCCGGCTGGCCTGGTCGGGGATGGCGAAGGCGTTGAAGCCGGCCGGGGCGGGCTCGGTCTCCCACATCGCCTCGATCGCGGCCAGCTTCATCTTCTGGTGCTCGCTGGTGGCGTAGCCGCTCTCGTCGCCCAGCACCACCACCGACAGCGCCGCCGCCAGGCCGAAGCTGGCGGCCACCGCCATCGACCGCTTGGCGAGCTCGGCGTTGCGGCCGCGCAGCAGGTAGAACGCGCTGATCGCCATGACGAACATCGCCCCGGTCACGTAGCCGGCCGACACGGTGTGGACGAACTTCGCCTGCGCCACCGGGTTGAAGATCACCGCCACGAAGTCGGTGATCTCCATGCGCATGGTCTCGGGGTTGAAGGTCGCGCCGACCGGGTTCTGCATCCAGCCGTTGGCCACCAGGATCCACAGCGCCGAGAAGTTGGACCCCAGCGCCACCAGCCAGGTCACCGCCAGGTGCTGCACCTTGCCCAGCCGGTCCCAGCCGAAGAAGAACAGCCCGATGAAGGTCGCCTCCAGGAAGAACGCCATCAGGCCCTCGATCGCCAGCGGCGCGCCGAAGATGTCGCCGACGTAGTGGCTGTAGTAGGACCAGTTGGTGCCGAACTGGAACTCCATCACGATGCCGGTGGCCACGCCCATCGCGAAGTTGATGCCGAACAGGGTGCCCCAGAACAGAGTCATGCGCCGCCAGATGTCGCGCCCGGTCATCACGTAGACGCTCTCCATGATCGCGATCATGAAGGACAGCCCGAGGGTCAGGGGCACGAAAAGGAAGTGGTACATTGCCGTCAGCGCGAATTGCAGACGGGACAGTTCGACGACGGTCATGTCCGGCATGGCGGTGAGGCTCCCGGTTGTCCGTGGGGATTCTAGCCGCCGGCCCGCCATGGACGGGGGCGACCATCTGTCGCACCCCCCGCCGTCCCGGCCTGCGGCATCCTGCGCGGCCCCCGGCGGCCCGCCCGCCCCCGGGGAGGGGTTGATCCTGATCAATGCAGCCCGGCTGAACAGGGGCGAGAATCCATGTACCAGAATAGGAGAGGCCGCATGCAAGGCGTCCAGGGGACTTACAACGACAAGGTGGTGCGCCAGTTCACGGTGATGACCGTGGTCTGGGGCATCGTGGGCATGCTGGTGGGGGTGCTGATCGCCGCCCAGCTGTACTGGCCCGCGCTGAACTTCGACATCCCGTGGCTGAGCTACGGCCGGCTGCGCCCGCTGCACACCAACGCGGTGATCTTCGCGTTCGGCGGCTGCGCCCTGTTCGCCACCAGCCTGCACGTGGTGCAGCGGACCAGCCACGCCCGGCTGATCTCGGACAAGCTGGCGGCCTTCGTGTTCTGGGGCTGGCAGCTGGTGATCGTGGCCGCGGCGGTGTCGCTGCCGCTGGGCCTGACCCAGGGCAAGGAGTACGCCGAGCTGATCTGGCCGATCGACGTGCTGATCGCGGTGGTCTGGGTGGCCTACGCCGTGCTGTTCTTCGGCACCATCGCCAAGCGCGCGGTCAAGCACATCTACGTGGCCAACTGGTTCTTCGGCGCCTACATCATCGCCGTGGCGCTGCTGCACATCGTCAACAGCCTGGCGCTGCCCAGCGGCCTGCTGCACTCCTACCCGGTCTACAGCGGCGCGGTCGACGCGATGGTGCAGTGGTGGTACGGCCACAACGCGGTGGGCTTCTTCCTGACCGCCGGCTTCCTGGGGATGATGTACTACTTCGTGCCCAAGCAGGCCGGCCGCCCGGTCTACTCCTACCGGCTGTCGATCGTGCACTTCTGGGCGCTGATCGCCGTCTACATGTGGGCCGGCCCGCACCACCTGCACTACACCGCGCTGCCGGACTGGGCGCAGAGCCTGGGCATGGTGTTCTCGCTGATCCTGCTGGCCCCCAGCTGGGGCGGCGCGATCAACGGCGTGCTGACCCTGTCGGGCGTGTGGCACAAGCTGCGCACCGACCCGATCCTCAAGTTCCTGATCGTCTCGCTGTCGTTCTACATGATGTCGACCTTCGAGGGTCCCATGATGTCGATCAAGACGGTCAACTCGCTGAGCCACTACACCGACTGGACCATCGGCCACGTGCACGCCGGCGCGCTGGGCTGGGTGGCGATGATCACCATCGGCTCGGTCTACGCGATGCTGCCGAAGCTGCTGGGCCGCGAGCAGATGTTCTCGATCAAGGCCATCGACGCCCACTTCTGGCTGCACACGCTGGGCGTGGTGTTCTACATCGCCTCGATGTGGATCGCCGGCGTGATGCAGGGCCTGATGTGGCGCGCCACCAACGCCGACGGCACGCTGACCTACAGCTTCGTCGAGGCGCTCAACGCCACCTACCCCTACTACCTGGTCCGCGTGGGCGGCGGCGTGCTGGTGTTGGCCGGCATGCTGCTGATGGCGTGGAACACCTGGAAGACCTTCCAGGCCGCCAGCTCCACCGCGCCGCAGCCGATCCTGCAGCCCGATGCCACCCAAGCGCGCGCCTGAGGACCCGACGACATGAGCAACGGAAATTCCCACGAGAAGATCGAGAAGAACGTCGGCCTGATGGCCGTCCTGATCGCGGTGGCGGTGTCGTTCGGCGGCCTGGCCGAGATCGTCCCGCTGATGTTCCAGGCCGAGGCGATCAGGCCGCTGGAAGGGGTCAAGCCCTACCCGGCGCTGCAGTTGGCCGGGCGCGACATCTACATCCGCGAGGGCTGCTACAACTGCCATTCGCAGATGGTGCGCACGCTGCGCTTCGAGACCGAGCGCTACGGCCACTACTCGCTGGCCGGCGAATCGGTCTACGACCGCCCGTTCCAGTGGGGCAGCAAGCGCACCGGGCCGGACCTGGCCCGCGTGGGCGGGCGCTACTCCGACGACTGGCACCGCGTGCACCTGGTCAACCCGCGCGACGTGGTGCCGGAATCGAACATGCCGGCGTTCCCGTGGCTGGAGAAGAACGGCGTCGACGGCGCCGAGGTCGCCGCGCGCATGAAGACCCTGCAGAAGCTGGGCGATCCCTACACCGACGAGGAGATCGGCAGCGCCGCCGCCGAGGTGGAGGGCAGGACGGAACTGGACGCCGTGGTCGCCTACCTGCAAGGGCTGGGCAAGGCCGCGCCGAGGGGAGGCTGAACCATGGTATCGGGGATCGTGACCGGCGTGCTGCTGGTGCTGTTCATCGCCGGCTGGGCGTGGGCGTGGAGCCCGCGCCGCAAGGCGGATTTCGACAACGCGGCGCGCATGCCGCTGGGTGAGGACGGGGAGAACAACCCATGAGCGCAGGCTGGATCGGTTACATCGTCGCGCTGGTCGTACTGAACATCCTGGGTTGCGTGTGGCTGCTGTGGTGGACCGGCCGGCGACGCCCGGGCGACCCGGCGCCGGACGACACCTCGCACGTGTGGGACGGCGACCTGACCGAGTACAACAAGCCGCTGCCGAAGTGGTGGATCAACCTGTTCTACCTGACCATCGTCTTCAGCATCGGCTACATCGCCTGGTACGGCGGCCTGGGGGTGATCCCCGGCTACGCCAAGTGGTCGTCCGCGGGCGAACACGACAAGGTCAAGGCCGTGCAGGACAAGAAGCTGGAGGCGACCTTCGCGCCGTTCGCGAACCTGCCGATCGACCAGCTGGCCAAGGACCCGAAGGCGCTGGCGCTGGGCCAGTCCATCTTCAACAACACCTGCGCCACCTGCCACGGCTCCACCGGCCAGGGCGCCATCGGCTACCCCAACCTCAGCGACGACATCTGGCACTGGGGCGGCACCCCGGAGCTGGTGCTGCAGACGGTGCTGGACGGCCGCGAGGGCGTGATGCCGGAATGGGGCACCGCGCTGACCAGCATGGGCGGCGCCAACGCGGTCGACTACGTCATCGCCTACGTCAACGTGCTGAACGACCCGGAGGAGGGCCTGAAGAACAACTTCATGGCCGCCCAGGGCAAGCCGCTGTACGATGGCCTCTGCGTGGCCTGCCACGGCGTGGACGGCAAGGGCAACCAGGAACTGGGCGCCCCCGACCTGACCGACGACTACTGGCTGTACGGCAACAGCAAGGAGAGCATGCGCACGACCATCAACAAGGGCCGCCACGGCGTGATGCCCGCCCACCGCGAACTGCTGGGCGAGACGCGCGCGCGCCTCGTGGCCTCCTACGTCTGGTCGCTCTCGCACAAGGGGGGTCAGGCGGCAGCCGGCGCGCGATGACCGACTTCACCGAGCCCCGCCTCGACCATCCGCCCCGGCCGCTCGCGCAGCGCGTCGGGGCGGTGCTCTGGCCCAGCTTCTTCGCCGCCGGCGTGGCGACGATGGTGTTCTTCGCCTTCGTCGACCCGCTGACGCTGCGCGACATGACCTTCCCCGACCTGGCGATCAGCCGCGAGCTTGGCTACACGCTGGGTTTCTTCATGTTCTGGCTGGCCACCGCGGCCAGCAGCCTGTTCACCTGGATCCTGCTGCGCCCGGCCAGCCGCTTCAACCGCGCGCTGCCGCCGGACTAGGACCCGCCGGCGCCGCCGCGACCAGCCCCGGCGCGCACCTGCGACAAACCGTCGCTCCCTCGCGCCCGCCCGCGGCGCGAGCATGACGCCAGCCAAGACAGAGTTGCCCATGTCCACGCCAGCACCCCCCCCCTCCCCCGCCCCCGGCGCCTCACGGCGCAGCATCCCGCTGGACGTGGTCGATGCCCAGGGCAATTCGTTCTACGTCAGCGAGCGCAAGGTCTACCCGCGCGACGTCGCCGGCACGCTCAACCGCCTGCGGGTGGCCGCGGTGTGGTGGCTGCTGGGCATGTACTACCTGTTCCCGTGGCTGAACTGGGACGGCCGCCAGGCGGTGCTGTTCGACCTGCCGGCGCGCAAGTTCTACGTGTTCGGGCTGGTGTTCTGGCCGCAGGACTTCCTGCTGCTGGCGGTGCTGCTGATCATCGCGGCGATGGCGCTGTTCTTCTTCACCGCGCTGGCCGGGCGCCTGTGGTGCGGCTACGCCTGCCCGCAGACGGTGTGGACGGAAGTGTTCCTGTGGATGGAGCGCTGGACCGAGGGCGACCGCGGCGCGCGCATGAAGCTGGACGCGGCGCCGTGGAGCGCCAACAAGCTGCTGCGCAAGGGCGGCAAGCACGTGTTGTGGGCGGCGTTCGCGCTGTGGACGGGCTTCACCTTCGTCGGCTTCTTCACCCCGATCACCGACCTGGGCGCGCGCCTGTGGCCGTTCGAATGGGGCGGCTGGGAGACCTTCTGGGTGTTCTTCTACGCGCTGGCCACCTGGGGCTTCGCCGGCTTCCTGCGCGAGCAGGTGTGCAAGTACATGTGCCCGTACGCGCGCTTCCAGAGCGCGATGTTCGACCGCAACACCCTGATCATCGCCTACGACCCGATGCGCGGCGAACCGCGCGGCCCGCGCAAGCGCGGCCTGGGCAGCGTGCTGGAGCGCGCGCGCGGCCTGCTCGGCCAGGCCACCGCCTACGACTACGTGGTGCGCGCCAACGCCCATCCCAGCGCCGCCGACCAGCGCCTGGGCGCGCACGGCACCATCACCTTCGCCGGCGCCGGCGCGGTGATCGAGCCGCTGCCGAAGTTCGCCCCGGACCAGCTGGGCGACTGCATCGACTGCACGATCTGCGTGCAGGTCTGCCCGACCGGCATCGACATCCGCAACGGCCTGCAGTACGAGTGCATCGCCTGCGGCGCCTGCATCGACGCCTGCAACGACGTGATGGACAAGATGGGCTACCCGCAGGGGCTGATCCGCTACACCACCCAGAACGCCATCGACGGCAAGCCCTCGAAGGTGCTGCGCCCGCGCATCTTCGTCTACGCCGCGATCCTGCTGGCGCTGGTGGCGGCGTGGGGCTGGGGCGTGCTCAACCGCGACGTGCTGATCGCCGAGGTGCTGCGCGACCGCAACGCGCTGTACCGCGAGGTCGCCGGCGGCCAGGTCGAGAACGGCTACACCCTCAAGCTGGTCAACAAGGACCAGCAGTCGCACACCTACCGCATCACCCTGGCCTCCGGCACCGCCGGCATCGTCCTGCGCGACGGCGAGATGACCGTGCAGGCGGCGCCCGAGGAGGTGCTCTCGCTGGCCGCCACCGCCACCGCGCCGGCCACCGTGCGCGGCCGCCACCCGGTGACCTTCACCGTCCGCGACGTCGACGGCGGCAGCGAGAAGACGGTGGAAAGCAGCTACTTCGGACCGATCCAATGACCACGAAACCCGCCTCCTCCCCCCGTGCCGCGCGTCCCTTCTGGAAGGAGCCGATGGTGTGGCTGGTCTGGGGCCTGCCGCTGGCCTCCGTGGTCGCCGGCATCTGGCTGGTGGTGGTCGCGGTGCGCTCCGGCGGCGCCGACGTGGTCACCGACAAGGTGCAGCGCGTTTCGCAGATCCAGACCACCGACCTGGGACCGGACGAACGCGCCGCGCAGCGCCGGCTCAGCGCCATCGTGCAGGTGCGCCCCGACCACGTGGAACTGACCGCGGTGACCGGCGAGTTCGAGCGCGAGGGCGCGCTCGTCCTGGTGCTGACGCACCCCACCGAAGCCGCGCAGGACCTGCGCCTGCCGCTGGCGCGCACGCCGACCGGCTGGACCGCGCCGGCCGGGATCGACACGCGGCACGACTGGAACCTGCAACTGGCCCCCGAGAACAGCGCATGGCGCCTGCGCGGCCGCCTGCAGAAGGACACGCAGGCCGCGCGCCTGGCGCCCTCGCTCGGAGACGGCTGAGCGCGCCATGGACGCGCCCGCGGTGCCATGCCACCACTGCGGCGAACCGGTCGCAGGCAGCGGGCACGCGGTCGTCGCCGGCGACCGGGCGTTCTGCTGCGAAGGCTGCGCCGCCGCCGCCGCATGGATCGAGGACGCCGACCTCGGCAGCTACTACCGCCTGCGCAGCGCGGCCGCCAACCGCGTGCAGGCCGACCGCCTGGACCTGGAGAGCTGGGACCGCGCCGAACTGCTGGACGAGCACAGCCGCGCCGTCGACGGCGGCCGCGAGATCGTGCTGCTCACCGACGGCATGCGCTGCGCCGCCTGCGCCTGGCTGATCGACCGCGCGCTGGCGCGCGAGGCCGGCGTGCTCGACACCACCGCCAACGCCGTCACCGGCCGCATTCGCATCGCCTGGGACCCGGCGCGCACGCCGCTCTCCGCGCTGCTGAAGCGCCTGGCGATGCTGGGCTACCGGCCGTACCTGGCCACCGGCGACGCGCGCGAGCAGGCGCGCCTGTCCGAGCGCCGCCGCTGGCTGCTGCGGCTGGGCGTGGCCGGGCTCGGCTCGCTGCAGGCGATGATGCTGGCCGAGGCGCTGTACCTGGACGTGAATTCGACCATGCCCGCGCCGACCCGCGACCTGTTCCGCTGGCTGACCTTCCTGGTCAGCACGCCGGTGGTGTTCTACAGCGGCTGGCCGTTCCTGGCCGGCATGGCGCGCGAACTGCGCGCGCGCCACCTGGGCATGGACACGCTGATCGCCGGCTCCACGCTGCTGGCCTACCTCGCCAGCCTGGTCGAGACGATCCGCGGCGGCCCCCACGTCTGGTACGACGCGGCGGTGATGTTCGTGTTCCTGCTGCTGGCCGCGCGCATGCTGGAGCAGCGCGCGCGCAACGTCGCCACCGCGCAGGTCGACGCGCTGGCGCGCGCGCAGCCGGTGTTCGCGGTCCGCGAGCGCGCGGACGGCACGCGCGAATCGGTGCCGCCGTCGGCGCTGCGGCGGGAGGACGTGGTCTGCGTCCCCGCCGGCGAGGGCGTGCCCGCCGACGGCGTGCTGCTCGACGCCGCGGCCGATTTCGAGGAAGCGCTGCTGACCGGCGAATCGCGCCCGGTGCGCCGCCACCCGGGCGACACGGTGTACGCCGGCACCACCTGCCGCGAACGCCCCGCGCGCCTGCGCGTGACCGCCACCGGTGCCGCGACGCGGCTGTCGCAGCTGGCCGGGCTGGTCGACCGCGCGCAGGGCCACCGGCCGCCGCTGGCGCGCTTGGCCGACCGCGTGGGCCGCCGCTTCGTGGTCACGCTGCTGGTGCTGGCGGCGTGCGTCTATGCCGGCTGGCGGATGTACCAGCCCGAGCGCGCCTTCGAGGTGACGCTCGCGCTGCTGGTGATCAGCTGCCCGTGCGCGCTGTCGCTGTCGGTGCCCGCGGTGCTCGCCGCCGCGCACGGCGCGCTGGCGCGCTGCGGCGTGCTGGCGACGCGGCCGGAAGCGCTGGACACGCTGGCGCGCGCCACCGACGTGGTGTTCGACAAGACCGGCACGCTCAGCGACGGCCGCCCGGCGCGGGTGGCGGTGGAAGCGTTCGACGGGATGGACGCGGACGCCGCGGTCCGCATCGCGGCGGCGCTGGAGCAGGACAGCGGCCACCCGATCGCGGCGGCGTTCGCCGACATCGATGCGCGGGCCGCGGCGCGGGCGGTGGCGGCGCACCCCGGCCGGGGCGTGGAAGGCGAGGTCGACGGCCGCCCGTGGCGGGTCGGGCGCGCGGACTGGGCCGCGGGCCGCGCGGACGACGGCGCCCTGTGGCTGGGCGACGGCGAGCGCGGCGTGGCCCGCTTCACCCTGGACGAACGCCCGCGCGAGGATGCTGTCGCGGCCATCGAGGCCTTGCGCGCGCAGGGCCTGGCCATCCACCTGGCCAGCGGCGACGGCGACGGCGCCGTGCAGCGGCTGGCGCATGCGCTCGGCATCGCGTCCACGCACGCGCGCCAGTCGCCGGAGGACAAGCTGGCGCGCGTGCGGCAGCTGCAGGCCGAAGGCCGGATCGTCGCGATGGTCGGCGACGGCCTGAACGACGCGCCGGTGCTGGCCGGCGCCGACGTGTCGATCGCGATGGGCGAAGGCGCGCCGCTGGCGCAGCAGGCCGCCGACCTGGTCGCCACCGGCCCGTCGCTGCTGCGCATCGCCGACGCGGTGCGGGTGGCGCGGCTCTCGCGGCGGCTGGTGAAGCAGAACCTGGCGTGGTCGGCCGGCTACAACCTGCTGGCGGTGCCGCTGGCCGCCGCCGGCCTGGTCACGCCGTGGATCGCGGCGCTGGGCATGGCGGTATCCTCGCTGGTGGTCACCCTCAACGCGCTGCGGCTGGCGCGCACCTCGACGGAGATGGCGGCATGAACATCCTGCTGATGCTGTTGCCGATCAGCCTGGTCCTGCTGGGCCTGGCCATCGCCGCGTTCGTCTGGGCCGTGCGCAAGGGCCAGTTCGACGACCTCGACACGCCGGCGCTGGACATCCTGGACGATGCGCCGGCGCAGCCGCGCCCGCGCCAGCCCGCGCCCGCGCCCGTGCGCGAAGGCGACGATGGCGCCTGACGTTCCCGTCCTGCTCGCCGCGCTGCTGGCGGGCCTGGTGGGCAGCACGCATTGCGCGGTGATGTGCGGCGGCATCGCCACCGGCTTCTCCGCGGTGTCGTCGCGGCAGGGCTGGGCCGATGCGCTGCAGCTGAACCTCGGGCGCGTCGCCGGCTACGCACTGGCCGGCGCGCTGGTCGGTGCGTTCGGCGGCGGCCTGCTGTCGCTGGCGCGGCACGGCAACGCGGTGCTCGCGATGCGCGTCGGCGTGGGGCTGGCGCTGGTGGTGCTGGCGCTGCGCTTGCTGGACCGGCGCGGCCGGCTGGATTTCCTCGCCAGGCCCGGCGCGAAGGTCTGGCAGGCGCTGCGGCCGCTGCATGCGCGCGTGCTGCCGGCCGACACGCTGCCGCGCCGCCTGCTGGCCGGCGCGCTGTGGGGCTGGCTGCCTTGCGGCCTGAGCCTGAGCCTGCTCACCGTGGCCTGGCTGCAGGCGAACGCGCGCGACGCCGCGCTGACGATGGCCGCGTTCGGGCTGGGCACGCTGCCGATGATGGTGACGCTCACCTGGTCCGGCGCCCGCCTGGGCCGCCGCTGGCAGCAGCCGTCGGTGCGGCGCGTGGCCGCCGCCTTCGTGCTCGCCGCCGGCCTGCTGACCATCGCCTCGCCGTGGCTGATGCAGCACCCCGCGCTGCACGGCGTGCTGGCGGCGCTGGGCTGCCGCCCGCTGCCGGCATGAGCGCGCATGCGGTGGAGGCCGCCGCGCCGACCGCCAAGGCCCGCCTGCAGGCGCTCGGCAACGTCGCGCGCCGGCCCCTGCGCGTCGCCGGCGCGCTCGGCGTGCTCGGCGGCTGGCTGCTGCTGCCGCAGGCGGCGCTGATCGCGCTGTGCATCCAGCGCGCGCTGGTCGAAGGCGCCCCTCCCCGCGCGCTGCTGCCGCCGCTCGCCGCCCTGCTGGCGACGCTGCTGCTGCGCGCGCTGCTGGGCTGGGCCGGCCGGCGGCAGGCGGACCGCGCGGTGGAACGCATCCGCGTGGACCTGCGCGCGCGCATCGCGCGTGGCCTGGTCGCGCGCGGGCCGGCCTGGGTGCGCGCGCAGCAGAGCGGCGCGCTGGCCGAGCGCATGGGCGCGCACGTGGATGCGCTGGAAGGCCATTTCGGCGGCTTCGTGCCACTGCGCGCCGAAGTGGTGGCCGTGCCGCTGGCGATCCTGCTGGCGGTGTTCTCCGTGGACCGCGCCGTCGGCCTGGTGCTGCTGCTGACGATGCCGCTGGTGCCGGTGTTCATGATGCTGGTCGGCTGGGGCGCCGAAGCGGCCAGCCGGCGGCAGCTGCGGGCGCTGGCGCGGATGGGCGGCCACTTCGCCGACCGCCTGCGCGGACTGGGGCTGATCCGCCTGTACGGCCGCGGCGACGCGGAACTGCGCGGCATCCGCGCCGCTGCCGAGGAACTGCGCGTGCGCAGCCTGAAGGTGCTGCGCATCGCCTTCCTGTCGTCGGCGGTGCTGGAGTTCTTCGCCTCGCTCAGCGTGGCGATGATCGCGCTGTACCTGGGCCTGAACTACCTCGGCATGATCGACCTGCGCGCGCAGCCGCTGACGCTGGGCGCGGGCGTGTTCTGCCTGCTGCTGGCGCCGGAGTTCTACGCGCCGCTGCGCCGGCTGGCCACGCACTACCACGACCGCGCGGCGGCGCTGGCGGCGATGGACGAGATCGCGCCGGTGCTGGACGGCGCGGGCGCCGATGCCCGCGCGCATCCGGCCGAACCGCGCGTTCCGTCCGCCGCCGGCGCGCTGGTCGCCGCGCACGGCGTCGCGCTGCGCCATCCGGGCACCGCCCGCGACGTGCTGCGCGACCTCGACCTGGCGCTGCACCGCGGCCAGCACGTCGCGCTGGTCGGCGCCAGCGGCGGCGGCAAGACCACGCTGCTGGAAACCCTCGCCGGCACGCTGCCCGCCGCCGCCGGCCGGCTCGAACGCGCGCCCGGCCTGCGCATCGGCTACGCGCCGCAGCGTCCCTTCCTGTTCGCCGGCAGCCTGCGCGACAACCTGCGCATGGCGAAGCCGGACGCGAGCGATGCCGAACTGCGTGGCGCCGCCGACGCGGCGCAGGTGCTGCGCTTCGCGGACCGCCTGCCCGACGGGCTGGACACGGTGATCGGCGAACGCGGCTTCGGCCTGTCCGGCGGCGAGGCGCGCCGCATCGCGCTGGCGCGCGTGTTCCTGCGCGACCCCGACCTGCTGCTGCTCGACGAGCCCACCGCCTTCCTCGATCCGGACACCGAGGCCGCCGTGCTGCAGGCGATCCTGCGGTTCGCACAGGGACGCGCGCTGGTCCTGGCCACGCACAGCGCCGCGGCGCGAGCGGCGCTGCCGCAGGCGTGGCAGGTGCGCGACGGGCGCCTGCACATGGACGGCGCGCCGCGATGAACGACGCCGGCCCCGGCGACAACACGGTGCGCCTGCGCGACGTCGTTCGCCGGCACCGCCTGCGGATCGCGCTGGCGGTGGCGCTGCTGCTGCTCACGCTGCTGGCCGGCACCGGGCTGCTGGGCCTGTCCGGGCACTTCCTCACCGCCGCGGCGCTGGCCGGGGGCGCGGCGCTGGGCTTCAACTTCTTCGGGCCGTCGGCCGGCATCCGCGCGCTGACCTTCGTGCGCATCCTGTCGCGCTACGCGGAGAAGCTGCTCGGCCACGACGTCACCCTGCGGCTGGCGCGCGACCTGCGGGTGTGGTTCTTCCGCCGCGCGCTGCCGCTGGCGCCGCTGGGGCTGGGCCGCTTCCGCATCGGCGAACTGATGGCGCGGCTGATGGCGGACATCGACGCGGTCGACGGCCTGCTGGTGCGCGCCATCGGTCCGCTGCTGGCGGTGCTGTCGCTGTGCGCGCTGGCGACGGCGGTCGCGGCGGTCGCCTTGCCGGCGGCCGGCCTCGTGCTGCTGGCCGCGCTGGCGCTGATCGGCGCGCTGGCGCCGTGGCTGGCCGCGCGCAGCGTGGACGCGCTGGAAGGCGAACGCGCGGCGGCGCGCACGCGCCTGCGCGCCGCGGTGCAGGAAGGCATCGAAGGCCAGCAGGACCTGGCGGCGATGGATGCCGCCCCGGCGTGGCTGGCCGCGCTGGACGCGCGCAGCCGCGACGTCGCCCGCTGGGAGGACCTGCGCAAGCGGCGGCTGGCGCTGGCCACGCTGGCGCACGCGCTGGTGACCGCGCTCTCGCTGCCGGCGATGCTGTGGGTGCTGCTGTCGGCGGTGCACGCCGGCCGCCTCGGCGCCGCCGCGGCCGGCGGCCTGTTCTTCATGACGGTCGCGGTGCTGGAGGCCTGCACCGCCATCGCGCCGGCCTGGCAGGCGTGGCGCGCGGCGGCGACCGCGGCGCGGCGGCTGGAGGACGTGGTGGACCGGCCGGCGGCCGGCCGCGCCGGCACGCGCGTCCCCGCGCCGGTGGGCGCGCTGGTGCTGGACGACGTGGCGTTCGCCTGGTCCGGCGGCGGCCGGCGCGTGCTCGACGGCGCCCGCCTGCGCGTCGAGCCGGGCGAACGCGTGCTGGTGTCGGGCGACAGCGGCGAAGGCAAGTCCTCGCTGCTGGCGCTGGTGCTGGGCCTGTGCGCGCCGCAGGCGGGCCGGGTGTCGTTCGCCGGCGACGACCTGCGCACGCTGGACCCGGACCGGTGGCACGCGCGCATCGCCTGGCTGCCGCAGGACGCGCCGGTCTTCTCCGGCAGCGTGCGCGAGAACCTGCACCTGGGCGACCCTGGCGCCGACGACGCGCGCCTGTGGGACGCGCTGGCGCGGGTGAAGCTGGACGCGCGCTTCCGCGACGCCGGCGAAGGGCTGGACACCTGGGTGGGCGAGAACGGCGCGTCGCTGTCCGCCGGGCAGGCGCGCCGGCTGGCGCTGGCGCGCGCCCTGCTGCGCGACGCGCCCCTGCTGCTGCTCGACGAACCCACCGAAGGCCTGGACCAGGACACCGCCGACGCGCTGATGCGCGACCTCGCCGCCGCCAGCGCGGGGCGCAGCGTGCTGGTCATCAGCCACGCATCCTTGCCGCCCGGCGTGGTGGACACCCGCTATCGACTCCGCGACGGCCGGCTGCTGCGCGAGGAAGCCCCGTCGGCACCGGACGTCCCGCACCCGCTGTAGGAGCGACGTGAGTCGCGACCGCGGACCATGGCGGGCATGGCGGCGCAATCGCGCGCGGAGGTGGGGAGGGCCGTGCGTGCGGCCTGCATCGCAGAATCCTTGGGGGCGTCGGCGCGTCGTTTTTCCGGTCGCGACTCACGTCGCTCCTACAGTGTCGCTACCGCACATTCCTGGCGTTGTGGGAGCGACGTCAGTCGCGATGACCCACCCGGAACGCTTCATCGCGACTGACGTCGCTCCCACAAAGCGAAGAAAGAAGGAATGCGGGGTGGCGCTTCAGGCGCGCGCTTCGGCCAGGGCGTCCAGCCGCTTGCGGTCCAGCAGGCGCACGTGGTGCGGGTCGTCGGTGGCGATGCTGCCTTCCTGGCGCAGGCGGGTGAAGCTGCGGCTGACGGTTTCCACGGTCAGGCCGAGGTAGTCGGCGATGTCGGTGCGGGTCATCGGCAGGATCACTTCGCTGTCGTCCTGGCCCTGGCGCCGGCGGCGCTGCGCCATGTCGACCAGGAAGCCGGCCAGCCGCTCCATCGGGTTGAGCCGCGCCAGCGCCATCAGGTTGCCGCGGGTCGCGTCCAGTTCCACGCAGGCGCGCTCCAGCAGTTCGCGCTCCAGCTGCGGGTGGTCGGCGCACAGGCCGCGCATGTCCGCCATCGAGAATTCGCACAGCGTGCTGTCGGTGATCGCCTCGATCGTGTGGCGGTAGTGCGAGGTGCCGCTGAAGCCGATGAAATCGCCCGGCATCAGGAACCCCGCCACCAGCCGGCGCCCGTCCGGCAGCAGGCGGATGCGCCGCAGCGCGCCCTTGGTCACGGTGAACACGCCGCGCCGCGGCTCGCCCTCGCGCACCAGCGCCTCGCCGGCGACCAGCCGCACGTCGTCGGCCAGCGCCTCCATCGCCTGCGCCTTCTGCACCGGCAGCGCCGCGCAGATGGCCAGGTGGCGCACCAGGCAGCCGCCGCAGCCGCGGGAATTGGCCCGGCAGTCCACGCCGCCGCCGGGCGCGCTGGTCACCGGGGCGTCGTTCTGGCGGAGGATGCGAAGGCTCATGGCGGGTCGGCTACGTGGGTCTTCACCGGGCATGATACGCCCGCCGATCTCACTTTTCCGCGCTGCGACAATCGGTCGCAGACGGGGTTTCAGCGGCCATTCCCCTGTTCAGGTCCGGATTCGGGTACAGTACGCCCCGCTTGCCAGCGGCCGCTCGTTTCCCCATGGTCCGCCGGCGCCGGAATGTCCCGCGACATTCCGCGCCCGCCCCGCTCCGACTTCTTTCGTTGCGCAAGCCCGGATCCGCCGCTGTGGCGGCTCCGCACCCCTTCTCGCAGCGCGGTTTCAGGGAACGCTTCGAGTCACGGTCATTCCGCATCCCGCGTGCCGAACGCCGCCGCACACCTCCGTGCCGGCGTGGCGCGCGTGTCCGGCCGGCCGGCTTTGGAGCTACCTACATGACGTTCGAAACCCTCGGGCTGGCGCCCGCCCTGCTGCGCGCGCTGGACGAACAGGGCTACACCCAGCCCACCCCCATCCAGGAACAGGCCATCCCGCTGGCGCTGGAAGGCCACGACCTGCTGGCCGGCGCCCAGACCGGCACCGGCAAGACCGCCGCCTTCGGCCTGCCGCTGATCCAGTACCTGGCCACCACCCCGCAGGAAGTGCAGCGCGGCGGCCCGCGCAAGCCGCGCGCGCTGGTGCTGACCCCCACCCGCGAACTGGCGGTGCAGGTGCACGAGAGCCTGCGCGGCTACGGCAAGTACCTGCGCATCCCCAGCACCACCATCTACGGCGGCGTCGGCATGGGCAACCAGCTGGACGCGCTGCGCCGCGGCGTGGACCTGGTGATCGCCTGCCCGGGCCGCCTGATCGACCACCTCGAACGCCGCAGCGTGGACCTGTCCGGCATCGAGGTGCTGGTGCTGGACGAGGCCGACCGCATGCTCGACATGGGCTTCCTGCCCTCGATCAAGCGCATCCTCGCCAAGCTGCCGCGGCAGAACCGCCAGACCATGCTGTTCTCGGCGACCTTCGCCGACCCGATCCGCGAACTGGCGCTGGAGTTCATGCGCGAGCCGAAGCAGATCCAGGTGACTCCGCGCAACACCGTGGCCGAGACCATCGCCCACCGCGTGCACCCGGTCGACGGCGGCCGTAAGCGCGACCTGCTGCTGCACCTGCTGGCGCAGGACAGCCGCCTGCAGACGCTGGTGTTCGCCCGCACCAAGCACGGCAGCGACAAGCTGGCGACGTTCCTGGAGAAGAGCGGCATCAAGACCGCCGCCATCCACGGCAACAAGTCGCAGGGCGCCCGCCAGCGCGCGCTCAACGACTTCAAGGCCGGCCGCATCAACGTGCTGGTGGCCACCGACATCGCCGCGCGCGGCATCGACATCGACCAGCTGCCGCAGGTGATCAACTTCGACCTGCCGATGGTGGCCGAGGACTACGTGCACCGGATCGGCCGCACCGGCCGCAACGGCTCCACGGGCCAGGCGATCTCGCTGGTGGCGCAGGACGAGGCCAAGTACCTGCGCGCCATCGTGCGCCTGCTCAACCGCGACATGGACATCCGCGACGTGCCCGGCTTCGAGCCGATGACCCCGATCCGCTGGGGCAACAGCGCGCCGGGCAAGGCCGAGCAGCCCGGCGGCGAACGTACCCCGCGCCGCCACAACGGACCGCAGAAGCATGCGCGCCGCCCGCACAGCGAGGCTCCGCGTCACGCCCACGCCGGCCCGAAGAAGCACGGCGGCGGCGGCCAGCAGCGCCGCGACGGCGGCCGCCGGCAGGGCGGCGGCCAGCGCGGCCCGCAGCGGTAACCGGACCGCCGGTCGCGGACCGCCAGACTGGAACATCAGGAAAGAAGAAGCGGAGCCCAGGCTCCGCTTCTTCGTTTGCCGCATCGCTTCCTTTGAAAATTCGCAGGTCGGGGCTACGTCCCCGACGCTACGCCACGTACGGCCGTGCGCCGGGGACGTAGCCCCGGCCTACGGCGTCGCGGCAGACCGGATTTCGCCCGTCGCATCCCTGGCTTCGCCGCACGATCAGGCACTCAGCGCGAAAGACGCAGTCCCGTAGGTCGGGGCTACCGCCCCGACGTCACGCCATGCACGGCCAAGCGCCGGGGACGTAGCCCCGGCCTACGGCATGTCACGGCAGACCGGATTTCGCCCGTCGCATCCCTGGCTTCGCCACACGATCAGGCGCTCAGCGCGAAAGACGCAGTCCCGTAGGTCGGGGCTACCGCCCCGACGTCGCGCCATGCACGGCCGTGCGCCGGGGACGTAGCCCCGGCCTGCGGCGTCGCGGCAGACCGGATTTCGCCCATCGCATCCTTGGCTTCGCCGCACGATCAGGCACTCAGCGAAAGATCGACGCCGTCGCGCGCTGGGGGCGTTGCCCAGGCCTTCAGTCGCATCGCGACCGACGGCGTTCTGCCCACCGCGATGGCATGGGCGCAGGATGGACACTTCGCGCGAAAGAGCAGCGGAGCCCAGGCCCCGCTGCCCCGCTTGGAACACCCCGCAAGCCGCAGGTCGGGGCTACCGCCCCGACGTTGCGCCATGCCGGGTCATGCGAACCGGCCTGCTCAGAAGCTGAACGACACCGTCACCCGGTAGTTGCGGCCCGGTTCGCTGTAGCGGCCGATGCCGTCCTCGGTGGCGTAGCCGTACAGGTAGAAGTCGCCGCGCGACACGTTGCGGATCCGCGCCCACTGGTAGTAGCGCTCGTCGAACAGGTTGTAGACGCCGGCGTTGATCCGCAGGTGCTCGTTGAAGCGGTAGCTGCCGAACAGGTCGACCACCGTGTAGTCGTCGCTGAGGAACGGCTCGGTGACCTGCCCGAACACGTCGGACTCCACGTACACGTCGCTGCGCTTCTTCGCCAGCGCGTGGCTGAGGCTGCCGGTCACGCGCAGGCGGTCGTCCACGCCCTGCCAGCTCAGGCCGACCACGCCGCGGTCCGGGTTGATGCTGTTGAGCGGATGGTCGTTCGCCTCGTCGCGGCCCTCGTTGTGCGACCACGCCGCCCGCAGCAGCCAGGCCTCGCCCAGCCGCCACAGGCCTTCCAGCTCGATGCCCTGCACCGTCACCTTGCCGACGTTGGCCAGCGTGTTGTAGTCGTAGCCGTAGCGGGGCGTGCCGGTGGCGCCGGTGCGGTACTGCGTCTGCGGGTTGGCGGTCAGGCGCACGCTCTCGATGAAGTCGTCGTAGCGGTCGCGGAACACCGAGACGCCGACGCGCGCGGTGTCGCTCTCCCAGCGCCAGCCCAGTTCCAGGTTGAGGCTGGTCTCCGCGTCCAGGTCCGGGTTGGCGGCGTTGGTCGGCACCACCACGGTGTTGCCGGTCGCCACTTCGATGATGTTGGTGGTGGTGGTCGGCGCGTACAGCTCGCCGGTGGTCGGCGCGCGGAAGCCGCGGCCGGCCTGCAGCCACAGCGACTGCTGCGGCAGGAAGCGGTAGCTGACGCCGGCCTGCCAGGTGGGCGAGGCGAAGCTGACGTCGCCGACGGTGCCGGTGCGGTCCTGGAAGGTGGGGCCCAGCTTCGGCGAGTAGTCGTAGCGGTCGTAGCGCGCGCCCAGCGTCAGCTGCACCAGGTCGTCGTAGAGGCCGATGCGGTCGCGCAGGTACAGGGTCCAGGCGGTGGCGTCGGTGCGCGGCACCTGCGAGGCGTCCACCGTCGCCATGTCGAGTTCGCCGGCGTTGTTCCAGCGGTAGTCGATCGCGCTGAAGTCGATGTCGCGCTGCTGCCAGGCCGCGCCGTAGGCCAGCCGGTGGCCGCCGACGCGCTTGTCGAAGTCCAGCGCGACCCGGTCCAGCACCTGCTCGGTGACGCGGTTCTCGGCGCGCACGCAGGTCAGGGCGAGCGTGCAGGGCGTGGTGCGCGGGGTCACGGTCGGATTGGCCGAGGTGCCGCTGCCGGTGACGATGCGGGTGATGCCGCGGCTCTCGGTCTCCTGCCGGTCCAACTGCAGCTCCATCGTGTCGAACGCGGCGTTGCCGGCCTTCCACTGGTAGCGCAGGCCGTAGCGGTCGCGGTCGTTGTTGTCGTCGCCCCAGCGCTCCAGGTAGCCGGGCGCGCTGACGCGGCTCAGGTTGTCGACCAGGTTCTCCACGCGGTTGCGCTCGTAGACCAGCCCGAGCCGGTGCGCCTCGCCGATCACGAAGTCGACCTTGCCCAGCAGGTTGGTGCTGTCGTGGTCGATGGGATCGGGCAGGCGCCGCGCGCTGCCGGTCTCCACCGCGGTGTCGTCGTACCAGCCCTCGGCCTCGTGGCCCTTGCGGCGGGTGTAGACCAGCATCGACTCGACGATGCCGGTGCGGTTGGCGAAGGTCAGCGAGCCGAGCTTCTCCTCGTTGTAGCCGGTGTAGCCGAACTTGCCGCCGACGTAGGTGTCGTTGCCCTGCGGCTGCAGGTAGTCGTACGGGTCCTTGGTGGTGAACACCACCGCGCCGCCCAGCGCGCCGCTGCCGGCGCCGATGGAATCGGCGCCCTTCACCACCTCCACGCTCTTCAGCGAGTCGATGTCCACGCCGCCGCGGCCGGCGCGGAAGAATTCGTAGCTGCGCGCGGTCTCCAGGCCCTCGGACATGCTCAGGCCGTCGATGGTCATGGCGACGCGGTCGCCCTCGATGCCGCGGATGTTGAAGCCGTTGTCGCCGAAGCGGCCCATGTCGACGATGCTGACGCCGGGGATGTAGCGGACGATGTCCTCCATGTTCTCGGCGATCTCGTCCTCGAGCCGGCGGGCGTAGATCACGGTGACGTTCTGGTTGGCGGACTTCTGCTGTTCGCGCTGCGCCTTGACCTCGATGGTGTCGAGGGTCTGGGCGCCGTTCGGATCGGCCGGCGTTTCGGCATGGGCGGGCAGCGAGAGGCACGACGCGATGGCCAGCGCCAGCAGGTGGGGGGACAGCTTCATGGTGTGACTCCACAGTCAGGGAAAAAGCGTGCGCTTCGATGGGAGCGCTCCAGGTCCTGGCTGCGTCCGCGCGGGCGGAGGGGCGTTGCTGGGGGATGGCGCGAACGCGCCGGAAAAAGGCGGTGCGCTACGTCTTGTCGTAGCGCAGGACCACGCGGCCGATCTCGCGCCGGCCCTGGTCCTGGCGGGGTTCGGTGGCGCCGCCGAGCGCGAACGACAGCGCGAGGTCCTCGTGCCCGCCGTGCTCGCGCGCGGCTTCCACGCGCAGGACGTAGCGGCCGGCGGGCATCGGGGCGCCGCGGTCGTCGCGGCCGTCCCAGGCCAGGGTGTAGCGGCCGGGCGCGCGCGTGGGGCGGGCGATGCCGAGCGCGCCGGCCGGATCGTTGCGGCCGTAGTGGCGCCACCAGCGCGGCAGTTCGCCGAGCCAGCGCGCGCGGTCGCCGAGCACGTGCAGCTGGCGCACCGGGCGGCCGGCCTCGTCTTCGACCCACAGCGCCAGGTAGGGCTGCCGGTAGCGCGTCGCCTCGACGGCGGGGATCTCGTACTCGACCAGCACCTGCGGCGCGTCGGCGCCGGGTTCGCCGCCATCGGCCGGCAGGGCCAGCAGCGCCGGCCAGCGGGCCGAGGCGAACGGGATGCCGGCGTCGGACACGATCAGCGCGGCGGCGCCGTCGATGCGGTCCACCAGCGCGAGACCATCGCGGATCGGCATGACGGTCAGCGCGGTGGCGAGAGCGTCGGCGGTGGCGGCGTCGGGGGCGACGACGGTCGCCGCCGGCGCATAGGCCACCGGCCAGCCTTCCTGCGGATCGAGGATGTGGCTCAGGTGCCGCCGGCCGATGTCGTAGCCGCGGCTGTGGTGGCCGCTGGCCGCGATCGCCTGCGAATGCAGCCGCAGGCGCGCGATGCCGGGCCGGTTGTCCAGCGGCCGCTTCGGATCGGCCACGTCCACGCGCCAGTCCGCGCCCTCGTCCGGGCGGCCCCAGTAGACGGCGTCGCCGCCGATGTCGATGCGGATGCCGGTCGCCGCCGGCGCCGCGCGGCGCGCCCGGGCGAGCGCGCGGTCCAGGATGTAGCCCTTGGCGATGCCGTCCACGTCGAAGCGCAGGCCGAGCGCGGGATCGAGCCGTCCGCGCGCAGGAACGGACAATGCGGCCAGCGCGCGCGCCTGGCGCCGCAGCGGGAGGCGCTCGGGCAGGCGGTCGTCGGCGTCGGCCTGGCGCCATTGCGCGGCCAGCGCGCCCAGCCGGCAGCTGAAGGCGCCCTGGGTCTCGCCGCGCCAGCGCTCGCAGCGCGCCAGCACCTCGGCCACGTCGGCGGGCAACCGCTCGGCGGCCAGCGCGCCGTCGTTGTACGCGGACAGCGCGCTGTCCGCGCGCCACGTGCTCAACTGGCGCTCCAGGCGCGCGATCTCGTCGAGGGCGGCCTCGACCGCGCGCGCGGCGCGCGGGCCGCCGCCGGCGACCTGCATCTCGAACGACGTGCCCAGCACGCCCTCGCGCTGCGCGTGCACCGGCGCGCCTGCGTGGGCCGCGCCGGCCAGCGCCAGCCACAGGCCCATTCCCCGGAGCGTCATGGATGGCCGCATCCCCATGCGATCGCGCCGGCTCAGGTCCCGGCCGCGCCCGTGCCGGCCGGGCGTTCCTGGCGCGGCGGGGGCGGCAGCTTCGCGTCCGCGTCGTCCACCACGCCGTCGTGGTTGCGGTCGGCGGCGTCGAAGGTGCGCCGGCCCGAGGCCTGGTACTCGGCGAAGGTCATCCGGCCGTCCTTGTCGGTGTCCAGCGCGCCGAAGCGCACGCGCGTCTGCTTGTCCGAACCGCCGGCCTGCGTGGCGACGTGGCGGTCCAGCCGGTCCTCGTACTCGGCCAGGTACTCGTCCTGCCCCAGGCGGCCGTCGCCGTCGGCGTCGGTGCGCGCGAACTGCGCCGCGCGCGCGCGGTCGAACTCGCCGCGCTCGACCTTGCCGTCGCCGTCGCCGTCGTACAGCGCCAGGAAGCCTTCCTTCGTGTGGCTGCTGGGCAGCGCCAGGCGGTTGGCCTGGCGGTCGAAGCGCGCGGCGCCCTCGGCGGTCTTTTCCCCGTCCGCCTTCGCTTCCGCGGTTCCGGCCAGGGCCTTCCGCCCTTCGTTCCAGACGCGCTCGCCGGAGGCGTCGAACTCCGCGCGCGAGACGTGACCGTCCTTGTCGGCGTCCAGCGCGGCGAAGCGGCGCCGGGTCTGCTCGACCTGCTCGCCGCGTCCCTGCTCCATCTCCTGCCGCATGCGGTCCGCGAACTCCTGCACGTATTCCTCCACGTCCACGCTGCCATCGCCGTCGGCGTCGGTGGCGTCGTAGCGCTGGCGGCGGAAGGCGTCGAACTCGTCCCACGTCAGCCGCCCGTCGGCGTTGCCGTCGTGCTGCGCGACGAAGGCGGCGATGTTGTTGCCGTGCCCGCCCACCAGCGGCCGCGGCGGCACCTGGGCGAGGACGGACGGGGAAAGCAGCGCGCACAGGCACGCGCCGGCGAGCAGGCCAGGCTTCATGGGCATCTCCAGGCGGTTGAAGGGGGGGTTACTGTTCCAGCACGCGGAACGTGAGCGTGTAGCTGTTGCTGTACTCGTCCACCGGCGCGCCGGCCGGCGCCCGGGTGCGGTAGCGCGTCAGCGCCAGCCAGGTGCCGGCGCGCTCGAGCTTGAAGCTCGCCCTGCCGCTGGCGTCGGTCAGCACGGTCACCACCTGCGGCTTGCGGTCGGAGGTCCACACCGCTTCGGTGATCTCCACCTTCTGGTCGGCCAGCGGCCTGCCGTCGTACTGCACGGTGAAGTCGAACGCCTCGCCGACGAACAGGTCGTTGGGATGGGTGGCCGGCACCAGCTCGATGCCCTTGCCGCGCGGCTGCAGCGCCGCGCGGTCGGGGGCGCCGACGGTGACGTAGGTTTCGGCCAGCGTCAGCGACTGGAAGTTGGACAGCACCTTGGCGCCGGCGGGGAACTTCACCGCCGGGTCGCGCGAACTCTCCTGCTTGCCGCCGACCTCCCAGGTCCGGAACAGCGCGCCCAGGCGCGGCCCGGTGCTGAGGCGGTACGTGCCGGCGGCCTTCGGCAGCGTGTACTCGGCCACCGCCCGGGTCTTGAACAGGTGCACCGCGTCCAGCGCGGCCTCCTTGCCGTCCGGGCCGGTCACGGCGAAGCGGCTGTTGTCGAAGACCGCCTCGGGGACGAAGAACGCCTCCGCGAACGCGGCGTCCAGCGCCAAGGTCTCGCCGGCGCGCGGCGCGAAGGTGCTGGGGGCGAGGTACGGGGTGTGGGCCGATGCGGCCGCGGCAAGCATGCTGGCGAGCACGCCGGCGAAGAGGGGCGCCAGTTTCATGGTCGGTTCCTGTCAGGCGGTGGATCGCTGGCGGAACCGTGGGGCGTGCCCGGTTGCTGGCTTCGTTCAGCATTATGGCCGCAAATGAGAATCGTTACAATCCAGTGAACGCCGCGCCCCGCGCGGCGCGGGCGCGCCGCATTGCCGCGGCTCCCCGTTGGCGGGGACAATGGCGCCATGGACATCTTCAAGGTCTTCACCGTCGAGGCCGCGCACCGCCTGCCGCACGTGCCCGAGGGCCACAAGTGCGCGCGCCTGCACGGCCATTCGTTCCGCATCGAGCTGCACCTGTCCGGCGACCTCGACCCGCGGGCCGGCTGGGTGATGGACTTCGCCGACGTGAAGGCCGCCTTCAAGCCGATCTACGACCGGCTGGACCACCACTACCTCAACGACGTCCCCGGCCTGGAAAACCCCACCAGCGAGCGGCTGGCCCAGTGGATCTGGGACCAGGCCAAGCCGGCCCTGCCGCTGCTGAGCGCCGTGGTGGTGCACGAGACCTGCACCTCGGGCTGCCGCTACACCGGCCCCTGAGGGCATGGAACCGGTTTCATACCACTCCATACAAGCGTTTGATTTTTAACGCATCCTGACCGCTCGTCGGAAATCCATACGGCACTTGTTGCGTTGCACCATCGACCCGGATATGCTGCGACGCAACAAACCGGCAATCCCAATGGAGCACGCCATGACCCTGCAGTTCAACGAAACCGTCAGCCAGTTCACGCACCAGTTCGCGGCCGCTGCCGCTCGTGCGAACCGCCTGGCCCTGGAAAGCGCCGAGACCGTGTTCGGCGTGCAGCTGAAGACCTTCGAGAAGAACGTCGACGCCACCACCGCCTTCTTCGGCGAGCTGGCCGAGGCCCGCGACCTCGACGGCTACAAGACCCTGTGGCCGAAGGGCCTGCAGGTGGCCAAGGACAACGCCGAGCGCGTCGTCGCCGCCAGCCAGGAAGTGTTCGGCCTGAGCCTGAAGACCGGCGAGGCCTTCGGCCAGCTGGTGAAGAGCCAGTTCGAGAACGCCACCGACAGCGTCCAGGCCTCCGTGGCCAAGGCGACCAAGGCCGCCAAGGCCAAGTAAGCCGACGCTTCGACCGTTTGTTGCGCGGCCCTCCCCCTCCCGCCGCGCAAACCGACCCGGCAGCGCCCTGCGCTGCCGGGTTTTTTGTGGGCGGAAGTCAGTCCCTTGGACGGGAATGTCGAGGGTGAAGCCCCGACTTGCGCAGGCCGGGTCTCCTTCCGGCTTCCCTCCCCGCACACGGCGCGCTCACGGCTCCGTCCGTCTCTTCCGTCATCCAAGCCTTAGGTCGGCCCTGCGGGCCGACGCGCGCGGGGCTTCGCGCTTCATGCCTGCATCCCCAGGTCGCGCGCGAAGCCGGTCTCCCGGGAGCGCTCCTTGGAAATGCGCGTCGGGGGCGTCGCCCCGACCTACGGCTGCGGGGTTTTCATGGGCCTCCGGGCAGGATCCCGCCGATGGGATCGGAATGTGGTGCGCAGGTCCGCCCTGCGTAGCGGATGCACGTGGATTTTCACGCGCTACGCCTCCAGTCCGGGATCAAGCACGGAGCCGGTCTTGCGGGGTCGCACCTTTGACGGGTACTTCATGCCTGCATCCCCAGGTCACACGCGAAGTCGGTCTCCCGGGATCGCTCCTTGGAGGTGCTCGTCGGGGGCGTAACCCCGACCTGCGGGGCCGTCGCGCTCGGGCTTTCACGCTTTCGACTCGCCCCATCGCGCGCCACATCACGCGCGATGGTGCGCCGGGGCGCACCCTACGGAGGGGCGAGGTGGGTCGCCAGTTCCCGGGGGGAGGCCAGGGGCGCGTGCGGCAGGCGTCCCCAGCACGGCACCGGCATGCGCGCGGACAGCAGGGCGAAGTTCTCGTCGCGGCGCTCCATCTCCGGGTCCACCTCGTTCGCGATCCAGCCCACCAGCCGGGCGCCGTCGTCCTGGATGGCGCGCGCGCTGAGCCGCGCGTGGTTGATGCAGCCCAGGCGCATGCCGACCACCAGCACGACCGGCAGGCGCAGCTCCTCGACCAGGTGGCGCTGGTCCAGGGTGGCGGTCAGCGGCGCGGCCCAGCCGCCGACGCCTTCCACCAGCACCCGGTCGGCCAACGGGTGCAGGCGCTCGAACGCCGACACCAGCACGCCCAGCTGCACGTCGACGCCGGCCTCGCGCGCGGCGATCTCCGGCGCCAGCGGCGCGGGCAGGGCGTAGGGATTGAGGTCGTCGTAGGGCGGCACCGGATCGCTCGCCGCCTGCAGGGCCAGCGCGTCGTCGTTGCGCCAGCCGTCCGCCGTGGGCGTGCAGCCGCTGGCGACCGGCTTCATGCCGACGGCGCGCAACCCGCGCGCGCGGAACGCGTGCAGCAGCGCCGCGCTGGCGACGGTCTTGCCGACGCCCGTATCCGTGCCGGTGACGAACAGCCTATCCATCCGCGCGCTCCGGCCAGCGGCGCTCGCCCCAGCGCCGGCCGCGCAGGTGGACCAGGCCGGTGAACGAGAGCAGGAAGTACGCGCAGCCCGGCAGCGCGACCTGCCACGCGCGCGACCGTTCGGTCAGCAGCGCCGCGACCAGCACCGACAGCGCGGCCACGCCGACGAAGTACGCATGCGAGGCGACGTCGCCGGCCGCGTCCGCGGCCGCCGCGCCGTCCAGCCCCAGCCGGCCGCGCGCGCGCCACGCGAGCGCGTACAGCCCGCCGATGCAGGCGGACATCGAGGCGAACGCCACGCCGTAGAAGATGAACATGAAGGCCAGCGGGCGCGGCCCGTCGGCGTCGGCCAGCGGCATCGGCAGCCAGCCGCCGGTGATCCATGCGAAGAACGTGCCCAGCAGCAGCCGCAGCGGATACACGTAGACCAGCACCAGGAACACCAGCAGCAGGCTGAGCAGGACGGCCGCCGCGCTGTCCAGCCGGTAGCGGCGGCTCCAGCGCACGTGCGCGTACCAGAACATCGCCACCATCGCGAAGCTGGCGGCGAAGGCCGGCGCATTCTTCAGCGCCTGCAGCAGCGCCGCGGTACTGTCGGGGATGCGCTCCACCGAAATGACCAGCAGGGTCACGGCGAAGGCGAAAGCGGCATCGACGAACGCTTCCAGCCGCGTCGCGCCGTGCCCGCGCCAGCCTGTCCCGTCGTCGCCGACTGCGTTCGTGCCCATCTGCCGTCCCGTCGGCTGCCGCGGATGGGACGCATCATATCGGGCCGCCCGCCGGAGGCGGGGGTAGAATCCGGGCCATGTCATTCGCATCGCAAACGCTCACCGGCAGCAAGCCGGAACAGTACGCCCAGCTGGCCGAGCAGGCGCGCGCCCTGCTGGCCGGCGAACCGGACCGGATCGCCAACGCCGCCAACCTGGCCGCGCTGGTCTACCACGCCCTGCCCGACTTCAACTGGGTGGGCTTCTACTTCTTCGATGGCCGGGAATTGGTGGTCGGTCCGTTCCAAGGACTACCAGCCTGCGTGCGGATCCCGTTGGACAAGGGGGTCTGCGGAGCCGCCGCACGCACCCGCCAGACCCAGCGCGTGGACGACGTGGACGCCTTCCCGGGCCACATCGCCTGCGATTCCGCGTCGCGCTCGGAACTGGTGGTACCGCTGGTGAGGGGGGACGAACTGGTCGGCGTGCTCGACCTGGACAGCCCGCGCCTGGCGCGCTTCGATGCCGACGACCAGGTCGGCATCGAACGCATCGCCGCCATCTTCGTGGATTCGCTGACATGACAGGCACCAAGCTGCGCAACATCGGCCCCAAGTCCGCCGCCTGGCTGCGCCAGGTCGGCCTGCGCACGCAGGAGGACCTGGAAGCCGTCGGCGCGGTGGAAGCCTTCATCCGGGTCAAGCGCGCGGGCTTCCGCCCCAGCCTCAACCTGCTCTACGCGCTGGAAGGCGCGCTGCTGGACTGCCACTGGCAGCAGCTGCCCGAGGAACGCCGCGGCGAACTGCTGGTGGCCTACGACGCGGCCGCCGCGCTGCTGCCGCCGCCGCGCGGCCGCCCGGCCGCCGGCCCGGTCACCACCACCCACGTCGAGCGCGAGGACGATGCGGGGCCGTCGCTGAACCTGTTCGACTCGCCCGGCGGCGAGGACTGACCCTGCAGGAGGGGCTTCAGCCCCGATGCTTTTCGGCGCAACAACCGGTTGCCGATCGAAAAGCAAAAAGCATCGGGGCTGAAGCCCCTCCTACAAGAACGGAGCGCGCGGGCTTCCCGTATACTGCGCACGCTTTCAGGTGACCCGCGGCGCACGCGCCGGGGTTGAAACGGGAAGCCGGTGACCCGCCCAGGCGGCATTCCGGCGCTGCCCCCGCAACGGTAGGCGAAGACAACCGCGGCATCGGCCACTGTGCGATCCACGCATGGGAAGGCGCCCCGGCGGAGTGCCCCGCACTCGTTCGCAAGCCCGGAGACCGGCCCGGAAGTCCACTGGTTGCGATGCGGAGGGCGTCGCGGCGTGCCGCGCCGTCCGCCTGCGCTGTCCGCACTGCTTCCCCTCCCCGTCGCAACTCCACGCCGAACGAGCGCGCGGGGCGCGCGATGGAGTCGATTCCGATGCAGATGCGTTTTCCTTCCCCCCACCGGCTGGCGCTGGCCGTCGCGCTGGGCCTTCCCCTTTCCGCGCTGGCGCACGGCGCCACCACCGACCTGGACAAGGTCGTCGTCACCGGCACGCGCACCGAAGTCGCACTCGAAGACAGCCTGGTGCCGGCGCAGGTGATCACCCGCGAGGAGATCGAGCGCAGCCAGGCGCGCTCGCTGGTCGACCTGCTGAAGGGCCGCGCCGGCCTGGGCTATTCCAACCAGGGCGGCCTGGGCAAGCTGACCACGTTCAACATCCGCGGCACCGAATCCGACCACGTGCTGGTGCTGGTGGACGGCATCCGCATCGGTTCGGCGACCGCCGGCCTGGCGATGTTCCAGGACCTGCCGGTGGACCAGATCGAGCGCGTCGAGATCGTGCGCGGCCCGCGCTCCAGCCTGTACGGCTCGGAGGCCATCGGCGGCGTGATCCAGATCTTCACCCGCCGCGGCGGCCCGGGCCTGACGCGCCACCTGCGCATCGGCGGCGGCAGCCATGGCCTGCGCGAAGCCAGCGGCGGCTTCGGCTACCGCGGCGAGCGCGGCTGGATCGGCGCCGATGCGGCCTACCAGGAGACCGACGGCATCAACGCCTGCCGCGGCTCGGGCACGCTGTTCCAGGGCTGCTTCACCGACGAACCCGACGACGACGGCTACCGCAACGTCTCGCTCAACGTGCGCGGCGGCTACCGGCTGACTGACACGCTGGTGCTGGAAGGCCATGCGCTGAACGCCGACGCCTTCAACGAGTTCGACGGCAGCATCTACGGCGGCAACGAAGGCGACAACGTGCAGCAGGTGCTCGGCGGCAAGCTGGCGTGGACGCCGTCCGCGCGCACCACGGTCACCGCGCAGGTCGGCCGCGCCTCGGACAAGTCGGACAACCACTTCGCCGATGCCGCCGCCGGCACGCGCACCTACGTCAGCACCTTCGACACCCGCCGCGACACCGCCTCGCTGCAGGGCGACGTCGCGTTCGGCGAGCGGCACCTGCTGACCGCCGGTGCCGACTGGCAGCGCGACGAGGTCACCAGCAGCGTCGACTACGTCAACGACACCACCGGCGTGCCGGTGGACAGCCGCGACAACACCGGCGTGTTCGTCGAGTACCAGGGCCGCTTCGGCGCGCAGCAGGTGCAGGCCAGCGTGCGCAACGACGACAACGACCAGTTCGGCAGCCACGTCACCGGCAACCTGGGCTGGGGCCTGGGCTTCGGCAAGGGCTTCAGGCTCAGCGCCACCGCCGGCACCGGCTTCAAGGCGCCGACCTTCAACGACCTGTACTACCCGTGGTCCGGCAACGCGCTGCTGGAACCGGAACGGTCGAAGAGCCTCAACCTCGGCCTGGCGCAGTACGGCGACGCCTGGAACTGGGCGCTCGACGTGTACGAGACCCGCATCGACGACCTGATCGCGCTGGACGCCAACTGGCTGCCGGACAACATCGAGAAGGCGCGCATCCGCGGCGCCGAACTGACCGGCGCCGTCACCGTGGCCGGCTTCGACATCGCCGCGCAGGTCAGCCACGTCGATCCGCGCAACCGCACCGCCGGCGGCAACCACGGCAACCTGCTGGCCCGCCGCGCGCGCAACACCGCGCGCGTCGACGTCGACCGCGCGTTCGGCGGCTTCCGCATCGGCCTGACCGCCAACGGCGCCAGCCACCGCTACGACAACGCCGCCAACACGGTGCGCCTGGCCGGCTACGGCACGCTGGACCTGCGGCTGGAGTACGCGATCACCGACGCCTGGTCGGTGCAGGCGCGCGCCGGCAACGTGTTCGACCGCGAGTACGAAACGATCGCCTGGTACAACCAGCCCGGCCGCGAGTACGGCCTGAGCCTGCGCTACCAGGCGCGCGACTGACGCGCCGCGCCGCAGGGGCCGGCAATGGACTGTTCCGTTTGCCGGCCTTGCCGGCCCGCGCCGCCGCACGTAAACAGGAAGCCCCCCTGTTGCGGTGTTCCCCATGCAAGCTACGTCCCGCGCCACCGTGCTTCCCGCCGACCCCGCCAGGCTGTTGCGCACGCTGTGCAACCACTGGCGCCACAGGTTCGAGATCGAGCGCCCCGACGAGGCGCACGCGCGCATCCCGTTCGGCGAACTGGGCCCGGCGGAATTCGCCGTGGACGGCGCCGCGCTGGCGATCACGCTGTACTCGCCCGACGAGGAATCCCGCGCGCGGCTGCAGGACGTGATCGCCTCGCACCTGCGCCGCTTCGAGCGCAACGAAGCCCTGGCCTTCGACTGGCGCGCCGCCTGAGCGGCGCCTAGGTGTGGAGCTTCAATAGGTTGTTTTGGCTGAGCCCCAGCCAGGAGGCCGGGGCCAAGCCGCTGGCGGCGGTGTGCGGCCGATGCCAGTTGTAGTGATGGAGCCAGTCCTCCAGCGCCGCTTGGCGCTGGGCCGAGGTCTCGAAGCAGGCGGCGTAGGCCCACTCGCGCAGGGCGGTTTGGATAAAGCGCTCGGCCTTGCCGTTGGTGCGGGGCGTGTAGGGCCGCGTGCGGATGTGCTTGAGCCCCAGCGATCGGCAGGCCTCCGCAAAAGCGCGCGAAACATAGGGCGAGCCGTTGTCGGTCATCACCCGTCGAACGGTCACGCCGCGGGCGCGATAGTCCGCCACGACCTGGTGCAGGATCGTTACTGCCGTCTCACCGCGCTCGTCGGCCGCGATGGTGGCGGTAGCCACGCGCGAGTGATCGTCGATGGCCACATGCACGAAGTCCCAGCCGATGCCGCGGTGCCGGTGCGCCCGGTTGCCGGTGACACGGTGGCCCGGTGAGCCGATCCGCCCCAGCTTTTTGGTATCCAGGTGGATCAACTCGCCCGGCGCTCCATACTCGTAGCGCCGGGTCGGTGGCTGCGGCTCCAGTTCCCGCCAGCGACTGATGCCGGCTTGCCGCAGCACCCGCGACACCGTCGCCGACGACAGACCCGTCTCCTGGGCAATCCAGCGGCCGGTGCGGCGCTGGCGGCGCAGTACCTCGATATGCGCACGCAGCTCCGCCGACGTCCGGTGGGGCGACAGCTGCGGCCGGCTGCTGCGGTCCTGGAGACCTTCGCCCGCCTGGTGGCGTCGCCACCACTTCCGGACCGTAGTCTCCGAGATCCCCAGCGCCTGCGCCACCTCGGACACCGGCTGACCGGCCTCCATGCGCTGGATCAGCACCTCTCGACCCTTCGGGGTCAGGCGGGCATTCTTGTGCATGTTGTTCCCCTCGCTGGATGGAGTTGACGTCTGGCGACATCAGCTTCCTCCCCAGGTCAGAGGGGAACAACCTCTTGAAACCTCACACCTAGGCCGGCGGCGGGTCGAACAGCCCCGGCTGCACGGAGGTTTCCTCGCGGTCGCGGAAGCCCGACAACCCCACCCCCACCAGCCGGTAGCGCGTGCCGTCCGGCAGGTCCACGCGCTCGCGCAGCGCCAGCGCGATGTCGACGAACGCCTGCTGCGTGGCCGGCGGCGACTCCGGCGTGAAGCTGCGGGTAAGGATGCGGAACTGCGCGGTCTTCAGCTTCAGCACCACGGTGCGCCCCACGCGTTCGGTCTTGCGCGATGCCGCCCAGGCTGACGCGGCGATGCGGCGGATGTGCGGCTCCAGTTCCGACAGCGGCAGGTCGGTGGCGAAGGTGTCCTCCGAGGAGATCGACTGCACCGGCTGGTCCGGCTCCACCGGGCGCTCGTCGATGCCGCGCGCGCGCCGGTACAGGCTGCCTCCGAAGCTGCCGTAGCGCGCCTCCAGTTCGCGCTGCGGATGCGCGCGCAGGTCGCCGACGGTGCGGATGCCGTCGGCGTTCAACTTGCCCTGCATCACCTTGCCCACGCCGGGGATGCGTTCCACCGGCAGCGGCGTCAGGAAAGCCTCGACCTGGTGCGGGCGCAGCACGAACAAACCGTCGGGCTTGCGCCAGTCCGAGGCGATCTTGGCCAGGAACTTGTTCGGCGCCACCCCGGCCGAGGCGGTGAGTCGCGTCTCCTCGCGGATCTGCGCGCGGATCGTCTCCGCCACCGCGGTGGCGGTCGGCAGGCCGGATTTCGGCGCGGTGACGTCGAGGTAGGCCTCGTCCAGCGACAGCGGTTCCACCAGGTCGGTGTGGCGCAGGAAGATCTCCCGCACCTGCCGCGACACCGCCTTGTAGCGGGTGAAGTCCGGCGGCACGAACACCGCCCCCGGGCACAGCCGCTCGGCGCGCACCGCCGGCATCGCCGAGCGCACGCCGAAGACGCGCGCCTCGTAGGAGGCCGCGCACACCACCGAGCGCTCGCCGCGCCAGGCCACCACCACCGGCCGGCCGCGCAGCGACGGGTCGTCGCGCTGCTCCACCGACGCATAGAACGCGTCCATGTCGATGTGGATGATCTTGCGCATCCCGCGATGATATCGGCCGCCGTACGCGCTCGCATGGACACCCCGGAGGACGATACGGGCGCGTGTGGGAATGCGGACAGCGGCCGCTAAACCCTTGCCGCGATTGCGGTTCGCCGATGGTACGCCGGCGTATGGAAAAACCCAGTTGATTTGCATCAAGACAAGCGTATGCACATGTGTGCATTATTTGCGCTTCGCAAAACGGACGACGCCATGCCCTCCCCCGCCTCCTTCTCGCGCGACCAGCTGCTGGCCAGCGCCCGCGGTGAACTCTTCGGTCCCGACAGCGGCCGCCTGCCCAACGACCCGATGCTGATGTTCGACCGCATCACCGAGATCCGCGAGGACGGTGGCGCCCACGGCAAGGGCATGGTGCGCGCCGAACTCGACATCCACCCGGACCTGTGGTTCTTCAAGTGCCACTTCCTCGGCGACCCGGTGATGCCCGGCTGCCTGGGCCTGGACGCGATGTGGCAGCTGACCGGCTTCTTCCTGACCTGGATCGGCGCGCCCGGCCGCGGCCGCGCATTGGGTTCGGGCGAGGTGAAGTTCACCGGCCAGGTGCTGCCGACCGCCAAGCGCGTGAGCTACGAGATCGACGTCAGCCGCGTGGTCAACCGCAAGCTGGTGCTGGCGGTGGCCGACGGCCGCATGCTGGTCGACGGCCGCGAGATCTACACCGCGCGCGACCTGCGCGTGGGCCTGTTCACCTCCACGGAGAGCTTCTGATGCGCCGCGTCGTCGTCACCGGCCTGGGCATCACCTCCTGCCTGGGCAACGATGCGGACAGCGTGTCCGCGGCCCTGCGCGAGGGGCGCTCCGGCATCCGCCACATCCCGCAGTACGCCGAACTCGGCTTCCGCAGCCAAGTCGGCGGCGCGCCCGAGATCGACCTGGACGCGCAGATCGACCGCAAGCAGAAGCGCTTCATGGGCGACGCCGCTGCGTACGCGCACGTCGCGCTGCGCGACGCGATCGCCGACGCCGGCCTGGACGAGGCGCTGGTCAGCCAGCCGCGCACCGGCCTGATCGCCGGCTCCGGCGGCGGTTCGGCCGAATGGCAGATCGAGGCCGCCGACCTGCTGCGCCAGCGCGGCATCCGCAAGGTTGGCCCGTACATGGTGCCGCGCACGATGTGCTCGACCGTCTCGGCCACGCTCGCCACGGCGTACAGGATCAAGGGCGTCAGCTATTCGATCTCCGCCGCGTGCGCCACCTCGGCGCACTGCATCGGCGCGGCCGCCGACCTGATCCGCGCCGGCCGCCAGGACATCGTGTTCGCCGGCGGCGGCGAGGAACTGCACTGGGCGCTGACGATGATGTTCGACGCCATGGGCGCGCTGTCGAGCAAGCGCAACGACGATCCCACCCGCGCCTCGCGCCCGTACGACGCGGACCGCGACGGCTTCGTCATCGCCGGCGGCGGCGGCATGCTGGTGCTGGAGGACTACGACCACGCGGTGGCGCGCGGCGCGCGCATCCACGCCGAACTGCTGGGCTACGGCGTGACCTCCGACGGCGCCGACATGGTCGCGCCCTCCGGCGAAGGCGCGGTGCGCTGCATGCGGATGGCGCTGGAAGGCGTCGCCGCGCCGCTGGACTACCTCAACACCCACGGCACTTCCACCCCGCTGGGCGACGTGATCGAACTCGAGGCGATCCGCACCGCGCTGGGCGACGCGCTGCCGCCGATCTCCTCCACCAAGGCGCTGTCCGGCCACTCGCTGGGCGCGGCGAGCGTGCACGAGGCGATCTACTGCCTGCTGATGATGCGCGACGGCTTCATCGCCGGCTCCGCCAACATCGAGACGCTGGACGAAGGCGCCGCCGCGTTCCCCATCGTGCAGGCCAGCCACGACGCGAAGCTCGACACCGTGATGTCCAACAGCTTCGGCTTCGGCGGCACCAACGCCAGCCTGGTGTTCGGGCGGGTCTAGGCCCCTACGCGCTGCCGCGAACACGCACCGCCGGGCGGGACCCCGCCCGGCGGCGTGCACGCGCAGGCGGCATCCGGTCCCCAGTCGCTTGGGCGACAAGCCCGGATGCGAAATCCGCCGGGACGGACAACACAAAGCCCGGCGGTTGCCGGGCTTCGGGAGCGGCACGGGAGGAGAGAGGGACCGTGCCGCTGGACGCATTCTGCGCCCCCTTCATGACAACGCCGCGACAGCCGGCACGGGCCTGGCGCCGGCCCGTGCGCCGCCGCCTCAGTAGCGCGCGTCGAACGCGAAGATCGGCTTGCGCGTCTTCCAGAGGCCGTTGCTGAAGTCGGGGAATTCCAGCGTCCTGAAGCCTTCGGCGATCGACTGCTCGGACAGCGGGGTGATCGCGCTCCAGGTGATCGCGTCGTAGATGTCGATCGGCATCGGGGCCTCGGCCTTCAGCGCCTCGACGAAGGCGTGGACGACGAAGTAGTCCATGCCGCCGTGGCCGGCACCTTCCGCGGTGGCGGCGTACTTGCGCCACAGCGGGTGGTCATACTGCTCGGCGTACGCGTCCAGCGGCTCCCACTTGTGCGCGGGGCTGCGGCCCTCGATGTGCACGGACCGGTTGAGGTCCATCCACAGGCCCTTGGTGCCCTGCACGCGGAAGCCCAGCGAGTACGGCCGCGGCAGCGAGGTGTCATGCTGAAGCAGGATGGTCTCGCCGTTCTCGCAGGCCAGCGTGGTAGTCACGATGTCGCCCAGCTTGAACTTCACCTGCGTGCTGGGGTGGGTGGTGCCGCCGCTCTTGGCGACGGTGTACTCGTGCAGGCCGCGCGCCTTGCTGGCAAAGGCGTTGATGTGGGTGAAGCGGTTGCCGCGGTTGATGTCCACGTACATGGCGCACGGACCGATGCCGTGGCTGGGGTACAGCTCGCCGTTGCGGCGGACCGAGTGCCCGGTGCGCCAGCGCGCTTCCGACCAGCCCGTGGGGCCGAACTCCACGCCGCTGTCGTAGGGCTGCGCGGGATCGCCGGAATTGAACTTCACCCCGCGCAGGTCGTGCTGGTAGCCGCCCTGCAGGTGGACCAGTTCGCCGAACAGCCCGGCGCGCACCATCTGCAGCACGGTCATCACGTCGCGGCGGTAGCAGACGTTCTCCAGCAGCATGTAGGGCGTGCCGGTGCGCTGCTGCGCGGCCAGCACATCCCAGTGGTCCTGCAGGGTGACGCCGGCGACGACTTCGCAGCCCACCGGGACCTTCGCCTCCATCGCCTCGATCGCCATCGGCGCGTGCCATTCCCACGGCGTGGCGATGACCACGCCGTCCAGGCCGCGCTGCTGCAGCAGGCGGCGGTACGCGTGCGCGTCGCCGTCCTGGCCGTAGGCCGTGGGCGCGCGCTTGCCGGCCTGGGCCACCATGTCCAGCGCGCGCTGCAGCATGATCGGTTCGATGTCGCACAGCGCCACCACCTCGACGTCGTCGCGGCGCACCAGTTCCTTCAGCAGCACCTGCCCGCGCATGCCGGTGCCGATCAGGCCCAGCCGCACGCGCCGGCGCGCGGCCCACGCGGGGGTGGACGGCAGCAGCGCCGTGGCGCCCAGGGCGGCGCCGGCGAGAATGAAATCCCTACGCTTCATGTGAAAGCCTCTCCTCTTGGAATCGCGCCGGCGGGGGCCGGCGCGACGGAACCCTCAGAACTTGTAGCCGACGGTGAGACTGTAGCTGCGGCCGAAGTTGTTGGTGTAGCCGGAGAAGCTCATCCAGTCGTTCGGGTCGTAGAACGGCAGGCGGTCGAACAGGTTCTTCACGGTGAAGCCCACGTTGACCTTGTCGGTGGGCTTCCACGCCAGGCTCAGGTTGGCCGTCCACCAGGACGGCGCACCGTCGCACTGTGCCGGCGACACGGCGACGTAGCTGCCGGTGCAGGTTTCCGCGTTGTTGTCGACCTCGTCGACGCGGTCGTAGGCCCACTTGGTCTTGCCGACGTAGTTGATGAAGAAGCTGGTGGTCACCTGCCGGTAGGCCCAGTCGGCGTTCAGGGTGGCGCGCAGGCGGGGGTTGTTGTAGTAGCCGACGGTGTTGCCGTAGTACCAGCCGTTCTCGTCGTCGAGGTAGAACGCGTTGCGGCGCGCGATGGTCGCGGCCAGGCCGATGTTCAGGCGGCCCCACTCGCCCAGCGAGAAGCGGCTGCGGGCGTCGACGTCGAAGCCGTCGACCAGGGTGCGGCCGCGGTTCTTGTACTGGCCCACGACGGCGGTGACGTTGCCCACGCTGTAGCCGGGCAGCGTGCCCGGGCAGACCACGCCGCTGGCCGGGTCGGCGCACATCGCCGCCAGCGCGGCCACGTTGGCGCGGTCGGTGTCGGTGATCGGCGAGCGCGTCATCGACACGATGTCCTCTTCGTTGCTGTAGTCCGGCGCGGCGATCTCGTTGCGGCGGTAGATGAACCAGTAGTCGGCCGACACCGACAGCCAGTCCGTCGGCTCCAGCACCACGCCCAGGGTGGCGATCTTGGCCTTCTCCGGCTGCAGATCCTGGTTGGGCTGGGTCATGCGCGCCACGGTGCGGCTGCAGTCGCTGTTGAGCAGCGAACGGCCCAGGTCGACGTCGCCCGCGCGGCTGGACTGCAGCAGCAGGTTGGCGATGGCGTTGGTCTCGTTGCAGCGGACCTCGTCGCGGTAGCCGCCCAGCTGGGCGAACACGCCGCCGGTGCCGGCCTCGGCCAGGCTCGGCGCGCGGAAGCCCTCGGAATAGGTGCCGCGTAGCAGCAGCTGCGGCAGCGCCTGGTACTTCAGGCCGATCTTCGGCGCGACGTTGGCGCTGAAGTTCGGGTACTTGTCCACGCGCAGCGCGGCGTCCAGTTCCAGCTTCTCGGTGAGCGGGGCGACGGCTTCGGCGAACAGCGCGTAGGTGGTGCGCTTGCCGTCGAACCACGAGCCGCCCTGCTGGGTGATCAGGCCGTTGGCCGCGTCCTCGTTGCCCGGCGTATAGAAGGTCTCGCGGCTCAGGTTGAAGCCGAACGCCGCGCGTACCTCGCCGGCCGGCAGCGTGTAGAGCGGGCCTTCGATCTTGCCGTCCAGGGTGTGCAGGCGGGTCCACGAGTGGATGTCGAAGGTCGGGTAGGCGTCGCGCAGCAGCTCCGCGTTGGCTTCGCTGATCTCGCCGAACCGGTAGGCCGGGTTGTCGGAGATGATCACGCGGCCGGTGCCCGGATCGACGGTGAACGGGCCGAACGCGCGCTCGAAGCCCTCCAGGTTGACGTTGATGGTCTGGTAGGTGACCGAATGCGTGCCGGCGGTGGCGAACGCGGTCTCCCAGTTCCAGTCGCCCATGCTGCCGCGCAGGCCGGCCAGCGCGCGATAGCTCTTGTCGGTGTTGCGCTGGCCGAAGTAGTCGTCGCCCGCGTCCTGCAGCAGGTACTGCAGGCCGACCACGCCGCCCATCAGCGCGCGCAGCTCGGGGCTGGCGTGGTTGTAGACGTTGTCCGGGCCCAGGTACGGATAGAGGAACTGGTTGACGTTGGTGCCGGTGTTGCGCGAGAACCAGCTGGTCGGGTTGCCGGTGGTGGTGCCGTAGGCGCGCGGCGTGCCGCCGTTGGCGCGCAGGTCGATGTCGGTGTAGGTCGCCTCGGCGAAGGCCTCGGTGGTCTCGCCGATCAGGAAGTGGGCGTTGACGTAGGCGGTGATGCGCTCGGATTCCGCGCCGGCGTCGATCTCGTTGTTCATCCAGGTCTGCCAGATGCAGCGCGTGCCGGCGGCCTCGGTGATGACGTTCTGGCAGCCGGGCGCGGCTTCCTGCACGCGGGCGCCGGTGACCGGGTCGAAGGCGAAGTAGGAGCCGGGGTTGAACACGCCCGGCGCGCTGCCGGTGCCCAGGCGGAGGTTGGTGATGTAGTTCGGGTTGTTGACGTAGTACTGCTTCGGCCGCTTGTCGTACCAGTCGCTCAGCGGGATCGGGTCGCGCCGGTACAGGTTGAGCGAGGCATAGACGTTGTAGCGGTCCTCGTCCAGGTCGCCGAAGCCGCCGGTGACGCTGGCCTGGTGTTCGCCGTAGGAGCCGATGCGCGAGGACTTGTCGGTGGTGACGCTGACCTCGGCGCCCTGGTACTCGCGCTTGGTGATGACGTTGATCACGCCGGCCACCGCGTCGGTGCCGTACACGGCCGAGGCGCCGTCGGTCAGCACTTCCATCCGCTCGATCGCCGCGGCCGGGATCGAATCGATGTTGACGAACTGGGTCTGGAAGCCGGCCGGCGCGCCGTAGTACGACAGGCGGCGGCCGTTCAGCAGCACCAGCGTGCCCTGCGCGCCGAGGCCGCGCAGGTTGGCCTGCGAGGCGCCGTCGGAGCCGGTGAACAGCGACTTGTAGTCCTGCTGCGCCGGGCGCGCGGCCGGCAGGTTGTCGAGCACCTGCAGCAGCGTGCGCGCGCCCATGTTCTCGATGTCCTGGCGGCTGATGATCTGCAGCGGCGAGGCGGTCTCCACGTCGGTGCGCTTGATGTTGGAACCGGTGACCTCGACGCGGGCCAGCTCGGTGGCCTTGGCGTCCTGCTTGTCCGGGTCGGCGGCGGCTTCCTGCGCGGCGAGCGGGCCGGCGGCCAGCGCGGCGACCAGGGCGATGGACAGGCGGGTCAGGGCGATGCGGTTCTGACGGCGGTTGGAAGGCATCTCGGTTTCCTCGTGTGGCCGCGGAGCGGGCCGCGGCGTGGGTGTGTGGTGGTAGCCGCCCGGGGGCGGTAGTGCGTGTCAGGGCGCAACGATGCTGGCGGCGTCGCCCTCCTGTCCGATCAGGACCGCGTTGGCCCAGTTGCCGCAGACCTGCGCCGGCCGGGCGCCTTGCGCGCCCAGCGTGCGCAGGCTCAGGCGGCGCAGCCCGCGCACGTCCAGTTCCGGCTTGACCACGCCCGGCGCGCGCACCAGCCCGCTGTCGTACAGCAGGCGGTCGTCGCCCCAGACCTGGAACCGCAGGCCGCCGGCGGCGCGGCAGCGGTCGTCGATGCCCAGGTCGGCGCGCAGCAGGCGCCAGCCACCCTGCAGTTGCAGGTCGATGCGGCTGTCGGCGCCCACGCCCAGGCCGCGGCGGAAGTGCAGGCCGTTCATGCGCATGCCGGCGGCGCCGCCGTGCGCGGCGTTGCGCGCGACGGCGGCCTGCAGCGCGGCGGGCAGGTCGAGTTCGGACAGGTAGCGCTGCTGCTGCGGGCGCTCGGGCGCGGCGTGCTCCAGCACGCGGAAGGTCGACAGCGCGATCGGGCCCACGTCGCGCGGCTGCAGGGCGTCGAACGCGCGCGCCGTGCCCGCCGGCGCCGCCTCGTCCTTGCCGTCGTCGCCGCCCGGGTTCTGCACGCTCAGCACGCGGAAGCGCAGCAGGCGGCCGGCATGCGGGGCGAAGTCGATCTTCTGCGTGCCCTGCGCCAGCTTCAGGCGGCCGCGCGCGACGGGCTCGCCCCATTCGCCGTTGCTGTCGGCCAGGTAGACCTCGTAGTCGCGGACCTGGCCGTGCTTCCAGTTCTTGTCGGTGCGCGGCGCCAGTTCGATGCCGTCGACCAGGCGGCGCTCGCCGAAGCCCACGGTCCATTCGTGCGCGCCGGCGCGCACGGCCTGGTTGCGCACGGTGCGGAACCAGGTGGCGGGGTCGTCGTCGAAGGCGTTCTCCAGCGGGTGGCCCGGCTCCTCGGCGGGACGGTTGACCACCAGCAGGCTGTCGGGCGGCAGCGCGCGGCCCAGCTCGGGCGCGGACGGGAAGGCGTCGTCGGCCGGCGCGGCGGCGACCGGAATGTCCAGGCGGAACGCCAGCGCGCCACGGATGTCGACCGGCGCGCTGCGCACGTGCACGGTGCCGCGGCGCTCGTCGGCATCGAAGTACCAGCCCTCGGCGCCCGCATCGAACGCGGCGCGGTCGGCCAGCAACGGCAGCGCGCGGCCATCCAGTTCCACCGCCGCCGGACGCACGCGGCTGAGCACGCGCAGCGCGTAGCGGCGCTGCGGCAGCTGGCCGGCGTAGGCGCCCTTCACCGCGTCGATGGCCACGCGCACTTCGCCGCTGCCTTGCGCAGGCGCCTGCATGCGGACGACTTGTTCGCTGTATTCGCCCTGTGCGTGGCGGCGCGTGTTGCCGTCGTCCTCGTAGAGCGTGTAGTGCGATTCGCCCTGCGGGTACAGGTCGAAAGTGACTTCATCGACGGGCTTCTCGCCGTCGAACAGCATCGCCGGGTACATCGGCAGGATCGCGCCGGCGCGCACGAACACCGGCAGCGTGGCCAGCGCCACCTGGCGGTCGACCGCGCGGCCGGCGTCGCCGGCCACCAACTGGCGGCCATCCCAGTAGTCGATCCAGCGGCCGGCGGGCAGGTGGATGCCGCGGCGCCAGCCGCGGCTGGCGGCCTGGCTGCGGTAGACCGGCGCCACCAGCAGGTCGCGGCCCAGCAGGAACTGGTACTTGTACGCCTCGGTCCACGCCTGCGGATCCTGCGGGTAGTCCCACATCAGGCCGCGCACGGGCGGCGCGCCGCTGCGCTCGGCCTCGCGTGCCAGCCCGTACATGTAGGGGGTCAGGCGCATCTTCAGCTTCAGGTAGTCGCGGTTGATGCTGCGGTAGGGCTCGTCGAACGCCCATGGATGTTTTCGCGCGCCGGACGACCAGCCGGACATGCCCATCAGCACGGGGGTGAAGGCCTTCCACTGCAGGTCGCGGGTGAAGGTCTCGGCGCTGCCGCCGAAGATGCCGTCGACGTCGCCGGTGGCGTAGGCCATGCCCGACAGGCCGGAGCCGATCAGGGTGGGCACGTGCCAGCGGATGTAGTCCCAGCTGCCGCTCTGGTCGCCGGTCCACGCCACCGCGTAGCGCTGGATGCCGGCCCAGCCCATCACCGTCCACAGGAACGGGCGCGACTCGGAGTTCTTCAGGATGCCGTCGAAGGCGGACTTGTTGGCGTCCATCGCGAACTGGTAGCCGTGGCCGGTCCAGGCCACGTCCAGCTTCTGCACGCGGCTGCCGGCGGTGCCGACTTCCCAGGCGATCTTGTCCACGCCGTCCTCGGTCCACAGGCCGGTGCGGAAGCCGTACTTCGCCAGCCCCCGCACGACCCCGGGCAGGTCGGTGTAGCCGCAGCCGTAGCCGTCGTTGGGCAGGATCCAGCCGCCCGGCATGTCGTGCTCGCGGTACGGGCGGGCGACGCTGTCGATCACGTCCGGGGTGGTGCCGGTGGGGCCGTCGCTCCAGCCTTCCGGCACGGTGCCGGGCTTGTTCGCGTTGTCGCCGTCGTTGTAGCAGTCGGCGTCGCCGTAGGAGAGCGCCCAGCGCGGCGGCAGGCCGGCGCGGCCGGTCAGCGCGGTGTAGCGGTCGAGCAGTTCGTGCAGGCCGGCGCCGACGAAGTAGTAGGCGTCGAAGCGGTCCTCGCGATGCAGCAGCGTGGCCTGGTCCGGCTGGCGCAGGTCGTAGCTGCCGTCGCTCCACGTGTTGCGCAGCATGCCCCAGCCGCGCGAGCTGAGCAGCATCGGCGCGGGGCTGGGGCGGTCGCCCTCTTCCCAGCCGCCGGAATAGGAGATCTCCAGTTCGCGGCCCTTGAACGCGAAGCGCCCGTTCTGCTGGCCGCCGCCGTAGAAGTGCTCGCCGGCGTCGCTGGACAGCACCTGCACGCCCTGCCCTTCGTCCAGGTCCAGCGGCTGCAGTTCCCGCCACAGCGGCTCGACGGCGCCCTGCGCCACGCGCGCCAGCGCCAGCCGCAGCGGCCGGCGGCCGATGCGCAGCTCCAGCGCGTCGGTGCGGATGCGGACTTCCTGCGCGTCCTCTTCGTAGGCGAACGCGGGCGCCTGCACCGGTTGCGGCAGCACGATCGGCGCGGCCTTGTCGCCGGCCGGGCTCAACCGGCCGTGGCGCCCCGCCTGCACGCGCACGGTGTCGGCGCGCAGTAGGTCCACCCGCAGGCGCACGCCGCGGTCGGTGCGGATCTCCCAGCCGGGGACGCCGTCGCGGGAGGCGGCGGCCTCGATGCTGCGCAGGTCGCCCACCGGCTCGGCCAGGGCGGGCAGCCCGGCGATCCCGAGGCAGGCCAGCAGGGCGAGCCGCTGGCATTGACGTCCGAAACGCTTTTCCAAGAAGCCCCCGCGCCCGTCGTCGGGCAGGTCCAAGACCAGTGCGATCGACTCTAGGGCAGCCCGTCAAAAAATGTCAATGAATTGGAAAGAAAAAAGAATGATTTATCGCCCTAATCGAAAGTTGTTGCGAAGCAAAACTTTCATAAACGGCTATTCATTTTTCAGGAAGGCCATGGAATCGCTTACAAAACCCGAGAGTACGGGCCTTCCGGCTCACGCTTTCGGAAGCACCGCCCGGAAATCTTGGCTGGCGTCATACTTTCTTTTATCTTTCGATTATTGACATTCCGAAAGAAAAGCAGCATCGTGCCCCGGCACAACAGGACCGTTTGAATGGACACCTCCCTGCTTACCGACCTGTCCGCCTGGGAACGCCTCGGCGGCCACCACACGGCCGAGGAAATCGCCCAGCAACCCGCGCTGTGGAACGCGCTGGCCGACGCGCTGGACGCCGCGCAGGCCCGCATCGACGCCTTCCTCGGCGACTGGCTGTCGCGGCCCGGGCACCGGGTGATCCTCACCGGCGCCGGCAGCTCGGGCTTCATCGCCGAGATGGTGGCCGACGCCATCCAGGCGCAGTGGCCCGCCGCCGACGTGCGCGCGATCCACACCACCAGCCTGCTGACCCATCCCGCGCTGTACCTGCGGCGCGAAAGCCCCACCCTGCTGGTGTCGTTCGGCCGCAGCGGCTCCAGCCCGGAAAGCGTGGCCGCGGTGGACCTGGTCCGCGACCAGGTGGCGGTGTCGCGCTTCCTCGACATCACCTGCAACGGCGACGGCGCACTGGCGCGGCGCGGCGCCGGGCGCGAAGACACGCTGACGCTGCTGATGCCGCCGGCCAGCTGCGACCGCGCCTTCGCCATGACCAGCAGCCTGACCTGCATGCAGCTGGCGACGCTGGCGGTGTTCGACCGCCAGCCGTGGCCGCAGCGGCTGGCGCGGCTGCGCCAGGTCGCCGATGCCGGCCAGCGCGCGCTGGACGAGTGGGAAGGCGGCATCGCCGCGCTCGCCGGCGCCGCGTACTCGCGCGTGATCTACCTCGGCAGCGGCCCGCTGGAAGCGCTGGCGCGCGAGGCCGCGCTCAAGGTGCTGGAACTCAGCGCCGGCCGCGTGCTGGCGCTGGCCAACACGCCGCTCGGCTTCCGCCACGGCCCCAAGTCCACGCTGGACCCGGACACGCTGGTGGTGGTGCTGCGCAGCCACGAACCGCTGGCGCGCCTGTACGAGCAGGACCTGCTGGACGAACTGCGCCGCGACGGCGTCGCCGGCCGCGTGCTGTCGGTCGGCCCGCGGCGGGACGACGGCCGCGGCGAAGCCGACGACTTCGACCTCGACGTGCCCGCGGCGCCGGATCCCTGGCTAGCGCCGGTGTGGCTGACGCTGGCGCAGCGCTACGCGCTGCGGCGCTCGGCGGCGCTGGGCCTGACCCCGGACAACCCGTTCCCGGACGGCACCGTCAACCGGGTCGTGCAGGGCGTGACCCTGCACCCGCACCGCTGAGCCCGGGGACGCCATGCACGCCTACGGCATCGACATCGGCGGCACCAAGATCGAACTGGTGGCGTTCGACGCCGGCATGGCCGAACGCCACCGCCAGCGCATCGACACGCCCACGCAGGACTACGACGCCTTCCTGCACGCGGTCACCGCCCTGGTGCGCGAGGCCGACGCGCGGCTCGGCCGGCCGGCCGGCGCCGTCGGCCTCGGGCTGCCGGGCGTGGTGGAGCACGACAGCGGCCGCCAGCTCAGCGCCAACGTGCCCGCGCTGACCGGCCGCACGGTGCGTCACGACCTGCAGCAGGCGCTGGGCCGGCCGCTGCGCTTCGGCAACGACCTGCAGTGCTTCGCGCTGTCGGAGGCCAACGGCGGCGCCGCCGAGGGCTACCCCAGCATGTTCGGCGCCATCCTCGGCACCGGCGCCGGCGGCGGCTTCTGCGTGGACGGCCGCCTGATCGCCGGCCGCAACGGCATCGCCGGCGAATGGGGGCACTGGGGCATCCCGGCGCACCTGCTCGCCCGCCACGGGCTGCCGCTGCTGGACTGCCCCTGCGGCCTGCACGGCTGCGTGGAGCGCTACGTGTCCGGCGGCGGGCTGGCGCTGATCCACCGCCACATCGGCGGCGACGGCGTGGACGCGCCCGCCGTGATCGCGCGCGCCGATGCCGGCGACGCCACCGCCGCCACCGCGCTCGGCATCCACCGCGACCTGCTGGGCCACGCCCTGGCCAGCCTGGTGATGGCGGTGGACCCGCACGTGATCGTGCTCGGCGGCGGCCTGTCCAAGGCCGAGCGGCTGTACCACGAGCTGCCGCGCGCGGTCGCGCGCTTCCTGTTCAAGGGCGTGCGCGTGCCGCCGATCGTGCCGCCGCGCTTCGGCGATGCCGGCGGCGCCCGCGGCGCCGCGCTGCTGGCGCGCCAGCACGCTCCCTCTTCCTGACCGTTTCCTGCCTGGAGTCCGCGCCGTGTCCGCCGTCCAATCCCTGATCGCCACCCACCGCCGCGGCGAGAACGTCGGCCTCTACAGCGTCTGCTCCAGCAACGAGCAGGTGCTGCTGGCGGCGATGCAGGTCGCGCGGGAATACGGCACCGACCTGCTGATCGAGGCGACCTCCAACCAGGTCGACCAGTTCGGCGGCTACACCGGGATGAACCCGGTGCAGTTCCGCGCCTACGTCGAAGCGTTGGCCGACGCGCAAGGCTTCCCGGCGGACCGCCTCATCCTCGGCGGCGACCATCTCGGCCCGAACGCCTGGCAGTCGCTGCCGGCCGACGAAGCCATGGCGCACGCCCGCGACCTGATCGCGGCCTATGTCGCGGCGGGCTTCCACAAGATCCACCTGGACTGCAGCATGTCCTGCGCCGGCGATCCGCACCCGCTGCCCGACGAGACCGTGGCCGCGCGCTCGGCGGACCTGGCGCGGATCGCCGAGCGCACCGCGCGCGACGCCGGCCTGCCGCCGCCGGTCTACGTGATCGGCACCGAGGTGCCGGTGCCCGGCGGCGAAGCCTCGCTCGACGACGGCCTGGCCGTCACCACCCCGGACGCGGCCGCGCGCACGCTGGAGATCCACCGCCAGGCCTTCGCGGCGCCCGACCTGGCGGCGGCGTGGGAACGCGTGATCGCCCTGGTGGTGCAGCCCGGCGTGGACTTCGACCACACCTCAGTGCACGCCTACGCGCCGGACGCGGCGGCGGCGCTGTCGGACTTCGTCGCCACGCAGCCGCGCATCGTGTTCGAAGCGCATTCCACCGACTACCAGACCGAGGACGCGCTGCACGCGCTGGTGCGCGACCACTTCGCGATCCTCAAGGTCGGGCCGGCGGCGACGTTCGCCTTCCGCGAGGCGCTGTTCGCGCTGGCCGCCATCGAGGACGAACTGCTGCCCGCCGACGAACGCTCGCGCCTGCCCGAGGTGCTGGACCGCTGCATGGTGGCCGACCCCCGCCACTGGCAGCGCCACTACCGCGGCGACGCGCACGCGCTGCGCCTGCTGCGCCGCTACGCCCTCAGCGACCGCTGCCGCTACTACTGGGGCGAGCCGGAGGTGAAGGCCGCGGTGGATCGCCTCGTGGACAACCTGCGCCGGCACGCGCCGCCGATGATCCTGCTCAGCCAGTTCATGCCCGAGCAGCAGCGCGAGGTGGAGGCCGGCCGGCTGGACGCCGACCCGCTGGCGCTGGTCCGCCACCGCATCGCCCTGCGCCTGGCCGAATACGCCCGCGCCTGCGCGCGCAACCGGGCCGGCGGGTGCAAGCAAAACGCAACGTCCTCCCCATCGGTGCTTTCGCAACGGTAAGCTCCGGCTTGCGTTCCGCAATCACCGACAGGCCCGACATGCGCAATACCCGCCAACGCCGGCAACAGATCCTGCAGATGCTGGTCCAGCACGGCAACGTGCAGGTGACCGAACTGGCGGACCACTTCGGCGTGTCCTCGGTCACCATCCGCGCCGACCTCAACCACATCGAGTCGCAGGGCCTGGCCACCCGCACCCACGGCGGCGCCACCCTCGTGCGCACGCCGCCGCAGGAGCGGGACATCCACGAGAAGGACGCGCTGAACCTGCCGCTGAAGGACCGGATCGGCGCGCGCGCCGCGCAGCTGGTGCGGCCGGGCGAGAACATCATCATCGACTCCGGCTCCACCACGATGATGCTGGCGCGCCACCTGCGGCTGCGCAGCGACATGACGGTGATGACCAACGGCCTGAACATCGCCTGGGAGCTGGCCAACGCCGACGGCGTGAACGTGCTGCTGACCGGCGGGCTGCTGCGCAAGCAGTCGCTGTCGCTGCAGGGCAGCCAGGCCGAGGCCAGCCTCACCTCCTACAGCTTCGACACCCTGTTCCTCGGCGTGGACGGCCTGGACCTGCAGTTCGGCCTGACCACCCACGACGAGGGCGAAGCCCGCCTCAACCACCGCATGGTCGAGCGCGCGCGCCGGATCGTGGTGCTGACCGACGCGTCCAAGTTCGGCCGCGTGAGCCTGCACCGCATCGCCCGCCTGGACCAGGTCCACACCATCATCACCGACGACGGCATCAGCGACGAGTACCGCGAAGGCGTGCAGCGGCTGGGCATCGAGGTGATCGTCACCGAGCCGCCCCCGTGACCACGACGCGCACCCTGCACGGCCGCATCCTCACCGCCGACGGCTGGGTGCGCGGCACCCTCGAACACGACCGGCGCGTGCGCGCGATCCGCGCCGTGCCCGGCGACGCCGGCGACGACGCGCCGCTGATCCTGCCGGGCTTCGTCGACCTGCACATCCACGGCGGCGACGGCGTGGACATCATGCAGGGCGGCGACGCGATCCGGACGGTGGCGCGCGCGCACGCGCGCCACGGCACCACCGCGCTGCTGGGCACCACGATGACGGCGCACGAGGCCGACATCGAACACGCGCTGCACGGGCTGGCGCCGGCCATCGCACGGCGCGCGGCCGGCGCGGCGCGCGTGCTCGGCGTGCACCTGGAAGGTCCGTACCTGAGCCTCGAGCGGCTCGGCGCGCAGCCGCCGCTGGTGGTGGAGGCGACGCTGGAACAGGTCCGCCGCCTGCACGCCATCGCGCCGATCAGGGTGCTGACGCTGGCGCCGGAGATCGGCCGCCACGTCGCGCTGATCCCCGACCTCAACGCCCTGGGCATCCGCGTGCAGCTGGGCCACAGCGCCGGCGGCTACGACGACGGCGTGGCCGCGCTGCGCGCCGGCGCCGCCGGCTTCACCCACCTGTTCAACGGCATGACCGGCGTGCACCACCGCACCCCCGGCATCGCCACCGCCGCGCTCGCGCACGCCGAGTACGCCGAGCTGATCCCCGACCTGGAACACGTGCACCCGGGCGTCATCCGCGCCGCGCTGCGCGCCATCCCGCGGCTGTACTGCATCACCGACGCCACCGCCGCCACCGGCATGCCCGACGGCGAATACGCGCTGGGGTCGCAGCGCGTGCACAAGTGCCTGGGCTGCGTGCGCCTGGCCGACGGCACCTCGCTGGCCGGCAGCGCGCTGACCATGGACCAGGCGCTGCGCAACCTGGTCTCGCTCGGGCTGGACCTGGCGGACGCCTCCGACCGCGTGTCGCGCTACCCGGCCGACTACCTGGGCCTGGCCGACCGCGGGCGGCTGCGGCCGGACGCGTGGGCGGACATGGTGGTGCTGGATGCGCAACTGCAGGTGCAGCGTGTCTTCGTCGAAGGCGACGAGATCCCGCTGGCCTGACGCTTCCCGTTCGCCGCCCTCCTTCCTCCGCGCCCACGCGCCTTCCTTCCCGCCAGGACCGCACCCGATGAGCGAGACCTCCGCCGCCCTGCCCGCCTCCGCGTCCCGCTTCCCGCCCGCCTGGCAGGTACGCTACCTGCTCTTCATCGCCGGCATGGGCGGCCTGCTCTACGGCATCGACATCGGCATCATCGCCGGCGCGCTGCCGTACCTGGAGGCCACCGCGACCGCCGGCTGGCACCTGACCAGCCAGCAGCTGGGCTTCGTGGTGGCCGCCGTGCTGCTCGGCAGCGTGCTGTCCTCGCTGTTCGCCGGCGCCCTCGCCGACCTGGTCGGCCGGCGCGGCGCGCTGTTCCTGGCGGGGCTGCTGTTCACCGTCAGCATCCCGGTGATCGCGCTCGCCGCCGGCTACACGCCGCTGCTGCTGGGCCGCCTGCTGCAGGGCGTGAGCGGCGGCCTGATCGGCGTGGTGGTCCCGCTGTACCTGGCCGAAGTGCTCACGCCGGAACGGCGCGGGCGCGGCACGGCGATGTTCCAGCTGCTGCTGACCGTGGGCCTGGTGCTGGCGGCGCTGATCGGCCTCTACCACGCGCACGCGGTGGACGTCGCCACCGCCGCGGCCCGCGACCTGCCGCTGGCCGAACAGCAGGCGCGGCTGTTCGCCGCCAAGGACCATGCGTGGCGCACGATCTTCTGGAGCTGCCTGCTGCCCGGCGTGGTGTTCACCGCCGGCGTGCTGCTGTTGAACGAGTCGCCGCGCTGGCTGGTCCGCCGCGGCCGCACCGCCCGGGCGCGCACCGCGCTGCTGCGCACGATGCCCGCGGACGAAGCTCACGCCACGCTGGAGCGCATGCTGGCGCCGGCCGCCCCGCAGGAGGGCGCGGCACGGTCGCGCGACCGCCTGCTCAGCCGCCGCTACGTGTGGCCGTTCCTGCTGGCCTGCGTGGTGCTGGCGTGCACGCAGGCCACCGGCATCAACTCGATCCTCGCCTACGCGGTCAACATCCTCAACCAGGCCGGCCTGCCCGGCTCGGCGGCCAACGGTGCCGACGTCGCCATCAAGGTGCTCAACGCGGTAATGACGGTGGTGGCGCTGGTGCTGGTAGACCGCAAGGGACGCAAGTTCCTGCTGATGCTGGGCAGCGGCGGCATCGTGCTGTCGCTGCTCGCCGCGGCGCTGCTGTTCCTGCAGGCCGAGCGCGGCCAGCGCGACGTGCGCGCGCAGCTGCAGCAGCAGACCAGTGGCGATGCGCTGTCGCTGTCGCTGTCGCTGTCGCTGGACGCGGCGGCCTGGCAGCGCCTCGGCGGCACCGCGGAAGGACGCCCGCAGCAGTTGACGGTCGCCTACGCCTACGGCGGCTTCAGCAACGTGCGCTCGCTGCGCAGCGACGCGCCGGAAGGCGCCCTGCTGTCGATCCGCCGCGACGACACCGTGCGGGCCGACAGCGTGATCGGCGCGTTCTTCCGCGGCCTGCACCTGAATCCGTTCCCCGATCCGGCGGATGCTGCCAACGCGCCGCTGGTCATCCGCCGCGCCAGCCTGGGCGAAGTGCCTTCTTCCACGCACGGCTGGGCCGTGGCGGCGTGCATCCTGGTGTTCGTCGCGTTCTTCGCGGTCGGCCCGGGCGTGTGCGTGTGGCTGGCGCTGTCGGAGCTGATGCCCACGCGCATCCGCTCCAACGGCATGAGCATCGCGCTGCTGATCAACCAGTTCGTCTCCACCACCATCGCGGCGATCTTCCTGCCCACCGTCGGCCTCCACGGCTACGCCAGCATGTTCTTCTTCTGGGCCGGCTGCACGGTGGTGTACTTCCTGGTCGCCGCCTTCCTGCTGCCGGAAACCAAGGGCAAGACGCTGGAACAGATCGAAGCGCACTTCCGCTGAGCGGCGGCGGCGGCCGGCATCCCGGCCGTGCCAGCAGCCGTCGGCCGCGTAGGGCCGACCTACGGATTCGGAGCAGGTCGTAGGTCGGGGCTACGCCCCCGACGCGAGGAAGCATCGGGGCGCGGCGGCGGCCACACGGGGCCGACCTGTGGATTCGGAGCGTGTGAGGCGCAAGCCCGCCCGACGCCGACGCCGACGCCGACGCCGCCAGCGACGCGCTTCGGGGAAAAGAGGCCACGCATCCTACAGCCGTAGGTCGGGGCTACGCCCCCGACGCGAGGAAGCATCGGGGCGCGGCGGCGGCCGCACGGGGCCGATCCGTGGACTCGGAGCGTGTGAGTCGCAAGCCCGCCCGACGCCGCCGGCGGCGCGCGTCGGGGAAGAAGGCGCCGCGCGCCCTACAGCGACGTGCGGAACGTGCCGGTCCGTTCCAGGTCGTCGATCGCCTGGCGGGTGGTCGTGATCGCTGCGTGGCCCTCGGGGAAGCGGGCCGCGAGCAGGGCCAGGCTCTCGCGCAACAGGCCGATGGCCTGCTCCGGGTGCCCGCGCCGCGAGGCGATCTCGGCCCGCCGCAGCGCCGGGACGTACTGGAGCGTGGTGCTGAAGGCGTTGACGTTGCCGGCCCTAGCCTGCGCCTGCATCTCCGCGTAGAGCGCATCGGCCTCGTCGAGCCGTCCCTGCTTCTGGTAAAGCAGTCCGAACGTGAGCTGGTTGTGGCTGCGGGCGAAGTGCTCCGGCGGGAACAGCCGGGCGAGCGCATCGCGGTTCTCGGCGAGCAACGCTTCGGCGCGCGGCAGGTCCTCCGGCGCGCCCCAGCGGATCAGCAGGCGGGCGAGCGAGTACCGCGTCTGCGGCGGAGGCGGCAGCCCCTTGCGCCCCGTGGTGTCGAGAATTCCCTGGTAGAGGCGCTCGGCCTCGGCGATCAACGCCGCCCGCTCGGCGCCCTGCTTGTTCTCCAGGTCGTTGCTCAGCCGGCCGGCCATGTACGACTCGGTGCCGATGATCATCTCGTGGTCGGGCGGATAGTGTCGGCGCAGGATGGCGTACGCCTCCCGGGTGGTGGCGAGCGCTTCCTCGCGCTTGCCTTCCCTGATCTCCAGCAGCGCCCGCGTCCCCAGCGCGACGCCGTAGTCGGGATGGTCCTTGCCCACGGCCCGCAGGATCGCGGCCTGGCCGCGGTCGATCGCATCGCGGCAACCCTCCAGGTCGGACCTGTTGCAGCGCGTGTTCCCCAGCAGGATCAGCGCGGTGGCCGTCTGCGGGTGGGCGTCGCCGAGGACGCGCTGCGTGCCCTGCAGGAGCGACTCGGCGACCGCCGACGATTCGTCGAAGCGCTGCTGCCAGGCCAGGCTGCGCACCAGCGTGCGCTGGGCCGATGCCTTCAGCAGCGGATGCGCCGCGCCGGCCAGCGCGATGGCCTGGCGCAGGTCCGCATCGCCGTCCGCGTAGCGCTGCATGCGCACGTGCCACAGGCCGCGCAACGCCAGCAGTTCGACGTAGGCCGACGGATGCGCCGCCTGCTGCGCCTTGGCCAGGGCGAGCGCGCGGTCCAGCGCGTCCCAGGCCGGCGCCTGCCGCCCCAGGTCCCATTGCGCGCGCGCGCTTTCGGTCATCAGTTGCAGGCGGGCCGGCAACAGCGCCGTGTCGCCGCCCGGCATCGCGTCCAGGGCGGCGCGCGCGGTGAGCAGCGCCTGCTCGGGATGGCCCGCCAGGTTCTGCAGCGAAGCGCGCGTGGCCTGCACGTCCAGCGCGGTGACGCCGCCGCTGTCGGGCAGGCGCGCGGCCTCGTCGGCGAGCGCGGCGGCCTTGCGGTAGTCGCCGATCACCGCATGGTTGCGCGCCAGCGTCAGCAGGCCGCGGGCCATCACCCGCGGATACGCGTGCAGCTCCAGCCCGCGGATCTGCGCCTCCGTGCCGGCGAGCAGGTCGCGCGAGGAGAACGTGTCCTGGCCCAGTCCGGACAGCGTGGCGTTGCCCAGCGTCTGCTCGAAGATCGCCGACAGCGCGGCGCTGGACTCGGCCTCGCGCGCCACCCGCTGCGCCTGCAGGTAGGCCGCGGCGGCGCCGGCGCCCAGCGTGGCCACCACCAGCGCCGACAGCGCGCAGGCCAGCCGGTGGCGGCGGACGAAGGTCGCCGTCCGGTAGCCCGCGCCGCCCTGGCGCGCCTGCACCGGTTGCGTGCGCAACCAGCGCCGCAGTTCCTCGCCCAGCTCGACGGCCGAGGCGTAGCGCCGCGCCGGCTCGGCCGCGCAGCAGCGCACCAGGATCGCGTCCAGGTCGCCCGCGAGCCGGCGGGCCAGCGCCTTGCCGCTGGCCTCCCCGCGCGCCTGCGCCACCGCCGGCGTCGCCTCGCGCGCCAGCTGCGAGGCAAGCTCCAGGCCGCCCGCGTGCGCGGCCAGCGGACGCTGCACCCGCGCCGGCAGGCTGCCGCACAGCAGCTGGTACATCACCGCGCCCAGCGAGTAGACGTCCAGCGCCGTCGTCGGCCGGTCCTGCGACAGCGACTCCGGCGCCGCATAGCCGTGGGAGACGGCGATGCGCGGCAAGGGCCTGTCCCCGGCCAGCGTCGCGGCCAACCCGAAGTCCACCACCTGCACCTGGCCGTCCACGGTCACCAGCAGGTTGGACGGCTTGATGTCCTGGTGCAGCACTCGGCGCTGGTGCGCGTAGGCCAGCGCGTCGCAGGCCTGCAGCACCAGTTCGATCCGCTGGCGGACGCTGCGACGGCGGTCGTCGCACCACTGCTCGATGGTCTGGCCTTCGACGTAGCGCATCGCGAACCAGGGAAAGCCGTGCGCGTCGATGCCGCCGTCCAGCAGCGGCGCGATGCCGGCATGGTCCAGCTTGGCCAGCGTGTTGCGCTCGTTGAGGAAGGCGTCCACCAGCGCGGGCGACGTCAGTTCCTGGCGGATGCACTTCAGCGCCACGCGCTGCTGGTACTGGCCATCGTCGCGATGGGCCTCGTAGACGGTGCCCATGCCGCCGGCGCCGAGCACGGCGGTGATCCGCCAGGGACCGATGCGGCTGTCCAGGCGCGGATCCCGGCCGGCGGCCGGCACCTCGGCGATGCGTTCGAGCAGGTCGTCCGGCGGCGGGTGGTCGAGCAGGTTGGTGCCGGCATCGGCGGCCAGCATCGCGGCCAGCGCCAGGTGCACGTCCGGTTCGGCCTCGCGCAGGCGGTCGAGCGCCCGCGTGCGTTCGCCGGCGGCGAGCAGCACGTAGTCCTCGAACAGCGACAAGGCCCTGAGTTTGGCGTTGCTGGTGCTCATGGCATGGAGACCCCCGACGGCCAGGACGGCACCGCACCGGGACGGTCGCAGACGCGCGTGCCCCTGTCCCGTGGCGGATTCCCCGTCATGCCCGGAAGGAAGCGGTTGCGCTTCCTTGTACTCCATATCGGACGGGCTTGCGAATCTCTTGAACGCGATCGGATGCCGGGCGCGGACGCCGGCGCGACACGGCACGGCCATCCATCGGACGATCCGGCCCGGCGTCCCGGTCGGGCAGGCCCGTGCAGCCGGCCCATGCCCGCCGCCGCATCCGCGGGTCTGCGCGGCGCCGGACGCGACGTCGTGGGCGCCTCGACCGTCCGGCGGCGGACGAGATTCGACGGTGGACGGCAGGTACGGATGAAACGTTCCGTCGAACTAATCGCTCGCGGGGATGGCAGCAGGTACGCGGCGGACCGGCAGCGGCACGCTGCAGGCGTCGACGGGATACGGCGCGGACGCGGATGCCGCCCTGGCGAGCGACGCCGCGCGCAACCGCAGGAGCGTCGCGAAGGTCCCGCTGCCGGTGCGCAGGCGTTCGAAGCGCGGCCGGTCTCCGGCCGGGATGTCGCCGGCCAGCCGGGTCCGCTGGATCGGGACGTGCCGGGACGCGTCGAGGAAGCCGTACACCCCCTCGCCCCGCGGCAGCGTGGACATCGCTTCGATGCCCTCGATCACCCGTCCGACCACCGGGATCCTGCCGTCCAGTTCCCGCGCCGGATTGCCGATCGCCGCGTAGAAATAGACGCCGCCGGGCGTACTCGCGGGATCCGCCTGCACCGTGCCGACCGCACCGTGGCAATGCAGCACCCAGGCGTGTTCGCGCGCCTCGTCGACGCCGACGGGAAACCCGTCGATGAAGCCGACGTGCGGCGCGTAGCCGTCGACCGCACCGAGCGGAACGAATGCCTTCTCCATCGACGGCGTGAACGCGAAGCGGGTCTCATCGGGCAACCGGGCGCCGGCCTCCCCGGGCGAGCGCGTCCCGGTGGCTTCTCCCCACTGCACGACGTAGTTCTCCTGCACGCGCTGGACGGAACTGTCGTCGTAGTAGCCATCGCGGACCAGGGAACGCCAACGCCCGGCATGCCCGGGCGATGCGAACGGCGCCAGCTCGACGACCACGGTGCCGGAGGCGAGTTCGAGCAGCACGATGTCGCCGTCCGGGATCCGCTCCCAGTCGGACGCCGGCGATCGCGCGAGCAGCTCGGGGATTTCGGTCACGTACGTGCGCACGGCGGCGGCCTGCGAGACGCCGGTCCCGCACGCCAGCAGGAGCAAGAGCAGGAGCAGGAGCAGGAGGCCGACGCTGCCGCGGAGGTACGCCGGAAGGAGGCGGAACTTCATCGTATCGACTCCATGCGCGGTGAAAAGGGAAGCCCGCTCGCGCGGAGACGACCGCGAGCGAAGCCGTTGGAACCGGGGCCTGGCCGACGGCAACCGGAAGATACCTTCCAAAAGCGGCCGGCCGATGCTCCCTCAATGCCCGGACGTCCCGCCTGCCGACACCGCCGGTTCGCCGCCCGGGAACGCCGGTGGCAGCCCCATGCCCAGGTGGTGCAGCGTGAAGGCGAGCCGGTCCGCCGCCGACGCGGTCACCTGCGATCGCCGGTTGCCCGCGCCGTGCCCGGCGTCGGCCTCGACGTTGAGCAGCACCGGCGTCCCGGCGGCGGCCTCGGCCTGCAACCGGGCGGCGAACTTGTAGCTGTGGGCCGGATGGACGCGATCGTCGGTATCGCCGGTGGTCACCAGCGTGGCCGGGTAACGCTGGCCGGGAACGATGTTGTGGTAAGGGGAATAGCCGCGCAGGACCGGGAACATGCGCGCGTCGTCGGGGCTGCCGAACTCCACCGCCCACAGCGCGCCATTGGTGAAGCCGGGGAAGCGCAGCATGTCGAGCACGCCGACGGTCGGCAATGCGACGGCGAACAGGTCCGGGCGACGCGTCATCGCCGCGCCGACCAGCAGGCCGCCGTTGCTGTAGCCGAAGATCGCCAGCCGCCGTGGCTGCGTATGTCCCTGGTCGATCAGGTACTGCGCCGCGTCGACGAAGGCGTCGAACACCGCCGGCTTGTTCTCGAGCATGCCCGCACGGTGCCAGGGCTCGCCGTACTCGCCGCCGCCCGGCAACACCGGGAACGCGAACAGGCCGCCCATGTCCATCCAGGCGACCTGTTCGGGACGGAAATCCGGCGGGAAGCTGAGCCCGAAGCCGCCATAGCCGTACAGCAGCACGGGCGTGTCGCCGCTGCGCACCAGGTCCTTGCGGCAGGCCAGGAACATCGGGATGCGCTTGCCGTCGCGCGCGGTGAAGAAGACCTGTTCGACGCGGTAGTCCGCCGGCGCCACCGGCGCGGACGACGCGCGCGCCACGACGGTGGCGGCCGTCGCCAGATCATGGCGGTAGAGCGTCGCCGGCGTGGCGAAACCGGAGAACTGGAAGTAGACGCTGCGGCCGCCGGGCCCGGCGCTCAGTCCCTGGATGCTGCCCGCGCCCGGCAAGGGGATCTCGCCGACCGCGCGTCCCTGCGCGTCGAACAGGCGGACCTGGGCCTTGGCGTCCTGCAGGTAGCTGGCGACGAACCGGTCGCCGACCCGCAGGACCGACAGCAGCGGCGACGCCGCTTCGGCGATGACCGTGGTCAGGCCCTTCTCGCGGTGGCGCAGGTCCAGCACCGCCAGCCGGCCGTTGGGCGCGCCGGCGTTGGTGAGGAAGTAGAGGCGGTCGCCGTCCGCGTCGACGAAGCGGTAGCTCAGCAGGGCGTTGCCGGTGGCCGGAAAGAGGCTCTCGAAGCGGCGCCCGTCCCGGCGCAGCATCCGCGGCCCGCCACCGTCGTAGCCGCTGCTGACCAGCAGGTGCCGGCCATCGCGCGACAGGGCGCCGGCGAACAGGTGGCCGGGGTATTCGCGGTCGCGATAGACCAACCGGTCCTGCGCCTGCGCCGTGCCCACGCGGTGGTAGTACAGGCCGATCCCTTCGTTCGCGGCCAGGAACGCATCGCCGGCCCGCGGCTCGCGGAAGCGGGTGTAGTAGAAGCCTTCCCCGCGCGGATCCCAGGCGACGCCGGCGAACTTGTTCCACGCCACCCGGTCATCCAGCGTGCGTCCGCTGGCGATCTCCAGGACGTGCCAGGTCCGCCAGTCCGAGCCCGCCTCCTGTACGGCGTACGCCAGGTAGCGGCCGGAACGCTCGACCTCGAACCCGGCCAGCGCCGCCGTGCCATCGGCGCGCAGTCGCGCAGGATCGACCAGCCGGCGCGGCACGCCGTCGTCGCCGGCGCGCGCCCACAGCGAATGCTGCTCCTCGCCGACGCCACGCCGCAGGTAGACCTGCCAGGGTCCGGCGAACCGCGGCACCGATTCCGATTCGATATCGGAAAGCGCCTCCAGCCGCGCGCGGATCGCCTCGCGTTGCGGGATGGCGTCCAGGTAGCGCCGGGCCAGCGCGTTCTGCGCGTCGATCCAGTGCCGGACCGCCGGCGCGCGGCGGACGTCCGCCTCCAGCCATCGCCAGGGGTCGGGAATCCGGACGCCGTGATAGCTGTCGACGGCCTGGCCCGGTTCCGAATCCGGATACTCGAGCGGCGGATGGCAGGCGGGGCCGCAGGAGGCGGCGGCCGCCGCATGCCATGCGGACAAGACCACGAACGCCGCCGCCCCCAGCATCCGGCCACGCCGGTACGCCTGCCTCGCGCCCGCCATGCCGTCAGCGCGTCCCGAGCATGCTGTGGCGACGCGCGTACAGCAGGTAGACGACCAGGCCGAGCGCATTCCACAGCAGGCACCAGAACTGGGTGCGGGCCGGCAGGCTCCAGAACAGGTAGGCGCAGCCGAGGATCGCCACCGGGCCGACCACCCACGCCAGCGGCGCGCGGAACACCCGCGGCCGCGCCGGTTCGCGCGCGCGCAGCACCAGCAGGCAGGTCGCCACGGCGATGAAGGCGATCAGGGTGCCGGCATTGGCCAGCGCGGCGATCTCGTCCAGCCGCGCCACGCCCGCCAGCGCCGCCACCAGAATGGCGGTGAACACGGTGATCGCCACCGGCGTGCCGGTGCGCGGATTGACCTTCGACAGCCCGCGCGGCAGCAGGCCGTCGCGCGACATCACGAAGAAGATGCGGCTCTGCCCGTAGAAGAACGCCAGCAGCACCGTCGGCAGCGCGATGATCGCCACCACGCCGATCACCAGCGCCGCCGTGCCGTGGCCCAGCTCGCGCATGATCAGCGCCAGCGGCTCGGCGCTCCGGCCGAACACGCCGAAACTCATCGCGCCAACGGCCGCCAGCGCCACCACCAGGTAGATCAGCGTGCAGCCGATCATCGAGCCGACGATGCCGATGGACAGGTCGCGGCCGGGGTTCTTGGTTTCCTCGGCCGCGGTGGAGATGGCGTCGAAGCCGTAGAAGGCGAAGAAGATGATCGCCGCCGCCGCCATCACGCCGCGCTCCACGCCGTCGGCGCCGAGCGACTTCGGGAAGCCGTAGGGCATGAACGGCTGCAGGTTGCCGGCATCGAAGGCCGGCAACGCGACGGCGACGAACACCGCCAGCGCCACCAGCTTGAACACCACCAGCACCGCGTTCACCGTGGCGCTCTCGCGCGTGCCGACGATCAGCGCGCCGGCGACCGCGAAGGTGACCAGGATCGCGGGCAGGTTGACGACGCCGCCCGCGTGCGGCCCGGCGGCCAGCGCCGTGGGCAGGATGACGTTCCAGCCGAAGTTCTGCTGCACCCATTCGAGGAAGCCGACGAAGTAGCCCGACCAGCCCACCGCCACCGTGCTGACCACCAGCGAGTACTCCAGGATCAGGCTCCAGCCGACGATCCAGGCCAGGGCTTCGCCCAGCACCGCGTAGCTGTAGGTGTAGGCGCTGCCGGCGGCGGGCATCATCGTCGACAGTTCGGCATAGGCCAGCGCCGCGCAGGCGCAGACCACGCCGGCGATGACGAACGACAGCAGTACCGCCGGGCCGGCCTTGTCGGCGCCCACGCCGATCAGCGTGTAGATGCCGGTGCCGACGATGGCGCCGATGCCGAGTCCAACCAAGTGCGGCCAGCCCAGCGTGGGCACCAGCCTGCGTCCCTCTTCGTGGACGGCGATGCCGTCGATCGATTTCCGCCGGAGCCAGGTCATGTCGAACCTCGTAGTGGATGGGAAGGCAATGGAAGCGCCGGGAGGCGCGCGGCGGCGGCGCGCGTCATCCGATGGCCAGCAACGAAGCGTTGCCGCCGGCCGCGGCGGTGTTGACGGTCAGCGCGCGTTCGACGACGAGCCGCTCCAGCGGTATCTCGGTCTCGCCGGGCGCCAGCCGCACGACGGGGACGATCGGGCCGTCGCGTTCGGCCAGCCGCCGCTGCACCGCGGCGAGTTCGTCCACGGTGCCATGCAGCAGCACCAGTTCGAAGGGCGACGCCGGAAGCGCTTCGTCCCCGGCCAGCGCGATGCAGGCGCGCACCGAACCCGGCAAGCGGGCGAGCAATGCGGCGGCCCGCGCCGGCCAGATGGCGTGCGCCCCCACCGCCAGCACGGCGGCCAGTTGCAGCAGCAGGTCGCGGTCGCGGCCCAGGCACAGCAGGGACGAGCGCGCGACGACGCGATAGGTGTTGCGCTCGCCGGTCGGTCCCGGCAGCACCACGTCCACGTTGCAGCGGGCCTGGGCGGCGAGTCGCCGGCAGGCCTCGGCCAGCGCATGGGATTCCTGTTCCGCCCACGTCACCAGGTCCGCCATGGCCGCGCCTTCGCCGGCCGCGCCCGGCGCGCCGGCGAAGGCGTGCGCCAGGGCGTCGCCGGGCCCGTGCGCCAGCAGCCGGTACAGGTAGAGCGGCCCGCCGGCCTTCGGTCCGGTCCCCGACAATCCCTCGCCGCCGAACGGCTGCACGCCCACCACCGCACCGACCATGTTGCGGTTGACGTACAGGTTGCCCACCCGCGCCCGCTGCGCGACGTCCGCGACGAACCCGTCGAGGCGGGTATGCACGCCCATGGTCAATCCGTAGCCGGTGGCGTCGATCTGTTCGAGCAGCGCGCCCGTTTCGCTCCCGCGGTAGCGCAGCACGTGCACGACCGGACCGAACACTTCCCCGCCCAGCTCGGCGATGCCGGCGATCTCCACCAGCGTCGGCGGAACGAAGTACCCGCTCTCCCGCACGGCGGGATCGATCTCGACCTGGTGGACGCGCCGCCCCTTGGCGCGCATCCCCTCGATGTACCGGACGATGCCGTCGCGCGCCGCGGCGTCGATCACCGGCCCCACGTCGGTGCGCAGGGCGGCCGGATCGCCGACGCGCAGTTCCGCCATCGCGCCTTCCAGCATCCCGAGGACGCTATCGGCGGCCTCCTCCTGCACGCACAGCACGCGCAGGGCCGAGCAGCGCTGCCCGGCGCTGTCGAAGGCCGAGGCCAGCACGTCGCCGACCACCTGCTCCACCAGCGCGGACGAATCCACGATCATCGCGTTCTGCCCGCCGGTCTCGGCGATCAGCGGTATCGGCCGTCCGTTCGCATCGACGCGGCCGACGACGCTGCGCTGGAGAATCCGCGCCACCTCGGTGGATCCGGTGAACAGCACGCCCATCGTGCGCGGATCACCGACCAGCTTCGCCCCCACCACGGCGCCTTCGCCCGGCAGCAGCTGCACCGCGTCGCGCGGGACGCCGACCGACCACAGCACCCGCACGGCCTCGGCCGCGACCAGCGGCGTCTGTTCCGCCGGCTTGGCCAGCACCACGTTGCCGGCCGCCAGCGCGGCCGACACCTGGCCGAGGAAGATCGCCAGCGGGAAGTTCCACGGACTGATGCAGACCACCGGCCCCAGCGGCCGGTGGGTGGCGTTGTCGAACCCGTCGCGTACCTGCAGCGCGTAGTAGCGCAGGAAGTCGACGGCCTCGCGCACCTCGGCGATCGCGTTGGCGGCGGTCTTGCCGGCTTCCCGGACCAGCATGCCGACCAGGTGCGGCATGCCGGCTTCGAGGCGGTCGGCCGCCGCGAGCAGGCGCTCGGCGCGCACCCGCGGCGCGATGGCCGCCCAGCGGGCGGCGCCCGCGGAAGCCGCCGCGAGGGCCAGTTCCACTTCCTGCGGGGTCGCGTCGCGCGCATGGCCGACGACGTCCGCCGCGTTCGCCGGATTGACCACCGGACGCAGCACGCCCACCGGGACGTCCGCGGCGAGCATCGGCAGCGCCCTCGCCGGCTGCGTCGCGCCGGCGCGGATGACGCTGCCCAGGTCGTGGAGCGCATGCTCGTCGGCGAGGTCCAGCCCCGCCGGATTCAGGCGCAGCGCGCCGTACAGGCGGCGCGGCGGCGGTATAGCGGGATGCGGCCGGCCGAGGGAACCCTCCGCCGCCGCGAGTTCGTCGACCAGGTCCACGGGATCGCGCACCAGCGCTTCGATCCCGAGCGAGCGGTCGGCGATGCGGTTGATGAAGGACGTGTTCGCGCCGTTCTCCAGCAGGCGGCGGACCAGGTAGGCCAGCAGCGTTTCGTGCGACCCCACCGGCGCGTAGATGCGGCACGGCCGTCCGAGCCCGCCTTGCGCCGTGCTTCCCACGACCTGCTCGTAGAGCGGTTCGCCCATGCCGTGCAGGCATTGGAACTCGTACTGCCCCGGCCAGTAGTCCCCGGGCCCGGCCAGTTCGTGGATCGCCGCCAGCGTATGCGCGTTGTGGGTGGCGAACTGCGGATAGATCGCGTCGGGCGCCGCCAGCAGCCTGCGTGCGCAGGCGATGTAGGCCACGTCGGTGTGGTGCTTGCGCGTGTACACGGGATAGCCGGCCTGGCCGTCGACCTGCGCCTTCTTGATCTCGGCATCCCAGTACGCGCCCTTCACCAGGCGGACCATCAGGCGCCGTCCGCTGCGCCGGCCCAGGTCGACGAGGTAGTCGACGACGACCGGACAGCGCTTCTGGTACGCCTGCACGACGAAGCCGAGCCCGGCCCAGCCGCGCAGCCCCGGCTCGAAACAGAGCCTCTCCAGCAGGTCGAGCGAGATCTCCAGCCGGTCCGCTTCCTCGGCATCGATGTTCAGGCCGATGTCGTAGTCCCTGGCGAGTCCGCACAGGCGCAGGACCACCGGGTACAGCTCGTCCATCACGCGTTCGTACTGGGCGCGGCCATAGCGGGGATGCAGGGCCGAAAGCTTGATCGAGATGCCCGGGCCCGCGTATACCCCCTGCCCGGCCGCCGCCGCGCCGATGGCGTGGATGGCGGTCTCGTAGTCGTGCAGGTAGCGTGCGGCCGCGGCCGCGGTCATGGCGGCTTCGCCGAGCATGTCGTAGGAGTAGCGGAACCCCTGCCGCCTGAGCGCCTCGCCGTTGCGCAGCGCTTCGCCGATCGTCTCGCCGGTCACGAACTGCTCGCCCATCAGGCGCAATGCCAGTTCCGTCGCCCTCCGCACCAGAGGCTCGCCGCCCAGGTCGATCAGGCGCTTCAGCGCCGCCGCCAGCCCGGATTCGCCGTGGCTGGCCGCCAGCTTCCCGGTGATCAGCAGTCCCCAGCTCGCCGCGTTGACGAACAGGGAGGGACTCGCCCCCAGGTGCCGCTTCCAATCCCCGCGCGCGATCTTGTCCCGGATCAACCGGTTCCGCGTGGCGACGTCGGGGATCCGCAGCAGCGCTTCGGCCAGGCACATCAGCGCCACGCCTTCGTCCGAGGACAGGGCGTATTCCTGCAGCAGGCCCTGCACGATCCCGCCGCGCCCGCTCCCCGCCGCACGGTCGCGCAACGTGGAGGCGATGCGCCGCGCGAGCGCCTGGCTCCTGGCCGCGGCGTCGGGTGGCAGCCGCGCAGCCGGCACGAGGTCGGCCACGGCGTGCTGCTCGGACCTTCGGCATGCGGCGGTGATGGCGGCGCGCAGCCGGGCGGGCCCCAGTCCGGCGCGCGAAACGAAGGCGGGCAACGGGGAGCCCGTCGACGCGAACGGATCACGCGCCCGGCTGGCGAAGGAATCGGGTACGGAAGACATCGGGTTCTCGAAGGAAAAGCAGGTCCGCTGGCCGCATCGCGCGGAGGGGAATGCGCCGGCATCCCGGGCGCCGCACGCGGCGCCCGCCTGACGGCGGGAGGCGGAAAGGTCCACGGCCGGCGACGCTTGGGCGGGCGCCCGCGGCGATCGGCCGTGGATGCGCGCTGGCAAGCGCGCCCCACGGCCGGGAATTGCGCCCCGGCGCTACATCGACACGCGGAAGCCGACGTAGAAGGTGCGGCCGATCACGTCGTACAGGCCGGCCTGGTAGCCCGAGATGGCCTGGTTGAAGTTCGCGCCGCCGGCTTCCGCGCCCGGGATCCGCGGCGGCGCGCGGTCGAACACGTTGCTCATGCCCGCATAGACGCCGGCCTTCGGGCTGAACTGGTAGCTGGCGTAGACGTCGTTGTAGAACGTGCTGCCGGCCCAGGGACGATCGTAGGTCTCCTCGGTGATTGTCCGGCCCGCGCGCATCTTCGACACGCCCCGCAGGGTCCAGTAGGCGCTGAACGTGCTGTTGGACCAGCCGGTCCGCAGCGAGCCCTTCCACTTCGGCGTGCCGAACAGGCCGACGTAGTCCCACGCGTCGTCCGGGCTCTGGGGGTCGGCGATGTCGGTGCGCTCCAGCGCGCGCCCGGCGCTCAGGTCGACCGACACGCGGCCGCCGCGCGCCAGGTCGTGGAACCAGCTGGCGTTGATGTCCACGCCGCGGGCGATGCTCTGCGACAGGTTCATCTGCTGCACCGCCACCTCGACCAGGTCGCCGGTCGCGTTGCGGGTGACCAGGTCGCAGAACGGGTTGTCCAGCGAGGCCTGGTCGACGCAGCGGTTGAGGATCATCTGCGGGGCCAGCCCGGCGATGACGCCGCGCAGGTCGATGCGGTAGTAGTCGGCCGACACGGTCAGGTTGTCGACGAAGCGCGGGCGCAGCACCACGCCGAAGGTCGTGGTCTTGGCGGTTTCCGGCTTCAGCCCGGTGTTGCCCGAGTAGACGATGTCCCGCCACTGCCAGTAGGTGGCGGTGTCGGAGGGGTTGATGGCGGCGCAGTTGGCGGCGGTGTACTCGCTGCGGTCGGCGCGGTACTGCACGGAATAGTCGTTGCAGGGGTCGTACACCCACAGGCCCGACACGCTGTTGGCGGTGAACATCTCGCCGATGTTCGGGGCGCGGATCGCCTTGCCCCAGGTGCCGCGCAGGGTGACGTCGTGGATCGGCGCCCACTCCAGGCCGATCTTGCTGGTCGCGGTGCGGCCGGCCAGGTTGTAGTCGGAGAGGCGGCCGGCCAGGTCCAGCGACAGCCGCTCCGCGCCGGCGACGCCGTCGAGCAACGGCAGGTGCAGTTCGCCGAACGCCTCCTTGACGCTGTATTCGCCGACCAGCGGCGTGGCGGTGGTGCCCAGCGACGGGTCGTAGCGCGGATCGTCCGGGTTGAACTGCGGGATCACGCCGATGTCGTTGCTTTCCTTGCGGTACTCGGCGCCCACCACCAGTTGCGCTTCGCCGCCCGGCAGGTCGAACAGCCCGCCGGAAACGTAGGCCGAGGCGACCTTCTGCGTCATCGTGGTGTCGGACCAGTCGGTGTCGTAGGTGAGCCAACCGACCATCCCCGGGGTCAGGCGCGCGAACGGGTTGATCGCCACGCAGCCCGCCGTGGGGGCGGCCCAGTCGTAGGCGCTGCCGTTCCAGACCCAGCTGCCGTCGCAGACCGGATTGCCGGCACCGTCGACGGTCGAGTTCAGGCCTTCGAGCAGGCGGTCGTAGGAGGCGGCGTTGCGGCTGCGGGTGCGCTCGCTGCTGCGGCCGTAGGAGACGTAGGCCGAATAGTTCCAGGCGCGGGAAATGAAGTCGAAGTCGCCTTCCAGGCCCGTCACCATCTGCAGCAGCTTGCGCTCGTAGTCGGTGCGCGTGCGGCCGACGTCCTCGTCGAAGTTGCGCGCGAAGCTGATGTTCTGGGTGAACGGACCGCCGTTGGCGTCGATCATCTCCTGGGTGATGAACGGACTGGTGTAAGGGACGCTTTCCGCGCCGCCCGAGCCGTAGGTGGCCAGCGCGCGCCCGGTGCTGTGCGACTGGCTCTGCGAATAGGTGAGGTTGGCGAAGAAGCGCGCGGCGTCGTTGAAGTCGAAGTTGACGGTGCTGCGCACCGACTGGCGGTCCGAGGGAACCACCAGGAACCAGTTGTCGTAGCGGCCGCCGTACTCGCCGCCGTTGGTCCGGCCCTGCTGCAGCACGGATTCCGGCGTGGTCAGCTGGCTCGTGCTCATGTTGACCAGGCCGCCCGGCCCCAGGTCCGGCCGGCGCAGCCGGCCGTTGGCGTCGAACGTGTACAGGCAATCAAGCCAGTTGGCCGGGGTGCAGCCGCCGATCACGATGTTCGCGTTCGGCGAATCGTAGAAGTTGCGGTTGCCCTCCGTGACCACGTACTTGCCGGCCCCGCCCGGGCGTTCGTACAGCGGGTGGCCGTTCGCCGTCCACGGCCGGTCCTGGCCGGAGACTTCGCCGTTGTCCTTCTCCCAGAAGCCGTACAGGGTGAAGTTGCCGCGGTTGTCCGCGAAGTTCCTGCCGAACAGCACGTCGGCGCTGTAGCTGGGCATGTCGCCGCGGCTGGAGTCGCCGTAGCGCACGCTGGCTTCGAGGCCCTCGAAATCCTTCCTGAGGATGAAGTTGACGACGCCGTTGACCGCGTCAGCGCCGTACAGGGCCGAGGCGCCGCCGGTCACCACTTCCACGCGCTGGATCATGCTCGCCGGCAGCATGCTCACGTCCACGCCCGAGGTGCCGGGGATGGAGGGCACTTGGCGATGGCCGTCGACCAGGGTCAGGGTGCGCTGCACGCCCATGCCGCGCAGGTCGAGCGCGTTGATGCCGACGTTGCCGACGTCGGGGTTGTTGCTGGTCTGGTCGCTCTGGCTGACTGCGAAGGACGGCAGCTGGTTCATCAGGTCCGCGATCTGGGTGTAGCCGGAAGTCCGGATCCGCTCGGCGCTGATCGAGGTCACCGGCGCCGGCCCTTCGAAACCGGGCTCGCGGCGGATGCGCGAACCGGTCACGACGACCGCGTCCAGTTCCTTGGCGTCCACGGCGGCGGCCTCGTCGGACGGAGCGGCTTCCTGCTGCGGGGCCTGGGCCTGCTGCGCCAGCGCGTGCGGCGCGCCGGCGCCGGCGCCGGCGGCGGACAAGGCGAGGGCGATGGCCAACGCCAACGGGCCGGGGCGGCGATACATCGAAACGGAGGACACGCTTGCTCTGCTCATCGGACATCCCTCGGACATGGAATTGAAGCCGGTCTGGAGAACGGGGCGGGACGGAACGCAACGGCGCGTTGCCCTGCACGGACGCGGCCGGACCGGGCAGGTCGCCGCCACGCGGCGCCACCTTCCGACGCAAGTCCGTACGTCCCCACGCATTGCAGCGGCGATCCAGCGCCACTGCCCCCATTGCGGATCATCATCCGAGTGAGCGGCGCACAAAATCTTGCGTCATTTTCCGATGCTTGATGCGGAAATCGGCACAATATCCCGGGTGCGCGCCCAAGGACCTCGCACCGGCACGGCCGAACCGTCCACGCATGCCGGGAAAACGCGCGAAAATCGTATCTCAGGAAACAAATGCGCCGGGCCGCTTTTGCCGGAATGCCGAACGCGCATGTCCATATCCGCACAATCGCGGTACCCGCGCCGCCTTCGCACGCGCCCGCACGCAACCGCCGCCCACCGTCCTCCGCGCAGGCGGGCGCCTGCCGCACGACCGGGCGCCACGCGCCCGCCAGACTCAATCGCGTGCGGTGGCGGTGGCGCCGTCCGCGCGCGCCTGCGCGGCGATGAAGGTCCGGATTTCCTCCTCCAGCACCGGCAGGGGCACCGCCCCCAGGCCGAGGATGGCCGAGTGGAAGCGCCGCTGGTCGAACCTGTCGCCGAGCGCGCGTTCGGCCTCGTCGCGCAGCGCGCGGATGGTCTTGTAGCCGATGTAGTAGGACAGCGCCTGCCCCGGCCAGGAAATGTAGCGGTCGACCTCGTTGGCGATGTCGTGCCCGGCCAGCGCGGTATGGCGGGCGAGATAGTCGATCGCCTGCTGGCGGCTCCAGCCGTACTCGTGGATGCCGGTGTCCACCACCAGGCGCGCGGCGCGCCACATCTCGAAGGTCAGGCGGCCGAAATCCTCGTAGGGCGTCTCGTAGATGCCCATCTGGACGCCGAGCCATTCGGTGTACAGCGCCCATCCCTCGCCGTAGCCGGAGAAGTACGCCTGCTGGCGGAATCCCGGGCGGCTCGGCGCCTCCAGCGCCAGCGCGGCCTGGAAGCTGTGCCCCGGCGAGCACTCGTGCAGCGTCAGCGCCGGCAGGTTGTACAGCGGGCGCGAAGCGAGGTCGTACGTGTTGAACACGCAGGAGTCCAGCCCGCCGCGCCCCGACGTGTAGTTCGGCGCGATGTCGTCCGGCACCGGCAGGATGGTGAAGCGGTACCTCGGCAGGACCTCGAAGGTGTACTTCAGCTGCCCGTCGACCTTCTTGGCGACGTAGGACGCATTGGCCAGCAGTTCCTTCGGCGTCCTGGCGTAGAACCGGGGATCGCTGCGCAGGAACGCCAGGAACTCCTCGAACGAGCCCTCGAAACCGGCCCGCGCCATCACCTGGCGCATCTCCCGCGAGATGCGGTCGACCTCCGCCAGCCCGAGCGCGTGGATCTCGCGCGGGGCCATGTCGCGGGTGACGTACTCGCGGATCTGGCTCCTGTAGAACGCCCGGCCCTCCGGCAGCGCGCTGGCCGCCAGGGTCGTGCGCGTGCGCGGAAGGTACTGCTCCCGCATGAACGACAGCAGGCCGCGATAGGCCGGCACCACGCGCTCCAGCACGACCTTGCGCCCTTCGTCGCGCAGGCGCGTGCGCGCCGGTTCCGGGATCGTCGCGGGAATCTGCTCGAACGCGGCCAGATAGGGGTTGGCGCCGTCGTCCTTCGTGTAGGGCACGAGGGTGCCGTCGCGTCCGTCCAGCGAGGCGCGCGGGACGCTCCAGCCCCGCGCCAGGCCGCGCGCCATGTTGGCGATGTTCTCGTCGAAGTAGCGCGGGACGTCCGCCAGCCGGCCGATGAAGCTCTCCCATTCCGCCACGCTGCGGTACGGCTGGCGCGGCGTCATCCCGCCCCAGAAGAAGGTGTCGCTGTTGAACGGCGCTTCGTAGGTGCGCCACTTCGCGTTGTTGCGGTCGGCTTCGGCCATCGTCCGGAACACGGCCATGCTCACCTGGTCCTCGCGGGTCAGCTGGCCGGCAGGGATGGCGTCGAGCGCGGCCAGCATTTCTTCCCAATGGGCGATGCGGCGCTCCCAGGCCTGCGGCGTGACCGAAGGCAACCGGTCCGCCTCCCGCCATTCGCCATCGACCAGCGCGTAGCCGAACTCCTGCTGGCGCCACGCGGCATCGGATGCGAACAGCGCATGCAGCGCCTCGGCCGGTGCCTGGGCCGGCAACGACGCCTGCGGACCCCCGGCCGCGGCCGCCGTCGCGCCGGCCGGCGCCAGCGTCGCCAGCACGCAGAAGGCAAGGAAGGTCGGAGAAAGACGTCGATGGATGCGCATTGTCGGACCCGGCTGGATGCGGAAATTGGCGTGGTCGGTGCGGCCGTCCTGCCAGCACCCCTTTCATCTTGGCCGCGGGCACGCCACCCGACTAGGACGCCCCCGACGCACGGTATGCGGAAATATGCATAATCGCGGCGAAGCGCCCGCGCCCGCCCATTGCCGGCGCGGGCACGCCCGGAGTCCGCCGACATCGACATCACGCTATCGCCGCAGGAACTCCAGAGCCTGTTCGACCCGCTGCCGGACGTGGTGTTCTTCGTCAAGGACGCCCAGTGCCGCTACGCGCACGTGAACCAGACCCTGATCCAGCGCCTGGGCATGAAACGGCGCGAGGACATCATCGGCAAGAGCGTGCTGCAGCTCTATCCGGCCAGCCTCGCCAACACCTACATCGCGCAGGACCGCCGGGTGCTGTGCGGGGAAACCATCGACAACCTGCTCGAGGTCCAGCTCTACGCCGACCGGAAGCGGGGCTGGTGCCTGACGCTGAAGCAGCCCGTCTACGAGAACGGGAGCATCGTCGGCCTGATCGGCATTTCCCGCGACCTGGGACAGCCCGACAGCCAGCACTCATCCTTCAGCCGGCTGCAGCTGGCGGTGAACCACATGCAGCAGCATTTCGGCGAGCCGCTGCGCGTGCAGACGCTCGCGGACATCGCCGGCGTCTCGATCGCACAGCTGGAACGGCTGTTCAAGCGGGTCTTCCAGCTCACCCCGCAACAATTGCTCACCAAGCTGCGGCTCGAGACCGCGATGCGCCTGCTGCACACCGACACCCGCATCGCCGAGATCGGCCAGGTCTGCGGCTTTTCCGACCAGAGCGCGTTCGCGCGCCAGTTCAAATGCACCGTGGGCATACCGCCGCGGGACTACCGCGCGATGGTGCACAACGAATCGTTGGCGCGGATGCGGCTGTCCACCAGGCCGGAAGACCCGCACCGGTAGCGGCCCGGCCGGACCGACGGCGCGCGGTCGCGCCACGCCACCGCCACCGCCACCGCCATGCGATCGTGCCGAACGGGGCCGCGTGCCGGCCCCCGCTGGACGCTGTCTATTCCACCGTGACCGACTTGGCCAGGTTGCGCGGCTTGTCGACGTCGGTGCCGCGCGCCAGGGCGGTGTGGTAGGCCAGCATCTGCACGGGAATGGTGTGCACGATGGGGCTGAGCACGCCGACGTGGCGCGGGGTGCGGATGACGTGCACGCCTTCGGATTCGCTGAAGTGGCTGTCCTGGTCGGTGAACACGAACAGCTCGCCGCCGCGCGCGCGCACTTCCTGCATGTTGGATTTCACCTTCTCCAGCAGCGCGTCGTTGGGCGCGATCACCACCACCGGCATGTCGGCGTCGACCAGCGCCAGCGGGCCGTGCTTGAGTTCGCCGGCCGGGTAGGCCTCGGCGTGGATGTAGGAGATTTCCTTGAGCTTGAGCGCGCCTTCCAGCGCGATCGGGTAGTGCAGGCCGCGGCCGAGGAACAGGGCGTCGGACTTGGGCGCGAAGCGCTCGGCCCAGGCGGCGACCTGCGGTTCCAGGTTCAGCGCGTGCTGCACGCTGCCCGGCAGGTGGCGCAGCTGCTCCAGGTAGTCGGCTTCCTGCGCCGGCGCGACCTTGCCGTGCAGCTTGCCGAGCACCACGGTCAGCTGGAACAGCGCCGCCAGCTGGGTGGTGAACGCCTTGGTGGACGCCACGCCGATCTCGGCGCCGGCGCGCGTGTAGCAGACCAGTTCGCTGGCGCGCGGGATGGCGCTCTCGGGCACGTTGCAGATCGACAGCGTGTGCCGGTGGCCCAGCGACTTGGCGTACTTCAGCGCCTCCATCGTGTCCAGCGTTTCGCCGGACTGGGAAATGGTCACGATCAGATGCTTCGGGTTCGCGCAGGCGGCGCGGTAGCGGTACTCGCTGGCGATCTCCACGCTGCACGGCAGGCCGGCGATGGCCTCGATCCAGTAGCGCGCGGTCATGCCGGCGTAGTAGCTGGTGCCGCAGGCGAGGATCTGCACGCCCTCGATGTCCTTCAGCACGGCCTCGGCGCCGGCACCGAACAGCGCGGGCGAGAAGCCCTCGTCGATCACCGCCTCGATGGTGTCGGCGATGGCGCGCGGCTGCTCGTGGATCTCCTTCTGCATGAAGTGGCGGTACGGGCCCAGCTCCAGCGAGGCCAGCGACACGTCCGAGACGTGCACGTCGCGCTCGACCGGGCGGTCGTCCTCGCCGAACACGCGCACCGCCGCGCGCGTCACCTCGGCGGTGTCGCCCTCCTCCAGGAAGATCACCCGGCGCGTGGCCTGGATGATCGCCGACACGTCGGAGGCGATGAAGTTCTCGCCCTCGCCCAGCCCGACCAGCAGCGGGCAGCCCATGCGCGCGCACACCATGCGGTCGGGTTCCTTGCGGCTGACCACCGCCAGCGCGTAGGCGCCGGTGAGTTCCTTCACCGTGCGCTGCAGCGCCGCCAGCAGGTCGTCGCCGCCCTTCAGGTGGTGGTGCATCAGGTGGGCGATGACCTCGGTGTCGGTCTGCGACTCGAACACGTAGCCGAGCGCGCGCAGCTTCTCGCGCTGCTCCTCGTGGTTCTCGATGATGCCGTTGTGCACCAGCGCCACGCCGTGGCTGATGTGCGGGTGCGCGTTGGCCTCGGTGACGCCGCCATGGGTGGCCCAGCGGGTGTGGCCGATGCCCAGCGTGGCGTTGAAGCCCTCGGCGGCGGCGGCGCCCTCCATCTCGGCCACGCGGCCGGTGCGGCGCACGCGGCGCACGTCCTGCCGCTCGACCACCGCGATGCCGGCGGAATCGTAGCCCCGGTACTCCAGCCGCTTCAGTCCCTCGATCAGTACCGGTACCACGTCGCGATCGGCGATCGCGCCCACAATTCCGCACATAGGCCAGCGCCATCCTTCTTGCTTGTATGAAACGAACGGACATTCTACGTGTCCGGCCATGGACATCCGCTGTCCGGCGGGTGTCCGCGGACACCCGGACAGTCATCGCCGACCGGACAACCCCTTGTGAATCAGTTGCTTGCGTTTGGCACGCATCCTGCTGAGAACAGCAGGTCACCCCAAAGAACGCATGCCGCCGATGATTCGGGACACCTCCGCCCAAGACCGCGTACTCAGCCCCTCCCAGACCCGCCCGGCCTGGCGGAAGTGGGCCTGGCCCGCCGCCGGCGGTGCGCTGCTGCTGGTCGGCATCGTGTTCGCGGCGCGGGGCTGGCTGGCCGGCACGACCTCGGTCGACAGCGCCCGCCTGCGCATCGCCACCGTCACCCGCGGCGACCTGGTCCGCGACATCGCCGCCGACGGCCGCGTCATCGCCGCCAACAGCCCCACGCTGTACGCGGTGGCCGGCGGCGTGGTCACCCTGAAGGTGGTCGCCGGCGACCAGGTGAAACAGGGCCAGCCGCTGGCCGAGATCGACAGCCCGGAACTGCGCAGCAAGCTGGCGCAGGAGCAGACCACGCTGGCCGGCCTGCAGGCCGAGGCCAGCCGCGCCACCCTGGACGCCAGCGTCACCCGCGCCAACGCGCAGAAGGCGCTGGACCAGGCCGGGATCGAGCGCCAGGCGGCCGAGCGCACCCTGCAGCGCTACGAGCGCGGCTTCGAGGGCGGCGCGGTGCCGCAGGTCGACGTGCTGGAGGCGCAGGACAACCTGCGCAAGGCCGAGATCGCGCTGTCGCACGCGCGCAAGGACGCCGGCCTGCAGGGCCAGGGCGCCAGCCTGGACGCGCGCAACAAGCAGCTGCTGGCCGAGCGCCAGCGCGCGGTGGTGGCGGAAGTGCAGCGCCAGGTCGACGCGCTGACCCTGCGCGCACCGTTCGACGGCCAGGTCGGCCAGGTGCAGGCCGTGCAGCGCTCGAACGTGGCGATCAACGCGCCGGTGCTGAGCGTGGTGGACCTGTCGGTGTTCGAGGTCGAGATCAAGGTGCCGGAGAGCTTCGCACGCGACCTGGCCATCGGCATGCCGGCCACCCTGACCAGCGCCGGCCAGCCCTACCCCGGCGAGATTTCCGCGGTGTCGCCGGAAGTGGTGAACGGCGAGGTCGTCACCCGCCTGCGCTTCTCCGACAAGCAGCCGCCGGGCCTGCGCCAGAACCAGCGGCTGTCCGCCCGCATCCTGATGGACACGCGCCGCAACGTGCTGATGGTCGAGCGCGGCCCGTTCGTCGAGCAGGGCGGCGGCCGCTACGCCTACGTCATGGACGGCAACTCGGCCGTGCGCCGCCCGGTGCAGCTGGGCGTCAGCAGCCTGAACAATGTCGAGGTGCTGGGCGGCCTGCAGCCCGGCGACAAGGTCGTGGTGTCCGGCAGCGACCAGTTCGGCGACGCCGAGCGCGTAGCTATCAACTAGGAACGAGGGAAGAGGAACGAGGAACGAGTGAAGGCGGCGCGCGACTCACCACGGGTCACCCATTCTCCCCGCTCACTCCTCACTCCTCACTCCTCACTCCTCACTCCTCACTCCTCGTTCCTCGTTCCTCGCCCCACCCATCCAACCAGAGAGAACCCACCCATGCTAGAGATGCGCCAAGTCGCCAAGGTCTACCGCACCGAACAGGTGGAAACGCATGCGCTGCGTTCGCTCGACCTGCACGTCCGCGAGGGCGAGTTCGTCGCGGTCACCGGCCCGTCGGGTTCGGGCAAGACCACCTTCCTCAACATCGCCGGCCTGCTGGAGACCTTCACCGGCGGCCAGTTCCTGCTCGACGGCCAGGACGTCAGCGGGCTGGGCGACGACGCCCGCTCGCGCCTGCGCAACCAGAAGATCGGCTTCATCTTCCAGGGCTTCAACCTGATCCCCGACCTCAACCTGTTCGACAACGTCGACGTGCCGCTGCGCTACCGCGGCATGCCGGCGGCCGAGCGCAAGCAGCGCATCGAGGACGCGCTGGCGCGCGTGGGCCTGGGCTCGCGCATGAAGCACTTCCCGGCCGAACTGTCCGGCGGCCAGCAGCAGCGCACCGCCATCGCCCGCGCGCTGGCCGGCAGCCCGCGCCTGCTGCTGGCGGACGAACCGACCGGCAACCTCGACTCGCAGATGGCGCGCGGGGTGATGGAACTGCTGGAGGAGATCAACCGCCAGGGCACCACCATCATCATGGTCACGCACGACCCCGAACTGGCCGCGCGCGCGCAGCGCAACGTGCACATCGTGGATGGCATGGCCACCGACCTGTCGGTGGAACCGGCGCTGATCCGCGCGGCGCACGCGGCCGAAGCCGGGGCGGGCGCTTCGGCGTAAGGCGTTGTTCAGAAGCAGGAACGAGGAACGAGGAGTGAGGAACGAGAAAGAGCCGGGAATGGAAGACCCGGGCGTTCCGCAGGTCCATCCACCTCCAGGCGCAGTAGAAAAACCATCCCTCGTTCCTCACTCCTCGTTTCTCACTCCTCGCTTCTCCCGGAGACCTCCATGTTCGGCTACTACTTCAACCTCGCCCTGCGCAGCTTCAAGCGCAACAAGGCGCTGACGTTCCTGATGGTGCTGGCCATCGCGCTGGGCATCGGCGCCAGCATGACCACGCTGACCGTGTTCTACGTGCTGTCCGGCGACCCGATCCCGGGCAAGAGCGACAAGCTGTTCTATCCCCGCATCGATCCGCGCGGCATGAACGGCTTCACGCCGGGCGACGAGCCGGAGGACCAGATGACCCGCCACGACGCCGAGCGCCTGCTTGCCGACAAGAAGGGCGATCGCCAGGCCTTCATGAGCGGCGGGCAGATGGCGGTGGAATCGGAGGACGGCAAGATCGCGCCGTTCGCGGTGGACGCGCGCTACACCACCACCGACTTCTTCCCGATGTTCGAGGCGCCGTTCCGCTTCGGCAACGGCTGGACCGCGGCCGACGACGAATCGCGCGCGCGGGTGGCGGTGATCTCGCAGGCGCTGAACGAGAAGCTGTTCGGCGGCGCCAACAGCGTCGGCCGCGACCTGCGCGCGTCCGGCTACACGTTCCGCATCATCGGCGTGATGGACGACTGGCGGCTCACGCCCAAGTTCTACGACATGACCAACGACCGCTTCACCGAGGTGGAGCAGATCTTCGTGCCGTTCTGGACCTCGCGCGCGCTCAAGCTGGGCACGCAGGGCAACATGAACTGCTGGGGCGATTCGAGCAAGGAGGAGGAAGGCTCGCAGGGCCCGAACGCGCCGTGCTCGTGGCTGCAGTACTGGGTGGAACTGGATTCGCCGGCCAAGGTCGCCGACTACAAGCAGTACCTGGCGAACTATTCCGACCAGCAGCGCAAGGCCGGCCGCTTCGAGCGCCCGACCAACGTCGACCTGCACAGCGTGATGCAGTGGCTGGACAAGAACAACGCCGTGCCCAGCGACGTGCGCCTGCAGGTGTGGCTGGCGTTCGGCTTCCTGGCCGTGTGCCTGCTCAACACGGTGGGCCTGCTGCTGGCCAAGTTCCTCGGCCGCTCCTCGCAGATCGGCGTGCGCCGCGCGCTGGGCGCCACCCGCAAGGCGATCTTCGCGCAGTGCCTGGTGGAAGCCGGCACGGTGGGGCTGGTCGGCGGCCTGCTCGGCCTGTCGCTGGCCTGGCTGGGCCTGTGGGCGGTGCGCAAGCAGCCGTCCGGCTACGCCGAACTGGCGCACATGGACCTGACCATGCTCGCGACCACCTTCGCCCTGGCGATCCTGGCCAGCCTGCTGGCCGGCCTGCTGCCCGCATGGCGCGCCATGCAGGTGACGCCCGCCATCCAGCTCAAGAGCCAGTGATCCCCCTTTCCCCGAGGCACGCCATGGACATCCGCCCCATCCTCTCCACGCTGGCCCGCCACAAGACCGCCGCCGCACTGATCGTGCTGGAAGTGGCGCTGTCGTGCGCGATCATCTGCAACGCGGTCTTCCTGATCAACAACCGGCTGGAACGCATGCAGCGCCCCACCGGCCTGGCCGACAACGAACTGGTCCGCGTCAACATCGGCGGCATCGGCGAAGCCGAGGACGCCGACGCGCTGGTCAAGCAGGACGTCGCCAGCCTGCGCGCCCTCCCCGGCGTGAAGGCCGCCAACAGCATCAACCACGTCCCGTTCGACAATTCGTCCTGGAACACCTCGATCAGCCTGCAGCCGCAGCAGGCGATGCCGAACATGAACGTCAACGTCTACATCGGCGAAGGCATCGTCGAGACCTTCGGGCTGAGGCTGGTCGAAGGGCGCGACTTCACGCCCGACGAGTACCGGAACTGGACCGAAGGAAACAAGACCAACGCCAAGGTCATGATCCCGTCGGTCATCCTCAGCCGCGACGTGGCGCAGAAGCTGTTCCCCGGCGAAAGCGCGATCGGCAAGAACATCTACGCCTGGAACAGCGACGACCTCCCGCACCGCGTGGTCGGCGTGGTCGACCGCCTGATCCGCACCAACGACAACGGCGGCCCGGCCCAGCACGGCTACACCATGATCCTGCCGATCCGCGACGTGACCATGGGCCGGTTCGTGCTGCGCACCTCGCCGGAGCGGCGCGAGGAGGTGCTCAAGGCCGCGGTGGCGCAGCTGGAGAAGAACAGCGCGCGCCGGCTGATCCTGCGCGAAGGCACGTTCACCGACGTCATCCAGGACTACTACCGCGAGGACCGCGCGATGGCCTGGCTGCTGGTGGCGGTGATCGTCTCGCTGCTGGTGGTGACGGCGCTGGGCATCGTCGGCCTGGCCAGCTTCTGGGTGCAGCAGCGCACCAAGCAGATCGGCATCCGCCGCGCGCTGGGCGCGACCAGGGGGCAGATCCTGCGCTACTTCCAGACCGAGAACTTCCTGCTGGCCAGCATCGGCATCCTGATCGGCATGATCCTGGCCTACGGCATCAACCAGATGCTGATGGGCAAGTACGAACTGCCGCGCCTGCCGCTGCTGTACCTGCCGGTCGGCGCCGTGCTGCTGTGGCTGCTGGGCCAGGCCGCGGTGTACGGCCCTGCGCGCAAGGCCGCCTCGGTGCCGCCGGCGGTGGCCACGCGCACCGCCTGACCTCCCGAAGAGGCCGCGCGCCCCCGCGCGCGCGGCCTGCCGGAACCGCCATGTCGCATCCCTCCTTCCTGTTGCTGGGCCGTCCCCACGCGGGCACGTGGCTGCTGGCGGTCCAGCTCGCCATCGGCGTCGTGCTCGGCCTGCACGCCCGGCACGCCGTCGAAGCGCTGCATGCGGCGCGCACGGCGCCCAGCGGCATCGACGAGGACCGGCTGCTGCTGGTGCCGTGGATGAAGCTGGCCGCGCACGCCGCCCCCGACACCGAGGCCGTGCTACGGACGCTGCGCGCCGTGCCCGGCGTGGCCTCGGCGACCGCCAGCAACCAGGCGCCCTATGGAAGCAGCGCATGGAGCGTCGAGGTGGAACCGGACACGGCGCCCGGCCGGCGCCACCTGGCGTCGGTCTACTTCGCGGACGATGCGTTCATGGCGACCCTCGGCCTGTCGCCGGCGCACGGCCGCGGTTTCCTGCCCGGCGAATACCGCGACGACGCCGGCGACCAGCAGCGCCTGGGCATGGCGTCGGCGCCCGTGCTCGTCACCTCCGCCCTCGCGAGGCGGCTGTACGGCGATGCGGATCCGCTGGGCCGCACGTTCGCGCTGGCGTCGGGCGCGCGGCTGCACGTGGTGGGCGTCGTCGGACGCCTTCCGCCCCCCGCCACCGCGCATCGCCCCGACGGCGGAACGCTGGTGCTGCCGATGCGCCTGGCCCGCGCCGACGAAGCGCAGTTCGTCGTGCGCTACCGCGGCGACGCGCGCGCCGTGTCCGGCCGCATCCACGCGGCACTGGCCGCGGCCTATCCGGCCGCGGTGGTGGCCGCGCCGGTTCCGCTGCCGGTGCTGCGCGAGCGGGCCCTGCAGGCGCCGAAACGCGCGGCGTGCGTGGCGCTGCTCGCGTGCGCGGCGTGGTGGGCGTGCTGCCTGGGCCTGCTGGTGCTCGGCGGCCATCGCTGGATCGGCGAGCACGCGCAGGAAATCAGCCTGCGCCGCGCCACCGGCGCCAGCGGCGCGCAACTCGCCCGCCGCCTGCGCGCGGAATACCTGCTGCTCGCGCTCGGCGCCGGCTTGGCGGGGCTGGCCTGCGCGGCGTGGGCGCTGCCGCGCCTGGCGCCGGGCCGGGACGCCTTCGCGCTTTCCCCGTGGACCGTCGCGGCAACGATCGCCTGCACCGCGGCCGCCGTGCAGCTGGCGGCCGCATGGCCGGTCCGCCTGGCCCGCCGCGTCCCGCTGCACCTCGTCAGCCGCAGCCCTTCGGTTAGGCTATAGCGATGCCTACCATCCTCGTGATCGACGACAACCTGGCCGTCAGCACGGCGCTGAACGTGCTGTTCTCGCTGCACGACATCGACACCCTGCACGCCGAATCGCCGGAAGCCGGCCTGGCGCTGCTGCGCGAGCAGGCGGTCGACCTGGTCATCCAGGACATGAACTTCACCGAGGACACCACCTCGGGCGCGGAGGGCGAACAGCTGTTCACCGCCATCCGCGCGCAGTGGCCCGACATGCCGGTGATCCTGCTGACCGCGTGGACGCACCTGGAAGCCGCGGTGAACCTGGTCAAGGCCGGCGCCGCCGACTACGTGGCCAAGCCGTGGGACGACCGCAAGCTGCTGGCCACCGTCAACACGCTGCTGGAACTGGCCGAAGCCCGCCACGAGCTGGACCGCCGCCGCAGCCGCGAGCGCCGCAGCCGCGACCAGCTGCTGCAGAAGTACGACCTGCGCAGCCTGGTGTTCGAGGATCCGGCCAGCGAGCGCGTGGTCGCGCTGGCCTGCCAGGTGGCGCGCTCGGACCTGCCGGTGCTGATCACCGGCCCCAACGGCGCCGGCAAGGAGAAGATCGCCGAGATCATCCAGGCCAACTCCGGCGTGAAGGCCGGGCCGTTCGTCACGCTCAACTGCGGCGCGCTGCCGTCCGAGCTGATCGAGGCCGAACTGTTCGGCGCCGACGCCGGCGCCTACACCGGCGCCAACAAGGCGCGCGAGGGCAAGTTCGAGGCGGCCGACGGCGGCACGCTGTTCCTCGACGAGATCGGCAACCTGCCGCTGACCGGGCAGATGAAGCTGCTGCGCGTGCTGGAGACCGGGCGCTTCGAGCGGCTCGGCTCCAACCGCGAGCGGCAGGTGTCGGTGCGCGTGATCAGCGCGACCAACGCCGACCTGCCGGCGATGATCCGCGAAGGCTCCTTCCGCGAAGACCTGTACTACCGGCTCAACGCGATCGAACTGACGCTGCCGCCGCTGGCCGAGCGCCCCGGCGACATCCTGCCGCTGGCCGAGCGCTTCCGCCCGGCCGACAAGCCGCTGGGCGAAAGCGCGCGCGCCGCCCTGCTCCGCCACGCCTGGCCCGGCAACGTGCGCGAGCTGCGCAACGTCGTCCAGCGCGCCGGCCTGCTGGCGATGGGCGAGCGCATCGAGGCGGCGGACCTCAACCTGCCCCGGCCCGCGCCCGTGCGCACGGCGGCCGTCGCCGAACCCGAGCGCGCCGACATCGAGACCGCCATCGCCCGCGCCGGCGGCGTCATCGCCCAGGCCGCCGCCGACCTCGGCATGAGCCGGCAGGCGCTGTACCGGCGCATGGAACGCTTCGGCATCAAGGCCACATGATGCGCCGCTCGCTCCCGGGACGCGTCCTCGGCTGGCTGCTGCCGCTGCTGGCGCTCGCCCTGGTGCTGCCGGTCGCGCTCTCGCACTGGCTGGACGACGACGTGCTGGCCGTGGTGCTGTCGGCGGTCGTCGTGCTGCCGCTGGCGATGTGGGCGATCCGGCGCGGCCTGCGCAGCACGCACTCGCTGTTCCGCGCCCTGGCCGGCAGCGTCAACAGCTACCGCGACGGCGAATACAACTTCGGCATCCACTGGCGCGGCAACGACGAACTGGCCGAACTCGTCCGCTCGCACGCCGACCTCGGCGATGTGCTGCGCGAGCAGCGCCAGAGCCTGGTGCAGCGCGAACTGCTGCTGGACACGATGGTGCAGAACACGCCGGTGGCGATGCTGCTGATCGCGCCCGGCGGCGACGGCGTGCGCCGCGTGGTGTTCGCCAACATCGCCGCGCGCAAGCTGCTGCACAGCGGCTGGAAGCTGGAAGGACAGGACTACGACGGCCTGCTCGCCGCCGCGCCCGTGGAGATGCGCGAGGCGCTGGACCGCAGCGGCGACAGCCTGTTCGCCATCGGCAGCGAGGAAGAGGACGGCGAGGAGCAGGTCTACCACCTGGCGCGCCGCAATTTCCGCCTCAACGGACGCCCGCACGAACTGCTGCTGCTGCGCCTGCTGACCAACGAGCTGCGGCGGCAGGAAGTGATGACGTGGAAGAAGGTCATCCGCGTGATCAGCCACGAACTCAACAACTCGCTGGCGCCCATCGCGTCGCTGGCGCATTCCGGCGCGGAACTGGTCCGGCGCGGCCGCCACGACCGGCTGGAGGAGGTCTTCGCCACCATCGAGGACCGCGCCCGCCACCTGGAAGGCTTCATCCGCGGCTACGCCCGCTTCGCCAAGCTGCCGCAGCCGCAGTTGCAGACGGTGCGCTGGCGCGCGTTCTTCGAGGGATTGCAGCGGCACATCGCCTTCGAGCTGGCGATGCCGGAGGCCGAGATCGACGGCCGCATCGACGTGGCGCAGATCGAACAGGCCCTGCTCAACCTGCTGAAGAACGCGCACGAATCCGGCACCTCCGCCGACGGCGTGTCCGTGCGCGTCGGCCGCCTGCCCGGCTGGCTGAAGATCGAAGTGATGGACCGTGGCAGCGGCATGAACGACGCCGTGCTGCAGAACGCGCTGGTGCCGTTCTACTCGACCAAGCGCAACGGCACCGGCCTGGGCCTGGCCCTGACCCGCGAGATCATCGAAGCGCACGGCGGCCGGCTGTCGCTGCACAACCGCGACGGCGGCGGCCTGTGCGTCGCGATCCAGCTCCCCGAAAACTGACGCTTCCGGAGCCCGGATACCGCTCCCACTCGTCGGCATCCGAAGCCGAACCCGCCTGGCACCGACTCCCCCTCCCCCCCTCGGGAGAGGGCAAGGGGTGAGGGCGAACCGCCGCGATCTTTCCCGCTTCACGAACCCGGCGCGATCCCCGAAGAACACCACCGCAGGATCGCCAGCGGCTCGTCCACTTTCCGGCGCGGTCATCTGTTCTTCCGCCGAGGCCGAATCCGCCTGGCACCGACTCCCCCTCTCCCCCTCGGGAGAGGGCAAGGGGTGAGGGCGAACCGCCGCGATCCTTCCCGCATTACGAATCCAGCGCGATCCCCGAAGAACACGCCCCGCAGGATCGCCAGCGGCTCTTCCACCATTGCGGCGTTGCACGGCCACCAGGCACCCGGCTTCAAGCCGCGCCGGACAACCCCACGTCCGTTCGCAGTCGGAGCAGCCGATGAATTGCGGACATGGATGGGAAAGCCCGGCGTCCACGCCGTCGGGGATGTAACCCCGGCCTACGATCCGCCACCGGGCCATGCGGGATCGCCACCAGGTGCGGGCCAGACCCGCGCCGTCCAGCCGGACGTCAACGATAGAACGCGTCCCGCGGCGTCCGCGTCACCCGCGGCGCCTCGCCCGGCACGATCTCGATGCGCGTGATGACCGGCAGGCCGTCGTGGCAGTCGCCTTCCAGCGCCGAATCGAAGACCGTCGTTCCGTCCTGCTCCACCAGGACGTGCGCCGACACCGCCAGGCCGCAGCGCTTGAGGAGGTCCATGTTCCCCGGCTTGCCCGACAGCGTGACCCGGTAGGACGCCGTGCCGAGGTCGCACGTGCGCGAGACGCGCCTGATGCGCTCGACCCGCGTGCCCTCTCCGTCGTCCCGGATCTCCAGCAGGCTCCACGGATCCCACGCATCGTCGCCCGCCTGCGCGACCATCCTGTCGCCTTCCTCGTTGTAGGCGCCCGCGTACGTCACGGCCAGCGCATTCGCGGCCGCATCGCACTCGTACCGCACCAGCGTCCGGAACCCGTCCGCCCGCGCCGGCGACGGCAGCAGCGCCAGGATCGCCACGGCCAGCCACGCGCGGGCGCACGGCACGGTCATTTTTCCTTGCGCGGCCGCTGCCAGCCGTCCACCGTCGCCTGCCGCGCGCGCGCCACGGTCAGCGCGTCGGCCGGCGCGTTCTTGGTGATCACCGAACCGGCGCCGATCGTCGCGCCATCGGCCAGCGTCACCGGCGCCACCAGCGACGAGTTCGAGCCGACGAACACGCGGTCGCCGATCGTCGTCGTGGACTTGTTCACGCCGTCGTAGTTGCAGGTGATGGTGCCGGCGCCGATGTTGGTGCCGCGGCCGACGACGGCATCGCCCAGGTAGGTCAGGTGGTTGGCCTTGCTGCCGGTGCCGAGGCGGGCGTTCTTGGTCTCGACGAAGTTGCCGACGTGCACGCCGTCGGCGAGCACGGTGCCCGGCCGCAGGCGCGCGTACGGGCCGACCAGCGCCGCACCCTCGGTGACGACGCCTTCCAGGTCGCAATGCGCGCGGACCTGCGTGCCCGCCGCCAGCGCCACGTCCTTCAGGCGGGTGAACGGGCCGACGACCACGCCGTCGCCCAGCTCCACCGTCCCTTCCAGCACCACGTCCACGTCGATCTGCACGTCGCGGCCCACGCGAACGCGGCCGCGCTGATCGAAGCGCGCCGGGTCGGCCAGGCGCGCGCCCTGCACGCACAGCGCGCGCGCGGCGCGCAGCTGGTAGGCGCGCTCCAGCTGCGCCAACTGCCACGGGTCGTTGGCGCCCTCGGCCTCGATCGGCTCGCCCACCAGCACCATCTCGGCCGGGGTGAATTCCTCCGCCGCCATCGCGAAGACGTCGGTCAGGTAGTACTCGCCCTGCGCGTTGTCGTTGGACAGGCGCTCCAGCCAGCCCTTCAGCGCGCTGGCGTCGGCGGCGATGATGCCGGTGTTGATCGTGCGGATGCGGCGCTGCTCGTCGTCGGCGTCCTTGTGCTCGACGATGGCGGCGACGCGGCCTTCGATGTCGCGCACGATGCGGCCGTAGCCGGTGGGATCGGCCGGCTCGGCGACCAGCACGGCCAGGCGGCCGGGCGCGTCCAGCAGGCGCTGCAGGGTTTCGGCGCGCATCAACGGCACGTCGCCGTACAGCACCAGCACGCGCGCGCCGTCGGGCACGTCCGGCATCGCCTGCGCGACCGCATGGCCGGTGCCCAGCTGCTGCGCCTGGTGCGCCCAGTACAGGTCCGGCTGGTCGGCGAACGCCGCCTGCACCTGGTCGCCGCCGTGGCCGTAGACCAGGTGGACGCCGGCCGGGGACAGGGCGCGCGCCGCCTCGATCACGTGCGCCAGCATCGGCCTGCCCGCGACGGGCTGCAGGACCTTGGGCAGCGCGGACTTCATCCGCTTGCCCTCGCCGGCGGCGAGGATGACGACGTGGAGTGGCTTCATGCGTGCAGTTCCCTTGGCGTGTTCGGTCGCGTGCGAGGCGACATGGTAGCAATTACCCCACCAACGCAATCCGCGCCCGCGGCGTGCCACGCGGCGCGGCCGGCGGCGGGTAACATGAGGCCATGCTGCGCCGCCTCCGCCGACATGCCGTGTTCCGCCAGGGTGGCAGCTATGTCGCCGTCGGGCTGCTGCAGTTGCTGGTGGACTGGCTGCTGTTCGTGCTGCTGACCGCGCTGGGCACGCCCGCCGCGCCCGGCAATCTCGCGGGGCGGATCGGCGGTGCGCTGCTGGGGTTCTGGTTGAACGGCCGCGTGACCTTCGCGCAGGCCGGCGCCGCGCGGCTGGGCTGGTGGCGCTTCGGCAAGTTCCTGCTGGTGTGGGTGCCGCTGACCGTCGTCAGCACGCTGGCGGTGGCCTGGGTCGCCGGCACGCTGGGGCTGGCGCACGCCTGGCTGGCCAAGCCGCTGGTGGAGGGCGTGCTGGCCGTGGTCGCCTTTTTCCTGTGGCGCCACGTGGTCTATCGCTAGGCCGGGTCGACAACGGCCCCGCGTGGGGCGAACCGCGCAACGGCCGGCTGTTCCGGTAGTGGCTTCTGCCACGTCCACGTGGTACCGAGCTGCCCTGCCCGCCGTTGCCCCATGCCCGCGATGCATTTCCTGCGGCGGGCAGAAGAGCATCGCGCCCATGGGGCGCTCCTACGGCGCGTCGGGGCTGTAGGAGCGGGCCATGCCCGCGATGCTTTTGCCTGTAGCTTGTACCCGTTCCATCACGGGCATGGTCCGCTCCCGCATGAATGATGCACGGGAACGACAAGCCGTCGCACGCGGAAACAGGAACGCCGGCGCGAGGCCGGCGTTTCCGAGGACGCGGAAGGGCGGTGGACCTCAGTGCTTGAGGTTCTTGCGCAGGCGCTCCAGCGCGCTGAGCTGGGCGATGCTCATGGCCAGCTGGGCCTGGGCTTCCTCGATGCTCATCTTCGGGTCCTGCTTGGCCAGGATGCGCTCGGCTTCTTCCTTGGCCTTGCGGACCGAGGCTTCGTCGATGTCCTGCGCGCGGATGGCGGTGTCGGCCAGCACGGTGACGACCTGCGGCTGCACTTCCAGGATGCCGCCGGAGATGGCGAAATCCAGCTGCTCGCCGTTGGCCAGCGTCACCACCACCTTGCCCGGCTTCAGGCGGGTGATCAGCGGCGCGTGCTTGGGCGCGATGCCCAGCTCGCCCAGTTCGCCGGTGGCGACGACCAGGGTGGCTTCACCGTGGAAGATTTCCTGCTCGGCGCTGACGATGTCGCAACGGATGGTGGTGGTCATGGATCTCTGCAGCCTGTTCGTGCGGTAGGAGGAGTGAGTGGAGAGGAGCGAGAAGCGAGCGGAGTGCTTCTACTCACTCCTTACTTCTCTGCCCTCACTGCTCGCTCTTACGCCTTTTCGGCGAGCTTCTTCGCCTTCTCGACGGCCTCTTCGATGCCGCCGACCATGTAGAACGCCTGCTCCGGCAGGTGGTCGTACTCACCGTCGACGATCGCCTTGAAGCCGCGGATGGTGTCCTTCAGCGAGACGTACTTGCCCGGCGAGCCGGTGAACACTTCGGCCACGTGGAAGGGCTGGCTGAAGAAGCGCTCGATCTTGCGCGCGCGCGACACGGCCTGCTTGTCCTCTTCGGACAGCTCGTCCATGCCGAGGATGGCGATGATGTCCTTCAGTTCCTTGTACTTCTGCAGCGTGGCCTGCACGCGGCGGGCGGTGTCGTAGTGCTCGTGGCCGATGACGTTCGGGTCCAGCTGGCGGCTGGTCGAGTCGAGCGGGTCCACGGCCGGGTAGATGCCCAGCGAGGCGATGTTGCGGCTCAGCACGACGGTGGCGTCGAGGTGGGCGAAGGTGGTGGCCGGCGACGGGTCGGTCAGGTCGTCCGCGGGCACGTACACGGCCTGGATCGAGGTGATCGAACCGGTCTTGGTCGAGGTGATGCGTTCCTGCAGCACGCCCATCTCCTCGGCCAGCGTGGGCTGGTAGCCCACCGCCGACGGCATGCGGCCCAGCAGCGCCGACACTTCGGTACCGGCCAGCGTGTAGCGGTAGATGTTGTCGACGAACAGCAGCACGTCCTTGCCCTTGCCGGACGCGTCCTTCTCGTCGCGGAAGTACTCGGCCATGGTCAGGCCGGTCAGCGCGACGCGCAGGCGGTTGCCCGGCGGCTCGTTCATCTGGCCGTACACCATCGCCACCTTGTCGAGGACGTTGGAGTCCTTCATCTCGTGGTAGAAGTCGTTGCCCTCGCGGGTACGCTCGCCCACGCCGGCGAACACGGACAGGCCGCTGTGCGCCTTGGCGATGTTGTTGATCAGCTCCATCATGTTGACGGTCTTGCCGACGCCGGCGCCGCCGAACAGGCCGACCTTGCCGCCCTTGGCGAACGGGCACATCAGGTCGATCACCTTGATGCCGGTCTCCAGCAGGTCGGTGGCCGAGGACTGGTCCTCGTACGACGGGGCCGCGCGGTGGATTTCCCAGTGGTCGGACGCCTGCACCGGGCCGGCTTCGTCGATCGGGTTGCCCAGCACGTCCATGATGCGGCCCAGCGTGCCGTTGCCGACCGGCACCGAGATGGCGCGGTCGGTGTTCACGGCGACCAGGTTGCGCTTCAGGCCGTCGGTGGAACCGAGGGCGATGGTGCGCACGACGCCGTCGCCGAGCTGCTGCTGCACTTCGAGCGTGATGGCGGTGTTCTCCACCTTCAGCGCGTCGTACACCTTCGGCACTTCGTGGCGCGGGAATTCGACGTCAACCACCGCACCGATGATCTGAACGATCTTGCCCTGACTCATGTTGGTAACTCCAAATGTCTTGAAATTCTGTTTCGGTTCGATTGCTCGAATACCAGGAAAGAGCCGTCAGGAACGAAGAACGAGCAGGAGCCGCGCTTTCACTCGTTTCTCACTTCTCCGCGCTCGTTCCTCCTAATTACACCGCCGCCGCGCCGCCGACGATCTCCGAGATTTCCTGGGTGATCGCGGCCTGGCGGGCCTTGTTGTAGACCAGTTGCAGGGTGCCGATGAGCTTACTGGCGTTGTCGCTGGCGGCCTTCATGGCCACCATGCGCGCCGCGTGCTCGGAGGCGATGTTCTCCAGCACGGCCTGGTACACCAGCGACTCGATGTAGCGCGTGATCACGTGGTCGAGCACGGTCGCGGCATCGGGTTCGTAGATGTAGTCCCAGTCGTGGTGCGCGACCTGCGTCTCCGACGCCGGCAGCGGCAGCAGCTGGTCGAAGGCGGCGCGCTGGGTCATGGTGTTGACGAAGTCGTTGTAGACGACGAACACGCGGTCCAGCCGGCCTTCGGTGTAGGCGTCCAGCATCACCTTGATCACGCCGATCAGCTGGTCCAGCCGGGGGTTGTCGCCCAGGTGGGACACGCTGGCCAGCATGTCGACCTTGACCCGGCGGAAGTACACCGAGGCCTTCTGCCCGATGGTGACCACGTCGACGTCGACGCCCTTCTCGTTCCACTGGCGGATCTCGCCGAGCATCTTGCGGAACAGGTTGTTGTTCAGGCCGCCGGCCAGGCCGCGGTCGGACGAGACGATGATGAAGCCGACGCGCTTGACGTCCTTGCGCTCCACCATGAAGGGATGCTGGTAGTCGGTGTTGGCTTGCGCCAGGTGGCCGATCACCTGCTTCATCGCGCGCGCGTACGGGCGCGAGGTCTTCATGCGGTCCTGCGCCTTGCGGATCTTGGAGGCCGAGACCATCTCGAGCGCGCGCGTCACCTTGCGGGTGTTCTGCACGCTCTTGATCTTGGTTTTGATTTCTCTTCCGCCTGCCATGTCTTTCTCGGGACTCGGGACCCGGGACCCGGGACCCGGCGGGCCCCACGATCTCGGGTCGTTCTTGTCGCCAGGTACCCCGTTCCAGATGCCGGGACTCCGCTTTCGCGGGTCCCCGGTCCCCGGTCCCGGGTCCCGGGCCCTATTACCAGGTGCCGGTGGCCTTGAACTCGCCGATGCCCTTCTTGAAGGCACCCTCGATCTCGTCGTTCCAGTTGCCGGTGCTGTTGATCGTGTCGACCAGCGCGCCCTGGGTGTTGGTGAAGTGCGCGTGCAGCGCTTCTTCGAACGCCAGGATCTTGCCGACCGGCACGTCGTCCAGGTAGCCCTCGTTGACGGCGTAGATGGACAGCGCCTGCAGGGCGATGGACATCGGCGCGTACTGCTTCTGCTTCATCAGCTCGGTGACGCGCTGGCCGCGCTCGAGCTGCTTGCGGGTGGCTTCGTCCAGGTCCGAGGCGAACTGCGCGAACGCGGCCAGCTCGCGGTACTGGGCGAGCGAGATGCGGATGCCGCCGGACAGCTTCTTGATGATCTTGGTCTGGGCGGCGCCGCCGACGCGCGACACCGAGATGCCGGCGTTCACGGCCGGGCGGATGCCGGCGTTGAACAGGTCGGTCTCCAGGAAGATCTGGCCGTCGGTGATCGAGATCACGTTGGTTGGCACGAACGCGGACACGTCGCCGGCCTGGGTCTCGATGATCGGCAGCGCGGTCAGCGAGCCGGTCTTGCCCTTCACTTCGCCGTTGGTGAACTTCTCCACGTACTCCTCGGACACGCGCGCGGCGCGCTCCAGCAGGCGGGAGTGCAGGTAGAACACGTCGCCCGGGTAGGCTTCGCGGCCCGGCGGGCGCTTCAGCAGCAGCGAGATCTGGCGGTAGGCCACGGCCTGCTTGGACAGGTCGTCGTAGACGATCAGCGCGTCTTCGCCGCGGTCCATGAAGAACTCGCCCATGGTGCAGCCGGAGTAGGCGCTGATGTACTGCATCGCGGCCGACTCGGAGGCGGTGGCGGCGACCACCACGGTGTGCGCCAGCGCGCCGTTCTCTTCCAGCTTGCGCACGATGTTGGCCACCGTCGAGGCCTTCTGGCCGATGGCGACGTACACGCACTTGATGCCGGTGCCCTTCTGGTTGATCACGGCGTCGATGGCCATCGCGGTCTTGCCGGTCTGGCGGTCGCCGATGATCAGCTCGCGCTGGCCGCGGCCGATCGGGATCATGGCGTCGACCGACTTGTAGCCGGTCTGCACCGGCTGGTCGACCGACTTGCGCCAGATCACGCCGGGGGCCACGCGCTCGACCGGGGCGGTCTGCGCGGCGCCGATCGGGCCCTTGCCGTCGATCGGCTCGCCCAGCGCGTTGACCACGCGGCCCAGCAGCTCGCGGCCGACCGGCACTTCCAGGATGCGGCCGGTGGTCTTGGCCACGTCGCCTTCGCGCAGGTGCTCGTAGTCGCCCAGGACCACGGCGCCCACCGAGTCGCGCTCCAGGTTCAGCGCCAGCGCGTACGTGCTGTCGGGCAGTTCGATCATTTCGCCCTGCATGACGTCGGCCAGGCCGAAGATGCGCACGATGCCGTCGGACACGCTGGTGACCGTGCCTTCGTTGCGCGACTCCGCGGCCAGCTTGACCTTCTCGATGCGGGTCTTGATCAGGTCGCTGATTTCAGAGGGGTTGAGCGTGGTAGCCATGGGTAAGTCCTGTGTGCCGGCTTGCGCGCGGCGGTTCAATGGGAATTCAGTGCGTCAGCGCCGACTGCAGGCGCGCCAGCTTGCCCTTCAGCGAGCCGTCGATCACCACGCTGCCGGCGTCGATCACGGCGCCGCCGATCAGCGACGCGTCGACTGCCGTCTCCACCTCGACCTCGCGGCCGAAGCGCTTTTTCAACGCCGCCTTGATCACGTCGAGCTCGCCGGCCGGCAGCGCCGCGGCGGAGGTGACCTTCGCCTTGACGATGTGCTCGGCCTCGGCGCGCAGTTCCTCGAACAGGCCGGCGATCTCCGGCAGCTGCGGCAGGCGGCGCGCGTCGGCGAGGATGCCGAGGAAGCGGGTGAACGCCTCGCCGGCGCCCTCGGGCGCCAGCAGCGACACCGCCTCGGCGGGCAGCAACTGCGGGTTGGGCAGCAGCGCGGCCACGCGCGGGTCCGCCGCGGCGTGCGCGGCGAAGCCCAGCGCCTGCGACCAGGCGGCGAGGTTGCCTTCGTCGCGCGCCGTCGCGAAGGCGGCGCGGGCGTAGGGGCGGGCGACGGTCAGGGCCTGGCTCATCGATCGGTTCGTCCGGATCAGATTTCGGCGGCGAGTTCGTCGAGCAGCGCCTTGTGGGCGTTGGCGTCGATCTCGCGCTTGAGCAGCTTCTCGGCGCCGCTGACGGCCAGCGCGGACACCTGCTTGCGCAGGTCCTCGCGGGCGCGGGTGGCGGCGGCGTCGATCTCGGCCTGGGCCAGCTCCTTCTGCCGGTTGGCCTCGGCGATCGCCTCGTTCTTGGCCGCGTCGACGATCTGGTTGGCGCGCGCGTGGGCCTGGTCGATGATCTCGTTGGCCTTGACGCGGGCTTCCTTCAACGCCTCGTTGACCTTTTCCTGGGCCTGCGCCAGGTCCTTCTGGCTGCGGTCGGCCGCGGCCAGGCCTTCGGCGATCTTCTGCTGGCGCTCTTCGATGGCGGCCAGCAGCGGCGGCCAGATTTTGGTCGCAATGATCCAGATCAGGCCGGCGAAGGCCAGCGCCTGGGCGAACAGAGTGAGATTGATATTCATCGTTAACCTGCCGGTGATGAAGGGCCAGCGCACGTCGCGCCGGCCCAGCTACGCCTGGTGGCCGACCGCGGGCGCGATGCGCCGGCGGTCAGGCGTGCACGCGACGGATCAGCCCGCCAGCTTGGCCAGCTGTTCGGTGAAGATCGTGATGAACGGGCTGGCGAAGGCGAACAGCAGGCCGACGGCGACCGAGATGATGAACGCGGCGTCGATCAGGCCGGCGGTGATGAACATGCGGACCTGCAGGACCGGGATCAGCTCCGGCTGGCGGGCAGCCGATTCCAGGAACTTGCCGGCCATGATGGCCAGACCCAGACCGGCGCCCAGCGCGGCCAGGCCGATCATGATGCCGATGGCGAGGGCGGTCGAAGCCTGGACCTGGGCGAGGTTGGTGAGGATGCTTTCCATGGTGATCTCCGGAACTTGAGTGCTTGAAAGGTGGGTGGTACGAAGGGAACGTGAAAGAGGGGCAAGGGTGAAGCGGAAACTCAGTGGCTGTCTTCCGACAGGCTCAGGTAGACGATCGACAGCATCATGAAGATGAAGGCCTGCAGCGGGATGACCAGCAGGTGGAACAGCATCCAGCCCAGGCCGAACGCCGCGCCGCCGAGCATGCCGACGATGCCCGCGCCGCCCAGCACCCAGATCAGCAGGAAGACGATCTCGCCGCCGAACATGTTGCCGAACAGTCGCATCGCCAGCGAGATGGGCTTGCTGACCCATTCGACGATGTTGAGGATCAGGTTGAACGGCATCATCCACTTGCCGAACGGCGCCGTCAGGAATTCGTGCGCGAAGCCGCCCAGCCCCTTGGAGCGGAACGCGAAGACCAGCATCAGGAAGAACACGCTGATCGACATGCCGAGGGTGGCGTTGACGTCGGCGGTGGGGACCGGCTTCCAGTAGTGCACGCCCAGCAGTTCGAGCGGCCTGGCGATGAAGTCCGCCGGGATCATCTTCAGCAGGTTCATCATCAGGATCCAGAAGAAGATGGTGATCGCGATGGGCGTCACCAGCTTGCTGGTCCCGTGGTAGGTGTCGCGGGCCTGCTTGTCGACGAACTCGAGCATGATCTCGACGAACGCCTGCCACTTGCCCGGCACGCCGGCGGTCGGCCTGCGGGTGGCCATCCAGAACGCGAACACGATCAGCAGGCCCATCAGCACGGCCGTCACGAAGGTGTCGACGTTGATCGTCCAGAACGGACCGTCGCCGCCCACCTGCGCCGTGAGGTTCTTCAGGTGGTGCTGGATGTAGGTGGTGGGAGTTAGAGCCTCGCCCGCCATGTGTCGGAAACCTTTCTAGATTGGGTTTATCGCTGCTTGCCGGCCGCGGCCAGCACCTGTGCCACCAGTCCGGCGACCACGCCTGCCGTCAGGGCCAGCGGGGGCAGCTTGTACAGCCCCGCGCCCATCACCAGCACGCCGATCACCACGACCCACTTCACCACCATCCCCGCCACCAGCCGCAGCACCGCCGAAACGGCGCCGAGCACGCCGCCGCCGAAGGCCATCCAGGCCGCCAGCAGCGCGCCGGCCACGATCGCCAGCCCTCCGACGGCCGCCGCGACCGCGTGGGACGTCCCCCACGGCAGGAGCAGCAGCGCGACCAGCAGCACCGCCCCCGTCTGCCAGACGGCGGCGCGCAACACCAGCCGCCGGCCCGCAGCGACGGAATTCAGCACACGAAAGCCCTACGGAATTGGCGGGGTACAAGGCGGTAAAGCGCCTCGCCGAGCCGCAAAAGTATAGCAGCGGGACAATTTCCGGGACAACCGCCAAAGGTCGAACCGGGGCCGTGCGGCACGCTTTCCGCGGCAGCCCTTGCACCGCCTGGGTGTAACCGTTTCCCCTGTTCAGAATTTTCCCGGACATTTTCCGGAACTTTGACGGCGGCCACCTGTCAGTCCTCGCAAGGCCTGCTGCTCAACTTCCTCGTCCGATGCTCCGTTGCAGGCCCCTCCAGAAGCCCCGGCTGCCCCCGGGGCTTCGCCTTTTCCGGCCTCCGCGGCGCGCGGGCTGCCGATCCGGGCCGGCCGGCGGCCGCGCCGTTCATCCTATTCACCCCCTGTCGACCCGGGGTCGCCGAGGGTGGGGCTTCCCCCACCGATCCCCATGGGAGTCCCATGAGCCGGCACCGCCCCCACCGCACCGCCCCCCCGATCCTCTGCTGCCTGTCCCTGTCCGCCGCCGCCTTCACGGCCTCGGGCCAGGACTTCGCCGACGACGCCCGCTTCGAACTGCGGCTGTCGGCCTTCAACCCCGAGGCCAACATCCGCTTCGCCGGCGACGCCGTCGCCACGGACGGCGAGCGCACCGAGACCCTGGACGCCGCCGGCGGGATCGACGCCGACGGGCGCTGGCGCCCCCGCGGCGAGTTCGCCTTCAACCCCTCGCCGCGGCAGTCCCTGCGCCTCAGCTACTACGACTACCGGCGCGACCAGTCCTGGCATTTCGACGGCGACTGGATCGATCCCGGCACGATCTTCGACGAGGTCGAGGTCCCCGGCGAGCCGGTCGAAGTACCCGCAGTCGACGTCGCCGGCCGGATCAGCTTCGAACTGGCCAGCCTCAACTACGAGTTCGCGGTCGTCGACACGCCGCGCTTCCAGTGGGGCATCGGCGCGGGCGTCACCCACGCGACGCTGGAGGCGCGGGGCACGGGCACCAGCAGCGGGACCGGCGAGGTCGACCCGCAATGGGAGACGCTGGCCTGGAAGCGCGACGGCACCTCCCCCAACCTGCACACCCGCATCGCCTGGGCGCCGACGCCGCGCCTGCGCATCGAGGCGCAGGGCCAGTACCTGGACACCCGCTGGGGCGACTTCATCGACGAACGCGGGCATTTCGAGCGCGGCGGCCTGCTGGTCGAGTACCTGGTCACCGAGCGGATCGGCATCCACGTGGGCTACGACTGGTTCCGGCTGAAGCTGAGCGACGACTACCGCGGCACGTTCGAGGCGCCGGCGGAATCCGGCATAGGCACCGTCGATGTCGCCGGCCGGGTGACCGGGCAGTTCAAGGTGCACGGGCCGATGGCGGGGGTGTCGTTCCGATTCTGAGGTTGGGCCGGGGCCGCGGCCTCGCCCGTTCCCGGGGGCCCTGCCTTGCCGGGATACACGCCGGGCCGGGTTGAGCCACCAGCCGCCGGCGCTTGTAGCGGTCTTCGTATAGGTGCGAAAGACGCGCCGTAGTCCCTGGGGAAGCGCGGTAGGAGCGACGTGAGTCGCGACGCGGACGGTTTCCGGTCGCGACTCACGTCGCTCCTACAGGGAAGGGGCCCGGCATCGCGACGCTCGGCGGCTGGGTTGGGCCGGGGGCATCAATCAATAGCAAATACCTATCGAAAGGACCGGAACGTTCCATTGGACACGTCCCGACGGCGCCCCATAATGAGATCAATTCTCATTAACAAGCCTCCCGGACCTGCCGTGAACAAGACCCTGAGCTTCGCCCTGCTGCACTTCTCGGTGGCCTTCACCCTGGGCTACCTGTTCACCGGCAGCCTGCTGGTGGGCGGCGCGCTGGCGCTGGTCGAGCCGGCGACCAACACGGTGGTGTTCCACTTCCATGAAAAGGTGTGGAAGCGGATCGAGACCCGGCGCGCGGCGCGCGAGGCGGCGCTGGCGGTGTGAATCACCCGCAGGCGGCTGGTGTAGGAGCGACGTGAGTCGCGACCGCACGGCCGGAAGAAAAGCAGAAGACGCGCCCCAACGCGGAAATGCGGGGCATCAAGGCGGAATATCGCTTTATCCGTGCATTTCCGCGTTGGGCCGCGTCTTCGGTTTTCAGGGTTTCCGGTCGCGACTTACGTCGCTCCTACAGCCCCTCTTTCGGGGCGACCGGTTATTTCTTCTTGGGGATATAGAGATCGGTGATGGTGCCTTCGTAGACCTCGGCAGCCATCGCCACGGTCTCGCCGAGGGTGGGATGGGGGTGGATGGTCGCGCCGATGTCGGCCGCTTCCGCGCCCATCTCGATCGCCAGCGCCAGTTCGCTGATCAGGTCGCCGGCATGCACGCCGACGATGCCGGCGCCGATGATGCGGTGCGTGTGCTCGTCGAAGACCAGCTTGGTGAAGCCTTCGCCGCGGCCGATGCCGACCGCGCGCGCGGAGGCCACCCACGGGAACTTGCCCACGCCGATCTTCAGGCCCTTGGCCTTCGCCTCGGTCTCGGTCACGCCGACCCAGGCGATCTCCGGGTCGGTGTAGGCCACCGACGGGATCACCCGCGCCACCCACTCCTTCTTCTCGCCGGCGGCCACTTCCGCGGCCAGCTTGCCCTCGTGCGTGGCCTTGTGCGCCAGCATCGGCTGGCCGACCAGGTCGCCGATGGCGAAGATGTGCGGCACGTTGGTGCGCATCTGCGCGTCGACCGGGATGAAGCCGCGGTCGGTGACGCTGACGCCGGCCTTGCCCGCGTCGAGCTTGCCGCCGTTCGGCGCGCGGCCCACCGCGACCAGCACGCGGTCCCAGGTGCCGGATTCCAGTTCCGGCTTCTGGCCTTCGGTGGCGCTTTCGAAGTGCACGGTGATGCCCTTCTTGCCCGCCTCGACCTTCGCCGCCTTGGTCTTCAGGTGCACGGCCACGCCCTGCTTCTTCAGGCGGTCGGCCAGCGGCTTGACCAGGTCCTTGTCGGCGCCCGGCATCAGCTGGTCCATGAACTCGACCACGGTCACGTCGCTGCCCAGCGCGCGGTACACCGTCGCCATCTCCAGGCCGATGATGCCGCCGCCGACGACCAGCAGCTTCTTCGGCACCTCGGCCAGCTGCAGCGCGTCGGTGGAGTCCATCACGCGCGGGTCGTCCCACGGGAAATTCGGCAGCTTCACCGCCTGCGAACCGGCGGCGATGATGCACTGCTCGAAACGCAGCAGCTGCGTCTTGCCGTCGGCGCCGGCGATCTCCAGTTCGTTCGGCGAGGCGAACGTCGCCACGCCGGTCACCGTGCGCACCGTGCGCTGCTTGGCCATGCCGGCCAGGCCCTTGGTGAACTGGCCGACCACCTTGTCCTGCTTGAAGCCGCGCAGCTTGTCGATGTCGATCTTCGGCTTGCCGAAGCTGATGCCGATGTCGTCGGAATGCGCGGCCTCCTCGATCAGCGCGGCGGCGTGCAGCAGCGCCTTCGACGGGATGCAGCCGACGTTGAGGCAGACGCCGCCGAGGGTGTCGTAGCGTTCGACCAGCACGGTGTCGAGGCCGAGGTCGGCGGCGCGGAACGCGGCGGTGTAGCCGCCCGGGCCGGAGCCGATCACGACGATGCGGCATTCGATGTCGGCGGGCTTGCCGGTGCCGGCCGCAGCCTTCGGCGCCGGGGCGGCCGGGGCGGCCGGGGCGGCGGGCGACGGCGTCACCGGCGCGGGCCTGGCGGGAGCGGCGGCGGGCGCGCCCTCGCCTTCCAGGATGGCGACGAGGCTGCCTTCGGCCAGTGCATCGCCGAGCTTGACCTTGATCTCCTTCACCACGCCGGCGGCCGGCGATGGCACTTCCATCGTGGCCTTGTCCGATTCCAGCGTGACCAGGCCCTGGTCCTTCTTCACCGTGTCGCCCACGGCGACCAGGATCTCGATCACCGGCACGCCGTCGTAGTCGCCGATGTCCGGGACCTTGGCCTCGATCAGGCCGCCGCCACCCGAGGATGCCGCAGGCGCAGGCACCGAGGCGGCGGGAGCGGCCGGCGCCGGCGTCGATGCCGGCTTGGCCGGCGCTGCGGGCGCGGGCGCGGCCGGAGCGGGCGCGGATGCGGCGCCCTCGGCTTCCAGCACCGCCACCACGCTGCCCTCGGACAGCGTGTCGCCCAGCTTGACCCTGAGCTCCTTCACCACGCCGGCGGCCGAGGACGGCACTTCCAGCGTGGCCTTGTCCGATTCCAGCGTGACCAGGCCCTGGTCCTTCTTCACCGTGTCGCCGACGGCGACGAGGATCTCGATGACCGGCACATCGCTGTAATCGCCGATGTCGGGGACTTTGACTTCGATCGTGTTCGCCATACCGCTCTCTTTCGTAGGGTGGGCACCTGGCCCACCGTGGCTTGTTCGGGGCGGTGGGCCGGGGCCCACCCTACGGGTTCACAGCAGCACGCGGCGCATGTCGGCCAGCAACTGCGCCAGGTACGCGGTGAAGCGCGCGGCGGCGGCGCCGTCGATCACGCGGTGGTCGTAGCTCAGCGACAGCGGCAGCAGCAGGCGCGGCTGGAACTGCTTGCCGTCCCAGACCGGCTGGATCGACGACTTGGACACGCCGAGGATCGCCACTTCCGGCGCATTGACGATCGGCGTGAACGCCACGCCGCCGATGCCGCCCAGCGAGGAGATCGAGAAGCAGCCGCCGGACATGTCGGCCGGGCCGAGCTTGCCTTCGCGCGCCTTCTTCGCCAGTTCGCCGCTTTCCCGCGCGATCTCGTTGACGCCCTTCCTGTCGACGTCGCGGATCACCGGCACGACCAGGCCGTTCGGCGTGTCGGCGGCGAAGCCGACGTGGAAGTACTTCTTCAGCGTGAGGTTCTCGCCGCTGGCGTCCAGCGAGGCGTTGAAGTCGGGGAACTTCTTCAGCGCCGAGACGCTGGCCTTCATCAGGAAGGCGAGCATGGTCAGCTTGATGCCGGCCTTCTCGTTCTCCTTGTTCAGCGCCACGCGCAGCGCTTCCAGGTCGGTGATGTCGGCGTGGTCGTGCTGGGTGACGTGCGGGATCATCGCCCAGTTGCGCGCCAGGTTGGCGCCGGAGATCTTCTTGATGCGCGACAGCGCGACGGTCTCGACCTCGCCGAACTTGCTGAAGTCCACCTTCGGCCACGGCAGCAGGCTGAGGCCGCCACCGGCCGCCACCGGCGCGCCCGCGGCGGCAGGCGCGGCGCCGCCGGCCAGCGCGCCCTTGACGTACTTCTGCACGTCTTCCTTGCTGATGCGGCCGCCGCGCTCGCTGCCCGCGACCTTGTTCAGGTCCACGCCCAGCTCGCGCGCGAACAGGCGCACGGCGGGGCTGGCGTAGGCGACCTTCTCCGGCAGCACGCGGTCGGCGTTGAACTCGACCGGCGGCGTGCGCGGCGGCGCGGCTTCCGGATCGATGCCGGGCCTGTCGTCCAGCACGCGCGGGGCTGACGGCGCGGCCGCCGGGGCGGCGCGTTCCTGCTCGATCTCGCGCTGGGCGATCCGGTCCGGGGTCGGGGCCACGGCGACCGGCTCGACCCGGGCGCCGGTCTCGGCGGTGGGCACGGGCGCAGCAGCAGCAGCGGCGGCCGGCTTGGCCTCGGCCGCGCCTTCGCCGACTTCGATCAGCGCGACCACGCTGCCCTCGGCCAGTTCGTCGCCCAGCTTGACCTTGATCTCCTTCACCACGCCGGCGAACGCGGACGGCACTTCCATCGTCGCCTTGTCCGATTCCAGCGTGACCAGGCCCTGGTCCTTCTTCACCGTGTCGCCCACGGCCACCAGGATCTCGATCACCGGTACGCCGTCGTAGTCACCGATGTCGGGAACCTTGGCTTCCTTGATGTCGGACATGGCGTTACTCCGGTGCGGGCTTGAAGAGGGAACCCCTATTGTGTCCGCAGCGGCGCGATGCGCCAACCATTCCTTGCGGTCAATTCCTGTCTCCGGCGGGACATTGCATGTCGTCACCGATGCAACAACCCGCTTCGGGCCGTTGCACGGGCCGGGTGGTATCGCTTTGGTTCGATGCGCGCCACTGCACGATACGCAGCCGCATTGTCAGTCCTGCGCGCGCAGGAACGGCGCGATCGCCGCCCAGGCTTCCTGCAGGGCCTCATAGCGGATCGCCGCGTTGGCGGGGCTGGTGGAAGGCAGCGCGAACAGCGCCGGCATGCGCGCTTCCGGCAATCGCGGCTGGACGTGGCGGCGGAACGCGTCCGCGGCCTTGCCGCCGTTGAGCGCGATCGCCGCGATGCTGCGGTGCGTCAGCAGCAGATCGCCGAGGGGATTGGCCACTTCGCTGCCGCGCACGATGGCGGCGTCCAGGCTGCCGCGCCGCTCGCAGCGCCCGATCACGTCCCACAGGCCCACGCCCGCCCGCTGCAGCGCATGGAGGCGCTCCTCGTAGGGCAGGTCCGGCGCGAACCCGCACAGCGACGCCATCACCGGCCAGAACCGGTTGCGTGGATGCGCGTAGTAGCGCGCCGCCTGCAGCGAGGCTTCGCCCGGCATCGAGCCCAGCACGAGGACGCGGCAGCCCGCGCCGACCCGCGGCGGCAACCCGGCCAGCGCCACGGTCACCCCGCCGCGGATTGCCAGGGCCGCACCACCAGCACGGCGCCCGCGACCACCAGCAGCAGTCCGGCGACGCGCAGGCCGTCCACGGGCTGGCGCGCGTGCAGCACGCCGAAGTGGTCCAGCGCCACCGAGCCCACCAACTGCCCCGCCACCACCAGGCAGATCAGCGACGCCGCGCCCAGCCGCGGCACCAGCAGCGTGGCCGAAGCGACGAACAGCGCGCCGATCAGGCCGCCCGTCCAACCCCACCACGGCACCTTGGCCAGCGCCGCCGGCACGAACACCGGCCGCGTCAGCGCCCACCACGCCAGCAGCACCAGCGTGCCGACCAGGAACGACGCCAGCGAGGCGAACAGCGGCCCGAACGTCTGCCGGCCGAGCGAGGCGTTGATCAGCGCCTGCAGCGGCAGCAGCATGCCGATGAAGAGGGCGAGGGCCAGGCCGGTCGCGTTCATGCGTCGTCTCGTGTCGGTGCGGGGGCCGACACGATACGCGATGCGCCGTGCCGGCCGCGTGGCCGCGTGGTCCGGCGCGCCTGCCCGATGGCGGGAGCCGCGTTCACCAGGGCTTTCCCGTTCCACGCATCACCGTCATCCCCGCGAAGGCGGGGACCCAGTGCCTTTCGCTTCCGATGCTTGAAGTCGCTGGGTCCCCGCCTTCGCGGGGACGACGGATGTGCGGAATGCAAAGAATCGAATCGACGATGCGCTACCGCCCGAGGTGGCGGTCGAAGAACCGCGCCATCACCGCGTAGGCTTCCTGCGACTCGGGCAGTTCCGGATCCGAGAAGAACGCGTGCCACATGCCGTCCCATACGTGCAGGTCGGCCTGCACGCCGGCCCGGGTCAGCAGCCGGTGGCTCTGCAGCACCGAACTCAGGGCGAAGTCGCGCGTGCCGGACACCAGCAGCGTCGGCGGGAAACGCGCGAGCAGCGCCGGATCGTTCGCCGGCACCACCAGCGGATCGTCGGCGCGGGCGCCCTTGAAGTACGGCAGGCGCTCGACGATCGACACCGGGCCGTCGCCGATCGGATCGCCGCTCAGCGGCGGGCCGAGGTAGGCGGAGTCGCCCCCCAGCGCGGCGACCGAGCCGCAGAAGGTGCCGATCGCGCCCGGCAACGGGATCCCGTCGCGGATCAGCCGCGCCACGACCTGGCCGGTGAGCAGGCCGCCGGCCGAACAGCCGTAGATGCCGATGTTGCCGGCGGGATGGTCCCGCATCAGCGCCTTGTAGACCGCCACCACGTCGTCGGTGGCGGCGGGGAAGACGTGTTCCGGCCCCTGCCGGTAGTCCACGCCGACCACCCGCATGCCGGCGAGCGCCGCCACCGGGATCGCCTCCACCAGCGCGCCGCTGTGCTCGCCCCACAGGAAGGCGCCGCCGTGCAGCACGATCAGCACTCGCTGGCGGTTGCCCGGCGCGACGCCACTGGCGGGCTCGGCGATGTCGACGTCCACGCCGGCCACGGTGCCGGTGGACAGCGTCACCGGATAGCGCGCGCGCATCCGCTCGACGCGGTCGCGGTTGATGCGGTCGTAGAACGCGCGCGCGGCGTCGATGCCGCCGGAAAGCCCGGGCGAGGCCTTTCCTTCGGCCAGCACGCCGCGGAACCGCGCCCGCGATTCCGGCGAAGCGTAGGCGGAGAACGGCACGGTGAACGCGGGCAGCGCCATCGCGCCGTCGAAATCCCCGGGACCGCCACCCGGCGCGGCCTGGCCATCGCCCGCCCGCAACAGTTCCTGCATCTTCAGGTAGACGCCGTTGCTCCAGCCGAACCCGACCACGTTGTCGGCATAGCCCACGGTCACCTGCACGTCGGCGTCGCCGGTGTCCATGTTGTATTTCTCGCGGATGGTGCCGTCGTGCGCCAGCGCGCGGTCGATGGTCGTGGTGAAGGCGCGGGCGATGCGCGCCGCGTCGTCGCGCATGCCGTAGCGGTCCAGTCCCGAGACGACCAGCCAGTTGACCGGCGCCCAGCCGAACGGCGCGTCCCATTGCGCGCCGCTGCGGTCGCGGCTCATCGCCAGGCCGCCGGGCCGCTCGAACAGCGCGAGCTTGCCGCGCAGCGCCCCGGCCTGCGCCGGCGACGCGGCGCCCGCCCACAACGGATAGAACGTCGTCACGTAGGGATCGTCGGCGTGCCGGCCGGCGACGAAGTCGTAGTCCGCGTACATCCCCGATGCCGGGCGCCACAGGTGGCGATCCATGGCCGCCCTGCGCGCCGTCGCCGCCTGCTCGAACCGCGCTGCGTCATCGGCTTTTCCCAACCGTCGCGCGAACGCGGCGAGATCGCGCTCGTAGGCGTACAGCAGGCTGTTGAGGCACACCGGCGCGTAATGGTGGGTGGCGCCGGCGAACGGGCCGAAATGGAAGTTCACGTCGAAACCGGACTCGCGCATCGCGCGGTCGCCCAGGTAGAAGTCGGCGCGCAGCCGGTACCCCTCGGCCCAGGCGTCCCGGCAGACCTGCGACGCGTCGATGTCGCAGCTCTCTTCCCTCAGGCGCGCGGCCTCCGCCGCATCGGGATGTTCGGACGCCGCGACCAGCCAGCCCGGATCGCGGTCCGGGTGCGCGCGCAGCCAGGCGATCACCTTGCGCAGGTAGCCCGCGTCGCGCATCTCCAGCACCGGGCCGCTGCCGTAGTCGAAGTAGCGCGCCAGGCCGGTGTCGCCGGCGCGGTGCTCCGGGCGGGTCCAGGTGGCGTGGTCGCGCACGGCCAGGGGCCAGGCGTGCGCCAGCCAGGCCTCGGCCTCGCCGTCGCCCTCGAACGCCGAACCATCGTCCAGCACCGCGCGGATCATCGCGCCGAGGAAGGGCGGCTGCGAACGCGTCAGGTAGTAGCTGCGGTTGGCGTTGAGCACGCCGCCGTAGTGCTCCACCTGGTACAGGAAGTTGTCGACCATGTCGCGCGCCAGCGCCGCGCGGCCGTCGGCGATCAATCCCAGGACGATGAAATAGCTGTCCCAGCCGTACATCTCGTTGAAGAAGCCGCCCGGCACCACGTAGGGCCTGGGCAGGTATAGCAGGCCCTGCTGCGGCAGCGTGCGCGGATCGAGGTCGCCGACCCGCGCGATCGTCCGCGGCAGCGCGCGCAATTCCACGCCGCAGCGGCGGGCGGTGGCCGCGAGCGCGGCGTCGGCCGGCGCGTCCGCGGGCACGTAGACCACCGGCCTTGTCTTGACCTTGGGATCGGCGAGTGCCGAACAGTCCTCGACCCGCCGCGTGAGCGTGTCCCAGCCCCGGTCGATGTAGGCGCGCGTGCGCGCCGGATCCGGCTCGGCGGCCGCCGCGGAAAGCGCAGGACCGAGGAAGATGGCCGGCAGCAGCCAGTGCCAGGCGGAAAGGCGGCGATGCGTCATGGTTCGTCCACGGCCAGGTAGACCGTGCTCCACAGTTGTGCGGCGTTGGATTCGTCCTCGTGCCCGCCCTGCGCGCCGAACGGCTCCAGCCGGTAGCGGCCGCCGTCGTGCGACCACGACCACAGTTCGGAGGTGCGCACCTCGTCGGTGGCGCGGATCGCCCGCCACAGCCGCGCCTGCGCCTGGCGCAGGCGTTCGCGCGTGGACGCGGGCAGGTCGTCGCGGGCCAGCTGGCGCTGCAGGCCCGCCGCCAGCACCGCCTGCTGCCAGGCCCAGACCACCGTGCCGTGGTAGGCGCCGTTGCCCAGGCGCGGCCACACCTCGCGGCCGGCATAGGCGGGATTGGCGACCAGCAGCCCCACGTCCGTCATCAGGCCGGCGGGGAACGGCCGCATCAGCGTGGCGACTTCGGTTTCCAGCGCCTGCGCATCGGGCCTGCCGAACAGCAGGCGGAATCCTTCGTCCGAATGCAGCACCGGCACGGGACGCCCCTCCGCATCCAGCGCGATCGCGGGGAACGTCACGCCTTCCGCGTCCAGCGACGCCAGCGCCGCGGCATCGGGCACGCCCGCCTGGGCGGCGTACGCGCGCACCTGCGCCGCCGCCCGGTCGTGCGGCACCGTCACGGTGAACAATCCGGCGGCCTCGCGCTCCCAGGCGTCGGCGCGGTCGGCGGCGGCGCGCAGGCGCCGGTGCTGGGCGTCGGTCATGTACGGCGCGAGCAGGCCGCTGTCGAGGAAGCCGCCGATCGCGCGCAACGCGGCCGGCATCCATACCGCGTTCACGTCGTAGGGATAGCGCCCGCGGCCGATGCCCTCGTTGCTGTCGCGCCACTGGCCGACCGGCTTGCCGGGCTTCAGCGCGACCAGGTGGGCGGGCACGGGGGACTCGGCGAACGCGGCGCTCTGTCCGGCCACGAACAGCAGGTTGCGCAGCAGGGCGTCGCCGTTGCGCTGCCCCGCGACCGCTTCTTCCCGCAGGAACGCCTCCGCGCGCGCACGTCCGCGCGCATCCTCCAGCAGCCACGCGGCGGCGACCGGCGGCAGCATGTAGTCGTCGTCGATCATCCCGTAGTCGTAGATCGGCGCGGCGGACGCGGTGCCCTGCTCCTTGCGGTGGCGCAGCACCGCGAACTCGCCGATGTCCTCCTCGTGCGCCACTTCGCCCTCCGGCGACAGCCGCGACAGCACCGCGCCCAGTCCCGCCTCCACCGCGGCGGGCTGCAGCGCCGGCATCAGCAGGCGCACCGACATCAGGGTGTCGCGGCCGAAGTAGGTGTCGAAGCGCCACGAACCGGCCAGGAACTTCTCGCGGTAGCTGAGGAAGCGCAACGCCTGCCGGCTGCGCAGGTCGGCGGCGGCGCGGTCGTTGAACAGGTCGTCGGCGGCGAACGGCGTCAGCGGCGTCTCGCCCGTGGTGGCGGTGATGCGCAGGCGCAGGGGCTCGCCGGCGCGGTCGGCCTGCAGCACGATCCTGCCGCCTTCGCGCATGAAGCGGCCGTTCTCCGCGGCCATCGCGATGGCGTAGCCCGGCGCGCCGTCCAGGCGGTCGCGGCGCCACGCCACCTCGCGCTCCGAAACCGCCGCGACGGCACCCGTGCCTTCCGGATAGGGCAAGCCCAGCTGGTAGTCGCGCAGCACCCGCACGCTGCCCAGCACGGCGTCCTTCAGCACCAGCCGCGGCGCATCCACGCGCGCCTGCGCCACGATGCCGTGCCAGGGATGCCCGTCCTGCACTTGGCGCTGCCCGGTCACCGTGTCCAGCGTCCATTGCACCGGCGCGGGCGAATCCTCGAACCACACGCCCACGCCGCTGTTGCCGGCGGGGAACGCCACCAGCACGCGCGGCCGCGTGCCGGAGCTGAGCAGCAGGTGGGCGGCGACCGGCCCGTCCTGGAGGAACGCATTCTCGATGCGCCCCTCGGTGATGCGGAACTGCAGGGGCGCGTCGGCCGCGACCGGCGCGTCGGCCAGCGCCGGCACCGCCGGCCATGCCAGCGCCAATGCCAGGGCCGCGGCGCGCATCCAGGACACGCGCCGTGCCAACGAAGCAGCGAGATCCATCATGCCCGTCCCCCGTTCGGCAGCGCTGCGGCGGCACCGGGCGCGCGGGCGCTGCGGTCCAGCAGGGCCAGCGACACCAGCAGCATCGCCATCGGCACCAGCAGCAGGTAGAACGCGCGCGCGCCGTCGAAGTGCGCGAACAGCTGGCCGGTGATGAGCGACCCGGTGGTGCCGCCCAGCGCGGAGAAGACCACGATCAGCCCCGTCATCGCGGCATGGCGCGCCTTCGGCAGGGCGCTCAGCACAACCGAGTTGATGGTGGGGTAGATCGGCGCCATCAGCAGCCCGATCAACGGAAAGACGTAGGCGGCGGGAGGCGCGTTCCACCACGTCTGGTCCGGCCGCGGCTGCACGTCGGCCGCCAGCGGCAACGCCACCAGCACCAGCGCCGCCATCGCCACCACGCAGGTCGCCAGCACCCGGAACCAGCGCACGCGGCGCAGCAGCACGCCGCCGGCCAGCCGCCCCAGCGCCAGCGAGCCGGCGAAGATGCTCGCCGCCTGCACGCTGAGCGCGGTCGGCAGGTGCAGGATCTCGCGGTTGAACGTGGGCAGCCAGGTGTTGATGGCCTGCTCCATCAGCACGTACAGGAACGCCGACACCAGGAACACGCCGACCAGCGGCCGCGCCAGCAGCCGGAACATGTCGGCGAACGATTCGCCCACGGCATGGTCGTCGCGCGCCTGCGTTTCGTCCATCTCCGCGCTGGCCAGCAGCGCGACGACGGCCACGCACAGGCCGGCGATCACCCAGTACACGTCCAGCCATACCGGGTCGCCCGGCGAGCGCGGATCGATGAACGCCGCGAACAGCCACGCGCTGCCGAGGATGCCGACCATGAACCAGCCTTCCACCGTGCTGGTCAGCGCCGCATGCGCCCGTTCGCCGTCGGTGAGCAGGCCGATGCTGGAATACACCGAGACCTTCACCAGCGCGAAGCACACGCCGACGACCACGAACAGCAGCTTCGTCGCCCAGAACGATTGCAGCAGCGGCATCCCCGCGCACGCGGCGGCCACCAGCAGCAGGCCCAGCATCATCGCGCGCCGGTAGCCGAGCCGCGGCAGCGTCGAGGCGACCAGGAACGAGGCGATCGCGATGGGCAGGTCCTTGAAGCCTTCCAGCGTGGAGGCCGCCGCCTTGCTCGCGCCGAAGCCCTGCACCACCTGCAGGATCACCGCGCCCACCGAGTTCAGCAGCATGGCAAAGATCATGTAGGTCAGGATCAGCGCCAGGATCATGCGGGTTCGCTTCATTCATCGGCTCCGGGACGCCCGCGGGGCGTCCACGCACTGTGTCATTGCGGGCGCGGCGACGGAACCCGGCCCGGCGGACGCGCCGCCGGCCCGCCGGCGGCGCGGATCGGAAGTACCGGGGGCGCGTCCCGGGAGAGGCAGGAGGCGCCCCCGGGTGCCGCCTACCAGCTGTACTTGGCCTGGAAGTTGACCTCGCGGCCTTCCAGCGGCCGCGCCAGCAGCACGCCGCCGGCGGAGGTGGCCGAACCGAAGATGCGCGAATTGCTCTCGGTCAGGCCCAGCTCGTTGGTCATGTTGGTGCCGCGCAGGTTGAACTGCCAGTTCTCGCCGACGTTGGCGGTCACGCCGAAGTCGAGCGTGTGGTACGACCCCAGCTGCTGCAGCCCGGACTGGTCCTGCGTGTGGTCGCCGACGTAGGTGTAGGTGACGTAGGGCATCACGTCGCCCCAGGGCAGGTCGAAGCGGTAGCTGGGCGTGAACATGGCGCGGAACTTCGGCTGGCGCTGCAGCTGCTTGCCCTCGATCGTGGCGCACTGCGAGGTGCCGTTGATGTCGGTGTACGGCACGCAGGCGTCGTAGTCGGTGTACTCGCCGTCCAGGTAGTTGGCCACCAGCTGCAGGCGCAGGGCGTCGGTCGGCGTCAGCGCGCCGATGAAGTTCACGCCCACCGATTCGGAGCCGTAGATCGCCGGGTCGCCGACCGGCGTGCCCAGCCCGTTGGTCGGCTGGTACTGCAGGCCGGTGAACACGCGGCGGTAGGCGCTGATGTCCGCGTACAGCAGCGGCGACTGGTACTTGAAGCCGACCTCGTAGTTGCGGATCTTCTGCATCGGCGGGAAGTTGCCGTTGCTCGTGCCGCGGATGCCGTTGTCGAAGTCGAGGAAATGGCCGCCGGTGTTGACGCGGCCGTAGGCCGACATGCGGTTGGTGAACGAGTAGTTGGCGCCGGCCGTGAACGACGGGTGGGTCTTGTCGTAGTCGATGCGCGAGAAGGTGCCGTCGCAGACCGGCACGCTGTTGTTGTAGAGCGTCAGCGGGTCGTTGTCCAGGTCGATGTTGACCAGGTTGCACACGTTGTTGGTCGCGTCCTGGTTCTCGATGCGGCCGGACAGGTCCAGCAGCCACTTGCCCACGCGCCACGAGTCGGACAGGTAGAACGCCGTGTTGGTGGCGCTGCCGAACTGGGCGATGTGGAAGCCGCCGAAGTCGGCGAAGCCCTGCGGATCGGTGCGCTGGTAGGTCTGCCCGCCGTCGACGTAGCTGACGGTGATCGGCGTGGCGTTGGGCTCGTTGGTCATCAGCATCTGGTTGCCCAGCGACCACTTGTCGCTCATCGAGTAGCGGTTCACGTACACGCCGATGGTCAGCGTGTTGCCCTCGAACAGCTCCTTGCTCAGGCGGAAGTCGTTGTTGAACGCCTTCAGTTCCTTGTGGATGTGCCACCAGCCCTGCTGGATCACGCTCTGCGTCAGCGGCACCGCGCCGCCGCCGACGTAGGTGGCGGTGGCCGACCCGGCCGGCAGCTGGAAGCCGCCGGGCGTGCCCGCCGTGTACAGCATGTCCTCCAGCGTCGCCGGGTTGTTGCCCGAGAACAGCGCGTTGGTGTCCATGTCGCCCTGGGTGAACAGGAACTTGTCGCTGATCGACCAGCCGTTGCCGAACGAATAGTCGAAGTTGCCGCCCGCGAACAGCACGTCCGCGCCGCGCCCGTCGGCCAGGTCGGCGTCCTTGCCGCCGTTGGGATAGGTGGGCAGGTGCACGCGCCGGATCGCGTCGCTGTAGTAGGTGTCCTTGAGGGGGTCGAAGCCCGGGTACGCGCTGAAGTCGTCGCGGCCGCGCTGGATCAGCGGGATCGGGGTGATGAACTGGTTCTTGTCGTTGAGGTAGCGCGCGTACAGGGTCAACCGGCCGGCGTCGAAGTCGTGCGACAGCGTGGCGGTCAGCTGCCCGCCCTTGTCGGCCTTGAAGCCGGGGTCGCGCACGCCGTCGGACTCGCGCCAGAAGCCGCCGACGCTGCCGTACCAGCCCTCGGCGACCTTGAAGCCGGTGAAGCCGTCCAGCCGCCACAGGCCCTCGCTGCCGTAGGTCAGGCCGACGCTGCCGGACGGCTCGTCGGTGCCGGTCTTGAGGAAGAAGTTGGCGCTGGCGCCCATCTGGCCGTCGGCGAAGACCACGGACGGGCCGCCCTGCAGGATCTCCACGGCTTCCACCGTGTCGTCGAGGCGGAACATCGAGGTGGTCTCGAAGAACGACAGCGTCGGCATGCCGTACAGCGGCGAGCCCATCAGCAGCGTGGAGAAGTACGGCGCGTCGCCGCCGCCCGGGAAGCCGGCGATCTCGATGTTGGCGCCGGTCTGGCCGCCGGTGGATTCGGGCCACATGCCGGGCGAGATCTTCAGCAGGTCGGCGGTGCTCTTGGGGTTGGCCTGTTTGATCTGCTCGGCGTTGGCGGTGACGATGTTGAAGCTGGCTTCCAGCTTGCGCACGCCGCCGGCGGTGGCGGTGCCGGACACCACGACGGTGTCGAGCGTGGTGGCCTCGCCCGGTTTCTCGGCGGGCGCGGCGTCCTGGGCCAGGACGGCGGCGGGCGCCAGCGCCGCGGCGATCGCGGCCGACAGGGCGTAGCGGATCAGGTGGGGCTTGCGATGCTTCATGGTCTCTCCCTCCACGTGGTGCATGGGTGTGTTGTTGGCAGGCTGTCCGCCGCGGCTTCTGCGGCCGCGTGCGGTCAAGGCGAAACGAACGTCCTCAGGTCGAAATCGGCGATGCGCGGCACGACGGCGTCGGCATGGCGCAGCGCGCGCGCGTCGCCGATGCCGACGGCGGCCATGCCGGCGGCGTGGATGGCCTCGATGCCGGCGGCCGCGTCCTCCACGCCGATGCACAGGTGCGCGGGCACGCCGAGCGCGGCGGCGACGTCCAGGAAGATGCCCGGGTCCGGCTTGGCGCGGACGATGCGGCCGGCGTCGGCGATGTAGTCGAAGCGGTCGGCGATGCCCAGCTTGTCCAGCAGCGCCGGCGCGTTGCGGCTGGCCGAGGCCAGGCCCAGCTTCAGCCCGGCGGCGCGCGCGGCGTCCAGCACCTCGCGCACGCCGTCGAACAGGTCCTGCGGCCCCACCCGCGCGATCTCCTGCACGTAGTAGCCGTTCTTGGTGTCGGCCAGCGCGCGCTTCTCGTCGGCGGTGTAGGCGCGCGCGGCGCGCTCCAGGATGATCTCCAGCGAGGCCATGCGGTCCACGCCCTTCAGGCGCTCGTTGACCTGCAGGTCGAACGGCACGCCGATCTCGTCGGCCAGCCGCTTCCACGCGCGGTAGTGCGTGTGCGCGGTGTCGGTCAGCACGCCGTCCAGGTCGAAGACCAGCGCCTTCGCCGCGCGCGGGAACGCGGCCCTCGGCGGCGACGGCACGGCCAGCGGCAGCAGCGCTTCGCGGCCCGCCTCCAGCACGACCTCGCTGCCGGCGTGGCCGAAGGCGAGCGCATCGCCCTCGTCCAGCCGGTAGCGCACGCCGCGCGCGTCCACGTCCACCCGCAGCGCGCAGCCGCGCCAGCGCAGGTCGAAGCCGTAGCCCTTCCAGGCCGCCGGCAGGGTCGGCGCGAACCGCAGGCGGCCGTCGACCACGCGCAGCCCGCCGAAGCCCTGCACCAGCCCCAGCCAGCTACCGGCCATCGCCGCCATGTGCACGCCGTGGTCGGTGTTGCCGTGCAGGTCGTCCAGGTCCACGCGCAGGCTGGCGTCGAAGTAGCGCCAGGCCTTCTCGTCCTGCCCGACCTCGCTGGCGAGGATGCCGAACACCGGCGCCGACAGGGTGGAATCGTGGGTGGTGACGGCCTCGTAGTAGTCGAAGTCGCGCCGCTTCGCGCCCGGGTCGATGCCGTCGCCGGCGAGCACCAGCGCCATCGCCACGTCGGCCTGCTTGCAGACCTGGTGGCGGTACAGGGTGAGCGGGTGGTAGTCGAGCAGCAGCGGGCGGTGCGGCCCTTCGCGCTTCGGGAACGGCCAGCGCGGCTTGTCGAGGAAGCCGTCGTCCTGCGGATGGATGCCCAGGTCCGCGTCGAGCGGCAGGTGCATCGCTTCGGCGGCGCGGCGCCACAGTGCCACTTCGTCCGCGTCCAGGCCGATGCGCGCGGCGAGCACCGCCAGCGCCTCCGGCCGCTGCGCGGACAGCCGTTCCCACGCCTGCACGGCGCGCTGCAGGTGCCGCTGCGCCATGCGGTTGGTGTACCAGTTGTCGTTGACGAGGGTGGTGTATTCGTCCGGGCCGGTGACCTCGTGGAGGCAGAACGCGCCGCCGCGCCGCGGGTTGAAGTGCCCGGCCTGCGGCCAGATCCGCGCGGTCTCGAAAAGAATCTCGGCGCCAGCCTCGCTGAGGAAGTCGAGATCACCGCTGGCGTCGAGATAAAGCCCGATCCCGTAGGCGATGGCGGCGTTGATGTGGTACGCCGCCGAGCCGCTGGGATAGTGCGCGGAACATTCGCGGCCGGCGATGGTGCGCCACGGATACAGCGCGCCGCGCGGATGGTTCATCGCGCGCGCGGTCTCGCGCGCGGCGTCCAGCGTGCGGAAACGGTACATCAGCATGGCGCGCGCCACCTCGGGCGCGGTGAACGCCATCACCGGCAACACGAAGGCCTCGGTGTCCCAGAAGCAGTGGCCCTCGTAGCCCTCGCCGGTGATGCCCTTGGCCGCCGTGCCGGTGATGCCGTCGCGGCCGGCCGACTGCAGCAGGTGGAACAGGTTGAAGCGCAGCGCCAGTTCCGCCGCCGGATCGCCGTCCACCGACAGGCCGGCATGCCGCCAGAACGCCTGCATCGCCGCGGCCTGCGCGTCGGCGATCGCGTCGAAACCGGCCGACTGCGCGCGCGCCAGCACGGCGTCCACGCCGTCGCGCGCGGTGCCGTTGCCGTCGTCGTAGGCGACGAACTTCTCGATCGCCACGACGGCGCCGGGCGCCAGCGTCGCCTCGAAGCGCTGCTCGACGCGCCCGCCGCCGGCGTCGGACCCCGCGAACGCAAGCCCGTCCCGCGGCCGGTGGCGCTGCGCGCACACCAGGGTGATGCCGCTGTGGTGCGTCCGCTGGGTGAGCCGGGCGCCGTCGGCGTCGGCGTGCTCGTCGAACACGCGCATGCCTTCGCCGCCGTGCACGCCGATGCGCGGATCGTCGCCCTGCGCGACCGCCTGCCGCCCGGTCTCGATGGAGGAGCACAGCGTCAGCGGCCCGGCGTAGTCGATCGAGGCGACCTCGAAGCGGATCGCCAGCAGCGCGCGCTCGGCCAGCGGCACCACGCGGCGGGCGCGGATCTCCAGCGTGCGGCCCTGCGGCGTCTTCACCCGCAGGCGGCGGTCCAGCGCGCCCGCGGCCAGGTCCAGCGTGCGCTCGAAGTCGAGCCACTCCGCGTCGTCCAGGCGCAGCGGCGCGTCGCCCAGCCGCAGCCGGAGGTGCTTGCCCTCGGCCACCGGCACCCGCGTGTCGGTGCTGCGCGCGAAGCCGGGGAAGCGCTCGTGGTAGTGGATCGGGTTCTGTTCGTACACGCTCGACAGGAAGGTGCCGTCGCTGGCGCTGTCGCCCTCCTCCAGCGCGCCGCGCACGCCGAGCGTGCCGTTGGCCAGGGCGAAGAGGGTCTCGTCGCGGGCCGCGCGCGCGGCGTCGAAGCCGCGCTGGGCCAGCCGCCACGGGTCCGGCCCGGCCACGCCGGCCACCGCGCCCGCCTGCTCCGCCACCGAATGCCTCTGTTCCACCGACATGCCGTTCCGTCCTCGCCGATACCGTGGAGACCACGGGCGGAGGCACGCTAGGAGTCGTTGTTATCGATGTCAAGTTATCGATAACAAACCGCCGGGGCCGCATGCCGGCACCGGATCCGAGCCACGGCATCCGAGGAAACAAATGCTTCTGATTCAGCAACTTGAAGGCGCCGGCGGCCGCGCTTCCCGGGGACGGTGTCCACCGGGAGGACGCTGCGATGCAGCAGCGCCGTGCGCTCAGGTGGCGCGGACCACCAGGTGGGTCGGCAGGGTCTCGGAGACGGCCGCCTCGCCCTCGATCAGGGCCCGGACCTTGCGCGCCAGCAGCACGCCGGCGTCGATGAAGTTCTGGTGCACCGAGGTCAGCGGCGGCACGTAGGTCGCCCCCAGCGGCGAGTCGTCGTAGCCGATCACCGACACGTCCTCGGGCACGCGCCGGCCGCGCTCGATCAGCGCGCGGATGGCGCCGATGGCCAGCAGGTCGCTGGCGGCGAACAGCGCATCGACCTGCGGGTGCGATGCCAGCAGCGCGTGCACCGCCTCGGCGCCCGCGCCGACGGTGAAGCTGGCCACGGTCGGGGCGATCGGCGTGATGCCGTGCCGGGCCAGCGCCGCGCCGAACCCCTCCAGGCGTTCGGCGAACTCGCCGTGCGCCGGGTCGCCGAGGAACGCGGGCCGGCTGCGCCCCAGCGCGATGAAGCGCTCGGCCGCCAGCGCGCCGCCGCGCTGGTTGTCGCTGCCGACCACCACCTGCGACTCGTGCCGGCTGACCGCGCCCCACACGACCATCGGCCGGCCCCAGCCCTGCACCTCGTGCATCGCGTCCTCGTGCGCGCCCTGGCCGAGCAGGATCACGCCGTCGGCGGCCTGCACGTTCGGCAGCGCTCCGCCCTGCAGCGAGGTCAGCAGCACGCTGTAGCCGGTGGAGGTGAGTTCCTGGGTGATGCCGCCGAGCAGGTCCAGCGGATACGGCCCGGACATCTGCCGTTCGACGGTGGGCTTCATCTCCACCACCACCGCCACCGTCATGCTGCGGCGCAGGCGCAGGTTGCGCGCGCTGACGTTGAACGCGTAGCCGTACTGCTGCGCTACCTGGCGCACGCGCTCGCGCGTCTCGGCGTTGACCAGCGGGCTGTCGCGCAGCGCGCGCGAGACGGTGATCGCCGACACGCCCGCCACCTTCGCCAGGTCCGCCATCGTCAGGTGGTCGCCGGGCACGGGCAACGCCGCCGGGGCACGTCCGGAACGGGGCTTGCGTTTGGCGGGTGGCATGCGGGTCACTTCCGTGCGCGGCTGGCTTCGTATTGTGCAATATGCGCGTCGACCGGCGTGGACGCGACCGCCGCGGCGATCGCGTCGGGCACCAGGTCCTCCCAGGCCTCGAAGCGCAGGCACGCCTTGCCCATGTCCAGCCGCTTGCCCGCGGCCGCGTACGCGCGCCGCAACGCGGCGTCGCGGGAGGGATCCGCGCCGCAACCCGGCAGGTACAGCGCGCAGTGGCGCTTCTGCGCCGCCAGCGCGACGTAGGACAGCGGCTGCCCGTTGTAGGTGGCCGGATAGCGCGACAGCGGGATCTCCCAGCTGATCATTCCCCAGTTCATCGTCTCCACGTAGCCGTCGGGCAGGTGGCGATTGACCAGGTCGCGCACCGCGGAGACGACGCGCCGACGCGCCTCCGGCAGTTCCGCCAGGTAGTCCCCGACCGTGTTCGCCCGGCGGCTGGCCATCGCGGCTTCCCTCGCTGTCCCGGTGCGACCTTAGCGCAGCGGCACGGCGGCGTCATGCGCAAGCGTGTGCGCCCGTGCCTGCGCGATGCGCGGACGCGTGCGTCCTTCAACCGCGTCGGCTTCGCGATCGCGCCATCGCTCGCAACGCATGCGACCCGGTCAGCGAGATGCACGCGCAGTGAAGAAAGCATGAACCCCTCATGGCTGCCCACCGGATTCGCGATCCGTTCACGTCGCGGCGTGGGAGGGGTTCATGCGCGGCTGGTTACGGTGCGCACGCCCTGATCGCGACGATGCAGCCGCATCCGCATCGCGCCGGAAGGGACATAAGAAAACAACAGGAGAACACTTGCATGACTTCCATCCGTCCCCTCGCCATTGCCCTCGCTACCCTCATGGCCGTGCCGGCCGCCTTCGCCCAGGACGCGGCCACGGATACGGCGTCCGCCTCCGGCAAGCGCTTCGCCGTCGTCGGCGGCGCCGCCATCCTCAAGCCCGACCGCGATCCGGCGCCCGGCCTGAAGATCGACGGCGACGTCGCGCCGGTGATCAGCGCCAGCTGGTACGCCACCGACAACATCGCGGTGGAACTGTGGGGCGCCGCCGACAAGTTCAACCACCGCGTGAAGACCGACAGCGCCGGCAAGATCGGCACCGTCGACCAGCAGCCGATCGCGCTGAGCGGCCAGTACCATTTCGGCGCGCCGGACAAGGTGATGCGTCCGTTCGTGGGCCTGGGCTACTACGAGTCCGACTTCAGCAACGAGAGCATCGGCAGCGACACCGCGCACGTCGGCCTGGAGACCGCCAAGGGCGCGATTGCCACCGCGGGCATCGACTTCAACATCAATCCGACCTGGTTCGCGCGCGCCGATGCGCGCTACCTGAAGGGCGACGCCGGCGTGCGCGTCGCCGGCCAGGGCACCGGCGAGGAACTGACGATCGACCCGTGGGTCGTGGGTGTGGGTATCGGCGCGCGCTTCTGATCCAACGCTCCATCGCGCCGATACGGCGGCGGGCCTCCGGGCCCGCCGCCTTCTTCGTGCATGGGGCGCAGGAAGAACTCCGTCATCCTTCCTGCCCGCGCCGGCATCGCCGCGGCGCCGGCGCTACCGCAGGCGCTCCAGCCGCGCGACGCGCCACTTCACGCCCCACGCATACGCCAGGTAATACCCGAGCAGCAGCCCGGCGACCGCCAGCAGGCTGCCATGGCCGCTCAGCAGCGCATGGCCCGCCGTCGCGTCCCCGTGTTGCCAGTACCGCGCCATCTGCACGAAGCCGAGCACGATGCGCCCGGCGACGACGGCCACCAGCAGCAGCGCCAGCCACGCGTTGGGCTGGTAGAACACGCCGGCCGGGGCGACGTCCCAGCGCGTGAGCGCCAGGCCGACGATGCCCAGCACGAGGCCGGCGGCCAGGCCGAGGCCCGCGCCCGACAGGCTGTCGGGCCACCAGAACAGGCCCAGCGCGCTGACGCAGAGGAAGATCGCCACCGAGACCAGCAGGCTCCATGCGTTGAACGCCAGCAGCCAGCCGCGCGCCATCCGCCGCGCGCGGCCGAGGCGGTAGCGCTGCCAGAGCGACACCGGCAGCAGCACCAGCCACAGCGCCAGCAGGAGCAGGACCACCAGGGGCACGATCAGGAACGGCATGCGCGCATCATGCCCCAACCGGCGCGGCCCGGTCCGTGCAATACGCCGGCGACGGGGACGCGCCGCGCAGGCGCTGCGGCAGGTAGTAGTCCAGCAGGGCGCGCGCGTGCGCGTGGTGCGCCGGCGGCAGCAGGTCGCCCAGGCCGTCGATCCACTGCGCCGCGCATTCGCCGTCGCCGGCCGGGCCGGCGGCGCAGGCGAGCAGGCCTTCGTAGGCGCGGCGGTAGCGCTGGAACTGCGCGCGCGTCATCGGTTCGCCGTGGCCGGGCACGAGCAGTTCGAAGGGCTGCGCGTCCAGGTCGCGCAGCGCGCGCGCCCAGCCAACCGGGCAAGCGGTGTCCAGCAGCGGCGCCGGCAGCGTGACCAGGTCGCCGGCGGCCAGCACGCGCGTCGCCGGATCGAACACCCACACGTCGCCGCCGCTCACCGCGTCCTCCACCAGGCCCAGCGACAGCGTGCGCCTGTCGATGCGGCGGGGGCCCGCTTCGTCCACCGCGCGGGTCGGGTACAGCCGGCGGCCGGCGTCGATGCGCGCGCGTTCCTCGCGCCATGCCGGCGCCTGCGGATCGTCGCCGCGCGTGCGCAGCAGCGTCTCCAGCTGCGCGCGGTAGCGGGCGAGGAAGCCGGACATTTCCGCTTCCACCCGGCGGCTCGCGTGCACGCCGGCGCGCGGATACGCCTGCCGCAGCAGCGCGTTGCCGGCCACGTGGTCCAGGTGCCAATGGGTGTTGACGATGGCGACGACCGGGCGGGCCGATGCGCGCGCCGCGCGCACGATGGCCCCGGCGTGTCCGGGATGGCGGCCGGTGTCGACCACGATCCAGCCCGTGCGGCCGCGCAGCAGCAGGGTGTTGCCGTCCGGTTGCCGTCCCGGCGCGAAGTCGCCCGCCTTGAAGTACACGCCGTCCGCGACCGGCCGCCAGCCGTCGGCGGCCGCGGGCGCCGCGTCCGGCACCGGCGGCGCGGCACTCCCGTCCCGCAGGTGGCCGCACGCCGCCAGCGACAGCAGCGCCACCAGCCCCCCGACCCGCCCCGCGCCGCGCCCGGCCATCGCACGCCTCCGCCGCATCACCGGCGCCAGTGTCGGCGTGGCGATGGCGGCGGCACAGGGCGGAAGGTCATGGGTGCTCGGCTTCGACGTGCACGCGTTCGCGGCGCAGCAGGTACAGGCCGCTGGCGACGATGATGCCGGCGCCGATCCAGGTGACGCCGTCGGGCAGCACCGACCACAGCGCCACGTCCAGCAGCACGCCCCACACCAGCGCGGTGTATTCCAGCGGCGCGATCAGCGAGGCCTCGCCGCGGCGGAAGGCCTCGGTCAGCGCGACCTGCGCCAGCGAGCCGGACACGCCGACGCCGGCGATGATCCAGCCGTGCGCGGGCTGCAGCGACTGCCACGCCGGCAGCGCCAGCAGCCACGCGCCCAGCGACAGCAGCACGACGAACCAGAACACCATCGCCTGCGTGCTGTCGCGCTGCGCCAGCATGCGCACGGTGATCGCGCCCAGCGCATAGCAGACCGCCGCGACCAGGATCGCGAATCCGGCAGCGGTCAGCATCCCGTCGCCGCTCGGCCGCAGGACCACCAGCACGCCGGCCAGGCCGACCGCGATGGCGATCCAGCGCCCGGCGCCGACCTTCTCCTTCAGCAGCGGCCCCGCCATCGCCGTCACCAGCAGCGGCGCCACGAAGGTGATGGCGTACGCGGTGGACAGGGGCAGCGTGCGCAGGCCGTAGACGAAGCCGGCCATCATCGCCACGCCGAGCGCGCCGCGCAGCAGGTGCAGCGGCCAGTGCACGCGCAGCAGCGAGCGCGGCGGCACCGTCGCCAGCACCCAGACCGACACCAGCGGCAGCGACGACAGGCCGCGCAGCGCCGCCACCTGCAGCGGCGGATAGTGCGGCGCGAGCAGCTTCAGGCCGGCGTCCATCAGCGCGAACAGCAGCACGGCCGCCAGCATCAGCAGGACGGCGGACGCGGGGGACGGAGGGGAGGTGCGCATGCGGCATTATCGCCGGCCGCTGTCCGGCGGTGCGGCCGACGGCGGCGTGCCGGGGTAGCATCCGCCCCGATCGCCCGGCGCGCCGGGTGCCGACGAGCACGACGATGGCCAACGCTTCCTCCGACTCCCTGCTGCAGCGCCTGGGCCTGTCCGCGCCCCTGCTGCTCGCGCCGATGGCCGGCGTGGCCGACGCCGGCCTGGCCATCGCGGTCGCCCGCGCGAGCGGGCTGGGCGCGATCCCGGCCGCCCTGCTCGCGCAGGACCGGCTCCGCCACGAAGTGGACCGGTTCCGCGGTGCCGTCGCGGCGCCGCTGAACCTCAACTTCTTCGCGCACGTCGATACGCCGCCCTCGCGCGAGGCGGTCGAACGCTGGCGCGCGGTGCTGGCCCCGCTGCACGCGGAATCGGGACTGGCGTTGCCCGACACCGTCCAGGCGGGCCGCCGCCCCTTCGACGACGACGCCGCGGCGCTGGTCGAACAGCTGCGGCCGGAAGTCGTGAGCTTCCACTTCGGCTTGCCGGAGGCGCGCCTGCTGGACCGCGTGCGGGCGACGGGCGCCGCCATCCTCTCCACCGCGACCACGGTGGCCGAAGCGCGCTGGCTGGCCGGGCGCGGCGTGGATGCCGTCATCGCGCAGGGATGGGAAGCCGGCGGCCACCGCGGGATGTTCCTGCAGGCGGACGCGGACGCGCAGGTCGGCCTGGTGTCGCTGCTGCCGCAGGTCGTCGATGCCGTGGACGTTCCCGTGATCGCGGCCGGCGGCATCGCCGACGCCCGCGGCCTGCGCGCGGCGCGGGCGCTGGGCACGGCCGCCGTGCAGGTGGGCACCGCCTTCCTGCGCAGCCCGGAAGCGCTCACGCCGTCCTTCCACCGCCGCGCGCTGGCGCATGCGTGCGACAGCGACACGCGGCTGACCAACGTCTTCACCGGGCGCCCGGCGCGCGGCCTGCCCAACGCGCTGATGCGGCGGATCGGGCCGCTCTCGCCCGATGCGTTGCCGTTCCCCTACGCCGGCAGCCTGCTGGCCGCGCTGCGCGGCCGGGACGGCGAACGGGAGCGCGGCGACTACAGCGCGATGTGGGCGGGGCAGTCCGCGCCGATGGCCGAGGAGGCGTCCGCCTTCGCCATCGCGCGGCGCATCGTCGAAGGCTGAGCGCAGCGCGGCGGATGCCGCGGATGCCTACCCGGCGTCGAGCGGATGCCCTTGGCCTGCCCTGCGCCCGCGCGCGCCGCCGGGCAGCGCGCGCACCCACGGCGCCAGCAGGCGCAGGCCGTGCGGACGCCAGGCCAGGGTGAACGCCACGAGCAGCGAGGCGCCCGCCAGCGCCATCACCCAGACCAGCACCGCCATCGTGGCGTGGTCCACCGCCAGGCACAGGCCCAGCGCGGCGGCGACGCCGGCCGCGCCCAGCGCCCGCAGGAAACGCAGCGCGCCCGGCGACGGCACGCCGCCCCAGACCTGCTGCGCGTGCGCCGGCATCGCCAGCGCCAGCCAGCCCATGGCCGCCACGCTGGCGAGCAGGGCGGCCGAGAGCAGGCAGGCCGCGGCCACGGACTCAGACATGCGCGGCCCCCGCGCCCACCGCGCGCGCCTGCGGCGCGGTCGCGCGGCGCCGCAGGCGGCGGGCCGCCACGCACGCGACGGCGGCGCTCGCCAGCAGGAACAGGTCGATGCCGGCCACCGGCCAGTACCCGGTGGACACGGTGCGCAGCAGGTGGTCGCCGGTGGTGATCCAGTTCGACAGCACCGCCGCCACCGCGAGCGCGGCGATCGCCCAGCACTGTTCGCGCCACGCCGGATTGGGCAGGCCGCGCGCGACCGGCGCGCTGCGCCAGCCGGCGTGCAGCAGCGCCAGCACCCAGGTGCCCCAGAACGCGTAGCGCTCCCAGTCGCCGCGCGCCGGCAGGTCGTCCGGCAGCAGGCGGTTGGCCACCAGGATGCCCAGCGCCGCCAGCACCATGCCGGTCACCGTGGCGACGGCCAGCGCATCGACGATGCGCGCGCCCTGGCTGCCCTGCTGGGCGTGCTGGCGCTTGCGCTTCTCGACGAAGAAGATGAAGCCGGTGGCGATGCACACCGCGCCCGCCAGCCCACCCAGCACGTACAGCCAGCGCAGCAGCCAGTGGCGGAAGTGCTGCAGGTGCAGGCCGGTGAGGAACTCGGCCACGCGCGCGACCGGCGTGGCCGCCGGATCCTCGCGGATCAGCGCGCCGGTGGACGCCTTGAAGTGGATGCCGTCGCCGACCAGCGCGATGCGGTCGGTGCCGGCGCGGTAGACGCTGACGTAGCCGTTGGCGTCGCCCACGTGCTGCAGCACCAGGAAGCCGACCTCGCCCGCTTTGCCGTTGGCCTCCCAGCGCCGCTGCGCCTCGGCGACCATCGCGTCCACGTTCGCCAGCCCCGCGGGCACGCCTGCGCGCTCGTGCGGCAGGCCGGTCTCGCGCGCCTCCACCGCCGCGTGCAGGTCGTGCAACTGGTGCAGCTGGGTGTGGCCGAGCGGGAAGTAGTAGGTCGCCGCGAAGATCAGCAGGCCGGTGAAGGCGAAGAAGAAATGGAACGGCAGCGCGACCACGCCGGTCATGTTGTGCAGGTCGAGCACGCTGCGCAGGCGCGCCTTGTCCGGGCGGAAGGTGAAGAACTCGCGGAACAGCTTGCGGTGCATCACCACGCCGCTGACCAGCGCGGCCAGCATCACCAGCGCGGAAAAGCCGACGATCCAGATGCCGAGGTTCTTCCAGTCCAGCGTCAGCCCGTAGTGCAGCGGGAAGAAGAAGCCGCTGCCGATCTTCAGGCGGTCGTCGGGCAGCGGCGCGCCGTTGCGCGGGTCGATGGTCGCGTCGGCCCAGATCGCTTCTTCCGGATCCTTCGCGTTCGGCACCTGGTAGCCGGCGAACAGCGCCAGCACCGGGTCGCGATGGGTGGTGTAGGCGCTCCAGCTGACCACGGTGTCGAAGCGCGCGGGCATCTCGCCGTCGACGCGCGGGCGCATCGCGTCGATCGCCTGCCGGGTCGGCTGCATGCGCTCGAACGCCGGCCGCAGCACCCGCTCGTAGGACGGCATCGGCTGCGGCTCGATGCGCGTGGCGGGGATCGCCCAGCGGTCGATCTCGCGGTCGAACACCGACAGCGCGCCGAAGAAGAACGCGGCCATGAGCACGAAGCCCAGCACCAGGCCGAACCAAGTGTGGAGCCAGGCCATCGCCTGCCGGAAGCTTGCGAACATGCGGTCCTCCTCCGCCTCAGACCAGCGCGGCCTGCACCAGCGAGCCGGTCGCCGCGAGCAGCGCGCCGCCGCCCGGCAGCACCGTCCACACGACCCACAGCCGCCGCGCCGCGAACGCCCACAGGAACGCGACGAGGAACGCCAGCACGCCCAGCATGCTGGCGAGGAACTCGGCGTCGTGGAAATCCAGGCCGGCGGCGAACGCCAGGCTCGCGCCGGCGGCGATGAAGCCCCAGGCGAAGCCGTAGCCGCCCAGCACGGCGGCCGCCACGCGCGCGGCGAGCGGCAGGCGCGGCGCGCGGGCGGGACCGGGGACGTGGGCGGAGGTGCGGGACATGGCGAAGGCTGGTGTCGCTGCGCGGGCGTGGCGGTCGGTCAGAACCGCCAGTTCAGGCTGAGCGTGTAGTTGCGCGGGGCGCCATGGTAGCCGCTGTAGCGCAGGGTATTGATGTACTTCTCGTCGCCGAGGTTGTTGACGTTGAGGCGCACCGTGGCGTTGGGCAGGAAGTCCCAGGCGGCGAACGCGTTGACCACCGCGTAGCTGTCCTGGCGCACGGTGAAGCCGCTGGACTCCACGTTGGAGATGCCGCTCTGCCAGCGCCCGCCGACGCCCCAGGACAGCGCCCGGTAGCCGGGCAGGCGGCCGCTGAGCAGCAGGTTGGCGGTGCGGCGCGGCACCCACGAATAGGTGTCGTCGCCGTTCAGGCCGTCCAGCTTCAGCGCGGTGTAGCCGAACACCAGGTCGAGGTCGTCGGTCAGCTTGCCGGCCGCCTCCAATTCCACGCCCTTGGAGCGCACGTCCACGGGCGCGTAGATCGCCGAGCCGAACTCGTTGTACCGGCCGGTGGGCGTGGCCAGTCCGTCCTGGTCGGCCTTGAACACGGCCAGCGTGGTCAGCAGGCGCTTGTCCAGCCAGTCGGCCTTGAGGCCGGCCTCGTAGTTCACGCCCTTGCTGGCGTCGAGGTAGCGGTCGTTCTCGTCGACCTGGTCCTGCGGCTGGTAGATGTCCGAGTAGCTGACGTAGCCGAGGACGCGGTCGCTGAAGTCGAAGGTCAGGCCGCCGTAGGGGCTGGTGTGGCTGGTGGTCTGGTCGAAGTCGAGCGCGTACGACCGGCCGTCGCGGCGGTACTGCGCGTAGTTGGCACCGACGATGGCCTTGAAGCGGTCGGTCAGCGCGATCCGGGTGGCGCCGAAGGCGCGCTTCAGCCGCTGGTTCAGCACCGAGTAGAGCTCGGCATCGTTCCAGCCTGGCTCGGGAATCTCATCAGGCGCGTACGGAAATGCCGGCAAGTCGTCCCAGGCCGGCGCCGGGAACTCCGCGCTCCGCTCCCAGCTGTTGGATTCGCTCCGGGCGATGCTCGCGCCCAGCATCACTTCCTGGTCGCGGCCGAACAGCTCGAAGTGGCCGCCCAGCGTCACCGTGCCCAGGTGCGCGGTGGCCTTGTCGTCGCCGCCCCACGGATAGCCCCACAGGCCCAAACCGGTGGCCGGGTCCAGCGCTTCGGCGACGCCGTCCTCGTCCAGGTCGCGGAGGTAGGCGTAGAACATCCTCTCGTCGCCGGTGGAGCGCCGGTAGTTGTACGACAGCTTCAGCTGCCAGTCTTCGCCGAGCCGGTGGGTGTATTCGGCGAAGGCGGTCTGGTTGGTGGTGTTCCAGTAGGTCCAGTCCTGCGTGGTCGAGGCGCTGGTCGGCCATTCGGACTGGCTGCCGTCGCTGTTCATGAAGACCAGCGCGCCCCACATGATGCCGTCGGACTTGGCACGCTGGTACGAGTAGCCGAAGGTCAGGGTGCCGTTCTCGCCGACCTGGCCGTCGACCACGCCGTACAGGTAGTTGCGGCTGTTCTCGTTGGCGCGCAGCCAGGACTCGCCGTCCTCGTGCGCGGCGACCACGCGGCCGGCCCAGGTGCCGCTGTCGGTGAACGGCGTCGAGTAGTCCACTTCGGCGCGCAGCGTGCTCCACGAGCCGTAGCTGAGGCCGAACGTGCCCTGCCGTTCGTTGGTCGGGCGCTTGCGCACGTAGTTGATGGTGCCGGCGGCGTTGCCGACGCCGGTCAGCAGGCCGTTGGCGCCGCGGATCACTTCCACCTTCTCGTAGCCGAAGGTGTCGAACGCGCCGGTGGCGATGCCCCAGCCGTTGGGCAGGCCGACGCCGTCGATCTGGGTGTTCAGGATGTCGAAGCCGCGCGCGCTGTAGCTGGTGCGGTTGGTTTCCCACTCGTCGACCTGCACGCCGGTCGCCAGGCGCAGCGCCTCGTTGACGCTGCTGGCGCCGAACTGCTGCATCTGCTCGCTGCTCACCACGCTGATCGACTGCGGGGTGTCCTTGATCGCCAGGTCCAGGTTGGTCGCGCCGCTGCTGACGCGCTCGGCGCGCTGGGCGACGACCAGCACCGTGTCCAGGTCGGTGGCGGTGACGTCGCCGGCGCCCGACGGCGCCTCCTGCGGCGCGGCCACGGCCGTGCCCGCGAAGCCGGCCAAAGCCAGGCAGATCGCGAGCCGCAGGCGGTGCTGGGCGGAGGCGGACGAAGGGGAACGGCGGACGCCGGCGGTGCGCGGGCGGGTGGGGAGCGTGGAGTGCATGGGCGGGATCGGGGGTGGAGGGGCGGCATACGCCCGTCAGCGCGGAACACGCGCCGCATCGGCGCGGCGCAGGGTCGGCGAGCGGTGGGGGCGCTTGTCGGCTGACGATTAAATGCGAATGATTTGCATTTTGCAAGTCGCCCCGGGCGCCGGCGCGCCAGGTGCGGCGGCGAACCGCACCCCGTTTTCCCTTGGATCGAACCCGGATCGAATCCGGATCGACGCGGATCAGCCCCGTATCCGGCCCCTCGCCAGGGACGGCGGCCAGCGCGCGGGCAGCCCGCTGCGGAACCCGCCCCGCGTATTCCGGCGGGAGGCCCCTCGGGGCCGTCCCGCCGGGCGATGCGGCATCAGAAGCCGGTCGCCGTGACGGTGCAGCTGTAGGTGAAGGTCAGGCTGCCGTTCGCCGCGACCAGCGGCAGCGTGACGCCGGTTCCCTGCAGGCTGGCCAACGCGATCGGGCTGGACGGGCAGGTGGAACCCGCCGTGGCGCTGCAGGTCGCCGGGGTTCCCGGTTGCGTGCAGTCCAGGCCGGCGTCGGGCGCGTCCGCCAGGACGGCACCGGTCATCGGGTGCGGCCCGTGGTTGGTCACCACCACCGTGTACTCGACCACCGTGCCGGGCGTGGCCGTGCCCGGATTCGCCGATTTCACGACCGCCATGTCCGCCATCTGCTGCTGGTCCACGTCCTGCGCCGTGTTGTTGGCCAGGTTGACGTCGTTCATGGTGGCCGGCGGCGTGACCGTGACCGTGTTGGTCAGGTCCCCGGTGAAGCCGGCCGGCACCGTCATCGTGACCTGATAGGTCGCCACCGCACCGGCCGGCAGGTCCAGCCCGGTGTCGTTGAGGGCGCCGGTGCCGCTGGCCGCACCGCAGACGGCACCGCCCGAAGTCGACGTGCAGGTCCAGCTCACCGTGCCGGCGTCGATACCCGCCGGCACCGGATCGCTGACCGTCGCATTGGTCACGCCGAACTGGTTGCCGGCCGCCGTCACCACGATGGTGTAAGTACGCGCCTGGCCCGTGACGTACAGGTCATCGGATAGATCGCTGGGACCGCTGGCCGGCGTATTGGTCTTGGTGACCGACAAGTCGGTCGGCAGCGTCAGGGTAGCGGTCGGGCAACTGGCGCCGTCGGCATCGCTGGTGGCCGGTCCCGTGCCGACGATGATGCTGGTGCCGGTGGCCAGATCCCATTGACGCAGTTGGCCAGTGCCGCTCAGCGTGAGGAACATGCCATTGGGCGTTGCCCAGGCGGACGGCGTGCCGCCGACGGCGGTGGTGATGCCGATCGTGGTCACCGAGCCATTGCCCACGTTGACCCTCGCCAATCCGAGAAGCTGGCCGATGGGCGCGTAGAGATCGCTGCCGACGAACGCGAAGTCGATGATGGTGCTGAATACCTGGTGGGTGACCACCGGCGTCGCCACCCGCGTCGTCAGGTTGACCCGGTACAGCGTGTTGTTGTTGCGGGTGGAGATGTAGTACTCGCCCGTGGGCGAGAACGCGCCGCCGGCAAAATTGTAGGCCGGCATCGTGCCGCCGGTGCTGAGGGTCAGCAGGCCCAGATCCACCGTGCTGCCGTCGCTGCCGATGCGGACCAGGTGATTGCCTACTCCGCCACTCGTGTAGGTGATGCCGTAGAGGTAGTTGTCCTGCGGGTTGTAGCCGAGTGCATCGTAGGGAACCGTGCCCGCGCCGATCGCCGGGTAGGCGAACGGATTGGAGCCGGTGTTGACCGTCTGCAGCGTGGTGACGTTGGGGCTGCCGAACACGGTGGTGTCCAGGAACATCCGCGCATCGCAGGTCCCGAAGTTCGGCTGCGCGATGACCGTGAGGGTTTCATCGCCCACCAGGTTCACGATGTTGCTCAGGCCGCCGATGTTGGCGTTGGTGTTGTGGTGGACGCCGACGGTGCTGGACGTCACGTCCACCATGACCTGGCACACGCGCTGGCTGCTGGCGCTCGCCGCCCCGTCGACGCTGGCGCCCGCGACCTGGATCGCGTTGCCCCCGGGCGCGGCGGTGACGGTCATGCCGGACGGCAGGCTGCTGCCCGGCGTGCCGCCGGCCGGGCAGTTGGTCCGGATGTTCGGCGTGGACGCCACCTGGATTTCCGCGGGCAGCGCATCGGTGAAGTTGACCGTCGCCACCGGGTTGGTGGAACGGTTGCTCAGGTTGAAGGTCAGCGTGGACGTGCCGCCGGCGCTGATGGTCGCCGGCGCGAACGACTTGGTCAGGTCCACCGGGTTCATGGCGAAGGTGATGCGGTATTCGACGGTGTAGGTCGAGGCGCCGGCAGGGATGTTCCACTGCGCGGCCATGCCGTGGTCCTGGCCCGTGTTCGGGTTGATCGTGTTCGACAGGTTGCCGGTGCCGGTCGTGCACGGATCGGCGTTGAACGTGTTCACGCCGCGGCACATCTGCCAGATCGGGAACGTGAACTGCTCGCTGGAGTAGCGGTCCCAGTGCGGGGTGCCGGACGAGGGCTCGTACCACAGCGCCTGGAACTGCTGGCCCTTGATCACGCCGACGATGTCGGGCCGGCCGGTCGTGTTCCATGCCGAGGTGCGGGCGAAGCCCGGCCCCTGGTCGCCGCCCTGCAGGTAGGTGTCGACGTGCTGGTAGAACTTGATCGACGCGCCGCTGGTGGGCATTCCGCTCAGGGTCACGCGCCGGGTCAGCCACGATTCCGGGCTGACGTAGCGGTCGACGATGGTCACGGTGATGCCGCTGTCCACGGCCTCGGATGGCCGCAGGATGGTGGTCACCTGCCACGGCGAGGCGGTGGTGCCGCTGCCGCTGATCGCCGTCTGCGACACCTGGGTGAACAGCAGCTTGGCGTTGGCATGCAAGTCCGACCCGTAGTTGGAATTGTTGTAGAGCCGGGTGGTGGCGTCAGTGCCACGGTCCACACGTAGGTAGACGCTGTTGAACAGGCTGCCGGACGTCGGCGTGCTCGGCGGGTTGTACACCTGCCCGCTCCCGCCCAGGTACACCTGGAACTGGCTGTTGCTGCCGAGCTGCCAGCGCAGGCCGTCGGAACCGTCCGCCGCCGTGCCGCCACCGGGATTGACCTGGCGCTGGCTGCTCGCGCCGCTCGCGACCGCCCCCGCCGTCCACAGCAGGGCCGCGAGCGCCACCAGGACGCGTGCCGCGCGGGTGAAGCGCATGCCCGCGCCGATCGCGCGCGCCATCCCGCCCCTGCGACGCGTTTCCTTTCCGCTCGCGCCGGCCGGCAGGACGGCCCCGGTGGACGAACGCACGGCCCGCGATGCGCTGGCGTGCGGGGCTGCGCCCCGTTCGCCCGGAACGGCCCCATCGCGACACGGACGGACGACGGACGGACGCGCGGCGCCGGCCACCGATTGGCCGATGAGCGACGGCACGCTCCTGCCGGACGGCACCGGGCGGCTTCGGGCCGGGTCGCTGCCCGCGAGGGCGGACGCCCCTTCGTCTGCCCGGGTGGCGGGGTGCGATATGCGTGTCTTGCTCATACGGATGGCGGATCCAATTGCTGGCGGAAAGTTTTCGATGGCGCCCGTCATGGCGCCGGTCCCCTGGAACGCGCCCGGCGGGCGGCGCCCACGGGCGGAAACCCGCGAACGCGGCGGGTCTCCCCTTACTTGCGTAGTGGGAAGGGATTTCAGGACATGGACGTGGCGCGGCCGGGGTCGCGCCGCGCAGGGCCGGGCGTCTCCGCCGCGGGCGCGCCGGCGAAGCGGCCGGGCGGCGGTCGCGCGGAACCTGCCGTGGCGGGCGTCCCCGGGCCGGCCCACTTCGCGCGGGCGCCGCGCCATCCCGTCCGCAGATCGGGCGCCGCTATTACCTGGCGGGTCGCACGCAGCGGGGAACGGCCCGTTTCCCCGGCAGCGCTTGCGCGCGATCCGTTTCCACGCTGGCTCCAAAGGCTTCGCAGGCGCGCGGGACATCAAGGCCACGGGTGGCGGGGCGGCGTGGGCGCCAGGGACGGCCCAAGCCTGCCTGCGTCAGCAAGAGCAGGCCGAGCAGCGCTCCTGACGACCAGACGCGGCGGGCGGCGGCCAGACGCGCAGCGCAGGCGCGGACCACCAAACCCAGCCCGGATACGGCGCGTCCGCACGTCGCGCCGGCGCCGCGCGCAGTAGAATGCCGCGCCCAACGCAGCAGGAACGCCCCCATGCCCTCATTCGACGTGGTTTCCGAAGTCAACGTCCACGAACTGACCAACGCCGTGGACCAGGCCAACCGCGAGTTGTCCACCCGCTTCGACTTCAAGGGCGTGGACGCGAAGTTCGTGCTGGAGGACAAGCTGATCACCCAGTCCGCGCCCAGCGACTTCCAGCTCAAGCAGATGACCGACATCCTGCGCGCGCGCCTGATCGCGCGGCAGATCGATGCGCGCTGCCTGGAGTTCGGCGACGTGGAGACCAACCTGGCCGGCGCGCGCCAGAAGATCACCGTCAGGCAGGGCATCGAGCAGAAGCTGGCGAAGAAGATCGTGGCCACCATCAAGGACGCCAAGCTGAAGGTGGAAGCGCAGATCAACGGCGACAAGCTGCGCGTGACCGGCAAGAAGCGCGACGACCTGCAGGACGTGATCGCCCTGCTGAAGAAGAGCGAGTTCGAGCTGCCGCTGCAGTTCGACAACTTCCGTGACTGACGCGCCGCCCGCCGGCCACGACGGCGACGGCGCCGATCCGATCGCCGCGACCCGCCGCTGGGTGGAGCGCGCGGTGATCGGCCTGAACCTGTGCCCGTTCGCCAAGGCGGTGTACGTGAAGCAGCAGGTGCGCTTCGTGCTGAGCGACGCCAGCACATCGGAAGCGCTGCTGGAGGAACTGGCGGAAGAACTGGTGCTGCTGCGCGACACCGACCCGGAGCAGGTCGACACCACGCTGATCGTGCACCCGGACGTGCTGGCGGACTTCCTCGACTACAACGACTTCCTCGACAATGCCGACGCGGCGGTCGAGGCGCTGGACCTGCAGGGCGTGATCCAGGTCGCCAGCTTCCATCCGGACTACCAGTTCGCCGGCACCACGCCGGACGACATCGGCAACCACACCAACCGCTCGCCCTACCCCACCCTGCACCTGCTGCGCGAAGCCAGCATCGACCGCGCGGTGGAGGCATTCCCGGACCCGGACGCGATCGTCGAGCGCAACCTCGCCACGCTCGACAAGCTGGGCCACGAAGGCTGGCAAAAGCTATGGGAATCCCCCCTGTAGGAGCGACGTAAGTCGCGACCGCACGCCCAAGCCGTCGTCAATGCCAGCTACTCCCCGAGAGCGACCACTGGCGCCGGACATCGCCGCGTCAGGATGGCCACGGATGAAGCCATCAAATCCACACCGCATCCCACCACGCATACTCGCCCACGCGGCGCGCCAATCCCGCGCGAAGCGGATTGGCGACGATATAGCGCGCCGCCGCCAGAACGGCAGGACCACTCCGCAACGCGTGATCGTGGAATCCTTTCTCCCAGACGTATCCCGTGTCGGGATGATGCAGGCGGACGATCCTGGCACTGTTGGTCTTCAATCGCTGTACGGTGGTCGACAGGCTGTCCAGCGGGCCGAGTTCGATCAGGCCATGCCAGTGATCGGGCATCAGCACCCAGCACAACAACCTCGAGCGGTACCACAGCCTCGACGCGGTCATGGCCTGGCAGGCGTCCATGGCCCGTTCCGGCTGCACGAACAGTGGGCGACGATCCGCCGTCGTGAAGGTGACCAGGTACACCTGCCCCGGCTGCGAGAAGCGTCCTCTTCTCAGGTCCGAATAGCCCGCCATGCTCTTCCTCCTTGCAGGAGAGACAGCATGACGAGCGCCGCAGAGGGCGCCATAGGGGAACATCCCGTCTGGACATCGGCATTTTGCCTGTCGGTCTCGCGACTTACGTCGCTCCCACACCACATTCCCACGCTGTGGGAGCGACGTAAGTCGCGATCGCCCCACCACCACGACACCATCCCGGCCGCCAGCCTTCCAAAAAACGCGCCGATACCACCGGCCACAACGCGGTCACCCCACCAGCCGGCGTTCCAGCATGACCTGGGCATCGTGCAGCGACTCCACGATGGTATGACCCAGCGCGCGCACCGCGTCGTCCGGCACCAGCAGGTCGGGGATCTGGATCGGGTGCATGCCGGCGGCCAGGGCGGCGCGCACGCCGGTGGGCGAGTCTTCCAGCACCAGGCAGCGCGCGGGATCGGCGCCGAGCGTCGCGGCCGCGAGCAGGTAGACGTCGGGCGCGGGCTTGGGGTGTTCGACGTCGCTGCTGGTGCACACGGCGTCGAAGTGCGGCAGCAGGCCCGCGGCCTCCAGCTTGCGCAGGGCCAGCGGGCGCCGCGTGGAAGTCGCCACCGCGCGCGGGATGCCGCGCGAGCGCAGGAACCCGAGCATCTCCAGGATGCCGGGCCGGTGCGGCACGCCCGCGGCGACCACGGCGTCGTACAGCACGTGCGAGCGCGCCAGCACGCGGACGCGCTGCGCTTCGCCGACCGCCTCGTCCAGCAGGTGCCGGCACACGGCTTCGCTGTGGCCGACCATCGACAGCCACAGCACCTCGGGCAGGTCGTGGCCGAATTCGCGGGCGGCGTCGGCCAGGCAGCCGATGATGGCGCGCTCGCTGTCCAGCATCAGCCCGTCCATGTCGAAGATCACGGCGACGGGGTCGAACGGCAGCGACGGCCCGCTCATGCCGCGTCGCCGAACAGCCGCCGCAGGTCGGCCGCATCCAGCAGGCGCCACTGCCCTTCCGGCAACCCGTCCAGCGCCAGGCCGCCGACGCGGCTGCGGTGCAGCGCCTCGACGTGGTTGCCGACCGCGGCGAACATGCGCCGCACCTGGTGGTAGCGGCCTTCGGTCAGCGTCAGCCGCGCGTGGCGCGGATCGACCACGTCCAGCACCGCCGGTGCCAGCGGCGTCTGTTCCGATTCCAGCAGCAGCGTGCCGCTGGCGAAGACGTCCGCCTCGTCGCCGCGCAGGTCGCGCGCCAGCGTGGCCTCGTAGACCTTGGGCAGGTTGGCCTTCGGCGAGATGATCCGGTGCAGCAGCACGCCGTCGTCGGTCAGCAGCAGCAGGCCGCTGGTCTCGCGATCCAGCCGGCCGACCGTGGACAGCGTCGGCGAACGCTCGCGGAAGCGCGGCGGGAACAGGTCGTAGACCAGCCGGCCCACGTCCTTGGTGGAGCAGGTGTAGCCCACCGGCTTGTGCAGCAGGATCGCCACGCCCGGTGCCGGATCCAGCGGCTCGCCGTCGATGCGCACGCTGTCGTGGTCCAGCAGGTCGTCGGCGTACAGCACCTCGCCCAGCGCGTCGGTGACGCGGCCTTCGCGGAACATCCACTGCACCTGCTTGCGGCTGCCGTAGCCGAGGTTGGCGATGTGCTTGACCAGCTTCATGCCGTCACCGCGCCTTCGTCGCCGCGATGACCTTGAAGCCGTCGCGCTCGCCGGCCACGCGCACCTCGCCGAAGCGGTCGTTCAAGGCCTGCTCGTAGGGCAGGTGGCGGTTGGCGACCAGCCACAGGCGGCCGCCCGGCTTCAGCGCGTCGGCCGCGGCGGTGATGAAGCGCTGGCCGATGTCGGGACGGTCGGCGCGGCTCTGGGTGTGGAACGGCGGATTGCTGACGATGAAGTCGTAGCGCGCCGGCAGGCCGGCGGTGACGTCGTGCCAGCGGAAGTCGAGCGCGGCGGGCGACGCGATGCCGGCGAGGTTCTGCTTCGCCAGCGCCAGTGCGCGCGCCTCGGCCTCGTAGAGGTCCAGCGCCGCGATGCCCGGGCAGCGCTCCAGCAGCGACAGCGACAGGAAACCCCAGCCGGCGCCGAGGTCGGCGCCGTGCCCGGCGATGTCCGTCGGCAGGCACTCGACCAGCAGCGCGGAAGCGGGATCGACGCGGTTCCAGGCGAACACGCCCGGCCGGCTCAGGTAGCGGCCGCCCTCGATGCGGCGCGGCGCGTCCAGCGCCGACCAGGCATCGAGCAGCGCGGCGTCCTGCGCGGCGTGCAGCGGCGGCGTCCAGAACGTGCGGCAGTGGAACTTGGTCAGCGTGCCCGCCAGGCCGGCGAGCTGCTTCAGGTCGGCTTCGCCCGACTTGGCGCCTTCGTTGTTGGTCATCGCCGCGACGACGATGCCGCCGGGCGCGGCCAGCCGCACGGCGCGCGCCAGCAGCGCACGCGCTTCCTCGCGTTGCCGTGGCGGCAGCACCAGCACTAGCGGATAGCGCGCGCCGTCCGCGGCCGCATCGGCGACCACGCGCAATCCGGCACGCTCCAGCCATTCCGCATCCGGGCGGAAGCTCTGCTCGCAGACGAGGTGCGCGAGCGGAAACTGGCGCAAGGCGGCGCCGTCGCGCGCGCGCAGGAACAGCACGGGCGCATCCGGCCATGCGAGCGACCGCTGCGCGAAGGGCAGCAACAGCGCGTCGAGCGCGGGATCGGCGGTACGGGAAGCCACGTCGGGACGTTCCGGGGAAAGGAGAACGCCATTCTAGCGGCAGGCCGTTCGCCGCTCTTCCATCGCCGTGCGTCGGCCGTCGAAAATAAACTCAAAAAAGTGTTGCGCAACCTCGACAACCGGCGTATCTTGCGCGCCCGTCGGCCACGTGGCCGTTTTTTCACCACCTGATTCCAAGCCTCTTACGTCATGAAGCCCGCTTGCGCCATCGCCAACACGCTCGACCTGCAGCCGGCACGCTGCGGCCTGCGCGTGCGTGCGCATGCCTTTGCCGCCGAGCCCGGCAGCGAATCCGCGCGGCACCTGACCTTCTGACATCCGGCTGACTCCCTGGGAGATCGGCCACCCCGATCTCCCGAGGCAACGCGAACGCCCTCGGGTCGCACCACCCGGGGGCGTTTTGTTTTCGGCGTTCGCGGAGGATGCGCATGCATCGACGAGGTTCATTCCCTTCCACCACGGAAACACGTTTCCGCCCTGGGGCATCCGGATAACACATGTTTGTGTGCTCCGAGGCTGGGGCGCGGCGGCGACCGGCGCACGTGCGCTGCGTCGTGATGCCCCGACGCGGGCTGCGCAAGGAAGGGATACCGACAGGGGCGCATCGCGCCCGGACGGATTGCCGGTTGGCGACAGCCGACAATGCGGAGCATCGATCGAACACGCTTCAGCGGTACGGGCTGGTGTCCCGTCCGGTGCGCGCGGCGCTGCCGTGGCGTATGCCGAAGCGCGGGAGAGGATGCTCCTCGAGCGGACGATAGCTCAGAGGAAGAGCAGCGGCTCCATGCCGTTGGTCGCCGGTTCGAATCCGGTTCGTCCACCACTGGATAGCTCAGATGGGTAGAGCATCGGACTGTTAATCCGAGTGTCGCGGGTTCGACTCCCGCTCCAACGCCCGAAAGGGCACATGACCTTTCACGTCATGACACCGGGACGCACGTCCCACCCAGGAAACGCCCCGTGCGGCGCGACGCCTTCCCGCGATGGACTGCAGGAAAGCGATGCATCGCAGCGGGGACGGTGCCGGCACCGCGCCCTCGACGCGGACGCCCGCCGCCATCGGTGCGATCCCCGGATCGCATCGCGGCGGCGACGCCTCCGCCGGCAGCGCCGGTCACCCGCACCGCCCTCGTCCACGGGCGTTTCCGCCTTCCCTGCAAGTCCCCCGCAGGCGTCCGCGCCTGCCTGGGCGGACTTCCCACGACGCCGCCATCGCGAAGCGATGGCGCGTGGGCGCCCGCGGCCTTCGATCCTCCGCGACGCCCTTCCCCAACGGATCGAACCACCAGAGCCAACAAGGAGAACAACGCCATGTTCTGGACCAAGAGGGTCGTGATCGGTGACGGCGAGCGCGGCCTGGTGTATCGCAACCGTCGGTTCGAGCAGGTGCTCGGCCCCGGCGTGTACCGCTGGTTCGACCTGCCGGGTCGGATCGAGGTGCGCACCTTCGACATCGCCGCGCCGGAATACGCCGGCCACGACGTCGACGCGCTGGTCGCGCGCCTGGGCGATCGCCTGGGCGAGACCTTCGTGCTGGCCGACATCGGCGTGGACGAGGTCGGCCTGGTGCTGAAGAACGGCAAGCTGGAGGACGTGCTGCCGCCCGGCGCGCGGCGCCTGTACTGGACCGGCCTGGTGAAGGTCGAGGTGCGGGCGGTGTCGCTGGACGCGCTGGACGTGGAGGCCGCGGTCGCGCGGCGCCTGCGCCAGCTCGGCATGCTGTCGAAGCTGGCCGTGGTGGCCGACGTGCCGGCGGAGTCCGCCGGCCTCGTCTTCATCGACGGCAGGCTGGAGCGCACGCTGGCGCCGGGCAGCTACGCCTTCTGGAACTTCCGGAAGAACGTGGCGGTGGACATCGTCGACCTGCGCGTGCAGTCGGTCGAGGTCTCGGGCCAGGAACTGTTGACCCGCGACAAGGTCAGCCTGCGCGTGAACCTGGCCGCCAGCACCCGCGTCACCGACGCGGTGGCCGCGCGCACCCGGGTGGCCAAGGTCGGCGACTTCGTCTACCGCGAACTGCAGTACGGCCTGCGCAAGACGGTCTCCGCCAAGACGCTGGACGAGCTGCTGGGCGACAAGGCCTCGCTGGACGCCGACATCTTCGCCTACGTGCGCGGCCAGTTGGACGGCCTGGGCGTGGAGGTGCTGGGCGTGGGCGTGAAGGACGTGATCCTGCCGGGCGAGATGAAGGACATCCTCAACGGCGTGGTGCAGGCGGAGAAGACGGCGCAGGCCAACGTGATCCGCCGCCGCGAGGAGGCGAACGCCACGCGTTCCCTGCTCAATACCGCGCGCCTGATCGAGGAGAGCCCGGTGCTGATGCGCCTGAAGGAACTGGAGGCGCTGGAGAAGGTCACCGAGAAGATCGACAAGCTCACCGTGTTCGGCGGCCTGGACGGCGTGCTGAAGCAACTGGTGACACTGAAGCAGTAAGGCGTCGCGCGGCGGACGGAACCGCCGTGCGGGGCCCGATGGAGAAAACACATGGACATAAGGACGCAATACGAACTGCTGCACGCCGAGGGCGGCGCCACGCCGATCAAGGGCTGGGTGCGCGGCGTGCCGCTGGAACAGGAAGCCCACCAGCAACTGCGCAACATCGCCTCGATCCCGTTCGTCGGGCCGTGGGTGGCGGTGATGCCGGACGTGCACCTGGGCAAGGGCGCGACCGTGGGCTCGGTCATCCCGACCCGCGGCGCGATCATCCCGGCCGCGGTCGGCGTGGACATCGGCTGCGGCATGGCCGCGGTGCGGACCACGCTGCGCGCGAACGACCTGCCCGACAGCCTGGCGCAGCTGCGCTCCAGCATCGAGCGCAGCGTGCCGGTCGGCAACGGCCGCGGCGGCGAGCATGGGAAGCTGCCCGACAGCATCCGCACGCGCATCGCACAGTCGGGACTGGAGCAGCGGCTGGACGCGATCAAGCAGAAGCACCGCAGGATCCGCACCGACAAGCTCGGCTGCCAGATCGGCACGCTCGGCGGCGGCAACCACTTCATCGAGTTGTGCCTCGACGAGAGCGGCGCGGTGTGGGTGATGCTGCACAGCGGCTCGCGCGGGACCGGCAACCTGATCGGCAGCTACTTCATCGAGCGGGCGCGCGAGCAGCTGGCGCACCGCGTGCTGGGCTTCCACCTGCCGGACAGGGACCTGGCCTTCTTCATGGAAGGCGAGCCGCTGTTCGACGACTACGTGGAAGCCGTCTCGTGGGCGCAGGACTACGCCCGCGAGAACCGCGAGGCGATGATGGCGCGCGTGCTGGCGGAGATGCGCCACCGCCTGCCGAAGTTCCAGCTGGAGAAGCTGGCGGTGAACTGCCACCACAACTACGTGCAGAAGGAAGCGCACGGTGGGCAGGACCTGCTGGTCACCCGCAAGGGCGCGGTGAGCGCGCGCGCGGGCGAACTGGGGATCATCCCCGGCAGCATGGGCGCGAAGAGCTTCATCGTGCGCGGCAGGGGCAACGCGGACAGCTTCCACAGCTGCAGCCACGGCGCCGGCCGCGTGATGAGCCGCACCGCCGCGCGCCAGCGGATCACGCTGGCGCAGCACCGCGAGGCGACGGCGCACGTCGAATGCCGCAAGGACGCGGCGGTGATCGACGAATCGCCGGCCGCCTACAAGGACATCGACGCGGTCATGGCCGCGCAGTCCGACCTGGTGGAGGTGGTCCACACGCTGCGCCAGGTGGTGTGCATCAAGGGGTGAGCTTCCGCTCGCCCCTCTTTTTTGGGACGATGCGCGACCCATGGATCGGCATCGCGACTGACGTCGCTCCCACCGTGCGGAATGGTGTGGGAGCGACGTCAGTCGCGATGCCCTCCACCCGCCCCGCCCCTTCAGGTTCGTCGCCGGAGCGCCCGCTCTTCGCATCGCCGGAACATCCGCTTGATCGCGCGCGAACGTTCCGGCTGACAGACTCGTCCGCGTGTTCCTTCCCCCGAGGTGATCCGATGAGAGCCCTGTTCGTTGGCGGCGTCGTGGACAACAGCGAGATGGACATGGACGGCGCACGCCCGCCGGTCCACTACCCCGAGAACAGCGGCGGCGGCCATGCGCGCTACCGCCTGCACCAGGTCGGCGCGCGCACCGACGGCAGCATCGCCTACGCCGTGTACGGCGCCCCGGACCTGCCCGACGACGAGGTCGCGCGCGTGGCCGAGGAACGCGCGTATGCCCGCCGGTTCGATGCGCAACCGGTCCGCCCACCCGAAGTGAGCGGGGCGGAGAGCATCGACGACGCCGGCGACTAGGCGCCACCCGCCTCGACACCGCAGGCGGCGGCTCCTGCAGGAGAGGCCTCAGCCCGCGCCCGCCGGAATCCTCGGCGTCCTTGGCCTCAAGCGCGCCGCAACGCGTCCTATCGGCGAACGATCCGAGTGGATATCCGATGACGCGGCAAGACCCTGGCGCGTTGCGACGCGCTCGGATCCGGAGGCGCATCATGACCGCGTGGCGCGGGCCGAAGCCCCTCCTGCAATTCAGCCCTGCAATTCGCGCAGCGTCACCGACGGCGGCGCCTCCAGCACCTTGCGGGTGGCGAACAGGCCGGCGCCCAGCGCGGCCAGCATGCCCAGCCCGCCGCCGATGGCGGCCAGCCGCCAGTTCGCCTGCCACGGCAGGTCGAACACCTGCGTGGCGACCACGCCCGACAGCACCGAGGCTGCGATCGCCGCGACCAGGCCGGCGAGCAGGCCGATGGCGGCGAATTCCGACGCCTGCGCCAGCCGCAGCTGGCGGCGGCTGCCGCCGAGCACGCGCATCACGCCGCCCTCCAGCAGCCGCTCGTCCTGGCTGGCGCTGACCGCCGCCATCAGCACCAGCAGGCCCGCCGCCAGCGAGAACCAGAACACCACCTGCACCACCTGCGAGACCTGTTCGGCGGTGCTGCGGACCTGGTTCAGCACCGCCTCCACGTCGATCACCGACAGGTTGGGGAACTGGCCCACCAGGTCGCGCGTGAACGCGGTATCGCCGGACGGCACGCTCACCGCGGTGATGTAGCTGGCGGCATAGCCGTCCAGCGCGCCGGGCGAGGCGACGACGAAGAAGTTGGGGCGGAAGCTTTCCCAGTCGACCTTGCGCAGGCTGGTGATCCTGCCGTCGAAGCGCTGGCCGGCGATGTCGAAGGCGACCTCGTCGCCGAGTTTCCAGCCCAGCGATTCGGCGAAGCCCTCCTCCACCGACAGTTCCGGTGCGGCCGGCGTGCGGCCGTTCCAGAACGCGCCCGCGGTGACCTGGTTGTCGTCGCGCAGCGTGGCCGCCATCGACAGGTTGAACTCGCGGTCGGCGCGCCGGCGCGTGCGTTCGTCGGCGCCTTCGTAGTCCTCGCCGCTGACGGGCTTGCCGTTGTGCTCGACCAGGCGGCCGCGGATCATCGGGTAGAGCTGCGTGTCCGCCAGTCCGCGCGCCTGCATGAACGCTTCCACCGGCGCCACCTGGTCCGGCTGCACGTTGATGACGAAGCGGTTGGGCGCGTTGGCCGCCAGCGCCAGCTGCCAGCGGTCCAGCAGGTCGGTGCGCACGAAGGTCAGCAGCAGCAGCGCCATCAGGCCCAGGCCCAGCGCCGACACCTGCGCGATGGAGGTGCCGGCGCGGCGGCTGACGTTGGCCAGGCCGTAGCGCAGGCTGCCGCGCAGCCGCGAACGCAGCGCGCGCACCAGCAGGATCAGGCCCCACGCCAGCAGCGCCAGGACCGCGAGCGTGCCGGCGATGCCGGCCAGCATCGCCGTGCCCAGCGCCGGCGACCCCGCCTTCCACCACAACAGCGCGCCGAGGCCGGCGAACCCGGCCAGTGCCACCAGCCACGCGCTCGGTTCGGTGCGGTCGAGGTCGCGGCGCAGCACGCGCAGGGCGGGCACGCGCCGCAGCGCCAGCACCGGCGGCGCACCGAAGGCGAGCAGCACGACCATGCCCACGCCGTAGCCCTGCAACGCCGGCAGCAGGCCCGCCGGCGGGATGTCGATCTTCATCGCCTGCTGCAGCCAACGGCCGATGCCCCATTGCAGCGCGAACGCGACCAGCACGCCGACCGTGCACGCGGCCAGCCCCAGCAGCACCAGTTCGCCGACGTGGATGCCGACCAGCGTGCGCTGCTGCGCGCCCAGGCAACGCATCACCGCCGTGCCCGACAGGTGGCGCTCGCTGTGCCGGCGCGCGGCCATCGCCACGGCAACGGCGGCCAGCACCACCGACACCAGCGCGGCCAGGCCGAGGAAGCGGCCGGCGCGGTCGAGCGCCGAGCGTACTTCCGGGCGCGCGTCCTGGATGGTCTCCATGCGCTGGCCGCGCGCGAGTTGCGGCTTCACCGCAGCGGCGAAGCGCTCGACCGCCGCGGCCTCGCCGGCGACCACCAGCCGGTAGCGCAGGCGGCTGCCTTCCTGCACCAGCCCCGTCGACGGCAGGTCGGCGAGGTTGAGGAAGACCTTGGGCGCCACGTTGAAATAGTCGAGCGCGGCGTCCGGCTCCTGCGTCACCAGCGCCACCAGTTCCAGCGTGCGCGTGCCGATGCCGATGCGGTCGCCGGGCGTCGCGCCCAGCGTCTCGGCGCCGGCCTGGCTGATCCACAGCGTGCCCGGCGCGGGGATGCCGCCGGCGTCGCGCTCGGCGCCGCCGGCCCGGTCGACCACGCGGAACCCGCCGCGCAGCGGGAAGCCTTCGCCCAGCGCGCGCAGGTCGCCCAGCGACAGCGACTCGCCGGCGCGGATCATGCTCTGCATCTCCTGCGTCTCGGTCGCGCGCAGGCCGGGCGCGGCCGCCAGCGCGCGCAGCGCATCCGACGGCGGCGTGTCGCCGCGCACCACCACGTCGCCGCCGAGCAGGCGGTTGGCCTCGATGGCCAGCGCGCGCCCGGCGCGGTCGGTGACGAAGCCCACCGAGGTCACTGCCACCACCGCCAGCACCAGCGCGGCGAACAGGATGCGGATGTCGCCCGCGGCCAGGTCGCGGCGCAACTGGCGCCAAGCCAGCGCCAGCGTCCTCATGCGGCCGTGTCCTGCAGCAGGCGGCCGGCGTCCAACCGCAGGCGGCGCTGGCAGCACGCGGCCAGGTGGTCGTCGTGGGTCACCAACACCAGGGTGGTGCCGGCGTCGGCGTTGAGCGCGAACAGCAGTTCGATGATCGCCTGGCCGGTGTGGGTGTCGAGGTTGCCGGTGGGCTCGTCGGCGAACAGCAGCGACGGCCGCGTCACGAACGCGCGCGCCAGCGCCACCCGTTGCTGCTCGCCGCCGGACAACTGGCGCGGGTAGTGGCCCAGGCGCTGGCCCAGCCCGACCTTGCCGAGGATCTGCCGCGCGGGGGTTTCCGCGTCGGCGTCGCCGCGCAGCTCCAGCGGCAGCATGACGTTCTCCAGCGCGGTCAGCGAGGGCAGCAGCTGGAAGCTCTGGAACACGAAGCCGACCTTCTCGCCGCGCACGCGCGCCCGGCCGTCCTCGTCCATGTCGGAGATGCGCTCGCCGTCCAGCGTCACCGTGCCGGCGCTGGGCGCGTCCAGCCCGGCCAGCAGCGAGAGCAGCGTGCTCTTTCCGGAACCCGACGCGCCGACGATGGCGACCGTGTCGCCATGGCCGATGCGGAATGCGATGCCGTCGAGTATCGTCAGGGCGCCGTCCGGCAGCGGCACGTGCTTGCCCAGCCCCTGCACGTCCAGCACGGCGTGGCGGGAAACGGGGAGGGCTTCAGTGTGGAGTCTGCTGGCGTCGGCCATGATCGTCTCGTCGGTCGTTTCGTGGATCATCGGGAGCACGGATTAAATGTTTCTTAATTCCATCAGGTATGGGGCCAACCGCGCGGGCATGCAATGGGCCATGGGCCTCGCCCTGCTGCTGCTCGTCGCGCTGTCCGCACGGTTCGCCGCGGCGCAGACCGCGCAGGCCGCGCCGGCGAAGGACGTCCGCACCGTCCTGGTGATGGGCGATTCGCTGTCCGCGGCCTACGGCCTGGCCCCGTCGCAGGGCTGGGTGGCGCTGACGGCGGAGCGGATCGGCAAGACCAGGCCGGGCTGGCGCGTCGTCAACGCCAGCATCAGCGGCGAGACCAGCGCCGGCGGGGCCGCCCGCATCGAGGCCGAGCTGCGGCGCCACGCGCCGGCCGTCGTCGTCATCGCCCTCGGCGCGAACGACGGCCTGCGCGGCCTGCCGCTGGCGCAGACGCGCGCCAACCTGGAGAAGATGATCAAGGCCGCGCAGGCCGGCAAGGCCAGGGTGCTGCTGGTCGGCATGCGCATGCCGCCGAACTACGGGCCCGAGTACACGCGCGGCTTCGAGCAGAACTTCAGCGCGCTGGCGAAGCAGTACGGCACCGCGCTGCTGCCGTTCCTGCTGGAGCCCATCGCGCTGGACCGCGCCGCGTACCAGGCCGACAACCTGCATCCCGTCGCCAGCGCGCAGCCGAAGCTGCGGGACCACGTCTGGAAGGCGCTGGAACCGCTGCTGCGCTGAGGCCGGGCGGCATCGCCCTACAGCAGGGTAGGAATTTTCCTACGAGGATTCGGGGCATCCGCCGAATGTGAGAGCCGGCGCATTCGCGCACAGTCGCCATGCCGGTTCCCTGCCCGGCATCGCACTGGAGTCCCGCCATGCCCCGCCTGCTGTTCACCATCGCCGCCGCCGCCAGCGGCTGGCAACTCTACGAAGGCCAGTTCGGCCGCGACTGGTTCGACAACCTCGGCGACGCGCGCGAGAGCGCCAAGCTGCTCGCCGCCACCCTGCACCAGCACCACGGCATCCCGACCGCCGTGGTGGTCGAGATGCCCAGCAACGAGGCGATCCTGCTGGCCCGGCATGGTTGACGCCCGGGACGCCCTTTGCAGGAGCGACGTGAGTCGCGACCGCACGGCTTGAAAATCCGGGCCTCGGCAGGGCAGAGGGAAGATCAGGTGTGGCGTACGCGCCGCTTCATCCCATGTCCGCCGGCGGCGAACCATGTTGTCCGTTCTTTCAAGCCGTGCGGTCGCGACTCACGTCGCTCCTACATCATGCGGTGCGGGTGACGCGGGGATACCGGCCAGCTGCCGCAACGCCCGCTCGAAGACCTCCACCGGCTGGCCGCCCTGCACCAGGTGGCGGTCGTTGAAGATCACCGAGGGCACCGCGCGGATGCCCTGCTGCTGGTAGAAATGCTCGCGTTCGCGGACCTGGGCGGCGAAGGCATCGGTGTCGAGGACGCGGCGCGCTTCGGCGTCGTCCAGCCCGGCGGAACCGGCGACGGCGGCCAGCACGTCGCGGTCCGACACGTCGCGGCCCTCGCCGTGGTACGCCTGCAGCAGCGCCCGCTTGAGCGCATGCTGCTGCGGCGCGCCGAGTCCGCCCGCCCACTGCAGCAGCCGGTGCGCGTCGAAGGTGTTGTAGATGCGGTCGCGCTTCTCCAGGTCGAAGCTGAAGCCCAGCGCCTCGCCGCGCTGACGCAGCGCTTCGCCGTTCTGCACCAGCTGTTCCGGTGTCAGGCCGTACTTGCGGCCCAGGTGGTCCGCGATGGACTCGCCTTCGGGCACCATGTCCGGGTTCAGCTCGAACGGCTGGAAATGCAGGTCCACCTGCAGGCCGTCGCCGACGTTGGCCATCGCGCGCTCCAGCGCGGCCAGGCCGATGGCGCACCAGGGGCAGGCGACGTCGGAGACGAAATCGATCTTCACGGGATTCGGCATCGACGGATTCCTTATTCGTGGACCGCGCCCTTGTAGACGCGCCCTTGCTTCATCACGAACTTCACGTCCTCCAGCACCGCCACGTCCTGCAGCGGGTCGCCGTCGACGGCGATCAGGTCCGCGTAGTAGCCCGGCTTCAGCACGCCGGCGTCCTTGTCGATGCCGAACAGGCGCGCGTTGACCACGGTGGCCGAGCGGATGGCCTGCAGCGGGGTCATGCCGAACTGGACCATGCGCGAGAACTGGCGCGCGTTGAGGCCGTGCGGGTAGACACCGCCGTCGGTGCCGAAGCCCATGGTCACGCCGGCCTGGTGCGCCTTGCGGAAGTTCTCGCGCTGGGTGGCGCCGACGCGGCGTTCCTTCTCCAGCGATTCGGGCAGGAAGCCGGCCTTCTCGCCCTCGCCGAGGATGTACTCGGTGTTGTAGATGTCCATCACCAGCACCGTGCCCTGCTTCTTCGCCAGCGCGATGCCGTCGTCGTCGATGAAGCTGGCGTGCTCGACGGAATCCACGCCGGCCAGCAGCGCGTTGCGGATGCCGGTGGCGCCGTGCGCGTGCGAGGCGACCTTGCGGCCCAGCGCATGCGCCTCGTCCACCAGCGCCGTCAGTTCCTCCAGCGAGTACTGCGGCGCGCCGACCTCGGTGCCCTTGGACAGCACGCCGCCGGTGGAGCAGGTCTTGATGAAGTCGGCGCCGAACTTGACGTTCTGGCGCACCTTCTGCCGCGCGGCCCAGGGGCCGTCGGCCACGCCCTCGCCCACCGCCTTGTACTCGGCCGGCAGCAAGTTGTTGTCGCTGCAATGGCCGCCGGTGATGCCGATGGAGACGCCGCCGGCGAGGAGGCGCGGACCGTCGACTTCGCCCGTCGCGATGGCGTCGCGCAGCGCCACGTCGGCGTAGCCGGGCGAGCCCGGCACGCGCACGGTGGTGAAGCCGGCCAGCAGCGTGGTGCGCGCGTTCTTCGCGCCCTTGATGGCGGCGGCCGGCAGCGAGACGGCGAGGCGGCGGTAGCCCTGCAGGTCGGCGTCGCCGTGCAGGTGCACGTGCGCGTCCATCAGGCCGGGCAGCACGGTCTTGGTGGAGAGATCGTGGACGGTGGCGCCGGCGGGCACCGGCGTGGCCGCGATCGGGCCGATGGCGGTGATGCGGGCGTCCTCGATGACGATGGCCTGGTCGGGCAGCAGGCGGCCGGACTCGACGTCGAGCAGGCGGCCGGCCTTGACGTAGGTGGTGCCGGCGAACGCGGGGACGGCGGCGGACAGCAGGGCGGCAACGGCCAGCAGGGACGGGCGGCGCATCAGGGCTCCAAGGGAAAGGCGGTCGCGCGACTGTAGCAAGCCCCGCCCTGTGTAGGAGCGACGTGAGTCGCGACCGCGGATTCCTAAGCGGCAGCGATGCTTCACCAGGTAATACCAACGGGCCGACAGGATACGATCGCGACTTACGTCGCTCCTACAGGGATATCGGGGCGCGTTTCGGCATGCGGCGGACCGGGTGGCCCGGTCCGCGGGGGCGGCAGCCGTCAGACCGGCGTGGGATTGCGGTACTTGAAGCCGGCCTGGTGCCAGTACGGGTACGGCTTCGGCCGTTCGCTGGCGGCGTCGAGCCTGGCCACCTGCGCCGGGGTCAGGTTCCAGCCGACCGCGCCGAGGTTCTGCTTCAGCTGGTCCTCGTTGCGCGCGCCGATCACCACGGTGCTGACGGTGGGCCGCTGCAGCAGCCAGTTCAGCGCGACCTGGGGGATGGTCCTGCCGGTTTCCTGCGCGACCTCGTCCAGCGCGTCGACCACGTCGTACAGATGGTCCAGGTCGACCTGCGGGCCGGAATCGAGCGCGGTCTGCGACTGCAGGCGGCTGTTCTCCGGCAGCGGCTGGCCGCGGCGGATCCTGCCGGTCAGGCGGCCCCAGCCCAGCGGGCTCCACACGACCGCGCCGACGCCCTGGTCGGCGGCCAGCGGCATCAGCTCCCATTCGTAGTCGCGGCCGACCAGCGAGTAGTACGCCTGGTGCGCCACGTAGCGCGTCCAGCCGTAGCGGTCGGCGACGGCCAGCGACTTCATCAGGTGCCAGCCGGAGAAGTTCGACACGCCCAGGTAGCGGATCTTGCCGGCCTTGACCAGGGTGTCGAGCGTGGACAGCACTTCCTCCGCCGGCGGGCGCGCGTCGAAGCCGTGCAGCTGGAACAGGTCGATGTAGTCGGTGCCCAGGCGCCGGAGCGCGGCGTCGACCGCGTTGAGCAGGTGGTGGCGCGAGGAGCCGACCTGGTTCTCGCCGTCGCCGAAGCGGAAGGTGGCCTTGGTCGAGATGATCAGAGAATCGCGCGGCCTGCCCTTGATGGCCTGGCCGAGGATCTCCTCGGCCGCGCCCTTCGAGTACACGTCGGCGCTGTCGAACATGGTGAGGCCGGCGTCGAGGCAGACGTCGACCAGCCGGCGCGCCTCCGCCACGTCGGTGCTGCCCCAGGCGCTGAACAGCGCGCCCTGGCCGCCGAAGGTGCCGGTGCCGAAGGAGAGGACGGGCACGCGGAAGCCGGACGCGCCGAGGTAGCGGTATTCCATGAGCGGATGCTCCAGAAGCGGGGGGGTGCGCCATTGCACTCCCCCTGCCCCCGCCCGGGCAAGCCCTCGCGGTGGAATGCTTCGTCGCGCGGCGCGGCGGTCAGTTCGGGCTGGCGGCCGGCCGCACGATCACTTCGCTGACGTCCACGTCGTCGGGCTGCTCGATCGCGTAGGCGATCGCGCGCGCGACCGCCTCGGCGGGGATCGCGACCTGGCGGAAGTCCTCGAGCCACGCCTTGATACCGGGATCGCTGGTGGTCCCGGCCAGTTCGCTGGTGGTGACGCCCGGCGAGACCACGGTGACGCGCAGGTTGTCGTGTTCCTGTCGCAGGCCTTCGGACAGCGCCAGCACCGCGTGCTTGGTGGCGCAGTACACGGCGGCGCTGGGCCACACGCGGTGGCCGGCGGTGGAGGCGACGTTGACGACCTGGCCGCCGCCCTGCGCCTGCATGACCGGCAGCGCGGCGGCGATGCCGTGCAGCACGCCGCGGATGTTGACGTCGATCATCCGGTTCCATTCGTCGATCTTCAGCGCGGCCAGCGGCGACAGCGGCATCACGCCGGCGTTGTTGACGATGGCGTCGAGCCGGCCGAACTGGCCGACCGCGAACCCGACGAAGGCCTGCACGTCGTCCAGGCGGGTGACGTCGAGCGCGCGCTGGCGGGCGACGCCGCCGTCGGCCTCGATGGCGGCGACCAGCCGTTCGAGCCGGTCGGTGCGGCGCGCACCGAGCACGACGCGGGCGCCGCGGCGGGCGAGTTCGCGCGCGGCGGCCTCGCCGATGCCGCTGCTGGCGCCGGTGATGGCGATGACTTTTCCTTCGATTCCGGACATGGAGCACCTCGTGGGGGAAGCCGGTGCGGGCCGCACCGGAGCGGGACGCAGTCTGGGCGCCCGCCACCGCGCGCCGATATCCGGTTCCTCCGCGATCCTTGCCCGATCCTGCGCGCGCCGCCCGGGCGCGGTTCCATCGCCCGGCGCGCTGCGTAGACTGGCTTCCGCCGCATCGCCCCGTTCATCCACGTCCCGACGCCTTCCCCCATGCCCCACGCCGCTCCCCACCTCGAAGACCGCCTGCGCGAACTGGCCGGCCTGGTTGAACGATTCGCCGGCAGCGACGGCCTGCACGCGACCGCGATCCCGGCCCTGCACCTCTCCCGCCTGAGCGCGCCCATGCCGCTGCCGATGCGCGGCGTGCAGGAGGCGGCGCTGTGCCTGATCGTGCAGGGCGCCAAGCGCGCGATCCTGGCCGACGAGGTGTACGACTACGACGCCAGCCGCTTCGTGGTGGCCTCGGTCGACCTGCCCGTCACCAGCCAGGTGACCGAGGCCTCGGCCGACGCGCCCTACCTGTGCGTGATCCTGAAGCTGTCGGCGGCGACCATCGCCGAGATGGTCGCCGAGGCCGAGTCGGCGAAGGCGCCGCTGCCGCCACCGTCGCGCGGCCTGTCGCTGCAGCCCAGCAGCGTGGAGATGCTGGACGCGGCGACCCGCCTGGTGAAGCTGCTCGACACGCCGCACGACATCCCGCTGCTGGCGCCGCTGGTCGAGCGCGAGATCCTCTACCGCGTGCTGTGCAGCCCGCAGGGCGCCATGCTGCGCCACATCGGCATCGCCGACAGCCAGGGCCAGCGCGTGGCCAAGGCGATCCACTGGCTGCGGCAGCACTACGCGCAGCCGCTGCGCATCGACCGCATCGCCCGCGAGGTGCACATGAGCGCCTCGGCCCTGCACCATCACTTCAAGGCCGTCACCGCGATGAGCCCGCTGCAGTACCAGAAGCAGCTGCGGCTGCAGGAAGCGCGGCGGCTGATGCTCAGCGAAGTGCTGGACGCGGCCAGCGCCGGCCACCGCGTCGGCTACGAGAGCCCGTCGCAGTTCAGCCGCGAATACAGCCGCATGTTCGGCGCCCCGCCGGTGCGCGACGTGGAGCGCCTGCGCGGCCTCTGAACGGTCCGGAAACCCGGGCTGAATGCCGGTTGCGCCGCGGTCGCCCGCCGCATTGCCGCTGCCCCGAGGCGGGCGCACACTCCGGACGATCTCCACGGAGGAACGACCATGAAGGCCCCGGCCCTGCTGTTCACCGCCCTCGTCGCGCTGGCCACCGCCCTGCCCGGCATGGCGCGCCCGACCACCGTCACCGACCCGGCGCTGCCGCGCAGCCTGCCCGCCGAAGGCGGCGCCGTCAGCGTGAGCTGGACCGATCCCGCGCAGTTCAGCGAGATCAAGTTCAGCGGCAACCGCTGGGAATCGCAGCAGGGCACCTGGGTCACCGACCTGGCGAAGTACCTGCGCGACGAAGCCGGCCAGCGCCTCGCGCGCGGGCAGACGCTGGACGTGGTGATCTCCGACATCGACCGCGCCGGCCGCTACGAGCCCACCGTGCGCGTGGGCATGGACCACATCCGCGTGGTCAAGGACATCTACCCGCCGCGGATGACGCTGAACTTCACCGTGAAGGGCGCGGACGGCCAGGTCGTCGCCGAGGGCGAACGCAAGCTGGTCGACCACGGCTTCCTGATGGGGTCCAACCTCAACAGCAACGACGCGCTGCGCTACGAGAAGCGGCTGATCGACGACTGGCTGCGCCGGGAGTTCCGCAACGGCCCGGCGCTGACGTCCACGCCCTGACCACACCTCCCTTGTTCGCGACACCCACGGGCCCCGCTCCGACGCGGGGCCCGTGCGTTTCCGCCCCCGCTCCCCACACGGCGTCGCACGGGGCGGATCGGCCCGCCGGCTTGCGCACCCGCATGCGGGACACCATATAGGCGACTGCTTTCCTGCACGGAGCTTGCCCATGACCGCCTTCGACCTGACTCCCCCCACCGATGCGCAGCGCGCGGCGCTGGTCGCCAGCCTGAGCGACGAGGAGCAGCGCGTGCTGCTGCACCACGGGACCGAGGCGCCGTTCTGCGGCGTGTTCCTCGACAACAAGCTGGACGGCGTCTACACCTGCCGCCTGTGCGGGCTGCCGCTGTTCCGCTCCGGCGCCAAGTTCGATTCCGGCACCGGCTGGCCCAGCTTCTTCCAGCCCGTGGACGAGGCGCACGTCGGCCGCATCCGCGACGCCAGCCACGGCATGGTCCGCACCGAGATCGTCTGCGCGCGTTGCCACAGCCACTTGGGCCACGTGTTCCCCGACGGCCCGCCGCCGACCGGCGAGCGCCACTGCCTGAATTCGGTGTCGCTGGCGTTCACGCCGAACGGCGAGGCCCTGCCCGATCCGCTGCGGCGCGGCGGCGCGGAGGCGCAGCCGGCCGGGTGAGCGCGGCCGGCCTGTCACGAGACCGGCATACGGCGGCGGTAGCCTGACCGTCACCCCACCGTCTCGCGCCTGCAACACATGCCCCCGCCCGTCGATACCGGCGCCCCCGCCTCCCCGTTCGCCGGGCTGCCTGGCGCCCTGTGGTGCTACCGCTTCGACGGCGACGGCCGCGCGCGGGCCGCGGACGCCGCCGCGTGCGTGCCGGACGCGCCGGACGGCGCTGCCGCGGCCGGCTGGTGCTGGCTGCACCTGGACCTCAGCGACGTGCGCAGCGCGCAGGTGGTCGCGCGGCTGCCGATTCCCGACGACGCGCGCGACGCGCTGCTGTCGCCGGACACCTACGTCAACCTGCAGCGGGAGAACGACGCCGCGCACGGCGTGTTCGTCGACTGGGTGCACCAGCGCGGCGTCGACCTGGCCGCCGAAGGCCAGCTGCGCGGCGACGACGGCATCGGCTGGCTGCATTTCGCGCTGACCGGCACACTGCTGGTCACCGCGCGGCGGCAGGCGCTGCGGTCGGTGGAAGCCGCGCGCCGCCGCGTCGCCGCGGGAACGCCCGCCGGATCGCCGGTGCGGCTGCTGGAGGCCATCGTCGACCGCTTCGCCGACACGGTGGAGCGCAGCGGCGACGGACTGTCGACGCGGCTGGACCGGATCGAGGACCGGGTGCTGGCCGACAGCATCGGCGAGGAACGCCGCGACCTGGCGCAGCTGCGCCACCAGACCGTGCGCCTGCACCGCCCGCTCACCGCGATGCGGCGCGTGCTCCGGCAGTTCGAGCAGCGCCACCCGGCCGACGAGGAGCACGAACTGCTGACGGCGGTCTCGCGCCTCAACCAGCGCTTCGACGACCTCGACGGCGACGTCGGCACGCTGCAGGAACGCGCGCGCCTGCTGCAGGACGAAGTCGCGGCGAAGCTGGCCGAGCGCACCAACCGCCACCTGTACGTGCTGTCGATGATCACCGCGCTGCTGCTGCCGCCCAGCCTGGTGGCCGGCCTGTTCGGCATGAACCTGCCCGGCCTGCCGTTCGCGCACAGCGCGCACGGGCTGGCGTTCGCGCTGTTGCTCGGCGCGGCGTCGAGCGTGGCGGTCTACCTGGTGCTGCGGCGGATGGGCGTGGCGCGTTCTACCTGACCTGCTTGTAGGAGAGGCTTCAGCCCGCGCCAAGCGGTAATGATGCGCCTTCGGATCCGAGCGCGTCGCAACGCGCCAGGGTCTTGCCGCTTCATTGAATCTCCACGCAAAGCGCCAGCAGCGGATCGTTCGCCGTCCGGGCGCGTTGCGACGCGCTTGAGGCCGAGGACACCGAAACTTCCGGTGGGCGCGGGCTGAAGCCCCTCCTGCAGAGAAGGCAGCCGGCGCGCGCTATCCTAGCGGCCTGATGACGCTTCCCCTCCGCACCGCCACCCGCTACGTCACCCCGCTGCGCGAAGGCGGCTCGATGCCCGCCGTGGTCGAGGCCGACGACGACGGCCTGTACGTGCTGAAGTTCCGCGGCGCCGGCCAGGGACCGAAGGCGCTGGTGGCGGAACTGATCGCCGGCGGGCTGGCGAAGGCGCTGGACCTGCCGATGCCCGACCTGGCGCTGATGGAACTCGACGCCGACCTCGCGCGCACCGAGGGCGACCCGGAGATCCAGGACCTGATCAAGGCCAGCGCCGGGCTCAACCTGGCGATGGACTACCTGCCCGGCGCGGTGAACTTCGACCCGGTGGCCGAGCAGCCCGACGCGGAACTGGCCTCGCGCATCGTCTGGTTCGACGCCTTCGTCAGCAACGTCGACCGCACCGCGCGCAACACCAACCTGCTGGTGTGGCACCGGCGGCTGTACCTGATCGACCACGGCGCGTCGCTGTATTTCCACCACGGCTGGGACGGCGACGTCTCCGGCGCCGGCAGGCCGTTCCCGCTGATCCGCGACCACGTGCTGCTGCGCTGGGCCTCGCGCCTGGCGGAGGTCGACGCGGCGATGGCGGCACGGCTGCCGGCCGATGCGGTCGCGGGCATCGTGGCGGAGGTGCCGGACGCGTGGCTGCAGGGGCCCGACGGCTTCGGCGATCCGGCCGCGCAGCGCGCGGCGTACGCCGACTACCTGGTCCGCCGCCTCGCGCGGCGCGAAGCCTTCGTGCAGGAGGCGATCCGTGCGCGCGCATGACACCTACGACTACGCGGTGATCCGCGTGGTGCCGCGCGTGGAGCGCGAGGAGTTCGTCAACGTCGGCGTGATCCTGTCGTGCGAGCGCGCGAACTTCCTGGAAGCGCGCATCGAACTGGACGAGGCCCGCCTGCGCGCGCTCGACCCCACGCTGGACATCGAATCGCTGCGCCGGCACCTGGACACCATCCCGGCCATCTGCCGCGGCGGCGAGGCGGCCGCGCCGATCGGGCTGCTGGCGCCGCGCGCGCGGTTCCACTGGCTGACCGCCAGGCGCAGCTCCATCATCCAGACCTCGCCCGTGCACATGGGCCGCTGCGGCGACCTGCCGGCGACGCTGGAGCACCTGATGGACCGCATGGTGCGGCCGCCGAAGGCGATCGCGCCGCGATGAGCGTCTACGTGGACGATGCCGTCACCGCATGGCGCGGCCGGCGCTGGGCGCACATGATGGCCGACACGCTGGACGAACTGCATGCGATGGCCGCGCGCCTGGGCATTCCGCGCCGTGCCTACCAGGACAAGCGCAGCGGCGCGCACTACGACCTGACAGAAGAACTGCGCGAGGAAGCGCTGGCGCTGGGCGCCGTGGCCATTTCCCGGCACCGCGACCGCGAACAGGTCCGCGCGGTCATCCGCATCGCGCGGTCGCAGTGGAGCGGCCTGGGCGGCGGACCCGGCTAGGTGTGGGGCGCTGCGCCTGGAGCCGGCTTCGGCTTCATGCGGCGGCGCGAACCATCCACGATCCCGCGGTTGGAAAGGGAGGCGACGGAGGCGTTCGCGCGCCCTACGCCGTCCGCGGCACGGGCTACGCGAACAGCCGCACGCACCTCGGCGGCGCGCCGCCGTGCGTGGGCACGCGGAGGCGGGTCCGCGGCGCGCTTCCAGCGGGCCGTATGGATCCGGCTCCGTGAACCCGTCGCAGGTCCCGCTGCCGGACCGGAGCGGAGAAGGCTCCGCTCCGCCTCGCAGGGATCAGAGCCGCTCGGCCTTGCCGCTGCGGATGGCCTCGTCCAGCAGGCGCGCGACGTCGCGCCGCATCTTCTCCGTCGCCGCCGCCTGCTGGCGGCTCAGCGCCTCCTGCTGGCGCGCGAGCGGTTCCTGCTGCCGGGCCAGGGCCTGCTGCTGGCGGGCCAGCGCTTCCTGTTCCTGCGCCAGCGCCTGCATGCGGCGGTCCAGCTCGGCGTCGCGCGCATGGCCGCCCTGCAGCGCGGCGGCGGCCTGCTGGGTGCCGATGGCGGCCATCTTCGCCCCCAGTTCGCCCTGCTTGGCGCCCAGGCTTCCCTGGCGCTCGCCCAGCGCGCCCTGCTGTTCGCCCAGCTTGCCCTGCTGCGCGCCCAGCGCTTCGACCGGCGCGTGCGCGGCCTTCACCCGCTGCACCGTGGCGGCATCCCGCACCACGTACTGCCGGCCGTTGTCGCGCACCCACAGCACCGGCGCATCGCCCTGCTGCAGCGTGCGCGCCGTGGCGATGTCGTCGCTGTGGCCCGCCATGGTCACGTCGTCGCCATCGATCAGCACGTAGGCGTCGCCGTTGCGCGCGTCGCCGATGTGCCAGGTGCGCCTGGCCACCGGCGGTGCGGGAGGCGCGGCCGGGGCCGCCGGGACGGCCGGCGGCGGGGGCGGCGCCGGCATGTCGCTCAGGGCGGCCGCGACGACGGCGCGCGGCGCGGCGACCGGCGACGGCAGCGCCACCGGGGCGGCCTGCGGGGCGACGGTGGGCGACGCGGCCGGCGCGGCGGCCGCGGGCGCCACCGGGGCGGCGGCCGCCACCGGCGTGCCGCTGGCGATCACGCGGTAGGGCACCGCGCCCAGCAGCACGACGCCGATGGTCAGCGCCAGCGCGCTGGTGCGCAGGGGGGAAGCGGTGTGCTGCAGCATGAGCAGTCTCCTCTTGAGGATGTGGAACGTGGGGGAGGCGCCGGCCAGCGCCGGCGACGGGGCGGTGGAAACGCCCAGCTTCACCAGCAGGCGCCCGTAGTCGCGCGGCGCGTGGCGCTCGTCCTCGAGCACGGCGGCGTCGCAGGCGACTTCGCGCGCCAGGGCGTATTCGCGCGCGGCGAGGTGCGCGACGGGATGGAAGAAGAACAGGTGCTGCGCCAGCGCCGGCATCCACGCCCACCACAGGTCGCGGCGGCGCAGGTGGGCCAGTTCGTGGTGCAGGGCCATGCGCAGGTCGTCGCCGCTCATCGACGCGAGGCCGGCGGACGGCAGCATCAGCACCGGGCGCCACGGCCGCGCCAGTTGCGGCGAATCGATGTCGTCGCAAATCCGCAGCGCAGGCAGGACGGCGATGCCGAGCCGGCGGCCCAGCGCCCGGTATTCCTCGCGCGCGCGGCGGTCGCGGCACGGCCGCGCGCGTGCGATCTGCCGCCGCAGGCGCCAGGCGTGGCGCAGGGTGTTCAACAGCATCACGGCCACGCCGGCCAGCCACGCGGCCGCCAGCAGCGCGGCCGCGTCGATGCGCGTTTCCCGCGCCGCGGCCACGGGCGGCGACGCGGCATCCGCGACCGGTCCGGACGCCAGCGCCGGCAGCGCGTCCGCCGCCACCGCCGCCACCTGCACGGTGGCCGGTTCCGCCGGCAGCAGCGGCAGCGCGACCGGCGCGTGCCACACCAGCCCGACCACCATCTGCGCGGCCACCAGCCACCACAGCCACGCGCGGGTGCCGGCGTCCAGGCGCGGCAGGTAGCGGCACAGCGCCCAGACCAGCGCGGCGAGCGCCAGCGACTGCAGGCCGACCGCGGCCAGCCGCTCGAGCAGGGTGTCGAGGAACGGGAACAGGTCCATGTCAGTCCTCCTTCCGCCGGGACTGCAGGCTGGCGACCATCGCCTCCAGTTCGGCCAGTTCGTCGTCGCTGACCTCGGTGCGCTGCGACATCCACGCCACGAACGGCGACAGCGAGCCCTGCAGGGTCTTCTCGACGAAGCTGCCGACGGCATTGCGCATCACGTCGTCCGATTGCGCGACCGGCGCGTAGCGGTACACCCCCGCCACCTGCCGGCGGCGCAGGTAGGCCTTGGCGCGCAGGCGCTCCATCATCGTCAGGACGGTGGAGCGGGCCAGGCCGCGCGGTTCGCCGAACGCGGCCGCGACCTCGCCGACGCTGGCCTCGCCGTGTTCGGACAGGTGCTGCAGCAGCGCCAGTTCCTGGTCGCCGATGGACTTGCGGGTCTTGCCGGCCATGCTTCCGCCTCGTGACTACAGTTGTCGTCAAGATGGCTGTGACGACAGCTGTAGTCAAGCCTGCCGAAGGTCATGCCCGGCGGCCCGCCGACGAACGGTCGCCCCTCAAGAAACCGCCGCCCGGGCCGATGCCAGGGAAACCCCACCGTGCGCGCATCGCCATGCTCATCATCGTCGGCTTCGTCATCGTCATCCTGAGCGTGGTCGGCGGCTACCTGGGCTCGCACGGCAAGCTGGGCGCGCTGTGGCAGCCCTTCGAGCTGGTCATCATCGGCGGCGCCGCGCTGGGCGCCTTCCTGACCAGCAACCCGATGAAGGTGGTGAAGGGCACGCTGTCCGCCACCCTGTCGGTCTTCAAGGGCGCCAAGTACAAGTCGGCCGACTACCTCAACGTGCTGACGCTGATCCACGAGATGCTCTACAAGGCGCGCCGCGACGGCTTCATGTCGCTGGAGGAGCACATCGAGAACCCGGCGAACAGCCCGCTGTTCGCGAAGTACCCCAAGATCCTGGCCGACCACCACCTGCTCGACTTCCTCACCGAATGCCTGCGCCTGATGGTGGGCAGCAACATCGAGCCGCACGAGTTGGAGCCGCTGCTGGAGCTGGAGCTGGAGAAGCACCACCACGAGGCGATGGCGCCGGCGCACGCGCTGCAGAAGATGTCCGACGGCCTGCCCGGCTTCGGCATCGTCGCCGCGGTGCTGGGCATCATCGTGACGATGGGCTCGATCGGCGGCGACATCGTCGCCGTCGGCGGCCACGTGGCCGCCGCGCTGGTCGGCACCTTCCTCGGCATCCTGCTGGCCTACGGCTTCGTCTCGCCGCTGGCCGCCGCCATCGAGGCGCAGGTGGAGCAGGACAGCCGCATGTACGAGTCGGTGAAGACCGCGCTGCTGGCCTGCCTGCGCGGCTACAACCCGGCGGTGGCGCTGGAGTTCGCGCGCAAGACGCTGCCCTCGGACGTGCGCCCGCCGTTCGCCGAGTTCGAAGCGCACCTGAAGGCCAACAAGTAGGCCGCGGCGATGAGCGAGCAGCGCCCCACCATCATCGTCCGCCGGGTCAAGAAAGTGGCCCACGGTGGCCACCACGGCGGCTCATGGAAGGTCGCCTACGCCGACTTCGTCACCGCGATGATGGCGTTCTTCCTGGTGATGTGGCTGATGGGCGCCACCACCAACAAGGAGCGCGCCGCGATCTCCGAATACTTCCGCAACCCCAGCCCGCTGACCGGCAAGAGCTTCTCGCCCGCGCCGGGCCCGGCCGGCCCCGGCGGCGCCAGCAACTCGATGATCAAGCTGGGCGGCACGATGGACATCCCGCGCGGCGATTCGAACGACCCGTTCCACACCCCGCCCGACGACACCCGCGCATCGGAAGAGCAGCGCAGGGAGCAGGAGAAGCAGCGCCTGGAAACGCTGATGCAGGCGCTGGAGGAAGCCATCGGCAAGAGCCAGGCGCTGGAGCCGTTCAAGGACCAGTTGCTGCTGGACCTGACCCCGGAAGGCCTGCGCATCCAGATCGTCGACCAGCAGAACCGCCCGATGTTCGCGCTCGGCAGCTCGGCGCTGAAGGACTACACCCAGGCGATCCTGGTGGAGCTGGCCGGCTTCATCAACCAGGTGCCGAACCACATCAGCATCACCGGCCACACCGACACCACCGCCTACGCCGGCAACCGCGGCTACACCAACTGGGAACTCAGCGCCGAGCGCGCCAACGCCGCGCGCCGCGCGCTGGTGGCCGGCGGCATGCACGAGGACAAGGTCTCGCGCGTGGTCGGCCTGTCCTCGTCGGTGCTGTTCGACAAGCAGAACCCGCAGAACCCGATCAACCGCCGCATCAGCATCGTGGTGATGACCCGGGCGGCGGAGGAAGCCATACAGGGCGAGACCGGCGGCAACCTGCTTTCGCCCGGACAGCCGCTGCAGGATGCAGACACGGCCATACCCGAAACGCCGGCGAACACCGTCGGCGACACGCCGCCCGTGCCGGTCGAGCCGCACGCCTGACCACGCTCCACCCACGGCTTGCGACCTTGGTCGCAGGCCGGCCGTGTTGACGCTTCTTCACACCGCCGTCACAATTCCGCCCTGCCAGCCAGCCGAGTTTCGTCACCGAAGCCTCATCGCCAGCGGATCCGCCCACGGGCCTCCCCTCCGCTCCGAGACTCCGAATGAAACCGCTCACCCTGGCCATCCTGGCGGCACTGTCCGCCAGCGCCCACGCGGCCGACGACGCCGCACCTGCTTCTCCCGCTCCCGCCGACGACAGACCCGCCACCGCGGTGGCCGGCTACCTCAAGCCCACTACCTTCGACACCGTCAAGGTGATCGGCCAGCGCCTGTTCCCGTACCAGGAAGGACTGATGCTGGACGAGCGCTACATCGACGAGCAGGCCAGGGGCAACGGCGACATCGGCACGCTGCTGCGGATCAACCCGGCGGTGCAGTTCGACGACACGGCGGCCCACTCGCGCAACATGGGCGAGATCCGGCCGGCCGACATCAGCATCAACGGCGGTCTGTACTACCAGAATGCCTTCGTGCTGGACGGTGCCAACTTCAACAACGACCTGGACCCGGCCAGCAACAATCCCAACCATTTCGCCGATCCGCCCAGCCACACTCAAGGCCTGGCCATCGACACCAGCCTGATCGGCAGCCTGACCGTCTACGACAGCAACGTGCCGGCCAGTTACGGCGGCTTCAACGGCGGCGTGGTCGATGCGCAGACCCGCCAGGCCAAGGACACGTTCTCCGGCAAGCTGTCGTTCCGCATGACCCGCTCGGTCTGGAACGAGGTGCACGTCAACGAGGACTACCGGCAGGTATTCGAGGAGTCCTCCACGCTGTCCAACCAGCCCATCTACGACAAGCAGCAGGCCAGCCTGCTGCTGGAAGGCCGCACGAAGTCCGGCATTGGTCTGATCGGCACGATCAACCGCCTACGCTCGGAGATCCCCTTGCGCGCCCACAGCGCCGGCCGCATGCCCGAGTTCGATACGCCGATCAAGGACACCACCCGCGAGAACACTACCATCAGCCTGCGCGGCGACTGGAAGGGCGGCAACGGGCTGGCCCTCAGCGGCAGCATCGTCTACGCCCCCACCGACGAGACCTACTTCATCCAGAATGCGCGCGACTCCTGGTTCGACCTCAAGGAAGGCGGCCCGATCGTCAGCCTGCGCGCCAGCCTGGAGCGCGGCGCTTGGCGCCTGGACAACACGCTCAGCTATTCCGACCTGGACAGTTCGCGCCGTAGCGACGTCGATTTCTGGCGTAGCTGGCGCTGGTCGGAGGACAAAAACTGGGGCACCGACCCTGGCACCGCCGGCCTGAGCACCGAGGGCAACTGGGGCAACGTCGACCAGACCAACCGCACCCTAGGCTACAAGTTCGTGGCCGACCGCGAGCCGGTGTCCTCCGGCAGGACCGAGCACCGCCTGCAGTTCGGCGCGGAAGCCTCTACCCGCAAGGCCACCTACCACCGCCTCAACGACCACTACTCCTGGATCACGCCCGTCGCCACCGCCACTTGCACCGACGCGCGCGGCACGGTCGACAGCGTGGCCTGCTCACTGGCGCCGGCGCGCGGCTTCAACGGACGCGGCCAGTTCCTGTCGCGCCTGACCACTTACCGCGCCGGCTACTTCGAGGCCGAGTCGACCGACTGGGCCATGTTCGCGCAGGATGATATCCGCGTAGGCCGTTGGAGTTTCCGTCCCGGCGTGCGCGTGGACGGCAGCAGCCTGAGCCAGGACACCACCGTGGCGCCGCGCTTCGCGATGTCGTGGGACATCTTCGGCGACCAGGCGTCGCTGCTGACCGCAGGCGCCAACCGCTACTACGGCCGCAACCTGTTCGCCTACAAGCTGCGCGAAGGACGCGAGCGCCTGGAAACCGTGCAGACCCGCGTGGCCACCGGAGCCAACGCGCTGGTGTGGAGCGCACCGGTGCAGTCCACCACCCAGACCCGCTTCGAGGAACTGGACGTCCCGTACAGCGACGAACTGAATCTGGGCTTCAACCAAGCGTGGGGCAATTATGACTTCAACGCCAAGTACGTGCGTCGCGACAACCGCGACGAGGTGATGCGGGTACGTGTCCCCAGCGGCGACAGCAGCGGCTACTATTCGGCCAACGTGTACGAATACCGCAACGTCGGCCGCGCTCAGAGCGACATCTACACGTTGAGCGTCGGCACCCGCCGCCCGTGGCAGTGGGGCCTTGGCGCCACCTCCGCACAATTGGCCTTCGACTATACGGACACCCGCCGCAACTATCCCGGCGCAAGCCAAGACTATTCGACGAACTACGACGAAACGGCCTACAACGCCATCGTGCGCTACGAAGGCGACATCATGCACTACTACGAGATCCCGGCCAGCAGCTTCAATCGGCCGTGGACGGCGCGCTTGGCCACGCAGACCCGGATCGAGGACTGGGGCCTGCTGTGGAGCAACTTCCTGCGCTATCGCGCCGGCTACCTGAGCTTTGCCCGAGTGGCCTACGAGGACTACGAAGGCGATAACATCGGTGTATACGAAAAAACAGACTACCCCCGCAGCTTCAGTTGGGACACGGTGCTGGAATACGCGTTCGACCTGCCAAGCGATCAGCAGGTCTATGCGCGGGTGGAAGTGCAGAACGTGCTGAACCGCTCCAACCGGATCAGCGGCACCACCTACGCGGCCCTGTTCGAGCCCGGCCGCAGCTACTGGCTGGAACTGGGCTACCGGTTCTAGCCATGGCGATGGAGAAAAGCTGAGCCATGCCCCCCACCCTGCACCGGCTACTGCTCCTCGCCCTTTTCGTCACGCCCGCCTGTGTACTGGCGGGCGTGACGGCCGCGCAATCGCGTGCTGCAGACGGTCAGGCAAGTGCGCCTCCACTAGCCGAATGCCGGCAGCGCATCGCGGTGAGCGCACCGCAGATCGACATGCCGTGTCTACGGCGTATCTACGCCCTGCCTATCGGCGAATGGCCCGCGCCGACGATCGACGCAGGCGTGGCCTGGCAGGAACTGGCACCGCTGCCCGCCACCCCACCAGTACCCGCTGACAATCCGCAGACGCCGGAAAAAGTGGCGCTGGGCCGGAAGCTGTTCGAGGACCCGCGCCTGTCCCGCAGTGGTCAGATCGCGTGCGCCAGTTGCCACGATCGCCAGTTGGGCTGGGGTGACGGGCGCAGCGTGTCGTTCGGCCACGACCGCCAGGCCGGCAAGCGCAATGCGATGAACGTGTCGATGGCGGCCTTCTCCAGCCCGCTGTTCTGGGACGGCCGCGCGGCGACGCTGGAGGAGCAGGCGCTGCATCCCATCCAGGATTCGGTGGAGATGGCATTCACCGCCCGCGAACTGGAGCGGCGACTCAACCGCACCCCGGGCTATCCAGCCGAATTCCAGCGCGTGTTCGGAGAAAAGCGCATCACGATGCCGCGCGTGGCCCAGGCCATCGCCGCCTACGAGCGAAGCCTGGTGCCGCGCTCCAATCGCTTCGACCGCTTCCTCGAAGGCCGCCGCGACCTGCTGACCGACGGACAGCTATGGGGCCTGCACCTGTTCCGTACGCAGGCGCGCTGCATGAACTGCCACAGCGGACCGGCACTGACCGACAACCGCTTCCACAACCTGGGCCTGCATTTCTACGGCCGTGAGCGCGAGGACCTGGGGCGCTACCGGGTGACCGGCGACCCGGCCGACAGCGGCAAGTTCCGCACGCCCTCGCTGCGCAACGTGGGCCGGACCGGGCCGTACATGCACAGCGGCGGCTTCATGGAACTGCGTGGGGTGGTGAACATGTACAACGCGGGCATGCCGCGGCCGCAGCCGAAGGCTGGGCAGGAGAACGACCCGCTGTTCCCGGCGACCGATCCGCTGCTGAAGCCGCTGGACCTGCACCGTAGCGAACTCGAGGCGATCACCGAATTCCTGCGTACGCTGTGACGCGGGCGCGCGGCGAGCGCAACGCGTACGATCAGAACGCGTCGCTGCCCGGCCGCAACTCCACGCCCATCACCGCGGCCAGCTGCTGCATGCCGTCGTCGTCGCGGCGCAGTGCCATCCAGCCGGCGTAGGCGTCGCCGCCGGTGTTCCAGTTCCACAGGGTGTAGCCGTGCTCGCGCAGGCGGTCGTAGGCGATGGCCATCAGGTCGGGCACGTCGGTGGCGTCGAGGAAGTCCTCGTCGCCGGGGTCGCCGCCCCAGTCGATGGCGATGGCGTAGCGCGCGGCCAGCTGGTCGATGCAGTCGATGAAGGCCGCGGCGTCCTCGCCTTCCACGTAGAAGCCGGACGTCCAGTCGATGGCGTCCTTCACCGCCCACAGCACCTGGTCCGGCTCCACGCCGGCGTCGCCGGTCGCGTCGCGGTAGGCGGCGAACTGGCGCAGCGCGGTTTCCTCGTCGCCGGGATTGATCAGCACCAGCAGGTTCCAGACCAGGGCCTCGGTGTCGTCCAGGTCCATGTCGTCTTCGTCGTCGAAGGCGTGGCGGAAATTGTCGTCCGGGTCGAAGTCGTGGTCGGGCGCGTGCATGGCGGGCGTCGCGGGGCGGGTACGGGCGCCATGGTACGCGCCGGGCCGGCGGCTGTCCGGCGCCGCGCGGGCCGGCTTTGTGTTGGCGCGCGCCCGGGTCTATCGTGGCGGCGCCGGCCCGCGCGCCGGCATGCCGGGGAGGCGCGCCATGTTCAACCCCCGTCCCGTGGTGCAGTCGCTGGCCATCGGCAACGGCCACGCCTGCGTCGTCGTCGACGAGGCGCTGCTGGCGCCGGAGCGCCTGCCCGCCTACGCGCTGGCCTACCGCGAGGATTTCCAGCCGGCGCCGGCCTCGGTGTTCCCGGGCCTGCAGCTGCGCATGCCGGAGGATTTCACCCGCCTGCTGCACGACGTGTTCCGCGAGCACGCGCGCCACGTCCTGGGCGCGCGGCGGGTGCTGTTCGGGGCGAGCCGGCTGGCGCTGGCGACGTCGCCGCCGGCCGCGCTGGCGCCCGCGTTCTGGAACGGGCGCCGCGTGCGCACCTTCGAGTCCGACCAGTGCACCGCGGTGGCGGAGCTGTTCCTCTTCCACGATCCCGGCCTGGGCGGCACCCATTTCTTCCTGCCGCGGGTGTCGCCGCAGCAGGTGGAACGGATGGAACACGACGCCGACGCCCTGCCGGCGGAGGAGTTCGCGCAGCGCTACGCGCTGGCGGCGGGGTATCCGCAGGGGTCGAACGCCTACTTCACCCACGCGCTGACCGTGCCCGCGAAATGGAACCGCCTGGTCTTCCACGACGGCGGCGTGTTCCATGCGCCGGCCATCGCCGATCCCACGCGACTGCAGGCCGATCCGGGCGCGGGCCGGCTGACCCTGCAGGCCACGCTCATCTGCAGCCGCAACCGCGTGGCGTGGTGAGCGCCGCGCTTCGGTTATCCTTCCGCCTCCGCCTCCGCTACCGCACGACGCACGCCCATGTCCGACACGCCCCCCGACCGCCTGGCCTCCGACCCGCGCAGCCCGTTCCACGACGCCCAGGCGATGGACCGCGGCGTGGGCATCCGCTTCAACGGCGTGGAGCGCGACAACGTCGAGGAATACTGCATCAGCGAAGGCTGGGTGCGCGTGCCCGTGGGCAAGTCGAAGGACCGCCGCGGCAACCCGATGACGATGAAGGTCAAGGGCACCGTGGAAGCGTGGTACCGCTCGCCCGCCGGCGAATAGGCGCAGCGCCGCCGCCGCGCGCGGCGTGCACATCGCCGGCCACAGCGCCGTGGCACAATCCCGGCCTGCACGGCTCGCCGGGAGGGCGCATGAAGTTCCTGCTGATGGTCTACACGGACGACGGGTTGCTCGAAGCGCTGCCCGACGGCGCCTTCGACCGGATGATGCACGGCTGCATCGTCCACGCCGACGAACTGAAGGCGCGGGGTACGCTGATCGAATCGCAGCAGCTGGAGCACGGCAGCACCGCGCGCACGGTGCGCGTGCGCAACGGCAGGACCAGCATCGTCGACGGCCCGTTCGCCGAGACCAAGGAGATCCTGGGCGGCTACAACCTCATCGAGGCCGACAGCCTCGAGGAAGCGGTGCGGATCGCGCAGGAGTTCCCGTGGATCGGCACCGGCAGCATCGAGGTGCGGCCGGTGCGCGACTTCGAGGCGGTGCGCCGGCGCGTCGGCGCCTGAGGCGCGCTCACCTGGCCGTCGCGCCGCCCAGGTGGCGCGACAGGAAGTCCAGCAGCCGGGTGTAGTACGCGCGCCGGTTGGCCTCGGCGTAGAAGCCGTGCCCTTCGGTGCGCACGTACAGCGTCTCCACCGGCGCGCCCGCCGCCTTCAGCGCCTTCTCCATGCGCTCGCTGTGCGCCTGCGGCGCGATCTCGTCCTTGCCGCCGGCCGCCAGGAAGACCGGCACGCGGATGCGCGACGCCAGCGACACGGGCGATACCTCGCCCAGGCCGGCGCGGTCGTCGCCGACCCACTCGTCCATGTACGTCCCCATCCAGCGGGCGCTGCGCGACGTCTGCCGGTGCATCAGCCCCAGGTCGTACACGCCCACGTACCCGGCGGCGCAGCGGTACAGGTCCGGTTCCCGCGCCACGCCCATCAGCGCGGCGTAGCCGCCGTAGCTGGCGCCGTACAGGCAGATGCGCTGCGGATCGGCGATCTTCTGCTCGACCGCCCAGCGCGTGGCGTCGGTCAGGTCGTCCTGCATCGCGCGGCCCCACTGGCGCGCGCCGGCCTGCTGGAAGGCGCGGCCGTAGTTGCCCGACCCACGGAAGTTCAGGCGCAGCACCGCATAGCCCGCGCGCACCAGCATCTGCGCGTCGTCGTCGACCTCCCAGCCGTCGAACACACCGAACGGGCCGCCGTGCGGCATCACCACCAGCGGCAGCGGCGCGTCGCGGCCGTCGCGCGGCCGGGTCAGGTAACCATGCAGGGCCAGGCCGTCGCGGGCACGCAGCGTGATCCGTTCGCTCGGCGCCAGCGCCGCCGGATCCAGCCAGCTGCGCCGGCTGAAGATCAGGTCGGCCGTGTTGTCCGTCATGTCGAACAGGAAGAAGTCGCCGGGGCTGGTGTCGCTCCAGGCCTGCACCACCTTCAGGCGCCCGTCGCGCGTGCCGGAGGTGATGGCGATCGACGCGCCGGGGAAGGACCGTTCCAGCTTCCGGTACAGGCGGGCGATCGCGGACTGCTCGTCGAAGAACGCCGTGCGCAGCCCGTCGTGCATGAAGAAGCTGCCCACCGGCGTGCGGCCGTCCTCGGCGTAGACGATGCGGTAGGGATCGACGACCGCGTCGCGCAGCACCTGCGTGCGCTCGCCGGTGGCCGCGTCCATCGCCACGATGGCGTCCGGGCCCTCGGCCTGCTGCACCTGCAGGTAGGCGGTGCGGCCGTCGGCGGACAGCCCCAGCGGCCATTCCACGCGCCCGCTGCGGCCCTCGTCGTTGACCAGGGTCCAGGACGCCTTGTTGTCGGCGCGGTGGTAGAGCTTGCTGACGTTGTCGTCGCCGGAGCCGATGGCGAAGCGCACGTTGCGCGCGGCGTCGACCACGAAGCTCGCGTTGCGCACCGGCGCGGTGGCGACGGTGTCGAGGTCGCCGGTGAACACGTCCAGCCGCTCCACCCGCGTGCTCGGCGAGGGCGTGTCCAGCGCGTACACGCCGACCAGCACCTTGCGCGGGTCCTCCGGCACGGTGTCGATCAGGTACGCCGCCCGCGGCTGCAGCGCCGCGCCCTGCAGCCCGTAGCGGGCGAAGATCTGCCGCCGCGCGCTGCCGTCGGCGTTGGTGGCGTACAGCTCGCCGGTGGCGTAGGGCTGGTCGCGCGACCCGTACTTCTTCGCCACCGAGACGACGACGCGCTCGTCGCTGACCCACCACACCCCGCTGATCACGCTGTCGCTGCCGGCGGTGACCTTCGCGGTCACCTGCCTGTCGCTGCGGCGCATCACCGCGAGGACGGTCTGGTCCTCCAGCGGCACGGTCATCGCGTAGTACTCGCCGGTCGGCGAGATCTTCAGCGTTTCCAGCGCGTCCTTCTTCAGGAACGGCTCCAGCTCGACCTGCGCCTGCGCCTGCACGGCCGCGGCCACCAGGCATCCCAGCAGGATGCCCGCACTCCGTGTTCCCCACCGCATGGGTGCCTCCCTTGGCATCGCGTTCCCCGGACCGGATTAAAGCGCAGGGCCGCGGCGCGGGACAAGCATGGCCGCGGCTGCCGCGCCGCCGTCGGCGCGCCGGCGGATGCCGCCCCCCCTGCATTCATGCAGTTCAATCCGCCGGCATGGCGCCTTCGTCCATGTGGACGATCTCCCACAGGTGGCCGTCGAGGTCCTCGAAGCCCCGCTGGTACATGAAGCCGTAGTCCTTCGCCTCGATGGGCTCGCTTCCGCCGGCGGCCAGCGCCCTGGCCAGCAGGGCATCGACGGCGGCGCGGCTGTCGGCGGACAGGCAGAGGATCGCCTCCGTATGCGTGCGCGCGTCGCAGATCCGCTTGCGCGTGAAGCCCTGGAAGAACGGCTCCGCCAGCAGCATCACGTGGATGGTGTCGCTGATGACGAGGCAGGCGGCGTTGCCGTCGGTGAACTGCGGGTTGGCGTCGTAGCCCAGCGCCTGGAAGAAGGCCCTGGACATGTCCAGGTCGCGCACGGGCAGGTTGACGAAGATCCGTGTGCTCATGGCGCGCCCCTCACCGCCCGGCCCGCGATCGCACCTGCGCCGCCAGCCGCGCTTCCTGCTCGCGCAGTTCGGGCGTCAGCGCCTCGCCGAAGTCCTCGGCCTCGAACACCGGGCGCAGCTCGATCTCCGCGCCGCCGTCGAACGGCGCGCGCTTGATCCATTCGATGGCTTCGTCGAGGTTGCGCACCTGCCAGAGCCAGAAGCCGGCGACCAGCTCCTTCGCCTCGGCGAACGGCCCGTCGATGACGCGGCGCTGCCGGCCTTCGAAGCGCACGCGGGCACCGCGCGAGGACGGATGCAGTCCCTCGCCCGCCAGCATGACGCCGGCCTTCACCAGCGCCTCGTTGAACCGGCCCATCTCCGCCAGCAGTCCGGTGCCGGGCATTTCGCCGGCTTCGGACGCGGGACTGGCCTTCACGATGACCATGACTTTCATCTGCGATCTCCTGATGCGGGCCGGATGATCCGGCCGCTTCCAGGGAGACGACGAACGGGCGCGGCGGGAATCGACATCCCGCCGGCGCGCCGGGGCCAGCCCTACGGCAGGCGCAGCTTCAGGTCGCGGCGCGCCTGCGCCTCGTTGCCGCTGTAGTCGCGCGCGATGATGCGCAGCACGTAGTCGCCGGCGGGCAGTTCGCCCGCCTGCCAGGTGCCCTCGCCCCATGCGCCGTCGCGCACGGTGTTGGTGACGCTGTACCTGAAGCGGGTCACCGCGCTGCCGTGCACGGTGATGCCGCTGCCGGGCGCGTAGGCGACCTGCACGGCGTCGTCGGCGGGCAGCCGCTGGAAATCGAGGGTCATGCGCGGCGCCTCGAAGCCGGCGACCGGCGTGCCGTCGTCGTGCAGCAGCTGGTAGCCGAGCGCGTACAGCCCCAGGCGGCGGCGCGGCAGGTTGCGGTCGACCTGGTCCCAGGCGTCCACCACGATGCGCACGCCCTGCAGCTCGCGCGGCACCAGGATGCGGCCGTCCTGCTTCGCGTCGATGGGCTGGTCGAGGGTGTCGAACAGCGCCACCTCGTCGATGCGCGGCGGGTACGCGTCGGTGAAGCCGGTGAAGCCCAGCGCGATCGCGTTGCGTTCGTAGCCCGAGGGGCCGATCGACAGATGCACGTGCGCCATGCGGTTGACCGTGCCCAGCGCGTCGCCCACGGCGAAGCGCGTGCCGCGGCGCACGCGGATGCGGCTGGGGTCGCCGCTCAGGTCGCGCAGCAGCCGGAAGCGCGACGGATCGAGCAGGTCGCCGCGCGGCGTGCGGCCCACGCGCATGTGGATGTAGTCCAGCGGCCCGACGCCCAGGCCTTCGCCCAGGCCGTCGAACGCCCACGCCGCCGAGGGGCTGCCGACCTTGCCGTCGGCGATGGCGAGCACGGTGGCGCCCACGTCGCCGCGGATGTCGAGCCCGCCGTGCAGGTGGTGGCGGCTCTCGCCGCTGTAGTCGCCGCGCACTTCGCCCAGCGTGCCGACGACCTCGTGCCAGCCGTCCTGCGGATGCAGCGGCCAGCGGCCCGCCGTCTGCGGCAGCGGATCGTCCGGCGACGGGCCGACCACGGCGAGCGCGGGAGGCGCGCCCGCCGCCAGCGGCGCGATGCGGTGCACGCGGTGGCTGCCGGCATCGGTGAAGTGCACGTCGCCGGCGGCATCCACGGCCAGGCCCGCCGCGCGCGACAGCCGCTGCCCCGGCGCATGCCCCGCCAGCGCGTGCCAGCGGCCATCGCGCATCACCTGCATCACCCGCCCGCCGTACAGTTCGCCGACGTACAGCTGGCCGTCGTGCGTCAGCGCCAGGCTCAGCGGACGGCGCGGACCGCCCCCGGTCGGCAGGTCGGGCTGCAGGGACAGCGTGGTGACGGCGCCCTGCGGCGAGATGCGGCGGATGGCGTCGTTGCGCAGGTCCGCCACCCAGACCACGCCGGTGGCGTCCACGGCGATGCCGGTGGGGGTGTCGAAGTTCGCTTCGCCGCCGGTTCCGTCGAAGAAGCCCGGGCGGTCGCCGCCGGCCAGGGTGGAGACCACGCCGTCGCGCGAGATCACCCGGATGCGGTCGTTGTAGGTGTCGGCCACGTAGACGCGGCCGGTGCCGTCCACCGCCACGCCGATGGGGCCGTCGAACTGCGCCTGCGCCGCCGCGCCGTCGCGGAACCCGGCCTCGCCGGTGCCGGCGAGCGTGGTCACCACGCCCTGCGGCGTGACCTTGCGGATGGCGTGGTTGCCGGTATCGGCGACGTAGAGGTTGCCTTCCCCATCGCGCGCCAGCGCCGACGGCGTGTGGAACGCGGCCGCCGGGCCGGCGCCGTCGGCGAAACCCTCCTGTCCGCCCGCCAGCGTCGCGACCGTGCCGTCGGCGGCGATGCGGCGGATGCGGTTGTTGTCGCCGGCGTCGGCCACGTAGCGCGTGCCGTCCTCCATCACCACGATGCCCCAGGGATCGTCGAAGCGCGCCTGCGGGCCGGCGCCGTCGCGCCAACCGCGCACGCCGTCGCCGGCGGTCAGCGACAGCTGTCCCGGCCAGCCGAACGGCGTGGCGGGCGGCCCCGTGTCCACCACGGGCATGGGCAGGCGCGGCGCGGCCAGGAACGTCGCGGCGAGGGCCAGGGCGATCAGCACGACCACCAGCCAGATCCATGCCTTGCGGCTCATCGGGTCCTTTCAACAGTCCGGGAAAACAGCCCCGCACGATAGACAGTCGCTGCGCGAAGGGAAAGCGCCGGTCCGCCGGCGCGGATCGCGCATGCGCGATGGCCGCACGACCAGAGAATCCCGAGGCCCGGCGGTGGCGCGTCATGCGCCGTCGAACCGCGGAGCCGGGAAGGCGGCACCGCGGCGCATCCCCGGCCGCGGCCGGCGCGGCGAACGCCGCGGACGGTGCCTGCCCTCATCGCCGGGCGGCAGGCATCCGGTGTTCCCGGGCGCGATGCTCAGGCCTGGCCACGCGCCATCGCCAGCAACCGCGCGACGGTGTTGAGGTTGCGGGCGGTCCCGGCGGCGGCCGCGGGCAGGCGCAGCTTCGATTCGCGCATGCCGTCGCCGTAGTGGATGTAGATCTCGCGCTCGCCCAGGGCGATGCCTTCGCCGTTGCGGTGGCGGACGCCGTCCAGCGCATCGGCCGGCGGCGGCTGATCGAGGAACACGATCACCGCGCGGTTGGGCGCGGCGTCGGCGAACGGATTGGCCGCCAGCGCACGCGCCAGTTCGTCCGCGCTGCGCACCGCCACGCCGACCGGCTTGCCCGCGTAGGCCGCCAGCGCCCGCTCCAGCGCCGCCTTCACCTGCGCCGGCGGCGCGGGGCTGGACAGCACCACGTTGCCGCTGGCGATGTAGGTGCGCACGTCGCCGAAGCCGCAGGCTTCGCACAGCGCCTTCAGCGTCGCCATCGGCAGCTTGCCGGTGCCGCCGACGTTGACCGCGCGCAGCAGGGCGACGTGGATCATGCGCAGCCGTCCGGGACCATGGCCTCGTCCTCTTCCCGACAGGCCGGGGAGGATAGCCCGGAACGCCCGCTCAGCGCGCCGGCAGCGGGTCGTCCTTGTAGATCGCCACGTGCGGCACGCCGTCGGCGCCGATCCAGCCGCGGTACATGCCCTCGGTGTTGAACGGGAAGGCGAGGCTGCCGTCGGCGCCGAGCGCGATCGCGCCGCCGTCGCCGCCGGCCTTGGGGATGTCGCCGTTGATCACGCCGTTGGCGGCGCGCGCGATGGAATGGCCGACGTGCTTCACCCGCGCGCAGATCTCGTGCGCGGCGGCGGCGCGGATGTAGTACTCGCCCCAGCCGGTGCCGGACACCGCGCAGCGGTCGTCGGCCCAGGTGCCGGCGCCGATGATCGGCGAGTCGCCCACGCGGCCGTAACGCTTGTTGGTCATGCCGCCGGTGGAGGTGCCCGCGGCCAGGTGGCCGCCCGCATCCAGCGCGAGCGCGCCGACGGTGCCGAAGTAGGCCTTGCCGGGAAGTTCCTGCGGGGCATGGGACGCCTGCGCCTGCGCTTCCTCCTTCAGCGCCTGCTGCAGTTGCTGCCAGCGCTTCTCGGTGCGGAAGTACGAAGGATCGACCAGGGCGATGCCCTGCTCCCTGGCGAACGCCTCGGCGCCGCCGCCCACCATCATCACGTGGCGCGACTTGTCCATCACCGCGCGCGCCAGCACGATCGGGTTCTTGACCCGGTGCACGCCGGCCACGGCGCCGGCCTTGCCGGTGGCGCCGTCCATGATCGAGGAATCCAGCTCGTTCCTGCCGTCGTGGGTGAACACCGCGCCGCGGCCGGCGTTGAACTGCGGCGCGTCCTCCAGCACGGTGATGGCGGCGGAAACCGCGTCCAGCGCCGGCTTGCCGGCGGCGAGCTGCGCATGGCCGGCGCGCAGCGCGGCTTCGAGCGCGGTGCGCGCGGCGGCCTCGTCGGCCGGGGTCATGCCGGCGCGCTCCACGCCCGCGCCGCCGTGGATCACCAGCACCGGCGACGCCAGCGCCACCAGCACGCCCTCGCGCACGGCGTAGCGGCGCTCGGCGGCGGGCTTGTCCACGCGGCCGCTGGGCAGGTGCAGCACGGAATCGACGCCGGCGACGACGGTGTCGACGCGATCCAGGTTCATCGCCTCGTCCTCCACCTGCTTCTGCGCGAAGCCGCCCTTCACCACCGTCGCGCCGGCGCCCGGGGCGGTGGCGTACACGCGCGCGGTGCCGTCGCCCTCGACGGCCACGGCGGCGTCCTCGTCCACGCCCAGCCCGATCAGCGGGCGGTCGGCCAGCGATTCGGCCTTGGCGACGAAGGCGATCAGGCGGCCCAGGCGGTTGCGTTCGCTGAAGTGGGTGTCGGTGATGACGCCCTTCAGCAGCGCCAGATGCAGGAAGTCCGTCTCGATGGTGTTGTCCGGGCCCAGCGGATCGGCCAGCGCCAGCGGGCTGATCTGGCTGCCGCCGCTCATCGCGCCGTACAGGTATTCGCCCTGCATCGCCAGGCCGGCGCTGGTGCCGCCCAGCGGCTTGCCGGCGCGCACGTGCGCGTCCAGCGCCGCGCCCACCGGCGTGCCGCGCCAGTAGCGCACGTAGCGCGACTGGTCGCCGCCGGCCAGGAAGATGCCGTCGGCGCGCTTCAGGCTGCGCAGCACGGCGGGGTCGCTCGCGCCCTCGCGGTCGCTGAAGACGTAGGTCTCGACCGAGGCGATGCCGCCGACCTCGTTGAAGAACTCCTCGCCGATCTCGCCCGCCTGCGAGGCGCGCAGCACCACGATGTGGCCGTTGCCCGCCTTCTTCATGAACCAGTGCAGCGCGTCGAAGTTGCGGTCGCCGCCGCCCATCAGCAGCAGGCCCGGCTGCACCTGCCCGGGCGTCTTCGCACCGGTGTCGCCGAGCACGTAGTGGGCCGGCCTGGCCGCCAGCGCGGGCAGGGACACCGCCAGGACCAGCATGCACGCCATGCCGCGCCGCACCACACCGAAGACAGACACCATGCCGCCACTCCCACGTCGAAGGTCGCGGCAGGATGCCACGCGCCGGTACCCGATGAGAGACGAACCGGCGCGCGCTTCCCCCCATGCGGGCGGCGCCGGCGATCGGCTAGAGTGCGGCCATGCCTACTGAATTCGACGACTGGTTCGTCCGCGAAGTGCTCGTCCACGAGCGCGCGCTGGCGCTGTTCCTGCAGCGCGCGTGGCCGCACCGCGACGAATGGCACGACCTGCGCCAGGAGGTCTACGCGCGCGTCTACGAGGCCGCGGCGCGCACGCGCCCGGACGCGCCGAAGGCCTTCCTGTTCGCCACCGCCCGCCACCTGATGACCGACCGCCTGCGCCGCAGCCGGGTGGTGTCGATCGAGCCGGTGGGTGATTTCGAGTCCTCGAACGTCTACCTGATCGACGAAGTGTCGCCGGAGCGATGGACCGGGACCCGCCAGGCGCTCAAGCGCGTGGTCGAGGCCCTGGACCGGCTGCCCGACCGTTGCCGCGAAGTGGTGTGGCTGCGACGGGTGGAGGAGCTGCCGCAGAAGGACGTCGCCCGGCGACTGGGCATCAGCGAGAAGACCGTGGAAAAACACCTGGCCAAAGGGATGCGCCTGATCGCCGACCACCTGTACGGCGGCGACGCCGTGCGCGCGCCGGATGGGCGCCGGGTGGCCGGGCCCGTCATGGACGAGGACGACGGACATGGCCGACAGCAGGCAGATTGAGCAGCGCGCCGCCGACTGGCTGGTCCGCCGCGACGCCGGCGGCTGGACAGCACGGGAGCAGCAGGCGCTGGAGGCCTGGCTGGCGGCGTCGGCGCGGCACAAGGTCGCCTTCCTGCGGCTGCAGTCGGCCTGGGCCGAAGCCGGCCGCCTGCAGGCGCTGGCGGCCGGCCTGCCCGCCGGCACGCTGCCGCCCCGCACCGGGGCCGGTCCGGCCGCGCACCGTGCACCGCCCGCCGGCCGGAACCCGGCCCCGCTTCCCGACCTGAAGGACTTCGCCTTCGCCCCGCGCCGTTCCGGCGAGCGCGGCCGCGGCGGCTGGCGGCACGGCGTCGCCGCCGCGCTGGCGATGCTGGCGCTGGGCTCGGCCGCCTGGGGCGGCTGGCAGCTGACCGGCCGCGCGCAGGCCAGCTACGCCAGCGCCGTGGGCGAGTTGCAGACGGTGACGCTGCCCGACGGCTCCACCGCCACGCTGAGCAGCGACAGCCGGCTGGACGTCAACATGAGCCGCGGCGAGCGCCACGTGGCGCTGGCGCGGGGCGAGGCCTTCTTCGACGTGGCGCGCGACACGCGCCGCCCGTTCGTGGTGGAGGCCGAGGGCCGCCGCGTGGCCGCGGTCGGCACCCGCTTCTCCGTGCGCCGCGACCCCGAGGCCGTGCGCGTGGTGGTGACCGAGGGCAAGGTGCGGCTGGAAAGCCGGGCCGACCGGGACGGCCGCGCCCAGCCGGAGGCCCTGCTGCCGGCCGGCAGCGTGGCCACCGCCGGCCGCAACGGCGTGCTGGTCCGCTCGCTGCCGCTGGCCGAGGCCGAGCGCTACCTGGAATGGCGCGAGGGCTTCCTGACCTTCGACGACACCTCGCTGGCCGACGCCGCCGCCGAGTTCAACCGCTTCAACACGCGCAAGCTGGAACTGGGCGACCGCGAGGTCGCGGCCCTGCGGATCGGCGGCAACTTCCGCTGGTCCAACACCGACGGCTTCGTCGGCCTGCTGGAACAGGGGTTCCCGGTGCGCGCCGAGCGCCATCCCGACCGGGTCGTGCTGCGCACCCCCTGACCGGCCCCGACGAAGGTCACGGGGGGATTCGGCGGGCTCGTTCGTCCTGACAACCAGAAAGCGCCATTCCGAGCGCCACGGGGAGAGACGTCGATGCGGTACCCAATGCGAGTCCTGCTGTTGAGCATGGCCTGTAGCGCGGCGCTCGCCGCGCAGGCCCAGGCGGCCCCCGGCCGCATCGACCTGCCCGCGGGCGAACTGGCGTCGGCGCTCAACACGCTGGCCAAGCAGTCCGGCACGCAGCTGGTCTACCGCGCCGACCAGCTGAAGGGACGCCGCACCCCCGGGGTGCAGGGCGCCACCTCCACCGACCAGGCGCTGGAACGCCTGCTGCAGGGCAGCGGCTTCGAGGCCAGACGCGACGCCTCCGGCGCGGTCCTGATCGTCCAGGCCGACGCCGCCCCCCGCCGCGCGCCGCCGCCGCGCGCCGCGCCGCAGGAAACCCCGCCCGGCGGCGGCTCGGCCAGCGTCGAGGAACCCGTCACCCAGCTGGAGACCCTGCAGGTCACCGGCTCGCGCATCCCGCGCGCGCAGATCGAGGGGCCGGCGCCGATCAGCGTGATCACCGCCGAGGAGATCAAGGCCGGCGGCTTCACCAGCGTGCCCGACGTGCTGCAGTCGCTGACCCAGAACGGCGGCGAGACCCAGAGCCAGCAGTCGGCCGGCGGCGCCGACTTCTCGCCCGGCGCGCAGCAGGTCGACCTGCGCGCGCTCGGCCCGAACCACACCCTGGTGCTGGTCAACGGCCGCCGCATCGCCGACTTTCCGCTGCCGTTCGGCGGCCGCAGCAACTTCACCGACGTCTCCAGCCTGCCGCTGGGCATGATCGACCGCATCGAGGTGCTGACCGGCAGCGCGTCGGCGATCTACGGCTCGGACGCGATCTCCGGCGTGGTCAACTTCATCCTGAAGAAGGAAGCCGACGGCGTCACCGTCGACTACCGCTACGGGCAGACCGAGCGCGGCGACGCCGAGTCGATGCGGCTGAACGTCTCCGGCGGCTTCTCGCGCGGCAACTTCAACGCGGTGATGGGACTGGAGTACCGCGACCAGAATCCGCTGTGGGGCTACGAGCGCCCCCAGCAGGATTCCAGCTACGACGCCCCCAACCCCAGCCGCTACGGCTATCCGCCGCGCAACTTCCTGATCACCGACTGGTGGGACGACTACATCGATCCGGGCGAGGACACCTGCGCCGGCCTGTCGCACCTCAACGAAGGCAGCATGCACTACGCCAATCGTCGCAACTACGGCAACTATTGCGGCAGCGACCGCGCCGTGGCCTACCGCACCATGATCAGCAAGCGCGAGGGCGTGAACACCTACGCGACCTTCAACTACGAGTTCGGCAACGGCACCCGCTGGTTCGCCGACGTGCAGGCAGGCCGCCACGAGCTGTCGCTGTTCCGCGCGCCGCGCAGCTGGGCGCTGATGACGGACGACGGCACCGAGTGGGACTACTTCTACAACCAGAACACCGAACAGCTCGAGTACTGGCAGCGCCAGTTCACCCTGGAGGAGATGGGCGGCCTGCGCAACGGCATGGTCAACACCGTCCAGAAGACCTTCGGCGTCACCACCGGCTTCGCGGGCACCTTCGGCAGCGATTGGGACTACGAGGCGGCGCTGAGCCACTCGCAGTACCGCGCCGAGATCAGCTGGCCGCAGATCGTCGCGGCGCGCGCGAACGCCCTGTTCCTCGGTCCCCAGCTCGGGTACGACGGGGACGGCTACCCGATCTACGACGCGCCGTACGAGCGCATGTACACGCCGCTGACCCGCGCCGAGTACGACAGCATCTTCGCCCGCACCACCTACCACCCGGAGTCGGAGACGCAGGCGCTGTCGTTCACCCTGACCAACGCCGACCTGTTCTCGCTGCCAGGCGGCGCCGCCGGCTTCGCCGCCACCGCCGAGCTCGGCCGCCAGTCCTACGACCTCAAGCCCGACCCGCTGGCCACCGAGTACTACTACTACAGCTGGAAGGACTCGGACGGCAAAGGCAGCCGCAACCGCTGGGCGCTGGCGGGCGAGCTGCGCATGCCGCTGCTCGACAGCCTGAACCTGAGCGTCGCCGGCCGCTTCGACCAGTACCGCTTCGCCGGCCGCGATCCGAACAAGTTCACCTGGAGCGCCGGCCTGGAGTGGCGCCCGGTCGACAGCCTGCTGGTGCGCGGCTCCTACGGCACCGCGTTCCGCGCGCCCGACCTGCACTACGTGTTCACCGGCCCCGGCAACGACGAGACCTCGGTCACCGACTTCTATCGTTGCGATACCGAGGAGCCCGGCGAGAACTACGACGACTGCAGCTACGGCGGCGAAGGCATCATCCGCAGCCGCGTCGGCAACAAGGACCTGGAGCCGGAAACCAGCGATTCCTGGACCGCGGGCCTGGTGTGGTCGCCGGCGCCCTGGCTCGACTTCTCGCTGGACTACTTCAGCATCGACATGCGCAACCAGGTGCAGGACCTGCGCGCCAACGAGGTCATGCGCTGGGAGCGCGACTGCCGGCTGGGCCTGAACGGCGCGGTCGCCACCTCCGACACCTGCGTGGACATGCTGGCGCGCGTCACCCGCACGCCGACCGGCGCCATCTACGGCGTGCACGTGAACCCGATCAACATCGCCCGCGAGAACACCAGCGGCGTGGACTTCACCTCGCACGTCAAGCTGGACACCGCCATCGGCCTGTTCCGCCTGACCGGCAGCTACACCTGGGTGCGCGAGCACGACATCCAGGAGTACCCGGACGAAGCGACCGTCGACATGTTCGCGATCAACAGCGGCTACGACATCCCGCGCTCCAAGGCCAGCCTGCGGCTGTCGTGGGAGAAGAACGCGTGGAGCGCCGCCATCCAGGGCCGCCGCCTGGGCAGCCTGCCGAACGGCTGGTCCTACGACGAAGTGTGGGAAGAGGGCGACCCGGGTCCGAAGATCGGCGCCACCTACCGCTACAACGCCAACGTGCAGTTCCGCTTCAACGACCACTCGCAGATCTCGCTGTCCGTGGTCAACCTGTTCGACAAGGAACCGCCGGTCGATCCGACCTACACCTCGTATCCGTACTACGACATCTCCTGGTTCGACACGGAAGGCCGCAGCTTCTACCTGCAGTACACGCACAAGTTCGGCGGCGGCGCGCTGTAGGCGATCACCGCAGTTCCCGAAACAGCGAAGGCCCGCCGCAAGGCGGGCCTTCTGCTTGACGGCGACACCCGGGCTTGCACGCACGCGCGCCAGGACGACCACCGCACCAAATCGACCGTCGTCCCAGCGAACGCTGGGACCCATCGGCTGTTGCCGTTGCTTCTCCAACAAGGCGGAACAGGCAGCAACAGCAGCACGCTGCGCACAGTGCTACAACTCACCATTCATCGGAACCGCCCCGTCATCCCAGCGAAAGCCGGGATCCATTGACGCTTTTCTCCTCCAGTCCTTCGGCATGGCGAAGCAGGCAACGACAACGGCAACATGGGTCCCAGCGTTCGCTGGGACGACGGTTTACGGCGATACGATGAATGGGCGGGCGTGCGAAGAACAAAGGCTCGATCGCACCCGCATCGGGAGGACGGGACGCAAGCGCCCGCGAGCCGCCCCGCCGTCACACCGTCCCGCGATTCTTCCCCTGCCACGGACGGTACCACGCGCGGATCGCGGCCATGTCGGTGTCCATGTCGCCGGTCGGGTAGTACACGCCGCCGATGCCGATGGTCTTCTCGGGATAGTGGAAGTACGCCATCAGGATCGGCACCTGCGCCTGCTGGGCGATCTTGAGGAAGCCGCCCTTCCACTTGTCCACGCGCTTGCGCGTGCCCTCGGGCGTGAGCGCGAACCACATCTTCTCCGACTGCCGGATCATCCGCACCGCCTGCTCCACCGTGCCCTGCGGCGAGCTGCGGTCCACCGGCACCACGCCCAGCTTGCGCAGCAGCGGCGACAGCGGCCACCAGAACAGCTGCGCCTTGCCCAGCACGCGCACCTGGAAGCCCATCGCGATCTTCGCGGCCATGCCCCAGATGCCGTCCCAGTTGGACGAATGCGGCGCCACGATCATCACCAGCTTGGGGATGTCCGGCAGCGTGCCCACGATCTTCCAGCCGAACGTGCGCAGGAAGGTGCGGCCCAGCCAGCGGGTGAACCGGTTCGGCGGCACCTGCGGCATGCTGGGCGGGATGCGCGGAATGATGTCGTCGCTCAAACGGTTACTCCCAATGGCTCTTCTGCGAACGGCCGCGCTTGACCTGGCTGCGCTCGCGCTTGGCGTCCAGCCGGCGCGCCTTGGCCGCGCGCGAGGGCTTGGTGGCCACGCGCTTCTTCGGCACCACCAGCGCGGCGGCGATGAGGGCGGCCAGGCGCTCGCGCGCGTCCTGGCGGTTGCGGTCCTGGGTGCGGAAGCGCTGCGCGTCGATCACCAGCACGCCGTCGTCGGTCAGGCGGCGGTCGCGCCTGGCCAGCAGGCGTTCGCGCAGCGCCTCCGGCAACGACGGCGAGCGGGCGACGTCGAAGCGCAGCTCCACCGCGGTGGCCACCTTGTTGACGTTCTGCCCGCCCGCGCCGCTGGCGCGGACGAACCGCTCGACCAGTTCGTCGTCCGGAATCGCCAGCGTCGGCGTGATCTCGAGTGCGGTGCTCCCCATGCGCGGATTGTAGTCAGGATGCGCGTCCGTTCGCAGCGCACGGGCGTGGTTCGCCGACGATTAACGCCAGATTTACTCCCTGGCAGGCACCCTGTGCCCCCGCTCCACGCCGCCCGCACCGCATGATCCGTCCTTCGCCGAACGCGGCCCGCCCCGCCGTCCGCACGCTGCTGGTCCTCGCCCTGATGCTCGCCGGCCCCGTCCTGGCCGCCGAACCGACCGACGCCGACATCGACCGCCTGCTGCGGGCCTCGCGCGCGGAAAGCCTGCTGGCGGGGGTGGTCCCGCAGATGGAGGCGGTGCAGCAGCAGGAGTTCGACAAGCACTTCGCCGGCCGCGAGATGACCGAGGAGCAGAAGGCCGAGGTCGCCCGCATCCAGGCCAAGACCCAGGAGATCGTGCGCAAGGCGCTGTCGTGGGAAGAGATGCGCCCGGTCTACCTGGACGTCTACAAGAAGACCTACACGCGCGACGACGTGCGCGCGATCACCAAGTTCTACGAGAGCCCGGCCGGCCAGCGCATGCTGGACAAGAACCCGGCGCTGATGCAGAACGTCATGGCGGCCGTGCAGCAGAAGATGGTGCCGATGCTGGAAGAGCTGCAGGGCGAGATCCGCAACATCCCGGTGACGCCCGCCCCGCCGGCCTCGCCGCCGCAGAAGCGCCGCTCCCGCTGACCACGCCTGCAGGACGGGCTTCAGCCCCGACCGCACACCATCAAAGGCATTGGACACGGATCGACGCGGATGAACACGGATAAGGCCTGCTGCCTTGATCCGCCGTGTCCGCGCCGATCCGTGTCGATCCATGTCGATCCGTGACATATGGTGTGGGAGCGACGTCAGTCGCGATGATCCCCCCGGTAGAGCCCGATCGCGACTGACGTCGCTCCCACGGTCAGGACCTTAGAGCACGAGCTGGTCGCGCGGCGGCAGCCGCCAGTCGATCGGCACCTGCCCGTACTGTTCCAGGTAGCGGTTGGCCGCGGAGAAATGCCCGCAGCCCAGGAAGCCCCCGCCGGCCTCACCGCCGCAGAAGCGCCGCACCACGCGCTGATCGCCTGGCCAGGATGTGTGGTGGCTGGTGTGGGAGCGACGTCAGTCGCGATGATCCCCCCGGTAGAGCCCGATCGCGACTGACGTCGCTCCCACAGTCAGGGTCTCAGAGCACCAGCTGGTCGCGCGGCGGCAGCCGCCAGTCGATCGGCGCCTGCCCGTGCTGTTCCAGGTAGCGGTTGGCCGCGGAGAAATGCCCGCAGCCCAGGAACCCCCGGTGCGCCGACAGCGGCGACGGATGCGGCGCGCGCAGCACGCGGTGGCGGCGGGTGTCGATGACCTTGCCCTTGGCCTGCGCGTAGCTGCCCCACAGCAGGAACACCAGGCCCTCGCGCTCGCGCGCCAGCGTCTCGATGGCGTGGTCGGTGAAGCCTTCCCAGCCCTTGCCCTGGTGCGCCCCGGCGCGGCCTTCCTCCACCGTCAGCACCGCGTTGAGCAGCAGCACGCCCTGCCGCGCCCACGGCAGCAGGCAGCCGTGGTCCGGCGGCGCGATGCCCAGGTCGTTCTGGATTTCCTTGTAGATGTTCACCAGCGACGGCGGCACCGGCACGCCCGGCAGCACCGAGAAGCACAGCCCGTGCGCCTGGCCGCGGCCGTGGTACGGGTCCTGGCCCAGGATCACCACCTTCACCGCGTCGAACGGGGTGGCGTCGAAGGCGGCGAAGATCTGCGGCCCCGGCGGGTAGATGCGCGCGCCGGCCGCCTTGCGCTCGCGCAGGAACGCGGACAGCGCCTGCATCTCCGGGCGCAGCAGCCAGTCGCCGATGCGCGCCTTCCACGAGGGCTCCAGCTTGATGCGGTCGTCGTCGGCCATGCGTCGCGCGCCTCAGACCAGGCTGCGGGATTCGTCCATGCGCGCCAGCCGCAGCTGGAACAGCACCTTGGTCACCAGCAGGCGCTCCTCGATCGGCTTGAGCACCAGGTCGTTGGCACCGGCCTGCAGCAGCTCGGCCTGGTTGTCGCGGTTGCTGTCGCCGGTCATCACCAGGATCGGCAGGCGCCGCTTGCCGTAGGCGAAGTCCACGCGGATGCGCTGGACGATGTCGCGGCCGCTCAGTTCGCCCTTCAGGATCACGTCGGTGAGCACCAGGTCGAACCTGTGGGTGGACAGCCCCAGCGACTCGGCGGTCAGCAGGGCGAAGGCGTCCTCGGCCTTCAGCACGTGCACCACGCTGAGCGACTGGCGCTCCAGCATGCGCCGCGTCGTCTCGGCCACCACGCGGCTGTCCTCGATGTACAGGATGGTCGCGCCGGCCACCGGCTCGGGCTGCACGTAGCCGCGGATGAAGGTGGCCAGGGCCTCGTGGCCCAGCGCCTTGTCGAAGTAGTCGGTGACGAACTCGGTGAAGCGGCGCTCCTCCAGGTGCTGCTGGGCGTCGCCGGAGACCACGATCACCGGCACGTAGGCCTGGCCGGCGGCCTCGCGCACGCTGCGCGCGATCTCCAGCCCGTCGCCGTCCGGCAGCGCCAGCGCGGTGGTGACCAGGTGCACCTCGCCGCCGGCCAGCGCGGCGCGCGCCTCGGCGATGCTGGCGCAGCCGATCACCTGCACCCCCGGCACTTCGCGCTGCAGCACGTCGGCGATCAGCTTGCGGACCAGCTTGGACCCGTCCACCACCATCACGCGGGGCGCGTCGCTGATCAGGTGCCGGAGCTCTTGGGCCATGAAGGTGGGGAATCTCAGGTTTCAGTCGGGCGAGTCTGACGCAAGAAGTGGCCGGTCACCAGCCATGCGCCCAGCCAGCCGATGGCCGTGGCCGCCGCCACGACGGCCGTGGCGCCGGCGGCGTCCAGCCCCGCCAGTGCGAACGGGCTACCGTAGCTGCGCGCCAGCGCCGCCAGCGGTTCCCGCAGCGCCAGCGCCGCCAGCGTCAGCAGGCCCAGCGCCGACGCGCCGGCCGCCAGCCCGTACCACGCGCCCAGGTAGACGAAGGGCCGGCGGATGAAGCCGTCGCTGGCGCCCAGCAGCTGCAGCACGCCGATCTCCTCGCGCCGCGACTGGATGTCCAGGCGCACGGTGTTGCCGACCACCAGCAGCGCGCCCAGCCCGAACAGCGCCGCCAGCACCCAGACCAGCCGCTTGCCGAAGCCCATCCACCCGGCCAGCCGCGCGCGCCACGCGGCGTCGTGCTGCAGCAGGTCGGTTTCCGGCAGGCTCTGCAGCGCGCGCACCAGCGAGGCGTCGTCACCCTCCGGCACCACGACCAGCAGGTGCGGCAGCGGATTGCCTTCCAGCGCGTCCAGCGCCGCCCCCAGGCCGCTGCGCTCGCGGAACTCGGCCAGGCCCTGTTCCGGCGTGCGCAGTTCCACGCCCGCCACGTCGGCGCGGCCGCGCAGTTCGGCGACCAGCGCCTGCGCGCGCGCCACCGGCGTATCCACCTTCAGGAACAGGTCGATCTCGCGCGACTGCTGCACGTCGCCGGCGAAGTGGCCGACGTTCTGCAGCGCCAGCCACAGGCCCAGCGGCAGCACGAAGGCCACCGCCATCACCCCGATGGTCAGCAGCGTGGCCCACGGGCGGCGCACCGCGCGCCCCAGGCTGGAGACGAAGCTGTAGAGGTGCTGGTCGAGCCAGATGCCGGCGCCGGAGCGCCGCTGCGCACGCGCGTTCGCCTGCCCGCTCATTCGGCCAGGTCCGCGGGGGAGATGTCGTCGACCAGCTTGCCGTGGTCGAGGATCAGCACGCGCTTCTTCATGCGCTTGAGCAGCGCCAGGTCGTGGCTGACCACCAGCACGCTGGTGCCGCGCTCGGGCATGGAGGCGAACAGCGACATGATCTCGGCGGCCAGCGTCGGATCGAGGTTGCCGGTGGGCTCGTCGGCCACCAGCAGGCGCGGCTCGGCGACGATGGCGCGGGCGATGCCGACGCGCTGCTGCTCGCCCGCGGAAAGCTGCGTGGGCAGGGCCTTCTCGCGATGGCCCAGGCCCAGCCGCGCCAGCACCTCGCGCACGCGCTTGCCGATGTCGCCGCGGCGGTCGCCGCGCAGGATCAGCGGCAGCGAGACGTTCTCCATCACCGTGCGGTCGGTCAGCAGGCGGTGGTCCTGGTAGACCGCGCCGACCTCGCGCCGGTGCAGCGGGATGCGGCCGCCGCGCACCTTCAGCAGGTTGCGGCCACCGAACACCACCGCGCCGCGGCTGGGCCGTTCGCTCAGGTGGATCAGCTTCAGCAGGGTGCTCTTGCCGGCGCCGGAATGGCCGGTGACGAACAGCATCTCGCCCTCGGCCACCTCGAAGCTGACGTCCTCCAGCGCCGCATGGCCGCCGGGGTATTGCTTGCTGACGTTTTCGAATCGCAGGACGCTCATGTGCGCCGATTATGCCGGAGCGGGCGCGCCGGTTGCGATGCCGCGCGTCATCTGTAGGAGCGCCCTTCATGCCCCGCATGGGGTACATGGGCGCGATGCTTTTGCCGGGAGACATCCAGAGCAAGAGCATCGCGCCCACGGGGCGCTCCTACGGGGATTGCAGGATCAGCCGGAGACCAGCGAGCGGATCTTGCGGCCCAGGCGGGTCAGGAAGCCCGCGTTGTCGTCGGCCGGCTTCGGCGGCGCGGCCGCCGGCTTGGCGGCGACCGGCGCGGCGTTCGCCACGGCGCCCTCGGCGCCTTCCAGCGGACGGCCGTGGCGACGGCGCCGGCGCTTGCGCGGCTTGCGCTCGCCTTCCGGCAGGACGGCGGCGTCGGGACGCGCCTCGTCCACCGGACGCGGCGCCTGCTGCGGCTTGGCGGCCTCGCCCTCGGGGCGCGGCGCGCGCGGCGGACGCGGCTTGCCGTCGGCCGAACGCGGACCGCCTTCGCGGCGGCCCCCCTCGCGACGCCCGCCCTCGCGGCGACCAGCGCCGCCGCCGGACTTGCGCCCGCCGCCGCGGCGCTCCTCGTCGGCAGCCTTCTGCTCGCGGGCCTCGCGGAAGATCTGGCCGATGCTTTCTTCTTCCTCGTCGCCCTCGCCGGCGGCCGGCTTCGGACGCTCCGGGCGCGGCAGCGCGGTCAGCAGCTCGGCGGTGACCGGCTCGGACGGGATCTTCTGCTCGATGTAGGCCTCGATGTCGGGCAGCGACATCGCGTAGCGCTCGCAGGCGAAGCTGATCGCGTCGCCCTCGGCGCCCAGCCGCGCGGTGCGGCCGATGCGGTGCACGTAGTCCTCGGCGTCGAACGGCAGGTCGTAGTTGAACACGTGCGACACGCCGTCGATGTGCAGGCCACGCGCGGCCACGTCGGTGGCCACCAGCAGTTCCAGCTGGCCGGCCTGGAAGCGCTTGAGCAGCGACTCGCGCTTCTTCTGCGGCACGTCGCCGGACAGCACGCCGACGCGGTAGCCGGCGCGCTCCAGCGCGCGCGCCACCCGCTCGACGAAGGCCTTGGTGTTGACGAACACCATCGTGCGCGCGCCCTCGCTGCGCGACAGCAGGCCGATCAGCAGCGGGATCTTTTCCTCGTCCGCCGGGTAGTACAGCTTCTGGCGCACGCGCGCGGCGGTGATGGACTCGGTCTCGACCACGAGCTTCTCGGGCTCGTTCATGTGCTCGTAGGCCAGTTCCAGCACGCGGTGCGAGAGCGTGGCCGAGAACAGCAGCGTCTGCCGCGTGGTGCGCTCGGGCATGCGCCGCAGCAGGAAGCGGATGTCCTTGATGAAGCCCAGGTCGAACATGCGGTCGGCTTCGTCCAGCACGCACATCTCGCAGGCGTGCAGGCTGACCACCCTGTGCTGCTTGACGTAGTCGATCAGGCGGCCGGGGGTGGCGATGATCACGTCCACGCCCTGCTGCAGCAGTTCGCGCTGCTTGTCGTAGTCCACGCCGCCGTAGACCAGCGCGAAGCGCAGGCCGAGGTCAGCGCCGAACTTCACCGCATCCTTGTGGATCTGGATCGCCAATTCGCGGGTCGGCGCCAGGATCAGCGCGCGCGGATCCTCCGGCTTGCGGTCGGCCAACGCCGGGCGGCTCAGCAGGCGGTTCATCACCGCCACCAGGAACGCCAGCGTCTTGCCGGTGCCGGTCTGCGCCTGGCCGGCGACGTCCCGTCCCGCCAGCGCGACCGGCAGCGTCAACGCCTGGATGGGGGTGCAGCGGGAGAAACCTGCGCCTTCCAGCCCGGCCAGGAGGGCCGGATGCAGGTCGAACGAGGAGAACGTGATATCGGTTAACGGTTTGTCGCTCATGCCTTCTTCTTTTGCGTCGCTGTGTTCCGCGCGCGTCTCGTATGAATGCGGTGGGTGTGCTTGCATCGGCCGTACCGGCGTCGCACACTGCGCCCCCTGTGCCGGGTTGCGCGACCCCTCGGGAAACCTTGAAACGGTCGCGGAACGCCCCAGTTTACCCCAATAGTGGTGGCCGTCCCGGCCCGAACCCGTCCGCGTCCGCCCGCGGACCCCGCAGGAGACCCCCGTGAGCGACAAAGTGACCCACGTCGGCGATGCCGATTTCGATGCGGCCGTGCTGCAGTCCGGCGAACCGGTGCTGGTGGATTTCTGGGCCGAATGGTGCGGCCCGTGCAAGATGATCGCGCCCGTCCTCGACGAACTGGCCGAGGCCTACGACGGCAAGCTGAAGGTCGCCAAGGTGAACGTCGACGAGAACCGCGCCACCGCCATCAAGTACCATGTGCGCTCCATCCCGATGCTGCTGCTGTTCAAGGACGGCCAGATCCAGGCCACCCAGATCGGCGCCGTCGGCAAGGGCCAGCTGACCCAGATGATCGACAAGGCGCTGGGCACCCAGGCCGCCTGACCCGCCTGCCCCCGCCGGCCGGGGGCGCTGGCTGAATCCGCTTGAACCCGCCGCGGCGGCCCGGCTTGCCGCCGCCGCAGGCCGGTGTTAGTGTCGGACCCGAAATTCCGGCGCAGGGGATGCGCCGCACCCATCTGAATACCCACTTCTTCTTCATTTCACCCCGCCGCCGCAACGCCGGCGCTCGCCACCTAGCGAGGATCCGCAACTTGTCCGACAGCAGCAACGAAACCGGCGCTCCCGCCGAGAAGCGCGTGCGCAAAGCCCGCGTTCCCAAGACCCCGACCGCCGACACCGCCGCCGCACCGGCCGAGCGCGCGCCCGACCCGGCGCCGCAGCTCCCGCTGCCGCCGGTCGCGGCCGAACGCGCCCCCGCGCCCCCCGCGCCGGCGGCCCCCGCCCCGTCCCAGGAAGGCGGCGACGCCCCCGCCCCGCAGGCGCAGGGCGGCCAGAACGAAGGCGGCGAGCGCGGCGACCAGCGCGACGGCAACCGCTTCAGCAACAACCGCCGCGACCGCTTCCGCAACCGCCGCGAGCGCAACCGCGAGCGCCAGGGCAACGACGGCCTGCCGCAGGACGGCAACGGCGGCCAGGAGAACTACGCGCCGCGCCCGCAGCCGAGCGTGCCCGAAGGCTTCCCGCAGTACGCGCTGAGCGACCTCAAGCGCATGCCCGCGCCGAAGCTGCTGGACATCGCCGAGCAGCTGAACATCCAGGAAGGCGTGGCCCGCGCGCGCAAGCAGGACGTGATCTTCGCCCTGCTGAAGGTGCTGACCCGCCACGGCGAAGGCGTCGCCGCCGACGGCGTGCTGGAGATCCTGCCGGACGGCTTCGGCTTCCTGCGCGCCGCCGAGGCCAGCTACCTGGCCGGCCCGGACGACGTCTACATCAGCCCCAGCCAGATCCGCCGCTTCAACCTGCGCACCGGCGACCACCTGGCCGGCCGCATCCGCTGGCCCAAGGACGGCGAGCGCTACTTCGCGCTGTCGACCATCGACACGATCAACGGCGAGCCGCTGGAAGCCAGCAAGAACAAGGTGCTGTTCGAGAACCTGACGCCGCTGTTCCCGCGCCGCCGCTTCACCCTGGAGCGCGGCAACGGCTCGTCGGAAGACATCGCCGGCCGCATCCTCGACCTGATGGCGCCGCAGGGCAAGGGCCAGCGCGCGCTGATCGTCTCCCCGCCCAAGGCCGGCAAGACGATCATGATGCAGCAGATCGCCACCGCCATCACCACCAACCACCCGGACGTGCACCTGATCGTGCTGCTGGTGGACGAGCGCCCGGAAGAAGTGACCGAAATGCAGCGCACCGTGCGCGGCGAAGTGGTCAGCTCCACGTTCGACGAGCCCGCCGCGCGCCACGTGCAGGTCGCCGAGATGGTGATCGAGCGCGCCAAGCGCCTGGTCGAGCACAAGAAGGACGTGGTGATCATGCTCGACTCGATCACCCGCCTGGCCCGCGCCTACAACAACGTCGTGCCCAGCTCCGGCAAGGTGCTGACCGGCGGCGTGGACGCCAACGCCCTGCACCGCCCGAAGCGCTTCTTCGGCGCCGCGCGCAATGTGGAAGAAGGCGGCTCGCTGACCATCATCGCCACCGCGCTGGTCGAGACCGGCAGCAAGATGGACGAGGTGATCTACGAAGAGTTCAAGGGCACCGGCAACAGCGAAGTGCACCTGAACCGCCGCATCACCGAGAAGCGCGTCTACCCGGCCATCGACATCAACCGCTCCGGCACCCGCCGCGAGGACCTGCTGATCGAGCCGGAACTGCTGCAGAAGATCTGGATCCTGCGCAAGCTGCTGCACCCGATGGACGAGATCGCGGCGATGGAGTTCCTGCTGGACAAGATGAAGAACACCAAGTCCAACGACGAGTTCTTCGCTTCGATGAAGCGCTGAGCCGGCGACGGCACGTCGAACGAAAACGCCCCGCGATGCGGGGCGTTTTCTTTTCCCGGTTCCGGACAGGCGCTAGGAATCTTCGCCACCCAGCCGCGTCAGCAATCGGGGGCCGTTGCTGTCGCCGGCCAGGCGCACGCCGCCGTCCGTCAGGGCGTCGGGCGAGAAGCCCGGTGCGTCCTCGTCCGGCGCCCAGGCCGGGCGCGCCCGCGGACCGGGGACGTAGACTTCCCACCTGCCGTCGCGCGGCTCGCCGCCGAAGGTGAACGCCACCGGCACCCGCACCACCCAGTACGGCTGTGCGGCCTGCTTGCCGGCCGTCGGCGGGGCGAAGGTCCATTTGCGCGCCGCCGCCATCGCGGCGCGCGCGAAGCGCTCGCGATGCTGGGTCATCTGCGCCTCGGTGGTGACGACCCGCAGGTTGACCTGTTCGGTGGACACGTCGCCGACGGTGCCGTCGCGCTCGACCTTGACCAGCAGATAGGCGGTGCCCTGCACGCCGCCATCGGCGGCGGCCATCGGATAGCCCGGCGGCTTCAGCTGGCGCCCGACGACGCGTTCGGTTTCCGGCACGGCCTGGTCGTCGCCGAAATCGGCGCCGCGGATCGAGATCTGCATCTGGCCCTCGCCGATCGCCTTGCCGACCAGCAATGCGCTCATGCGCGTCTGCGCCCGGCGGGGCTGGCCGTCGACGAGCACGGGCTCGAAGCGCCACGCCGCGACGCTGCTGCCGACGAAGGCCGCGATGCCCTTGGGCAGTTTCTCGGGGGCATCCAGTTCGACGGCCTCGACGCTGCCGTCGGTGGCGATCGTGATCGACCCGGTGACCCGCAGGCTGGCTTCGATCTGCTTGCGGACGGCGCCGATCCCTTGGGCCGCGGCCGCCTGCATGCACGCCAGCGCCGCCGCCACGATCAGGACACGCCACGTGAATCCCTGCTTCATCTCTCACTCCTCATCCCTGGGAAGTGGACCGGGAGCAGCCCACGCGCCGCATACTATCCCTACGAGGTGACGCATGCACGGTAGTGGTCTGGAGTTGGCGCTGGTGTTCCTGCTGGCCGCGGTGATCGCGGTGCCGGTGTTCAAGCGCTTCGGGCTGGGGGCGGTGCTGGCGTACCTGGTGGCGGGGGTGGTGCTGGGACCCGACGGGCTGGCGCTGGTGCGCGACGCCGACCGCATCCTCGACGCGGCCGAGATCGGCGTGGTGATGATGCTGTTCGTGATCGGCCTGGAACTGTCGCCCTCGCGGCTGCGGGTGATGCGCAAGCCGGTGTTCGGCGCCGGCGGCCTGCAGGTGCTGGCGAGCGCGGCGGTGCTGGGCATCGTCGCGCTGCTGTTCGAGCACCACTGGAAGACGGCGCTGGTGATCGGCCTGGGGCTGGCGCTGTCGTCCACCGCCGTCAGCCTGCAGCTGCTGGCCGAACGCAAGGAGCTGGCCAGCGAGCACGGCCGGCTGGGCTTCGCGATCCTGCTGTTCCAGGACCTGGTCGCGATCCCGCTGCTCGCCGCCATCCCGCTGCTGGGCGGCGCCAAGAACGAGACGCTGACCTGGGCCATGGTGATCCACGCCGTCGGTGCCATCGCCATCGTGGTCCTCGGCGGCCGGCTGGTGCTGCGGCAGCTGTTCCGCATCGTGGCGCGCACGCGCATGCCGGAAGTGTTCACCGCCACCGCGCTGCTGGTGGTGCTGGGCATCGCGTGGTTCATGCAGCTGGCCGGGCTCAGCGCCGGCCTCGGCGCGTTCCTGGCCGGCGTGCTGCTGTCCGATTCGGAATTCCGCCACGAGCTGGAATCGCAGATCGATCCGTTCAAGGGCCTGCTGCTGGGCCTGTTCTTCATCGCCGTCGGCATGGACATTGACCTGGATGCGGTGGCGAAGCAGCCCGAGGTGGTCACCGCCGGCGTGCTGATCCTGCTGGCGGTGAAGTTCGCGGTGCTGTTCGGCGTCGGCCGCTGGCCGGGCCGGCTGGACCGGCGCGGCGCGCTGAAGCTGGCCGGCACGCTGTGGCTGGGCGGCGAATTCGCCTTCGTCGTCTTCAGCGAGGCGGCGCGCGTGCGCCTGATGGACGCCGAATTGCGCAACGAACTGACCGCCATCGTCGGCGTCTCGATGGCGCTGACGCCGGTGCTGCTGCTGGGCCTGTACCGCCTGCTGGAAGGCGTGAAGCGCGCGCCGCCGCCGGCGCGCACGTTCGACGACATCCCGGACGAGCAGCCGCAGGTGCTGATCGCGGGCATGGGCCGGTTCGGCCAGATCGTCGCGCGCCTGCTCACCGCGCAGCGCATCCCGTTCGTCGCGCTGGAGCACAGCCCGGAGACCGTCGACACGCTGCGCCGGTTCGGCAACATCCGCCTGTACTACGGCGACCCGACGCGGCCCGACCTGCTGCGCTCGGCCGGCGCGCAGCACGTGAAGGTGTTCGTCATCGCGATGGACGACCCCGACACCAACATCAAGGCGACGCGGCTGATCCGCCGCATGTACCCGCAGGCGCGCGTGCTGGCGCGCGCGCGCAACCGCCAGCACGCGTGGCGGCTGATGGACCTGAGCGCGGAGGCGTACCGCGAGACGCTGGGGTCGAGCCTGGAGATGGCGCAGCAGGTGCTGGTGGAGCTGGGCGTGCCGCCGGAGACCGCCGCCGAGCACACGCAGCGCTTCCGCCAGCACGACGAGAAGCTGCTGCGCGCGCAGTACCTGGTCTACGACGACGACGGCGCGGTGATCCAGACCGCGCGCAACGCGGTCCGCGACCTGGAGCAGCTGTTCGAGGCCGACGCGACGGGCGAGGACGCGCCGCCGCCGGCGCGCCAGGATCCCTAGCCGCGGTCGCGCAGGAAGCGGGCCATCGAGGCGCCCGTGCCCGGCGTGGCGGGGACGAATTCGGCGGCCACGTCGATGAAGCCGCGCATCACCGCGATCTCGCGCGGCGTGCGGTTCAGGGTGTCGCGCAGTTCCGGGTCGGCGCCGGCGCGCAGCAGGCGGCTGACCGCGCGCAGCAGGCCGTGCAGCGAGGCCAGGTGCAGCGGCCCGAAGCCGCGCGGGTCCTGCACGTCCAGCGACACGTCTTCGTCCAGCAGGCGCTCCAGTCCGGCCATCACCACTTCCTCGTCGCAGGCCGTGCCGGGTTCGGCGCGCGCGCCGAGCAGCAGCAGCAGCGGCGTCACCGAACCGGCGGCGACCTGCTCGGGATCGGCGCCGGACAGCAGCAAGGTGTCGAACAGGGCCACCAGGCGCGGCTTCTCGCGCGCGGTGAAACCGTACAGCGCGGCGCAGTGCAGCGGCGACAGGCCCTGCGCATCACCGGCGTGCACGTTGGCGCCTGCGGTGATCAGGCGCGCGGCGATCTCCGGCAGGCCCAGCGCGGCGGCCAGCATCAGCACGGTCACGCCGCCGGGCAGGCGGTATTCGATATCGGCGCCGGCCGCGAGCAGCGCGCCGACGATCTCCGCCTGGCGCATGCTCACCGCGGCCGACAGCGGGGTGGCGCCGGTGTTGGCGGCGCGCTGCGGATCGGCGCCGCGCGCCAGCAGCAGTTCCACCGTGGAAGTGAAGCCGCCGCCCGCCGCGCGCAGCAGCGCCGTGCAGCCTTGCGCATCGGGCGAGTCCACGTCGAAGCCGAGGTCGAGCAGCCGGCGCACGGCGTCGCGGTCGCCGGCCATGGCCGCGGCCGGCAGGTCGGCCGCGCGCAGCGCGCGCCGCGGCAGCGGCCAGACGCGCCAGTCCAGCCAGTCGGCCAGGTCGCGGCGGCCGCAGGCCAGCGCCACGCCCAGCGGCGTCTGCCCGTCGGCCGCGCGCGCCTCGGGCGACGCGCCCTTGGCGATCAGCTGCTTCAGCGCGGTCTCCCGGCCCAGCACCGCGGCCAGGTGCAGCGCGGTCATGCCGTGGCTGTCGCGCGCCTCGCGGTCCACGCCGATGTCGAGCAACCGGTCGAGCAGCCGCTGCCAGCCCAGGCGGACCGCCAGCGACAACGCCGGATCGCCCTGCACGGACGGCGCGAACGGGTCCGCGCCGCGTTCCAGCAGGTCCAGCGCGCAGGATTCCAGCGTCCGCGCGGCCTGGTCGTCGGCGGCGCAGGCCGCCATGAAGCGCGCCAGGCCGCCCGCACCCGCGGGAGACGCGCCGCGCGCCAACAGCGTCGCCAGCGCCGGCACGGCCGCCGGTCCCTGCGACAGCAGCGCGAACACCACGGTGTCGCCGCGGGCGTCGCGGCTGTCCGCGTCGGCGCCGTGGCGCAGCAGCCAGGCCAGCCGCTGCGGGCGCTGCATCTCCGGCTCGTGCAGCAGCGCGCCGAGTTCCTCGCGCGAACTCAGCCGCGCCAGCGCCTCCAGGCCCTCGACCTGCCCGCTGGCCAGGCCCTCGCGCAGCAGCGCCGAGGGTGCACGGTCGGGCGGCGTTTCGTCGTCGGCCGTCGCCACCGCGGTGGGCAGCGCGTAGCCGGGATCGAGCGCGGACACCAGCGCCCAGCGGCCCGCTTCGGCGGCCAGGTCGACGGCGCGCCGGCCCTGCGCATCCGCCGCCGCCGGATCGACGTTCCATTCCAGCAGCCGCCGCACCAGCGCGGGCGAAACGTGCTCGGCCGTGCAGGCCAGCATCAGCGCGCCGCGGCGGTCGGCGTCGACGGCCTGGCGGTCCGCGCCGGCCTCGACCAGCTTCTCCAGCGCGGCGAGGTGCGCGCCGCGAGCGGCGTCCAGCCACGGCGTGCGCTGCTGCGCGTCGCGCGCGTGCACGTCGGCGCCGGCCGCCAGCAGGGCTGCGACGATCTCGGCATGGCCGGCATGGGCGGCCTCGTGCAGCGCGCTGCGGCGCTGCGCGTCGCGCGCGTCCACCTTTGCCTTGTGCTTGAGCAGTAGCTGCACGCCGGCGGGGTCGTCCTCCTCGGTCGAGGCCGCCGCCAGCAGCACCGGCTGCCCGCCCTGGGGATCCGGGCGCGCGCCGCGCTCCAGCAGGAACTTCGCCAGCCGCCAGTTGCCCGCCACGCAAGCGATGCCCAGCGGCGTGAGGCCGTCGTGGTTCAGCGCGTCCAGCTCGGCCGCGGCGTCGCGCAGCAACGCGACCACGCCGGGGTCGGAACTGCGGGCGGCGTGGTGCAGCGGCGTGTTGCCGTCGCCGTCGGCAATCCGCGGATCGGCGCCGTTGGCGAGCAGGGTGGTGACGGCGTCGGGCCGGCCGTGCCAGCTGTCGCGGGTGGCAGCCAGCAGCGGGGTGACGCCGGCATGCGCGTGGTTGAGGTCCACGCCGTGCGCGATCAGCGTGCGCAGCAGGCGCAGGTCGGGCAGCACGGCCGCCAGCGCGCCGAGGCTGCGCTGGTCGCGCGCGCCTTCCGCCGGCAGGGCGTGCGGGTCCGCGCCGGCTTCGATCAGCTCCAGCGCGCGGTCCACGCGGCCGGTGCGGGCGGCGTCGAACAAGGCCTGCTCCAGGTCCAGCCCGTCGGCGGGCACGGCTTCCACGGCCGGGGCGGCGAAAGCCTCCGCCTCGCGTTCCGGCATCTCGACCACGGGCAGCACACCGGCGCCTTCGAGCCGCTGCACGGCCCAATGCAGCGCCGGCAGCAGCAGCGCGTACGCCACCGCCACGCCCGTGCGGGCGGCCTCCGGCACCAGGCCCGGCCACGCCAGGCACAGCCCGCCGCCGACGGCCAGCGCCAGCCCCGTCGCCACGGCCAGTCCGCGCCAGGCGTGGAAATCCTGTTCGGCCAGCCCGCGCCAGTGCGCGGAGAGGGCGCCGCCGTCGCGCTCCAGCCCGTGCCACAGCGGCCAGGTCCGCCACAGCCCCACGATCATCGCGCCGGCCACCGCACTGACGCCGAGGGCGGCAGGCAGGCTGCCGCTGTCGCGCAGCGACGCCAGCGGCCAGGCCAGCAGCAGCGCGCCGCCGGCGAAGGCCACGGCCCAGGCCAGCAGCAGCGCCGGCAGGTCCTCGCGCCAGGCCCGCGCCGGCGCCAGCACGCGGGTGCCCCGCAGCCAGGACACGCCCAGGGCCATCGCCGGCTGCGCCAGCCAGGCGGCCACGGCCGCGGCCACGCCGCCGGCCCAGCCGCCGGTCGCGGCCAGCAGGATGCCCGCCAGCACGGCGCCCAGGGCGACGGGACGGGTCTGCAGCCGGAACTCAGGCATCGGGGCGCGCGGCGGGATCGGGTTGCGGCGGGAACTGGATGTGGAAGCCGCGCGCGGCCAGGTTCCCGCGGACGACGGCGGCATCCTCGCGCGCCAGCCGGCGGTCCGGGGTCAGCGCCACTTCCAGCACGAACGTCAGCCCGCCCAGCTGGGTGCGCAGCGGCTCGGGCACGCGGGCGAAGTCGTCGCGCGCCGCCAGGTAGACGAACGTGTCGGCCTTGCGCTGGCTCTTGTAGACGTAGGCTTGCATCCGCGCGTATCGCGCCCCGCGAGTGGATCAAGCCGGGATTGTGCGGGAAATGCCCCATGCGCGAAACCCGCACGGCGTTCACGCCGGGCATGACCATCGGCCGCCGGAACGCGGCGGAAGGGCTGGTAATCTTCCGCCCTTCACCTTGCACTAACGGATGCCCGATGCGCCCCGCCCTGCTCGCCCTGCTGATGCCGCTCGCCCTGCCCTTCGCGGCGCACGCCCAGACGTCCGCGCCGCTCACGATCGAACAGGCGATGGCCGAACCGGACTGGATCGGGCCGCCGGTCGAACGCGCCTGGTGGACGTGGGACGGCAAGCAGGTGCAGTACGAACTCAAGCGCGACGCCAGCTTCGTGCGCGACACGTTCGAGCAGGCGTTGGACGGCGGCGCCGCGCACCGCGTGGCCGACGACCAGCGCGCGCGGCTAGACGCGGCCGACCCGGTCTACGACGCCGGCCGCCAGCGCATGCTGCTGACGCGCAACGGCGACCTGTTCGTGCGCGACCTGCGCAACGGCGCGCTCACCCAGGTCACCCGCACCAACGACGCCGAGCAGCAGGCGCGCTTCGCCGCCGACGGCGCGGTGATCTGGCGCGCCGGCAACGCGTGGTACCGCTGGACCGCGGGCGCCGGCACCGCCACCGTCGCCGAGCTGAAGGCCGAACGCGACCCGCTGGCCGCGCCCAAGCCCGACGCCCTGCGCGAACAGCAGCTGCGCACGATCCGCACGCTGGCCGACGACCGCGCCCAGCGCGAAGCCGCGCAGCAGCAGGCCGAAGCCTGGCGCAAGGCCGACCCCACCCGCGCGCCGGCGCCGGTCTACCTCGGCGGCGACGTCGAGATCGAATCCAGCTCGCTGTCGCCGAACGGCCGCTGGCTGCTGGTGGTCACGCGCAGGAAGGGCGCCGACGCCGGCCAGGGCGGCAAGATGCCCAGGTACGTCACCGAGTCCGGCTACGAGGAATTCCAGGACGTCCGCACGCGCGTGGGCCGCAACGCGCCGCTGCCGCACGCGCTGTGGCGCGTGGACCTGGCCGACGGCAGCGTGAAGGAACTCGCCTTCGATCCGCTGCCCGGCATCGACAGGGACCCGCTGGCCGCGCTGCGCAAGGCCGCCGGCAAGGAACCGCTGAAGGGCAACCGCGACGTGCGCGTGGAGGACGACGCCGGCGGCGCCGCCATCGCCTGGACCGACGATGGCGCCCAGGTCGCCGTGCAGGTGCACGCGGTCGACAACAAGGACCGCTGGATCGCCACCGTCGACCTGCCCAATGCGCGCCTGCTGCCGCGCCACCGCCTGACCGACGCGGCCTGGGTGAACTGGGGCTTCAACGAGTTCGGCTGGCTGCCCGACAACCGCACGCTGTGGCTGCTGTCGGAGGAATCCGGCTATTCCCACCTGTACACCGCCACCGGCGGCGAGAAGCCGCGCGCGCGCACTTCGGGCAAGTGGGAAGTGTCCTCGCCGCAGGTCGCCGCCGACGGCCGCGGCTTCCTGTTCCTGTGCAACCGCGCCTGGCCGGGCGACTACGAAGTCTGCGCGCTCGACCTCGCCAGCGGCCAGCTCCGCGAAATCACCGCGCTCGACGGCGTGGAGAGCTTCAGCGCCTCGCCGGACGGCCGCCGGCTGCTGGTCCGCCATTCGCGCAGCTACACGCCGGTGCAGCTGTCGGTGGTCGGCATCGACGGCGGCCAGGCCCGCGCGCTGACCGACACCCGCACCGCCGCGTTCAAGGCGCGCGAATGGATCGAGCCGCAGTACGTGCAGGTGCCGTCCAAGCACGGCGCCGGCGTGGTCTGGGGCAAGTACTACGGCCCGAAGACGATGGAGCCCGGCAAGCGCTACCCCATCGTGATGTTCGTGCACGGCGCCGGCTACCTGCAGAACGTGACCGCGCGCTATCCCAACTATTTCCGCGAGCAGATGTTCCATCACCTGCTGGTGGAGCGCGGCTACATCGTGCTCGACCTGGACTACCGCGCCAGCGAGGGCTACGGCCGCGACTGGCGCACCGCGATCTACCGCAACATGGGCCACCCGGAACTGGAGGACTACCTGGACGGCCTGGACTGGCTGGTCGAGCAGAAGCAGGGCGACCGCGACCGCGCCGGCATCTACGGCGGCAGCTACGGCGGCTTCATGACGTTCATGGCGCTGTTCCGCGCGCCGGGCGCGTTCAAGGCCGGCGCCGCGCTGCGGCCGGTGGTGGACTGGACCCAGTACAACCACGAGTACACCAGCAACATCCTCAACACGCCGGAACTGGACCCGGAGGCGTACCGCGCCTCCTCGCCGATCGAGTACGCCGCCGGCCTGCAGGACCACCTGCTGATCGCCCACGGCATGATCGACGACAACGTGTTCTTCAAGGACTCGGTGGTGCTGGCGCAGAAGCTGATCGAACTGCGCAAGGACGACTGGGAACTGGCCGCCTACCCGCTGGAGCGGCATGGCTTCACCCGCGCCGACTCGTGGCTGGACGAATACAAGCGCGTGCTGAAGCTGTTCGAGCAGAACCTGAAGTAGGCGATGGCGTCCGCCCCGGCCAGCACCGTGCGCTCCGGCTTCGTCACCGTCACGGCGAAGGTGTCGATCGCCGTGGGCGTCGCCGCCACGCTGTACGCGCTGCTGCAGGTGCTGGTCGCCCTGCTCGTGCTGGGCCAGGACGAGGCCGGCCAGGTGCTCGCCTTCCTGGCGACGCAGCCGGTCCCGGCGCCGGCGCTGTGGGTGCTGGCGCACCTGACGGCCATCGCGGTGGGCTTCCTGCTGGCCTGCGCCGCCTTCCTCGCGGTCTCGGTGGGGCTGCTGCGGCGGCAAGCGTGGGGCTGGTGGGGCTTCGTGGCCTTCATGGTTGGTGGCGCAGCGGCCAACTTCGCCGGCATCGCCGCGATCGATGCGCTGTTCGACTGGATCGGGGCGCTCCCACATGCGCCCGACACCGCCCCGCTGCTGGCCGAGCTGGAAGCGCTGCGCACGCTGTCGCTGGCGATGCTGTGGACGACGGCGCTCGTGTTCGCCGTGCTGCATGGGCTGGTGGTCTGGCAACTGTGCAGGCCGGCGGTGTGGGCCGAATTCGGGATGGCGCGACCGCCCCGGTAGAATGCGCGGCATGAACGACATCACGCCCGTCCGCGATTACCTCACCGGCCTGCAGGACCGCATCTGCGCCGCCATCGAAGCGGCCGACGGCCGCGCGCGCTTCCGCGAGGACGCGTGGGCGCGTCCGCCGGGCGACGCATCGCCGATCCGCGGCGGCGGCCGCACCCGCGTGCTGCGCGACGGCGCGGTGTTCGAGCAGGCCGGCATCGGCTTCTCCGACGTGTCCGGCGACCGCCTGCCGCCTTCCGCGTCCGCGCACCGGCCGGAACTGGCGGGCGCAGCGTGGCGCGCGGTCGGCGTGTCGCTGGTGTTCCACCCGCGCAATCCCTACCTGCCCACCACCCACGCGAACGTGCGCCACTTCCGCGCCGAGCGCGACGGCGAGACGGTGGCATGGTGGTTCGGCGGCGGCTTCGACCTGACCCCGTTCTACCCGTTCGACGAGGACGTGCTGCACTGGCACCGCACCGCGCGCGCGCTGTGCGACCCCTACGGCGGGCAGGCGCGCTACGACGCCCACAAGCGCTGGTGCGACGAGTACTTCTTCCTCAAGCACCGCCACGAGACGCGCGGCGTGGGCGGGCTGTTCTTCGACGACCTCGGCGAGGACTTCGACCAGGACTTCGCCTACCTGCGCGCGGTGGGCGACGGCTTCCTCGACGCCTACCTGCCGATCGTCGAGCGCCGCAAGGACACGCCCCACGGCGAACGCGAGCGCGACTTCCAGTTGTACCGCCGCGGGCGCTACGTGGAATTCAACCTGGTCTACGACCGCGGCACCCTGTTCGGCCTGCAGAGCGGCGGCCGCGCCGAATCCATCCTGATGAGCCTGCCCCCGCTGGTGCGCTGGGAATACGGCTACGCGCCGCAGGACGGCAGCGCCGAGCAGCGCCTGTCCGACTACCTGCGCCCGCGCGACTGGCTGACCCAACCCACCTGACCCCTGTAGGAGGGGCTTCAGCCCCGACCGCAAACGTTGAAAGCCTTTAGGCCACGGATCAACGCGGATAAGCCCGATGAGGCGGATCAAGGCAATTGCGCTTCATCCGTGTCCATCCGCGTTGGTCCGTGTCCAACGCCCTCGATGGCGTGCGGTCGGGGCTGAAGTCCCTCCTACGGGGATCCGCTAGTTCCGCTTGCCGACCAGGGTGATGTGGCCGTTGTTCTCCAGCACGGCTAGCTGGATGTCGGCCATGTCCAGGCAGCCGGCTTCGCGCATCGCCTTCTCGAAGTCTTCGTGGCTGATCAGTTCGCGGCGCAGCACGTCGCGGTAGACCTGGCCGTCGCGCGCCAGCAGCACGGGCGATCCCTCGACCCAGCGCTCCGCGCGCGGCGAGCGCGCCGTCGCCAGGCCGACCAGCCAGTTCAGCGCGATCAGCGTGGCCGCCAGCAGCAGGCCGCCGCCCACCGACGTGTCCTGGCCGAGCAGCGCGTTCTGCACCGCGTTGCCGAGCAGGACGACCAGCAGCATGTCGAACGGGGTGAACTGGCCCATCGAGCGCTTGCCCGACATCCGGATCATGCCCAGCAGGAGGAAGTACACCGCGCACGCCCGCAGGACGAAGGCCCACCACGGCATGGCCAGCTGGAACATCTCGGCGAACGTGGCGTTCATGCGGCACCCGGCGGCGGAGGATTCCGCGCACGGTAGCGCACGGCGGCGCAAACGGCAGGCAATAAAAAGCCCCGCAGACCAGGGGGAGATCGGCGGGGCCAGGGGAGCGGGACCTGGGGAGGGGTCGTCGCTCCGGGGGAGATCGCTCCAGGGGATGGGAGAGATCAGTGACAGACGTTGCATCTGTCACGGGCTATATGACCACTCCGCACATGGATAGTTCGTGAAGATTCCGGTTAAAAAACCGTGAGATTCAGGGGGAATTCATTTTATTGAACTGATCGGTATACAAATATACCTGTCAGGGTTTCCCCGAACGTTTCCGCAAGTCCATGTTCCGGAAGGGAAACCATTTTCACATGGCTGTCAGTGCGCTTCTTCCCAGTTGTCGCCGACCCCGCTGTCGACCACCAGCGGAACGCTCAGTTGCGCCGCCGCCGCCATGCGCGCGCCCGCCTGCTCGACCAGCGCGGGCACGAAATCGGCCTCGGCCTCGAACACCAGTTCGTCGTGCACCTGCAGGATCATCAGCGCGCGCTCGCGATGCTCCGCCAGCCACGCGTCCACTGCGACCATCGCGCGCTTGATGATGTCCGCCGCGGTGCCCTGCATCGGCGCGTTGATCGCCGCGCGCTCGGCGCCGGCGCGCTGGCCCTGCGTGCCCTTGTTGATGTACTCCAGGTACAGGCGGCGGCCGAACACCGTCTCCACGTAGCCGTGCTCGCGCGCCTGCTGGCGCGTGTTCTCCATGTAGTCGCGCACGCCCGGGTAGCGCGAGAAGTAGGTGCCGATGTAGTCCTGCGCCTCGCCGCGGGAAATGCCCAGCTGGCGCGCCAGGCCGAACGCGCTCATGCCGTACATCAGGCCGAAGTTGATCGCTTTCGCCGCGCGGCGCTCGTTGCCGGTGACGTCCTCCAGCCGACGGCCGAAGACCTCGGCGGCCGTGGCCTTGTGGATGTCGGCGCCCGACTCGAACGCGCCGACGAGGCCCGGGTCCTGCGACAGGTGCGCCATGATCCGCAGCTCGATCTGCGAGTAGTCGCAGGCCACCAGCTTGCGCCCCGGCGGCGCGACGAAGGCCTTGCGGATGCGGCGGCCGTCGTCGGTGCGGATGGGGATGTTCTGCAGGTTCGGGTCGGTGGACGACAGCCGCCCGGTGGCCGCGCCGGCCTGGTGGTAGCTGGTGTGCACGCGGCCGGTGTCCGGGTTGACCATCTCCGGCAGCTTGTCGGTGTAGGTGCTGCGCAGCTTGGCCAGGCCGCGGTATTCGAGGATCACCTGCGGCAGCTCGTGCTGGTCGGCGATGGCCTCCAGCGCCTCCTCGTTGGTGCTGGGCTGGCCGGTGGGCGTCTTCACCAGCGCGGGCAGCTTGAGTTCGTCGAACAGCAGCGCCTGCAGCTGCTTGGGCGAATCCAGGTTGAAGGTGCGCCCGGCCAGCTCGGTGGCCTTCTGCTGCGCGGCCAGCATGCGCTTGGACAGGTCGGCGCTCTGCCGGCGCAGTTCGTCGCCGTCGATCATCACGCCGTTGGCCTCGACGCGCGCCAGCACCGGCACCAGCGGCATCTCGATGTCGCGGTACACGCTTTCCAGCGCCGGTTCCGCCGCCAGCTTCGGCCCGAGCACGCGGTGCAGGCGCAGGGTGATGTCGGCGTCCTCGGCGGCGTAGCGGGTGGCGTCGTCGACGGCGACCTGCGAGAACAGGATCTGCTTGGCGCCCTTGCCGGCGACCTGTTCGTACTTGATGGTCTCGTAGCCCAGCCAGCGCCGGGCCAGGCTGTCCATGTCGTGGCGGTTGCTGCCGGCGTTCAGCACGAAGCTCTCCAGCATGGTGTCGTCGGCGTAGCCCTGCACGTCCACGCCGTGCCGGCGCAGCACGTGCAGGTCGTACTTGCCGTGCTGGCCCAGCTTGCGCTTGCCGGGATCAGCGAGCACCGGCGCCAGCGCGGCGAGCACCGCGCCGCGGTCCAGCTGCGGCGGCGCGCCGGGATAGTCGTGCCCGACCGGCACGTACACCGCCCGGTTCGGCTCGGTGGCGAAGCTCAGGCCGACCAGGTTGGCGCGCATCGGGTCCAGGCTGTCGGTCTCGGTGTCGAGGGCGAACTCGTCCGCCGCCCGCAGCCGCGCCACCAGGTCCTCCAGTTGCGCCGGCTCCGTCACCGCCGCGTACTCGCCGGCGACGCCCAGCGACGCGTCGGCCACCGCCTCGTCGGCCGACGCCGTGGCCACGCGCCCGGTGCCGCGGGCGCGGCCGGGTTCCTTCTCCGCGACGGCCGCCGGTTCCGCGACGCCGCCGTCGAGTTCCTTCAGCGCCTGGTTGAAGCCATAGCGCGCGTACAGGTCGCGCAGCTCGTCGACGTGGCGCTCGCGCAGCGGCAGCGTGTCCGGGCCGCCGTCCAGCGCGACGTCGGTCTTGATGGTGACCAGTTCGCGGTTCAGCGGCAGGCGCGGCAGGGCCGCGCGCAGGTTGTCGCCGATCTTGCCCTTGATCTCGCCGGCCCGGCCGATGATCGCGTCCAGCGTGCCGTATTCGCCCAGCCACTTGGCCGCGGTCTTGGGCCCGCACTTCTCCACGCCGGGCACGTTGTCGATGGCGTCGCCCATCAGGGCGAGGAAGTCGACGATCTGCTCCGGGCGCACGCCGAACTTCTCCACCACCGCCTCGGCCGAATCCAGCCGGCTGCCGCTCATCGTGTTGACCAGGGCGATGCCGGGCCCCACCAGCTGGGCGAAATCCTTGTCGCTGGTGGAGATGGTCACCTCCATGCCCTGCGCGGCGCCCTGCAGCGCGAGCGTGCCGATCACGTCGTCGGCCTCGACGCCCTCGACGCGCAGCAGCGGGAAACCGAGCGCCTGCACGATGCGGATCATCGGTTCCACCTGCGCGCGCAGGTCCTCGGGCATCGGCGGGCGGTTGGCCTTGTACGCCGGGTAGAGCGCGTCGCGGAACGTCGGCCCGCTGGCGTCGAGCACGAAGGCGACGTAGTCCGGCTTCTCCTTCAGCGTCGCCCGCAGCATGTTGACCACGCCGAACAGGGCCCCGGTGGGCTCGCCCTGCGCGTTGCTCAGCGGCGGCAGCGCGTGGAAGGCGCGGAACAGGTAGCTGGAACCGTCGATCAGTACGAGTCGTGTCATGCCGGCATTCTACGCCGCGCCCCTGCGCGCGGCGTCACGCGCAGGCCGCCGCGTTGGGCGCATAATCGGGCCACATCCCTCCGGAAGGACGCCACGATGACCCGTATCGCGAACCTCGCCGTGCCGCTGTCCTGCCTGTTGGCGCTGGCCGGCTGCGCCTCGACCGGCGGCGGCGCCTCCACCCCGGCCGGCGTGGACCTGGCCAACGCGCAGGTCGCCGTGCGCACCGAGAAGAACGGCGACGTGATCGAGGAATACCGCGTGGCCGGCAACCTGCGCATGGTCAAGGTCACGCCCGCGCGCGGCCCGGCCTACTACCTGTACGACTCCGACGGCGACGGCCGCCTCGACAAGAGCAAGGACAACGCCGACGTCTCGCCGGTGTACTGGAAGCTCTACGGCTGGTGAGCCCGCGCCGGGGCCTGTCGCCACCCGGATTCCGGGCGGCGGGGGTTTCCGATGGCCGCCCGTTGTTGCGGATGGCGCGGCGCCTGGCTGGCCGCCGGATCAGGCCGCGCGCCGCGCGTGGCGGCGATCGTAAAACTCCCCTCAGGGATCGATCCCGCGAACGCGCGGAGCGGTGCCGTCGCGCCGCTGTATCGACATCCGCGCCGCCGGTCTTCCTTGCTCCGTGCGTCCGCAGGACCGGCGGCAAGGGGCTTGAACGTCGACGGCCCCTAACGGATCACCAGCACCGGCACGCCGCAGCGGGCCAGCACTTCGCTGGTCTGGCTGCCCAGCAGCAGGCGGCCGAGCGCGCGCCGCCCGTGCGAGGCCATGACGATCAGGTCGCAGCCGTGGCGCTGCGCGGTCTCCACGATCGCCTCCGCCGCGTAGCGGTCGGCCACGTGCAGGACCTGCAGGTCGACGCCCGCCCGGGCCGCCTGCGCCGCGGCGGCGTCCAGCACCTTGCGCGCGGCCTCCTCGCGGGCGGCCTGGAATTCCGGCATCGACGTGCCCACCGCGCTCCAGCCCAGCGCGTCGTCGAAGCCGGTGTTGATGGGCTCGCTGACCGTCAGCACGGTCGCCCTGGCCTGCAGGCGCGAGGCCAGCGTCAGGCCGTGCTCCACGCCCTTGCCCGCCAGCTCGGAACCGTCGGTCGCGATCAGGATGTTCCGGTACATGCCGCACCTCGTGGTGATGGGGTGCGGCCATTACACGCGCGCCGGGCTTACCGCGCCGTGATCTGGATCAATCGGGGCGATCGGGGCCGGCTGGCGCCATCGGGACGGGCCACCGCCTCGTCAGGGTGCGCGCGGGGCGGTAAAGAACGAGGGAAAAGCGTGCCGACATGCCCCGGCGACAGTGGCGCACCGCGCGCGTACCGGACGCAGCCCGCAGGGTGGCCCGTGTGCGCCAAGGTGGCCGCGCGCCGCTTGAACGGCAGCCCCCCTGCCGCGGCACCGCATCGGCTCCGGCAGCGGACAGGCGGCGTGGCCCGTCCGACAGCGCCGACAGCCCCTACACGGCCTGCAGGTTGGCGTAGGCCAGCACCAGCCACTTGCTGCCTTCGCCGTCGAAATTCACCTGCACCCGGGCGTGCGCGCCGCTGCCCTCGTAGTCGGTGACCACGCCGGCGCCGAACTTGGCGTGCACCACGGCCTGCCCCAGCTTGAGTCCGGGCGTCTCCAGGCTGGCGTGGCCCGGGATCGCGCGGGTGGCGAAGCCCGAGGACGGCCGGCTGACCTGCACCTTCGGCCGCACCTCGTTCACCAGCGCGGCCGGGATCTCGCGCAGGAAGCGCGACGGGATGCCGTACATGTCCTGCCCGTGCAGGCGGCGCGCCTCGGCATAGCTCAGCACCAGCTTCTGGCGCGCGCGGGTGATGCCGACGTAGGCCAGGCGGCGCTCCTCCTCCAGGCGGCCGCTCTCGTCCAGCGAGCGGTTGCTGGGGAACAGGCCTTCCTCCAGCCCAGCCAGGAACACCAGCGGGAATTCCAGTCCCTTGGCCGAGTGCAGCGTCATCAGCTGCACGCCCTCCTCGCCCGCCTCCACCTGGCCCTCGCCCGCCTCCAGCGCGGCGTAGGACAGGAAGGCGACCAGTTCGCTCATGCCCTCGCGGCCGTCCTCGTCGTCCGCGATGTCCTCGCGGCGCACGAAGCGCGAGGCGACCGACACCAGTTCGTCCAGGTTCTCGGTGCGCGATTCGGAATCCAGCCCGCCGCGGCTCTCGCGCGCCCAGTGCTCGCGCAGGCCGGAGCGCGCGAGCACGTGGTCCACGCGCTCGGCCAGGGTCATCTCGGCCGTTTCTTCAGCCAGTTGCTCGACCAGCGCGAGGAATGCCGCCAGCGCGTTGCGCGCGCGCCCGGCCAGGTCCGTGCCCTGCGAGGCCAGCATCGCCGCGCCCCACAGCGAGACGCGCGCGCCGCGCGCCAGCCGGCGCACTTCGTCCAGCGTGCGTTCGCCGATCCCGCGCGCGGGCGTGTTGACCGCACGCTCGAACGCCGCGTCGTCCGCGCGGTTGGCCATCAACCGCAGGTAGGCGAGCGCGTCCTTGATCTCGGCGCGCTCGAAGAAGCGCATGCCGCCGTACACGCGGTACGGCACCTGTTCCGACAGCAGCGCCTCTTCGAACGCGCGCGACTGCGCGTTGCTGCGGTACAGGATGGCCGCGTCGCCCAGGCTGCCGCCGTCGCGCACCCACTGGCGGATGCGCTCGACGACGAAGCGCGCTTCGTCCATCTCGTTGTACGCGGCGTACAGGTCGATCGGCTCGCCGTCGCCGGTGTCGGTCCACAACTGCTTGCCGATGCGGCCCGGGTTGTGCGCGATCACCGCGTTGGCCGCGCCGAGGATGTTCGCGCTGGAGCGGTAGTTCTGCTCCAGCCGGATGGTCCGCGCGGACGGGTAGTCGCGCAGGAACTGCTGCATGTTCTCGACCTTGGCGCCGCGCCAGCCGTAGATGCTCTGGTCGTCGTCGCCGACCACGAAGACCTGGCCCGTGTCGCCGGCCAGCACACGCACGAAGGCATACTGGATGGCGTTGGTGTCCTGGAACTCGTCCACCAGGATCTGGCGGAAGCGGGTGCGGTAGTGCGCCAGCAGCGCCGGCGTGTCGCGCAGCAGTTCGTGCGCGCGCAGCAGCAGTTCGGCGAAATCGACCAGCCCGGCGCGGTCGCAGCGTTCCTGGTAGGCCGCGTACACCTGCCGGCGCACCTCCAGCCAGTCGTCGTTGGGCGCGGGCTGGATATGGTCCGGCCGGCGGCCCTCGTCCTTCTGCTCGTTGATCCACCAGGCGATCTGCTTGGGCGGGTACTTGCCCTCGTCCAGTTCCATCGCCTGCACCACGCGCTTGACCAGCCGCTGCTGGTCGTCGCTGTCCAGCACCTGGAAGGTCTCCGGCAGGCGGGCCTCGTTCCAGTGCAGGCGCAGCAGGCGATGCGCCAGGCCGTGGAAGGTGCCGATCCACATGCCGCGGCTGCCGCCGCGCAACTGCACGTCGGCGCGCGCGCGCATCTCGCCTGCGGCCTTGTTGGTGAAGGTCACCGCCAGGATGCCGTGCGCGGGCACGCCATGCACTTCGTTGAGCCAGGCGATGCGGTGCGTCAGCACGCGCGTCTTGCCGGAGCCAGCGCCGGCCAGCACGAGGTAATGCCCGGGCGGGGCCGATACGGCCTCGCGCTGGGCGGGATTCAGGTCGTCGAGCAGGTGAGAGACATCCACCGCCGCATTTTACGGCAAGCCGGCCCTGCCCTGTTGGCCCGCCCCTGTAGGAGCGACGTCAGTCGCGACCGCGAATCTTCAAAAACCATTCGCCACGGATCGCGCGGATGAACACGGATAAAAGCCTTATATGGCTTCATCCGCGCATATCCGCGTGATCCGCGGCCTGCGTTTGCTTCGTTCCTGCGGTCGCGACTGACGTCGCTCCTACAGGAAGGAACCGGTCAGTGCGCGCCGTGTTCGCGCTTGACGGCGCCGCCGGTCATCAGCTTGTCGGTGTAGGCGATGCCGATGGCCGAGAGGATGAAGACGATGTGGATGATGGTCTGCCACATCACGCCGGCCTCGGTGAACTTGCTGCCGGGCATGCCCAGGTTGCCGACCTCGATGAAGGTCTTCAGCAGGTGGATCGAGGAGATGCCGATGATCGCCATCGCCAGCTTGACCTTCAGCACACTGGCGTTGACGTGGCTCAGCCATTCCGGCTGGTCCGGGTGCCCCTCCAGGCGCAGCCGCGACACGAAGGTCTCGTAGCCGCCGACGATCACCATGACCAGCAGGTTGGAGATCATCACCACGTCGATCAGGCCCAGCACGATCAGCATGATCGCCACTTCGGCGGTCGGCCCGCCCTCGGCCAGCGCGGCCGCGGCGGCTTCCTCGTTGCCGTTCAGGAACACCTGGTGGATCAGGTGCACCAGTTCCACGCCGAACTGCCACACGTACACGCCCTGCGCCACGATCAGACCCAGGTACAGCGGCAGCTGCAGCCAGCGCGAGGCGAAGATCAGGTTGGGGAGGAAACCGAGGCGGGCGTTGGAGGGCTGGGACATGGACCGGGAACAGTGTTTTCCAAGGATGGCGCAGGGTAGCGGCCGGCGATGGCGCTGCCAACCCTGCGCGGCCGCTAGACTGCCGGCCTCCCCCCACGAGGACGCGCCATGATCGACCTGTACTACTGGCCCACCCCCAACGGCCACAAGATCACGCTGCTGCTGGAGGAACTGGCCGACGCCGGCGCGAAGCTGGACTACCGCATCGTGCCGGTGGACATCGGCAAGGGCGACCAGTTCAAGCCGGAGTACCTGGCGTTCTCGCCCAACAACAAGATGCCGGCGATCGTCGACCACGCCCCGGCCGACGGCGGCGCGCCGATCAGCGTGTTCGAGTCCGGCGCGATCCTGCTGTACCTGGCCAACAAGACCGGCCGCTTCTTCGGCACCGACACCCGCCAGAAGGTGGCGGTGAACCAGTGGCTGATGTGGCAGATGGGCGGCCTGGGGCCGATGACCGGGCAGTACGGCCACTTCACCGTGTACGCGCCGGAGAAGATCCCCTACGCCATCGACCGCTACACCCGCGAGGTACAGCGGCTGCTGGGCGTGCTGGACGGGCAACTGGCGAAGCACGCCTTCGTCGCCGGCGACGACTACAGCATCGCCGACATGGCGATCCATCCGTGGGTCAACGCCTACGACAAGGCCCCGATCGACCTGGCGCCGTATCCGGCGCTGCAACGCTGGCAGGCCGCCGTCGCCGCACGCCCCGCCGTCCAGCGCGCCTACGCGCTGAAGACGCAGGTGAACCCCAACGCCGGCAAGCCGCTGACGGACGAGGAACGCAGGCTGCTGTTCGGCCAGGGCGCGCCGAAGGTGTAACGGCGGCTCGAATGCGACCCGATGAAGCCGGGGAGCATTCGCCACGGATTGCGCGGATGGGTGCGGATGGAGCTGCATAAGCTCTATCGGTGTTCATCCGCGTGATCCGTGGCCTGCGGTTGCTTTGTTGTTGCGGTCGCGACTTACGTCGCTCCCGCAGGGGGCACCGGGGGCGGATGCCATAATCCGGGCTTCATCGGCTGCCGCCGCCCGAGATTTCCCATGCGCCTTGCCCTGTTCGCCCTGATGACCGTCGCCACCGCCCTGCCCGCCCACGCCGAGAAGCTCACGCTGGAAGCCATCACCGGCAGCGCGCCGCTGTCCGGCCCCACCCTGACCAAGCCGCAGGTCGCGCCGGACGGGTCGCGGGTGACCTTCCTGCGCGGCAAGGACAGCGACCGCAACCGGCTGGACCTGTGGGAATACGACGTCGCCAGCGGGCAGACGCGCCTGCTGGTGGATTCGTCGGTGGTGCTGCCCGGGGAGGAAGTGCTGAGCGACGAGGAAAAGGCGCGCCGCGAACGCCAGCGCATCGCCGCGCTGTCGGGCATCGTCGACTACCAGTGGTCGCCGGACGGCAGGGCGCTGCTGTTCCCGCTGGGCGGCGACCTGTACTTCTACGACCTGGACAAGGCCGGCCAGGACGCGGTGCGCAAGCTGACCCGGGGCGGCGGCTTCGCCACCGACCCGAAGATCTCGCCGAAGGGCGGCTTCGTCAGCTTCGTCCGCGACCGCAACCTGTGGGTGGTCGACCTGGCCGACGGCCGGGAAATCCAGCTCACCCGCGACGGCAGCGACGTCATCGGCAACGGCGTGGCCGAGTTCGTGGCCGACGAGGAGATGGACCGCCACACCGGCTACTGGTGGGCGCCGGACGATTCGGCCATCGCCTTCGCCCGCATCGACGAAACGCCGGTGCCGGTGCAGAAGCGCTACGAGGTCTATCCCGACCGCACCGAGGTGGTCGAGCAACGCTACCCGGCGGCGGGCGACCGCAACGTACTCGTGCAACTGGGCGTGATCGCGCCGAAGGCCGGCGCGAAGCCGCGCTGGATCGACCTGGGCCCGGAGCAGGACATCTACCTGGCCCGCGTGGACTGGCGCGATCCGCAGCGCCTGGCCTTCCAGCGGCAGGCGCGCGACCAGAAGACGCTCGAATTGATCGAGGCCACGCTGGCGACCGGCCGGCAGCGCACGCTGGTGACCGAGACCTCGAAGACCTGGGTGCCGCTGCACAACGACCTGCGCTTCCTGAAGGACGGGCGCTTCCTGTGGTCGTCGGAGCGCAGCGGGTTCGAGCACCTGTACCTCGCCAGCGAGGACGGTGCGCAGTTGACGCCGCTGACGCAGGGCGAATGGGTCGTCGATGCGCTGCTGGGCGTGGACGAGGCCGCTGGCCTGGCCTACGTCGGCGGCACCCGCGACGGCGCCACCGAGACGCACGTCTACGCGGTGCCGCTGGCCGGCGGCGAGCCGCGCCGGCTGACCCGGGCGGCCGGCGTGCATGCCGCCGCCTTCGCGCGCAACGCCAGCGTGTTCGTCGACAGCTGGTCCAGCGACACCACGCTGCCGCAGATCGAACTGTTCAAGGCCGACGGCACCAGGCTGGCCACGCTGCTGGCGAACGACGTGGCCGATCCCGCGCATCCCTACGCGAAGTACCGCGGCGCGCACCAGCCCACCGAGTACGGCACGCTCGCCGCCGCCGACGGCGCCACGCCGCTGCACTACAGCCTGATCAAGCCGGCCGGCTTCGACGCGAAGAAAAAGTATCCGGTCGTCGTCTTCGTCTACGGCGGCCCCGCCGCGCAGACCGTGACCCGCGCCTGGCCCGGCCGCAGCGACAGCTTCTTCAACCAGTACCTGGCCCAGCAGGGCTACGTGGTGTTCTCGCTCGACAACCGTGGCACCCCACGCCGCGGCGCGACCTTCGGCGGTGCGCTGTACGGCAAACAGGGCACGGTGGAAGTGGACGACCAGTTGCGCGGCGTTGAGTGGCTGAAGTCGCAGCCCTTCGTCGATCCCACCCGCATCGGCGTGTACGGCTGGTCCAACGGCGGCTACATGACGCTGATGCTGCTCGCGAAGCACAGCGACGCCTACGCCTGCGGCGTGTCCGGCGCGCCGGTGACCGACTGGGCGCTGTACGACACCCATTACACCGAGCGCTACATGGACCTGCCGAAGGCGAACGAGGCCGGCTACCGCGAAGCCAGCGTGTTCACCCACCTGGACGGCCTGCGTGCCAAGCTGCTGCTGGTCCACGGCATGGCCGACGACAACGTGCTGTTCACCAATTCCACCAAGCTGATGAGCGAATTGCAGAAGCGCGGCACGCCGTTCGAACTGATGACCTACCCCGGCGCCAAGCACGGCCTGCGCGGCAGCGACCTGCTGCACCGCTACCGGCTGACCGAGGATTTCTTCGCCCGCTGCCTGAAGCCCTGAACACCTCGTCCGACCCGTAGCCGCCATGCACGCGAATACGCAACCGCCCTGGTGGAGCCGCAACTGGAAGTGGTGCGTGCCGGTGCTGGCCGCGCTGCTGTTGGCCCTGTTCGCCGCCTTCATCGCCGGCATCATGGCGCTGGTGTTCGGCGCGCTGCGCAGCGCGGAGCCCTATCGCTACGCGCTGGAACGCGCGCAGCACGACCCCGCGATAATCGCCGCGCTGGGCGAACCGATCCAGCCCGGCTGGCTCGTGCAGGGCAGCATCAGCAGCAACGGCGGCAGCGGTGAAGCCGACTTGGCGATACCGCTGGACGGATCGCGCAACGACGGCACGCTGTACGTGGTGGCGGAGAAGCGCGCCGGCGCCTGGCGCTACGAGACGCTGGCGGTCAACGTGGACGGCGGGGAGCGCATCGTGCTGGCGGACGGCGGCGCGGCGTCGCCGCCCTGACCCCATGAACACCGAAGGCGGCCCCCGGCCGCCCTCGGCGCGTGGCCGGCAGGCGCCGGCTCAGTTCTTCGGCGCCGGCTCCGGCACGATCAGGGACGGATCCACCGGCGTGCCCGGGGGCACGTAGATGGCCACGCCGGCGGCCTGCTTCTGGGTGGTCGGGATGCCCATGCTCAGGCCGCCGCCGGAATGGCGGCCGTAGCTGCCGGCGCCAACCGACATGCCGACCGGCGAGCCGCTGGAACCCACGCCCAGCAGGACGATGCCGTTGGCGCCCAGCGCCGCCGCCTCGCGCTTGAGGCGGGCCACGGCGGCGTCGGTCTGGCCCTGGGTGCCGAAGCCGACCGCGCTCTTGGATTCGAGCTGCGCGATCTCCTGCGCGCCGGCCGGCGGCGTGCGGTAGACCTGCACCTGGGCCGGGTCGATCGGCGCGCGCGCCTGTCCCAGCATGACCTTGGAGCTGCTGGCGCATCCGGCGAGCAGCGTGGCGGCGAACAAGACGGTGGCGATGCGCAACGACATGGCGGCTTCTCCCGGTGGCCTGCGGCGATCTTCCGCCGCACCGCCTGAATACTGGCATATCCCGCCGTTGGCGGCGCGTGGAGGCGGGCGGGTTATCATTTCGGCCCGACCATGCGCCTGTTCCCCGCACGATGAGCTCCGCCCCCGGCCACCCGCCCGCGCCCCAGCGGCTGGCGGTCGACTACATCCACGCCCCCTCGCCGCAGGCGCTGCTGGGCCTGCCGGAAACCCTGGCGGTGTTCGGCTTCGGCGCGCTGGCGCCGGCCACGTCGGCGCTCGACGATCCCCACTACCTGCGCGTGCCGCTGTCGCCGCTGCGGGAAGCGGCCGCCCCCTACGAGGTCTGGCGCGCGAACGGACCGGTCGCCACCGGCCGCGACGGCGCGGTGCGCTACAGCCACGACGGCGCGCTGATGTTCGGCGCGGTGGAGTGGGAGGAACCCGAGGGCGGCATCCTGCACGCCAGCGCGCATGCCTATGCGGCGATGGCCGCGTTCTGGCGCGACAGCGGCTACCCGCACCTGCTGCGCATCTGGAACTACTTCGACGCCATCACCGAAGGTAGCGGCGACACCGAGCGCTACCGGCAGTTCTGCGTCGGCCGCGTGCAGGGCCTGGGCGACGTGGACACGCGCACGCTGCCGGCGGCCACCGCGATCGGCAGCCGCAACGGCCGCCGCGTGCTGCAGGTGTACTGGCTGGCCGCGCGCGAACCGGGGCTGCCGCTGGAGAACCCGCGCCAGGTCAGCGCCTACCGCTATCCGCGCGAATACGGCCCGCAGTCGCCGAGCTTCGCGCGCGCGCTGCTGCCGCCCTCGCCCCGCGTGCCGCTGCTGCTGTCGGGCACGGCCAGCATCGTCGGCCACGCCTCGCAGCATGCCGATTCGCTGCGCGCGCAGCTGGACGAAACCCTGACCAACCTGGACAGCCTGCTGGGCGCCGCGCGCGCGCATGCGCCGGCGCTGCCGCCACACCTGGACGCCAGTTCGCGCCTGAAGGTGTACGTCACCGAGGCCGGCGACGCGGACGCCATCGCGGCCCAGCTGGAGGCGCGGCTGGGCACCCGGGTGCCGTGGCTGATGCTGCATGCCGACGTCTGCCGGCGCGAGCTGCTGGTCGAGATCGAAGGCATGCACGGCGTCGGCGCTTGAAGCGCCGGCCGGACGTCCGCATAGTGGCTCCATGAGGCGCCAAGTCGCGCGCCGTGCCGCGGAGGACGTTCGATGGGACTGATCAGCCTGCTGTGGGGCATCGTGGCGATGCTGTGGATGGTGCTGGCGCTGATTCCGCTGCTGGGCTGGGGCAACTGGCTGCTGATCCCGTTCGCCGCGGTCGGCGCGATCATCGCCGCCGTCGGCATCCTGTTCACCCGCGCGCCGAACCGCGGCCGCGCCAAGACCGGCCTGGTGCTGAACGGCATCGTCATCGTGGTGGGCATCGTCCGCCTGTCCCTGGGCGGCGGCGTGATCTGACGCGCGGGGACGCAGCGTTCCGCGCTGCGACCGCCTGTCGCAGGCCACCCGGCGGGCCGGCGGCGTATCATTCGCCGCTCTGCCAGGAGCCCCCGATGGCCTACCCCCATACCCGCCCGCGCCGCATGCGCCGCGACGAGTTCTCGCGCCGGCTGATGCGCGAGCACGTGCTGACCACCAACGACCTGATCTACCCCGTGTTCGTGCACGAACAGAAAGGCCGTGCGCCGGTGCCGTCCATGCCGGGGGTGGAGCGCCTGTCGATCGACGAACTGCTGCGCGTGGGCGAGCAGGCGCTGGAACTGGGCGTGCCGGTGCTGGACCTGTTCGGCGTGCCGGACCCGGCGGCCAAGACCGCCGACGGCCGCATCGCCTGGGACGAGGACGGCATCGTCCCGCGCGCGATCCGCGCGCTGAAGGCGCGCTTCCCGGAACTGGGCGTGATGAGCGACCAGGCGCTGGACCCGTACACCACGCACGGCCAGGACGGGCTGATCGACGACAGCGGCTACATCCTCAACGACGAGACCATCGAGGCGCTGGTGAAGCAGTCGCTGGCGCACGCCGCCGCCGGCGTCGACATCCTCTCGCCCAGCGACATGATGGACGGCCGCATCGGCGCGATCCGCGAGGCGCTGGAGAACGCGGGCTACATCAACACCCGCATCATGTCCTACGCGGCCAAGTACGCCAGCGCGTTCTACGGCCCGTTCCGCAGCGCGGTGGGCAGCGCCGGCAGCCTGGGCAAGGGCAACAAGTTCACCTACCAGATGGACCCGGCCAACTCCAACGAGGCGCTGCACGAGATCGCGCTGGACCTGGAGGAAGGCGCGGACATGGTGATGGTCAAGCCGGGCCTGCCGTACCTGGACGTGATCCGGCGGGTGAAGGACGAATTCGGCGTGCCGACCTTCGCCTACCAGGTCAGCGGCGAGTACGCGATGCTCAAGGCGGCGGCCGCCAACGGCTGGCTGGACGAGCAGGCCTGCGCGCTGGAAGCGCTGACCGCCTTCAAGCGCGCCGGCGCCGACGGCGTGCTGACCTACTTCGCGCTGGATGCGGCGCGCTGGCTGCGCGGGGGTTGAAACAGCGGTCGCGATAGTGGGCCAAGAAAAAACGGGAGCCGGATGGCTCCCGTTTTCGTTTGCGGGTCTGGAAGCGCGTTACTCCCGGCCAACGCTCCCTCGCTCCAGTGGCGCTTTGGCCGGTCTTCCGGCGCGGTGCCGGATCGCGTCGGCGCCATGGGCACGGAAGACCACCGCGTACCTGCGCCGGACATTGCACGTGCCAACAACCATTCGCTTTCATCGGCGCTTCTTTCGCCCTGATCCGCGTCGTCGGTTTCCGTGGAAGGCCGGCGTGCGGTCGCGGCTGAAGCCGCTCCTACAGGGGCGCCGTTTCGTGATGGTGTGCGGCCAAACGGAAACGGGAGCCTTCCGGCTCCCGTTCCGTCGCATGCTCAGAAGCGCGCTTCGAGCCCCAGCATCACCGTGTCGGCACGGTTGAACCGGCAGTCGTCGTAGTAGTCGCAGTCGTCGTAGTAATAGTCGTCGGCATAGATGTACGCGGTGTAGCCGAGGCTGATGTTGAAGTGGCGGTTGACGTCCACGCCGATGGCCACGCCGGCGTAGCCGCCGTCGGTGGAGAAATCGCCGCCGTCGTAGGCGTCCTGACGGGCGTCGAAGTAGCCGCCGCGCACGGTCGCGAACCACGGGCTGTTGCCGAAGTTCATGCGGGCGTTGGCGCCGACGGCCTTGTACGTCGCCTTCGGATAGCGCCAGCCGCCGTCGGTGGTGCCGTCCAGCCGGCCGCCCGACAGCTCCACGCCGACCTGGGCCCACGGGCCCGCCTGCCAGCGGTAGCCCGCGCTCACGGCCACGGCGTCCTGCTCCACGTCGTCGTAGATCCAGCCGCGGCCGCCCTGCACGCCGACGAAGAAGCCGCCGTCGTCCTGCGCGCGGACCGGCGCCGGGGCGCTGTACGTCGCGGGCGCGGCATACGGCTGTGCGGGTGCGGGTGCCGCGGGCTGGGCCTGCGCCGGCGCTGCTTCGGCGGTGGCGGGCGCGGTGGCGTCCTTGTTGCGGAAGGCGTCGTAGGCCGGCGACAGGGATTGCGCCTGCGCGTGCACGGCGAAGGCCGCCAGCGCGAGCGGCAGGCAACGGAACATCGGTTTCATGGTGTTTCCCCTTTCGGTGGTGATGGAATCCCCGCGTCCTTGCGGTACCGGCGGGGTGGAATGGCGATGCAAGCGGCGTGCCGGGCAGGCAAGCCGGCCGCAGGGCGATGCGCGCACCGCAGGCCGCGCACGGCATCGGCGGATGCGCGTCCACGACCGGGATGCCGGGCGGCGAAGGCGGACTCCCCTGCTCCGCCGCTCCCTGCATGCGCTCTTCGGCGGGGCGGCACATTGGGCCGCGTGGCGCGCGCTGTCAAGCCGTGCGGCATGCTGCTCGTGCGGCCACGGCCGGCGCCACGCGCGCCGCCGGCAACGGAGTAGACTGCGGCGAAGGCGGCGGCGACCCGTCCGCGGGACGCCGCCGCGGTATCCGACTCCATCTCCAGACGGGATCACGCCTCGCCATGTCCACCCATCGCTACGCCGTCTTCGGCCATCCCGTCGCCCACTCGCTGTCGCCCCGCATCCATGCCGCCTTCGCGCGGCAGGCCGGCATCGCGCTGGAGTACACCGCCATCGACACCGCGCCGCACGACTTCGTCGCCACGCTGGACCGGTTCGCCGGCGAAGGCGGCGCGGGCGCCAACGTCACCCTGCCGCTGAAGGAGGCCGCGTTCGCGATCTGCGCGCAGGCCACCGACCGCGCGCGCCGCGCCGGCGCGGTCAACACGCTGACCCGCAACGACGGCCAGTGGCACGGCGACAACACCGACGGCGCCGGCCTGGTGCGCGACCTGACCGGCCGGCACGGGCTGGACCTGCGCGCGCGCCGCGCGCTGCTGCTGGGCGCGGGCGGCGCGGCCCGCGGCGTGGCCCCGGCGCTGCTGGACGCGGGCATCAGCGAGCTGATCATCGTCAACCGCACCGCCGAGCGCGCCGACGCGCTGGCCGACGCGCTCGGCGAGCCCGACCGCGCGCACTCGCGCTACTGGGACGACCTGCGCGACCTCGGCGACTTCTCGCTGATCGTCAACGCCACCTCGGCCGCCCGCCAGGACCAGGGCGCGTTCACCCTGCCCTTCACCCTCGCCACGCCGCGCACGCTGGCGGTGGACCTCAACTACGGCGAAGCGGCGATCCCGTTCCTGGCCTGGGCCCGCGCCGCCGGCTGCCACGACGCGGTGGACGGCCTGGGCATGCTGGTGGAACAGGCGGCGGAAGCCTTCGAGCACTGGCACGGCGTGCGCCCGGAGACCGATGCGGTGTACGCCGCGCTGCGCGACAAGGACAAGGTGCTGGTGACGGCGGATTGAACGCCGGCACCGCGTACCGGATCGGCAATGGGGACAGGGGGAACCAGGATGCAGCAACCGGATTTTTCCGAGATCAGCTTCAACAAGGACCGGCAACGCAACGGCGCCGCGCTGCAGGCGGCGCAGGGACTGCGGTTGTTGCCGTTCGCCATCGTGCTCAACATCGCGTCCCTGGCCCTCGGCCTGGCGGCGGAAACCGCGCCCATGCTGGGCCTCGCGGCGACGCTGACCGCGATCGCCGGCTTCGCCTTCGGCGCGTACGGCATCTACCTGTGCATGGACGGCTTCGGTTGGGCCGGCTACATCAACATCCTGATCGTGGCCTCGCTGCTGGTACCGTACGTCAAGATCATCACGCTGGTCGTCGTGTTCGCGAAGACGGTGGACATGATGCGCACCGCCGGCTACCGCTTCACCCTGGCCGGCAAGATCGTCAGGCAGGAAGGCCGGAGCGCGTGATCGCCGGTCGCGGATCGCACCGATCGACTTGTCCCCTCGACCCTGATACGGGAAGGCACGCATGGATGGTTTCATCACCCAACTGCTGACGATGCTCGGCTACCAGCTGCCCGAACTGCTGGCCTGCGTGGCCGGCGTCGCCATGCTGGCGATGTGGGCGCCCGCGGCGCCGGGCCGCAGGCTGGCGCTGGCCGGGACCGCGCTGATCCTGGCGGCTGCGGTGCTGCGCGCGGCGATGAGCGGGTGGCAGGCGTGGCTGATCCACCACGCCACCGACGGCTACGCCGCGCTGAGCGGCATGATGTCGCTGATCGGCGCGCTCGGCATGCTGCTGGGCGTGGTGTCCGCCGTGGGGCTGGTGGTGCTGGTCTGGGGCGCGTGCAGGGCGATGCAGGCGGTGCGCGGCGGTTGACCGGAGGCGCGTGTGCGGGGGGCGCGGGCGCTTGGGCATGTTCCGCGGGGCGGCATGCGAGGGGTCAGTCCATCGAAGTGGCGACGCGACATGCGCTGTCCGGACGTGGCGGATCTGGGCGTGGCGGAGGCTTTTTCGTCGTCCTCACGGCAGAAGGTGCGTGATGAGCCGGCACCGGAAGCGGGTCCCGGGTGGACGGGAGTGATGTGGGATGCGGGAGAGGAAGCATCGCGGCTTCGCCGTACCCTCTCCCCAACCCCTCTCCCGGTGGGAGAGGGGCTTTGAAGCGTGACGCCGTCGGGATCGGACATCGATCACGGGCGGCAGCGTGGAAGGTGCCTTGGGGGCGGCGGTGCGCAGGACCCGCCGGGCGACACGGGGCGGCCTGTCGGCACGCCTCGGCCATACGAACGACGCAGGAGTTCCTGACCGGATGCGGGCGCGCCGCTACAGCACGCCGTCGCGCTTGACCGCCAGATAGCGTTCCACCAGCGCCGCCGGCAGTTCGTCGCTGGAGACGTCCAGCACCATCACCCGGTGGCTGCGCAGCGCGTCGTGCGCGGCCGTGCGCTGTTCCAGGTAGCGCGCCACCGCGCCGGCCTGGATCGCGCCCTGCAGGTCGCGCACCTCGCCGTCGAGGGCCTCGTCCAGCGACTTCTCGCGCAGGCTGGCCACGCAGACCAGGTGCCGGCGCTGCAGCAGGCGCACGGCGGCCAGCAAATCCTCGATGTCCTCGTCGCGGACGTTGGTGACCAGCATCACCAGCGACCGCCGGCGCTGCCGCAGGCTCAGCTCGGTGGCCGCGGCCAGGTAGTCCGTGGCCACCGCGCGCGGCTGCAGGTCGTAGCTGGCGCGCAGCAGCGTGTCGATCGCCGCCATGCCGCGCTGCGGGGCCACCCAGCGGCTGTCGCCGCCGTCGGCCAGCAGGCCGACGCCGTCGCCCTGCCGCAGCGCCAGGTACGACACCACCAGCGCGGCGTTGAGCACGTGGTCGAAGTGCCCCAGCGCGTCCTCGCGCGCCATCATGCGGCGGCCGGTGTCGATCAGCATGACGAGCTGCTGGTTCTTCTCGTCCTGGTACTCGCGCGAGACCAGCTTGCGCGAGCGCGCGGTCGCCTTCCAGTCGATCTGGCGCAGGCTGTCGCCGACGCGGTACTCGCGCATCTGGTGGAAGTCGGTGCCTTCGCCACGCCGCCGCTTCAGGTGGGCGCCGACCAGCCGCGACGCCTGTTCGGCGCTGAACAGCGCGAAGCGCGTCAGCGGCGCGAAGTTGGGGTACACGCGCACGCGCTGCGGCACGCCGGCCACGCGCGACTGCCGCCACAGCGCCAGCGGCGAGCGCAGGCGCAGCTGGACGCCGTCGAAGAACGCGTCGCCGCGCGCGTTCGGGCGCAGGCGGTAGGCGATGCGCGTGGCCGACATCGGCGCCAGCGCCAGCCGGCGCGGCATGCCGGAGGCGGGCCAGCCGCCGGGATGCAGGTCGAACACCTCCAGCCGCTGCCGCACCCGCGACTCGAAGCTCAGCGCCACCTCCCGCTCGATGCCCAGCGGCAGCGCTTCCGGGACCTCGCGCGCCACCTCCGGCGTCGGGCGCGCGCGCAAGCGCCACGCGTCCAGTGCGGCGAGCACCGCCAGCGCCGCGCCCGCCAGCTGCCAATGCCACAGCGGCCAGCCGAGGAACGGCACGGCCAGGCCGGCCAGCCCCCAGCAGGCGATCAAGGCGATCAGCAGCGCGGCCGGCCTCACGCGCGGGCAGCCTGCGCGTGGCGCGCCGGGGCGCGACGGAAAGGCGAAGTGTTCATTTCCTGGGCGCGTCCACTTTCGCCAGCAGCGCGCGCAGCGCGTCGTCCGGCGACTGGCCTTCGATCTGCAGTTCCGGCGCCAGCGTGATGCGGTGGCGCAGCGCCGGGCGGGCGATGTCGCGCACGTCGTCCGGGGTGACGAAGTCGCGCCCCTGCAGCACCGCCTGCGCGCGCGCCGCGCGCACCAGCGCGATGCTGCCGCGCGGACCGGCGCCCAGCGCGATGCCCGGCCACTTGCGGGTGGCGGCGACGATGCGCACGGCGTAGTCGACCACTTCCGGGTCCACGCGCACGGCGGCGGTGTCGCGCTGCATGGCGATGATGTCGTCCGGCCCCAGCACGCGCCGGACCTGCGAGAGGTCGAAGTCGGCGGCGGTGCGGCCGGTGGTGATGGCGTCGACCATGCGCTTCTCGTCCTCCAGCGCCGGGTAGTCGATCAGCACCTTCAGCAGGAAGCGGTCCAGCTGCGCTTCCGGCAGCGGATAGGTGCCTTCCTGCTCCACCGGGTTCTGCGTGGCCAGGGTGATGAACGGCGGCGACAGCTCGAACGGCTTGCCCTCGATGGTCACCTGCCCTTCCTGCATCACTTCCAGCAGCGCGGACTGGGTCTTGGCCGGCGCGCGGTTGATCTCGTCGGCCAGCAGGATGTTGGTGAACACCGGGCCGCGGCGGATCTTGAAGCTCTCGGTCTTCGGGTCGTAGACCGCGTGGCCGCTGACGTCGCTGGGCATCAGGTCGGGGGTGAACTGCACGCGCGCGTAGTTCAGTTCCAGCGCCTGTGCCAGCGCGCGCACCAGCAGGGTCTTGCCGAGGCCGGGCACGCCTTCGATCAGCACGTGGCCGCCGGCGAGCAGCGCGATCAGGATCTGGTCGAGCACGTCGGGCTGTCCGATGAAGGCCTTGGACACTTCCTCGCGCACGGCGTCGGCGCGCTGGGACAGCGCGTTCTCCGGCAGCGGCGGGAGCACGGGCGGCGCGGCGGCGGTGTCGTCGTTCATAGGCGGTTTCTCAGTTGGATCAGCAGGGAGATGCGGTCGCGAAACGCCTGCCGGTCGTGCGAGGCGGGGGCGTTGAGCGCCGTGCGGATGCGGTCGGCGGGCAGGCCGGTGCGGTCGGCGATGGCGGCGACCTGCGGGTCGCCGGACAGCGCGGCGGCGACCGGGTCGCGCCGGCGCAGGCGCGCCAGGAACGCCTGCCGCACCGCCGCGTAGAGCATGACGCCGCGGCCGTAGCGGTAGAGGTGTTCGCCGCTGGCGCGCACGTGCTCCAGCAGCGAGCGGCGCTCGCCGGCCGGCGGCGGCACCGGCGGGCCGAACCGCTGCATGCGCATCCACAGCCAGGCGGCGAGCGCGAGCAGCAGCGGCGCCCACGCCATCCAGCCCCTGGCGAACAGCATGCGCCACAGCGACGGCATCTCCGCGGCGTAGACCAGGTGCACGGTGCCGCGGCCGTAGTTCGGCGCCAGCACCTGCCGCGCCAGCGCGCGGTGGGGACCGTCGCGCAGGCCGCCCTCCGGCGGCTGCTCCAGCGCGTTCTGCGCGAACATGCGCGTTTCCGCGTTGGCCATGAAGTCGAAGTCGGCCAGCACGTCGACGTGGCCGCGGCCCTGCGCCAGGCGCGCGTAGACGTAGCCGGCCTGCAGGTCGCCCCAGGCCAGCTCGGGCACGACGTCGTCGAAGGCGAAGCGGCGGCCGCGGCAGAACTCGACGTGGTGGCCCTCGCCCTCCACCTGGAACGGCACGCAGGACGGCGTTTCCTCCACCAGCCAGACGGACAGGGCATCGAGCACCGCCGTGCGCGGCGCGTCCGGCCCGGCCAGGTCCTCGGCCGGCGAGTACAGCGGCGTGCGGACGAGCAGGTGCCCGCCCTCCTCCACCCACGCCAGCAGGCGCTCGGCCTCCGGCGGCGACAGCGCGCGCGGGTCGTTGAACAGCAGCAGGGTGTCCTCGCGGCCGAGCGCGTTGTCGTCCAGCAGCAGGCGCTGGCGCGCGTTGACCTTCACGCCGTCGGCTTCCAGCGTCTTCGCCAGCGCGTACAGCGGGTTGTAGGCCGCCTCGCCGTCGGGCGGCAGGTAGAGCGTCTTCTCGACCCGGTGGAACGTCTGCCGGACCCACAGCACCAGCAGCGTCGCCACGGCGAACAGGACCAGCAGGCCCACGCCCGCCAGGCGGCCGTTGCGGCGCGCGGCCGTCACGGCGCCCACCCGTAGCGGTGCTGCAGCTCGCCGACCAGGGCGTCGAACTCCGCTTCGCCCGGCAGGCGCTGCCCGTACGCCGCGTACTGCCACATCCGGACGATGCGCGCGAACGCGTGGCGGTCCTCCGCCTGCGGCATGCGCCGCGACGCGCGCAGGCACTCGGCCTCGGTCGCGCCCGGCGGCAGCGCGATGTCCGCGCGCAGGCTCATGCTCTCCACGCTGGCGCGGTAGAGCAGCGCCAGCGCGTGCCGCGGGCGGCCGTCGCGCCACAGCCGGCGCGCGGCCGCGGCGATGTCGTCGGGCAGGACGTCGGGCAGCACCAGCGCCTCGGCCTGCGGCGCCTCAGGCGATGCCGCGGGCGGCCGCGCGATGCCGCGCATCCACGGCCACCAGTGGCGCGCGGTCGCCAGCAGCGCCAGCACCAGCACGCCGGCGATCAGCCACAGGCCCCATTCGCCGATGAAGGCCAGCACGTTGCCGATGCCGGACAGCAGGGCGTTGTCGCGGGTGGCGGACGGGTCGGCCTTTTGCGTCTGCTTCTCGCGCCGCTCCCAGCTGGCCTGGGTGCGCTTGCGGTCCAGCCGCGGATCCCGGTACGCCCGGTCGGCGGCCTCGCGGAACGCGCGGTCGTCCACGCGCTGGTCGCCGAACACGATGGGCAGGGTGGGCGGCGTCGGCGTCTCCGGCGCCTCCGCCTTCGGCGCGGTGGCGACCGGCGGCGCGCCATGGCGCTCCTGCGCCCACGCGCCGTCGCCCGCGCCGGCCCATAGCACCGCGGCCAGCAGCACCGGCGCGGCGGCCGCCAGCCGCGTGCGCAGCTTGCGGAACACGATCTCCAGGTCCCAGGCCTCGATCTGCGTGCGGCGGTTGAGGTACAGGCCGAAGCCGGCGCCGACGTAGAACGGCTCGACCACGCTGACCGCCGCCCACACCAGCGCATTCCACGCCAGCTTGAGCCACGCCGGCCATTCCACGGCCACCAGGCGGAACGCCGCCTGCATGCTGTCCGGCCACAGGTCCTGCGGCAGGTACATCACCACGGCCGCGGCGCCGCCCAGCACCAGCACGCCCTGGAACAGCAGGCAGATCCAGGTCAGCAGGATCGCCGTGCCGTAGGCCTGCCCGCCGAGCACGCCGCGGCGCTGGCGCAGGCGCTCGCCCTGCACGCCTTCCAGCAGGTCGATCGGCAGGTACAGCGAGCGCACCGGACTGAACCGCCGCCACGTCAGCAGGTGCGGCAGCGTGCGCAGGCCCCACTGGCGCTGCGCGCGCAGCGTCTCGCGCGTGCCCGGCACGCTGCCGAACACCGCGCGCGAGACGACGTACAGCGGGATGCGGTCGAACGCCGGCTTCAGCCACCACATCAGCAGCGCCGCCAGCCAGAACCGGTCGATCCACCACGCGCCCAGGTTGAGCAGCGCGAACACCGGCAGCGTCAGCCACAGCCACGGCTTCCAGACCGCGCCCGCATGCCGGCGCACCAGCGCCATGCCCAGTTCGATGGCCTCCCAGTCCGAGCGCGCGCGCAGGCGCACGGTCAGCTGCTCAATCCTCATCGGCCACCCCGCGCCCGCCGACGCCCAGCCACAGCGCCACCACGGTCCAGAGCACGCCGGAGACGCCGTACTTCACCGCCGCCGGGATGGATTGCGTCGACGACCAGAACGCCTCGATGAACGCCGCCACCAGCAGCATGAAGGCCACCCCCAGGCACAGCCGCGCGCCCTTGGCGCCGGCGCCGGCCAGCGCGTCGATGCGCCGCTGCCGGCCGGGCGCGACCAGGGCCAGGCCCAGCCGCAGGCCCGCGCCGCCGGCCAGCACGATGGCGGTCAGTTCGAACGGCGCGTGCCCGCACACGAACCGCCACAGCGGGTCGCCGTAGCCGATCTGCTGCAGGTGGCCGAACACCGTGCCGATGCCGACGCCGTTGACGACCAGCACGAACAGCGCGCCCACGCCCGCCAGCAGGCCGCCGGCGAAGGTCCTCAGGCCGATGCTGATGTTGTTCCAGATGTAGACGCCGAACATCTGCCAGTCGCTGCCGCTCTCGCGGCCGAGCGCGTGGCGGGCGTCGGCAGGGTCGTACATGCGCTCGTACATCGCCACCTGCTCGGGCGAGACGATGCTGTACACCAGCTCCGGGCGGACCTGCAGCAGCACGAACATCAACGCCAGCGGCACCACGAACACCGCCGCCGCCACGCCCATGCAGGCCGCCTCGCTGCGCACCAGCCGCGGGAAGTCCGCCAGCAGGAAGCGCACCGCGCGCCGCCAGCGCGGCGGCGGGGTCCGGTACATGACGCCATGGCCCTGCTGCATCAGCGCCTGCAGCCGGTCCACCACCACCGGGCTGTAGCCGCGCTTGCGCGCCAGCGCCAGCTGCTGGCAGATCCGGCGGTAGCGCGCCGGCACGTCCTCGTCGGTCAGCATGCCGGTGTTGCGCTCGCGGCGCGCCAGCCGCGCGCTGCCGCCGCGCGCCTGCAGCCAGGATTCGAAGGCCAGCCATTCGGCCTGGTGGCGGGCGACGAACTGCTCCTGCCTCATCGCCGCCCCAGCAGCCAGTTGGCCATGCCGTACAGCCGCTGCACGCCGGCCTGCCCGCGCGCGCCGGTGACCGGCTCGGCGAGGTTGGCCAGTTCCTCCTGCCGCGAGGGCGTCAGCTGCGGCGCGCGCTCGCCGAAGGCCACGATCGCGCCCTGTTCTTCCGGCAGCAGGCGCGCCGGCGGGACGAACACCGTGTTGACCGGCGCCGGCGCGTGCTCGCGTTCGCCGCCGGCGTGCACCACCAGCGTGCCCGCCACCATGTCGCCGAGGCGGCGCGCATGCGGGTCGGCCAGGCAGGCGACCAGCCCGGTGGCGTAGCCGACCGGCAGCATGTCCACGGTGCGCAGCAGGTTGCGCGTGATCGCGGCCAGCCAGCCCACCGGGGCGCCGTCGGCCGACACCACGCGCAGGCCCAGCGCCTTCTTGCCGGGCGTCTGCCCGCGCCACAGCGCTTCGAGCACGATGGGGTAGGCCCAGAACAGCAGGAACAGGCCGATCAGGTACAGGCCCTCGCCGACCTTGCCCAGCATCGCCAGCGCCATGCCCAGCAGCATCAGCATGCCCAGCCGGATGGCCAGGTCGATGCCCCACGCCAGCGCGCGCGGCACCGGCCCCGCGGCGGGCAGGTGCAGGCCCACGCCCTCGGGCGTGACGACTTCGCGGTAGGTGTCGAGCATCAGCCGTTCACCACGGGCGCCATCCCCTGGACAGAGGCGCGGCCGCGACCGGTTCGATGTGGTGGTTGAAGTGACGTGTCCCGCCGTCCATTGCGCCTTCCCCGTGCGTTGCGACTTTAGCCGCGAACGCCACGCTTGCCCAGCCGCACTACACTGCCGCCCACATGGACGCCGCCTTCTCCTGCCGACCGGGCTGCGCGGCCTGCTGCACCGCGCCCTCGATCACCTCGCCCATCCCCGGCATGCCGCAGGGCAAGCCGGCCGGCGTGGCGTGCGTGCAACTGGACGACGCCCTGCGCTGCCGGCTGTTCGGCAGGCCCGAGCGCCCCGCGTTCTGCGCCACGCTGAAGCCGGGGCCGGACATGTGCGGCGCCAGCCGCGGCGAGGCAATGGCGCTGCTGGCGGCGCTGGAGCGCGCGACCGCGCCGTGACCGGCCGGCCCGGTCAGCCGACTTGGGTGGAGATCCACCACGTGGTGCCGCCGGCGTCGCGGAAACCGCCGCGGCGGTCGCCGTCGCCCTTCTCCGCCGGCGCCTGCACCGGCTCCGCGCCGGCGGCGAGCGCCCGCGCCCAGGTGGCGTCGACGTCCGGCACATAGAGATGGACGTGGCTGGCGATGGCGGGCCAGCCGTCGAAGGCGTCGGCCAGCATCAGCACGGTGTCGTCGATGCGCGCTTCCGCGTGTCCCAGCCGGTCGCCGACGGGATGCGTGCGCAGCGGCTCGGCGTCGAACACGGCGACCAGGAAATCGATCGTCCGCTGCGCGCCGTCCACCACCAGGTAGGGCGCGACCGAGGTATAGCCTTCCGGTTTCCAGGCCATGCCGGCCTCCCGCGTTGTGGCGACGCCAAGCGCGTCGCCGGCCATCATGCCGCGGGCGGCGTTGGTTGCAGGTAATGGTCCTTCAGCCGCACGTAGTGGGCCGCCGAGTAGTGCAGGCTCTCGATCTCCCTGTCGCTGAGCCGGCGGACGAAGCGGGCCGGGTTGCCCAGCCACAGCTCGGCCTCGCCGACCACCTTGCCGGGCCCGACCACCGCGCCGGCGCCGACGAAGCCGTACTTGCTCACCGTGGCGCCGTCCAGGATGCAGGCGCCCATGCCGATCAGGCACAGGTCCGCGATGGTGCAGGCGTGGATGATGGTGCCGTGGCCGACGGTGACGTCGGCGCCGATCAACGTGGGATGCCCGGCCTTGTTGTACGGGCTGTGGTGGCTGACGTGGACGATGGTGCCGTCCTGCACGTTGGTGCGCGCGCCGATGCGGATGAAATTGACGTCGCCGCGCAGGACGGTGCCCGGCCAGACGGACGCGTCCTCGGCCAGTTCGACGTCGCCGATCACGGTGGCGGCCGGGTCCACGTAGACCCGCGGGCCGAGGACGGGAAAACGGTCAAGATAGGGGCGCAACGCGGTCAGATTCGCATCCATGCCGGCATTGTAGGGCCCGCGCCGCGGGGGAAGGCATACACTCCGGCCATGACGACCGCTCCGCACGCCGCCACGCCCGCCGTCCAGCCCGCGAACGCCGCCGACCGCGGCGGGACCTCGCCCGGCGGCGACGGCCCCGCCGCGACCCCGGTCGGCGACCTCGCGCCCACCCTGCAGCGCCTGCGCCAGGCCTGGCAGGCGCGCAAGCCGGACCACGCCCAGCGCCGCGACGACCTGCGGCGCCTGCGCGAGGCGCTGAAGCGCCGGCTGCCGGAGATGGCCGACACCATCGCCGCCGACTTCGGCCACCGCTCGCGCCACGAGTCGCTGATCGCCGACGGCATGACGGTGCTCAACGAGATCGACCACCTCGCCGCCCACCTGCGCCGCTGGATGAAGCCGCGCCGCGTCGGCGTGGGCTGGCGCTTCTGGCCGGCGCGCGCGGAGATCCGCCCCGAGCCGGTGGGCGTGGTCGGTGTGATCGCGCCGTGGAACTACCCGGTCAACCTGGCGCTGATCCCGCTGGCCACCGCCATCGCCGCCGGCAACCACGTCTACCTCAAGCCGTCGGAGCACACGCCGCGCACCACCGCGTTCCTGCGCTCGCTGCTGGCCGAGGTGTTCCCGCTCGAGCGCGTCACCGTCGCCGTGGGCGGCGCCGACGTGGCGGGCGCGTTCGCCGCGCTGCCGTTCGACCACCTGGTGTTCACCGGCTCCACCGCGGTCGGCCGCAAGGTGATGGCGGCGGCCGCGCCCAACCTCACCCCGCTGACGCTGGAACTGGGCGGCAAGTCGCCGGCCATCGTCTGCGACGACTACCCGGTGGACCAGGCCGCCGCGCGGCTGGCGACCGGCAAGTGGTTCAACGGCGGGCAGACCTGCATCGCGCCGGACTACGTGCTGCTGGTCGGGCGCAGCCGCCGCGACGCCTTCGTGCAGGCGCTGCGCGAGCAGGTGAAGGCGCGCTACGGCGACCTGGACGACGCCGGCGACTTCACCCGCATCATCAACGACGGCCAGTACGCGCGCCTGCAGGGCTACCTGGACGACGCGCGCGCGCGCGGCCACGAGGTCGTGCCGCTGGCGCCGGCGCACGACCCGGCGCAGCGGCTGTTCGCGCCCACCGTGGTGATCGAGCCCGGCGACGACGCGAAGGTGATGCAGGACGAGATCTTCGGCCCGATCCTGCCGGTCCGCACGGTCGCCTCGCTCGACGAGGCCATCGCCCACGTCAACGCGCACGACCGCCCGCTGGCGCTGTACCCCTTCAGCCACGACCGCAGGCGGGTGGAGAAGATCCTGCGCGGCACGCTGGCCGGCGGCGTCACCGTCAACGACACCGTGCTGCACTTCGGCATCAACGCGCTGCCGTTCGGCGGCATCGGCCCCAGCGGCATGGGCGCCTACCACGGGCGCGCGGGCTTCGACGCGATGAGCAAGGCGCTGCCGGTGCTGTGGCAGCCGCGCCGCGCCGGCAGCGACCTGCTGAAGCCGCCCTATTCCAGGGTGGCGAAGTTCATCGACTTCATCGTCCGCTGACGCGCGGCCGCGTCCTCACGCGGTCGGCACGGTGCCGCCGTCGATCACGTGCTCGGTGCCGGTGATCGCCACCGCGCGCGGCGAGGCCAGGAAGGCGATCAGTTCGGCGACCTCGCGCGGCGTCGCCGGCCTTCCCAGCGGGATGCCGCCCAGCGCGTCCATGATGATGCGCTTGCCGCCTTCGTAGTCCGTGCCCGCCTGTTCGGCCAGGCGCCCGGCCAGCGAGACCGAGGCCTCGGTCTCGACCCAGCCCGGCGACACGCGCAGCACGCGCACGCCCTTCGGCGCGACTTCCTTGGACAGGCTCTTGCTGTAGGTGGACAGCGCGGCCTTCGCCGCCGCGTAGGCGGTGGTGGCCTCCGGCAGCGGCAACCGGCCCTGGATGGAGGTGACGTGCACGATCACGCCGGCGCCCTGCGCCAGCACGCCCGGCAGCAGCGCGCGGTCCAGCCGCACGGCGGGCAGCAGGTTGAGGTCCAGCTCCCGGCGCCATGCGTCCTCGCCTAGCGCGGCGAAGCCGCCGCCGGGCGAGGACGAACCGCCCAGCACGTGGACAATGATGTCCACGCCGCCGAGCCGCTGCGCCACCGCCTCGGCGACGGCGGCGCAGCCGTCCACGGTCGCCAGGTCCGCGGCGGCGAAGGACGCATCGGAGGCGCCCTCCGGCCGCGCGCGCGCCACCGCCAGCACGTTCGCGCCGAGTTCGCGCAGCAGCGCCGCGGTCGCCCCGCCGATGCCGCGCGAGCCGGCGGTGACCAGCGCGCGCTTGCCCGCCAGGTGCAGGTCCAGCGCGGGCATCAACGGATCTCCAGCGTGGCGATGCGTCCGCCGGCCAGCGTGACCGCGTAGTCCAGTTCGGCCGGGCTGCCCGGGAAATCGCCGGCGACGCGCACGCGCAGGTGGAGCGCGTCGTCGCCGCGCCACGCCGCGGACAGCGGTTCGATCCGGTAGCGGTAACGCTCCTTGGCCGAACGCTTCCAGGCGCGGATCGCGTCCCAGCCGCGGATCGTCGCGCCTTCGTCGCGGACCTCGGCGTCCGGCGCGAACACCTGCTCGACGGCGCCCACGTCGTCGGTGTTCTCCTGTTGCAGGTAGAGGGCGACCGGTGTGGGCAATGGCAGGGGATCCATCGTGCTTCTCGTCGTCGATTGCGGGACGCACAGGGTCGTCCTACGCTGGCGGCCGGACAAGAACGCACGGGAAAGTAAGTGGCTGAGCGCGAAGTAAGCCGCAGGCAGTACACCCCCGAGAGCGCCGCGCACGGCGTGGAAGCGGCGATCCGCCTGCTCGACGGGCGCTGGAAGCTGCTGATCCTGTTCCACCTGTTCGACGGCAAGGTGCAGCGCTACTCCGACCTGGAGCGGCTGATCCCGGGCGTCTCGCAGAAGATGCTGGCGCAGCAGCTCCGGCAGCTGGAAACCGACGGCCTCGTGGCGCGGACGGTGTACCCGGAAGTGCCGCCGCGGGTGGACTACCGCCTGACCGCGTGGGGGCAGGCGCTGTGCCCGGCGCTGGACGGCCTGCTGCGGTGGCGGGAGGAAATGAGCGATCCGGGCTAACGGACTGCGGCCGGATCCGTCGAGGATCCGTCGAGAACGGGCCTCCCCGTTCGTCGCCCGGATGTCCCCCCGCCCCGCCCTGGAGTCCCATGCCCGCCGCCACCCCCGCCAAGGCTACCCGCCGCGAATGGATCGGACTGGCCATCATCGCCCTGCCCTGCTTGGTCTACGCGATGGACCTGACCGTGCTGAACCTGGCGCTGCCGGCGATCAGCGCCGAGCTGAACCCCAGCGCCAGCCAGCTGCTGTGGATCGTCGACGTGTACGGCTTCCTCGTCGCCGGCTTCCTGATCACGATGGGCACGCTGGGCGACCGCATCGGCCGGCGCCGGCTGCTGCTGGTCGGCGCGGCGGCGTTCGCGGCGGCGTCGGTGATGGCGGCGTTCTCGCGCAGCGCGGACATGCTGATCGCGATGCGCGCGCTGCTGGGCATCGCCGGGGCGACGCTGGCGCCGTCGACGATGTCGCTGATCCGCAACATGTTCCACGACGAGCACGAGCGCCAGTTCGCCATCGGCGTGTGGATCGCCGCCTTTTCCGTCGGCGGCGCCATCGGCCCGCTGGTCGGCGGCCTGCTGCTGCAATGGTTCTGGTGGGGCGCGGCGTTCCTGGCGGCGGTGCCGGTGATGGTGCTGCTGCTGGCGCTGGGGCCGAAGCTGCTGCCGGAATACCGCGACCCCGACGCCGGCCGGCTCGACCCGGCCAGCATGGTGCAGTCGCTGGCCGCCGTGCTGGCGGTGGTCTACGGGCTGAAGCGGATCGCCGAGTACGGCGCGGACGCGCGCGGCGCCGCGGTGCTGCTGGCCGGCATCGCGCTGGGCGTGCTGTTCGTGCGCCGGCAGCGCCACCTGGCCTATCCCTTCCTCGACGTGACCCTGTTCCGGCGCCCGGCGTTCTCCGCCGCCATCGTCGCCTACGCGCTCACCGGCCTGTCGATGATGGGCGTGTACATCTTCATGACCCAGTACCTGCAGCTGGTGCTGGGGCTGACGCCGCTGCAGGCGGGCGTGGCGACGATCCCGTGGTCGGTCTGCTTCACCGTCGGCTCGCTGCTGGCGCCGCGGCTGGCGCGCCGCTGGGGCGCGCGCCAGGTGATGGTGCGCGGGCTGCTGCTGGCGGCGGCGGGCTTCGGCATCACCGCGCTGGTGGTGCCGCCGCACGGGCTGTGGATCCTGATCGCCGGCATGCTGGCGATGAGCGTGGGCATGGCGCCGGTGATCACCGTCGGCAACGAACTGATCATCACCACCGCCCCGCCCGAACGCGCCGGCGCCGCGTCCGCGCTGTCCGAGACCAGCGCCGAACTCAGCGGCGCGCTGGGCATCGCGGTGCTGGGCAGCGCCGGCATGCTGCTGTACCGGCTGTGGCTGGCGCCGGTGCTGCCCGCCGCGCTGGACGAAGCCGACGCCACCCGCGCGCTGTCCACGCTGGGCGGCGCGGCGGCGGTCGCGCGCGAACTCGGCGGCCAGGCCGGCGCGCTGGTCGGCGACACCGCCCGCACTGCCTTCACCGCCGCGATGCGCGCCATCGCCGTGTTCGGCATGGCGATGATGCTGCTGGCCGCCTGGATGGCCGCGCGGCTGATGCGCGACGGCGAAGGCGCGGGCCACGCGGCACCGGCGCCCGTGGCGGAACCGGACGCCTGATCGCCGTCCTCGCTTAGAATCGCCGCCATGAAAATCGCCAGCTGGAACGTCAACTCGCTCAACGTGCGCCTGCCGCACCTCACCCAGTGGCTGGGCGCGTTCGCGCCGGACGTGGTCGGCCTGCAGGAAACCAAGCTGGAGGACCACCGCTTTCCCGACACCGCGCTGGCCGAGCTGGGCTACCGCAGCGTGTTCGCCGGGCAGAAGACCTACAACGGCGTGGCGCTGCTGTCGCGCGCGCCGGCGACGGACGTGCAGGTCGGCATCCCCGGCTTCGAGGACGAGCAGAAACGCGTGATCGCCGCCACCGTCGGCGACGTGCGCGTGGTCAACCTGTACGTGGTCAACGGCCAGGACGTGGGCACCGACAAGTACGCCTACAAGCTGCGCTGGCTGGACGCCGTGCGCGGCTGGCTCGCCGCCGAACTGCAGGCGCACCCGAAGCTGGTGGTGATGGGCGACTTCAACATCGCCCCGGACGACCGCGACGTCTACGACCCCAAGGTCTGGAACGACGGCCACATCCTCACCTCCGCCGCCGAGCGCGACGCGCTGCGCCGGCTGCAGGCGCTGGGCCTGCACGACGCGTTCCGCCTGCACAGCGACGAAGCCGGCGTCTTCAGCTGGTGGGACTACCGGATGGGCGGCCTGCGCCGCAACCTGGGCCTGCGCATCGACCTGACGCTGGTGTCCGACGCGCTGCGCGCGCAGGCGGTCGAATCCGGCATCGACCGCGAACCGCGCACCTGGGAACGCCCCAGCGACCACGCGCCGGCCTGGGTGCGCCTGGGCGGCTGATGGCAAGTCCCTGCAAGAGGGGCTTCAGCCACGATCGGAAGCCAGCCGTTTTTCAACACGGATCAACGCGGATGAACATGGATGAAAGAGGCTTCTTATTCGTGTTCATCCGCCTTGATCCGTGTCTCCCGCTTTTCATGGGGTTGCGGTCCGGGCTGAAGCCCTTCCCGAAGAAGGCCCGGCATGCGCCGGGCCTTCGTCTTGCCACGGGCCTTGGGTGCGTCTCGAACGCGCACGCGGCCGCAGCGGAACCGTCATCTCGCCCGGCCGCGGGTGAACAGGTTCACGATCAGCAGCAGGACCACCGCGCCGATGAAGGCGGTGATCAGGAAGCCGACCCAGCCGCCGCCCAGGCCGAGGCCCAGCGTCGGCAGCAGCCAGCCGCCCAGGAAGCCCCCGATGATGCCGCCCACGATCAGATAGATGAGAAAATTCATTTCGTCGCTTCCTCCCTTGATGGACAGGACCCCATGGCGCGGGGCAGGCTCGAATCTCCGATGCTCGGCGTGAAACCACCGTTAACGCGTGTGGGGGAAGCGTCCGTGCCCGCGCTTCATAGCGCCATCCCGGCGCGCATGCACGCTGTGCCGCACCACGCGCGCGGCGGCGCGGCATGAGCTGGCGCGACGCCGCGGCCGACTGGCGCCTGGACGGCATCGCCCTGTGGCTGCTGCCGCACCTGCCGCGGCAGCGCGGCGAACCGGCGGCGCGCGAACACCTGGCGCGCGCGCTGGGGCAGGCGCCGCACGCGCTGCCGATCACGCGCGACGCGCAGGGGCGGCCGCACTTCATCGCCCCGCTGCACCACCTGGAGACCGGCTGGAGCCACAGCGGCGAGGCGCTGCTGCTGGCGCTGGGCGAAGACATCGAACTGGGCGTGGACCTGGAGCGCCTGCGCCCGCGCCCGCGCGCGATGGAACTGGCGCGGCGCTTCTACCATCCCGACGAGACGGCCTGGCTGCTGTCGCTCGACGACGAGGACGCGCGCATGCTGGCGTTCGTGCGCCTGTGGTGCGCCAAGGAAGCCGTGCTGAAGGCGCACGGCCAGGGCATCTCGTTCGGCCTGCACCGCCTGCACCTGGCGCTGGAGGACGAGGGCGTGCGCCTGCTCGCGTGCGATCCCGCCCTCGGCCGCGCCGGCGACTGGCGCCTGCACGAATGGGAACCGCGGCCCGGCTACCGCGCCGCGCTGGCCTGGCATCCGCGCGGAGCCGTGTGGCGGCCTGCGATAATGCCGCGATGAACGACACCGCCTTTCCCGCCGACCTGCGCGAGACGCTGCATCGCGGCCTGGACGCGCTGGGCCTGGACGCCGACGCGCTGGCGCCGCGCCTGCTCGCCTACCTGGCCCTGCTCGACCGCTGGAACAGGACCTACAACCTCACCGCCATCCGCGACCCGCGCGAGATGGTCGTGCGCCACCTGCTGGACTCGCTGGCGATGCATCCCTGCGTCGACGCCCTCGCCGCCCGCGGCGGCGCCCTGGCCGACCTCGGCACCGGGCCGGGCCTGCCCGGCATCCCGCTGGCCATCGCCAAGCCGGGGCTGCGGGTGACGCTGGTGGAGAGCAACGGCAAGAAGGCGCGCTTCCTGCGCGAAGCGGTGCGCACGCTGAAGCTGGACAACGCGCGCGTGGCCGAATCGCGCGCCGAGGCGCTGGGCGAACCGCAGGCCTACGACGCGCTGACCGCGCGCGCGCTGGACGTGCTGGCCGGCATCATCGAGGTGGGCGGCCACCTGCTGAAGCCCGGCGGCGAACTGCTGGCGATGAAGGGCGTGCGGCCGGACGAGGAGATCGCCGCGCTGCCCCCGGGCTGGTCGCTGGCCGGGGTGCACGCCCTGGCCGTGCCCGGCCTGGTGGGCGAGCGCCACATGGTCGTCGTGCGCCGCGACTGAACGCCGCAGGCGCGGGCATGCCGCGTCTAAGCCATTGAAAAGACTGGTCGCGACAGGGTCGCGCCTCGAGCGGGCGCGGCGTCATGACCTGCGTGCGCCGCGGATTCCGTACCCATGATTTCGCACGCCCGCTCCGAGCCCGCATAATCCCCTACCCACCCCGTACCCGATAAGGCGCCCTCGCATGGCCCGCATCATCGCCATCGCCAACCAGAAAGGCGGAGTCGGCAAGACCACCACCGCGGTGAACCTGGCCGCCGCGCTGGCGCGCGCGCCGCAGCGGGTGCTGCTGGTCGACCTGGATGCGCAGGGCAACGCCACCATGGGCAGCGGCGTGGACAAGCGCGAGGTGGACGCCTCCACCTGCGACGTGCTGCTGGGCGAGGTGGAAGCGAAGGCCGCGGTGGTCACCACCGCCGAGGGCTTCGACCTGATGCCCGGCAACATCGACCTGACCGCGGCCGAGATCCAGCTGATGGAATCGGACGGCCGCGAGCAGCGCCTGAAGGCCGCGCTGGAACCGCTGCGCGGCGACTACGACTTCATCCTCGTCGACTGCCCGCCTGCGCTGTCGCTGCTGACCCTCAACGCGCTGACCGCCGCCGACTCGGTGCTGGTGCCGATGCAGTGCGAGTACTACGCGCTGGAAGGCCTGTCGGCGCTGATGGAAACCATCGAGGCCCTGCGCGCGCGCCTGAACCCCGGACTGGAGATCGAGGGCGTGCTGCGCACCATGTTCGACATCCGCAACAACCTGGCCAACGCCGTCTCCGGCGAACTGACCACCCACTTCGGCGACAAGGTGTTCCGCACCATCGTGCCGCGCAACGTGCGCGTGGCCGAGGCGCCCAGCCACGGCCAGAGCATCGTCGGCTACGACCGCGCCTCGCGCGGCGGCGTCGCCTACCTGGGCCTGGCCGGCGAGATCCTGCGCCGCCAGGCCGACCGCAAGAAGCAACAGAAGCAGATGGAGCACGCTTGATGAGCGCCCCCAAGAAGCGCGGCCTGGGTCGCGGACTGGAAGCCCTGCTCGGCCCGAAGGCGGCCGAGACGCCGCCGCCGGAAGCGCAGCCGGGCGAGGCCCTGCGCACCCTGCCGGTGCAGCAACTGCAGCCGGGCAAGTACCAGCCGCGCATGGCGATGGACCCGTCCAAGCTCACCGAGCTGGCCGAGTCGATCAAGGCGCAGGGCGTGATCCAGCCGATCGTGGTGCGCGAGCTGTCGCCGGGCAGGTTCGAGATCGTCGCCGGCGAGCGCCGCTGGCGCGCCTCGCAGGAAGCCGGCCTGGCCGAAGTGCCGGTGGTCGTGCGCGAACTGGACGACCGCACCGTCATCGCGATGGCGCTGATCGAGAACATCCAGCGCGAGGACCTCAATCCGCTGGAAGAAGCGCAGTCGCTGCAGCGCCTGATCAACGAATTCTCGCTGACCCACGCCGAGGCCGCCGAGGCCGTCGGCCGCTCGCGCGCCGCGGTGTCCAACCTGCTGCGCCTGCTGGAACTGCCGCCGGCGATCCGCGCCCTGCTGGAAGCGCGCCGGCTGGAAATGGGCCACGCCCGCGCCCTGCTGACGCTGTCGCCGGACCTGGCCAGCAAGCTCGCCTCCGACGCCGCCGAGCAGGGCTGGTCGGTGCGCGAAGTGGAACACCGCGCCCAGCAGTTCGCCGCCGGCAAGGTGCCGGTCAACGGCAAGAAGGCCAAGCCCGCCAAGGCCGCCCCGCAGCCCGACATCGCCTCGCTGGAGACCGAACTGTCCGAAACCCTGGGCACCCGCGTCACCATCGCCCACGGCCGCGGCGGCAAGGGCAAGCTGATCATCCAGTACACCGACCTGGACACCTTGGATGGCGTGCTGGAACGCCTGCGCCCCAGGGCCTGACGCCCCCCGCCTCCCTGTAGGAGGGGCTTCAGCCCCGACCGGAAGAATCAAAAGCCTTTCGACGCAGATCAACGCGGATAACCGCGGATAAGAGACGCTTCCGATCCGTGTTCATCCGCGTTGATCCGCGTTTCACGCCTCTGCCGGTTCGCGGTCGGGGCTGAAGCCCCTCCTACAAGGAGATGGCAGGCAGGCGCTGCCGCATTGCCCATCCGGTTTCACCTCCACCGGTTGATCGTCGCCTACACCGACCCGGACACGCCCGACGGATCGCTCGAACGCCTGCGCCCCAAGCCCTGAGCCCCGCTCCCCCTGTAGGAGGGGCTTCAGCCCCGACCGGAAGAATCAAAAGCTTTCGACGCGAATCAACGCGGATAACCGCGGATAAGAGACGCTTCCGATCCGTGTTCATCCGCGCTGATCCGCGTTTCGCGCCTTTGCTGGTCCGCGGTCGGGGCTGAAGCCCCTCCTACAGGCAGATGGCGCGCAGGCGCGGCTGCATTACCATCCGGTTTCCGCTTCCACCGGATGCCTGCCTTGAACCTCCGCACCGCCGCCCTGCTGCTCGCCTGCGTGCCGCTGCACGCGCTCGCCTTCGCCCCGTCCGACGCCGACCAGCGCTTCCAGGCGCTGTACGAGAAGGAATGGAAGTGGCGGCAGGAACAGACCGGCCAGGCCGACGAGGACACCGACACCAGCGGCGACAAGACCCGCCTGCCCGACGTCGGCGCCGAGGCGCAGCAGGCGCGCCTGAAGGTGTGGGAGCAGGTGCTGAAGGACCTGGACGCCATCGACCCGGCGCGGCTGTCGCCGGAGAACCGCATCAACCTGGCGATCTACCGCCCGCAGGTCGAGAACCTGGCGGCCGAAGTGCGCCTGCGCGCCTACGAGATGCCGTTCAACTCCGACTCCTCGTTCTGGTCGAACCTCTCGTTCATGGCGCGCCGGCCGATGAAGAGCGCCGACGACTACCGCGCCTACGCCGCACGCCTGCGCGACGTGCCGCGCTACTTCGACCAGCACATCGCCAACATGCGCAGTGGGTTGAAGCGCGGCTTCAGCGTGCCGCGCGCGGTGCTGGACGGCCGCGACGTCTCGATCGCCACCGTGGCCGAACTGAAGGACCCCGAACAGTCCGCGTTCTACGCGCCGTACAGGAAGATGCCGGCGAGCATCCCGGCCGCCGAGCAGGACGCGTTGCGCAAGGAGGCGCGCGAAGCGATCTCCGGGCAGCTCGTGCCCGCGTTCGGCAAGCTGCTGGCGTTCTTCCGCAGCGAGTACGTGCCGCAGGCGCGCACCACCCTGGCGGCCGAAGCGATGCCGGGCGGCAAGGACTTCTACGCGCAGCAGATCCGCGAATACACCACCCTGGACCTAAGCGCCGAGCAGATCCACCGGATCGGCCTGGAGGAAGTCGCGCGCATCCAGGCCGAGATGCAGGACGTCATCAAGCAGACCGGCTTCAAGGGCACGTTCGCCGAGTTCCTGACCTTCCTGCGCACCGACCCGCAGTTCTACGCCAAGACGCCGCAGCAACTGCTCGACCGCGCCGCGTGGATTTCCAAGCGGGTGGACGGCGAAGTCGGCAAGGTCATCGGCACGCTGCCGCGCGGGCGCTTCACCATCGTCGAGGTGCCGGCCGACATCGCCCCGTTCTGGACCGCCGGCCGCGGCGGCCTGGGCACGTACTGGCTCAACACCTACGACCTGCCCTCGCGCCCGCTGTACAACCTGCCGGCGCTGACCCTGCACGAGTCCTCGCCCGGCCATTCGCTGCAGGCGGCGCTGGCGCAGGAGCAGGGCGAGCAGCCCGCGTTCCGCCGCGACAACTACATCTCCGCCTACGGCGAAGGCTGGGCGCTGTACACCGAGAAGCTGGGCAAGGAGATGGGCATCTACGAGACGCCCTACGAAGACTTCGGCCGGCTGACCTACGAGATGTGGCGCGCCGCGCGCCTGGTCATCGATACCGGCGTGCACCACAAGGGCTGGACCCGCGCGCAGGCGCTGGCCTACCTGCGCGACCACACCGCCCTGTCCGAGCACGAGGTGACCACCGAGGTCGACCGCTACATCTCTTGGCCGGCGCAGGCGCTGAGCTACAAGCTGGGCGAGATCGCCATCGTCCGCCTGCGCGGCGAGGCCGAGCAGGCGCTGGGGCCGAAGTTCGACATCAAGGCCTTCCACGACGCCGTGCTCAAGCAGGGCTCGGTGACCCTGCCGGTGCTGGAGGAACAGATCCGCGCCTTCATCGCCAGCAGCCAGGCCGCCCCCGCCAAGCCCGCCGCCGCCCCCTGACCCGCCTGAGCCCCCTGTAGGAGGGGCTTCAGCCCCGACCGCGGATTCCCGGCCGTCCGGAATGGCCGGCCACGCCCACGGCCGGCCGGCGGTCTTCGGCGTGCATGCCGATCGGCTCATGGCCCATGCGGTCGGGGCTGAAGCCCCTCCTACAGGCGGGTTGGGCGGAGCCCGCGAGGCGTCCCCGCGGACAGGGCCTAAGTACTTGCACGGCAAGGGAAACATCGGCACAATACGCGGCTCGCTGTGTCCGGGACCCCGGATTTGCGGCCGGAAGCGCGATTCCGGCCCGTGCCTGCAGCGGTTTTCCTGCCGTATCGCGTGGTGTCCGACCTGCCCCGCAGGCCGTCCGCCGGGCCGCCGTCCCCCAGGCCATGGGCGACACAATACCTATCGAGGTGCGTATGTCCCGCGTATGCCAAGTCACCGGCAAGCGTGTGCAGACCGGCAACAACGTCTCGCACGCCAACAACAAGACCCGTCGTCGTTTCCTGCCCAACCTGCACGAGCGCCGCTTCTGGGTCGCCAGCGAGAACCGCTGGGTCAAGCTGAAAGTGTCCGCGCACGCGCTGCGCACCATCGACAAGAACGGCATCGACGCCGTCCTGGCCGAGCTGCGTGCCCGCGGCGAGAAGATCTGAGGAGTAATCGAACATGGCATCCAAGCGCGACAAGATCCGTCTGATCTCCTCGGCCAACACCGGCCACTTCTACACGACGGACAAGAACAAGAAGAACACCCCGGGCAAGATGGAAATCAAGAAGTACGACCCGGTCGTGCGCAAGCACGTGATCTACAAGGAAGGCAAGATCAAGTGACGCAACGGCGCATTCGCGCAAGCGCGAATGCCTTTGCCGTTGCGTCATCCCCGCGAAAGCGGGGATCCAGCGCCTCATCGACAACCCCGCTCCGGCGGGGTTGTTGCTTTTCTGCTCCCGCAACCGCGCACCGCGAACACCCCCGCCATCCCGTCATCCCCGCGAAAGCGGGAAGCGCTTCTCAACCGCCGCATGGCGGTTCATCCAGCGCCTCACAGGAAACCCCGCCCCGGCGGGGTTTCCTGCTTCTGGAACCCGGCTCGGCAACCTGCAACCGACAGGCTCCCTTCCCGATCACCCGTATCCAGCACGCACCAAGCTTTCCCCCTGCCGGCAAGCGAGATCGCTCGCATGATCGCGCCTCTGTCGCCATCGCCATGCCAGCGGCTTCCAACAGCCCATGGCCGATCAAGCCGCGACCCGACGCCTCCCACGCATACCGCGCCAGCCGGCAGGTAGAAATCCACCGGCGCGCGCCCTACGGATCGGACACGATCCCACCCAAGAAGCCGGCGAACCCAACTCCACTCAAGGACACGGCACCGCGGCCCTCCGCCCTCACCCCTGCCCCTCTCCCGGCGGGAGAGGAGGTATCCCCTTGGCCCCGCCGCCCCCTCCCTCCACAATCCGGGTCACTCCCACCTGCGAACGCCCGCATGGACTGGTCCCTCGGCACCGCCCTGCTGATCGTCGACTGGCTGATCCGCCTCGCGGCCCTGTGGTGGATCCCCAGCCGCACCACGCCGGCGGCCGCGCGCAGCTGGCTGCTGCTGGTCGGCTTCGTGCCATTGCTGGGGCTGCCGCTGTACCTGCTGCTCGGCCATCCCTGGCTGTCGCGTGAGCGCGTGCTGCGGCAGGCGCAGGCCACCGACGTGATCCGCGAGGAACAGCGCCCGCTCAGCGCGCTGCGCTGGACCCCGCGCGACGGCGCCGCCGCCGAGATGGCCCCGCTGATCGAGCGCCAGGGCGCCTTCATGCCCACCCATGGCAACGCGGTCGAACTGCTCGACGACTACGACGCCTCGCTGCGCGCACTGCTCGACGACATCGACGGCGCCGCGCGGCAGGTGCACCTGCTGTACTACCTGATGTTCGACGACGCCGTCGGCGACGCCGTGACCGCCGCGCTCTGCCGGGCGGCCGCGCGCGGCGTGGCCTGCCGCGTGCTGCTGGACGCCGTCGGCGCCAAGCGCGGGTTGCGCGCGTTCGCGGCGCGGCTGCGCGCGGCCGGCGTCGACGTGCACGACATGCTGCCCGGCGGCCTGCGCTGGCGGCGCAGCGGCCGCATGGACCTGCGCAACCACCGCAAGCTGGCGGTGATCGACAACCGCATCGGCTACGTCGGTTCGCAGAACCTGGCCGACGCGACGTTCGTCCCCGGCCACCCCAACCGCGAACTGGTCGCGCGCGTGCGCGGCCCGGCGGTGGCGCACCTGGAGGGCGTGTTCGCCAGCGACTGGTACATCGAGACCGGGCAGCGGCTGGACGTGCGCCCCGACTTCAGCGTGCAGCCGCAGGACGTGGCCGCGCAGCTGCTGCCCAGCGGGCCGGCGTATCCGTTCGAGAACGCGCGCGACGCGGTGAACGCGCTCGTCCACCTGGCCCGCCGCAAGGTGGTGCTGACCACGCCCTACTTCGTGCCCGATGACGCCACCCTCAGCGCGCTGCGCATCGCCGCGCTGTCCGGCGTGGACGTGCAGCTGGTGCTGTCGGCGACCAACAACCAGACGCTGACCGCGTGGGCGCAGCAGTCGTACTACGACGAACTGCTGGCCTGCGGGGTGAAGATCGCGCTGTACCGCCCGCACTTCCTGCACGCCAAGCACATGACGGTGGACGACGACATCGCCCTGGTCGGCTCGATCAACCTGGACATCCGCTCGTTCGCGCTCAACGCCGAGATCGGCCTGGTCTGCTACGACGCCGGCGTGGTCGCGCGCATCCGCGCGATCGAGGCCGACTACCTGGCGCACGCGGACCACGTCGAGCGCGACGGCTGGCGACGCCGGCCCGGCTGGCAGCGCAGCCGCGAGGGCATCGCGCGGCTGGCGGATTCGCTGATGTAGGCGGTCGCCGCGCGTCCCGCGGGCCGCGCGCGCCGTTCGCCTACAATGGCCGCATGAGCGACGCCACGACGACCTTCCCCCTGCCGCCCTGCGACCTGGCGATCGTCGGCGGCGGCGCCGGCGGCGTGCTGGCGGCGATGCAGGCGCTGCGCCAGGCCAGCACGCCCCTGCGCATCGTGATGATCGAACCGCGCGAGGTGCTGGCGCAGGGCGTCGCCTACGCGACGACGCACGGCGAGCACCTGCTGAACGTGCCTGCGGCGCGCATGAGCGCCTTCGACGACAGGCCCGACGATTTCCTCGACCACGTCGTCGCCACCACGCCCGCGGGCGGCCCGGACCGCGACGCGCTGGCGCACGCCTACGTCGAGCGCCGCCGCTACGGCGACTACCTGCGCACGCGCCTGCGCGAGGCCGTCGCGTCCAGTCCCGCCTCGCTGCAGGTGGTCCGCGACCGCGTCCACGAACTGGCGCCGCGCGCCGACGGCGCGACGCTGGAACTGGCGGAACATGGCCCGCTGGAAGCGCGCGGCGTGGTGCTGGCGGTGGGCAACACGCCCAAGCCGCTGCCGGCGCGCGGCGCGCCGCGGCTGCCGGAAGGCCGCTCGCTGGCCGCCTGGGATTTCGACGCGGTGAAGGCGATCCCCGCCGGCGCCGACGTCTGCATCGTCGGCGCCGGCCTGAGCATGGTCGACACCGTGCTCAGCCTGGCGGACAACGGCCACGCCGGCGCGATCCACGTGCTGTCGCGGCACGCGCTGCTGCCGTTGCCGCACCGCCACGGGCCCGCCGCGACCTACGACCCCGCGCCGCTGCAGGCGATGGACCTGCGCGGCCGCATGCGCTTCCTGCGCGCGGCGGCGAAGCAGGCCGCCGCCGACGGCCTGCCGTGGCAGTCGGTGATGGAACGCATCCGCCCGCACGGGCAGGCGCTGTGGCAATCGCTGTCGACCCGCGACCAGCGCCGCTTCCTGCGCCACGTGGTGCGCCAGTGGGACGTGCACCGGCACCGCATCGCCCCGCAGGTCCATGCGCAGCTGCAGGCGCTGCTCGAACGCGGCCAGCTGCGCCTGCACCGCGGGCGGCTGGACACGGTGATGGCCGAAGGCCGCTGCCTGCGCGTGACCACGCACACCCGCGACGGCCGCACCGACGAGTTCGACGTCGACTACGTGGTCAACGCCACCGGCGTGGAGATGCGCGCGCAGACCATGCGCAACCCGCTGCTGCACGACCTGCTGGGCAAGGGCCACGCGCAGGCCGGGCCGCACGGCATCGGCCTGAAGGCCGCGCGCGACGGCCGCATGGTGGACGCCGCCGGCCAGCCGCAGCCGCGCGTGTTCGTCCTCGGCAGCCTGCGCATCGGCTGCGTGTGGGAAAGCATCGCCATCCCGGAACTGCGCGGCCAGGCCGAGGCCGCCGTGCGCGGGCTGCTGGCGCCGGCGAGCGCCTGACCGCCCGCCGCCACGCACGGCAGGCAGTACACTCGGCGACGGGTGGGGCGCCGGGAGAGGGCGTTTGGTTTCCAGCTGGATCCTGCTGTTGGTGTCCGTCGGCTACGCCGCGCTGCTGTTCGGCGTGGCGTGGTGGGGCGACCGCCGCCCGATGTACCCCGACCGCCCCTGGCTGCGGCCGGTCGTCTACAGCCTGGCACTGGCGGTGTACTGCTCCTCGTGGACGTTCTACGGCGCGGTCGGCAGCGCGGTGCGCAACGGCCTGGGCTACCTGCCGATCTACCTCGGCCCGGTCCTGCTGCTGCTGTTCGGCTGGCGCATCATCGAACGGCTGGCGCTGATCGCGCGCAGCGAGAACACGGTCTCCATCGCCGACTTCATCTCCTCGCGCTACGGCCGCTCGCGCCGCCTCGCCGCGCTGGTCACGGTGATCGCGCTGATCGGCGTGGTGCCGTACCTGGCGCTGCAGTACAAGGCCGTGGCGATGAGCCTGAGCGTGCTCAGCGGCGAAGGCGGCGACAGCGGCCACGGCTTCTTCACCGATCCCGCGCTGTACGTGGCGCTGCTGATGGCACTGTTCGCCGCGCTGTTCGGCACCCGCCAGGTGGACGCCACCGAGCACCACCACGGCATGATGCTGGCGATCTCGCTCGAATCCGTGGTCAAGCTGGTGGCGATGATCTCGGTGGGCGTGTTCGCCTGGCTGTGGCTGGACGGCAACGCCATCCGCGTCACCGAGTCGGCGCGCACGCTGTTCGAGAACGCCCCGCCGGTGGGCTTCATCGCCCAGACGCTGCTCGGCTTCCTGGCCATCGTCTGCCTGCCGCGCCAGTTCCACGTCGCGGTGGTGGAATGCAGCGACGTGGGCGACATCCGCAAGGCGCGCTGGCTGTTCGGCGGCTACCTGGTGCTGTTCTCGCTGATGATCGTGCCGGTCGCGGCGGCCGGCGTGGCGCTGTTCGGCGGCAGCAGCGTGGCCGACGACAGCTACGTGCTGGCGCTGCCGCTGGCCGAAGGACGCACCGCGCTGGCGATCGTCGCCTACGTGGGCGGCTTCTCCGCGGCGACCGGCATGGTGATCGTGGCCAGCATCGCGCTGGCGACGATGGTCAGCAACGACCTGATCATGCCGGTGCTGCTGCGGCGCGGCTGGGCCGAGCACCACGCCGAGGCCGACGTCGCCTCGCGCGTGCTGTGGATCCGCCGCGTGGCGATCCTGCTGCTGGCGCTGACAGCCTACACCTACTACCGCAGCAGCAGCAACGACAGCACGCTCGCCTCGTACGGCCTGATGGCGTTCGCCGCGGTGGCGCAGTTCGCGCCCGGCCTGATCGGCGGCCTGTACTGGCGCGGCGCCAGCCGGCGCGGCGTCGAGGTCGGCATGGTGCTCGGCTTCGCCACCTGGATCTACACCCTGCTGCTGCCGACCATGACCCAGGCCGGCTGGTTCGATCCGCACTGGCTGCACAGCGGCCCGTTCGGCATCGCCTGGCTGCGGCCGCAGCAGCTGTTCGGCCTGGTCGGCTGGGACACGCTGACGCACGGCACCTTCTGGTCGCTGCTGGTCAACACCGGCGCGATGATGATCGTGTCGGCGCGCTCGCGTCCCGGCGTGGACGAGCGCCTGCGCGCCGCGCCCTTCCTCGATCCGTACGCGCAGCGTCCCGCGCTGGTGGCGGGCGAATGGCCCGGCAGCGTGCGCGTGGGCGACCTGCGCACGCTCGCCGAACGCGTGGTCGGCGAACGCCACGCCCGCCGCGCCTTCGCCGAGCACGCGCAGACGCTGGAACGCGAACTGCAACCCAACGCGCCGGCCGACCGCGCCTGGGTGCAGTTCACCGAGCGCCTGCTGGCCGCCGCCATCGGCGCCGCCTCCGCGCGCATCGTGCTGACCAGCGTGCTGCGCGGCTCCGGCATGGAACTGGGCGAAGTGGTGGCGGTGCTCGACCAGGCCGGCCAGGAACTGCGCTTCAACCGCGAGATCCTCTCCACCACGCTGGAGAACATCAGCGCCGGCGTCAGCGTGGTCGACCCGGCGATGCGGCTGGTGGCCTGGAACCGCCGCTACCAGCAGATGTTCGGCTATCCCGACGGCATGCTGTACGTCGGCCGCCCGGTGGCCGACCTGATCCGCTACAACGCCGAGCGCGGGGAACTGGGCGACGGCGACGTCGACGAGCAGATCAACAAGCGCATCCGCTACATGCGCGCCGGCTCGCCGCACATCTTCGAGCGCGTGCGCGCCGACGGCCAGGTCATCGAGATGCGCGGGCAGCCGCTGCCCGGCGGCGGCTACGTCACCAGCTACAACGACATCACCGACTTCAAGCACGCCGAAGCGCTGCTGCTGGAGACCAACGAGACCCTGGAACAGCGCGTGGCCGAACGCAGCCGCGCCGCCGAGCACGCGCAGCAGTCGCGCACGCGCTTCCTCGCCGCGATCAGCCACGACGTGCTGCAGCCGCTGAACGCCGCGCGCCTGTTCGTCAGCGCATTGCGCGACAGCGAACAGGGCGAGGACGCGCAGGCGCAGGAGCGCCAGCACCTGGCCGAGCGCGTGGACGCGTCGCTGCGCGCGGCCGAGGAACTGCTCGACGGCCTGCTGGACGTCTCGCGCCTGGACGCGGGCGGCCTGCACACGCAGATCACCGACTTCGACGCCGGCGGACTGCTGCGCGAACTGGCCGCGCAGTACGCCCCGGTCGCCGCAGGCCGCGGCCTGAAGCTGCGCGTGCACGCGCGCAGCGTCCCCGTCCGCAGCGACCGCCGCCTGCTGCGCCGCGTGCTGCAGAACTTCCTCGCCAACGCGCTGCGCTACACGCGCGAGGGCCGCATCGTGATCGGCATGCGCACGCACGGCGAGCAGGTCGTGCTGCAGGTCTGGGACACCGGTCCCGGCATTCCCGAGAACCACATGCGGCAGATCTACGACGAATTCCACCGCTACCAGCAGCCGTTCGACTGGGGCGAGCGCGGCCTGGGCCTGGGCCTGTCGATCTGCCAGCGCATCTCACGCCTGCTGCAGCACGAACTGGACGCGCGCAGCAAGGTCGACCGCGGCAGCATGTTCTCCATCGTCGTCCCGCGCGGCACCAGCGTCGCCGAACGGCGCACGTCGCCCCGCCGCAACGCACTGGCCAGCGATTCGCTGGCCGGCCTGCGCGTGCTGTGCGTCGACAACGACCGCGAGATCATCGAAGGCATGCAGGCGCTGCTCCGCCGCTGGCAGGTGGACGTGATCACCGCGACCACGGTCGACGAAGCGCTGGAGAAGATCGCCGAAGGCCCCGCGGTGATGCTGGTCGACTACCACCTCCACGACCGCCTGGACGGCCTGGCCACCCTGGACGCCCTGCGCGCCGCCAGCCCCGGCCCCATCGCCGGCGCCCTGCTCACCGCCGACGGCCGCGACGAACTGAAGCGCGAAGCCCGCGAACACGGCTACCGCCTGCTGACCAAGCCGGTGAAGCCCGCCTCCCTGCGCGCCTTCCTGGCGGCGCACTACGTACCGGCGCAGCTGCCGGCGCTGGACTGATTCTTCCGGCCCGCATCGCGCTCGCCGGTGTCGCGCACACTTGCCGCATCGTCGTCATCACCGCAGGTCCGGTGCTCTAGCGCTCTACACCGCATTTTCGCCGGATAACGCATGCCGCGTCACATGCCTGTCTAGCACGGACCCTCGCCATATATAGGTTCGCAACGATTGACGCCCCGGACAGCGCGACTCCAGAATCGCGTTATGCTCCCCTTAGGGGCCTAGTAGGCGTTAGCGTGCATGAACAATCACTCCAGCATCCATCAAGTTGAATGCACTTGCCACGGAGGTAACCCGAATTGCTTCAAGTGTGGCGGCTGGGGGTACATTGACTCCGTGAGTGCGAATAGATTGATTGATGGCCCCGCCGGGGCAGCTGGGAAGAATGGTTCAGTTGCAAGCCCGAGATCATCAAAGTCGCGAAAGAAGCGGAAACTTACTGCCGTAAAGCCTCGCTTAAAGAAGCCTCCCATCGATAAATCTTCTGCTTCAAAATTCGATGGATCTGTGCTTTGCAGGTGCGGCTCACGAGTAGCGAAAAGTTACTACAGCCAGCATCTTGTGCTCAGTTGCAAAGCAAACAAAAAAGCTGCTCGTAAGATACTGAAAGGCTCATCTGGTAAGACAAGACAACGCGTAAAATTTGAAGGGACTGCTCACTCTCGGAACATGGATGCAACAAAGAACTATGCACATGCATTCCGAGAAAGAGGCGCTTTCGGCTCACACCCATCCCATGACGGGTTTGACGATGAGTCATCCCCTTAGTCCCGGCATGCGCGCTAACAATTCATTCAAGCCGACGCCGCTCCGCGGCGCGGCTTAATTCAGGCGTTCGGCGTTCCTTGTGACCAATTTCGCTATCAAGGTTCTTCTAATGGACATTCTGGCAAGCATCTTTGGACGTGCAATTGCCGCAGAGCCAAAACCTGGCCGCATGGCCAAGGAAGACGGCTTTGTAGACATCGATCTACCAATCAGTGACCATCGCTTTGCTAAAGACGGAACCTTGACTGTTGTTGCTCGCGGAAAGATCGAAGGCCAATCCATTGCAATAGCAGTTGACCTAGGCAGCACTTGGAAAGAACAAGCGGTTGAAGGTACTAATCTGACTATTTACTGGAGTGAGGGCTACATCCGCAGCATTGGCAAGGAAAGCGATGCATTTCTTGGATTTCTGACCAAGGAATATCCTGCTACCAGCCCTTCCGCCAAAATGGCCGCTCGGACAGAAATCACCATGGCAGGGCTAAACAGTGATCCGCGCAAGATCAAGACCGATCCTGCAACAATCAAGGTGTTCTTCGAGCACAACGGTCAAGACAACTATGGCGAGGCATTCATCAATATTGACCTCGCTAATGGTGTCCTCGAGTTCCATGACAAAGACCCTGAGTACCACCAAGGAATCGTTTCGTCCTTGGCGGGAGGCACCTAACAATTCATTCAAGCCGACACCGCTTCGCGGTGCGGCTTAATTCAGGCGTTGGGCGGCAATGGAAGACCGTAGCGACTACGGTCAAGCAGTTGAGATCATCGGTGGCGCCATTCGCGCTTGGGATCCTTACTGCCCCATCGCCGAGGGCGCACCTAGCGACGAGTTTGATGCTGAGATCGCCAAAATTTCCGCTAGAGCACGTGGATTTCATAGCGCGCCGGACGTTGCACGGGCAATCTCAGATGTATTCTCAGCATCATTCTGACCTGGCGGGAAGTTCTCTGAGTAAGACTGCTCTGAGCCAGCGGAACAAATTTTTCAAGGGTTGGCCGTACAAGACTATTGCCTGCAGCCCAACAATTCATTCAAGCTGACGCCGCTTCGTGGTTCGGCTTAATTCAGGCGTTAGACGATGGGTGAAGATCTCGCCGCTCAGAACCAAAGAATCTCGGACAACATCCGGGAGTACGGGTGGCACTTCCTCCATGTCTTTCCAACCAAGGAAGGCCAAGACAAGTTCAGTTATTCCATTGGCTTCGGCGAGTCCTACGGCGCCCCTGAGGTTTTGATCTTCGGCCTGGAGCGGGAAAATTCCCATGCCCTACTCAATGAGTGCGCCCAACTGCTTAAGGGCGGACACACTATTGTTCCTGGCATCGAGGACAGAAGCGTTCTTGCGGGCGACTACAAGGTAGTCTTTAAGCCTGTTCGCTCGGACAGCTTCGGGGAGTATCTGGGCACGGCCCTACGGTACTATCAAGGAAAACCCTTCGGCGCGGTGGTCATTTTCCTTCCGGATCGGCAGCATCGTTTCCCTTGGCAAGCGGGCTACGATGACATTTCGGCGGAGGAGTCGCTGGCCATCGTCTAACAGTTCATTCAAGCCGAACCCGCTTCGCGGGCCGGCTTGATTCAGGCGTTAGGCTACAACCAAGAGGCATCATGAAAAAGACGATCCTGATCGCATTTATCATCACAAGCGTTTCTACCGGCATAGCTTTCGCCAAGTCCAAGAATAACTGGACACTCAAAGGGGCCAGTCGCTCGGAAGCAATGGTCACATTGAGTTTGGTGAGCAAAGAGCAAGAACTGCTGCCCGCCGACCATCAAGCTGCCCGGTTTGCCGCCACTCAACAGTGCTCTGCATGGGGCTTCACGGGCGCCGAGCTAAACGGAGAGATACAAAGGGTTTGCGCTGGTCGTAGCCGCTTCGGAAAGTGCAAGAGATGGGAGTTCACCATGCCTCTCCAATGCACCGGCGGGAGTTCTCCCGCAAATTAGATTGCGCGGCCATATCTTGCCTTGGCAACGGGCTAGTTGTGGCCTAACAATTCATTCAATCCGACGCCGCTTCGCGGCGCGACCTAACTCAGGCGTTGGACCCTATGGGTGAGAATCAGTTGACCACTGGAAAGCCATATTTCAGTCGCCTGCTCACGGCCTTGTCATCTTCGTTCTTGGTCGTTTATCTATGTTGGCTAGCAATGTTCTCGCCCACCTTCCGAAGGTTTCTCGACGACCCAGCGATGCTCGGTGTTGGTGCAGCTGTCGTTCTTGCGTTGTCTCTACCAGCATCCGCAGTATCTGCAGCACTGTTTCGGCACAGCCAGTTCAAACTGATAATCTTTTCGCAAGTGTTGACTATCTCGGCCCTTGCACTGAGTTTTGCTCACTAGATCCCAACAATTCGTTCAGGCCGACGCCGCTTCGCGGCGCGGCTTGATTCAGGCGTCAGGCGCATTAGGGGATTAACGGCATGTCACGGATAGCTACCGCAGTTTTCTCTGTTGCAGTTGGTGCGCTGCTGGCCCTCGCGCTCATATGGTGCTGGGCATGGATCGCCTCAGTGAATCCTTTACCGGCATTGTTCGCCAACGGCGGGCTGCGTGGTCTCGGCTTCCAGGGCGCGGTCGCAACGGCTGACTTTTTGATCAATATGGTGCTTTGCCTTCCTGCGGCATGGGCCTTGTGGCGGTTCGGGGCATACCATCTCTGGCTCAACACCACGCTGGCCTTGGTTGCCTGCGTCGTTACCGGTGCGATTGCCGTGGGTTTTCCATTATTTTCGTACGGACCAGTCATCTGGGTCACGTACCTGTTGCTACTGGCCTCGCTACCAGTCGACGTATGGGTGCTGTCCAAGTTCCGCCGCAACACGCCTGGCAGTTCGTCCAAGTCGAACCCACTTCGCGAGCCGGCTTGATTCACGCGTTGTACTCAGGAGATACGTGCTCGCCATTCTCATCCTGACTTGCGCAGGCTGCCGACCTTCCGTGGACGATCTGCTTGCCGAGGCAGAACGAGCGGAGAAAGACCTGGGTGAGTGGGGCGGTGAAGTGGGCTTCCGGGAACCCGATGGGCCCGAACATCAATTGATAGATGACAATAGCCGGGGCATCTTCCGTATGCCGTTCGGCGTCATCGCGATTACGGGCCTCGCTCATCTTGGCGACAATCACGGCAGCGTATACATGCTCTCGCGAGATATCGATGGCCGTGTAACCGCGTCCAAGACACTGACCTTGCCGGGTTGGCCGTGCGAGGTTGCCGCCTCGCACGCAGAGATCATGCTCCGCGTCTTCCGAGGCCATGAGGCCGCGACAAACGCCACTGCGAAACCAAGGTGCGATTGCTATTCGCTTCAGTCGCCCAATGATGCCGCTTTGACATCATGCCCGACGGTCATTCCGGATGGGCGCTTCCAATGAGCGGAAGCAACTTCATCCAAGTTGACGTCGCTTCGCGGCGCGAGGCAATTCAGGCTTCAACTCCATAGAAGGCCTCCTGGATGACCATGCAGTCTTCGAGAATTTCAGATGGTCACCGGACCGCAGCGATTGCGACGGCATTCCTTCTTTTGTTGATCCTTGCTTACGCCGCTCTTTGCCTGGTCGTGCTGCACAGACCCGATTGGCTTCCCGGCAACTCCATCCTTCACGCCTCGCTCGTCGGCCCACCGCATTGGCTAGTTTGGGGTGCTGGGGCGCGCCCCATGTTCTGGGGCTCCACTTTGGCCGTGGCGATCGTCGCAATAGTGGGCGCGGGCTTTCGCTCGCTCCTGCTGCCTTGCGCCGGAATTTGCTTTCTCATCTGGCTTGGCTCAGGATTTCTTTCGGTGGCCATGTCCATCTAGTAGGCCGGGGCCTAGCCATTCATTCAAACCAAATCCGCTTTGCGGGTTGGCTTAACTCGGGTATTAGGTCGCCATGAAGATTCAGATAGACACCATTGGCGACGTACTTAACAGCACTAAACCTGGACACAGGGTCAGAGTCGTGGATGGCTCTGATGACACCGGCGGCTTCTTGATCCACGAATGGTGGGAAGGATCAGATGGGCCCAATGAATACGGCGGATTCGACTCCTGGGTACAAGACAGGGATTCTCTGCGGCAATTCTTTGTAGAGGCGGGATGGTCGGTTGACTGGTCAGCCTAACAATTCATTCAAGCCGAACCCGTTTCGCGGATTGGCCAATTCAGGCGTTGGGCGCCACGGGAAAGTAGCGCACAGCTGGATGGTGCACACTCAAGACCGGCGCGACGAGCCTATGGCCTACTGGGTTCACGTAGGAGGCGATGGTCCTTCTTGGCGTTCTTCTGAATCGTATGATGCACCGCCTCCTACAGCAGGGGGCCGCAGGAGCCACCCTGTTCTTTGCATCAGATCACAGGCTTTGTATTTCGCTTTTCCTCGACTTTTCACCAGCCAAGTGCATTGAAGTGCTCAGACGCAAGTCACGACGCCTGTCCTCGATTCGAGATGGCCAGCACGGCCCCAATAGTCACTGGCCAGCAGGTTGCCTGACCACATCAAGTCCCGCAAGATTCGGCGGCGTGCCGTAGAGGATCTGTGCTCGGTGGTCCGGGCCATGGCGTCCAGCAATTCATTCAAGCCGATGCCGCTTCGTGGCACGACCCAGCTCAGGCATTAGAGCGCAATAGGACGATCATGGAAACTTCGATCAAAGATCTGGAAGAATCGCTTCGACTTGCAATGCTCAGCAGTGACATCAAGACGCTCGATCTGCTGGTGTCAGACAGTTTGCTGTTCATCGGGCCAGACGGCACAACCTTTCGGAAGCAGGACGATCTCGAACTTCACCGCTCAAAGAGGCAGAAGCTGGATCAGGCCGACTGGAAGGACATCGAAATAGAAGAATGCGGGGATTCCGCGGTTTCGGTGGTCACCGCGTTCTTGTCGGGGTCGTTGGACGGCGTTGGATTTTCGGGAAGATTCAAGTACATCCGCATGTGGGCACGGATTGGCGAAACGTGGAAAATCGTTGGCGGAAGCGTCACTTCGCTTGGGTCCTAGCAATTCATCCGAGCCGACGCCACTTCACGGCGCGGCTTGGTTCAGGCGCCAGGCCCACATAGGTCACTGAGCCCATGAAGATCGAGTCGGTCTCCCCCATCCTTTCGGTAACCGACCTTGCACGGTCGATAGACTTCTATCGCCATGTGCTCGGGTTCGAGCTGGCATGGTCGTGGGGCGAGCCATCTGACATTGCTGCCGTTTGCCGGGACAACGTCGAGATCACTCTCACGCAGCGCACGGGCGCCAAGCCCGCGGGCGCATCGCATGTCTATCTCGGCGTATCCGGCATAGACGACTACCATGCAACCCTGGTAGAGAGGGGCGTCGCCATGGTCGTGCCTATCGGGGATCGGCCATACGGCATGCGGGACTTCCGCATCGCAGACCCGAGCGGCAACGAGCTGAGTATTGGGCAGGTCATCGCAGGCAAGGACTGACAGCCGACGCCGCTCCGCGGCGCGGTTCAATGCAGACGTCAGGCCCTGTTCCCGCCAGCGGCGGACTGCGCAACGATGATGCGTACGGTCCGCCCGAGACTTCGCCATCCGCCCAGCGCGGCCTGCCGCAGGATTCCATGACGGTGGCCGCAGGGCATCATCCCTGCCACGTTCCAACCGGCGGACGGCCGCCTACTCGCCCTCTTCCGGCGGCAGTACGAGGCCGTCCGGGTCCACCGCCAGGCGGCCGGCGGCCAGCACGGCCTGGGTACGGTTGGTGACGTGCAGCTTGCGCAGGATGGCGGTGACGTGGGCCTTGATGGTGGCCTCGGAGACGCCCAGGTCGTAGGCGATCTGCTTGTTGAGCCGGCCGGCGCCCAGCATCTGCAGCACCTTGAACTGCTGCGGGGTGAGGTCGCGCAGGCGCTGGGCGGTTTCCTGTTCGTCGCGCGACGTGGCCGGCGCGCTGTGCGCTTCGTCGGGCACCCAGCGTTCGCCGTCCAGCACCGCGCCGATGGCCTGGCCGATGGTGTCCGAATCGGCGGACTTGGGGATGAAGCCCAGCGCGCCGTGGTCCAGCGCGCGGCGCATCACCACCGGCTCCTCGCGCGCGGACACGATCACCACCGGCAGCTGCGGGTGCAGCGCGCGCAGGTGCACCAGCGCGTTGAAGCCGTGCGCGCCGGGCATGTTGAGGTCCATCAGCAGCAGGTCGGCGTCCGGGTGCGCGTCGACCAGCGCGTACAGGGCGTCCACGCTGTCGGCCTCGTGCAGGTTCACGCCGGGCATGACGCGCTGCACGGCGCCGCGCAGCGCTTCGCGGAACAGCGGATGGTCGTCGGCGATCAGCAGGGTGGACATGGAAGGGCGAGGAGTGAGTGGAGAGAAACGAGGAACGAGTGGGCGTCCGAGAGTGGGCAGAGGAGCGGGAACGATGGCGACTTTTGATCTTACTCGTTCCTCGTTCCTCCCCACTCGTTCCTGGCCTACTTCACCTTGCGCTCGGCCACCAGCGACTCGACCACCGAGGGATCGGCCAGCGTCGAGGTGTCGCCCAGCTGCTCGGGTGCGTTCTCGGCGATCTTGCGCAGGATGCGGCGCATGATCTTGCCCGAGCGCGTCTTCGGCAGGCCCGGCGCCCACTGCAGATGGTCCGGGGTGGCGATGGGGCCGATCTCCTTGCGCACCCAGGCCACCAGTTCCTTCAGCAGGTCGTCGCTTTGCGCCTCGCCAGCCTTCAGGGTGACGTAGGCGTAGATGCCCTGGCCCTTGATGTCGTGCGGGAAGCCGACCACCGCCGCCTCGGCCACCTTCGGGTGTGCGACCAGCGCGCTCTCCACTTCGGCGGTGCCGATGCGGTGGCCGCTGACGTTGATGACGTCGTCCACGCGGCCGGTGATCCAGTAGTAGCCGTCCTCGTCGCGGCGGCAGCCGTCGCCGGTGAAGTAGGTGCCGGGATAGGTGCGGAAATAGGTGTCGATGAAGCGCTGGTGGTCGCCGTAGACGGTGCGCATCTGCCCCGGCCAGGAGTCCAGCAGCACCAGGTTGCCCTCGGCGGCGCCTTCCAGGCGTTCGCCGTTGGCGTCGACCAGCGCCGGCCGCACGCCGAAGAACGGCAGCGTGGCCGAGCCGGGCTTCTGGTCGATGGCGCCGGGCAGCGGCGAGATCAGGATGCCGCCGGTCTCGGTCTGCCACCAGGTGTCCACCACTGGGCAGCGGCCGTCGCCGACGGTGTCGTAGTACCAGCGCCAGGCTTCCGGGTTGATCGGCTCGCCGACGCTGCCCAGCAGGCGCAGCGAGGCGCGCGAGGTCTTCTTCACCGGCGCCTCGCCCTCGCGCATCAGCGCGCGGATGGCGGTGGGGGCGGTGTAGAAGATGGTCACCTGGTGCTTGTCGATGACCTCCCAGAAGCGCGAGACGCTGGGGTAGTTGGGCACGCCCTCGAACATCACCGAGGTGGCGCCGTTGGCCAGCGGGCCGTAGACGATGTAGCTGTGGCCGGTGACCCAGCCGACGTCGGCGGTGCACCAGTAGATGTCGTCCTCGCGCAGGTCGAACACGGCCTCGTGCGTGTAGGCGGCGAACAGCAGGTAGCCGCCGGTGGTGTGCAGCACGCCCTTGGGCTTGCCGGTGGAACCGGAGGTGTAGAGGATGAACAGCGGGTCCTCGGCGTTCATGCGCTCGGGCGCGCACTCGGCCGGCTGCGGGTCGACCACGGCGTCGAACCAGCGGTCGCGCGGCATCTGCATGTCCACCGCGCCGCCGGTGTGGCGCACGACCAGCACGGTCTCGACGGAATTGGTGCCCGGCAGCTTCAGCGCGGCGTCGACGTTCGCCTTCAGCGGCACCTTCTTGCCGCCGCGCAGGCCTTCGTCGGCGGTGATGATGAGCTTGCTGCCGCAGTCGGCCACGCGGTCGGCGATGGAGTTGGGCGCGAAGCCGCCGAACACCACCGAGTGGATCGCGCCGATGCGCGCGCAGGCCAGCATGGCCACGGCGGCGTCCGGGATCATCGGCAGGTAGATGGTCACCCGGTCGCCCTTCTGCACGCCCAGCGCGCGCAGGGCGTTGGCCAGCTTGCAGGTGCGCTCGTACAGCTCGCGGTAGCTGACCTTCTGCGCCGGCGCGTCCGGGCTGTCGGGCTCGAACAGCAGCGCGGTCTTGTCGCCGCGCGCGGCGAGCTGGCGGTCCAGGCAATTGACGCTGGCGTTGAGTTCGCCGTCGCCGAACCAGCGGATGCGGAAGTCGTCCAGGGCATAGCTGACGTCCTTGACCTGGGTCGGCTTGCGGAACCAGTCGAGGCGTTCGGCCGCCTTGCCCCAGAACGCCTCCGGATCGTCGACCGACGCCTGGTAGTCGCGCTGGTACTGGTCGCGCGTGATGCGGGCCTTGGCCGCGAATTCCGGCTTGACCGGATACAGATCAGACATGAGGTCCTCCCGGGACGTTCCTGTGATGCGCCGATTCTGAAGCATGGACGGAGGCAGGGCGAGGCGCCGAGGGGCCTCGCGCGATGCGGCCGGCGGACCGAGTTTGACGCATGCGGTCGTGCGGCATCGCAGCATCCGGCTTAGACGATGGTCGTAAAGCGGCCGGGCCCGCGCCCGCGTCCGTTCGCCGCACCCCTTCTGCGGCAAGGGTTTGCCCTTCGCGCCCCGCCGTTACGACTAATGGCGAATAGGCGTCGTCGACGCGCAGGCGCAAGTCTCCGTCAGCCGCGCAACGCGGCCATCGACCTTTCGGGAGGGGTTATGACCCAACGTTCCGCACTCATGGCGCGACGGCCGCTGGCCGCCGCGCTGTTCGTCGCCCTGATCGCGCCAGGCATGGCGTTCGCGCAGACCGCCAAGGAGAAGGCGCTGGAGGCCCGCGTGGCCGAACTGGAGCGGCAGGTGCAGCTGCTGCTGTCCTCGCAGCAGCAGCAACAGACGCAGATCACCACCACGCAGGAACAGGTGACGCAGGTGCAGGCGGCGCAGGCCGCGGCGCCGCCGGCGCTGTCGGCCGGCAAGCAGCCGATCCAGAACACCACCATCCTGACCGCCGCCAACCCGGGCACCACGTTCTCGTACGGCGGCTTCATCAAGATGGACGCGATGGTCACCGACACCAGCGACGGCCGCATCGCCGACGGCTCGTCGGGCCGCCTGTTCTACGTGCCCAGCACCATCCCGGTAGCCGGTGCGGGCGCCGACGGCGGCGATCCCTACGCCGACTTCCACGCGCAGTTCTCGCGCTTCTGGCTGAGCGCGGACCACGTGACCGACAGCGGCGACAAGTTCAAGGGCTTCGTGGAGATGGACTTCTTCGGCGGCGGCAGCAACGCGCTGGCCGGCAACGAGACCGCGACCAACACCTACGCCGTCACCCTGCGCCACGCCTACGTCACCTGGAACAACTGGCTGGCCGGCCAGACCTGGTCCAACTTCATGGACGTGGCCGCGCTGCCGGACGCCGTCGACTTCGTCGGCCCCACCGACGGCACGATCTTCGTGCGCCAGGCGCAGGTGCGCTACACCAAGGGCCCGTGGTCGGTGTCGATCGAAAACCCGCAGACCACGGTCACGCCGTACCTGGGCGGCACCCGCTTCAACAGCGGCGACAACGCCATGCCCGACGTCACCGCGCGCTGGCTGACCAAGGGCGACTGGGGCCACTTCACCGTGGCCGGCATGGTGCGCCAGTTCAAGGCCGGCGACGAGACCGACACCGGCGGTTCGGTGAGCGTGTCGGGCAAGTTCAACCTGGGCAAGAGCGACGACATCCGCTACGCGGTGAACGCCGGCCAGGGCATCGGCCGCTACCTGGCGTTCGGCATCGGCAGCGACGTGGTGACCGAGGCCAACGGCGACATCAGCGCGCTGGACGGCTACGGCGGCTTCGTGGCCTGGCGCCACGTGTTCAGCCCGAAAGTGCGCACCAACCTGATGTACTCGGCCTCGCACTTCGACAACGACGCGGCGATCACCGGCTGGGGCGTCACCGAGCGCACGCAGTCCATGCACGCCAACCTCATCTATTCACCGTTCCCGAAACTGGACATCGGCGCGGAACTCATCTACGGGCAGCGTTCGCTCGAAGACGACCGCGAAGGCGACCTGAAGCGTCTGCACACGACCGTCAAATACACCTTCTAAGGGGAGGCAAGCATGTCCACCGTCACCGCCGCCGCCGATTCCGGCGGCATCACCAAGGAACACCGCAAGGTCATCCTCGCGTCCAGCCTCGGCACCGTCTTCGAGTGGTACGACTTCTACCTGTACGGCTCGCTGGCGGCGATCATCGCCGCGCATTTCTTCTCGTCCCTGCCCTCCGGCAGCGCCTTCGTCATGGCCCTGCTGACCTTCGCCGCCGGCTTCGCGGTGCGGCCGTTCGGCGCGATCGTGTTCGGCCGCCTGGGCGACATGATCGGGCGCAAGTACACGTTCCTGGTGACGATCATCCTGATGGGCATCTCGACCTTCCTGGTCGGCGTGCTGCCCACCCACGCCTCGATCGGCATCGCCGCGCCCATCCTGCTGGTGGTGCTGCGCTGCCTGCAGGGCCTGGCGCTGGGCGGCGAGTACGGCGGCGCGGCCACCTACGTGGCCGAGCACGCGCCCAACGGCAAGCGCGGCCTGTACACCAGCTTCATCCAGACTACCGCGACGGTCGGCCTGTTCCTGTCGCTGCTGGTGATCCTGGGCGTGCGCACCTGGCTGGGCGAGGACGCGTTCAAGGCCTGGGGCTGGCGCATCCCGTTCCTGATCTCGTTCGTGCTGCTGCTGGTGTCCATCTGGATCCGCATGCAGCTCAACGAGTCGCCGCTGTTCCAGAAGATGAAGGAGGAAGGCACCCGCTCCAAGGCGCCGATCAGCGAGAGCTTCGGCAACTGGAAGAACGGCAAGATCGTGCTGCTGGCGCTGCTGGGCGCCACCGCCGGCCAGGCCGTGGTGTGGTACGCCGGCCAGTTCTACGCGCTGTTCTTCCTGACCCAGACGCTGAAGGTCGACGCGGTCACCGCCAACCTGTTCATCGCGGCGGCGCTGGCCATCGCCACCGGCGGCTTCATCCTGTTCGGCTGGCTGTCGGACAAGATCGGCCGCAAGCCGATCATCATGGCCGGCTGCCTGCTGGCGGCGATCACCTACTTCCCGATCTTCAAGGCCCTGACCCTCTACGCCAACCCGGCGCTGGACGCCGCCGCCAAGGCCAATCCCGCGGTCGTGGTGGCCGATCCGAAGGACTGCTCGTTCCAGTTCGTCCCGGGCGAGCTGAAGGGCCACGTCAAGTTCAGCAATTCCTGCGACATCGTGAAGAACCTGCTGAACGCGCGCAGCGTGAACTACAGCAACGAGGCCGCGCCGGCGGGCACGCTGGCCAGCGTGCGCATCGGCGAGACGGTGATCCAGAGCGTGGACCTGTCCGCGCTGTCGCCCGAGGAGGCCAAGGCCGCGCAGGACAAGCTGAGCGCCGACCTGACCGCCGCCGTCGACGCCGCCGGCTACCCGGCCAAGGCCGACAACAGCCAGATGAACAAGCCGATGGTGCTGTTGCTGCTGACGATCCTGGTGCTGTACGTGACCATGGTGTACGGCCCGATCGCGGCCTGGCTGGTCGAGCTGTTCCCGACCCGCATCCGCTACACCTCGATGTCGCTGCCGTACCACATCGGCAACGGCTGGTTCGGCGGCTTCCTGCCGACCACGGCCTTCGCCCTGGTGCTGCTGACCGGCAACATCTACTCCGGCCTGTGGTACCCGATCGTGGTGGCGGTGATGACCTTCGTCGTCGGCAGCCTGTTCCTGAAGGAAACCAAGGACGTCGACATCACGAAGTAGCCGCGGGGCGACCCCGCGTTCCACCGGAGACGCCGGCCCCGCGCCGGCGTCTTCGTCTGCGCCGCCCGGACGCCGCGCGGCACCCCGGGCAGGGCGCCGGTGGCCGCCTTGCAAGCCGCGCCGGCCGCGCGCCTACAATGGCCGCATGCGCCTGCCCCGCCTCGTCTTCCTCGCCGCCTCCTGCCTGCCGCCGGCCGCGCTCGCGCAGGTCCAGGCCACGGGCGACTACCTGGCGCGCATGGACAGCGACGGCGACGGGCGCGTGAGCCTGGCCGAATACCAGCAATGGATGAGCTACGCCTTCGACGGCATGGACCGCGACCGGGACGGCGTGCTGCGCGCCGACGAACTGCCCGGCGGCAAGGGCAAGCCGATCACCCGCGAAGCGCACCTGGCCCAGCTCGCCCAGCGCTTCAAGCGGCAGGATGCGGACGGCGATGGCTTCCTCAGCGCGAACGAACTGGCCGCGCCGCCGCGCTGAGCGCTATCGACCTTCGCCGCATGGTGGCGCCGCGGCGGGCCGACTAGCCTGTCGCCGGAGGTGGCGATGCGGATAGGACTGCTGGCGGACCTGCATGCGAACCGGGAGGCGACCGAAGCCTGCCTGGAGGCCCTCGCGCGCGCGGGGTGCGAACGCCACGCCTTCCTCGGCGACCTCGTCGGCTACGGGGCCGATCCCGGCTGGGTGGTCGATACCGTGCGCCGCCACGTCGCGCGCGGCGACGCGGCGGTGCTGGGCAACCACGACGCCGCGATCGACGATCCCGCCAGCAGCCAGATGCACGAACAGGCGCGCGCCGCGATCGACTGGACGCGCGGCCAGCTGGACGACGGACAACGCGCGTTCCTGCGCGGGCTGCCGTTGCAGGTCGAGGAAGAAGACCGGCTGTACGTGCACGCCAACGCCTGGGACCCGGCCGGCTGGAGCTACCTGGGCACCGAACAGGCGGCGCGGCGCAGCATGAACGCGACCGGCCAGCGCCTGACCTTCTGCGGGCACGTGCACGACCCGACGCTGTACTTCGACAGCACGGTGGCCGGCGCCGCCTCTCGTTTCCAGCCGCACCCCGGCGTGCCGATCCCGCTGCTGCCGTCGCGGCGCTGGCTGGCGGTGGCAGGCTCCTGCGGGCAGCCGCGCGACGGCAACCCCGCGGCCTGCTGCGCCTGGCTGGATACCGGCAGCCAGCAGCTGACCTTCCTGCGCGTGCCCTACGACCATGCGCGGGCCGCGGCGAAGATCCGCGCCGCCGGCCTGCCGGACGCGTTCGCGCAACGCCTGACCGAGGGAGGCTGACATGCCCGCACGACTCCAGCCCGGCCAGCGGCTCGGCGGCTTCACCCTGGCCGAACCGGTCCACGAGGGCGGCATGGCCACGCTGTGGCGGGTGACCCATCCGCAGCACGCCGGGCCGATGCTGATGAAGCTGCCGCGCATCGACTACGGCGAAGGCATCAACCAGGTGGTCGGCTTCGAGGTCGAGCGCATGCTGCTGCCGGCGCTGTCCGGCCCGCACGTGCCGCGCTTCGTCGACGCCGGCGACGAAGGCGACCAGCCCTGGCTGGTGATGGAGCGCGTCGCCGGCGATTCGCTGCGTCCGCTGCTGGACGGCGCGCCGCTGGATCCGGAGCGGGTGGCCGCGCTCGGCGCGCTGGCGGCGCAGGCGCTGGACGACCTGCACGCGCAGCAGGTCGTCCACCTCGACATCAAGCCCAGCAACCTGATGCTGCAGCCCACGCCCGACGGCGGCGAGCGGATCGTGCTGATCGACTTCGGCCTGTCGCGCCACGCGCGCCTGCCGGACCTGCTGGCCGAGCAGTTCCACGTGCCGATGGGCACCGCGCCCTACATCGCGCCGGAGCAGGTGCTGGGCGTGCGCAGCGATCCGCGCAGCGACCTGTTCGCGCTCGGCGTCACCCTCTACCACCTGGCCACCGGGCAGCGGCCGTTCGGCTTCCCCGGCAGCACGCGCGGGCTCAAGCGGCGGCTGTACCAGGACCCGGTGCCGCCGCGCGCGCTGGTGCCGGCGATCCCGCGCTGGCTGCAGGAGATCCTCCTGCGCTGCCTGGAAGTGGACCCGGACGCGCGCCATCCCACCGCGGCGCAGCTGGCCTTCGACCTGCAGCACCCCGAGCAGGTGGTGCTGACCGAGCGCGCCGATCGCCAGCGCCGCAGCGGTCGCCTCGAAACCACGAAGCGCTGGTGGAGGTCGATCGGCATGGAGGCGGACCGGCTCGCGGGCAAGGCCGACGCCGCGCGCGCGCCGCTGATCATGGTGGCGGTGGACCTCAAGCACGGCGACCCGGCGCTGAACCAGGCGCTGCGGGAGACCGTGCAGCGGATCGTCGCCACCTCCCCCGGCGCGCGCCTGGCCTGCGCGACGGTGCTGCGCACCCAGCGCATCGGCATGGACAGCAACCTCGACGCGCAGGGGCGCAACCGCCACGTCAAGCGCCTGGTCGGCCTGCGCGACTGGACGCGCGGCCTCGACCTGCCCGACCACCGCCTCACCTTCCACGTGCTCGAATCGCCCGACGTCGCCGACGCGATCATCGACTACGCCCGCACCAACGCGATCGACCACCTGGTGATGGGCGCGCGCGGCGTCACCGGCGTGCGCCGCCTGCTGGGCAGCGTCTCGGCCAAGGTGGTGGCCGAAGCCGGCTGCACCGTCACCGTGGTCCGCGCCCGCAGCGGCGGCGAAGAAGCCGCGCCCCAACCCGCTCCCGAACCCGCGGCATAGCGCGGCTCCCCCTGTGGGAGCGGCGTGAGCCGCGACTGGAAGCAACGGGCAACGCAGGCCACGGATCGCGCGGATGAACGCCGACAAGGCGCAACAAGGGTCCTCAAAAGCTTCATCCGCGGCCATCCGCGCGATCCGCGGCAACACCCTGTCCGCCGCCCGGCCAACGCCCGCAGCCACGGCATGCGCGACGGCAGCCACGCTACGCCGCGCCATCGCATAATGGCCCCGCCCCGAGGAACCCCGCGCCGCGTCCCCCACGATGAATCCCGCCGCCTCCCCCGCCGCGCCGGCCCCGGCCGCCGCGCCCCTGTTCGAACTCGACCGCGCCACCGTGGTGCGCGGGCCGGCGCGCGTGCTGCACGACCTGTCGCTGACCATCCCGCTGGGCCAGCACACCGCCATCCTCGGCCCGAACGGCTGCGGCAAGTCCACCTTCATCAAGCTGATCAGCCGCGAGCTGTATCCGCTGGCGCGCGAGGGCGACGCGCCGGTGAAGGTGTTCGGCCTGCGCCGCTGGAACGTCGGCGAACTGCGCAATCGCCTGGGCCTGGTCACCAGCGACCTGACCCGCGACCTGCAGCAGATGCCCTACCTGCGCGTGGAGGACGCGGTGGTCACCGGCTTCTTCTCCAGCTTCGTGGTGCCGCCGCACCGGCAGGTCGATCCGGGCATGCGCGCACGGGCGCGCCGCGCGCTGGAGCAGGTGCGCGCGACGGCGCTGGCCGACCGCCAGGTGGCCGAACTGTCCACCGGCGAGATGCGCCGCGTGCTGATCGCGCGCGCGCTGGTGCACGAACCGGAGGCCCTGCTGCTGGACGAACCCACCGCCGGCCTGGACCTGGTCGCGCGGCGGCACTTCCTGGAGCTGATGCGCGAGCTGGCCCGGCGCGGCATCACCCTGGTGCTGGTGACGCACCACATCGAGGAGATCATCCCGGAGATCGACCGCGTGCTGCTGCTGCGCGACGGCGCCGTCTACGCCGACGGCAGCCGCGCCGACCTGCTGACCGACGCGCACCTGAGCCATGCGTTCGGCGGGCCGGTGCGCGTGCGCCACGAGGGCGCCTTCTACAGCGCGGACCTCGTCCATGCCTGAGCTGCCCGAAGTCGAGACCACCCGCCGCGGCCTGGCGCCGCACGTGGAGGGCCGCCGGATCGCGGCGGTGACCCTGCGCCGGCCCGACCTGCGCTGGCCGATCCCGCCGGAAGTCGCGCGCGAGCTGCCCGGCCAGCGCATCGAGGCCGTCCGGCGCCGCGCCAAGTACCTGCTGATGGACACCGCCGCCGGCAGCGCCCTGCTGCACCTGGGCATGTCCGGCAGCCTGCGCGTGCTGCCGGCGTCCACCCCGGTGGCGGCGCACGACCACGTGGACATCGCGCTGGACGGCGGGCGCGGCGCGGCCGGGCGCGTGCTGCGCTTCAACGACCCCCGCCGCTTCGGCTGCCTGCTGTGGCAGCCGCCCGGCGAGACCCATCCCCTGCTGCGGGGCCTGGGGCCGGAGCCGCTGTCGGACGATTTCGACGGCGACTACCTGTTCGCGCTCAGCCGCGGCCGCAGGGCGCCGGTGAAGGCCTTCCTGATGGACCAGGGCATCGTGGTCGGCGTGGGCAACATCTACGCGGCCGAAAGCCTGTTCCGCGCCGGCATCTCGCCGCTGCGCGCGGCCGGCAAGGTGTCGCGCGAGCGCTACGCCGCGCTGGCGGACGCCGTGAAGGCGATCCTGGCCCATGCGATCGCCCGCGGCGGGACCACGCTGCGCGACTTCCTCAGTCCCGACGGCGCGCCGGGCTACTTCGAGCAGGAGCTGTCGGCCTACGGCCGCGGCGGCGAGCCCTGCCCGCGCTGCGGCCGCCCGCTGAAGCAGGCCAGCATCGGCCAGCGGGCCACGGTCTGGTGCGGGCACTGCCAGCGCTGAACCGTGCGCCCGTGCCGTTGGGCGGATGCCCGGGGGTCGTCGAATGACGCTATATTCGCGCCCTTGGCTTCGAGGGGAAAAGGAATGGCCGACGCACCCGACATCACGCTGTGGCTGGACTCGGCCCGGGGCGGCGACCGTGCCGCGCTGGACCGCGTGCTGGCCACGCTGTACCAGGAGCTGCACACCATGGCGCGCCGCCAGCTGTCCGGCCAGCACGGCTACACGCTGGACGCGACCGCGCTGGTGCACGAGTCGTACCTGAAGCTGCTCGGCTCCACCGGCACCGCCAAGTTCGAGGACCGCGCGCACTTCTTCGCCTACGCGGCCTCGTCGATGCGCAGCGTGGTGGTGGATTACGCCCGCAGCCGGCTGGCGCGCAAGCGCGGCGGCGACCTCAAGCGCGTGGCCGACATCCCGGAAGAGGTGGAAGGCAACCTGCGCCTGGACGAGGACATGCTGGCGCTCAACGACGCGCTGGAGAAGCTCGCCACCGCCGACGCGCGCCTGGCGCAGGTGGTGGAGATGCGCTACTTCGCCGGCCTGTCGGAACTGGAGATCGCCGAACTGCTGCAGCGTTCCGAGCGCAGCATCCGCCGCGACTGGCAGAAGGCGCGCATGTTCCTGCTGTCGGCCATGCAGGACGGCTGACCGCCGCCGCACGCCCTTCCGCGATGGACGCCGAACGCTGGCAACGCCTGTCCCCGCTGCTGGACGTGCTGCTGGAGCTCGACCCGGACGCGCGCGCGCGGCAGCTGGAGATCCTGCGGGCCGACGATCCCGACACCGCGCGCGAGCTGGAAAAGCTGCTCGCGCTGGAGGAGGAAGGCGACGATTTCATCGACCAGCCGCTGGTCGACAAGCCGGGCCAGCTGAAGCCCGGCACCCGCATCGGCCCCTACCAGCTGGAGTCGATGCTGGGCGAAGGCGGCATGGGCATGGTCTGGCTGGCCTCGCGCGCCGACGGCCTGTACCAGCGGCGGGTGGCGCTGAAGCTGCTGCGGCCCGGGCTGGCCGACCCCAACCTGCGCCTGCGCTTCACCCGCGAGCGCGAGATCCTGGCGCGGCTGGAGCATCCCAACATCGCCCGCCTGCTCGACGCCGGCATCGGCAGCGAGGGCCAGCCCTACCTGGCGCTGGAATACGTCGAGGGCGTGTCGATCACCGACTACTGCCTGGCCAACGACGTCGGCTTGGAAGCGCGGCTGGCGCTGTTCCAGCAGGTCTGCGAGGCGGTCAGCCACGCGCACGCCAACCTGATCGTCCACCGCGACCTGAAGCCCTCCAACATCCTGGTGACGCCGAACGGCGACGTGCGCCTGCTCGACTTCGGCATCGCCAAGCTGCTCGACGACCCGGAGCCGGCGCCGCTGCACCCGCGCACGGAGGTGCGCGCCTTCACCCTGCACTACGCGGCGCCGGAACAGGTGCGCGGCGAGCTGGTCACCACCATGACCGACGTGTACTCGCTGGGCGTGGTGCTGTACGAACTGATCGCCGGCACCAAGCCGTACCGCCTGCGCCGCCAGACCGACGCCGAATGGGAGCAGGCGATCCTCGCCGTCGAGCCGCTGAAGCCCTCGGTGGCGACGCTGCGCACCCCCGACGGCGGCCGCAGCCACTGCCCGGAGGTGCGGCGCACGGCACGCAAGCTGGCCGGCGACCTGGACAACATCACCCTGAAGGCGCTGCAGAAGGCGCCGGAGCAGCGCTACGCCTCGGTCGAGGCGCTGTCGCTGGACCTGCAGCGGCACCTGGAGGGGCGCCCGGTGCTGGCGCGCCCGCAGAGCATGGGCTATCGGCTGCACAAGTACCTGATCCGGCAGCGCTGGACGCTGGTCGGCGGCGGGCTGGCCACGGCGGTGCTGGTGACGGCGCTGGCCGCGAGCATCTGGCAGGGCCGCCAGGCGATGCGCGAGGCCGCGCGCGCGCAGGCGATGCAGGACTTCGTGATCGGCCTGTTCGACAACGCCAGCGCCTCGCAGCAGGGCAGCACCTTCGACGCCCGCGAACTGCTGGCCGCCGGCGAGCGGCGCGGCGAGCGCGAACTGGCCAACCAGCCGCGCGCGCAGGCCGAGCTGCTGGGCGTGATCGCGCGCCTGCGGCTGGGCCTGGGCGACTACCACGAATCGCTGGCGCTGCTGGAGAAGCAGGCGCGGGTGCTGGCGGCGACCGGCGACGCGCCCGACAGCCTGCGCCTGCAGTCCGCCACCCAGCACGGCCGCGTGCTGCGCCTGCTGGGGCGCTCGCGCCAGTGCGTGCAGGCGATGGCGCCGATGGAGGCGCGGCTGCCCTCGCTGCAGTCGCGCCTGCCGCTCGCGGTGGCCGAGTTCCAGTCGCAGAACGGGCGCTGCCGCTCCGACGCCGGCGAGAAACAGGTCGCGCGGCAGATGTTCGACCGCTCGCTGGACATCCGCCGCACGCTGAAGGACGAAGCCGGCGTCGCCGAGAACATGCGCGACCTGGCCCAGCTCGACACCGAGCTGGGCAACGCCGACGCCGGCGTGCGCGGCTACCGCGCCGCGCTGGCGCACCTGCAGGCGAACGGGTACGCGCGGCATCCGCTGGCGATCGAGATCCAGCGCAGCCTGGCGCTGCTGTACCGCAACCGCGGCGACACCGACGCCGCGCTGGCGGCGTTCCAGCGCGCGCGCGACCTGGCCGAGGACATCCACGGCCCGCGGCATCCGCTGACCCAGGCCCTGCGCCGGCACATCGCCGCCGTGCAGGTCGACCTGGGCCAGCTGCGCGCGGCCGACGAGGAACTGCGCCGCCTGCACGCGATGACGCTGGAGTCGCTGGGCCCGCGCCACCGCGACGCCGCCTCCAGCTGGAACTCGATGGGCATCATCGCGTGGGAGCGCGGCGACTACGAGGCGGCGGTGCGCGACGTCGCCCAGGCCGTGTCGATCTGGCGCGAGAACGAGAGCCTGCAGATCCTGCCCGGCGGCCTGTTCAACTACGGCATGGTGCTGCACAGCGCCGGCCGCTACGACGAGGCGCTGGCGGCGCTGGAGGAAGCGCGGCGGATGCGGGTGGCGACCATCGGCGCCAGCCATCCCCTGATCGGCGAGACCGACCGCATGATCGGCGAGGTGCTGGCCGCCAAGGGCGACCTGCAGGGCGCGACCGAGCGCTTCGACCGCGCGGTGCGCCTGACCCGCGTGGGCTTCGGCCCGGAGCACCCGCGCACCTGGTTCGCCGAACTGTCGATGGCCCGCCAGCTGACGCGGCTGGGCCGGCCGGCGGACGCCGTCGCGCCGCTGGAAACCCTGGCCCGCCACGAGGGCGGCGGCAGCGAGGCGCCCAAGCTGCGCTGGCTGGCGCGCGCCTACCTGGGCGAGGCGCGCTGCCGGATGGGCGAGAAGGAACGCGCGCGCCGCGAACTGGACGCGCTGGCCGGCGAACTGCGCAGCGCCCAGCCCGACGGCGGCGTCATCCCGCGCGAGGTCGCCGACCTGCGCGCGGCCTGCCACTGAAGCGCGGTCAATCCAGCGGCAACCCCGGCTGCGCCGGGTCGATGCGGCCCTCGCCGCGCGCGATCTTCTTGAACTCCGCGCGGCTGACCGACACGTAGCGGTCGTTGCCGCCGATCTCCACCTGCGGCCCGTCCTGCACGGCCAGGCCCTGCTCGTTGACCCGCACCGTCATGGTCGCCTTCTTGCCGGTGTGGCAGATGGTCTTGATCTCGCTCATCTCGTCGGCCCAGGCCAGCAGGTACTGGCTGCCCTCGAACAGCTCGCCGCGGAAGTCGGTGCGCAGGCCGTAGCACAGCACCGGGATGCGCAGCGCGTCCACCACCTCGCTGAGCTGCCAGACCTGCGCGCGCGTCAGGAACTGCGCCTCGTCCACCAGCACGCAGTCCAGCTTGCCGTGCGCGGCGATGTCCGCGCGCACCCAGCGCTCGAGGTCGTCGTCGCGCGCGAACGCCACCGCGTCCGCGCGCAGCCCGATCCGCGAGGCGACCACGCCGGTGCCCGCGCGGTCGTCCAGCCGCGGCGTCAGGATCGCCACCCGCATGCCGCGCTCGCGGTAGTTGTGCGCCGACTGCAGCAGCGTGGTGGTCTTTCCGGCGTTCATCGCCGAGTAGTAGAAGTAGAGCTTGGCCATGGCGGAAGTCTAGAGCGTCCGGCCGCCGCTGCCGACCCGCGCCTACGGCTCGGCCGGCTTCAGCGGCTCCACCTCGCCCACGTCGACCCTGCCCTTCATCGGCGTTTTCCACACCGCGTCCTGCAGGCGCCAGTAGTCCTCGGGCTGCCAGTACCGGCGGTCGTAGTACTGGTCGCCGCGCACGGTCATGCCGGTGCCGGCCAGCGGGCCGGTGTAGGGGATGATGGTGAGGTTGCCGACGTAGCCGACGCGGCTGCCGGTGACGTTGCGCGCGGCGCAGCGGAGGATCTTCTCCAGCCGCGGCTTGGCGACGGCGTCGCCGTACCCGGCCAGGATCGCCTGCCCGCGGTCGACGGCGTCCCGCCGCTGCGCCTCGTCCAGCCGGGACCAGTAGACCTCGCGCTGGGCCAGGAAATCCGGGTAGAGCCGCTCGGCGGCGATGTCCATCCAGGCGTAGGCGATCGCCGGATCGCGGGCGACGCCGGTGCCCCGCCAGTACATGTCCGCGATGATCGCCTGCGAAGGCTTGTCGCCGTGGTAGGCGGCGCGCTTGAACTGCTCCAGCGCCGCCGGGTAGTCGCCCTGCCCGTAGGCGCGCGCGCCCGCGGCCCGCCAGCGCAGGTCGGGGTGCGCGGCCAGGAAGCCGTCGGTCAGCACGGCCGGGTCCGGGCCGGCACCCCGGCCGCCGCCGTCCGCGGCCCGCGCCGCCGGCGCGGCGGCGCACAGCAGGCACATCGCCAGCAGCAGGTTCCGCATGGGGCCGCGCCTGTCGTCGTCCGGGTGGAGTGCGCATCCTAGCGGATGCCGCGGGCGCTTGGCGGTAAACTGGGCAGCCCTCGAAGCACCGCAGCATGCACGGCCTCAACCCCCCCCAACGCGCCGCCGTCCTCCACAGCAAGGGCCCCCTGCTGGTGCTCGCGGGCGCCGGCAGCGGCAAGACGCGGGTGATCGTGGAGAAGATCGCGCACCTGATCGCCGGCGGGCACTTCCCGGCACGGCGGATCGCGGCCATCACCTTCACCAACAAGTCCGCCAAGGAAATGCGCGAGCGCGTGACCAAGCGGATCAAGGGCGACGCGGCCGACGGCCTGACCATCTGCACCTTCCACGCGCTGGGGCTGAAGTTCCTGCAGATCGAGCACGCGGCGGTGGGCCTGAAGCGCGGCTTCTCGATCTTCGACGCCGACGACGCCAGCGCGCAGGTCAAGGACCTGATGCATGGCGCCAAGCCCGACGAGGTGGAGATGGCGAAGAACCTGATCTCGCGCGCGAAGAACGCCGGCCTCTCGCCGGAAGAGGCGCTGGCCGAGGCGCGCACCAACCGCGAGAAGGAAGCCGCGCTGCTGTACCAGCGCTACCAGGACCGGCTGGCCGCATTCAACGCGGTCGACTTCGACGACCTGATCCGGCTGCCGGTGCAGGTGCTGGAGAACGATCCGGCGATCACCGCCGCCTGGCGCGAGCGTATCGGCTACCTGCTGGTGGACGAATGCCAGGACACCAACGACGCGCAGTACCGCCTGCTGAAGGCGATCGCCGGCGAACGCGGCGACTTCACCTGCGTGGGCGACGACGACCAGAGCATCTACGCCTGGCGTGGCGCCAACCCCGACAACCTGCTGCAGATGGCGAAGGACTACCCGCGGCTGCAGATCGTCAAGCTGGAGCAGAACTACCGCTGCAGCAACCGCGTGCTGCGCGCGGCCAACGCGCTGATCGCCAACAACCCGCACGAGCACCCGAAGAAGCTGTGGAGCGACCAGGCCGACGGCGAGCGCATCCGCGTGTGGGAGTGCCGCGACAACGAGCACGAGGCGGAGAAGGTGGCCGCTGAGATCTCCTTCCTCAACGCCTCGAAGAGCGCGGCGTGGAGCGACTTCTGCATCCTGTTCCGCGGCAACCACCAGTCGCGGCCGCTGGAGAAGGCGATGCAGCTGCTGCGCATCCCCTACCACCTGACCGGCGGCACCGCCTTCCTAGAACGGCAGGAAGTGAAGGACGCGCTGTCGTGGCTGCGGCTGCTGGTGAACCCGGACGACGACGCGGCGTTCCTGCGCGCGGTGCAGTCGCCCAAGCGCGAGGTCGGCGCCACCTCGCTGGCGAAGCTGGCGGAGATGGCCCAGCACGCGCACCTGCCGCTGTCGCGCGCGGCCGAGTCGATGGGCGCGCTGAAGGCGCTGCCGCCGCGCGCCGCCAACGGCCTGAGCGCGTTCAACGACATCGTCCGCGACCTGCGCCGGCACGCGGAGGAGCTGCCGCCGGCCGACCTGGTGCGGCGGCTGGCGGAACGGTCCGGCCTGCTCGCCGACCTGCGCGCGCAGTGCAAGGACGAAGCCTCGTTCCAGCGCCGCCGCGCCAACCTGGACGAACTGGCGGACTGGTTCGAGGGCGGCCCGCGCGGCAGCTCGGCGGGCGACCTGGCCGCGCAACTGGCGCTGCTGTCGCGCAACGACAAGGACGACGGCGGCAACCAGGTGCGGCTGATGAGCCTGCACGCGGCCAAAGGACTGGAATTCCGCTACGTCTTCATCGTCGGCTGCGAGGACGGCACCCTGCCGCACGAGACCAGCGTCGAGGAAGGCAACCTGCAGGAAGAACGCCGGCTGATGTACGTGGGCATCACCCGCGCCAAGGAACAGCTGTGGCTCAGCCACAACCGCGAGACGCGCCGCTTCGGCGAACGCATGCGCCTGCAGCCCAGCCGCTTCATCGACGAACTGCCCGCCGAGGAACTGCAGCGCGACGGCGCCGACCCCGCGGCCGACGCCGAACGCAAGAAGGAGCGCGCGAGCGCTGGCCTGGCCGCCATCCAGGCGATGTTCGACTGATGTCGCCGCCGGGTAAGGCACATCGTTGCTCCTCGCCTTACCTGTATCCGCAGGATCTCTGCTATCGCGGACTACTACTGCTGCTTGTGGTGCCAATCCACGCGCCCGTGATGGGCGCGACGGCCTTCCGCGCCAGCATCTGCGCCTGCTCGCCCGTGTTTCAATCCACGCGCCCGTGATGGGCGCGACTCGCTGATCAGCGCCACTTTCTGCAGCAGCTCACCGTTTCAATCCACGCGCCCGTGATGGGCGCGACGTACACTCGGCGTACTGCACAGCGCAGATGCGAACGGTTTCAATCCACGCGCCCGTGATGGGCGCGACCCAACGGCTCGCTGGACCTGCAGGCCCGGGTGCAGTTTCAATCCACGCGCCCGTGATGGGCGCGACACGCGGTCATCGCCGAACTGGCTCGCGTGCGCGTGTTTCAATCCACGCGCCCGTGATGGGCGCGACGCTGCAATCCCTGCTGACATACGAGCATGAAATCGTTTCAATCCACGCGCCCGTGATGGGCGCGACGAGCCACTGCGCGGCGTAGGGGTCGATCTCGTTGTAGTTTCAATCCACGCGCCCGTGATGGGCGCGACGTGGCATTCGCGGTGAGCGTCTTGTAGACCTGGGGGTTTCAATCCACGCGCCCGTGATGGGCGCGACGGCTGAAGATGCTCGCTGCGGGCGCACTGACAACAGTTTCAATCCACGCGCCCGTGATGGGCGCGACGTTGTCTTCGCTGGTACGCCTGAAGAGCAGGCGCAGGTTTCAATCCACGCGCCCGTGATGGGCGCGACCAGCTGGCGCGATACTTGCGCGAGGCGCGACAGGCGTTTCAATCCACGCGCCCGTGATGGGCGCGACCCTCAATCGGTGATTGCGTAAGCGGCGCGCGGCTTGGTTTCAATCCACGCGCCCGTGATGGGCGCGACGGGTTGTCCTGCGTCTTGGCGTAGGCGGCGAGGACGTTTCAATCCACGCGCCCGTGATGGGCGCGACCCCATAGGCGACAAGGCAGATCGGGGCGCCGCTATTGTTTCAATCCACGCGCCCGTGATGGGCGCGACCGCAGCATGGCGCAGCTGATAGACGAGGAGCTGGAGTTTCAATCCACGTGCCCGTGATGGGCGCGACCACTACCCAGTTGACCAATGGATCCCTGTGGCAGTTTCAATCCACGCGCCCGTGATGGGCGCGACTCGAGCGTGTGCTCAAGAGCGAAAAGGAGGTACGGTTTCAATCCACGCGCCCGTGATGGGCGCGACCCGGCGTGCGAGCCGTTGCTGTAGTACTTCCGCCGGTTTCAATCCACGCGCCCGTGATGGGCGCGACTGTTGTGATGCGCATGACCCACTCCGCCTATATCGTTTCAATCCACGCGCCCGTGATGGGCGCGACCACCGACGATATTCGTCGTAACGATCCTGATAACCGTTTCAATCCACGCGCCCGTGATGGGCGCGACGTAGTAGCCGCTAAAGCGCATTTCCCACGCCGGGTTTCAATCCACGCGCCCGTGATGGGCGCGACAAAATTGAAAATGAGCGCATACAATTACAACAGTGTTTCAATCCACGCGCCCGTGATGGGCGCGACTGGCCGGCAACTGCGAGCCATCGGCCAGGACCTTGTTTCAATCCACGCGCCCGTGATGGGCGCGACGGTTTGGCCGACTTGAAAGTTATTGGCCTGGACTCGTTTCAATCCACGCGCCCGTGATGGGCGCGACCAGGGACCACCAGCGCATTTGTTCCGGGTAGAGCGTGTTTCAATCCACGCGCCCGTGATGGGCGCGACCGGCCGCAGACGATCATGTGTAGTTTGGAGCTGAGGTTTCAATCCACGCGCCCGTGATGGGCGCGACTTCACGGTGGCGGCGTCGTTGCCGCCCGACTTGTAGTTTCAATCCACGCGCCCGTGATGGGCGCGACAACGCATGCCTCGCAAAAGATCCGGGGACGGCCTAGTTTCAATCCACGCGCCCGTGATGGGCGCGACAAGCTCTCCGTAGCTCGGGAATGACCATTGTAGCAGTTTCAATCCACGCGCCCGTGATGGGCGCGACACGTCTCAACCGTCTCAGTTGCCGTTTCAGTGGCAGTTTCAATCCACGCGCCCGTGATGGGCGCGACTGTTGCTGGCCAATATGCTGCAATTCACGCTGCCAGTTTCAATCCACGCGCCCGTGATGGGCGCGACTGGATGATTTCGTAGCACTTCACCGGGATGTCGGAGTTTCAATCCACGCGCCCGTGATGGGCGCGACGATTAACACCTCTCTTTAGATTTTCGCTTACCACGCGTTTCAATCCACGCGCCCGTGATGGGCGCGACTCCTTTATCCTCTGAGGTGTGTTATGTCATTTCTTGTTTCAATCCACGCGCCCGTGATGGGCGCGACCCGCGAAATACTCAAACGACCGTCTAGCAACCGGCGTTTCAATCCACGCGCCCGTGATGGGCGCGACGGTCGACGCCGATCCTCAACCTGCCGCCGACCGAGTTTCAATCCACGCGCCCGTGATGGGCGCGACAGGAGCTGGTCAACAAGATGAGCGAGATCATCCGGGTTTCAATCCACGCGCCCGTGATGGGCGCGACAACAGGGGCCCGGTCGCGAAGTCGATCGCCCGCCAGTTTCAATCCACGCGCCCGTGATGGGCGCGACATCAGCGTGCCGTCGAGGGTGTTGGCGCGCAACGTGTTTCAATCCACGCGCCCGTGATGGGCGCGACGAAGTAGTGCCACCGGGAGAAATAGCATTGCCAAGTTTCAATCCACGCGCCCGTGATGGGCGCGACCCTCCTAGAAACGGTAACCCACACGTTGAGTCCGACGTTTCAATCCACGCGCCCGTGATGGGCGCGACTACCGAGGCATTGTCACCGTCAGGTCCACCAGTAATGTTTCAATCCACGCGCCCGTGATGGGCGCGACGCTCCGCTGGCGCTAGAAATGTGCGCCGACGAACTAGTTTCAATCCACGCGCCCGTGATGGGCGCGACTCCAGCTTGGCGCACAGCTGCTCGACGGTGACGCCGTTTCAATCCACGCGCCCGTGATGGGCGCGACGCACGGTAGGCTCTGCACCTACGCCCGTGACCTCGTTTCAATCCACGCGCCCGTGATGGGCGCGACTGCTGGGCCCAGTTGGCGGCCTGCTGCTTCGTCGGGTTTCAATCCACGCGCCCGTGATGGGCGCGACCCGCACGCGCTCGGCCTGCTCGCTGGCTGCGATCTTGTTTCAATCCACGCGCCCGTGATGGGCGCGACCGCTTTGGCCAACAATACCGGCACCGCCAGATTGGTTTCAATCCACGCGCCCGTGATGGGCGCGACACGCCATCGCTGTCGCGCTCGGTCACCTGTTTCTGGTTTCAATCCACGCGCCCGTGATGGGCGCGACCGTTCCTTGGGGGTCAGCACCTTGGGCGCCTGCAGTTTCAATCCACGCGCCCGTGATGGGCGCGACGACGGGAGTGGGGCTGGTTGGCGACCGATCCTCTGTTTCAATCCACGCGCCCGTGATGGGCGCGACCTCCTTCAAAAGCTGTGCCCTGGACTTGTAAGGCGTTTCAATCCACGCGCCCGTGATGGGCGCGACCCCCAGGACGGTGCCCACGGCGGCCAGCCACACGGTGTTTCAATCCACGCGCCCGTGATGGGCGCGACCGGGTCAGGATGCCGTTGTTCACCATGACCGCGTAGTTTCAATCCACGCGCCCGTGATGGGCGCGACCACCGACGACAGCAGGACGAAGCGCGACCCCTCGGGGTTTCAATCCACGCGCCCGTGATGGGCGCGACCCCACCAAGGATAAGCGTATGAATCTGCTCAGCAAAGCTGAGCTTTTCCGCGAACATGGGCGCGGACAGTCCCCGACAGTCGGACCCGCTTATGTGTCGGCATATATTTCCTTTGTTTTCAAAGATCTGCGAGCTGGCGAACCTACCGAGGATTCGCCGGACGCTGGCGGTTCGCTCTAGAAGACCAATGGTCCCTTGAGGTCCAGGGTTGGCTTGGCGCCGATGTGCTCGATGCGGCTTTCCCATTTGGCACCGAGTTGGTAGAAGCGCAGGCTGTCGAGTTCCGGGTCAATCAGGTCGCACAGACGCTGGCGCAGTTGTACCCATTTGGCAGGCTCGACCTCGATCTCGAACACAGAGTACTGCACGCGCTGGCCGAGGTCGCGACAGGCCTTGGCGACACGCCGTAGGCGCTTCTCGCCACCGAGGGATGTGGTGCTGACGTCGTAGCTAACCAGGACCATCATCGCGTGTGCCTCCAGTTCATTTCCAAAGGAAAGGCGGATAACCATCAAGATCGCCGCGCAGGTGGCGGGCCAGCAATTGCGATTGCAGGAATGGCAGCAGGCCGATGTCCACCTTCTCGCCGAGGAAGATGTGCTGCAATTGTTCGCGCTTGCGTTCCTGGTAGGCTACTAAGACGGTCTTTCGCGCATCGTCCTTCAATTGCACGGCGCCATTTTCGAATAGGGTGAAGTCGCGTTCGTTCAACTGGCGGCGATTGATCAGCGACAAGGCGAGGCGTTCGCCCAGCAGCGGGCGGAATTCCTCTGCCAGGTCAAGGGCCAGGCTCGGACGGCCGGGGCGATCACGATGCAGGAAGCCGACCGCCGGATCGAGACCGACGGTTTCCAGCGCCGAACGGCAGTCGTGCGTAAGCAGGGTGTAGAGAAAGGAAAGCAACGCGTTGAAGGCATCGCGGGGTGGGCGGCGATTGCGGCCACCAAAGCGCAGCAGCGGCGATTCCGCACGGATCAACTGGTCGAATACGCCAAAGTAGGATTGCGCGGCTTCGCCTTCCAGCCCGCGCAGCAGATCGAGGTCCTGTTCCAGCAGGATGCGTTGCGGGATGCGCTTGAGCCGCTTGAGCGCGTGCTGGAACGCGGCGGTGTCGGTGAGGCGTTCGCCGTGGTCGCGCCAGCCACGGGCAAGTACCGCGCGCTGGTTATGGATCTTGCCGACCAGCAGGTTGCGTACGATGGCAGCGCAGCCGGAGGGGTCGTCACTACGCCGGTATTGCGTTCGGCGCAGCAACACGTTGCCGGACACCGGGCCTTCCACCCGTGCCAGGAAACGTCCCTGCGGGGTCAGGTAGCAGATACCGATGCCGTTGGCGGAGCAATGGCCCAACAGTTGTGGCGAAACGGCGACACGACCGATGCAAACCAAACCCTCCAGCATGTGCATCGGCAGACGGACGCGTTCTTGACGCTCGACTTCCATCACGATGTTGTCGCCATCCTTGCGCAGCCAGGCACCTTCGGTGGTGACGTAGAGGGTGTTGAGCTGACGGCGCATGTCATTCTGCCCCGTCTTCGAGCTGGCGGCGCAACCAGCTACCTACGCTGCGACGCCCGAGCAGGCGCGGCTGGCACAGATCGATCAGCGAGCAGCGGTCGCAGCGGCGGGCGTCGTAGCGGGCGGTCGGGGTCTGGCGGGACGCCAGCATGGCGCGGGTATCGGCGATCGTCTGTTTCGTCAGGGCGCGCAGGGCTTCATCGAACACGACGTCCTGACGACGTCGGGTCTGGCCGTAGAACAGCGCACCGGATTCGATTGGCGTGCCCAGCATCGCCTCCAGGCACAGGGCTTGGGCGCATAGCTGTACCTGGTCGGCGCGGTGCGTCTTGGGACGCCCGCGCTTGTATTCCACGGGGAACGTGCGCTCGCCGACATCATCGGAATGGAACTCGACCACATCGGCCTTGCCGGTGATGCCCAGTTCCAGCGCCAGCAACGGCATCGCAGTGACGGTGCGCACGCCGCGCCGACGCTCGATCTGCGGCGTGTCGGCGCGCTTGTGGAGCAAATGGCCCTCCGCCGTCTGCCGGTTGTCGGCCCACTGCTGCTCCAGGTGGATCAACGCACACTGACGCGGGCAGTACAGGTAGTGCTGCAGGGCGGAGAGCGGGATCAGGTCGTCGTCGTCCATGCCCGCTCTCCGCGTTTGCTCAGAACCGTTCGATAACGGTCACGCCAGCCGGAAGATCGGGGGCGATCATGACCTTGTAGTCGGAGAAACTGCGTGCGGGGCCATCGCCCGAGTCAGGAGTGCGCTCGACCTTGACCTTGTCGAACAGGACATGTGCCGGTGCGTTGCCCATCGGGTGTTCATGCTCGAACACGATCAGCTTGCGGGCCGCCATTTCGCCGCGTGCGGCGGAGCGGTCGTGCTCGAACAGGTTGGTCAGCGCGCGCCAGAACAGTTCCAGATCGCCATCGGAGAAGCCAGTGCGTTCGGCCAGTTTGGCCGAGATGAAGCCGTGGGCACGGTACAGGCCGTAGGGCAGGATGTGCTTGCGACCCATCGTGCGCTCCCTTTCCAGATCCTTCTCGTTGGTGACGGCCACGCGGGTGATCGATACTTCCATCGGCAGCACTGGTTCGATCGAACTGGCGAAGGCAATCTGCACCGGCCCGCGCACTTGGCCGCTGTTGACCTCCGTGGTCATCACCGCACCGAACGTGCGCACGTCGAAGAAGTTCTTGCACATCCATGCAGTGAGTTCCTGCGCCTTCGCCTGATCCTTAGGCAATTTCTTGGCCTCTGGCTCAATCCCGAGCGCCTCATAAGCCTGCTTGTGCTGGTTGTTCAGCACCGACTTTTCCTGCATGTAGATCGCGTAACCCGGTTCGGCTTCCTTTTCCAGCGCCACGTAGTTGCGGATCTTGCGCTTGAGTGCGACGTCGGTGACCAGGCCGCGATTGGTTTCCGGATCCAGACGGGGAAGATTACCGGCATCCGGGTCGCCGTTGGGGTTACCGTTGGCGACGTCGAACAGGTACACGAACTCGTAGCGGTGGGCGATGGCACTCATGCGTCTTCTCCTTCGGATGCGATGGTGGTGGCTTCCTGTCCACCGGTACGGGCGAAACGCGCCTGGGTCTGGTGGTAGTAGCCGATGGCGAAACGACCTTGTTCTTCGATCGGCAAGCTGCGCGGGAAATGGGCAGGCAATGCGTCGATGATCTGGCCCATCTCCTTTTCAAGATTCACGGCGAACCCCGCCTTTTCCCTGCGCAACTTGCCCAAGTGGTTCTGCGCATTGCGCAGCAGCACCGGGAAGATGCTGGCCGGCGTGGCCGAAGCCGCGCCATAGAAGCGGTCACGGATGGTCGCATTGACTTGCGCACCGAGGGCGGCACGCTGCAGGTTCTCCAGCGACGAGAACAGCCTTCCCAGCAGGTAGCCGGGATCGGTATTGCCGATATCGAGACTCACGGGTGGTTCTCCCTTGGTGGATGTCAGTCCTTGTTGTTTGCCTAGCCGCGCCTCGCGCGCCAGCACGGCCTTGCACAGGGCTACGCGCAGCGGCTTGATCTGGCCGTCGGCGCGGAAGCGCATCACGATGCCGCCGAGCAAGCTGCGCGGGTAGCGCGCGCCGGTCAGGATGGCTCGCGTCAATTCACCGGCCAGCAGCGGCGGTACGTCCTCGGCCTTGGGCTTGCCGTTCTCACCGTATACAGGTGCGACCTGCAGGGCGAGATACTGCGGTGTTGGCGGACGTTTCCACGCCGGCGGCTGGAGCTCCAGATCGTGGTAGTGGTCGGCCAGGCGTTTGGCGAAGCCTGCCAGTGTCTGGGTTTCCCAGAAGCGGATCGACAGGCGCGAAGCGTTCGGTGCCAGACCAAGGACGAAGATGCGCGCCTCATCGTCCAGTGTCGTATCCAGCTCACGCAACGGCCGTGCCTGGCGGACCTGCGCCAGCGCACCTTGCAGGCGTCGCGTGGCTTGCCCGTCGGCGATGGCGGGGTCGTCGGCTTCGTCGCCACGCAGGAAATCGGCAATCAGGTCTTCCGCTGCGGCGGCTTGTCGGGCTGTATTCGCCTTCGCCCAGAACACTACGGTGGTATCGCCGATCTGCAAGCGTTGGCGGTTGCGCGCATCGCGGCGCAGCAGATGATTTAGCGCGGTGGTATAGGCGAAGGCGGCCTGCTCGGAGATCGGCGCATTCTCGCCCTGGCTTTTCCCGTAGGAAGCGAAGGCATCGAGGTTGAACGAGACGATGGAAGCACCCGAACTCTGTGCGCCGTTCACGCCCTTGATCGCCGGATGCAGGCGTGCCAGCGGTGCCTGTTCGCCGGTGACCAGGCACATGCCTTGCAAGCCATCACCACCCTGGCCTTGCAACCGGCTCCATGCCGCCCGGGCGGCCGGACGCTGGTGCAGGTAGTCATGGTCGCCGTCGAGGCGGAACGCCACGTTGGCATCCAGCAAGGCTTCGCCATGCCGGGAAAAATGCGGATGCTCCGCAAACTGCGCGGGCGACCATGCATCAAGGAAAGCCAGCAACGCGCGCAAACCGGGATCGTCGCTGCCGGACAGCGCTCGTTGGTGCAGCTTCTTGAAGGCCGCGTGTTCCTGCTCGCTGCGCTTGCTGCTGGCGCTGACGCCGAGCGCATAGCTGGTCTTGTCCCACAGGAAATTGGACTTGACCGCCACGGTGCGCTTTTCCGGCTGCGGGACGCTGAGCGGCTTCGGAATCCGCTTCTTGCCACTGCTATCGTGTTCGTCCTCGACCGCCACCACATTGCCGTCGACCGACAAGGTGATGACGTAGCCGATCTTCTCCTGGCTGTAGCCCGGTGCGGCAATGCCGGATTCCGGATCGTCCAGCAGCCGCTGGTAGTAGTCGGCAAGGGTGGAGAGGATCATGCGCGCACCCAGCCATCGCCTGGCGGTGGTACCTCGACCCGTCCATCGACCATCTGCGCGCGAAAGAAGCGTGGCGTCATGCCGTCGGCGAAGTCGATGTCGTGCAGCATCCAGCCCAGGTCGCGCTCGCCTGCCAATGCCGTGTCCGCGGCGGGGATCGCTACTTCGTCTTCGATCAGTGTGAAACTGGCCGGGAACTCGCGCGTCCCCAGGCAGGGCACCTGGAAGCATTGCCCGCGCCGCGCACGCCGATTGAAGATATCCAGATGCTTGCCGACGTTGTCGTCCGGTCCGGCCTTGTCGGTCAGTTCGAAGTGCGCGCTGATGACGTAGCCGACGTCGCGCAGCACGGTGGCGGCGCGCTGCTGGCGATCTTCCTCGACGTAGCTGACCAGGTCGTCGGTGCGGCCGGCCTTTATCGCCTTGCCGACGCTGGCGGCGGATAGCTTGCCGCCGACTTCGTTGCGGCGGATCGATTCTAAGCGGATCGGCTTGAGCACCTGGATGCCGTCCACGATCCAGCGGATCGCCGGCTTCCAGTGTATCGCTTCCAGAATGCCACGCGCAGCCGATGGCGTGATGATGTCGTAAGACACACGCTCGACTTTCATTTCAGGACGCGTGAAAAGTGCCCGCTCGCCCCAGACATGGAGCTTGATTCCGTAGCTCATCCTCACCCCTCTTGAATCTTCGCCTGATATTTCCGTTTCACCGTCTCATGACCTGCGACGAGGAAACTCCCTTACTTCTTCCAACACACACAACCTTGTACAACTTACTTTTCGCAAGACCGCATCAAGCAACCAGTCCTTCTGCCGCAAGGAACTGTGGATTGTCATCCCAATGCAACCCGAACCGGTCGTCGTAAAGTCGTGGGTTGACCAACCGGACAAACTGCTCGCCGTACTTTTTTTGCGCCACCGGAACGATGGCATGAGCCTGCCATAGCGCCTTGTAGGCCTGCTCCGGCACCTGCACCAGCCAAGGCTGCAGGCGGCGCGCGGCGCCGGCCACGCCAACCTGTTCGGCATGTTCGAGTTGGAGCAGGGTCTCAGCCACCTCGGGGACTTCGCCGTGGCTTCCGGGCGCATAGGGAACGATCAACGGGCGCATGGTGGTGCGGATCACCTTGAACTTCCGCGCCAAGGTGTCGAGCGGCAGGCTGTCGATGCCGGCGTCGCGCAGCAGGCCAAGCAGATCGTCGCGATCCAGCCGGCCATCGCCCAGGCGGAAGTAGAGTTCGCGGAAGTAGGCCGACACCGCCTCCATCGCCAGCAGGTCGTCGCGGTGGGCGCGTTCGATAGTGCGGAATACCTCGGCGAACAGCTTCAGCTCCTTCGGTGGAGCCCAGTCCTTGTTTGCTGGCTCGAACACCAGGACCTCGCTGGCGTCGGTAGGCCGCCGCCCCTCTCGGTTGCAGCGGCCGGCGGCCTGGGCGATGGAATCCAGGCCGGCTTCGGCGCGCAGCACCATTGGGAAGTCCACGTCGACGCCCGCTTCGATCAAGCTGGTCGCGACCAGCCGGCAGGCCCGGCCTGCTTTCAAATCCTTGCGCACTTCGACCAGCACGGCGCTGCGATGGCGCGCGTGCATCAGCGTGGTCAGATGGCGGGCGCCGGGTTGATCGGCGATGGCCTCGAACAAAAGGCGGGCATGGCGGCGATTGTTGACGATGCACAGCGCCTGTTCGTTCTGCTGCAGGAGCATCGCCAAGGCGTCGTCATCAAGTGTGCCGGCGTGGCGCACGCGGACCCGGCGCAGTTGTGCATATAGCTCGGGTGGGTTCGGCGCCAGTTCGCAGACATCCTCCAGACCATCCTTGAAGCCCTGATCGAGACGCAGTGCCGGCTGCGTGGCCGTACACAGCACCGGACTGACCCGGTAATTGCGCGCCAGCTCGCCCAGCAAGGCCACGCAAGGACGCAGCAGATCCTGAGGCAGGGTCTGGGCTTCATCCAGTATCACTACGCTGCCGGCGATGTTGTGCAGTTTCCGGCAGCGTGAAGGGCGGTCGGCAAACAGGCTCTCGAAAAACTGCACGGCGGTGGTGACGACGATGGGCGCATCCCAGTTTTCCATCGCCAGCCTGCGCTTGGCGATGGACTGGGGTGCGGATTGCGGGTCGTCGAAAAAGGCGCTGTGATGCTCCAGCACCACGTCGTCGCGGTCGTCCGGCACACCGAGCGCGGCGCGGAACACCTGCACTGTCTGTTCGACGATGCTGGTGAAGGGGATCACGTAGATCACCCGTCGCAGGCCGTGGGCGAGTGCGTGATCGAGCGCGAAGGCCAGCGAAGCCAGGGTCTTGCCACCACCGGTGGGCACGGTAAGCGAGAACAGACCGGGGCGTTCCGTGGCCTTGGCGCGGACTTCGCGAAGGATCTTCGCGCGCAGCGGGTTGATGCCACCTTCGGCAGGGAACCCGGCCAGGTGCGTATCCAAGCGTTCGCGCAGTTGCGCCAACGACGGCCTTTCGCCGGCTTCCGCCACGCGCGAGGGGCGGCCTTCGAGGCGCCGGTAGAAATCGTCGGTATCGGCGAAATCGGCATCGACCAGGCAGGAAAAGATCATCCGGGCGAGCAGGGAGAGCTGGAAGATCCGCTGATGCGGCTTGGGATGCCGGCTGAAACCGTCCGGAAGCGGCAAGGTAGCCGGCAGCGCGATCTCCCGTTCCCAGTCCGGCAACAACGGCGGCAGCTCATGCTCGCGGTAGTCGTCGGACAGCCGGTCGTGCAAGGAAGGCCGCGACTGGTCTTCGAGCCCGGAGCGGCCATTCGCCAGCCCGGCATGGTGACCGGCGATGCCGTAGGCGATCAGCATTCCGCTGCCCGGATAGCGATCACGCGCGATGCGGGCACCCCACGTGGCATGATCCACGCGCGTCGGATCGCCCGCCAGACGACGCTGGAACCTCTCGGTGTATTTACCCAGGTCGTGCAGCCGACCGGCAACATCGGCCAGACCACCGCCTCCGAATGCAGCCGCACGAGCGGCAGCACCGCTTCCCGTGCCGATCAAGTGGTCCGACAGCGATTGCCAGTCGCTGCGATCGGTCCGCTCCGTGGAATGCGCATGGAACCTGCCCCACGATGGCTCCTGCGGTTCTTGTGGTTCCGATGGCGTTTCGTCCATGCCAGCCTCCTTTACCACATCGTGTGACGGCACTCCCAGTGTGGACAACCCGGTCTCAAGGACTGCGACTCACCGGTTCAATCGACAGTACGGTCGGCAAGCAAATGCTCGACCTGCTCGCGCAACGCAGCCACCTCCGCTTCCAGCACCGCCACCCGCGCCTCCAGTTCCGCATTCGCCGGCTCGCTCGCCGGCGATGCCGGCAGCCGCGCCGCGATCGCCGCAATGTCCACCGGCCCGCACAGCAGGTGCATGTAGCGGTCCTCGCGCTGGCCGGGGCCGCGCGGGATCTGCACCGCCAGCGCGGGCTGGCGCTGGACCAGGCGCTCCAGGTGGTGGCGCACGTCGTCGGCGTCGGCGAACTTGAACAGCCGCTCGCTGCGGGCGAGCAGTTCGTGCACGGTCTGGGCGCCGCGCAGCAGCAGCAATCCCAGCAGCACCGCCTGCTGCTGCGGGACGCCGAAGAAGGCGGCGGTGCGGTGCTCGTAGCGCTCGGCGCGCGAGGAGAACACCTGCTTCGCCAGCCCCTTCTGCTCCAGCTGGCGCAGCGCGTGGTTCACCGCGCCCGGGTCCAGCGCCATCACCGGGTCGCGCGCGGTCTTCTGGTTGGCGGCCGCCTGCGCGGCATTGACCGTCAGCGGGTAGGTCTCCGGCGTGGTGGCTTCCTTTTCGATCAGGCAGCCGAGCAGGCGGGCTTCGGCGGCGTTCAACACGGGGGCGGCGTCTTCCATGGGAACAGGGGCGTGGGACGAGGCCCGCAGGATAACCCGCGCGCCGCCGGACACCGGCCGCAACACCGGTCGGCTAGAATCCCCGCACCTCGAAGACCGGATTGCCCATGCGCGTTTCCCTGCTCGCCGCCGGCCTGGCGGCCTCGTTGCTGACCCTGGCCGCCTGCAAGCGCACCGAACCGGCCGCCGCGCCGGCCGCGGCGGAAACCCCCGCCGCGGCAGCCGCAAAGGGCGGCACGCACGACAACCTCAACGCCGTGGCCTGGGTGCAGACCTCGGTCGAGTACCGCGCGATCGCCACGCAGACCTTCCGCGCCGCCGCCGACCACCTGGACAAGGCGCTGAAGGAGAAGCACTGGGACGCGCTGGTGCCGGCGGAGCGCGGCAACGCCGCCACCGGCCTGAAGCCGGCCGTGGTCATGGACGTGGACGAGACCGTGCTGGACAACTCGCCCTACCAGGCGCGCCTGATCCGCGACGGCAAGGAATACGACGAGGTCAGCTGGGACCAGTGGGTGGCCGAGAAGAAGGCCAGGCCGCTGCCGGGCGTGGTCGACTTCGCCCGGGCCGCCGCCGAAAAGGGCGTGACCATTCTCTACATCTCCAACCGCGCCGTGCACCTGAAGGAAGCCACCCTGGCCAACCTGCGCGAGGCCGGCCTGCCGGTCGCCGACGACAGCGTGTTCCTCGGCCTGGGCACGGTGCTGGAAGGCTGCGAGCAGAACGGCAGCGAGAAGAACTGCCGCCGCCGCCTGGCCGGGCAGCGCTACCGCGTGCTGATGCAGTTCGGCGACCAGATCGGCGACTTCGTGCAGGTGGAAGCCAACACCCGCGACGGCCGGCAGGCGCTGTTCGACGAATACGACGACTGGTTCGGCGAGCGCTGGTGGATGCTGCCCAACCCGACCTACGGCTCGTGGGAGCCGGCGCTGTTCAACAACGCCTGGGACCAGCCGGCCGCCGCGCGCACGCAGGCCAAGCGCGACGCGCTGGACTACGCACCGTGAGCGCGCGCGGCCCGGTCGCGCTGGACGCCCGCGAGCGCCTGATCTTCGCGCTGGACGCGCCCTCCGGCGCCGACGCGCTGGCGTGGGTGGACCGGCTGGGCGACGCGGTGCGGTTCTACAAGATCGGCATGGAGCTGCTGGCCAGCGGCGACTACTTCACCGTGCTGGACGCACTCGCCCGCCGCGACAAGCGCGTGTTCGTGGACCTGAAGTTCTTCGACATCCCCGCCACCGTGGCCGGGGTGATCCGCGGCCTGTCGCGCTGGCCGGTGACCTACGCCACCATCCACGGCTGGCACGCCGGGATGATGGAAGCGGCCGCCGCCGCGCGCGCAGGCGACTTGCGATTGCTGGCGGTGACCGTGCTGACCTCGATGGACGGCGGCGACCTTCGCGCCATGGGCATCAACGGCGGCGAACCGGCGGACATCGTCGTGCAACGCGCGCTGGCGGCGCAGGCGGCGGGCATCGACGGCGTGATCGCGTCCGGGCAGGAGGCCGGCCTGATCCGCACGGCGACGGGCCCGGGCTTCTCCATCGTCTGCCCCGGCATCCGCCCGGGCGGCCCGGCGGGCGACGACCAGAAGCGCACCGTCGGCGTGGCCGAGGCGTTCGCGCGGGGCGCCGACGCCATCGTGGTCGGCCGGCCGATCAGCAAGGCGGCCGATCCGCGCGCCGCCGCCGAGGCGATCCAGGCCGAGATCGCGGCATCGATCAAGTAAAATCAATAACTTGCACGAAGTTATTTCAGGTGTTGCCTTAGCATTGAAGCGCAGGTAGGCTGTGCGCGTCCGGCCCCTGGGCCGGAGATGTGCCACAACACTTCGTCCTTCCGGCTCCGGCCGGATTTGCAGGAGGCCCGCGGCGTCGCGAGACACCGGGCCTCCTTTTTTGTTTGGAGACCGGGGAGCGGGGGCCAGAGGCCGGGGAGCGCGGCGAACTCGATGCTCCCTGCTCTTCCCCCGACCTCCGGTCCCTGGCCTCTGGCCCCCGCTCCCCCACTTCCCCCAACTGCGACCTCCGTGCTTGCCGCCCCCGCCGCCGCCCGCGAAGATGCGGGACGACTGGGGAGTCACCGCATGAAGCCGATGCCATCCGCGGCCGTGGCGCGCGCGCTGGCAGCCTTCGGGCTGTCGCTCGTGCTGCTGGCCGCCTGCAAACGCGAAGCCGAGGAACTGGCCGGCGCCACCAGCGAGCCGGCCGCCGCCGTGCGCCAGCTGGCCGCGCACCTGCAGCGCAACGACCTGGTGGCGTTCGCGCGCGAGGCGGTGCCGCCGGACCTGCACGCCGGGCTGGAGGCCGCCTGGCGCGCCGGCCACAGCCGCTGGCCACTGACCGAGCTGCCGCTGGACGACAAGCTGGTGCCGATGCTGGCCGCGCTGGCCGCGCCGGACTCGGAAAAAACCCTGCAGCGCAGCTTCGACCGCCAGTTCGCCCGCCAGGACCGCGACCTGAAGGAAGCCGCGCGCACGCTGGGCCTGTTCGGCGTGCAGTACGTCAGGAACGAGGGCGACTACACCCCCGAGGAGCGCGACCACTACGCGCAGGTGATCGCCGCGCTGGGCGACTGGGCCCAGCAGGCCCCGCTCGGCGACCCGGCGCTGGCGCGCGCCACGCTGGCCCGCCTGGCGCCGGCCGTGCGGGCCAGCGGCCTGGCCAGCGAGGAGGCGCTGGCCCAGGCCGGCATGGAGGACAGCCTGCGGCGGCTGGCGCCGGTGTTCGCCGAGGCCAAGGCCACGTTCGCGCGCTACGGCCTGCCGCTGGACGCCACCTTCGCCGACCTGCGCACCGGCCTGGTGGACCAGCGCGGCGATACCGCCACCGTGCGCATCCACTACCCGCTGGCCGACCGCGAGATCGACACGGTGGTGAGCCTGGAGCGCCGCGGCGGCCACTGGTACCTGAGCGACTACCTGCGGCACGCGGAGGACGCGCTGGCCGCCACCGCCACCGCCACGAACGCGGAAGCGCCAGCCGGACCGGCCGATGCCGCGCCGCCGGTGACGCCGGCCGGCGAATGACGGGCCGCGGCATGCGCTTCCGCCCCGCCGCCGTCCTGGCCTGCCTGGCCGTGGCGCTGGCATCGCCCGCCGCCCCCGCCGGCGCGCACTCCGGCGGCCTGGACAAGCACGGCTGCCATACCGACCGGAAGACCGGCGACTACCACTGCCATCGCGGCGCACCGCCGGCCACCGCCGCTCCCGCGCCGTCCGCGCCCGCGAAACCCGCGCGGCTCGCGCCGTCGGCCGCGCCCGCCCGGGGCGCCGCGCCCGGCCGCGCCTTCCGCAACTGCGACGAAGCCCGCGCCCACGGCGCCGCCCCGGTCCGGCGCGGCGACCCGGGCTACGGGCAGCACCTGGACCGGGACAACGACGGCGTCGGCTGCGAGCCCTATCGCGGGCGCTGAGCCTTTCCCGTCAACGACTTGCGCCGCCGCGGCGGGCGCCTCGCCGGATGAACGGCGCGCGCCCGAGGCTGTAACCGCTTTCCAGCCGGCCGCGGGCGTGCGCCATAATGCGGCGGATGCCTGAACAGAATCCCCTGCCGTTCCCGGACGCCCCGAAACCGACGCCACCGGAGAAGACGCCGGCCGCCGCGGACGCCCCTACGGCCGACGCCGCCCCGGATGCGACGCCCGGGGCCACCCCCGGCGAGGCGCCGATGACGGCCGGCGCGCCGCTGGCGCCGCCCGCGCCGGCGCGCCAGGCCAAGCGGCCGCTGTGGGCGCGCCTGCTCGGCCGCCTGGCCGATCCGTGGCTGGCGCTGGCGGTCGAACCGGCGGCGCCGGCCGACCTGCTGGACGACCGCCCGGTCTGCTACGTGCTGGAAGACTACGGCCTGTCCAACGCGCTGATCCTGGACCGCGCCTGCCGCGACGCCGGCCTGCCCTCGCCGCTGGTGCCGCTGCCGGTGCCCGGCAACCCGCTGGGCCGCAAGCGCGCCTACGTGGCGCTGTCGCGCCGCAACGCCAGCACCCTGATCCCCGACCAGGTCAGCGCCAAGACCCATTCCGGCTCGCTGGCCAAGCTGCTGCAGGCGCACCGCGCCAACCCGCAGCTGGACGTGCAGCTGGTGCCGGTGTCGATCTTCGTCGGCCGCGCGCCGGACAAGCAGAGCGGCTGGTTCTCGGTGCTGTTCTCGGAGAACTGGGCCATCGTCGGCCGCTTCCGCCGCCTGCTGGCGATCCTGCTCAACGGCCGCGGCACCATCGTGCGCTTCGCGCCGCCGGTGTCGATCAGGGAGACCATCGGCGAGGGGCTGGAACCCGAGCGCACCGTGCGCAAGCTCTCGCGCGTGCTGCGCACCCACTTCCACCGCATCCGCGAGGCGGTGATCGGCCCGGACCTGTCCACCCGCCGCCTGCTGGTGGACCAGGTGCTGGCCGCCGAGCCGGTGAAGGAAGCCATCGTCGAGCAGGCCCGGCGCGACAAGTCCAAGCCCGAGGACGCCTGGAAGAAGGCGCACGCCTATGCCTGGGAGATCGCCGCCGACTACTCCAACCCGGTGGTGCGCTCGGCCAGCTTCCTGCTCAGCCACGTCTGGAACCAGATCTACGACGGCGTGCTGGTCCACCACCTGGACAAGTTCAAGGAAGCCGCGCCCGGCCACGAAGTGGTCTACGTGCCCTGCCACCGCAGCCACATGGACTACCTGCTGCTGTCCTACCTGCTGTACGAGCGCGGCATCGTGCCGCCGCACATCGCCGCCGGCATCAACCTCAACCTGCCGGTGGTGGGCACGCTGCTGCGCAAGGGCGGCGCGTTCTTCATGCGCCGCAGCTTCCGCGGCAACCCGCTGTACTCGGCGGTGTTCACCGAATACGTGGCGCAGCTGGTTTCCGGCGGCTACTCGCTGGAGTACTTCATCGAGGGCGGGCGCTCGCGCACCGGCCGCCTGCTGCCGCCCAAGGGCGGCATGATCTCGATGACCGTGCGCGCCTTCCTGCGCCAGCCGCGCAAGCCGGTGCTGTTCCAGCCGGTCTACATCGGCTACGAGAAGCTGCTGGAAGGCACCAGCTACCTGGACGAGCTCAGCGGCCGCCCGAAGGAGAAGGAATCCATCTGGGCCGTGCTGTGGGGCATCCCCAAGGTACTGCGGCAGAACTACGGCCAGGTGGTGGTGAACTTCGGCGAACCGATCCCGCTGAACGACGCGCTGGCCACCCACGCGCCGGCATGGGACGGCTCGCCCGTGGGCGAGGAGGAAAAGCCCGCGTGGCTGTCCGACACCGTCGATGCGCTGGCCCAGCAGATCCAGGTCAACATCAACCGCGCCGCCGACGTGAACCCGATCAACCTGCTGGCGCTGTCGCTGCTGTCCACGCCCAAGCACGCGATGGGCGAGGCCGACCTGATCGCGCAGATCGAGCTGTCCAAGACGGTGCTGGCGGAACTGCCGTACTCCGACCGCGTGACCGTCACGCCGCACTCGCCCGAGCGCATCATCGCGCACGCCGAGGAGATCGCCATGCTGCAGCGGATCAAGCATCCGCTGGGCGACGTGCTGAGCGTGGACGACGACACCGCCGTGCTGCTGAGCTACTACCGCAACAACGTGCTGCACCTGTTCACGGCCTCGTCGTGGATCGCCTGCTGCTTCCAGAACAACCGCCGCATGAGCCGCGCCGGCGTGCTGCGGCTGGGCCGCACGCTGTACCCGTTCCTGCAGGCGGAACTGTTCCTGCCGTGGAGCGAGGACGAGTTCGCCCAGCGCATGGAGCGCACCATCGACGTGTTCATCCGCGAAGGCCTGCTGCAGCAGGTCAACGAGGACGACGGCGGCATCCTGGCGCGCAGCGCCGGCCAGACCGACGAGGTGTTCCGCCTGCGCGCGATCGGCCACTCGCTGCAGCAGGCGTTCGAGCGCTACTACATCGCCATCAGCGTGCTGGTGAAGAACGGTCCCGGCACGCTCGGCGCGGCGGAACTGGAGAGCCTGTGCCAGCAGGCCGCGCAGCGCCTGAGCCTGCTGTACGCGCCGGCCGCGCCGGAGTTCTTCGACAAGACCCTGTTCCGCGGCTTCATCCAGAAGCTGCGCGAACTGCGGCTGGTGTGGCCGGACGAGAACAGCAAGCTGCTGTTCGACGAGCGCCTGGACGCCTGGGCCCGCGACGCCAAGGCCATCCTCGGCCGCGAACTGCGCCACACCATCGAGCGGGTCAGCCCGGAGGCGGCCAAGCCCGCCGCGCCCGAACCCGCGGCGCAGGACTGAGGCGGACGCGGGTCAGCGGCAGCGGCTGCTGCCGCGTTCGTATTCCACCTTGCCGTCGCGCAGGCCGATGCGCAGCTCACTCTCGTCGTGGGTGACCACGCGCAGCACGCGACCGCCGGCAATCAACGCCGGCTTGCCGCACCGCCACCAGGTGGAACTGACGCTCGATGGCGCGGCCGCGGCGGCCGCTTTGCCGAGCAGCGCCTGCAGGGTGTAGCTGCGCTTCGTCTCGCCCGTCGCGTCGTGCACGGTGACGACGATGCCGCGCCCGACCTGCGCCCATGCGTCCAGCGCGACCAGCGTGCCGTCGTCGGCCAGCAGGACGTCCACGGGCGCCGCGCGCTGCGGCAGGGCGTAGGCGATCCGCCGGAGGTAGCTTTCCGAACCGGCGTCGTGCCGGTAGAGCACGGCGCGCGGTGGATCCTGCGCGCGCCGGCCCGGCTCCACGCGGACCAGGTGCTCGCCCGATTCGCTGGCCTTCACCTGCACGCCAGGCGGCGCCCACGAGTCGGCATGGGCCGTAGCGCAGGCCAGCAGCGACAGCAGCACGGCGTCGCGGAAGATGCGCCGCCACATCCACCGCCCGCGCCGGTGCGCGGCCGGGCGAACACGGTCGGCGGCAACGATCGTCCGCCGGCCCACTACCGCGCCAGCAGCCGGCGCGCTTCGGCCTCGCCGGCCTCCTTCAGGCCGCCCTTGTCCAGCGCCGCCTGCACCGCCCGCTTCGCCTCGGCGTCGCGCCCTTCCTGGAACAGCGCCTTGCCCAGGTTGAGATAGGACACGCCGTTGCGCGACCGGGGCGCCCACTCCTGCCAGATCGCGATCGCCTTCGCCGCATCGCCGGCGAAGTGGTAGAGCGGCGCCAGGCTGTTGTAGACCTCGGCGCTGGCGGGCAGGATGCCCTTGGCCAGGCCGTCTTCGACCGCGGCGATGGCGGCCCGGTCCTTGCCTTCCATCTCGCCGTAGGCGTTGGCCAGCGCGACGTAGTGCATGGCGTCCAGCTTGCCCAGCCTGCGCACGATCTCGAGCAATCCGATCCGCATGTCGGCGGCACCCTGCAGCCAGGCTTCCGACTCGGTCGTCGGCTCCTCCTCCATCTCTTCCATGGCCGACGCGATGGCGTCGGCCACGCCCGTCACCAGGGGACTCCAGCCTCCCGGATCGCCAGCGGCCAACCGCTCGATGCGCGACACGGCCGCGTCGACACGGCCGACGTTGATCATGACGCTGACGTACTGGGACAGGATGAAGCCGTCGTCGGTCCCGCTCTGCCGGAGTGCCTTTTCCGCAGTCAGCGCCGCCTTCTCCTGCTGGTCGTCCAGGTAGCCGTAGCGCACCGCGAGGCGCGCCAGCAGGTAGGCGTTGTTGCGTCCTCCGTCGAAAGCCACCGCCTTCTCCAGCACGGACACAGTGTCGACAGTCGGATACCACTTGGCCAGCCTGGCGTAGAGTTCGTTGCGCTGCTTGGCGGTGGCATGCAGGCGCACGCGATCGTTCCCGGCGCTGTTCGCGTAGGCGTCCTCGGTCAAGCCGCGCACGAGCTGTTCCTGCATTACCGCGCTGTCGTGCAGCAGGTAGTCCAGCGCGCTCGCGGCCGAGGTGGCCTGCGCGTGCTGTTGACAGGCCAGCAGTGCCAGCCATGCGAACAAAGCGATTTTCCTGAAGCTCATTTCCTTTCCCCTTTATGGGCCGATGGCCGGCCACTCATTCCAGACCCGTCTTCCCCACGCGGCGTCAGCACCCCGTCACGTCGGTGACCCGCACGACCACCTGGTCCACCGGGCACGCCAGCGGCGAGCCGGGGATGGCGATCGCTTCGCCCAGGCCCATGCAGCTGCCGCCGACGTAGTTGTAGTGGCTGGCCTGCACGCCGCTGCCCTGCGGGGTGCCGGCGCAGCGCGCCTCGTAGTGCACGGTGACGCAGGCGTTGGCGCCGGTCTTCGGGCCGATCACGTAGTAGCGGCCGCCGCCGCCGATACAGGTGTCGGCGCGCAGCCGCAGCGAGGCGCGCGCCTGCTGCAGGCGCTGCTGCCATTCCTGCTGCTGGCGCTGCCTGGCCTGTTCCTCGGCCAGCCGCTGCGCGTCGGCCTGGCGCTTGCGCTCGGCGTCGGCCTGTTGCTGCCTGCGCGCCTGCTCGGCGGCCTGCTGCTCCGCCAGGCGCTGTTGTTCGGCCTGCTGCGCGGCCTGCCGGCGGGCCTGTTCGGCGGCCTGGACGTTCGCCTGCTGCTGGGCCAGCGCGGCCTGTTGCGCCTGCTGCCTGGCCTGCTGCTGCGCCAATTGTTCCGCCTGCTGGCGGGCCTGCTCGCGGGCCTGCGCTTCCTCCATCGCGCGGCGCGCGTCCGCCACGGCCTGGTTGGCACGGTTCACCTCGGCCATGTCCTGCTGCACGGTCTGGGCGACGGTGTTCAGGCCGCCCATGAACGCGGCGAAGTTCGCCTCGCGCTGCGCTTCCTCCTCGCGGCGGCGCTGGGCGTCGAGCTGGCGCTGGTAGTCGTCCTGCACCTTCCAGTTCGCGTGGATGGCGCGGTATTCCTCCGCCATCGCCGGCGTGACCGGCACCAGGTCGTAGGTCTCGTCGTAGGCGTCGGACTTGCCGCCGAGCATGCCGGCGGTCCAGCCGTAGCTGCGCCATTTCGGCGTGCCGTCCGGCGCCACCCAGAAGTCGGTGTTGCGCACCCAGCCCGTGTGCGGGGCCATGGTCAGCTTGATGGCTTCGGTCAGCAGGCTCTCGTAATACTTCCTGCGCGTGGTGAATTCCAGCACCCGCCCGTCGTCCTTCCAGCGCGCGCCGGTGCTGACGTAGTACTGGCCCTTGCGCGAGGTCAGTTCCGTCACCTTCAATTCGCCCGGCTTCCTGTCGGACGGCGCGGCGGCGTAGGTGAAGTCGCACTGGCTGCCGCCGTCGGCGGCGAAGAAGCACACGCGCAGGCCGTCGCCTTCCTGCATGAAGCGGATGTAGCAGTTGTTGCCGCCCACGTCCGACGGCTTGCACCAGGTGAAGGTCTGGCCGGCGAACGCCGCCAGCGGCCCCAGGCCGGTGATGGCCGGCGCCGGGGCGGGCGATGCGGGAGCGGATGCCGGCGACGGCGCCGCCACGGATTCCGCCGGCAACGCGGAGTCCACCAGCGTGGCGGCGGACGATGGGGATCCAGGTGCGGCCACCGACACCGGGCCGGAATCGGCCGCGGGTGCCTCGGCATCGGCCACCGCGGTTTCCTGCGCGCTTCCGCTTCCGGCGTCCATCGGCTTCAGCTCGTAGGCGTACTTCACCTCCGTCACCCGCTCGTCCTTGAGCTTGACGCCTTCGTACATGGCGCGGCCGTCCTCCGCGATGCGCAGGCGGTACGGCAGCTTGACCAGGCCGTCGCGCGCCCACACGACCTCGCCTTCGGCGCCGATGCGGCCCTGCCACTTCAGGTTCATGCCGAGCAGCGACGAGGTGAGCACCAGCTGGCCCGGCGCTTCGCCCGGGCGGATGACGTTGGTCTGGACGACCTTGCCGTCCTTGGGATTGGTCCACAGTTCGCTCAGTTCCTGCGCCGGCGACAGCCACTGCCAGCTGACGCGGTAGCCGTCGCCCAGTTGCCAGGAATGGCCCGCCAGTTGCACGTAGGGTCCCCAGGCGGCGGCGTCGATCCGCGGCGCGGTGGCGGCGGATTCCTGCGCGTGCGCGGACGGGATGCCCGCGAATTGGCAGAAGCAAAGACACAGGAGGAAAGCGCGGAGCAGGTGCATGGCCGGGTTCCGTGGAATGGCGGGCGGGACGCAGCGACGGGCAACACGGCACCTCGGCGCACTTCCTTGCAGCCTTATCGGCACCTTGCATGTCTTCCTGAAGCGATGGATGCCGCCCTGTCCGCACGGCGGTATCCCGTGCGGACAAGGCATTCCCCTGCCGCCATCGCCCCTCGTGGCTCCGTGCAGCGATGCGCTGCATCGGCGGCGTCCCCGTGCGGACAGTAGCCGCCTGCGATGGCGCGCGCGCACTCCCGTTCCGGACTTGACGCCCGCGGCGCGATCGGCTTGCGCACGGCTTGTGCGCCGGCGCGTTTCGTAATTAACTGCGCCCTCGCGGCACCGGCAACCGCCGGCGCGCCGCCACAGGGGGAACGTCCATGACCGCCGACCAGGCGCTGGTTCGCGTGCTCGAGCCGCTGTACGAATCGATCCTCGATCCCGACCGGCTGGACGACTTCAACGTCCTGCTGGGCCAGGCCACGGGCAGCCACCTCACCGGCATCCTCGGGCACGACGTCGGCTGCGGCCGCGGCAGCGTGGCGCGCGTGCACGGCGCCGATCCGGTGCGCATGGCGACGGAACTGCAGCCGCTGGACCTCAACGAGGACCCGTGGATCAGCCGCGCGATCCCGCACCTGGCCACCGGCCGCGTGTTCAACACCGAGGACCTGCTGCCGAACGCGCGGATGCAGCGCACTGACGCGTTCAACGCCTACTACCGCCAGTTCGGCGTGGAGCAGCAGGTCGCGGCGGTGGGTCATTACGACGGCGGCAACTCGATCACGCTGTCGATCTGCCGCGACGATCCCCGCCACCTGTTCGACGAGGACGAACTCGGCCTGTTCCACCGCGTCGTCCCGCACTGGGTGAACGCCTACGCCATCATGCGCCGGCTCGACCTGCTGCAGCGGCGCGTGGCCTCGCTGGAGACCGCGCTCGACCAGGCACCGATGGCGATGTTCACGCTGTCCGCCAACCGCCAGCTGCTGCGCACCAACGCCAGCGGCGAGCGCCTGCTCGGGCTGGGCGTCCTGCATTGCGCGCTGGGCCAGTTGTGCGCGCCGGGCTGGCAGGACGTGGCGCTGCAGCAGCTGCTGGCGCGCGCGGCGCAGGCGGGCCCGGAAGGCCGCACCGGCGACGTCGAGACGTTCGTGCTGCAGGCGCCGGGCATCGGCGCGCTCGCCATCACCGCGCACCCGCTGGCGCCGCCGCTGGCCGCCGGCGACGCCGCCCTGCTGGTCTTCGCGCAGACCGCGGCGGCGGCCTCCCCGGCCCGGCTGGAGCGCGCGCTGCAACAACTGTTCGGCCTGACCGAATCGGAACGCAAGCTGGCCGTGGGCCTGCTGCGCCACGCCGACCTCGCGCTGGCGGCGCAGGAATGCGGGGTGGCGGTCTCCACCGCGCAGACGCGCCTGAAGGTGGTGTTCGACAAGACCGGCGAGCGCAGCCAGGCCGCGCTGGTCAGGCTGCTGGCCGCGTTGAACGCGGTCTGCTGACGCCGCCGGGGTTCACGCCATCGCGTTGAACGAGCGCGTCAGCCAGGCCTTGGCCGCCAGCGCGCGCGCCGGGTCGCGCACCAGCCGGTGCAGCGGCGAACCGCACTCGGACAGATGCGGTTCGTCCTCCATCACCAGCACCATGCGCAGCAGGTCGACGCCGCCCGGCAGGATGGCCGGCGGCAGGTATTCGCGGAAGCCGTAGTGTTCGAACACGCCGTGCAGGAACGGCTCGCACGCGAGCAGGCAGAACTGCACCCGCGCTTCCTGCGCCCAGCGGTAGGTCTCTTCCATCAGGCGGTCGACCACCGGCTTGCTGCGCTGGTCGGCCTGCACGGCGAAGCGCGTGCCCACCGCCACCTGCGGCAACGGCCAGGCGCGGGCGAAGGCGTCGAGCTGGAACAGGCTGCCGTATTCCACCTGCACGGCCAGCGGGGCGAAGTCGTGCAGGCGCAGCGTGGCGATCGCCTGCCCGCCCTTCTCCACCGCCAGCGTGGTGCCGCAGGCGTCCAGCCCGTCGGCGACGCGCTTGCTGCGGTCGCCGAACTGGCCCTGCTCGTGGAAGTAGACCTCGCGCCGCAGGCGCGTCACGTCGCCGAGGAACTCGCCCGGCAGGATGCGGTGCGTGCGCAGCCCGAGCCCGGCCACGGCGTCCTCCGCCGACGCCGACGCGATCCGCGCCTCGCGGGCGGACGACGGCCCGCGGTGGTCGAACTTGTCCTGCTCCATGCCACGCCCTCGCCACGGCGCCGGGGGCGCACGCAGCCTTCGGATGGGAACCGCGGCGCCGGCAGGACGGCAGACGGTGGCGGGGGAATCCCGCGCCGGGGGAACGAAGCAAGCATCGGGCCAACTGTGCGGACTCCCCTGCCCGGGCTCGCTGGCGGGGGATCGACCCGGGATTTCAGTGACTTGGCGCAGGCCGCGTGGCGTCGGTGCGGCAACCGGGCCGGAAGCCGGTGACGCCCAGCGTCAGATTCAGCCGGTCGTGGCGCCGCGCCCCGGCCGCGGCCGGATCAAGCGGGCCCGTCCGGAATCAGCGCGCTTTCCAGCCGCGCGATGCAGTCCTTCAGCCACAGCTTGCGCTTCTTCAGCCGCTTGACGGTCAATTCATCGGTCTGGATGTCGGCGACCAGTCCGTCGATCTCGGCATCCAGTCGCCGATGCTCGAGCTTGAGCTCGGTCAACTGCCGGTTGATTTCGGAGATGTCGATCGGTTGCACGGGCCAAGCTTAGCGCCGTTTCGCGCAGCCGTCGCTACACCCCGCGCCACCGGTCGACGCGGGCCTTCCACCGCGCCCGGGCTGCGATGCCACCCCCCCGATCCGGGCCGCGCGCGGCATGCGACACTCGCCCCCGGCCGAACGCACGGATCGCCGCCCACGGCGCCGGCGACTCCCGGCTGCCCCCTTTCCAATGACGGGAACATCCCATGCGTGCTTGTGCGGTCATCTGTCTGCTGCTCGGCTGCCTGTTCTCCGCCCCTCACGCCTTGTCGCAGACGCGGGGCCTGGCCAGCGAACAGGTCTGGTTGGTGGCGCAGCAGGATGCCGGGCAACGGGTGCTGTTCGAAATCGAAGCGGCTGACGGCAGCGATGGCGACGTCTGGGTCGAGGTGCTGGTCGCGTGGAAGCGCACGCAGCAGGTCCCGGCCAAGGCCGCGGAAGAAAGCCGGGTCGACTACGTGCGATTCAGGTCGGTGGTGGAATGCAGCCAGGCGGAGCCCCGCCTCCGGACGCCGGAAGAGTCCTTCAACTACCTGCTTTCCAGCGAGCGCGCTTTCCGCAAGTACACCCACGCCATGTTGTTCGCCGTCATGGACGACGCCAATCCCGCCCTCGACCTGAAAAGCAAGGCCTTCGGGACGCTGGCCGCACGCGCCTGCGGAAAGATCCCGCCCCGCAAGATATCCTTGCCGGCGGATGTTCCCACCCTGGTGCGGGCTTGGCGGGCAAGCTGATCGCGGCGTAGCGCGCGCCACGTCGCTGCCGGCCACGCCGCATCGCTGCCCGGGGCGCTGTTTGGCCCTGCCTGTAGAATGGCGGCCAATGAACGCCGCCCCTCCCTTGCCCCTGATCCTTGCCGACCCCGCGCCGCGCGATCCGCGCCGCGCCGCCCACGAGCAGGGCAAGCTGGCCAAGCGCCTGCGCCGGCAGGTCGGCCAGGCGATCGCCGACTTCGGCATGATCGAGGACGGCGACAAGGTGATGGTGTGCCTGTCCGGCGGCAAGGACAGCTACACGATGCTGGACGTCCTGCTGCAGCTGCAGAAGAAGGCGCCGGTGCGCTTCGAGCTGGTGGCGGTGAACCTGGACCAGAAGCAGCCCGGCTTCCCCGGGCACGTGCTGCCCGGCTACCTGGAACGCGTCGGCGTGCCGTACCACATCATCGAGCAGGACACGTATTCGGTGGTCAGCCGGGTGATCCCGGAAGGCAAGACCATGTGCTCGCTGTGCTCGCGCCTGCGCCGCGGCTCGCTGTACAGCTACGCCGAGGAACACGGCTTCACCAAGATCGCGCTGGGCCACCACCGCGACGACCTGGTGGCGACGTTCTTCCTCAATATGTTCTTCCACGCCAAGCTCTCGGGCATGCCGCCGAAGCTGCTGTCGGACAACGGCAGGCACGTGGTGATCCGCCCGCTGGCCTACGTGCGCGAGGACGACATCGCGCAGTACGCCGAGGCCAAGGGCTTCCCGATCATCCCCTGCAACCTGTGCGGCAGCCAGGAGAACCTGCAGCGCAAGCAGGTCAAGAAGATGATGGACGCGTGGGAACGCGACAGCCCCGGCCGCATCGAGACCATCGCCCGCGCGCTGGGCGACATCCGCCCGTCGCAGCTGAGCGATCCGAAGCTGTTCGATTTCCTCTCGCTCGGCCATCGCGACGGCGCCGCGCTGCCGGATGCGCAGGCGTGGCTGGCCGGCGAACCGCACGCGGCGGCCGCCGGCGACGACGCCTGACCGCACCGCCGCTATCCGCCGCCGTCGTTTCCGCGTCCACCGCCGTCGTTCCCGCGCAGGCGGGAACCCAGCGACTTTCGGCTGGCTGCCGGGCGGCGCGCTGGAAGGCACTGGGTTCCCGCCTGCGCGGGAACGACGGTGAATGCTGGTTCGAAGTGCGCGCATACGCGCAGGCGTTCTGGCTCGAAGCGCACGTACACCCGCAGGCGGTGAGGCTCGTGGCTCCGGTCAGCTCGTCGACCGATCCATTCCGGACCCCGCGTCGGCGGCGAACTGCGCCCTGATCCAGGCCGCCACGGCATCGACGGCGGCATTGGCCGAATCGGGCCGCGTCAGCAGGTAGTAGCCATGCGCCGCCATCCGCGGGCCGAAGCGTTCGACCAGGGCGCCGGATGCGAGTTCGGGCGCCACCAGCAACGTGCTGAGCAGGCCGATGCCCTGTCCGGCGACGGCGGCCTGGATCGCATGGGTCTCGTCGCTGAAGTGCAGGAAGCCGGCGTCCGCCGGGATCGCCACGCCGGCCTTGCGGCTCCAGCGCTCCCAGGTCGGGTTGCGCGGCGTGGGCCGTTCCCACTTGAACGCTATCAACGGCACCGCGCCGAGCCCGGCGACGCCGTCGACGCCCAGCAGCGGATTGCTGACCGGGGCGAAGACGTCCTGCCACAGCAGTTCCACCACGTGGCCCGGATAGACGCCCCCGCCGTAGCGGATGGCGATGTCGACCTCTCCGTGCGCCACCGACGCCAGTTCGTTGGAGGCGGCCAGCTGCAGGTCGATCGACGGCTCGGCCTCGCGGAACGACGCGATCCGGGGCACCAGCCAGCGGGCCATGAACGCATTGGTCGCCCCGATGGTGACGATCGACCGCTGCCGCGGACGGGACGCGCGGCGCAAGGCGTCCTCGAAGGCGTCGAAGCCCTGGCCGAGCACCGGCAGCAGCCGGCTGCCCACGTCCGTCAGCACGACGCGGCGGACCTGCCGGGTGAACAGCGGCGCCTCGATCAGCGACTCGAGCCCGCGCACCTGGTGGCTGATCGCCGTCGGCGTCACGCCCAGTTCCTCGGCCGCCCGCCGGAAACTGCCGAGCCGGGCGGCCGACTCGAACGCGCGCAACGCCGACAACGGAAGCCTCCGGCGCGACATCAACATGGATGATCCAGTTTCATCTATTGGAGGAAGAATCGTCGTTTGTAGCCTTCAAGAGCGGGAAGGCAAAGTAAGCCGACCCACCCAGATGAGTGTTCCTCATCTCAACAGTCTACCTTCAGGAGATCGCCATGCGCGCCAAAGTCACCACCCAGCCCGACCCCTACGCCCCGTATTTGCTGTCCCAGGCCATCCGCGTCGACCGGCTGCTCTTCGTCAGCGGCCAGGCCGGCTACGACGACGCCGGCAAGATCGTCCCGGGCGACTTCCTGGCCCAGGGCCGCCAGGCCTTCGAGAACCTGCGGCGCGCGCTGGAGGCCGGCGGCTCCAGCCTGGACCGGGTCGTCAAGGTGACGATCTTCGTGACCGACATGGCCGATTTCCGCGACGTCGTGACCCTGAGGCGCGAGTTCTTCTCGGAGCCCTACCCCGCCGACACGATCGCCCAGGTATCGGCGCTGTACGACCCGTCCGTCCGGATCGAGATCGAAGCGATCGCCATCGCCGGGGAGGACTGACATGGGCCGCGACTTCGCCGGCAGCCGCCGCCACGCGGCGCTGTTCGAACCGACCCGCATCGGCCGCATGGCGCTCCGCAACCGCCTGGCCGTCGCACCGATGACGCGCGTCAGCGCATCGGCCGACGGCGTGGCGAGCGAGCGCATGGGCCGGTACTACGCCGCCTTCGCCGAAGGCGGATTCGCGCTGCTGATCACCGAGGGCATCTATACCGATCGCGCGTTCTCGCAGGGCTACCTGTTCCAGCCCGGACTGACCGACGACGCACAGCAGGCGGCCTGGGCCGGGATCGTCGGGCGGGTCCACGCGCACGGCGCGAAGATCGTCGCCCAGCTCATGCACGCCGGCGCCCTCTCGCAGGGGAACCGGTTCCGCGACCACAGCCGCGGGCCCTCGCCGGTCAAGCCGAAGGGGCAACAGTTGCAGGTCTACCGTGGCCAGGGCGCGTTCGCCACGCCGCTGCCGCTGGACCAGGCCGGGATCGACGAGATCGTGGACGGTTTCGCCGAGGCCGCCGCGCGCGCCGTCGCCGCCGGGTTCGACGGCGTCGAGATCCACGGCGCGAACGGCTACCTGATCGACCAGTTCCTCACTCGCTACTCAAACCAGCGCGACGACGCCTACGGCGGCAGCACCGCGAACCGCCTCCGACTGCTGGAACAGGTCGTCGCGGCGGTGCGCCGGCGCATCGGCGGCGGGCCGGTGCTCGGCGTTCGCATCTCGCAGGGCAAGGTCAACGATTTCGCGCATCGCTGGGAAGCGGGCCTGGACGACGCGCGCGCCCTGTTCGGACGGCTGGGCGCGCTTCCGCTCGACTACGTCCACACGACCGAGTTCGAGGCCTGGCAACCTGCGTTCGGCGAGGGCGCCAGCCTGGCGGCGCTGGCGGCCGAGATGGCCGGTCTCCCCGTCATCGCCAACGGCTCGCTGCACGTGCCGGCGCGGGCGATGGAGATGGTGGCGTCGCACCGCGCCAGCCTGCTGTCGCTCGGCCGTGGCGCCCTCGCCCACGCCGACTGGCCGCGCCGCGTCGCCGCGGGAGACGCCCTGTCGGAATTCGACCGCGCCATCCTCTCGCCGATCGCCGACCTGGCCAATGCGGAGACGATGATCGCCACCCGTTCGTCGGATTGAGCGTCGCCCGGCGTAGTTCAGGAGGCGCTCGCCGGCAAAGCGTCGCGCCGTGGATGCTTCACGCCGATGATGGAGCGGGCAGGACGGCATCCGCGGATGCCGATGAAGCAACCCGCGTCTCCGGCCGCGACCGGGCGACAACACGCCCGGTTCCCGCGCAGGGATCATTCCCGCGTTCGCGGCGCGGAAGCCGGATCGCCCGACGCTTCGTCCCGGAGCCACCGGCAGAACGCGTCCGCACTCGCGCTCGGCTCGGCCGGGCTCCGCACCAGCCAGAACCGGTAGGCATTGTCCGAGACGTGCGCGAACGGCCGGGCGAGGCGGCCCTGGCGAAGATCCTCCTCCACCAGCGGTGCGACGCCGAGCGCGATGCCGTGGCCGGCGACCGCGGCTTCCTGCGCGAGATAGATGCTGCCGAAGATGGGCCCGCGCTGCGCGTCCACGCCCGCGGCGCCGGCCGCCTTCAGCCAGTCCGGCCACGCCGGCACGCCCGGCCGGCCGGAGGCGCTCTCGTCGTGCAGCAGCGTGTGGTGCCGCAGGTCGTCGGGACGAGCGAGCGGGCGCGAAGCCTCCGCCAGCAGCGATGGCGCGCACACCGGGAACAGCGGCGCCGCCATCAGCGGCTCCGCGTGCACGCCGGCGTAGCCGCCCGGCCCGTAGCGGATGCCGACATCGAAGCCCTCGCGCGCGAAGTCGGCATGCGCGTCGTCCGTGACGATGCGCACCCGGATGTCGGGCCATGCGCGGTGGAACCGATGCAGCCGCGGCGCCAGCCATTTCGCGGCGAACGATTCCATCGTCGTCACCCGCAGCTCCGCCGACGCGCCGGACATGGCGCGATCGATCGCCAGGTCCAGTTGCCCCAGCACCTCGCCCAGCGTCGCGGCCAGCGCCTGGCCTTCCGCGGTCAGCACCACCGAACGGTGGTGGCGCTGGAACAGGGCGACGCCCAAGTACGCCTCCAGATGCTTGACCTGGTGGCTGACCGCCGCCGGCGTCACGAACAACTGCCTGGCCGCGGCGTTGAAGCTGAGGTGGCGCGCCGCGGCCTCGAACGTGCGCAGGGCATTGAGGGGAGCGGGATGGCGGGGCTTCACGGGCGTCCGGGTCGATCGGGGTCGCGGCATCGTATCGCGTTAGTTTTTCTGGGGCGAACGGCAAGAACAATTCGTTTGCCGCCGCGCGCCGCGCTGGCGACGATGCCGTCGTTCCCACCAAGGCGTCCGCCGTGCGAGTAGAAGCGTTGTGTTCCGATGTGGTGATGTTCGTGGGCGAGGCCGTCGAATCCGTCGCCACCGCGTTCATCGATGGCGACAACGTGCTGCTGGTCGATTCGCTGGGCAGCGCGGAGGACGCCGACGGCCTGCGCCATGTGCTCTGCCATGAAATGGGCAAGACCGTGCGCATGATCGCCTGCACCCATTTCATGAGCGACCACATCGCCGGGCTGTCGCGGTTCCCCGGCGCGCTGGTGATGGCCCACCGGCATTTCCGCCATGCGTTCCTGATGCAGAACCGGCCGGTCGCGGCGTTCTACCGGGAACCGGACCTCGTCCTCGACAACATGGCCCTGCGCTGGGGACGGCACCAGCTGCGCTTCCTGTACAACCCCGGCAAAACGATGGACCACTTCAGCGTGGACGTGCCGACCGCCGACCTGGCCTGCGTCGGCGACAACATCGTCGGCAACATCGTCTACCTGTCCAGGGCCGACCCCGCGCTGCAGCGCGCCGCCATCGGCCGCATCCGCGAGTTCGGACGCAGCCGGGTCGTCGGCGGGCACATCGGCGCCTTCGACGCACCCGTGCTCGACAACGCATTGCACTACCTGGCCCGGCTCCAGGCCCTCGTGGTGCAGCTCCGCACGCAGGCGCCGCCGGCGGACGCGGCGGCGCGCATCGCGGCCATCCGCATCGAGGACTGCCTGGCGCCGCGGGTCGCGCCCACCGCGTTCGAACGCGAATGGCACGGGAACAACCTGGAGGCCATCGTCGCGCAATCCATCTTCGCGCTGGATGCCGCGCTGGCCGCGCAGGAGAAAGCCGCATGAGCCGCCGCACGAACGGGAAGCCGCCCAGCGACGGGCGCCGGCGATTCCTCGCCGCGTGCGCCGGCGCGTCCGCGGCGGCGCTGTTGCCGGCCGGGGCGCTGCTGGCGTCGCCATCGCGCCCGACGCTGCGCATCCAGCGCCTGGCCTGGGCGGGCATCCGCCTGCAGCTGCCCGGGGCGACGCTGTTCATCGATCCGCTGGTGAGCCCGGAGGCCTGGGGCGATGCGCTCGCCGACCGGCTGGTGCCGGTGGACGACGCCGTGGGCGACACCAGCGTGTTGATCACCCATGCCCACTCGGACCACTTCGATACCCGGGCGGCCGCCGCCGCGCTGCAGCGCGGCGGCGTGCTGGCGCATCCGGCGGGCATCCCGCCGCTGTCGCTGCCCGCCGGCGTCCGCGCGCGGCCCAGCCCGCTGTGGGAACCGCAACTGCTGGGGGACTTCACCGCCACCCCGGTGCCCGCGGCGGACGGCTACGGCGACACCCAAGTGTCCTGGGTAGTCGCGGCGGGCGGGCGGCGCATCTTCCACGGCGGCGACACGCTCTGGCACGGGAACTGGTGGCGCATAGGCCGTCAGTTCGGGCCGTTCGATGCCGCCTTCCTGCCCGTCAACGGCGCGCGCTTCGGCTGGCGCCAACCCGTCAGCGACCAGCCCGGCGTGCTGACGCCGGACCAGGCCGTGGCCGCGGCCGTCATCCTCCGCGCACGGACGCTGGTGCCGATCCACTACGGCGTGACCGGGATGAAGGAGTACGTCGAAGTCGACGATCCCCTGGGCGAACTGCGCCGCGTCGCGCGCGAACGATCCATCGCCGTGCAGGTACTGGCGCCGGGCGAATGGGTGGACTGGCCGGCTTAGGCCGGCGCCGGCATCGCGCATCGCGTGCGGGCGCGCGACCCCGTCGCGGACGCCGGGCATTCACCAGGAACCAGAACGGAAATCCATCTCCATGTCCACCGGTACGTTCTTCGTGCGGCGCGCTCGCGCCGCGCATCTCTCGGGTCGCACCCAGCCGTCGCGCGGGAAGTCCGTCCTTGCATCGCCGCACCGCCTCGCCAGGAGGATGGCGGCCTGCGTGGCGGCCGCCCTGCTGATCGCGTGTGGACACCGGACGCCGGTTCCGGCCGGGCCGGCGCCGGCCGCCGCTCTTCCGCCCCACGCGGCCCTCATCGAGATCGACGACGTCCACCGCTTCTATGCGCTCTACGACGCGATGGAAGGAAAACCGACGGCAGCGCAGCTGCAGGCGTACATCGACACCGGATCCGCGGGGTTGCGCGCGTTCGCCGACATGCGCCGGACAACGGGCGCCCGCATCGCGGAGGCGATCGCCCGTTCGCCCGATACGTACGTGCACGCCAAGCGCTGCCTGGAGCCGCTGCCGCGCGTGCGCGCACGCGTGGCGGACGCGCTCGCCACCCTGGGCCGCCTCTATCCCGACGCGCGCTTCCCGCCGGTGACCATCGCCGTGGGCCGCGGGAAGCCCGTGGGCATCGGCAGCCACGTCACCGGCATCCAGATCGGCCTGGAGGCCCTGTGCGCGACGGAGTACCTCAACCCGGACGTCGAGGACCGCTTCGTGCACGTGATCGTGCACGAGTTCGTGCATGTGCAGCAGGCCTGGCCGCTCGCCGACCTCGAGGACCTGACCGTGCTGGAGACGTCGCTGCTGGAGGGCGCGGCGGAGTTCGTGGCCGAACTGGCCTCGGGGAGCGTCGCGTACTCGCACCTGCCGGCGCTGGTCGCCGGACGCGAAGCGGAGATCGAGGCCGCCTTCCTCCGCGACCGGTCCACGCGCGACCTGTCGGCCTGGGTCGGCAACGGGACGGCCGAGCAACCGGGCGACCTCGGCTACTGGGTGGGCTATCGCATCGCGAAGGCCTACTACCGCCATGCCGACGACAAGTCCCGGGCGCTGCGCGAGATCCTGGAGATGCGGGCTGCGGAGGCCTTCCTGGCGAAGAGCGGCTGGCATCCCGGCATGGCGCTCTGACGGCCCGGCGGGACGCCGCCGCGCGCCGTCGCCGGACGGCACGTCACAGCCGGGCGGCGTGGATCGTCATACGGTCACCCCCCACGGAAACGCAGACCGCCATGAGCACCAAGCCATTCAACTACCGCCACGCGACGCCGGACGTATTCGCCGCGCTGGAGAACGTCCATGCGTCCATCGACGCGCACGGCCTGGACCGCGGGATCCACCACCTCGTCCAGCTCCGCGCCTCGCAACTGAACGGGTGCGCCTACTGCGTGAAGATGCACACGCGGGAAGCGCGCTCGGACGGCGAAACCAGCGAGCGCCTGGACCGGCTCGTGGTGTGGGAGCACGTGTCCGACTTCACCGCGAAGGAGCGCGCCGCGCTGGAATGGACCGAGATCCTGACCGACCTCGACCGCAAGAGCGACTACGGCGCCGCCCGGGCGCGCCTGCGCGAACATTTCGGCGATGCCGAGATCGCCGCGCTCACCGCGACCGTCGCCATGATCAACCTCTGGAACCGCATCCAGGTCTCCGCCCACTGACATGGCGCCCACGCACCCGGACTTCTTCCCCGAGCAGCGCCGGGCCTTCCTGCTCGGCCTCGCCTACCGCATCCTCGGCTCGTACGCCGAGGCGGAGGACGCCGTCCAGGACACCTTCCTGAAGTGGAACAGCCGCGGCCCGGAGGCGATCGACAATCCGTCGGCGTGGTTGACGACCGTGTGCACCCGCCATTGCATCGACCTGCTGCGCGCGGCCAGGAAATCGCGGACCGAGTACGTCGGCTCGTGGCTGCCCGAGCCCATCCAGATGACCGGCACGGACACCCCGGAATCCGAGGCGGAACTGTCGTCCTCGCTGTCGATGGCCTTCCTCCTGCTGCTGGAACGGCTGGCGCCGAAGGAGCGCGCCGCCTACCTGCTCCACGAGATATTCGACCGGCCGTATCCCGAGGTCGCGCTGGCGCTCGGCGTGGCCGAGCCCGCGTGCAGGAAGCTGGTGTCGCGGGCGAAGGCGAAGGTCGGCCGCGGCAGCGCGCGGCGGGTCGTGCCGCGCTCCCGCCAGGAGGCGTTGCTGGCGGCCTTCCGGGAAGCGGTGGAGACCGGCTCGACGGCGCGGCTGGTCGTGCTGATGTCGGAAGACATCCGGCTCAGCGCCGACGGGGGCGGCAAGGTGCCCACGCTGCTGGAGACGCTGGCGGGCAAGGACGCGGTGCTCGAATTCATCTCCAGGCGGCTGCGCGACTACTGGAAGCAGTACGACGACTGGCTGATCACGCGCATCAACGGCGCGGCGGGCATCCTGCTCTCCGAGAACGGCCGGGTCGTGGTGTCGGTGAGCTTCGCCTACGACGACCGGGCGCGGCTCGCCCGGATATTCGTCACCCGGAATCCCGACAAGCTCGCCCATCTGCCGCATCCGGGAATCGACATCCGGTGAGCCGCGCAGGACAGGCCGTGCGCGGCGGGAAGCCGGCACCGGGATGGCGAGCGCTGTTTTCCGGGAACGGGCTGCTGGTGTCGCTCGTCCTCGGCGGCGGCGTGGCGCTGCATGCCGTCAACCTGTACGTGTCCACCACGATGCTGCCGTCGGTCGTGCGCGACATCGGCGGGTTCGAGTACTACGCCTGGAACACGACGATGTTCGTGGTGGCGTCGATCCTCGGCGCCGCCGCGGCGGCGCGGCTGCTGGCCCGCGCCGGTCCCCGCGGCGGCTACGTCCTGGGCGCGTGCGTGTTCGCGGCCGGCTCGGCGGCGTGCGCCCTGGCGCCGACGATGGCGGCGATGCTCGCGGGCCGCGGCCTCCAGGGACTGGGAGGCGGATTGCTGCTCGCGCTCGCCTACGCACTGGTGCGCCGGGTCTATGCCGAGCCGCTGTGGCCGCGCGCCCTGGCGTTGCTGTCGAGCCTGTGGGGAGTCGCCACGCTCCTCGGCCCCACGGTGGGCGGCGTGTTCGCCGACATGGACCGCTGGCGCGCGGCGTTCGGCGGCCTGGCGATGGCGGCCATGCTGTTCGTCGCCGTGGCGCTGCGGGCCCTGTCCGGACGCGACGCCGGCAGGCCGCCCGCGCATCGCGAAGGCCTGCCGTGGCCGCAACTCGCGCTCCTCGTGGCGGCGGTCGTCGCCGCCTCGTGGGGCAGCCTCGCCGGCAGCGTCCTGCGGACCGCGGGCGGCCTGGCGATGGCGGCCATGCTGGTGCGCGCGCTCGTCCGGACCGAGAGGCGGTCGACCCACCGGTTGCTGCCGCGGGGCGTGTTCGACGGCCGTTCGCCGATCGGAAAGCTCTACGGCCTGTCGGCGCTCATGGCCGCGACCGTCACCTGCACGGAAGTCTTCCTTCCCCTGTTCCTGCAGGAATTGCAGGGGTTCTCGCCGCTGGTGGCGGGCTACGTCGCCGCCCTGATGTCGGCGGGATGGACGCTGGCCGCCATCGCCGGCGCCAGCCTGCGCGGGAAGGCGCTCGACCGCGCGGTGCGGCTGGGTCCCTTCCTCTCGCTGGCGTCGCTCGTCGCGCTGATGGGTGCGCTGCCGGCGGCCGCGGAGGGAACGCCGGGCGTGCTGGCGGCGACCCTGCTCGCGCTCGTGGCCGGCGGCATGGGCGTGGGGCTGGCGTATCCGCACTTCTGCGCGCGCATCATGCAGGTCGCCATGGAAGACGAAGCGGACCAGGCCTCCGCCGCCATCATGACGGTCCAGCTATGCGCGACCGCGTTCGGAGCGGCGCTGGCGGGCCTGGTGGTCAACGCGGGCGGCAGCGCGGGCGACGCCGGCGCCTTCGATGCGGCCAACGCCGCGCGCTGGCTGTTCGCGGTGGTCGCACTGGCGCCGATCGCGTGCATCGGCCTGATGGGGAAGGAATGGCGATGAACGGCGGCGACACGGCGGACGGCAAGGGCGCGACCGCGCAGGGCGCCGGGCCACGCCCGGCACGTCGCGCAAACGGACATGGCGACGGGCGCCATGCCCGTCCACGTCGGTATCCACCGGACGTCCCGGGTCCGCTGGACGCATGGCGCGTCCTGCGATCCGCTTCGTTTCTCCCGATCCGTCCCGGCTCCCGGCCTTGCTGCCGGTCGCGCGCCGCATCTTCATCGACACCTTCGCGCACCGGTACGACAGGGACGCGTTCGACGCCTTCTGCGACCGGACCTATGCCGCCGATGGCCCGATGGCCCGGGACTTCTCCGATCCGGCGGTGCGCTGGCGCATCGCGCTCGCCGATGGCGCGCCGATCGGCTACGCGAAGCTGACCCCGCTCAGGGCGCCGGCGCCCCGCCCGGCCCGCAACGCCCTCGAACTGCAGCAGATCTACGTGCTCGCCGACTGGCAGGGCACCGGCGTCGCGCGGGCGCTGATGGCATGGGCGCTGGCGACCGCCCGCGGCCTGGGGGCCGGGGAACTCTACCTGACGGTGTTCGACCACAACGCGCGCGCGAAGCGGTTCTATGCCCGGCACGGCTTCGAAGAAGTCGGCCGCTGCACGTTCGTGCTCGGGGAACGCGTCGACGACGACCGCATCTGGCGCAGGCGCCTGGCATCGCCGGCATGCCGTGGACCGGCATGAAGACCAGCCGGATCGCCGCCGGCATGCCGGCACCCGGGCCACTCGTTCACCGTGAACGCGCTCCACCGGGACATGCGCCCGTCGTGGATCGCGGCATAGTCCGCGCCCGCACCGCCTTCGCACGGAAGGCGGTGCAGTCGACGGGTTAGCGGGTGCGCATCAGGCGCGCGTGGGCGCGCCATGCAGGTGCGAGAGCAGGCCCGCCCGCAGCACGCGGGCCGCGGGCCCGAGCGCCTGGTCGCGGCGATGCGCGAGGTAGGCCTCCAGGTCCACGCGTCCATGCCGGCCCAGTGCCGCGACGTCGAGTGGCCGCAGGCGTCCCCGCGCCAGGTCCTCCTCCACCGCCCACAGGGGCAACCGGCCCCAGCCCAGGCCTTCGCGGATCATGACGTGCTTGATGTCCTGGCCCGCGACGCGCCACGTCCCCGGTGAAAGGACGCCGAAATCCTTGCCGGCGGTCCGCGCGGTGGTGTCTTCCAGCACGATCTGCAGGTGCTCGGCCAGCTCGGCCGGATCCACCGGCCCCGGCCGCTCCCGGTCCGCCAGCGGATGGTCGGCGGCCGCGACCGCCACGAAGGGGATCGGCGACAGCGCTTCCAGCTGGATCCGCGGTTCCCGGAATTCCTCGCCCACGGTGATGGCCAGGGTGCAGCGGCCGTCGCGCAGCGCGGCGAGCGGTTCCCCCAGCGGCGCGGTGCGCAGGTGCACGGCGACGGAAGGATAGGCGTCGCGCAGGGCCCGCAAGGCGTGCGCCAGGGGCTTCACCGGGAAAAGCGTGTCCACCACCAGCGAAACGCTGAGCTCGACGCCTTCGCCCAGGCCGCGCGCGCGGGCGCGCATGGCGTCCACCCTGAGCAGGATCGCCCTGGCGTCGGCCAGCAGGGCGCGGCCTTCCGGCGTCATGGCCGGACGGCGGGCGGACCGGTCGAACAGCGCGACGCCCAGCTGGGCTTCCAGCGTGGCGATGGCGTGGCTGACGGCGGACTGCACCCGGCGGATGCGCTTGGCGGCGGAACGGAAGCTCCCCGTCTCGGCGACGGCGACGAGCACGCGCAGCTGGTCCAGCGTCAGGGCGTCCAGCATGATCTATCCATTCGATCGGATTCCGCGGAAGATTAGCACTTCCACAGATCAATTATGGCTGCGACCGTATCCGTATTCCCTCCTCGGAGACGCCGCCATGCCCAGGATCCTCGTGCTGTATTACTCGGCCTACGGCCACGTCGAAACCATGGCGAAGGCGGTGGCGGCCGGCGCCCGCGAAACCGGGGCCGAGGTGGCGATCAAGCGGGTGCCGGAGCTGGTCCCCGAGGACGTGGCCAGCAGGTCGGGCTACAAGACCGACCAGGACGCGCCGATCGCGACGGTCGCGGAATTGCCCGAGTACGACGCGATCATCCTCGGCACCCCCACCCGCTACGGCAACATGGCGGCGCAGATGAAGAACTTCCTCGACCAGACCGGCGGGCTCTGGTTCCGGGATGCGCTGGTGGGGAAGGTAGGCAGCGCGTTCACCTCCACCGGCAGCCAGCACGGCGGGCAGGAGACCACGCTGCAATCCACCCATACCGTGCTGTTGCACCTGGGCATGGTGGTCGTCGGCCTGCCCTACGCGTTCAAGGGCCAGCTGCGGATGGACGAAGTCACGGGCGGCACGCCCTACGGCGCCTCCACCCTCGCCAGCGGCGACGACGACAGCGACCGCCAGCCCTCGGACAACGAACTCGACGGCGCCAGGTTCCAGGGCCGGCATGTCGCCCGGATCGCGGCGGCCCTGGCGAACCGGGACGCCGTGCGCGCGGGGTCGGCGCCATGACATCGCGTGCTGCCGGAAACGGCGTGCTCCCGCGCCCGGCCACGGATGGCGCGGCGCTGGTCCTGGTGATCGGCGCAGGCATCGTGTCCGCCTTCCAGGTAGGCAAGGCGCCGGTGGCGCTGCCGTCCCTGCAGGCGGACCTGGGCGTGGACCTGGGGGCGGTGTCGTGGGTGCTGTCGGCGTTCGCGCTGGTGGGCGCCCTGGCCAGCCTGCTGGTCGGCGCGGTGTCGGATCGCCTCCAGGCGCGACGCGCGGTCGTCGCGGGGCTGGCGGTGCAGGCAGCGGGGTCGGCACTGGGCGCGCTGGCGACGGGACTGCCCGCGTTGCTGGCGACGCGCGCGCTGGAAGGACTGGGATTCCTCGCCGTCACCGTGGCCGCGCCGGCCATGGTGGTGGCCGCCACGACGCCCGCGTCCAGGAAACGGGCGTTCGCGGCGTGGGCCACGTTCATGCCGGTGGGCATGGCGGTCGTCATGCTGGCCGCGCCGCTGCTGGGCCAGCTGGGCTGGCGCGGCCTGTGGTGGGCCAATGCCGCGCTGCTGGCGGGCTATGCGGTGGTGCTGGCGGTGGGGACGCACCGGCTGCGCGGCACGGCCGCCGGCGGCACGGCGGGCGACGGCGTGCTTCGCGGCCTGCGGGATGCGCTGGGGAGCGGCGGCGCCTGGTTCCTCGCCGGCCAGTTCTGCGCCTACACCGCCGTGTTCTTCGCGCTGTTCGGCTTCCTGCCCACCCTCCTCGCCGATCGCCTGGGCGTGGGCGAGGCGGCGGCCGGCACGCTGAGCGCGGTCGCCGTCGGCGCGGGCGCCGCCGGCTGCATCGCGTGCGGCGCCCTGCTCCAGCGCGGTTGCCGCGCAGCGCCGCTGCTCGTGGCGGGATTCGCCGTCCTCGCGCTGTGCGGCGCCGGCATCCTGCTCGTGCCCCTGCCCGGCGAACTGGCGTACGCGCTCTGCGTGCTCTTCTCGTTCGCGGGCGCCTTCATCCCGGTCGTGATCTTCGAGGCCGCGCCGCGGCTGGCCGCGCGGCCCTCGCTGCTCGGCTCGGTGGTGGGCCTGGCGACCCAGGGCAACAACGCCGGCATCGTGATCGGTCCGGCAGCGGCGGGCGCCATCGCCGGCACCGCCGGTTGGCCGTGGGTGGCGGTGCCGATCGTGGCGGTGGCGCTGGCGGCCGCCGTCGCCGCGCACGCGTACCGGCACCGGCTGGAGGCCGCGCGATGAAGGCGGTGCTGCGCAGGCTGGCGCCGATGGCCGTCGCGATCACCATCGGCGTCGCGGGCCCGGCGAACGCCGGGGTCGCGCTGCCGCCGGTGAACCTCGGCGACAGCACGTTCCAGGACGGCATCGCCGGCCCGGGATGGCTGTTCCAGCACACGCTGTCGGCCTACCACGCCGACACCTTCCGCGATGCCGACGGCCGTCGCGGCGACGCACCGCCCGAGGTCGCATCCGTCGCGCTGCTGGTGCAGGCCAGCTACCTGTCGGAGCACCGCGTGCTCGGCGCCTACTGGGGCGCGGAAGCGATCGTGCCGTTCGTCCACGCACGGGTGAAGCCCGCGACGGGTCCCGCGCTGCACGCGACCGGCGCCGGCGACGTCTTCATCAGCCCGCTGATCCTGCAATGGCCGGAAACCACACTGGCCGGGCGTCCCTTCTGGCAGCGGATCAATCTCAACCTGACGCTGCCGACCGGGCAGCACGGGCGGCCCGCGCGGCTGGACCTGGGAAGCAACGCGTGGCAATTCAATCCGCACTACGCGTTCACCTGGGAGGCCTCGCCCGCGTGGGAGATCAGCGGCCGCCTCCACTATCTCCGGGTCGGCACCCATCGCGGTCCCGGCGCCGGAACCGGCGCCTCCAGCGCCCGGGCCGGCGATGCCGTCCACCTGAATGCGGCGATCTCGCGTTCGGTCACCGGACACCTGCGCCTCGGCGGCGCGATGTACGCCCTCGCCCAGGTCGGCGACGACCGCATCGACGGCGTCCGCCAGCCCGGCCGCGAGCGCGTGCTGGGCGTCGGTCCCTCCCTCGCCTGGAAGCGCGGGCGCGCCTCGTTCCACGCGACCGCCTACGTCGAGACGCTGGCGAAGGACCGCAGCGAAGGACACCGGCTCAGCCTCCGCTATGCGGTCGGCTTCTAGGTCGCCTGCCGGAAGGTGGTGGGCGTCAGGCCAGGGACCCTGTGCGCTGACGCCAGAAGGGGCGGCAGGCCACACATTGCCGCAGTTCCAGACCGGTGCGGCGGGCATCGCGCTATCCGCCTGTGCGTCGCGCGTACGCGGCGACGACCGGCGCCATCGGCGACCTGCATTGGCGACGGTCGTCGGCCGGGAGACCGGGCCGCCACGAGTGGCGTGGCGCGCAGCGGCGGCGCCCGGTGCAACCGGGAAGATGCGCTTCGCGATGACTGTCCCCATCCCGGCCGCGAGACGTCACAGCGCAGGCCGCCGGATCGTCAATCGGAAGACAGGACCGGCATCCACCGGCATGGAGCAGGCGATGGACGATGCCGCCAACCCGGCGCGCACCCTCTCGTTGGACCGGATCGCCGGAAGGCACGCGAGAGCCGTCCTCCGGCGGCCTGTTCCCGCCGTGCCATCACGGAACAGGTTGTTGCCCATGGAGCGGACTCCCGGTCCGGCCAGCAGGCCACCGCACCCTGTCCTCGCAGCGAACGCGCGTCCTGCCGACGGCAGGATCCCGCGACCCCCATCACCCCTGGAGACAAGCGACATGGATCCGCATGCACCACACGCTCCCTTGCCGACGTTCCTCGATCCCGAGGGCCTCTACGACCCGGCGCCGAACGGCTACTCGCATATCGGCATCCCGCCCGCCGGGACGCGGCTGGTGTACATCGCCGGCCAGGGCGGCGAGGACGCCGAGGGTGTCCTCGCCGACGGCTTCCGGGCGCAGGTCCGGCAGGCGCTGGCGAACCTGCGCATCGCCGTCCGCGCCGCCGGCGGCGACCTCGGCCACGTGGTCAAGCAGACCGTCCTGGTCGTCGACCACTCCCAGGCGCACCTGCACGTCCTCGGCGAGGAATTCGCGCGCGCCTACGGTGCCGGCCCGAAACCCGCCTGCACCCTGATCCCGGTGCCGCGCCTGGCGCTCGACGGCATGCTGTTCGAGGTCGACGCCGTCGTCGCCGTTCCCGGGTAGCGCGCGCACCGGACTCGCCCGGCATGCGGCATCCCCGTTCTCCCGGGCCCATGCCGGCTGGACGCTCTGCGTCGGGAAGGATCCCGGCTTCCGGGTTATCTCCAGCTTCACGAGGCCACCCCCATCGGGCACCGGGCGAACCGGACAATCGTCGACGTCCCGCGACCTGCGCCGAACCGAAGGAAAACACCGCGATGGTCCCACTGCACGACCTGCTGGCATTCGGCGCGGCCGCCTTGCTGATGGTGGTGACGCCCGGCCCCAACATGATCTACCTGGTGTCCCGGTCCCTCTGCCAGGGCAGGCGGGCGGGCGTGGTGTCGCTGTTCGGCGTGGTCGCGGGATTCCTCGTGCACATGCTCGCCGCGGCCATCGGGTTGACCGCCCTCTTCGCCGCCGTGCCGCTCGCCTACGACGCGCTCAGGCTGGCGGGCGCGGCGTACCTGCTCCATCTCGCGTGGCAAGCCGTCAAGCCGAAGGGAAGGTCGATGTTCGAGGCCCGCGACCTGCCGGCCGATTCGCCGGCCAGGCTCTTCCTGATGGGCTTCATGACGAACCTGCTGAACCCGAAGATCGCCCTCTTCTACCTGGCGGTGTTTCCCCAGTTCGTTTCGCCCGGGCACGGCCCGGTGTTCGTGCAGAGCCTGCAGCTGGGTCTGCTGCAGATCCTCGTCAGCTTCGCCGTGAACCTGTGCATCGTGCTGTCCGCCGCGCGGCTGGCCACGTCGCTGTCGCGGCATCCCCGGTGGCTGGCCGCGCAAAGGTATGCGATGGGAACGGTGCTCGCCGGCCTGGCCGTGCGCCTGGCGACCGAACCGCGCCGGGTCGCGTAGCGCCCGGCCAGGCCGGCGGCGCCGTGCGCGCGGATCGACTCAGGGGTTCGATGCCCGCTTCCGGCCCGGGGCGGAGACCGGCGGCGCAGCGGGGGAGGCGTCGCAGAAGAAATCGAGGAACGCGCGCAGCTTCGGCGCCATGAACTCCCGTGCGTGGAAATACACGAAGAATCCCGGCTGCGGCGGGCGGTACGCGGCCAGGACTTCCACCAGGCTGCCCTGCGCCAGTTCCTCGCGGATGCTGGCGACGAACTGGCGCGACAGCCCGAGACCGGCGCGCGCGGCCTCGCGGACCAGCCGGTCGTCGGCGAACACCAGCCTGCCGCCGACGTCCAGGTCGATGGCCCGGCCTTCGCTCGCGAACTGCCACGCTTCGATCCGGCCGCTGCCGGGGAGGCGGAACCGTATGCATTCGTGTCCCGGCAGGTCGCCGGGGCCCGCCGGCGTTCCGCGCCGCCGCAGGTAGTCCGGCGTGGCGACGACGATGCGCACCTGGTCGCCGCCGATCGGCCGCGCCACGACGTCCTGCGCCAGGCGATGCCCGAGCCGGATGCCGGCATCGAAATCGCCCGACACCAGGTCGGACAAGGTGTCGTCGGTGAAGAGTTCCACGCCGATGCGCGGATGGCGCTCGAGGAACGCTTGCAGCCGCGGCACGACCAGCAGGTCCGCCGCCAGGCGCGACAGGTTGATGCGCAGCATGCCGCCGGGCTCGCCCTTCTCCCCATCGACCTGCTGGATGGCGGCGTCGATCCGATCCAGCGGGCCGTCGATCTGCGCCAGGAAGGCCCGGCCGATTTCGCTGAGCGCGACCCGGCGGCTGGTGCGGTTCACCAGGCGCACGCCGAGCCGGGCTTCGAGCGCGCGCACGCTCTGCGAGATCGCCGAGGCGCTGATGCCCAGGTGGTCGCCTGCGCGGGTGAAACTCCCGAAGCGCGCCACCGCGCGGAAGGCGGTCAGGCCCGCCAGCGCTTCCTGTCTGATCATGAAGGTTTCCTTCAAGAGCGGCCAAGGCTAACACGCTTTTTCCGCGTTCCGTCCTGCCGCAACCTGCCCGCCCACCCCCACAAGGCAGGTCCGCACGATGCACTCCCTCGCTACGCTACTGGCCGCTTCGGTCGCCCTTTCGCCCGCACCCGACGCCGCGCCTTCCGGGGCGTGGTCCCGGCACCTGGATACCGTCATCGATGCGGCGATCGGCGAGGCGCGGATCGTGGGCACCGTCGTGCTGGTCAAGCAGGGCGGCAAGACCGTCTACCTCCGCGCCGCCGGCCTGGCGGACCGCGAGGCCGGGGTGCCGGTACGGCCCGATACCGTCTTCCGGCTGGCATCGGTCACCAAGCCCGTCGTCACGGTGGCCGCGTTGCGCCTGGTGGAACAGGGCCGGCTCGGGCTCGAGGATCGCGTCGCGCGCTGGATTCCCGGGTTCTCGCCGGCCCTGCCCGACGGCGGGCCTGCCGACATCACCGTGCACCAGCTGCTGACGCACAGCGCGGGCCTGGGCAATCCCGGCGCGGAGCCGGCGGACGGTCCCTACCATGCGCTGGGGGTGTCGGACGGGCTCGACCGCTCCGGCATCAGCCTCGAGGAGAACGTCCACCGCATCGGCCGCGCGCGCCTGCTGTTCGCGCCCGGCCGCGACTGGCGCTATTCGCTCGCGATCGACGTGCTGGGAGAGGTCGTCGCACGCGCCTACGGCGGCACCCTGGACGCCGCCGTCGAAGCGCTCGTCGCCGCGCCGCTCGGCATGCGCGATGCCCGCTTCTGGACGACACCGTCGCCGCGCCTCGCGGTGCCGTACATCGACGCCACGCCGCAGCCGCGCAGGATGGTGGGCACGACGACCGTCCCGTTGCCGGAAGGCCTGGGCTTCGACCTGGTGTTCGATCCGGACCGCGCGTTCGACGCGACCGCGTTCCCCTCCGGCGGTGCCGGCATGGTCGGCACCGCGGACGACGTCGCACGGCTCCTGGAAACATTCCATGGCCGCGACGGCGCCCTGCTCCAGGCCGGCACGGTCCGCGCAGCGATGCGCGACCACGTCGGCATCCAGGCCGGGACGCAGGGGCCGGGATGGGGATTCGGCTATGGCGGCGCCGTGCTGGGCGATCCGGAACGGGCGGGCTCGCCGCAATCGCCGGGCACGCTGCAATGGGGCGGCGTCTACGGCCACACCTGGTTCGTGGATCCGGTGGCAGGCTGGACCGTCGTGATCCTGACCAACACCGTCTACGAAGGCATGTCGGGCGCCTTCCCGCGCGAGGTGCGCGACGCGGTGTACGGCGTCCGCCCGTAGCGCCGGAGCGCCGGCATCGCCGCGCAGCGTGGCCCCGCCTCTTCCTGACACGCCGGCCGTCGGCATGCGACGGAACCGGTGGCGTCGGCTTCCGCCAAGGCAAGGTTTTTCTACGGAAGAAGCTCCTGAAGGCCCTGCTCCGCAAGCCGCAGCCGGCGCGTCGGTCGGATCGCGTCCAGGAACCGGGCATCGTGGCTCGCGACCACCAGCGCGCCTTCATGGTCGCGCAGCACCTGCTCCAGGTGCAGGGTCGCGTCCAGGTCGAGGTTGTTGGTCGGTTCGTCCAGCAGCAGGAGCTGCGGCGGCGCATCGGCGTGCAGCACGCAGGCCAGCGTGGCCCGCAGGCGTTCGCCGCCGGACAGCGCGCCGGCGGGCAGGTGCATGCGGTCGCCGCGGAATCCCAGCCGCGCCAGCACGTCGGCGCGCTGCTGCGACGACAGCCGGGGCGCCGTGCGCGCGAAATTCTCGGCCAACGACAGCGAGGGAACCAACTGGTCCAGCTGCTGGCCCAGGTAGGCCACGCGCAGGGCGCCGATGCGGCACTCGCCCCCCGCGGGCGCCCCGTCGCCGGCCAGCAACCGCAGCAGTGTGGTCTTGCCGGCGCCGTTGTCGCCCTCCAGCGCGATGCGTTCCGGCCCGCGGATCGTCAGCGTCACGCCCTCCGCTCCCCACAGCGGGCCATCGTTGCCGCGGCCCTGCAGGCGTTCCGCCGTCAGCACGCGCTGGGTCGGGCCCACCCGCGTGGCCGGCAGCGAGAAGCGCGGCATGGCGGACGTCGCCGCGTCCTGCTCGGCGCGGCGCAGGGCATCGCGCACCTGGTCGACGCGCGCACCGTGCACGCCGGCCGCCTTGCCGGCGGACACTTCGGCACGGCGCGCCAGGTTGCCGGCGACGATCTTCGGCAGTCCCGCGTCGGGCAACGTGCGCGCGGCGTTCGAGGCGCGCCGTTCCGCGCGTTCGCGCGCCTGCTGCAAGGCATGCTTCCCGCGGCGGAGTTCCTGCCGCAGGTGCCGCACGCGCTGCTCCGCCGCCGCCTGTTCGCTGTCCGCGGCCGCGCGGTAGGCGCTGTATCCGCCGCCGGCCAGGCGCAGCTGCGAAGGCTGCAGTTCCGCGATCTGCTGCATGCCCTCGAGCAGGTCGCGATCGTGGCTGGCCACCAGCAGGCAGCCACGGAACGCCTGCAGCACGTCCGCCAGGCGCTGGCGCGCGCTGCGGTCCAGGTGGTTGGTGGGTTCGTCCAGCAGCAGCACCGCCGGGCGGCGCAGCAGCCGGGCGGCCAGCGCCAGCGCCATCGCTTCGCCCCCGCTGAAGGCCGACACCGGCCGTCGCAGCGATACCCCGTGCAAGCCGAACTGCGCGAGCAGGGCGGCGATGCGCTCGCGGAGGTCCCAGTGGCCTTCCGCGCGCTCCAGCGCCGCGGCGTCGGCATCGCCGGCGAGCACCGCATCCACCGCCTGCAGCGCCCCGGCGACGCCCAGCACGTCGGCGACGCAGGCCTCCGGCGGCGCGCCCTGCCACTGCGGGAGATAGCCCAGCCTCCCATCGATCTCGACGGTGCCGGCGTGCGGCGCCAGCTCGCCCGCCAGCAGGCGCAGCAACGTGCTCTTGCCGGCGCCGTTGGGCGCGACGAGGCCGGTCCGCGACGGACCGAGGGCGAACGACAGGTCGGCGAAGACGGGCGTGCCGTCGGGCCAGGAAAACGAAAGATGCGAGACGCGGATGCGGGCGTCGGACATGGGTTCCTCCTTGGATCGCACCGCATGCGCGGGCGACCGGCAGACAAGGCACCGGGCGTGGCCAGGTGACGGGTGCGTGTCAGGGGAACAGGTCGATCACACGTCCGACGGACTCCGGGGGCGCTGCGAAGGGGCGCGTAGTGTGGCACCCCGCGGGGATTCAGGGCTGAACGGCACGCGACGGCGCGCTTCCCAGCACGAGGGTCGCCTGCAGGCCGCCGCCTGCGCGGTTGGACAGCCGCAGGCTTCCGCCCAGCGCCTGCGCGAGCTGCTGGGCGATGGCCAGCCCGAGGCCCGTGCCGCCGGTGCCGCGGCCGCGCGAGGGTTCCAGGCGGTGGAACGGCTTCAGCACGGCGTCCAGTTGATCGTCGGGAATGCCGGGGCCGCGATCGAGCACGTCGATGCAGGCGTGGCCCGCGTCGTCGAGGCGGAGCCGGGTTTCCACGTCGCCGGCGTAGGCCAGCGCATTGTCGATCAGGTTCTGCAGCACGCGCCGCAGGGTCTGCGGGTGCGTGTCGTGGAAGGCCACCGCGCTGCCGGCCAGGCGCACGCGCTTGCCTTCGTCCCGGTAGTCGGCCACCACGCTCTCCAGCAGGGCGGCCAGGTCCAGGCGGATCGCCGGGCCCGGGGCGACGGACGCGCTGCGCGCGTAGTCCAGGCCTTCGCGGACCAGCTGGCTGACCTGGTCGATATCGCCGATGAGCCTGTCCTGCACGGGGCCGGCGTCCATCGCCTCCACGCGCAGGCGCAGGCGGGTGATCGGGGTCTGCAGGTCGTGCGAGATCGCCGCCAGGATCTGCGTGCGCTCGGCGACGTGGGCGGCGACGCGGGTCCGCAGTTGATCGAGGGCCTGCGCGGCCTGGGCGACTTCCCGCGGTCCGTCCTGTGCAAGGGGAGCGCCCTTTCCCGCGGGATCCATGTCCGCGGCCGCGGCGGCGAGGCGGGCGAGCGGCCGGGTCGCCAGGCGCACGGCGACGCCCGCGCACGCCAGCAGCAGCACGACCTGGGCGGCGAGGACCCACGGCAGCCACCTCGCCAGCGGCATGGGCGCGGGCGTGACCTCGATGGTGAGGGGCTGTCCGTCGCGCAGCGTCAGTTCCACCTCGTAGCGTTCGGGATCGGACGCCACGGCGCGCGGCCGGAGGGCGTAGGCGTGGCCCAGCGCGTCGTCGATCAGGCCGGTCACCTGGCGCGCGCGGTCGCCGGCCAGGGGCGTTCCCGCACGCGCGGGACGCAGCAGGTAACGGTAGGTCCGCCGCTCCAGGCGGCCCATCCACGCACTGCGCTCGCCGGCGGGAAGATGCTCGAGCAGGGCCACGCTGACGGGCACGTCCTCGTACAGGTTCCTCAGCATCATCGAACGGGTGGCGTCCATGCGCTCGCCGAACAGCAGCGCGAACGACAGCGCATGCGCCAGCAGCAGGCCCGCGCCGAGGATCAGCAGCAGGCGCGCGCGCAGCGTGCGCGGCAGCCATCGCCGTGGCGCATGGCGCGGCGGCGTCATGCGTCCTCGCCCACCAGGACGACCGGCTGGCTGAAGACGTAGCCCTCGCTGCGCACCGTCTTGATGTAGACCTGTTCGCGCGCACCGTCGCCCAGCCGTTGCCGCAGGCGGCTCACCAGCAGGTCGATGGAGCGGTCGAAGACGTCGGCGTCCCGGCCCTGGGTGAGGTTCAGCAACTGGTCGCGGCTGAGTACGCGCTGGGGATGGTCGATGAACACGCGCAACAGCCGGAACTCCGCGCCGCTCAGGGGATACGCCGTGCCGCCCGCGTCCAGCAGGTGCCGCGCCGTGGTGTCCAGTCGCCAGTCGCCGAACCGGATCCACCGGCTGGCCTCGGAGACCTGCAGGTTCGGAGGCAGCATGCGCGCCCGCCGCATCACGGCGTTGATCCGCGCCAGCAGTTCGCGCGAGGAAAACGGCTTGGTGACGTAGTCGTCGGCGCCCATCTCCAGCCCGATGATCCGGTCCGTCTCGTCGTCGCGCGCGGTCAGCAGCACCACCGGTACCGCGCGGTGCTTGCCGGCGCGCAGGTTCCGGCACAGCGACAGGCCGTCTTCGCCGGGCATCATCACGTCGAGCACGACCAGGTCCACGTCGCGGGTGTCCAGCGCGGCCCGCATCTCGCGGCCGTCCGCCGCCAGGCTGACGCGCAGCCCGTTGCGCCGCAGGTAGTCGCCGACCATCTGGCGGATGTCGCGATCGTCGTCGACGACGAGGATGTGATCGGTGTGGGACGGCATGCGCGGGCGCTCCGGGAATCGGCCGCGGGGGCCGTGGACCTTTCGCAGCGGATGGTAGCGCCCGCGTGCCGCAGGGCGGCGCGCGGGCGGCGATGGGTTTGTATCGCACTGTATCCACGGGCCGTTTCGGGGAACCGGCTGACAAATCCCCGCCGATCCGGACACGCCGCCGATACCGGGCGGGCGCGGAATGCGTCCTAGCCGACGGGGCATCCGTGGGCGCCCATCCCACCGGAGGATCCACCATGTCCACGACCGCCTTCTCTCCCTCGTCCCCCGTTCGCCGGGGCCCGCGCCTGCTGCCCTGGCTGCTGGCGTCCGGCCTGCTGCTGGGCGGCACCGCGTCCGCCGCGTCGCCCGGCCAGGCGCCGGCCGCCACGCCGCCTCCCGCCCTGGTGGCCGGCAAGCACGTCGACGCGGGCGACCTGCGCATCGGCTACGCCGACCTGGGCCCGGCCAGCGGCGAGGTCGTCATCCTGCTGCACGGCTGGCCCTACGACATCAACAGCTATGCCGAGGTCGCGCCGCGACTGGCGGCGCGCGGCTACCGGGTGATCGTGCCGCACCTGCGCGGCTACGGCACCACGACGTTCCGCTCGCCCGACACTCCGCGCAACGGACAGCCCGCGGCGCTGGCGTCGGACGTGGTCGCGCTGATGGATGCGCTGGAGATCCGTCGCGCCACGCTGGCGGGCTACGACTGGGGCGCGCGCTCGGCGGACATCGTGGCGGCGCTGTGGCCGGAACGGGTCAAGGCGCTGGTCTCGGTCAGCGGCTACCTGATCGGCAGCCAGGAGGCCAGCCGCAAACCGCTGCCGCCGTCGGCGGAACTGCAGTGGTGGTACCAGTTCTACTTCGCCACCGCGCGCGGCCAGGCGGGCTACACGCAGTACACGCACGACTTCGCCCGGAAGATCTGGGAACTGGCGTCGCCGCAGTGGAAATTCGACGACGCCACGTTCCACCGCAGCGCCGCCGCGCTGGACAACCCGGACCACGTGGCCATCGTGATCCACAACTACCGCTGGCGCCTGGGCCTGGCGGAGGGCGAACCGAAGTACGCCGCGCTGGAACAGCGCCTGGCGCAGGCGCCGGCCATCGCCGTCCCGACCATCACCATCGAAGGCGACGCGAACGGCGCGCCGCATCCGGCGCCCGAGGCCTACGCGGGCAAGTTCACCGGCAAGTACGAGCACCGCACGTTCGCCGGCGGCATCGGCCACAACCCGCCGCAGGAAGCGCCCGCCGAATTCGTCCAGGCGGTCGTCGACGCCACGCAGCTGTAAGCCGCCGGGAGCCCCGCCATGAAAACGATGCCTACCCTTGCGCTCGTCGTGGTTGCCGTGGGCGCTGCGGCGGGCCTGGCGGGCGCGGTAAAGGCCTACGGCAGCCCGCGCCCCGTCTCCCCGCTCTACGGCGTCCCGCTGCCGGACGGCTACCGCGATTGGCCCTTTATCGCGCCCGCGCAGGAAGCGGCACCGCTGGACGAGTTGCGCGTCGTGGTCGGCAACCCCAGGGCGATGCGGGCGTACCGCGAAAAGGTGCGTCCATTCCCGGATGGCACGGTGCTGGTCAAGCTCGCCTGGAAGCACCGGCAGTCACCGGATTTCGCGCCCGCGTCCATCCCCGGCGAGGCCACCACCGTACAGGTGATGGTCAAGGATTCGCGGAAGTACGCCCGCACCGGAGGCTGGGGGTATGGGCGCTTCGTCAACGGCCGGCCCGTCGATGAAGCGCAACACCGCACCTGCCATGCCTGCCACGCATCGCGCGTGAAGGATCGCGACTACGTGTTCACCCGGTACGCCCCGTAAGCGTCACCCACCTCCAACCCCGACAGGTATTTCCCATGAACGCACTCGATACCGTCCTCTACACCGGCAGGACCCGCACCGTCGGCGGCCGCGAAGGCCACGCCCGCAGCGACGACGGCCGGCTCGATGTCGCCCTCTCGCCCCCCGGCAGCCGCCGCCCCGGCACCAACCCCGAACAACTGTTCGCCGCCGGCTGGTCCGCGTGCTTCGAGGGCGCGATGGGCATCGCCGCGCGCAAGCTGCGCATCGAGCTGCCCGCCGGCACCGCCATCGATGCCGAAGTGGACCTGGGCATGGTCGGCGAGGACTACCAACTGCAGGCGCGGCTGCACATCGCGCTGCCGGGGCTGGAAGCGTCGCAGGCCCAGGCCGTCATCGACGAAGCCCACCGCACCTGCCCTTACTCCAGGCTCTCGCGCGGCAACATCGACGTGCGGATCCGCCTGGCCCGATGACGCCGCAACAGCGCATGTCCACGTGCCCGCCATGGTGGTCCGGATACGGACATCCGCATCGCCGGACACAGCGCAACGGCCTGCGCGCGACGGAATGACCTGCCGCATCGCACTACCGGATCTTCCCCATGATCGAATACGCACTGGCCACCCTCGCGGGCATGGCGACCATCCTCTCGCCCTGCATCCTGCCCGTTCTCCCGATCGTCCTGGCGACGGGCGCCGGCCGGGACCGCGCCACCCCGCTGTGGATCATCGGCGGCTTCGTCGCCACGTTCGCCGCCGGCGGCATCCTGCTGGGCGCGCTTGCCGCCTCGTCCGGCGAACTGCAGGGCGCCATCCGCACCGGCTCCATCGTCGTGCTGATGCTGGCCGGCCTGGCCTGCTTCCTGCCGGCGCCGTTCGAACGGGCGATGGCCTGGGTCCAGCGGCAAGGGGCCCGCCTGCCCACGGGACGGATCGCCTTGCCCGGCACCGGCGCTCCCGCGGGCGCCCTGCTCGTCGGGGCGTCGCTGGGGTTCGCGTGGACGCCTTGCGCAGGACCCGTGCTGGCGTCGGTGCTGGCGCTGGCGGCCACGTCCCAGGCGCCGGGCAAGGCGAGCGTGCTGCTGGGCCTGTACGCGCTGGGCGCGGGCATCCCCATGCTGCTGGTCGCCTATGGCGGCGCCTGGATCAACCGACGGATGCCGGTCCTCCAGCGGCATGCCGGCCTCCTGCGCGCGTGTTTCGGCGCCATCGCCATCGGCGTGGCCGTGCTGCAGCTGCTCCAGTACGACGTCTTCGTTTCCGCCTGGGCCACCCGGTGGCTTCCCCCCGTTTCCCAAGGACTCTGATGCCATGAAACGTCTTTCTTCCCTGGCGACGCTGCTCGCCGCATGCGTGTTCTCGGCCGCCTGTTCCCCGGACGTGCAGGCCGATCCCGTGCAGGCGACCCAGGCGTCGCCTGCCCCGGTCGCGCCCGAGTTCCGGGGCATCGACAACTGGTTGAACGGGCCGCCCCAGCGCCTGCGCGATCTTCGCGGCAAGGTGGTCCTGGTGGAGTTCTGGACGTATTCCTGCATCAACTGCGTCCGGGTGATGCCGCACGTCAAGCAATGGCACGCGAAGTACAAGGACCGGGGCCTGGTCGTGATCGGCGTGCACACGCCGGAATACGGTTTCGAGAAGAAGCTCGGCAACGTCCGGGCGGCGGTGCAGCGGTTCGGCATCACCTATCCGGTGGCGCAGGACAACGGGTACGAGACGTGGAACGCCTACGGCAACCGCTACTGGCCCGCGATGTACCTGATCGATCCGCAGGGCCGCATCGTCTACCGGCATTTCGGCGAAGGGCAGTACGAGGAAACGGAAGCCAGGATCCGTGCGCTGCTGGACGCGGGCCCCGGCGCCGGGTAGTTCGGCGCCGGCGGGTCGGAATGGCGTGGACGCCTTCCTCAACCTGGGCATCCACGCTCGCCGGAGCGGCAACATCCGTCCCGGGAGGCCGGACGACAGCGTTCGCCAGTGTCTTCCCGCCATCGTGCGACGCCATCGCGAGACAGGCGGATCGGCTTCATGGACCGTCCGCGCTTCTCGTCCCCGCCGGAAACGCAAGCGCTGGCTGGCGACCCGCTCGGAGGACGCAACGGAAACGATCCGGCTGCCGGCGCCAGGCGAGCACGTCCAGGCGATCGGGTCCGCGCGCCATGGAAATCGTGCCCCGGAGCGCAACCGCGCGCCCTCCTTGGCCAAGCCGCTGCCCACCCATCGGGCCACGGCGGCACGCGGCGATCGCGCACCCCGTTGTCCGGTTGCGCAACAGGACGGCCGAGGCCACGGGAGCGCTCCGCAGGCGGCGCTGGGCGGCTGATATAGTGCTCCGCCCCGCGGCCGTGGACATGCCCGCTTCCTGAACAGGAAGAAGCACGCCATCGCCAGGGACGAGCGCCTTCCGGGCCGGTGTCCCCTTCTTCCTTCGCTTTTCAAGAGTGTCCATGAGTAGTAACGGTTTCTTTGGCAACCTGACCCTGTTCCGCTTCCCCACTTCCCTCGATTTCTCCCAGCTCGACGAACTGCTGCCGGAGGCCGTGCTCAAGCCGGTCGGCCCGCTGGAGCTGTCCTCGCGCGGCTTCATTTCCCCGTTCGGCCGCGGCGAGGAAGCGCTGTCCCACCGCATCAACGATGCGATCTGGCTGAGCGTCGGCGGCGAGGACAAGATCCTCCCCGGCGCGGTGGTCAACGACCTGCTGCAGAAGAAGCTGCTGGAGATCGAGGAGAAGGAAGGCCGCAAGCCCGGCGGCAAGACCCGCAAGCGGCTCAAGGACGACCTGCTGCACGAACTGCTGCCGCGCGCCTTCGTCAAGCCCTCGCGCACCGATGCGCTGATCGACCTGGAGCACGGCTTCATCGCCGTCGACGCGTCCTCGCGCAAGAGCGGCGAGAACGTGGTGTCGGAAGTGCGCCGCGCGCTCGGCAGCTTCCCCGCGCTGCCGCTGAACGCGGAAGTGGCGCCGCGCAGCGTGCTGACCGGCTGGATCGCCGGCGAGCCGCTGCCCGAAGGGCTGTCGCTGGGCGAGGAATGCGAACTGAAGGACGCGATGGACGGCGGCGCGGTGGTGAAGTGCCAGAACCAGGACCTGCAGAGCGACGAGATCGCCAAGCACCTGGAAGCCGGCAAGCAGGTCACCAAGCTGGCGCTGGTGCTGGACGACCACGTGTCGTTCGTCCTCGGCGAGGACCTGATCGTGCGCAAGCTGAAGTTCCTCGACGGCGCGGTGGACCAGCTGGAGAACACCGAGCACGACGACATGCGCGCCGAACTCGACGCCCGCTTCGCGCTGATGGCCGGCGAGGTGAAGCGGCTGTTCCTGGTGCTGGAGCACGCGCTGAAGCTCAGCAAGGCCGACTGACCGGCCTTCATGCACCGTAGGAGCGCCCTTCATGCCCCGCATGGGGGTACATGGACGCGATGCTTTTTGTACGCAACACGATAAGAGCAAGAGCATCGCGCCCATGGGGCGCTCCTACGGCTACCATGGCGCCATGCCGTCCTCGCTCCGCCGCCTGATCGCCCGCACGCCCCGCAGCGTGGAGCGCGACACGGTCGACCTGCCGATGGACGACGGCAGCACCCTCACCGTCCAGCGCGTGCGCGATCCCCGCGCCAAGCGGTTGAAGCTGAGCGTGGACGAACGCGGGGCGCGGCTGACGCTGCCGTGGCGCGCCAGCCAGGTGTCCGGCGAACGCTTCCTGCACCAGCACCGCGACTGGCTGGCCCAGCAGCTCGCCCGGCACGCGCCGGACGAGGAAGAAGCCGCCTTCGTCCCCGGCGCCACGCCCCACCTGCCGCTGCGCGGCGGCGACGTCCCGCTGCACTGGCACGAAGGCCGCTTCGCGCGCATCGAGCGCCACGACGACGGCATCCACGCGCACCTGCCCGCCCGCGCCGGCGACGCCACGCTGCGGCGGACGCTGCGCGCGTTCTACGAGGCCGAGGCGCGCGCCGACATCGGCCGCTGGCTGCCCGGCTACCTGTCCGGCCTGCCGCGCGCGCCGCGCCAGGTCCAGCTGAAGGTGATGTCCTCGCAATGGGGCTCGCTGGCCCCGGACGGCACGCTGACGCTGGACCTGGCGCTGGCGCTGGGCCGGCCGTCGGCCTTCGAGTACGTGCTCGTCCACGAGCTGTGCCACCTGCTGCAGGCCAACCACTCGCCGGCCTTCTGGCGGGAAGTGGAAGCCCGCCTCCCCGCCTGGCGCGACGAGCGGGCGTACTTCCACGCCGAAGGCCGCCGCCTGAAGGCCCGCCTGCACCGGCTGCTGGCCACGCCCTGACGCCGGCGAGGCCGTGGCGACGCCCCATGTCCTGAACCCGGCAGGCGTCGCGATCCTAGTGGCAGCCGGAGACGGCGGGAGCCGCACGCGAAACGCGCGCCCACCGTCCGAGGCGCCGTCGCCTTCTCCGGTATCCGCCCCATGACCTGCTCCGCCCCGTCGCGCGCGTTTCCCGCCGCGCCCTCGCCCGCCCCGGCCCGTCCGGCCGCCGCGCCTTCGCTGAAGGCGTTCTCGCTGTACGCCATGCCGGAGAACGAGACCGCCGCCCGCCACGCCGCCCGCCGTGCACTGATGAGCCGCAAGGGCGTGCCGGTCGAGGAAGTCAGCGCGCGGGCCCGCGAGCGCCGCCTTGCGGCCGGCCGGATCCAGCGGTTCGATCCCCGCGCCCGGCTGCTGGCGCTGATGCTGCCGGCCGCCGCGGTGCTGGCCTGGGCCGGCAGCGTGCGGGGCTCGATGTCGCTGCTGCTGGCCGGCTACGTCCTGCTGGCGCTGGGCACGGCCGCCCTGCTGGCGCGGCTGACCCGCACGCCCGAGGCGGCCCGCGCGCCGCTGGAGTACTACTACCTGCCGGACGAGCACCTGGCCAGCGCGGAGGACATCACCCTCCTGCGTCGCCTGGCGCAGCAGGATCCGGAACTGGACGTTGTCACCACGGCCTGGTGGCGCAGCATGGCGCCGATCCGCAAGGGCGACATCCGGATGGCCATGGAATTCCACCACGCCAAGCGCGGCTGAAGCCGCGCGCGGGCGCGCGCCGGCCTCCCGCGCCTCGACGCCGCCCGGCCGCGGCCGCCGCAAACGGCCTCGCCCCCAGCGGACCCCCGCCCCGTGAACGGCCGGCCTCTTCCGTGACCTGACGGCCCGCCTCATCCCGTTCCCTGGACAGGCACGGCGACGGGCCGTGCGAACCGAGGAGAACGGAATGCGTCATGCGTGGGTGATGTGCGGGCTGGTGCTGGCCCTGTCGGCGTGCGGGAAGTCGGCGGAGGACAGGATGGCGGAAGCGGCGATCAAGGCCGCCACCGGCAACGGCGTCCAGCTCGACCAGGAGGGCGAGAAGGTCACGCTGAAGACGGCCGACGGCGACGTCACCGTGCACGGCGGCGACAACGTGAGCCTGCCCGGCGACTTCCCCGACGACATTCCCCTTCCCGACGGCTACAAGGTCGAGAGCATGCTGGAGACCGGCGGCTCGCGGATCATCGCCCTACTCGCGCCGGGCGATGCGCAGCAGCTCTACGCCGCCGCCAGCGAAGGCATGCAGGCCAAGGGGTGGAAGCAGACGGTGGCCCTGCAGGGCGACGGACAGGGCGGCCTGCTGGGCTACGAGAAGGACGGGCGCAAGGCCACGCTGTCGTTCACCCCGGAAACCGGCGGCAAGACCGCCATCGGCCTGCAGCTGGTCGCCGCGGACGCCGCGCCGAACTGAGCCGCCGCCTCACCCGTGCGCGTCGAGGAACCCGCGCACGACCGCCGCCACGCCGGCCGGATCCTCCATGTGCAGGTGGTGGTTGCCGGGCAGCACCGCCAGCCGGCCCGCCGGCAGCAGCGCCGCGCGCTGGCGGCGCAGCGGCTCGGGGAAGTAGGGCTGCGCCGTCTCGGCGTAGATCACCTGGGTGGGACAGGCGATGGCGGCGATCACCGCCTCGACCTGTTCCGCGGTCGGATACAGGAACGACGGCACGGTCAGCCGCTGGTCCGTGCGCCACTGCCAGCCGCCGGGCACCGCGGCCACGCCGCGTTCCACCAGCAGGCGCGCCACCGGCTCGCTGAGCTGGTTGGCGAGCATGCGCGCGCGCACCGCCGCCGACAGGTCCGCGAATACGCGCAGCGGCTTGCCGGCCAGCGCGCGCGTGGCGGCCACGCTGTCGCGCATCCGCGTGGCGGCGTTGGCCGGCGCCTCGCTCAGGCCGCCCAGCGCCTCGATGGCGACCAGCGCCTCCACGCGCTCGGGCACGGCCGCCGCCAGCAGGCTGGCGATGCCCGCGCCCATCGAATGCGCCAGCAGGGTGAACGTCGGCCAGCCCAGCGCGTCGGCGACGTCCAGCACCGCGTTCAACGCCACGTTGCGGGTGTACTCGCTGCCGGGCGCCAGGTGCGCGCTGTGGCCGTGGCCCGGCAGGTCCAGCGCCACGAGGTCGCAGTCGCCGAGGTACGGCGCCAGCGGGACGAAGCTGGCGGCGTTGTCCAGCCAGCCGTGCAGCGCCAGCACCCGGCGCCCGCCTTCGCGCCCGCCGCGCAGGGCGGTCAGCCGGCCGAGCGCGGCCTCGAACGCCGCCTCCCGCAGGTTCACGCGCCGTCCCCGGCCGCGCGCCGCGCCAACGCGGCCAGCGCCTCGGCGTGCGCCGGCGCCGCGTTGAGGCAGGGGATGTAGCGCAGTTCGCCGCCGCCGGCCGCGTGGAAGGCTTCCGCGTTCTGCATCGCGATCTCCTCCAGCGTCTCCAGGCAGTCCACCGCGAAGCCCGGGCAGACCACGTCCACCCGGCGCACCCCGCGCGCGGCCAGCGCGCGCAGGGTCGCGTCGGTGGCCGGCTCCAGCCAGCGTTCCCGGCCGAAGCGCGACTGGTACGTCAGCGTCCATTCGCCGTCGCGCAGGCCCAGCGCCTGCACGATGGCGCACGTGCTGGCCTCGCAGCGCTGCGGATACGGATCGCCGTTGCGGGCCACGCGCTGCGGCAGGCCGTGGTAGGAGAACAGCAGGTGCCCGCCGGTCCCGTGCTCGGCGCGCCACTGCCGGATCGCACCGGCCACCGCCGCCAGCCAGCCCGGATCGACCGAGTAGTCCTCGATGAAATGCACGTCGAGCCCGGACGCCTCCTGAACCACCACGTCGCGCACGGATTCGGTGGTGGTGGTGGAGTACTGCGGGTACAGCGGCAGCACCACCACCCGCCGGACGCCCTCGGCGCGCAGCGCGCGCAGGCGCCCGGCCAGCGCGGGCCGGCCGTAGCGCATCGCGTCCAGCACGCGCCACGCCGGCAATCGCGCCTGCATCGCCTCGGCCAGCCGCCGCGTGTACACGGCCAGCGGCGAACCGTCCGGCAGCCAGATGCTGGCGTACTTCTCGGCCGCCCGCGGCCCGCGCAACGGCAGGATCACCCCGCGCAGCAGCGGCTGCCACAGCAGCGGCGGGATCTGCACCACGCGCCGGTCGCCGAGGAATTCGCCCAGGTAGCGGCGCACGGCCGCGGCGGTGGGCGCCTCGGGCGTGCCCAGGTTCACGACGAGGAGAGCGATGGAAGGCGTCTGCGGCATCCGCCTATTGTGTCAGAGCGCCGATCCGCGCCGAACCCGCGCCCTCGGCCGCGACGCCGGACCGCGCCCGGCCGGCGTCAGCACCGATTCATCCGCCCGCGCCTACTTTCGCCCCGTTGCGGCACACTGTCGCCGAATCGTCCCCGGAGCCCCCCATGAACCGCACGTCCCGCCGCCTGTTGCCGCCCACCGCCCTTGCGCTGGCCGCCGCCCTGTTCGCCGGCCAGGCGATCGCGGGCCCGAAGGAGGACGAGCGCGCCACCAACGCCGTGCGCGTGCTCAGCGAGATCCAGCGCATCCCCGAGAACGGCATCCCCGACAAGCTGCTGGACGAGGGCAAGGCGATCATCGTCATCCCCGACACCCTCAAGGCCGGCCTGGTGATCGGCGGCCGCCGCGGCCACGGCCTGATGTCGGTGAAGAATCCGGATGGCAGCTGGTCGCAGCCGGTGTTCGTGAAGCTCACCGGCGGCAGCATCGGCTTCCAGGCCGGCGTGCAGTCTTCCGACGTGGTGCTGGTGTTCCGCAACGACCGCTCGCTGGATTCGATCGTCAACGGCAAGTTCACCCTCGGCGCCGACGCCGGCGTGGCCGCCGGCCCGGTCGGCCGCAACGCCAGCGCGTCCACCGACGGCCAGCTGAAGGCCGAGATCTGGTCGTGGTCGCGCGCGCGCGGCCTGTTCGCCGGCGTGGCGCTGGACGGCGCCGTGCTGCAGATCGACGACGAGGCCAACACCGCCGTCTACGGCAGCGCCGCCACCCCGCGCGCCATCTTCGAGAGCCGCGCCGGCCAGCCGTCCGACGCCGTGGTCGGCTTCCGCGACCAGCTGGAGGAAGTCACCGAGGTCGCCCGCGGCAACCGCGGCTCGGCCGGCGCCCCGGCGCACGCGGCCAGCGCGCCCGCGCCGGCGGTCGCCCCGGTGGTGGTGGAAGCGCCGGCGCAGACGCAGGGTTTCCAGCCGGTGCAGGACGGCGAAGTGCGCACCGAGCCGCTGGACGGCACCCCGTAACGGAAGTAATGGGCCGCGGATCGCCATCCCGGCGGTCCGCCTGCGCTATCCTGAGCGCCCCGACGTTTCCAGCGAGTACACACCATGGGCGGTTTGAGCATCTGGCATTGGATCATCGTGCTGGTGGTCGTGTTGCTCGTCTTCGGCACCAAGCGCCTGCGCAACGCCGGCCAGGACCTGGGCGAGGCGGTCAAGGGCTTCAAGAAGGGCATGCGCGAGGACGACGACAAGCCCGCCGGCCAGCTGAAGGACCAGTCCCGCAGCGACGAGTCCAGCGCCGCCAAAGAGCGCGACCGCGACGCCACCTGATCGCGCGGCACGACGGCCGCGGCCATGTTCGACATCGGTTTCAGTGAACTGCTGGTCATCGCGGTCGTCGCGCTGGTCGTGCTGGGTCCCGAGCGCCTGCCCAAGGCGGCGCGCTTCGCCGGCCTGTGGGTGCGGCGCGCGCGCGCGCAGTGGTACTCGGTGAAGGACGAGCTGGAGCGCGAACTCGCCGCCGAGGAGCTCAAGCGCAACCTCAAGGACGCCCAGGACGCGCTGCGCGACACCGAGCAGCGCATCCGCGAGAGCGCCCGCGAGACCGAACGCCAGTTCGAGGAAGTGCGCGAGGCCGCGCGCGAAGACGCGAAGGCGCTGCGCGAGGATGTCGAATCGGCGATGGCGCCGCCCGCCCCGGCGGCGAGCGCCGCGCAGGAAGCGGAACCCGGATCGCTGCCGGCCCCGGCGCCCGACCCCGCGGCGCCGACCGCCGATGCCGCCAGCGAACCCGAAGCCGGCACCACCGCCGACCTGTTCCCGCCGAAGGAGCCGCGATGAACCGCGAGGCGCCGGAACAGGAAGCCGAAGGCAGCCTGATCGAACACCTGCTCGAACTGCGCACGCGGCTGGTGCGCGGCCTGGCGGGCACCGGCCTGGTGCTGCTGGCGCTGCTGCCGTTCGTGCGGCAGCTCTACGACCACCTGGCGAAGCCGCTGATCTCGCAGCTGCCGACGGGCCAGGCCGCGCAGATGATCGCCAGCGACCCGACCTCGGGCTTCTTCGCGCCGATCAAGCTGGCCTTCTTCACCGCGCTGTTCCTGTCCTCGCCGTGGCTGCTGTTCCAGGCCTGGAGCTTCGTCGCCCCCGGCCTGTACAAACACGAGAAGCGGCTGGCGATGCCGCTGCTGGTCTCGGCCATCGTGCTGTTCTACGCCGGCTGCGCGTTCGCCTACTTCCTGGTGCTGCCCAGCGTGTTCCATGCGCTGACCGTGTTCACCCCGGACATCGTCACGCTGGCGCCGGACCCGGCGAAGTACCTGGACTTCGTGATGGTGATCTTCCTGGCCTTCGGCGTCAGCTTCGAGCTGCCGGTGGCGCTGGTGATCATGGTGCTGCTGGGCTGGGTGACGCCGCAGCAGCTGCGCGAAGGGCGCGGCTACGCCATCGTCGGCGTGTTCGTCATCGCCGCGCTGATCACCCCGCCGGACGTGGTGTCGCAGCTGATGCTCGCCATCCCGATGTGCCTGCTGTACGAACTCGGCATCGTCGCCGCCGGCTGGCTGAAACCGCGCCCGCGCCCCGACGGCGCCTGAGCGCGCACGATTCCGGACGCGCCGCAGCGCACCCTGGCATTGAGCGATCGCTCTTTTCGCAACGGAGCTGTGTCGATTCGCTACCTGCGCTGGATCAAACCTCGATGTGCGACACCGCAGGCGCCGCGACGCCCGGCGCGCTCCCCAACATCTGTCGCCACGCAGTGTAGGCGGCGCCGGCCAGTAGCGGCATCAACACGCCCATCAGCGCAAGATTCGTGAACAGCACGGCGATCACTGGCCCCAGCACGAACTGCACCACCACGCCCACGATCTGCAGGACCAGGCTTAGTGCGAACAACAGCACGGCGAGCAGCAGCGAGAACACGACCAGGGCGCCGAAGTTCTTCGCATTCGCCGCCAGGCTCAGCCTGAGGGCCGAGAACCCACTGCGGTCGGAGAAGATCACCTCCGATACGGCCACCATGACCAGGCAGACCACGATCGGCGCCAATGCGATGGTCACCAGCATCCAGAACAGGAATCGCACGACAGGCAAGGACGCGACCAGGGCATTGACCTGTGCGGGATCTGGTTGACCGCCATTCGCCATCATCGCCTGCAGCTTCAGCATGACGTCGTTGGCCTGCTGCACGCCATCGGTTCCGATCAGTGCGATCAGCAGGATGGCCGAAAGGATGGTGCCCGCCAGTGGAATGACCGACGTCAGCAGCAACGGCGCAACGTGACGAATCCCCACCTGCAGATGATGCACGCTCGCGTCGCGACCTTCGGATACCTCGCGCGCCGCCCAGACCACGCCGGCGAAGATCAGGCAAGGCACGCCGAGCGTCAGTGCGGCATAGATCAAAAGCGGGATCAACGACAGCGGGAACGGGAGCGCCGCCATGAGCGCCACCACCATGACCGCCACAAGCAGGGACAGCGCGACCACGAGCAACCCCACGACGCTGATCGCGAACAGCGGCACCGGCGCGCGCTTGAGCAGCGCGAAGCCCGCCAGCAGCCATTCCGCGCCGGCACTGGCCGGCACCTTGTTGATCGTCGACATCGGGGTTCTCTGGGGGTACGGCGGTGGACTCAGCGGCCGTGCAGGCCGCGCGCGTGGCGGACGAAGCGCCGCAACAGTTTGCGGGCTTGCGGCGCCGCCGTCACGTTGCGGGCGATGGTGCCCGGGCAGCGGCCCTCGCTGCGCAGGTGGTCGGCGCGGGCGTGCACGTAGCCGCGCATGTGGTGGGTGGCGAACTCGGGGTGGAACTGCACGCCCCAGGCGCGGTCGCGCCAGCGGAAGGCGTGGCAGTGGTCCTGTTCGGAACGCGCCAGCACGGTGGCGCCCTCCGGCGGCCGCGCCACCGTCTGCACGTGGGTGGCGTGGGCGGCGAACTTCAGCGGCATCGCCGAGAACAGCGGGTCGTCCTGAGCGTGCGGATGCAGGTCGATGTGGACGGTGCCGGATTCGCGCCCGGCCGGGTTGTAGGCCACCTCGCCGCCCAGCGCGTGCGCCAGCAGCTGGTGGCCGTAGCAGATGCCCAGCAGCGGCAGGCCCTCGTGGGCGGCGTCGCGCAGCCATTCGGCGCTGCGTTCGCTCCAGTCGGCGCGGTCGGTGACCATCGCCGCCGAGCCGCTGACGATGATGCCGGCGAAGCCCTCGCGCCGCGGCAGCGCATCGCCGCGCTCGACGTTGGCCACCACCGTCTCGTCGGCCTCCAGTCCGGCCGCCACGCGGATCCAGTGCGGGAAGCCGCCGTAACGTCGCATCGAGCGCACCGGCTGTCCGGTTTCGACGATCAGGAAGGGGGCGTTCACGGGCGTATCCACGACGGCGTCACACGGGCGAAAGCGGCGGAAGGACAAGGGCTTGCCCGTATACTAGCCCGCTTTTCCGCAGTGCACGATAACGCGATGACCGGACAATCGATTACACCGGTAACCTTCCAGGGCCTGATCCAGACCCTGAACCAGTACTGGGCCGACCAGGGCTGCGTCCTGGTCCAGCCGCTGGACCTGGAAGTGGGCGCCGGCACCTTCCACCCGGCCACCTTCCTGCGCGCGCTCGGCCCGGAGCCGTGGAACGCCGCCTATGTGCAGCCCAGCCGCCGCCCCACCGACGGCCGCTACGGCGAGAACCCCAACCGCCTGCAGCGCTACTACCAGTACCAGGTGGTGATGAAGCCCAACCCGGACGACATCCAGGAGCTGTACCTGGGCTCGCTGAAGGCGCTGGGCATCGACCCGCGCGTGCACGACCTGCGCTTCGTCGAGGACAACTGGGAATCGCCGACGCTGGGCGCCTGGGGCCTGGGCTGGGAGGTGTGGCTGAACGGCATGGAGGTCACCCAGTTCACCTACTTCCAGCAGGCCGGCGGCCTGGAGTGCCGGCCGGTGCTGGGCGAGATCACCTACGGCCTGGAACGCCTGTGCATGTACCTGCAGAACGTGGACAACGTCTACGACCTGGTGTGGACGCGCGGCCCGCAGGGCGTGGTGACCTACGGCGACGTGTACCACCAGAACGAGGTGGAGCAGAGCACGTACAACTTCGAGCACGCCGACGTCGCCGAACTGTTCCACCGCTTCGACGCCTGCGAGAAGGAGGCGCTGAAGCTGGTCGAGGCCGGCCTGCCGCTGCCCGCCTACGAGCAGGTCACCAAGGCCAGCCACAGCTTCAACCTGCTGGACGCGCGCCGCGCCATCTCCGTCACCGAGCGCCAGCGCTACATCCTGCGCGTGCGCAAGCTGGCGCAGGCGGTGGCCGAGGCGTACTACGCGCAGCGCGAGAAGCTCGGGTTCCCGGGTCTGAAGAAAGAATCCGCTTGAAGCCCCTCTCCCTTCGGGAGAGGGGTTGGGGAGAGGGTCCGGCGACACCCGGATGGTTGACCGCCACGGACTCCGCCGCACCCTCATCCGCCCTTCGGGCACCTTCTCCCAGAGGGAGAAGGGAACAACTCAAGGTTGCATGCACATGAGCGAACAAAAACCCCTGCTGATCGAACTGGGCACCGAAGAGCTGCCGGTCAAGGCGCTGCCGGGCCTGGCGCAGGCCTTCTTCGACGGCGTGATCGCCGCGCTGGAAAAGCGCGGCATCGGCCTCGAGCGCGGCGACGCCAGGCCGCTGTACACGCCGCGCCGCCTGGCGGTGCTGCTGCCGGCGGTGGACGTGGAGCAGCCGGAGCAGAAGTCCGAGGTGCTGGGCCCGTACCTGAACATCGCGCTGGACGCCGACGGCAAGCCGACCCGGGCGCTGGAAGGCTTCGCCGCCAAGGCCGGGATCGACTGGACGCAGTTGGAACGCACCACCGACGGCAAGGGCGAGCGCTTCGTCCACCGCGCCGTGAAGCCGGGCGCGAAGACCGCCGGCCTGCTCGCCGACGTCGTGCGCGAGGCCCTCGCCGGCATGCCGATCCCCAAGCCGATGCGCTGGGGCGACCACGACTACGCCTTCGCGCGGCCGGTGCACTGGCTGGTGCTGCTGCTGGGCAAGGACGTGGTGGACGCGCAGGTGCTGGGCGTGGCCTCCGACCGCATGAGCCGCGGCCACCGCTTCGAGCACGACAAGCCGGTGTGGATCAACGAGCCGGGCGAGTACGTCGTCGCGCTGCAGGGCGCGAAGGTGCTGGTCGACCCGGATGCGCGTCGCGCGCGCATCGTGGCGGAAGTGGAGAAGGCCGCGGCGCAGGCCGGCGGCAGCGCGCGCATCACCGACGACAACCTGGAGCAGGTGGTCTGCCTGACCGAGTGGCCGGCGGCGGTGCTGTGCGGCTTCGAGCCCGCGTTCCTGGCCGTGCCGCAGGAAGCGCTGATCGAGACGATGGAGATCAACCAGAAGTTCTTCCCCGTGCTCAGCGACGGCGGCAAGCTGACTGAGCACTTCATCGGCATCGCCAACATCGAGTCGCAGGACGTGGCGGAAGTGCGCAAGGGCTACGAGCGCGTGATCCGCCCGCGTTTCTCCGATGCGAAGTTCTTCTTCGACGAGGACCTGAAGCAGGGCCTGGTCTCGATGGGCGACGGCCTGAAGACCGTGACCTACCAGGCCAAGCTGGGCACCGTGGCCGACAAGGTCGCGCGCGTGGCCGCGCTGGCCGAGACCATCGCATCGCAGGTCGGCGCCGATCCCGCGCAGGCGCGCCGCGCCGCGGAACTGGCCAAGAACGACCTGCAATCGCGCATGGTCAACGAGTTCCCCGAGCTGCAGGGCATCGCCGGCCGCCACTACGCGCTGGCCGCGGGCGAGCCGAAGGAGATCGCGCTGGCCATCGACGAGGCCTACCAGCCCCGCTTCGCCGGCGACGACATCGCGCTGTCGCCGCTGGGCAAGGTGCTGGCGATCGCTGAACGCCTGGACACGCTGGCGGGCGGGTTCGCCGCGGGGTTGAAGCCGACGGGGAACAAGGATCCGTTCGCGCTGCGAAGGAATGCGCTGGGGTTGGCGCGGACCGTGATCGAGAGTGGGTTTGATCTGGATGTGCGTGCGCTCATCAAAGAAGCGCATCTCCAAGTCGTCAAGAGTATCGGCTATACCGCCTTGGAGAAGAAGGAGAAGGACGCAAAGGACGCAGAGTCCAAGGGTGTTTCAACCAGCCCATTTCAAAGTGTCCATAGCAATTTCAACCTTGCGAACATCGACGAACTCTTCGATTTCATCCTCGACCGCCTGCGCGGCTACTACGCCGACAAGGGCGTGCCGGCTGCGCACTTCAACGCCGTGGCGGCGCTGTTTTCTCCGGTCGGGGCTGAAGCCCCTCCTGCAGGGAGCGGTGCGGCGGGGGGCGGTGCGGATGTAGGAGGGGCTTCAGCCCCGACCGCACGCCTGCCGGGCTCGCTGTACGACTTCGACACCCGCATCGACGCCATCGGCACGTTCGCCGCGCTGCCGGAGGCCGCGGCGCTGGCCGCCGCCAACAAGCGCATCGGCAACATCCTGAAGAAGGCCGACATCGCCATCCCGCACGCGGTCGACCGCGCGCTGCTGACCGACCCGGCCGAGAGCGCGCTGGCCGAGGCGGTGGAAGCCGTGCTCGGCGAGACCGACGACGCCCTGCACCACCACGACTACGTCACCGTGCTGAACCACCTGGCGCGGCTGCGGCCGCAGGTCGATGCGTTCTTCGACAGCGTGATGGTGAACGCCGACGACCCCGCCGTGCGCGCCAACCGCCTGGCCCTGCTCAAGCGCCTGGCCGACCGCTTCCGCGCGGTGGCCGCGATCGAACACCTGTCGAACTGAGCCGCACGCAACGCCTCCGACCGTCATCCCGGCGACAGCCGGGATCCGGCGGCGGTGCGCCGTCCCCGGCGACGGATCGAAAGCCACCGGGTCGCGGCTCGACCAGACGTTCGCCTGCCGCACATCCCCGGGAACGACGGCGGCCGGGTGAACGGCATCGGGTGCCGTCGGTCCTCCCGCCCGGCGACCGACGCAACGCGTGCATCGCCGCGTCCCCATCGCATTGGAGCCCCGTTCACCGCGCTTAACGCCCACCGGTTATCCTGCGCGCATGCGTCGAATCCCCCGCTTCGCCACCGCCTTGTTCATGCTCGCCGCCACCGCGCCCGCGTGGGCGGCGGCCACGGTGGAGAAGGTGGAGATCGCGGGGCTGGACGACGAGTTGATGGTCGAGAACATCCACGCCGCGCTGTCGCTCAACGATTCGCTGGGCGACCGGCTGTCCGAGTCCCGGCTGGAATACCTGCTCAGCGAAGCCGTGGCCGAGGCGCGCGAGGCGCTGGAGCCGTTCGGCTACTACTCGCCCACCATCGCCGTCGACGCGCCGCGCACGGAGGGCGCCGAGGACGAGCAGCTGGCGGTGACCGTGCGGGTGGACCTGGGCGAGCCCGTGCGCGTGCGACGGCGCGACCTGTCCATCGAAGGCGACGGCGGCGACGACCTCTACCTGAAGGAGGACCTGGAGGCCTTCGCGCCCCGGGTCGGCGACGTGTTCGACCACACCACCTACGAGGCGAGCAAGCTGGCCATCGTGCGGCGCCTGGCCGACCGCGGCTACTTCGACGCCGACTTCACCCACCGCCGCGTGGAGGTCACGCGCGCCGAGCACGCGGCCGACATCGCGCTGGGCTGGGTCAGCGGCATCCGCTACGACATGGGCCCCACCCGGTTCCACCAGGACAAGTTCGACCCCGGCCTGCTGGACAAGCTGGTGTACTGGGAGGAAGGCAGCTACTTCCACCAGGGCAAGCTGGACCGCCTGCGCGAGTCGCTGGTGGGGCTGGACTACTTCTCCAGCATCGACATCCAGGCCAACCCCGACAAGGCCGAGGACGGCCGCGTGCCGATCGACGTCAACCTGGAGCTGGCCAAGCGCGACATCTACACCGCCGGCCTCAGCTACGGCAGCGAGAGCGGCCCCGGTATCCGTCTGGGGCTGGACCGCCGCTACGTCAATTCGCGCGGGCACAAGCTGTCCACCTACCTGGACTACGCGCAGAAGCGCAAGACGCTGACCACGCAGTACCGCATCCCGGCGTTCAAGTGGCTGGACGGCTGGTACACGGTCGGCGTGCAGGCCAGCGACGAGCAGACCGACTACATCGACCTGCGTCACGTCGAGTTCACCGGCAGCCGCAGCGGCCAGGTCAGCGAGGACTGGACCGCAGTGGCCTCGCTGCACGCGCTGCGCGAGCGCTGGCGCTACGTCGAGAACGATCCCGTCACCGGCCTGCCCGACACCACGGTGTCGTACGCCACCTTCACCTACCCGTCGCTGCGCGCGGACTACACCAACTCGCCGGTCGGCTCGAACCGCCCCGACCAGCTGGCCGGCTCCGTCCTGCTGCGCGGCGGCGTGGACGGCGCCGGTTCCGACGCCAACTTCTTCCAGTTCCACATGCGCGCGCGCTGGTCGCAGCAGTACAAGGCCAACAGCGCACTGATCGTGCGCGGCGAGTACGGCCACACCTTCACCAGCTCGCTGGTGGCGATGCCGCCGTCGCTGCGCTTCTTCGCCGGCGGCGACCGCAGCATCCGCGGCTACGCCTGGCGCGAGGTCGGCCCGCGCCGCGGCGACTACGCGCTCGGCGCGAAGAACGTGGTCACCGGCAGCGTGGAGTACGAGTTCTATCCGAAGGGCGGCCCCTACGGCGGCGCGGTGTTCGTCGACACCGGCAGCGCCTTCGACGGCACCCGCCCCGACCTGAGCACCGGCATCGGCATCGGCCTGCGCTGGCGCTCGCCGGTGGGCCCGGTGCGGCTGGACGTGGCGCACGGCCTGAACGATCCGGATTCCAGTTTCCAGATCTACCTCAACATCGGGACCGATCTGTGAAGAAGCGCGTGCCCGACACCCTGACGCCGGAGGAGCGCGAGGCGCGCATCGCCGAGCTGCGCACGCGCCGCCGGGCGCGCATGCGCACGCTGGCGATCCGCAGCGCCATCGGCAGCGGCGTACTGCTGGTGCTGCTGTGCGTCGCGCTGTACTGGCTGCTGCAGACCGTCGCCGGCCGCGACGTGCTGCTGGCGCAGATCACGGCGCGGCTGCCGGCGGACGCCTCGCTGTCCTACCGCGAGGTGGAGGGCCCGATCGCCGGCCCGCTGACCCTGCGCGGCGTGGACTTCCGCTGGGACAAGATCCACTTCACCGCCGACGAGGTCTACCTGGAGCCGGACCTGCGCCCGCTGCTCGGCAAGCGCCTGCGGCTGGACGTGCTGCGGCTGCGCGGCGCGATGCTCGACGTGCCCGAGAGCGACGAGCCGTTCGAGCTGCCGCACTGGCCGGACCTGCTGCCGCAGATCGAGATGCCGCTGGCGATCCAGGCCGACCGGCTGGAGATCGAGCGCTTCCAGGTCCGCCAGAGCGGCCAGCCGGTCATCGCCATCGCGCGCACCAGCGGCGGCATCGACATCGGCAACGGCTACGTGCACGCGGAGAAGCTGGCCATCGCCAGCGACCGCGGCGCGTTCGGCGTGCACGGCAGCTATGCGCCGCGCAAGGGCTACCGGACCGACCTGACCGCGACGGGCGTGTTCCCGGCGGCGGCCGGCCGCACGCCGGCGCGCCTGGGCCTGGTGGCGCGCGGCAACCGCGCGCGCATGAACGTGGCCGTCGCCGGCGCCGCGCCCGCCCCGCTGCGCGCCACGCTGGTGCTGCACGGCGAGACCCGGCCGACCTGGACCTTCGCCGCGAAGACCGAGGCCCTGGACCTGTCGCTGCTGGGCGTCGCCGACGACCGCACGCCGGTCTCCTTCGACCTGGCGGCCCAGGGCGCCGGCGGCGCGGCGGACCTGCAGGGCACGCTGCGGCGGGGCGACCTCGCGGTGGTGATCGAACCCTCGCATGCGCGCATCGACGGCGAGGTGCTGACGGTGGAGCCGCTGGCGATCCGCGCGTTCGACGGCTACGCCGCGCTGCGCGGCCGCGCCGACTTCACCGTGCCGGAAAACCCCGAGTTCCGCTTCGCGGTGAACGCGCGCGGCCTGCGCTGGGGCACGGAAGCGGCAAGCATGGTCGGCGCCGAGGGCGACTTCGGCGTGGCCGGCAAGCTGGAAGCCTGGGCCGCCATCGGCAAGGCCACGCTGACGCGCGGCGACGACAGCGCGATGCTGGCGTTCGACGGCCGCGGCGACGCCGAGCGCGCGCAGCTGGAGAAGCTGCAGGTGCGCATGCCCACCGGCACGCTGGACGCCACCGGCACGGTCGGCTGGGCGCCGGCGCTGGACTGGGACGTGCGGGCCACGCTCGCCGGTTTCGATCCGGGCTACTTCGCCGCCGGCTGGAACGGCAGCGTATCCGGCGAACTCGCGTCGAAGGGACGCCAGCGCGAGGACGGCCGGTTCCAGGGCACGCTGGACGTGCCGAAGCTCGGCGGCCGCCTGCGCGACCGCGCGCTCGACGCGCGCGGCCGGTTCTCGCTGGACGGCACCGACGGCGAGGGCGAACTCGCGCTGTCGCTGGGCGGCAGCCACGTCGCCGCGCAGGGCAAGGTCGGCGACACGCTGGCAGTGGACGCCACCTTCAGCCCGCTCAACCTGGCCGACCTGCTGCCCGAGGCCAGCGGCACGCTGGCCGGCACCCTCAGGCTCACCGGCGCGCGCACCGCGCCGGACGTCGACGCCGACCTGGGCGGCGACCACCTGCGCTGGAACGACTGGAGCGCCGGCCGCGTGAGCCTGCGCGGCCGCCTGCCGTGGCGCAGCGGCGACGGCCAGCTGGCGCTGCAGGGCAGCGCGGTCGACGTCGGCACGGTGCTGGACAGCGTGCAGCTCAACGCGCGCGGCGCGGTGGAGGACCTGCGCTTCGACGCCGACGCGCGCAACGCGATGGGCGCCGTCGCCCTGTCCGGCAGCGCGCAGAAGCGCGGCGCCAACTGGCAGGGCACGCTGGACGCGCTGCGCATCGCGCCGTCCCGGGGCAACCCGTGGACGCTGCGGCAGCCGGCGCGCTACGCGCAGGACGGCGGCAACTGGACGCTGTCGGAAAGCTGCCTGGCCTCGGACATCGGCGGCGCGCTGTGCGCCAGCGCCGACTGGCCGCGGCGGGGCCTGGCGGTGCGCGGCGACGCGCTGTCGCTGGCGCTGGTGCAGCCGTGGCTGCCGCCCAGCAACGGGCGGCCGCTGGTGCTGCGCGGCGAGTTCACCCTGGACGCGACGCTGCGGCCGGCCGGCAACGCCTGGCAGGGCCAGGTGCACCTGGCCTCGCTGGACGGCGGCCTGAAGATGGGCACCGCCGCGCGCGGCGAGATCGTCCGCTACGACAACTTCACCTTCGACCTGCAGTTCGACCCGCAGCGCATCCAGGGCCGCCTGGGCACCGGCTTCAAGGGCGACGGCTACGTCGACGCCACCTTCGACACCGGCTGGGACGCGTTCGCGCCGCTGAAGGGCGACCTGTACTTCCACAACTCGCGCCTGTTCTGGCTGGAACTGTTCTCGCCGGACCTGGTGCGCCCGCGCGGCAAGCTGGCCGGCCACATCGGCGTGGCCGGCACCCGCGGCCATCCGCTGCTCAGCGGCGAGGCCACGCTGACCGAGTTCACCGGCGAACTGCCCGCGCTCGGCATCGCGCTGGCCGACGGCGGCGCGGAGCTGGTCGCGCTGTCCGACGGCAGCGCGCGCATCGACGGCCGCATGAAGACCGTCTCGGCGACCGGCGGCAGCGGCGCCGGCGGCGTGCTCAACGTGTCCGGCACGCTGGGATGGAACAACGACACCACCCCACTGCAGTTCCAGGTGCGCGGCGACAACGTGCTGGTCTCCGACACCACCGACCTGCGCGCGGTGGCCTCGCCGGACATCCAGGTCGGCTTCGCCGACAACACCATCCAGGTGCGCGGCGGCGTCGCCATCCCGTCCGCCACCATCGACGTGGAGAAGCTGAGCGACGGCGTCTCCGCCTCGGAGGACGTGGTGGTGCTGGATCCCGTCGATCCCGAACGCGCGCCGAGTTCGCGCCTGGACCTGGACCTCTCGCTCAAGGTCGGCGACGCGGTCGCGCTGAAGGGCTACGGCCTGGAAGGCACGCTGGCCGGCACGCTGCACGTGCGCTCGCAGCCCGGCCGCGAGATGCTCGCCACCGGCCAGCTGGACGTGGACGGCCGCTACGAGGCCTACGGGCAGAAGCTGCGCATCACCCGCGGCGAGCTGACATGGAGCAACAACGCGGTCTCCGACCCGCGCATCAACATCCGCGCCGAGCGCGAGGTGGTCAGCGCCGGCGTCACCGCCGGCATCGACGTCACCGGCCGCGCCAGCCAGCCGCGCGCGCGGGTGTGGTCCAACCCGTCGATGTCCGAGTCCGAGGCGCTGGCCTACCTGGTGCTGGGACGCTCGCTGAGCACGGCCAGCAGCGACGAAAGCAAGCGCATCAACGCCGCCTCGTCCGCGCTCGGCGCCGGCGCCGGCCTGCTGGCCTCGCAGCTGGGCGCCAAGATCGGCCTGGACGACGCCGGCGTGCTGGAATCGCGCACGCTGGGCGGCTCGGTGTTCGGCGTGGGCAAGTACCTCTCGCCCAAGCTGTACGTGAGCTACGGCGTGTCGATGGTCGGCTCCGGTTCCGCGGTCACGCTGAAGTACCTGCTGCGCAAGGGCTTCGACGTGGAGATCGAGTCCAGCACCATGGAGACGCGCGGCTCGATCAACTGGCGCAAGGAAAAGTAACCCTCTCCCCCTGTAGGAGCGACGTGAGTCGCGACTGTGGGAATAGAGCAAGCATTGGCCACGGATTCACACCGATCACACGGATAAGACGAAATGGGAAAAGCGTTATCCGTGCTTATCCGCGTCAATCCGTGGCCAATGGCTTCCTGCTTTTGCGGTCGCGACTCACGTCGCTCCTACAGAGGATAGTTTGTGGCCGCTGCCGCGCTGACCCTACACCGCCTCCATCGCCACGGCATCGCCCGCCCGCTGGCGGATACGCCGGCCGACGCCGTGCGCCGCATGGGCGCGTTCCAGGCGCAGGACTACCACGCCTCGCTGTGGGCGGTGGGGCTGCGCACCGCGGGCGCGACGGTGGAGGACGTGGAAGGCGCCATCGCGCGCGGCGCGATCGTGCGCACGTGGCCGATGCGCGGCACGCTGCACCTGGTGGCCGCGGAGGACGTGCGCTGGATGCTGGCGCTGATGGCGCCGCGCGTGCAAGCCGCGAACGCCGCGCGCATCGCCCGCGACCACGGCCTGGATGCGGCGACGCTCGCGCGCGCCCGGCGCGCGCTGGAGAAGGCGCTGGCCGGCGGCACGCCGATAACCCGCGCCGCGCTGTACGCGCGGCTGGACGCGGCCGGCATCGACAGCGGCGGCCAGCGCGGCCTGCACGTGCTGAACTGGCTGGCCCACGAGAGCCTGGTCTGCCAGGGGCCGCGCGACGGCAGGCAACCCACCTTCGTCTGGCTCGACGCGTGGGTGCCGCCCGCTTCGCCGCTGGCGCGCGACGAAGCGCTGCACCGCCTCGCCCTGCGCTACGTGCAGGGCCATGGGCCGGCGACCGCCGCCGACCTGGCCTGGTGGTCCGGCCTGACGCAGAAGGATGCGAACGCCGCGCTGGCGATGGCCGCATCCGCGCTGGCGCGGGAAACGCGGGACGGGCAGACGTGGTGGTCGGCAGGCGACGCCATCCGGCCGCGCGCGTCCCGCGACGCGCACCTGCTGCCCGCGTTCGACGAATACGTCATCGGCTACCGGCATCGCGATCCGGTGCTGCCGCCGCAGCACACGCGCCGGGTGATCGGCGTGAACGGGCTGGTCAGCCCCTCCGTGGTGATCGACGGGCGCATCGCGGCGACGTGGAAGCGCACCGCGGACACGCGCGGCGAGGCGGTCGTCGCGCCGCTGCGGCCGCTGACCGATGCCGAACACGAAGGCATCCGCGCCGCCGCCGCGCGGCTGGCGCGTTTCCTGGGCGCGCCCGTGCGCGTCGCCTGAATCGCGGTCGGCGCGGGCATCCGCATTTGCCGCACCGGACGCGGGCCGCTATCGTCGCCGTCCTGTTCCCGTGGACCGCGACGATGCGCCGCCGACTTCCGCTTTCCGCCCTCGCCCTGGGCGTCGCCTTCACCCTGCCCGCCCACGCCGACGAAGGCATGTGGATGCCCTCGCAGCTGCCGCAGCTGGCCAAGCCGCTGCGCGACGCGGGCTTCGAGGGCGACCCGGGGACGCTGGCCGACGTCACCGCCGCGCCGCTCAGCGCGGTGGTCCGCGCGGGCGGCGGCACCGGCGCCTTCGTGTCGGCGGACGGCCTGATCCTGACCAACCACCACGTCGCCTACGGCGTGATCCAGTACAACAGCAAGCCGGGGCAGGACCTGATCGACGACGGCTACGTCGCCGCCGACCGCGCGGCCGAACTGCCGGCCAACCCGGACTTCCGCGTGCTGGTCACGGTGGGCTACGACAAGGTCACCGAGGCGGTGCTGAAGGACGCCGCCGGCAAGACCGGCCGCGACTACTTCGACGCCGTGGACCGCGCCAGCAAGGCCATCGTGGCCGAGTGCGAACAGGAGGCCGGCGTGCGCTGCAGCGTGGCCAACATGCACTACGGCACCGACTTCTACCGCATCAAGCAGCTGGAGCTGCGCGACATCCGGCTGGTGTACGCGCCGCCGCGCGCGATCGGCAACTACGGCGACGAGATCGACAACTTCATGTGGCCGCGCCACACCGGCGACTTCACCCTGCTGCGCGCCTACGTCGGCCCCGACGGCAAGCCGGCCGAACACGGCCCGGACAACGTGCCCTACCGCGCGCCGGCGCACCTGGCGCTGGCGCAGGACGGCCCGAAGGCCGGCGACTACGCCATGCTGGCCGGCTATCCCGGCATCACCTACCGCCACCGCACGGCCGCCGAGTTCGACGAGCAGGTCAACTGGACGCTGCCCACGCGCGTGGCCGTGTTCGACCAGCTGATCGGCGTGGTGGAGGCCGCGGGCGCGCGCGACGCCGACGCGAGGACCCGCTACGCCGCCCAGCTGCAGTCGCTGAAGAACAACCGCAAGCGCGCCGCCGGCGAACGGGAAGGCCTGCGCCGCAGCGACGCCGTGCGCGTGCGCGCCGAGGACGAGCGCGGGATGCTGGCGACCGCCGCGGCCGCCCGCGAGCGCGCCGACATCGATGCGCTGGCCGCCGTCCTCGCCGACGGCGCGCGGGTGCGCGACCGCGAGTTCCTGCTGGGCCTGTTCGGTTCGCAGACGCAGCTGATGCGCACGGCGATCATGCTGGAACGCCTGCGCGTGGAATCCGCCAAGCCGGACGCGGAGCGCGAGAGCGGCTACCAGGCCCGCGACCACGCCCTGATCGAAGGCTTCCTCAGGCAGGTGCAGCGGCGCTATTCCCCCGGCGTCGAGAAAGCGCTGCTGGCCGCCCTGCTGGCGCGCTACCAGCAGCTGCCGGACGCGCAGCGCCTGCCCGCCTTCGACGCCGCCTTCGGCCGCACGCCGGCCGCGCTGGCGAAGGCGCTGGACGCGCTGTACGACCGCACGAAGCTGGGCGACGAAGCCGAGCGCCTGTCGCGCTTCGCCGCCGCGCGCGAGGGCAGGCCGCTGGCCGCCGATCCGCTGGTCGAGCTGGCGGCGACGCTGGTCCCCGTGCAGCTGGCGCTGGAACAGGAGCGCAAGACGCGCGAGGGCGAACAGCTGCGCCTGCGCCCGGCCTACATGCGCGCGCTGTTCGCGTGGCGCCAGCAGCAGGGACGCGCGCTGTACCCGGACGCCAACGGCACCCTGCGCGTCAGCTTCGGCCGGGTGGACGGCTTCTCGCCGCGCGACGGCGTGCGGTACGCGCCGGTGACGACCGTGGCCGGCATCGTCGAGAAGAACACCGGCGAAGTCCCGTTCGACGCGCCGAAGCCGCTGCTGGACGCCATCGCCGCGGGCGACTTCGCCGGTACCGGAGACGCCGTGCTGAAGACGCAGACGGTCAACTTCCTGACCAACCTCGACACCACCGGCGGCAATTCCGGCTCGCCGGTGCTCAACGCACGCGGCGAACTGATCGGCCTGAACTTCGACAGCAACTGGGAATCGGTGAGCGCCAGCTGGATGTTCGACCCGCGCTACAAGCGCGCCGTGCACGTGGACATGCGCTACCTGCGCTGGCTGATGGGCAAGGTCTACCCGGCCCCGCACCTGCTGCGGGAGATGGGCGCGGCCCGCTGAGCATGTTCGCCACCGTCGCCAGCTTCCTCGACCCGCTGGAGGCCCGCATCGTGCACGGGCGGCTGGCCGCCGAAGGCATCGACGCCTATCTCGCGGACGAGCACCAGGCGATCAACGACTGGTACATGCGGCAGGCGCTGGGCGGCGTGAAGCTGCGCGTCCGCCGCGACCAGGTGGACGCCGCGCGCGCCGTGCTGGACGACCTCGCGCACGGATCGCTCGCCGTCGACGACGGGGAGGCGGAGGCGGACGCGGCTCCGTTGCCGACGCCGCACGGCTCCGATCCGCCGTCGCAGCGGCTGGCCTTCTTCGGACTGTTCGTGCTGGGCCTGCCGCTGCCCTGGAAACGCCGGCGCGCCCCATGACGGCCCGGCACCGCGCGCCATGACCGTCCCCGCGCCCGACGACGACCCGCGCCCGGTCGAACCCGAAGCCCCCCTGCCCAGCGACTGCTGCAACAGCGGCTGCCCGATCTGCGTCTACGACCTGTACGCCGAGCAGCTGCAGCACTACCGCGAGCAGCTGACGGCGTGGAATGCCCGGCACCCCATAAAGCAGAATACTGACGACCATAACCCCGAACCATTTGCGCCATAAAGGCGAATCTTCGTTATAAACAATCTTGGGCCAGCTCTCGCTGGCCCTTTTTTTGGTAATTCCTAGCCAAACCGGACCAAATCCAAGAGGATTTGGTCATGAAACGATGCCCTGCCTGTGAAAGCGCCAGGCACTACCGGTTGGCCGATGGCCGATTGAAGTGCCGGACATGCGGCCAGCGTTTCAGTTGGACGTCGGTGTGGGCGTCGGTGAAGTTGTCATCGGCGGCCAAGCACCGGCTGCTGGAATTGTTCGTACTGGGCGTGCCTTCGTATCGACAGCGCTTCCGCAACGATGCCTGTGCAGCGGCCCGGGAGCGGTTCTACCGGCTGCTGCGGGCCAGCTGTGCCTAGGTCGAGCAGCTCAGAGAGCCGTTCGAGGGGGCCATCGAATGCGACGAAACCACTTTCGGTGACGCCCGAAAGGGCAAGCGCGGCTGGGGCGCGGCCGGCAACGTGATCGTGTTCGGCTTGGTCAAGCGCAACGGCTGGGTCAAGGCGATGCCGATTCCCCTGCACGACCGGGTTTCGATCATGCGCGAGATCGACGCCCATACCCGCGAGGGTGCGTTGTACTGCACCGATGAGTGGCAGGCCTACGCCACGCTGAAACTGCGCGGCGAGCATGTGATGATCCGCAAGGAGAAGGGGCGGCCGGTCCGGCGCGACCATATCAACGGCATCGAGAGCTTCTGAAGCTACGCCAAGAACTGGCTGTATCCTTACCGCGGCGTGCCCCGCCAATACTTTCATCTGTACCTGGCTGAGGTTTGCTACCGTTACAACCACCGGGATGAAGACCTCAAACCCCTGCTTTTCAGGCTCATGAGGCAGACTTCGACCCAGGAACTGCGACCCACTTTGGTCCGGAAAGGCTAGGAATTACCCTCTATTCAGAGTTGAGAAATCCTTACCAGCGGACGGACGCGGGATAGACGAAAGGATCTTGAGTCAATGCAAGTGACGAAACGGAAATGCATTTGGAGTGCTCTTCTTGTAGCCGCGTTGACTGCAGGCGTGCTCTGGATATTTTCACAGTCAACGTCGCCAACACGGATGCCTACTCCGAACGGCGCGACAAACGAAGCAACGCATCTGCTTGACTCTGTACTTCCCACAGCCGCAGCCAGGCCGCAGCCCGTCTCCGATTCTCTACCACTACTGCCTCCTGATGCTGATCCCTGGACGGTGGCGGTGCTTATGAGACCCTTTGCCGAGCGCGGCGACCCCAGAGCGATGTACTCACTGGCCATGGCCCTCAAGCTTTGCGCCGCACATCAAGGTCAGTCCGAAGAGACCATGACCGATTTGGCCGTCAGGAATGCAGTTTCTGACGCCCAGTCCAGGAAAGAGTCGGGCATAGAAGTGGAAGATTCAGCCGTTGAACGCGATGCAGCGGCTCGAGCGAGCGCAAGTATTCGAACGGTGTCCTCGTGCAGAAGTTTCAGCGCCAAAGAACTGAAAGATTGGCTGCGTTTACTAGAGCGCGCCGCGCTTGCGGGTGAGTCAAATGCAAAGAGAGAGTATGCGCGCAGCGCTTTGGGAGAGTATGCAGAGCTTCCGACAGCAGTCATGCTGACTTCTGAGTTCAATGAAGTAGCAAGGCGTAGGTCACTAGCATATCGCTTCGGCTCGGAACTTCTTGCTGCGCACGACTGCTCGTCCTTGAGGAGCTTGGGCGTTAATGCTCCTGACAGTGTTTCAGCCTACGTTTATACGCGCGCATACCACGACCGTCTGCGTGCCTCCACTAACCTATCAGGCCGCGCTCGCGATGAGTACTTCGAGGTTCTCGCGTCGATGGAAGCCAACTTAGCGGCGCGCGTTCCTTCGGGAACTTTACAATCAGCGAGCCTAACCTCGAGCCATATCTCATCAACCTACTGCAAGTAACCTGATGACCGGGCCATTGATAGATGCATCCTAGAGCACATAGAAAGATCGCTATGATGATGAGAAAAAGTTTGGCTTCTGGGTCGGCCTGCCTTCTGCTTGCTGCTTGCTCACCAACGGGCGCCGGCACATCGGAAGAGCCCTCTAAGAGCGCTGCCCTAGGCCCGCAGAGCCTCTCGTGCTTCAATGTGGCCGCTCAAGCGGAGTTCGTGGTAGGGGTTGCTGATTGGAAGCTAATCACGTCCGATGCAGGTTCTCCCTACTACCTTGCAAGTGATGGCTCCGCCTATTTCCCACAGGGCGGCGACAAGTGTCGCATCGTCGCGGACTCGAAATCCTAAGTCAGGGTTACAAAGCCGACCAAGTAACCTTGCGGCAAACAAGTCGACGACAGGACCGTCCTATTTACAACGCGCAGCGGCCCGACTGACCGACTGGACTTCCCACTCCGCTTAGTGCTCAGCGCCACTCCCGACGTCCCCGATTTTCCGTAGCTACGCGATTTGCACCCCAATTCCACCAAGAAAGTTCTCGGCGCTGTGGAAGCTGTCAGATCGTGGGGTGACGATGTGTCTTCTGATACGCACTTTCTTCCTACCGTGAACTTGTACGACGGCGAACCTGCGCATCAGTTCCACAGAGAAGCGCGCCGAAAGATCCATAAACAATCTGTTTTGGATAAAGCAGTCCTTTTGTCTGGATTTATTGATGCCTTGAATGAGTTGCTTAGGGAGCTTAGCCAGGAGAGATACAGCGCTAAGAGGGGATCGAAAAGGGGATCCTTCCGCTGATCATTTATCTTTTGGCGCCCATGCTGCTCAGATTGGGAATCTGGCAGCCGAAATCGTAGGCGCTGCCGCAACAGCAGGAGCACCGGAGGCGCTCGGATGGCCGCGCCAACCGCGGTCTCTGGCCCCGCATCGCAAGACAGGAGCCGGCCCCTCCCCTGTGGGAGCGACGCGAGTCGCGACTGAAGAAGGATCTTCATTGGAGAAATCGAAGCCGGCCAGGCAGCCAACAGGAACGAGCCTGAACGAGCCTGGCTGTGCCCCGCAACGATCGATGCTTGCGGTTTCGCCCGGCTTCCAGCGATCGCGACTCACGTCGCTCCCACAAACAAGGGAGATGGGTGGCGCTATGCCACGCGGCTGCGCCGCGCGCGCTCCAGGTGCACCAGCAGCAGGGAGATGGCGGCGGGGGTCATGCCGGGGATGCGCTGGGCCTGGCCGATGGTCTCGGGGCGCACGCGTTCCAGCTTCTGCTGCACTTCGGCGGACAGGCCGCGCACGCTGGCGAAGTCGAAGCCGGCGGGGATCGGCGTGGATTCGTTGCGCTGCTGGCGCTCGATCTCGTCGCGCTGGCGGTCCAGGTAGCCGGCGTACTTGACGCCGATCTCCACCTGCTCGGCCACCCGCGCGTCGTCCACGCCGGGGCCGATCGACGGCACCGCCATCAGCCTGGCGTAGTCCAGTTCCGGGCGCTTGATCAGGTCGAGCACGCTGGTCTCGCGGCTGACCTGCACGCCCAGCGCGTCGCCGACCTCGCGGCCCAGCGCGTTGCCCGGCGTGGCCCACAGCGCGCGCAGGCGGCCGGTCTCGCGCGCGATGGCCTCGCGCTTGGCCTCGAAGCGCCGCCAGCGCGCGTCGTCCACCAGGCCCAGCGCGCGGCCGGTCTCGGTCAGGCGCAGGTCGGCGTTGTCCTCGCGCAGCTGCAGCCGGTACTCGGCGCGGCTGGTGAACATGCGGTACGGCTCTTTCGTGCCGTGGGTGATCAGGTCGTCGACCAGCACGCCGATGTAGGCTTCGTCGCGGCGCGGCGACCACGCCTCCTGCTGCTGCACGAAGAGCGCGGCGTTGAGGCCGGCGAGCAGGCCCTGCGCGGCGGCCTCCTCATAGCCGGTGGTGCCGTTGATCTGGCCGGCGAAGAACAGGCCGGCGACGGCCTTGGTCTCCAGCGAGGCCTTCAGCCCGCGCGGATCGAAGAAGTCGTACTCGATGGCGTAGCCCGGCCGGGTGATGTGCGCGTTTTCCATGCCGCGGATACTGCGCACCAGCGCCAGTTGCACGTCGAACGGCAGCGAGGTGGAGATGCCGTTGGGATAGATCTCCGCCACGTCCAGGCCTTCCGGCTCGACGAAGATCTGGTGGCTGGCCTTCTCGGCGAAGCGCACCACCTTGTCCTCGATGGACGGGCAGTAGCGCGGCCCGATGCCCTCGATCTGGCCGGAGTACATCGGCGAGCGATGCAGCGCGCCGCGGATGATCTCGTGCGTGCGCTCGCTGGTGTGGGTGATCCAGCACGACACCTGGCGCGGGTGGTCGGCCGCCTCACCCATGAACGACATCACCGGCAGCGGATCGTCGCCGGGCTGTTCCTCCATCACCGCGTAATCCAGCGAACGCCCGTCGATGCGCGGCGGCGTGCCGGTCTTCAGCCGGTCCACGACGAAGGCGCCTTCGCGCAGGCGCTGCGCCAGCGCGGTCGCCGGCGGGTCGCCGGCGCGGCCGCCGGCGTACTGGGTCTCGCCGACGTGGATCTTGCCGGCCAGGAAGGTGCCGGCGGTCAGCACCACGGCCGGCGCATGGAAGCGCAGGCCGGTCTGGGTGATCGCGCCGCGCACGGCGCCGTGTTCGATGACCAGGTCGTCGACCGCCGCCTGGAACAGGGTCAGGTTCGGCTGCGCCTCCACCGCGCGGCGGATCGCGCTGCGGTACAGCGCGCGGTCTGCCTGGCAGCGGGTGGCGCGCACGGCCGGTCCCTTCGAGGCGTTGAGCGTGCGCCACTGGATGCCGGCGCGGTCGGCCGCCCACGCCATCACCCCGCCCAGCGCGTCGATCTCCTTGACCAGGTGGCCCTTGCCGATGCCGCCGATGGCCGGATTGCAGCTCATCGCGCCCACCGTCTCCACGTTGTGGGTCAGCAGCAGCGTGCGCGCGCCGGCGCGGGCCGAGGCCAGCGCCGCCTCGGTGCCGGCATGGCCGCCGCCGATGATGATGACGTCGTAGCGGTGGAAGTCGTTCATGGGTCGCGGATCGGTGAAGGCGGACCCGGCGGGCGGCCGGGACGGCGCCGGCGAGGGGGCCGGGAGAGCAAAGTTGGCACGCTTCCTGCTGTATCCCCTTGCACCCGTCGTGGCAAGCGACCAGGGGCGCCGGGCTGGTAATTGGAACAGGGGCCAGCCATGCGCACGCCGGGGATGCCGAGGGGCCGGTAGTCGGGGGACTACCGGCCCTTCTTTTATGCGCGCAGGATACCAGAGGCAAGAAAAAGCCCGGCATTGCCGGGCTTTTTGCGTTAGGCGCCGACGTCCGGCGGGGCCGGAACAGGGGGGATCCAGATTTCCCCACCGGACGTCGACATTGAACCTTTATTGCCGCTTACGTCAGAAAGCGACGCAACCGGTCAACTGATGTTCGCAGCCTGCGACGACGGCCGGGGGAAAGCAATGGAGCGCCCCCTCCGGGAACCCCGGATCAACGCTCCTGCTGACGGGTGGCGGAATCGGAACGCCCGGACGGGCGCGACGGCGGGGCGGAACGCTCCACCCGGGGCGCCGCCCGCTCCACGCGCTGCGGCCGCTCGGCCGTGCGCGGGGCCGACGGCGCCGGGGTCACGCGGGGCGGCCGGTAGCCGCCCTCGACCGCGCGCGGCTGGCCCGGCGACGGATTCACCCGCGGCGGCCGATAGCCGCCCTCGCCCACGCGGGGCTGGCTCGGCGACGGGGTGACCTGGTTGGGCCGGCTCGGGATCATCGGCTGCGAGCCGCCCTCGCGCCAGCGGCCGGTCGGGTCGCGCCACGGCGGCGGCCGGTTGCCGTTCCCGCTGGGGGGCGGCTTGGGCGTGTTGTCGCCCGGGCGCGGGCGCGGATGGTGGTGCGGCGGGTAGTACGGATAGTAGGAACCGTAGTAGCCGTAGTACGGATAGCCGTAGTAGCCGTTGTAGCGATAGGGGCCGCCGTAGCCGTAGCTGCCGTAGACGCCCACGCCGCCGTAGTAGCCGCCCCCGTACGGGTCGTAGTACTGGGTGCTGGGCCGGCCGTGGTAGTAGCCGCCCGGGGCGGTGTCGCCCACGTAGTCGTAGGTCGCGCACCCTCCCAGGGCGAGGCTGGCGAACGCGATGGCCAGGATGGATGTGCGCTTCATGGCGGAACCCCCGTTACTGTGCCATCGCAGCATCGGCCTGCCGCATTGAATCCGTGCTTAACCCCGCCGGCGCGGTTCCGGTGGGGGAAAGCCGGCCTCCGCGACGCGGGGTCCGCACCGGGGGCGATGCGTTAACCTTTCCGCATGCCGATGCCCCTGCCCACCTTCGACGACGTCCTCGCCGCCGCCGCCCGGATCGCCCCGCACGCCCACGCCACCCCCGTCCTGCGCTCGAGCGCCCTGGACGCCCTGGCCGGCTGCGCGCTGCACTTCAAGGCCGAGCCGCTGCAGCGGACGGGGGCCTTCAAGTTCCGCGGCGCCTGCAACGCGGTGTGGGCGCTGGACGAGGCCACCGCCGCGCGCGGCGTGGTGACGCATTCCTCGGGCAACCACGGCGCCGCGCTGGCGCTGGCCGCCAGGACGCGCGGCATCGCCTGCCACGTGGTGGTGCCGGACGGGGCGAACGCGGCGAAGCTGGCCAACATCGCCCGCTACGGGGCCAGCCTGCACGCCTGCGCGCCCACCATCGCCGCCCGCGAGGCGACGGCGGCGCGCGTGCAGGCCGAGACCGGCGCCAGCCTGATCCATCCCTATACCCACCCGCACGTCATCGCCGGCCAGGGCACCGCCGCGCTCGAACTGCTGAACGCCGACGGCACGCTGGACGCCCTGGTCGCCCCGGTCGGCGGCGGCGGGCTGCTGTCGGGCACCGCGATCGCCGCGGCGGCGACGGCCGCCGGCTGCCGCGTCTTCGGCGCCGAGCCCGAGGGCGCCGCCGACACCGCGGACTCGCTGGCCGCCGGCGAGCGCCGGGTGGACTTCGTGCCCGACACGGTCTGCGACGGCCTGCGGGGGTCGCTCGGCGAGCCCAACTTCGCGCTGCTGCGCGCGCACCGGGTGGAGGTGTTCACCGTGCCCGACGGCGAGACGCTCGCCGCCATGCGCCTGCTGTGGCAGTGCCTGAAGCTGCTGGTCGAACCGTCCTCCGCGATCGCGCTGGCCGCGGTCCTGCGGCACCGCGGGCGCTTCGCCGGCAAGCGGGTCGGGGTGCTGCTGTCCGGCGGCAACGTCGACCTGGACGCGCTGCCCTGGGAGGCGGCGGCATGAGCGCGCGCCGCAGGAAGGCCGGGCGCGGGCTCTTCGGCTGGGCGTGGCGCGCGCTGGCGCTGCTCCTGCTCTGGCTGGCCGGGGTGGCGGCGTACATCGTCTGGGTGGGGCAGCGCGACGAGGCCAAGGCGGCCGACGCCATCATCGTGCTCGGCGCCGCCGCCTACGACGCCAAGCCCTCGCCGGTGTTCGAGGAGCGCATCCGCCACGGCATCGACCTGTACAAGCGCGGCCTGGCGCCGAAGCTGATCTTCACCGGCGGTTACGGCGGCGTCGGCGCGCGCTTCTCGGAATCGCAGGTGGCGCGCCGCTACGCACTGCGCCAGGGCGTGCCCGACAAGGCGATCCTGATCGAGTCGCTGTCGCGCAACACCCACGACAACCTGCGCCAGGCGTCGCTGCTGATGCAGCAGCACAACCTGCACGACGCCATCGTCGTCAGCGACCCGCTGCACATGGCGCGCGCGCTGCGGATCAGCCGCGGCCTGGGCATCCCCGCGGTGGGCTCGCCCACGCCCACCAGCCGCTTCCGCAGCTTCACCACGCGCTGGCGCTTCCTGCTGCAGGAAGTCTATTTCTTCCATCGCGACCGCCTGCCGGGCTGAAGGCGTGGCGTATCATCGGCGCGTCGCCATCCCCGGGGGATCCGCATGAAGATCGACGGCACGCGCCGGCAGGACCGCGCCACCGAACTCGTCCTGAACTACTACGCCGCGTTCAACCGCGGCGACTGGGAAGGCATGCTGGCGATGCTCACGGACGACGTGGCGCACGACCTCAACCAGGGCGCGCGCGAGGTCGGCCGCGCCGCCTTCGCCGCCTTCCTCGGCCGCATGAACGCCAGCTACCGCGAACAGCTGCGCGACATCGTGGTGCTGGTCACCCAGGACGGCGACCGCGCGGCCGCCGAGTACGTGGTGCACGGCGAATACCACCACACCGACGAAGGCCTGCCGCCGGCGAACGGGCAGACCTACGTGCTGCCCGGCGGCGCGTTCTTCGACATCCGCGACGACCGCATCGCGCGGGTCAGCAACTACTACAACCTGCAGGACTGGATCCGCCAGGTCGGCGGCTGACCGACGGCGCCGCAGGAGCGCCCCATGGGCGCGATGCCTTTTCTGCATATCTAGGGAAGAGCATCGCGCCCATGGGGCGCTCCTACGTCATCGTGGGGTCTCTCGCGGCCGAGGACATCGGCCCGGGCATGCGCCTACGGCGTCTTGCGGCGGATCGGGATCCGCGACAGCGGCACCGCCGCGATGTCCTCGCCCTGCCCGCGGATCGGCGCGCCCGGCGGCGGCGCCCAGGCGTGGGCGTAGATCACTTCCCAGGTGCTGGGCAGCGTGCCGTCGGCGCGGCGCAGCGGTTCGTAGGCCGCCGCCGCCGCCGCGAAGCGCGCGCGCCCGGTCAGCGTGTGGCGGCGGCGTTGCAGGGCGTTGGTCGCGCCCATCGCGCGCAGCTCGCGCATCAGCCCGGGCAGGCCGTCGTAGGTCAGGGTGAAGCGGTCGCGGTCCAGCACCGGGTCGCGGAAGCCGGCCATCATCAAGGCGTCGCCGAACTGCGCGATCGGCGGGAACGGGCTGACGTGCGGGGCGTCGTCGGCCTGCGCGAACGCGTCGCGCAGTTCCTGCAGGGTTTCCGGCCCGAACGTCGAGCACACCAGCAGGCCGCCGGGCTTCAACGCGCGGCGGAAACCGTTGAACGTGGCGGGCAGATCGTCGACCCACTGCAGGCTCAGGTTGCAGAACAGCACGTCCACGCTGCCGTCGGCCAGCGGCAGCGCGCGCAGGTCGGCGCAGACGCGCGGGAACGGCTTCCACCAGCCGGCCTGCTTCTTCGCCTCGCGCAGCATCGGCAGCGCCAGGTCCAGCGCGATCACCTGCGCCTTCGGCCAGCGCTTGCGCATGGCCGCCGCCGCGTGCGCGGGACCGCAGCCCACGTCCAGCACGACCTGCGGATCGCGCCGCTCGCCCTCGCCCTGGCGCAGCGCGAAGTAGTCCAGCGACTCCATCAGCCGCTTCTCCACCTCGTGCTGCAACGCCGCCGCCGCGTCGTAGCCGGCGGCGGAGCGCGAGAAGGCGCGGCGAATGTGGCGATGGTCGAAGGTGGTCATGGCGGTGCTGGTCGTGTGGGAGCGACGTCAGTCGCAATCATGGGTCCGGGAAGCAAGGGCGTCGGCCGGGACGGAAGCGATGGGAGCCGATCCCTGCGATTTGCCTGTCCGTGCCGACGGCCACGTCGGGTCGAATCATCCGGCACGATCGTCGCGACTCACGTCGCTCCCACGGCCGTCGTGGGCAACGACTGCATGAAACGATCCACCTCCGCCGCGACGAGGTCGGCATGGCCGAGGAACGGCGCATGGCCGCCGCCGGCGATCTCGACGAAGGTGCCGCCGGGTGCCAGCGAGGCGGCTTCGCGCATGCCGGCCGAAGGCACCAGCCGGTCGCGGCGGCCCGCCAGCCACAGGCTGGGCACCGGCAGCGCCGGCAGGGCCGCGCGCAGGTCGGATTCCTCCAACAGGCGCAAGCCCTCCTGCAGCGCACGCGGCGCGGGTTCGCCGCGTGCGTACAGCGTGTCCTTCAGCATGCGCAGTTCGGCGCGGGCGTGCTCGGAACCGATCGTGTCCAGCGCGAGGAAGCGTTCCAGCGTGCCGGCGTAGTCGTTGCGCAGGTCGTCGCCGAACTGCAGGAACACCGCCGGTTCCACCGCCTGCGGCCAGTCCTCGCCACGCACGAAGCGCGGCGTGGCCGCCACCATCGCCAGGCCGCGCACCTGCGGCGACGACGCGGCCGCCTTCAGCGCGAACAGCCCGCCCAGCGACCACGCCAGCCACGGCGCCGGCGGCGTGCGCGCGAGGATGGCGCCGACCGTGGCGTCCAGCGCCAGCGGCACGTCGCTGTCGCGGCTGTGGCCGTGCCCGGGCAGGTCGACGAGATGGAGCGTGTAGCGGTCGGACAGCCGTTGCACCAGCGGCGCGAACACCCCGCCGTGCAGCGCCCAGCCGTGCAGCAGCACCAGGGGCGGGCCGCTGCCGATGGATTCGATATGCATGCGCGCATTGTCGCCGATTCCGCGCGCGGCGCGTGGGCGAGGAGGCCGGCTGTCGTGTTGACGGCGTTGGCGGCGACATGGATTGAGGGCATGGCCTTCGCGACGGGACGAAGTCCTTGGCATCGGTGACGGCGGGTCGTGCATGACACGGGCGTGGCGCGCCGGGTGCGTCGGGTGCGCCCTACGGCGCGTTGCGCAGGGCGGGCCCTGGCCCGCCATCGCCGCCATGCCGATGCGTGCGGCAGCCTGGACAGAAGGCTTGGCGCGCGGCGGAGTGAAATGGGCGGCTCCGGTGGCGGCGAGGTACGCGTGATGCATGTGGTGGTGCGCCGGGGCGGCGTTGCGTTGTGGAGGCAGGGCGGGCCCTGGATGCCGATGCGTGCGGTGGCATGGACAGAAGGCATGGCTTCGCGGCGAAGCGAAATGCGCGGCTTCGATGGCGGCGGGTACGCGTGACGCGTGCGATGGTGCGCCAGGGCGCACCCTGCGTTGCATTGTGGAGGCAGGGCGGGCCTTGGATGCCGATGCGTGCGGGGCATGGATAGAAGGCATGGCGTCGCGGCGGAGCGAAACGCGCGGCTTCGGTGGCGGCGGGTACGCGTGGCGCGTGCGGTGGTGCGCCGGGGCGCACCCCACGGCACAGGGTGGCTCGGGCAGGCTCCGGCCCGTCGTCGCGGTGCCAACGCTCCGATGGCGTGGATCGAAGAGCTGGGCGTCACGACGGGGCCGAACACGCGGCCTCGGCGCCGGCCGGGCGCGGGCGTGGTGCGCCGGGGCGCACCCTACGGGCGGGCGGCCTGGATCATCGGCGCGAGCAGGCGCCATTGGCGCTGCGCTTCGCGGCGCAGGAAGGGGTCGAACAGGCGCCGCCAGCGGGGGCGTGCGCGGTGGCGCTGGATCGCCGTGGCCAGCCAGTCCGGGTCGAACGCCGTCCATAGGCCCGCCGCAACCCGCAGGTTCGCGCGCAGCACCGGGTGCACCTCGGACAGCAGGATGTGTTCGAGTTCGGCCGCCGTCAGCGGCAATGCGGCGAGCCGGTGCGCCACCGACGGGCGCAGGGCATCGACGTCGGTATCCAGGTAGAGATCGGACAGCGCTTCCCAGGCGGCCCGGCGCACGGCCGGGTCCTCGCTGCCCGCCGGGGTCACGCCACCGCGCCGTGCACGCGCTGCACCGCGTCCCACGACCGCGCCAGCGTCGCCACCAGCCCGTCCACGTCCTGCGAGGAATGCAGCGCGGACAGGGTGACGCGCAGGCGCGCCTTGCCGTCGGGCACGGTCGGCGGGCGGATCGCCGGCACCAGGTAGCCGGCGCTGTCCAGCGCGGCCGCCAGCGCCAGCGCGTTGCCGTCGCTGCCGCAGAGGACGGGCTGGATGGGGGATTCCGACGCCATCAGCTCCAGGCCGGCGCGCTGCGCGCCGGTGCGGAAGCGGTCCACCAGCATCTGCAGCTTCTCGCGCCGCCAGTGGTCGCGGCGCGCGTGCTTCACCGCCACCCGCGTGGCCGCGGCCAGCGCCGGCGGCAGGGCGGTGGTGTAGATGTAGGGGCGCGCGGTTTCGGCCAGGTGCTGGATCAGTGCGTCCTCGCCCACCACCACCGCGCCGTAGCCGCCCAGCGCCTTGCCCAGGGTGACCAGCTGCAGCGGCACGTCGGCCACGCCCATGCGCGCTTCGGCCACGCTGCCGCGGCCGTCCGGGCCGCGCACGCCCACGCCGTGGGCGTCGTCGACGAAGAACAGCGCCTGCTGCATGCGCGCCACCAGGCTCAGCGCGCGCAGCGGGGCGGTGTCGCCGTCCATGCTGAAGACGCCGTCGGTCGCCAGCATCGCCGCGCCGTCGGGCTGCAGCTTCAGCTGGCGCAGCGCGCCTTCGGGATCCAGGTGCGGATAGCGGCGCAGCTTGGCGCCGGCCAGCCGCGTCGCGTCGAGCAGGCTGGCGTGGTTGAGCCGGTCCTGCACGCAGACGTCGCCGTCCTCCAGCAGGGCCTGCTGCACGGCGAGGTTGGCGAGGAAGCCGCTGCCGAACAGCAGCGCGCGCGGGTAGCCGAGCCACTCGGCGACGTCGCGCTCCAGCCCGTCGTGCGCGGCGTGGTGGCCGCTGACCAGGTGCGAGGCGCCGGCGCCGGCGCCTTCGCGCGCGGCGGCGTCCTGCAGCGCGTTGGTCACTTCGAACTGCTGCGCCAGGCCCAGGTAGTCGTTGCTGCTGAACTCGGTCAGCCAGCGGCCGTCCACCTCCACCCGCACGCCGTCGCGGCGGCCGACGGTGCGGCGCGTGCGCTGGCGGGCCAGGGCCACGCGCTGCTGGCGCTGGGCGAGGATGCGGTCGTGCAGGTCGGGGCGGGTCATGGTGTCGGCACCGTGGGCAAGGGTTCGCGCCGGAGGGCGCGACCGGGACACGGCGACGCCGACGCGCCGGGCCGCGATGCCCGCGCCGGCGTGATGGCCTTCGTCCTGCCCCCTGTCGCGTCCCCGACTACGCCGCCTGGCCGCAACAGGGCGCAGGCTGGGTGATGTCGGCATGCACCGTACCGCTGCCGGGGGCATCGGTTCTGTGATGGTCGTGCACGTTTTCCACCTGTACCGCCATCGGCCGCAGGCCCAGGCGGGCGAACAGGGCCTGGTCGCGCCCGGTATCGGGGTTGCCGGTGGTCAGCAGCTTCTCGCCGTAGAAGATCGAGTTGGCGCCGGCCAGGAAGCACAGCGCCTGCAACTCGTCGCTCATGCCCTCGCGGCCGGCCGACAGCCGCACCATCGAGGCCGGCATCGCGATGCGGGCAACGGCAATCGTGCGGACGAACTCGAACGGGTCCAGCTCGGTCGTGCCGTGCAGCGGCGTGCCGGCCACCTGCACCAGTCGGTTGATCGGCACCGAATCCGGGTGCGACGGCAGGTTGGCCAGCGCCTGCAGCAGGCCGGCGCGCTGGTCGCGCGACTCGCCCATGCCGACGATGCCGCCGCAGCAGGTCTTCATGCCGGCGTCGCGCACGTGCGCCAGCGTGTCCAGGCGGTCCTGGTACTGGCGGGTGTGGATGATGTCGCCGTAGAAGTCCGGCGCGGTGTCGAGGTTGTGGTTGTAGTAGTCCAGGCCGGCGTCCTTCAGCGCGTGCGCCTGTTCGCCGCTGAGCATGCCGAGCGTGGCGCAGGTCTCCAGACCCAGCGCCTTCACCCCGCGGATCATCTCGGCGACCCTGGGGATGTCGCGGTCCTTCGGCGAGCGCCAGGCCGCGCCCATGCAGAAGCGCGAGGCGCCGGCGGCCTTGGCCTGCGCGGCCTTCGCCAGCACCTGCTCGGCGTCCATCAGCTTCTGCGCGGATACGCCGGTGTCGTAGCGCTGCGCCTGCGGGCAGTAGGCGCAATCCTCGGGGCAGCCGCCGGTCTTCACCGACAGCAGGGTCGAGACCTGCACCTCGGCCGGGTCGAAATGCGCGCGGTGCACGGCCGAGGCCCGGTGCAGCAGCTCGGGGAACGGCAGGTCGAACAGGGCCAGCAACTCCTCGCGCCGCCAGTCGTGGCGCAGCACCGGCGCGTCGTTGGAAATGTGAACGGACATCGCGGCCTCGCGGGAATACAGTCGCGGAAGTCTGGAAACCGGACCCGGTCCTGTCAACCGCATGGATGCCTTGAAAGTTGACGGCTGGTGGCGCCGCGCCACCGGCCTGCTGTTCGCCCCGCGCTGCCTGGTCTGCCGCGAACGTGGCGCCAACGGCCGGGATCTTTGCGCCACCTGCACCGAACAGCTGCCCTGGAACCGGATCGCCTGCGTCCGCTGCGGCCTGCCGATGCCGGCCCCGGGCGAGTGCGGCGAGTGCCTGCGCCAGCCGCCGGCGCTGGCGCACACGCGGGCGGTGTTCGCCTACGGCTTCCCGCTGGACCGGCTGGTGCCCCGCTTCAAGTTCCACCACGACCTGGCCGCCGGGCGGCTGCTGGCCGACCTGATGGCCGGCGCCCTGGCGGACGCGCCGCGGCCGGAGGCGGTCGTGCCGGTGCCGCTGCACGTGCGCCGCCTTCGCCAGCGCGGCTACGACCAGGCGCTGGAACTGGCCCACCCGCTGGCCGCCGCGCTCGCCCTGCCGCTGCGCCCGGACCTGTTGCGGCGCGTCCGCGCCACCCGGCCGCAGTCGGAACTCGACGCCGGGCGGCGGCGGCGCAACGTCGCCCGCGCGTTCGCCGCGCGGAAGGACGCGCCCCTGCCCGGCCATGTCGCGCTGGTCGACGACGTGATGACCACCGGCGCGACCCTGCAAGCGGCGGCGCAGGCCCTGCTCGGAGCCGGCGTGCGACGCGTGGATGCGTGGGTCTGCGCGCGGGTGCCGTGAGCGGCATGCGCTGCGCCGGTAGTGGTGCCGTGCCATGCCGTCGCATGCGCTGCCCATGCCCATGCCCATGCCGGTGACGGTGACGGTGACGGTGACGGTGACGGTGACGGTGGCGGTGGCGGTGGT